>Ga0213834_100014_pt1 | contig 524045 bp, 466 predicted proteins | sample SWPTP12_FD_160580 | JGI IMG/M metagenome (GOLD analysis project Ga0213834, IMG submission 160580) | Coastal seawater microbial communities from Marineland, Florida, United States - SWP TP1 #2 | ecosystem: Environmental > Aquatic > Marine > Coastal | place: USA: Florida | collected 2016-08-06 | reverse complement strand
GTACGACCTTGGGCTCCTTGTCCATCGCCGAAAACGGCACGTGGACCTACAACGTCGCCAACTCGGCCGTGCAGTATCTGGCCGCGGGTCAAACGAAGATCGAATCGTTCACGGTCTCCGCCGCTGACGGTACGACCACCGTCGTTAGCGTCACGATCACCGGCACCAACGACGTGCCGACGTTCGCTGGTGCCGCCACCGGCACGGTCACCGAAGACACTGCAGTCAACGCCAACGGCAATCTGGTCTCGTCGGGCACGTTGACGATCTCGGACGCCGATGCCGGTCAAAGCACATTCAAGGCAGGCACTGCAGTTCCAGTTGGCTCGCCCTTGGGCTCCTTGTCCATCGCTGAAAACGGCACCTGGACCTACAACGTTGCCAATTCGGCCGTTCAATACCTCGCCGCTGGCCAAACAAAGACTGAGTCGTTTACGGTTTCCGCCGCTGACGGCACCACCACTGTCGTTACTGTCACGATCACCGGTACCAACGACGTCCCGACATTCGCAGGGTCTGCGACCGGCACCGTGACCGAAGACACAGCCGTCAACGCCAACGGCAATCTGGTCTCGTCGGGCACGTTGACGATCTCCGATGCTGACGCGGGTCAAAGCACGTTCAAGGCTGGTACTGCAGTTCCGGTTGGCTCGACCTTGGGCTCGTTGTCGATTGCGGCTAACGGGGCCTGGACGTACAACGTTGCCAACAGCGCGGTGCAATATCTCGCTGCGGGCCAAACGAAGATCGAATCGTTCACGGTCTCCGCCGCTGACGGCACGACCACGGTTGTGACGGTCACGATCACGGGCACCAACGATGTGCCGACCTTCGCAGGCGCGAACGCTGGCGCCGTCACGGAAGACACGGCTGTCAACGCCAACGGCAATCTGGTCTCGTCGGGCACGTTGACGATCTCCGATGCTGATGCAGGTCAGAGCACGTTTAGGGCCGGCACCGCGGTCCCGGTCGGCTCAACTTTGGGCTCCTTGTCCATCGCTGAAAACGGCACGTGGACCTACAACGTCGCCAACTCAGCCGTTCAATACCTCGCTGCCGGTCAAACGAAGATCGAATCGTTCACGGTTTCCGCTGCTGACGGCACGACCACCGTCGTCACGGTCACGATCACCGGCACCAACGACGTGCCGACCTTCACGGGCGCCGCGACCGGCACCGTCACCGAGGACACCGCAGTCAACGCCAACGGCAATCTGGTGTCTACCGGTACGCTCATCGTGAACGACGCAGACACTGGCCAAAGCACGTTCAAGGCCGGCACCGCCGTCGCCGTCGGCTCAGTACTCGGCTCGTTGTCCATCGCCGCCAACGGCGCGTGGACCTACAACGTTCCTAATAGCGCGGTGCAATACCTGGCTGCGGGTCAGACGAAGCTCGAATCGTTTACGGTCACGACTGCTGACGGCACCACGACGGTCATTACCGTCACCATCACCGGCACCAACGACGTTCCGACCTTCTCGGGTGTCGCCACCGGCGCCGTGACTGAAGACACGGCCGTGAACGCCAATGGCAATCTCGTGTCCACCGGCACGTTGACCATCTCGGATGCAGACGCAGGCCAAAGCGCTTTCAAGGCCGGTACTGCAGTTCCGGTCGGCTCCACGCTGGGCAGCCTCAGCATTTCCGAAAACGGCACGTGGACGTACAACGTTGCCAACAGTGCCGTGCAGTATCTGGCGGCGGGCGCCACGAAGACGGAATCCTTTACCGTGTCCGCGGCCGATGGCACGACCACGGTGGTCACAGTGACGATCACCGGCACCAACGACATCCCGACGTTCTCGGGCGCAGCAACGGGTACGGTCACCGAAGACGCCAACGTCAGTTCGCAAGGCACGCTGGTCTCGACGGGCACCTTGGTCGTCACCGATGCCGACAGCGGCGAAGCCAGCTTCAAGGCCGGCACGGCCACAGCGGTCGGCAACGCGCTGGGCAGTCTGTCCATCTCGGCCAACGGCGCGTGGACCTACTCTGTCGCCAACAGTGCGGTGCAGTATCTGGGCGCAAATCAAATCAAGGTCGAACAGTTCACGGTGCAATCCGCTGATGGCACGACCAAGACGATCAGCGTCACGATCACCGGTACCAACGACGCCCCCATTGCCACGGCAGACACGGGTACCGTCGGTGAAGACAACACGTTGACGGTGTCGGCCGGCAACGGTGTGCTGGCCAACGACAGCGATATCGACGCCGGGAGCACGCTGGTCGTGTCCGCCGTCAATAACAGCGCAGCCAATCTGGGTGTGGCGATCGCCGGAAGCGCGGGCGGCACGTTCACGCTCAAGGCCGATGGCAGCTATGTGTTCAATCCGGGTCAGGACTTCCAGGCCCTGACCGAAGGCGCCACCAAGACCACGTCGGTCAGCTACACGGTCAGCGATGGTCAAGGCGGCACGGCCACGACCACCCTCACCGTCACGGTCACGGGCTCTGTGGACAAGCCGACGATCACCGTGGTGCCGCATGCGTTGACCGCCGCCGAAACTGGCGCACTGAGCGCCTCGCAAGGCTTGACGATCAATTACTACCAAGGTGTGGGTGCAAACGACGCCGCATACAAGACGGCCGGTAGCCTGCAAGGCTTGGTAGACGGCAAAACGCCTACGACCACGACCACCGACGGCAGTGCGTTCGATCGCAATGTCGCCGTGGGCGACGTGTATGCGATCAAGGGCCTGATGTTCCTGGAAGCCGGCAAGAGCTACACCTTCAGCGGCTACTGGGACGACACCATGCAGTTCAAGGTCGGCGACACCGCTGTGTTGACCAAGGACTTCAATACCTACGGCAACTACCAGACGGTCACCATCCAACCGACCGTGAGCGGCTATTACCCGTTGGAGGTCTACATGACCAACAACGACGGCGCGGGTCGTTTGAGTCTGATGGTGGGCGTGGACGGCGGCACAGCCACGTCGATCACCAGCGGTGCTTTCGCGGTCTACCCCAGTATTGCGGCTTTGCAAGCGGGTGCGCTCGACTTCTCGCCGGTGCAAAAGGATGCCGGTGGCTACAGCTTCTATGCCGTCAAGGAAGATCAAGGCGTTACCGGTACGCGTATCGAACTGGGTACGCCCACTGCCGCGTTGACCGACACGATCGGCCCCAACGAAACGTTGAAGCTGTCGGTGAGCAATATCCCGGTCGGCACGGTGCTGACCGATGCTGCGGGCCACAGCGTCACGATCACGAGTGCCACGCAAGTGGTCTCGCTGACCGACTGGTCGTTGGCCACGTTGAAGCTGTTGCCGCCGGCAGGCTTCGTGGGGGTCATCGCACTGAACTACACCGCTACTGCCGAGGGCATCAACGGCGGTACGGCGAGCGCGTCGACCACGCAGAATGTGTTCGTGTTCCCGCTCACGCCGAATGCCGGCGCGGTTACGGAAGACAGCAGTCCCAACACGTTGTCGGCAACGAGCACCCTGCTCTTGCGCGGTGCCGACGATCAGGCCGTCGTGTTCAAGGCGGGCGCGGGTGTGGGCGCCAGCGGCACGCTGGGTTCGCTGACGATCGATGCGGCCGGCAAGTGGACCTACAGCGTGGATAACAGCCGCGTCCAGTATCTGGGCGCCGGTGAAACGAAGCAGGAAACGTTTACCGTCACAACGGCAAGCAATACGACGCAAACCATCACCGTCACCGTGACGGGCGTGAACGATGTGCCGACCATCACCGGTGCACGAACCGGCGAAGTCACCGAGGATCTGAACGCCAACGCCCAAGGCAACCTCACTGCCACCGGCGCGCTGGTGGCGGCCGATGCAGATCAGAACCAATCCGGCTTCGTGACCACGGTCACGCCTGGCGTGGGCGTGCTGGGTTCGTTGAGCATCGACGCGGCAGGCAAATGGACGTACGCCGTGGCCAATACCAAGGTGCAATACCTCGGCGCCGGCGACACCCGTGTCGAAACCTTCACGGTATCGACGCTGGACGGCACCACGCAGACGATCTCGGTCACGATCAAGGGTACGAACGATGCCACGGTGTTCGGTGGTGCGACCACCGGCACGGTGACGGAAGACACCAATGTGGTGAGCGGCAAGCTCACGACCTCGGGCGTGCTGACGTTCGTCGATCCGGATCAGAACCAAAGTGCCATCAGCACCACGGTGACACCGGCCGCGGGCAACCTCGGCACCTTGACGATTTCGTCGACAGGCGCGTGGACCTACTCGGTCGACAATAGCAAAACGCAATACCTGAACAGCGATACGACGCGGATCGAGAATTTCACCGTGACGAGCCAGGACGGTACGCAACAGGTCATCAGCATCACGATCAAGGGCACCAATGACGCCCCCGTGTTGACGTCGTCGTCGGCCACCGTTTCCGAAGAAGGTCTCGATGGCGGCTTGAAAGACACGGCCGGCACCAGCGACACGACCGACTCGGCCGTCTTCACCGGCAAGATCGGCATCGTGGACGTCGATAACACGACGTTCAAGGTCACGCTGTCCGCACCCACCACGGAACTGAAGTCGAATGGCGTAGTGGTGACCTGGAAACTGAGCACCGACGGCATGACGTTGACCGGCAGCGCTGGTTCGAAGGAGATCATCAAGGTCGTGATGGATGCATCGGGCAACTACTCGGTGAATCTGCTCGGCGGGCTCGATCATCCGGTGAAGGGATCGGAAGACACCTTGTCGTTCAACGTGGGCGTGACGGTCAATGACGGCAGCGCGTCGTCGACGACGCAGTTGTCGATCACGGTTGAAGACGATTCGCCGATTGCGCAATCGTCGACGGCCAATATCTTCCAGCCCACGGCCACGACCAACCTGCTGCTGATGCTGGATACCTCGGGCAGCATGGCCGAGAAGTTCACCAACTCGGCCGGCGTGACGATGACGCGTCTGGATGCCATGAAGGCCGCGGTCACCACCATGCTCGACAAATACGCCGAGCTGGGCGACGTGCGGGTACAAGGGGTGTCGTTCAACAGCACCGCGCAAAACGCGACGTCATGGATGACCGTCGCCCAGGCGAAGACCTACCTGACCTACCTGACGGCCGGTGGTGGCACGAACTACGACGATGCCCTGGCCAAGGCACAAACGGCATTCAACACGTCCGGCAAGCTTGCAGGCGGCAACAACGTCGCCTACTTCTTCTCGGATGGCGAGCCGACGATGTCGAACCAGGTCAACAGCGTCAACAATCCGGGCAATACGGTGGATCCGTCGCTGGGCGACGGTATCGATGCCAAAGAGCAAGCCGCCTGGGAATCTTTCCTCGCGGCCAACAAGATCAACACGTTCGCCGTGGGCATGGGCTCGGATGTGAGCGCGACCTACCTGAATCCGATCAGCTACGACGGGCAAAAGTCGGTCGACAACAACGCCACCGGCACGGTCATCGTGTCCAACCTGAGCCAGCTGACCTCGACGGTGTTGTCGACGGTGCCCACCCGCGAGGTCACCGGTGGCTTGGGCTTTGACGGCACGGCGCAAACCGGCCGCTTCGGTGGCGACGGCGGATCGATCAAGACGATCACCGTGTCCGGATTGACGTACACCTACGATGCGACCAAGAACACGGTCAGCTCCACCGGTACATTGGCCGGCGGCACGAAGGGTACGTTCGACGGAACCAGCCACGCGCTGACGATCACTACCGCCATGGGCGGCAAATTCGTCATCGACATGCTGGAAGGCAAGTATTCGTACACTGCCGCGGTCGATAAAACCGGCAAGGAGACGTTTGGCTACACGCTCACCGACAACGATGGCGACACGGCGAGCAGCACGTTGACCGTCAATGTGTACGGGGCGAGTTCGACGACGGCGATTGCTTCATCTTCGCTGGGTCTTGCCGCCGAGTATTACGGCTACAACGACGCAGTCGTTGCTGGGAACAAAACGCATAAGGATGACTACAAAGGCAACCTCGCCAGCATCAAACTGGTTGAAACGATCATCAACGGTCGCCAGGGTGCCGACATCACGGGTACGACTACGTCGGCCAAGGCCGCAGCGGTGGATGCCACCTTCACGGCGAAGACCCTCAACTACGGTAACGTAACCAGCGATCTGGGCAATAACACCAACACCGCCGCAGGTGCTTCGGTGGCTGCACCGACCAGTCGCGCGCCGGCCGCGCTTTACACGTTCCTGGATAACAACAACGCCACGGACGACGAAAAGTCTCTGAAAGCCAGTACGGCTCAAACGATGGGCAAGACGACCGACGCTGCGATCCGAATGGTGGGCGCCGCTTATTTCTCCAGCGGCTTCTACGACTTCAAGATCACGGCAGACGACGGTTATCGCCTGATGATCGATGGTGTTGCGGTCTTGGTCTTTGACGGCATTACGTCGCTCGCGAACAAGGCAGTCACCGGCGTCGAGATCGGTGCCGGATTCCACAGCATCGAACTGTTGTACTGGGACCAAGGCGGCAACGCCAGCCTGAAGGTCGAATACAAGGCGAGTGAAGCCACGAGCTATGACGTGATGTCCACAGACAACACGCCGATGTTCTCGAGCAGCGGCGCACCCAATCTTTCGGCATTGCAGGATATCGTCCAGAACGATGACGGCACCTACTCGATCCGCACCGGTCAGGAGCTGACGGGTTCGGAGGCCAACGACATCATCCAGGGTACCGACGGCAAGGATGTCATCACCGGCGGTCTGGGCGATGACACCATTTACGGCGGCAGCGGCGACGACATCATCGACGGTGGCGCCGGTAACGATATGTTGTATGGCGGTTCAGGTGCCGATACGCTGAAGGGCGGCGAAGGCAACGATGTGCTTTACGGCAATGAAGGTCGCGACACGTTGATCGGCGGCAAAGGTGACGACATCCTTTACGGCGGTACGGGAAGCGACACGTTCAAATGGGAACTCAATGACCAGGGCACGAAGGCCGCCCCCGCCGTCGACACGATCAAGGATTTCTCCACGGCAACGGTTGCCGCAGGTGGCGACGTGCTGGATCTGAAAGATCTTCTGGTTGGCGAGAACGACGGCAATCTGACCCAATACCTGAACATCAAGAAAGATGGCGCCAATACGGTGATCGATGTGAGCACCACCGGCAACGTAGCGACGCAGGTGGATCAAAAGATCGTGCTTGAGAACGTGGACCTGACGAACAACAACGCGTTGACGAATCAACAGATCATCAACGATCTGCTTCAAAAAGGAAAACTCCAGACCGATCATTAAGACATCGGCAAGTTACTTGCTTGCAGCGCCGGACTCGCATTTGAGGCCGGCGCACAACAGCGAAAAAACGTCCTGTATTCAATTGTGATTAACGTAACTATATAGTTAACTTGTATTACTTTTGAATTACACTATGTTTCATGCGCCTACGCCGCCACCGCATTCTTTCGGTTTTTCTGGTCGGCGTTACGCTTCAACTGCTGGCGTTGTTATTTTCGAGCTCGGACGCGCTCGAAATCGACATACCTCAGCTGGAGCGAACCGCCGTTACCCGATTTGGGCCGCGCGCAGCGAGCGAGGTGGCGGATTGGCTGCGCCTCATGCAGCAGCATGCGGGCGCTGCGGAAGGCGATAAATTGACACTTGTGAATCGGTTCTGGAACCAACGCGTGCGTGAAGCAGAAGATCTCGCGGTCTGGGGCCAGGTCGATTATTGGGCGACGCCGCTGGAGTCGCTCGCTCGCGGCGCAGGCGACTGCGAGGATTTCGTGATCGGCAAATACTTTTCGCTGATACGCATGGGCGTCGATGGTGCCAAGCTCCGGTTCATCTATGTGCGAGCCAAGTTGAATGATGGCGCGCCTAACGGCATCGCGCACATGGTGCTGGGTTACTACGCCACGCCCTCTGCCGTGCCCTTGGTGCTGGACAGTTTGAACAAGGAAATCCTGCCGGCAAACCGCCGTCCCGACCTGACCCCGGTCTTTAGTTTTAATGCCGAAGGCGTATACGTTGCCGGTGCGGCCACTACACCGGTCGATCGGGTCAGCCGTTGGCAGGATTTACTCGCACGCATGCAACAGGAAGGATTCAGGCCGTAGGCTTGGGATACACCGAATTATGTCGATACTCCGTCAACTGCTCATCAGCGTCACTTTGGCGATTGGCATTGTGCTTTTGGGCACGCTCGTGCTGAGTGTGACCTCGGCGCGTAGTTACCTGAACGATCAGTTGAGGGTGCAGAGCGAGGACGGTGCCACTTCGTTGGCGCTTACCCTCTCGCAACCGGCGAACAACAACCCGGTCACTCAGGAATTGTTGATCTCCGCCATCTTCGACAGTGGCCATTTCGAGCTGGTTCGCCTGGACGATCCGCAAGGCCGTCCGATCATCGAGCGCCGAAATACGGATATTCAGGTCAACACCCCTGCGTGGTTCAGGCAGTTGGTGCCCGTCAGCGTGCAAGCCGCGACGCGCGGGGTATCCGACGGCTGGACGCAAATTGGATCGGTAACGTTGGTCGCCAATGCTGCATACGCACTGGAAACCCTGTGGCGCAACAGTCTTCGTCTGGTCATGCTGGCGATCATTGCCGGCCTGCTATGGGCACTGTTTGCCGTCGCACTGGTGCGATGGCTCGAATTGCGCTTGCTGCGTGAAGTCAGCGAGCAGGTTCGCGCCTTGGGCACGGGCGGCTTTAACGGCGAGGCGCGGCCCCGTGTGCGTGAATTCTCGGCGGTGGCCGAAGCCGTCAACGAAACGCGCGATGTGATCAAGGCAACCGCTGTCGAACACCATGCCAAGATCGAGCTGCTGACGCTGGAACTCAATCGCGATCCAGTCACCGGTCTCGCAAATCGCAAGTATTTCATCAACGAGTTCCGTCGCGCCCTGACACCGGGCGGTGGCAACGAACACGGCCGGGGTCACTTGATCCTGTTCCGCCAGCGCGACCTGGCCGCGATCAACCGGCACATGCCGCGCGACTTTACCGATCAATGGCTGCGCTCCGTCGGCGAACGAACGTCGAAGTTACTGCAATGGCTCAATGCCGGACAGTACGTATTGGCGCGCCTGAACGGGTCCGACTTCGCCGTGCTGCTGTCGGGCATTGAAGCCCCCCAGGCCACCATGATCGCCGAGCGCATTCGCCTCGAGCTGCGGTCGGCGCGCATTCCGGTGGGCGAAGGCGCGCTGTGCCGGTGGGCGCTGGCCGTGGCAGACTTTACCCCCGATCAATCTGCCGGCAACGTGCTGGCCGAGCTCGATCATGCCCTGATGCAGTCGGAAAGCGCGGGCGAAGATACCGTCATCATCACCCAGGATGTCCTCCATGTTCGCCCCGGTACGGGCGAGTACGCATGGAAGGATGCGATCCTGACGGCGCTCGAACAGCATCGGTTTTCGCTCACCACCGAGCCGATCCGCTCGATCGACGGTAAGGTTGTGCGCGAAGAAGCCACCTTGGTCCTGCATAGCGACGGCTCGCCGGAACCCATCCCCGCCACCCTCTTCATTCCTCCCGCCGTGCGATTGGGACTGGCCGCCGAATGCGATATTCAAGCTGTCCGCCTCGGGCTGGACTGGCTCGTCTCCAATCCCACGCAGTCGCTGACGGTTCGCATATCGTTGCCGTCGCTGGCGCAGCCCCGCTTCCTCGATCGCCTGGACGGCATGCTGGCGGACCGCCCCGACCTGACCGAACGTCTCCTGCTGGAAGTGGATGCGCATGGTCTGGTGGAGCAACACGATCTTGTTTGCCGGCTGGCCCTGGACGCGCAAAAGCACGGTGTGCGCATCGGCTTGCGCCGCTTGGCGCAACAGTTCGGCGCATTGACGCAGTTGCATACCTTGCCGCTAAGCTACCTGAAGCTCGGCGGAGGATTCGTGAGCACCATGACGCAAAGCCCCGGCAGTCAATTGCTGACGGCCTCGGTGATTGAAACCGCCAAGCCGCTGGGCATCGACGTGTACGCGGAAGATGTGCCCGATCGTGAAACGCAGCAGATTCTTGCCTCGCTGGGCGTGCGCGTCATGCGCGGCCCGGGTGTCGCGGCCGCCTCGACCACATGATCTCGAACGTGATGTCACAGGTCTTCGACTCGGCGATTCTCGCCGGTGTCCTTGTGCCGATCATGTTCTTCATTGCGTACTTCTGGCATCGGGGCAAACAACGGATCCACCTCGTTGCCATGGCATTCGTGATATTCGAAATGGGTCGGCTGTGGTTGTATTTCGGCAGCCCCTCCTGGGGACCGCACCCGCTGATGTTGACCTTTCCGGCAGCAGGCCAGGCAGCGACTGCCATCAGCTACGCCCTTACCCTGTACGCGGCACCCGTCATTCTCGGGTATGACCCGGGTGGCGCCTTGGCGCGCCTATACCGCGTCGGCATGTGGATCCTCGCGGGCCTGGCGACGTACCTGCTGTTCGGGTATTCGATCGCCTGGATGCATGGCTTCATCATGGTCGGTTGCGCATTCATCGGCATCCTGCTCGTCATTGCCAGCACCCTCGCCTTCCTGAAGGCGCCGGAGGGCGCTCGTCTGGCGCCGTTATCGCTTGGCCTGGGGTTCTTCGTAACCTCACTGATGGTCTGGCCGATGTGGGACATGATGCAAGGCAACGCCGCACCCAGCCCGATCTGGCTGACCACGTCGATCGCCCGGGTGCTCTTCTTCGCGGGGGCCGTCCTCGCTTACACGGGGTCGACCTACCCCGCCTCGATCGCACAAAGCAAGGCCAGACGGTCATTGCCCCCGGCACCATTGCCGGGCAGCGACGCGACAACCGAACTGCCCGAGATACCGCAGCTGACCGGCAACGCGGCACAGATCGAGCAGCGTCTGACGGACACCTTGGCGGAGTTGACGAGCGCGTTGGAGATGCAGCGCCAGATGAATGCCCTCATGTCGCACGAGTTACGTGTTCCGGTCTCCACGATCAGTGCCGCCACGCAGTCGCTCGAAATGATTCTCCTGGGAAGCGGCGAAATGGTCGACAGCCGATTGGCCCGGATTCGCCGTTCCATCACACGCGTCACCGAGCTGCTCGAGCAATTCTTGAGTCCGGACCGGCTTGCGGAAACGCAGTTTCGTTCATTGAAGCAACAGGTCGACCTGTCGCAACTCGCGTCCGATGTGGTTGCCAATTTGCAGCCGGATGCTGCGCATGCCTTGATCGTCGAAGCGGTCGGTCCCGTGATGGCATGGTGCGACCGCCCCCTGACGGCCGTTGTTTTGCGCAATCTGATCCACAACGCAATCAAATACTCGCCTGCCAACCAACCGATCGTCGTGCGCTGCAGTCTTCAACGCGAAGACGGCGTGTGCCACGCCACGCTCGCCGTGGTCGACCGCGGGCCTGGCATCGGCGCAGACGACCAGGTACGCATTTTCGAATCTCAGTTCCGGCGCGCGTCGCATCGGGAAATCACAGGTATGGGAATTGGGCTGTATCTTGCTCGCCGGATCTGCACGCACCAGGGGGGCTCGTTGAGTGTTGACAGTACCTTGGGGCGGGGCTCTCAATTCATCATCACGCTTCCCTGCGTAGAAGAAGGCAAAGCATGATCATCGTTGCTGCAGTGGTCTTGCTATGCGCGATCGTGGTGCTGACCGCGCTATTCCTGCGCGAGCGGGCCCGCAACCGCGAAATGCTGCAGCGCCACCAGGCTTTGCGCGCGCACTTCGATCTCTACGAAACGATCGCGCACCAGTCTTCGGATATCGTGGCGCTGACAACGGCGACCGGCCATTGGCAGTTTCTGTCCCCATCGATCGAAAACGTGCTGGGCTGGACGCCTGAGGATCTGAAAGACAAGCGTTGGCAGGATCTGGTGCATCCAGATGACTTGTTGCTGCTTCGTTCAGACGACGATACGACCATCATGTCGCCGAATGTACCGGTTATCCACGAGAATCGGTTCAAGCACAAGGACGGGCAATGGATCTGGATGGAGTCATATACCACTCAGGTGTTGAATCCAGCCACGGGACAGCCCGATTTGCTGTCCAAGGCACGCGACATCACACAGCGCAAAACCGTCGAGATCGCCCAGGCGCTGGCCAATGCCAAGCTCGCCGAGCAAGCCTCCATCGATAGCCTCACCGGCCTCTTCAACCGTCGTCACCTGTTGATGGCGTTCGATCGCGAGTATTCGCGCGCGTTGCGCACATCCCGTCCCCTATGCCTGTTACTCGTGGATGCCGACCATTTCAAGCCGCTCAACGATCACTACGGGCATCAAGCTGGCGACCTTTGCCTCACGCGGATATCCGATCAAATCATGCGTTCGTTGTTGCGGCCAGGCGATCTCGTCGGCCGGTACGGCGGCGAGGAATTCATTGTGCTGCTGCCTGAAACCGATGCCGCCGGCATGTTGCATGTGGCGGAGAAAATTCGACGTAACGTCGAGGATCTCAAGCACGAGCATATCCTGTCGCCGTTTAAGGTGGCCACCGTAAGCGTAGGTGCCGTGTATATCCCCGCCGGTTTGCGCGAGGATCGGGAAACGGTGATCGGGTATGCCGACGAGGCGTTGTATCAAGCCAAACGGCTGGGACGCAATCGCGTCATCTGCCGATATCTCGAGAACGGTCCCCTACCCCGCGAATACGTAACCTTGCCCACGCACGGAAAGCACGGGTAGCTTGATGCCGCTCGACTGCGCCTTGGTGCGCAAGCGGCTTACCAGGACGTCGATGCGACGCAGCTCGAATTCGCTGGGATTTTCCGGACTGAACAATTCCGAAAGCCGTTGCCGGCTGACGACAGAACCGCTCGCGTTGATCAGCGCCGTCAGAAACGTGCGTTCCTGTGCGCTCAGATGCAACGAAAGCCCGACGGGGTCGACCAGAATCCAGCCGCCTTCCTGGAGAGACCACACCTGGCTGCTCACGACAGTACGCGACGGACGCTCCTCCACGACCGCCGGTTGTTCGGCAGCCACCCGGCTCAAGCGCATGCGCCGGGCAAGACTGCGGATGACCGAACTCAGCTCGAGCAGATCAACGGGCTTGGTCATGTAGATGTCGGCGCCGCCTTCAAGGCCGCGGACGCGATCCTCCAACGCGGTGCGCCCGGTAAGCATGACGATGCCCACCGCATGCAGCGCACGTAACCGCGTCGCCACAGAGAAACCGTCATCACCCGACACATTGGCGTCGAGGATGACGATATCCACCGGGCTCGATTCAAACAAACGTTGAAACTGCGCCGACTCACCAGAAGAAAATGCCACTTCGAAACCGTAACCACCGAGCCCAAGTTCGAGCTCCGTGCGGAAATCGACATCGTCTTCCAGCAATCCGATGCTCAATACACCTTCTTTATGCTGCGCTTGCACGATTCGATACTCCTGTTTTCGTCCCCGCGCTTGCCAATGGTTTCTGCAGCGTGCACGGTGGCAGCCCGGATCTCCGAACTGTTAACAGCTTATCACCGACATTAGGGAAAACACCCGAAAGCGTACCAAATTATAACGAATTGCTTCGGGAAAAGCCCTCTATTACGCACCTTTGCAGACGTTATTATTACGGCATGTCGCGGTCCAACTTAAGAAGAACAACTCACCTCGATATCATGCGCCCAATCGGGCGGCAGTGCGGCGTATCGCTCCGCCCCCGAAACCGCCTGAAACGGACTTCTCAGCAGATTAAACAACGTGTCCAGCTCCTGGAAATCGCCCATCTGCGCGGCTTTGATGGCCCCTTCAGCCAAATGATTGCGTAACACGTACAACGGATTGACAGCGTTCAACTGTTGTGCCGTTTCCACAGCCGGTCGGCCGCTGCGTGTTTGACGCGCTGTTAATCGCGCAAGCCACGCTTCAGCGGTTACACGGTCGATAAACATGTCCTTGAATCCTGCAGGATTTCCAGTGGCTGCTTCAGAAAGTGACCGAAATGTAAGAGTGAAGTCGGCACGATCACTGTGCATCTGCTGCAACAAGGATTCAAGCAACGCTTCGTCTTCCTCGCCACCAAAGTCGTCCAGCCCAATCTTGCGGCCCATCTTTGCGTGAAAGTCGCGGGTGAAGTGACCTTCATACGTTTCAAGAACCGCCCGCAGCCCGTCGGCATCCGGCAGCAGCGGATGAAACGCGCCCGCCAGCCGGTAGAGGTTCCAGAGGCCCACCGACGGTTGCCGGTTCCAGGCGTAGCGACCCTGCGTATCGGTGTGGTTGCAGATATGGCCCATATTGAAGCCGTCCATGAAGCCGTAAGGTCCGTAGTCCAACGTGAGCCCCAGGATCGACATGTTGTCGGTGTTCATCACGCCATGACAGAAGCCGACCGACTGCCAGTCGGCCATCAATCTTGCGGTACGCGCCGTGATCTCGGCAAACACGCCCAAGGTGGTTTGGACCACATCGAGGTCGCCCGACACATAAACGCATTGTTCCGGGTAATAGCGGGTTGCCACGTACACCAGCAGTTCGCGCAATCGGTCGGTATCGCGCGCCGCCGCCCAATGTTCGAATGAACCAAATCGCACGAAACTCGGCGCCAACCGGGTGACGACTGCCGCAGTTTCGACGGTTTCGCGCACCACCGGATCCGGCGACGAGACCAGCGCCAGCGCGCGCGTGGTTGGAATGCCCAGGCCGTGCATGGCCTCGCTCGCCAGATATTCCCGGATCGAGGATCGCAATACCGCCCGCCCGTCACCCATCCGCGAATAAGGCGTCATTCCTGCACCCTTGAGTTGTATCTCCCAGTTGCCCTGCGCGCCCGCCACTTCCGCCAGCAAATGGGCACGGCCATCGCCGAGCTGACCAGCCCAGACCCCAAACTGATGCCCGCTGTAAACGGCAGCCAGGGTGTCGCCGCCCGGCCAAGGCGTGCGCCCGGATACCACATCCAGAAAAGCCTCGGAGGCCAGCGCAGTGGGGCTCAGTCCGATCAGCGCACCCACCTCGGGGTTGACGTGCACGAGGGTAGGCGAACTCACCGCACGCGTGGGCACACGGCTATAAAACGCGTTGGACAACGCGGCAAAGCCATTGCAAGGGGGAATCGCGTCGAGGCGATCGTTCAACTTATCCATGACGTGCTCCCGTTTGGCCGGCCTGGCGCGCCAGACGCGCAGCACGCTTGGCGGGCCTCACATAAAAGATCGCGGAGAGGAAGAAGACGCTGGACAGCACGATCTCGCCCCATGCCAACGCAACTGACGTCGCGCCGGGATCGGACATCGCGCGCACCACGCCTTCCATCAGATAGAGCAACGCCAACATGCAGGCCCATTGATAGGTGTACAAGTTGCCGCGAGCGACGCCGCGCACCGCAAAGGCAAGCGGCAGTGCTTTCAGGATCAGAAGCGACCCACCGGGACGGATTGGCGCCAAGACTGACTCCCAGGCCACACAGAGGACGATCAACGCGAAAAGCGAGGCGGTCGCGACGATGCGCAACACCGGGTTGAGTTCAGTTTGCATACTGCTATTATCACCCGATGAACGATTTAGCAGAGCAAGCGGCCGCTGGTGGGGACCCCGGCCGCAAACCCGCGGAAGCGCGCGCATCGTGGGCTGCGCGAGTGCTCAAGGTTTTACGCTTTGCAGGCGCACAGGCCGAAGAACAAAAGCTCATTCAGGTCGCGGCGAGCCTCACCTTCACAACGGTGCTGGCGATCGTCCCCATGCTGGCCGTCGTGCTGTCGCTGTTCACGGCATTTCCGGTATTTCAGGAATTTCGCCTGGCGTTGGAAGACTTCCTGACCAACAGCCTGATGCCGCCGACCGTGTCGGAAAACATCATGGAGTACCTCAACCAGTTTGCGCGCCAGGCCTCGCGCCTGACGGCAATTGGCGGCGGCTTCCTGCTGGTCACGTCCATCCTGCTGATCATGACGATCGACCAGACGTTCAACGATATCTGGCACGTCACGCGCCAGCGGCCCTTGCCGCAACGCGCGCTGGTCTATTGGGCAATCGTAACGCTGGGGCCCGTCGTGGCGGGCGGCAGCTTATGGGCCACCTCCTACCTTGCCCGAGAATCGTTGGGATTGGTGCGCGATGTACCGGGCCCACTTCAACTGGCGATTTCCGCCGTGCCGGTGCTGTTGACCGGGCTCGGCTTTGCGGCCTTGTTCGTGCTGGTGCCCAACCGGCGGGTGTATTGGCGCGATGCCCTGGCAGGCGGATTCGGTACCGCCATCGTGCTCGAGATCATGAAATCGGGCTTTGCGTATTACGTTACCCGGTTTCCTACATACACCGTTATCTACGGTGCATTCGCCACGCTGCCGATTTTCCTGCTGTGGATCTATCTGTCCTGGCTGGCGATCCTGCTGGGCGCCACCATTGCAGCGAGCTTGCCGTTGATCCGCCTGGGCCGATGGGATGTCGACCGGCATCCGGGCGCCGCACTGATCGACGGGCTGGGCGCATTGCGTCTGCTGTACGACGCACAGGGAACCGCCGCGCCGGATCGCGGCATCGATCAACTCGCCCGCGATCTAAGGCTGCATTACGACGAATTGAACCGCGTGATGGAAACGCTTGAGTCGCATAACCTCGTTGCGCGTACGCAAGACAACCGTTGGATTCTTGCCTGCGATCCTCATACGACGTCGCTTGCGCCTTTGTTCGATGCGCTATTGCTGGATCGGCGCCAAAAGCGCATTCTCGAAGATCCGAGTGCCGTGCGCCTTGCGCAGGCCGCGCTTTCGGGGCAGACCGACGTTACACTAGTGCAATTGATTGCGACGGATGATGCAACGGATACAGCGCCCCTGCGCTTAACCGACGCGACGGCCCGGCAGGATGAGGGCGTGACCGCGGAGCGGGAGAGAGACCATGTTAAAAGTTAGCGAAATTTTGCGCGTCAAAGGCGATACGCTTTACACGGCGAGCCCTGACGCATCGGTGGCCGGCGCCATCCAAACCATGAGCGAGCAGGACATTGGCTCGCTGGTCATCATGGAGTCGGGCATGCTCGCCGGCATGCTGACTTTCCGCGAAATCATCCGCGCGCTCGACAAAAATGGCGGTGTGGTGGGCGATACCACCATTCGCGCCATCATGGACGACGCGCCCGTAAGCGTCTCGCCCAATACCAGCGCCGACGAGGTACAGCGCCTGATGCTCGAGAAGCACGCGCGCTACATGCCCGTCATGGACGGTCCCATGCTCATGGGCGTGATTTCGTTTTACGACATGGCTCAGGCCATCGTCGCGGCCCAGCAATTCGAAAATTCGATGCTGAAGGCCTACATCCGCGACTGGCCAACCGACTCGGCGGCCTGAACCGTACCTGGCTCGGCATCGTCGCCCGCCTCGCCCTGCGACTCGGGGCCGAGCTGCGCATCGTCCAGCGGGTCGGCCGCCAGCCGTCCACCCGCATTGAGCGCACGCCAGGCGTCGTAAAACACCTCGACGCCCTTTGCCAACTGTGTGGGATCTGACAACACCCGGCGCCAGCGCCGCGCCCCCGATTGCCCCGTTACCAAACCGAGCATCGGCCGCGTGATGGCGCGTAACGGCACGCCCTTCGCAAGTTGCTGTTCGGCATAGGCGGTCATCGCATCGATTACCCGCGCGTCGCTGGGCAGCCTCGCCTGCGGCCAGAGGGCCATCGACACTTCCGACAGCACGCGCGGGCTGTGCCACGCGGCGCGACCCAGCATGACGCCATCCAGCCCTTTTCCTGCCTCCAACGCCTGCGCCGCGGTAGCCAGCCCACCGTTCAGCACGATCTTCGCATCCGGAAAATCCCGCTTGAGCTGATGCACGGCGTCGTAGCGCAACGGCGGGATGTCGCGATTATCCTTGGGCGACAGCCCTTTGAGCACGGCATTGCGGGCGTGAACGACGAACACGCGGCAGCCCGAATCGTAAAGCGTACCGACGAAGTCGCGCACAAAGGCATACCGGTCGTCGTAATCGAGCCCCAGCCGATGCTTGACGGTGACGTGCACCGAGACGGCGTCCTGCATCGCCTTGATGCAGTCGGCCACCAATTGCGGTTCGGCCATCAGGCAGGCGCCGAATGCGCCCCGCTGCACCCGCTCGGAAGGACACCCGCAGTTGAGATTGATCTCATCGTAGCCCCACTGTGCCCCGAGCCTTGCAGCCGCGGCCAGTGCTTCGGGCTCGCTACCCCCCAACTGCAAGGCAACAGGATGCTCTGCCTCATCGAAGTCGAGATGGCGAGGCACATTGCCGTGCAGCAGCGCGCCGGTCGTGATCATCTCCGTGTAGAGACGGGCATGCGGCGCGAGCAGGCGGTGGAAATATCGGCAATGACGATCCGTCACGTCGATCATGGGAGCAGCGCAAAGCTGCCAGTCATCAGGGGCCAAGAGACTTCCGGGGAACGGGTGGAATAAGCCGATTTTATCCTGACCGAGCCGCTCTCTTCAGGAATTCGCGCCGGAGGGGGCTTTCACTGGTCTAAAATGCGGGTCGGTCGTGGGACTTCCCGGCTGTTCCTCAACTTACCGCTTCTGCTTTCATGGCCGTCTTCACTTCCGTTACCGACGACGACGCTCGCGCGTTGCTCAAGCACTACAACCTCGGCGAATTCGTCTCCCTGCGAGGCATTACGGCAGGCATCGAAAACACCAATTTCTTCCTCGCCACCACGCAGGGCGAATTCGTGCTGACACTGTTCGAAGTGTTGACCCACGAACAACTGCCCTTCTATATCGAGCTCATGCATCATTTGTCGGTGCGCGATGCCCAGGTACCGCAGCCGCAGACAATGCGCAACGGCACGCGCATCACGACGGTACACGGCAAGCCGACGGCGATCGTGCAACGGCTCAATGGCGGTTACGAACCCGCGCCCGGTGTGGCCCATTGCACGCTGGCGGGTCGTGCCATGGCCCGCATCCATAACGCCGCGCAGGACTTCCCCTTGTCGCAACCCAATTTGCGGGGCTTGTCGTGGTGGCTCGAAACCGGGCCTAAAGTCATGCCCTTCCTGGATGCGGCGCAGGCCGACATGCTGAGCGATGAACTTCGCACGCAGTCGCAGGCGGCTGCAGGTGCCGATTGGCAAGCCCTGCCGCTGGGCCCGTCGCACTGCGACTTTTTCCGCGACAACGTGCTCTTCGACGGCACCTTCGAGTCCCCGCAACTGGGCGGCGTCATCGATTTCTACTTCGCGGGCTGCGATCACTGGCTCTTCGACGTGGCCGTGGCGGTCAACGACTGGTGCATCGATCGCGCCACCGGTGCCCTCGACGCGCCGAGAGTCGAGGCCTGGCTGGCGGCATACGCCGCGCTGCGCCCGTTCACCGACGCCGAACGGCGTGCCTGGCCTACGATGCTGCGCGCTGCGGCATTGCGTTTCTGGGTGTCGCGTCTGTACGACTATTTCATTCCGCGTCAGGCGGAAACGCTCAAACCTCACGACCCGCGCCATTTCGAGCGGCTGTTGACGCTGCGCCGAAATGTAGTGCCGCCGCCACTGCCCTAATATAGCGATTCCCGCCCTTCCGCCGTCAACCCTCGACATACAAGCCTAAACCGACGTTCATGCAAGCTGCTTCTCTTCCCGCTACCGCCGGCTGGCACTGGGTGCTCGATGGTTTTCGGCTGTTTCGCAAGCAGCCGCTGGCCATGTTCACCTGGGCCATGGCCATCAGCCTCCTTCTCAGCATCGCGCTCAACACGCCGCCGTTCGGACCGCTCATCGCCTTGCTGCTCATGCCGACCATCACGCTGATGACCCTGTCTGCGTGCAAACACGTGGAAGCGGATCGCGTGATGCTGCCGTCGATGTGGATCAAACCGCTCAAGCAACCGGGCGTATTCAAACGGATGTTCCTGATGGGCATCGCTTACGCCAGCGCCGCTCTCATCGCAGGCCTAGTGTCCTTTCTGCCGTTCACTCGTGACCTGGTCGAGGGGCTGCGCGCTGCAGCGGTGACGGACAGCATCGTTCCGTTCCTGGAAGCGGCACGCGTGCCGCTGGCCATCTTCGCGGTGTTGTACCTCATCATCGCCGGCCTGTTCTGGCATGCCCCGGCGCTCAAAGCGTGGCACGGCACGAAGCTCGTGCAGGCCTTGTTTTTCTCCGGCATCGCATGCTGGCGCAATAAATGGGCGTTTCTGGTCTATGGATTTGCCTGGCTGGCGGTATTCATGGGACTGGATCTGATCACCGGCATACTGGTATTCGCAGGGGTACCCCTTACGTTTGCGAGCACCCTGAAGATGCCGTTCACGATTGCTGCTGCTGGTGTGATGTACTGCAGCTTCTACCCGGCCTACACCTCGGTGTTTGGCGGCGGTGAGTATCCGCGCGGCGCCACCGAACAACCGGTGTAACGCCGCGATTGGCTCAGGGTGCCGATGGTGCCCATTCCACCGCACGAGCACGGCGCGTCTTGCGGTCGTAAAGGCACAACATGGTTCCTGCTTGCCCCTTCATGTGGGCCTGCGGATACACGCCTTTGATCAGCACTGCAGTGAGCGGCGAGGTATCGTCGAAAATCGCGGGATCGCCAACGGCTTTCACATCGCGCAGGCCACTCGCCTTGCTGCAGGCTGCCTGCGCTTGCGCCGCAGCGGCTTGCCATTCCTTCGTGGTGCTGGCGCCCGCCGTCGCCCCGGTCATCGTTACACCAGCGGCAACCAGTGCGAGCACACTTTTACGTAAGGTGGTCATCGTGCATATCTCCTGCATGTGATGGTGTGTTCAGCATACCCGCCACCCGCAGCGCACGCCGAAACGCAATGTGCCAAACGTGCCATTCGGCAACTGTACCGGGTGCGGCGCCAGCGCTCATCTCGACCGCATGGCGCGCTCGACGGCATCCGGCCACCCGCCACGGCACAAGACCGCTGACCACGCGCGTCACGCGCAGCGTGGCGCCGACGAACACGACGTCGATCGGCATATTCATGCCGCAGGTATGCACCTGGCGGCAGGGGGTCAAAATCACGCCGGCGCCGGAACGCAGCGCGCGCCGCCCCAGCAACCCGCGCAAGCGTTTACAGGGCGTGCCGAACAAAATGAAGCGATAGCGGCTCGAACGCTTCGGAGGTTGGGGTTGGTGTTGTTGTTGCAAGTGCTGTTGCTGTTGCTGTTGCTGTTGCTGTTGCTGTTGCTGTTGCTGTTGCTGTTGCTGTTGCGGATGAGGGTGCGGTTCGCGTCTTGACGGCTTGAAGCGGTTCACGGGATACGGCGTCATCTTGCGGTACGTGTGAAGCCGGCTCTGCTAGGCCAAACCCAGCATCGATACGGCCAGTGGGAATCCGATCATCAAGAACGTGCAGGGAAAGATGCACACGGCAAGCGGCAAGAGCATCTTGACCGGGGCTTCCTGAGCCAACCGCTCAGCGCGCTGGTATTGATCGGCCCGCCGCTGCTCCGCTTGCGCGCGCAAGGTGTTGCCAAGCGGCAAACCCAGCGACTCAGCCTGTGCCAGCGCCCCGACCCAAGCCCGCAGCGCCGGCGAGTCGGCGCGCCGTGCCATCGCGCCCAGCGCCTGCGTACGCCCCTCGCCCGCCCGGATGTCAAGCAGGGCCCGCGCGAGCTCCTCGCGCAAGGGGCCGGCGGGACCGTGCCGCGCAGCTTGTACCAATGCGCCGTGCAAGCTCAGCCCACCTTCAACGCACAACACTGTGATGTCCAGATAAAACGGAAGTGCGCGTTCAATCGCCGCCGTACGCGACCGCGCCCGCTGATTCAGCCAATGCAGCGGCCAGCGGCTCGCAATGAGCGCAGCCGCGCCACTCAACGCCAGCAGCGTTGAAAAGGTAAGCAACTGCAGTTGGCTGCCGACAAGCCACACGCCGGCCGACGCCAGAGAAGCCGTCATCCAGGATGCCGCACACAGATGGCCTGCCGAACAGGACAACGGGAGGTCGGCCTGAATGCGTTTATCCTCAAGCCGCTGGCGCACGCGCCAGGATACGAAACGAATGCACACAGGCGCGAGCATGACGACCCATGGCCAGGCGAGGCGCCACAGCCAGGGCAACGGTTGTTGTGAAGGCGTACCCGGTTGCGCGACCCCGGCAGGCTGCTCGGACAATGGGCGGGCAAGGAGCAACACCAGAAACATCGCACAAGCACCGCCGCCCACCATCGCCACCCAGATCGCCAACGTCCCATCGTTTGCGTTCATACGTCGATCCTCACGATGCGGCGGATCATCACGATGCCGGCGGCCTCAAGACCGGCGATGACCGCAAGCGTGGCCCAACCCATCGGCGTGTACCAAAGCGGCTGCATGCCTTGCGGGTCGAGGGCGGTCAGCGCGATGCCGAGCGCCAGAGGTAGTGCGCCCACGATCCAGGCCTGCAGTTTGCCTTGGGCCGTCAGCGCCTGAACGCGTGCTCGCAGGCGCTGTTGGGCCGTCAAACTGGCCGCGATACGTTCCAGCGTCTCGGCGAGGTTACCGCCGGTTTGCGCCGCAATGCCGAGTGCCGAGGCAACCAGTGCTGTCGAAGCGGATGGCATGCGCCGACACAGCGACGCCAGCGCATCATCGAAGGACCGACCCATGCGTTGTTCGCGAAGCATCAGCCCGAATTCCTGAGACAGGGGTGGCTCAGCATGCGCCACGACGTGCGTAAAGGCGATCGGCACACTGGCACCGGAGCGAAGTGCTGCGGCCAGTGCAATCAGCGTGACGGGCAGTTGGTGATCGAACTGCGCAAGTCGGCGTCGACGCAGGTACTTGACCCACCATACGGGCACACGCGCCACGCCCAAAGCAGTCAACGCTGCAAGCGGCGCATTGTCCACAATGCCGTACATCAGCAGACCGACGACCGCACACAGCAGCACCGATCCCGTCCAGAGATGCAGCGGGTCAACAAACATGAAGAGCTCGCTCAAGCGCACGCCTGCATCCTGGGTGTAGACATCGCGATACCGCTTCATCGCCGCCAGAAAACCCGCGTGCAAAAGGTACAGCGTCAGCCCCGCTGCGATCGCTGTACCGGCTGCGGCGACCCAGATCAAAGCCGCCTCCGCATGCCGCTCGTGCTGATCGTGGCGCCTGTGCTGATCGTGCTGTTTGTACTGATCGTGCTGCTTGTGCTGTTTGTGCTGTTTGTGCTGTTTGCTTGGTCTACATCGTCTGCAAGGCCTGCATCGGCAAAAAACATGTCGATATCGACGGCATGGCCTTCGTCACGCCACCGCTGAACGATGCCGGGCAGAACGCCTCCCCATGCAAACGTGCCGGTAGCGCCGGAGAAACGAAACAGGGACTGCAGCTGGATGCAGCCGCTCTCCATCCCGGTGAGCTCCACGATCTCGGTCACCACACGGCGGCCGTCCGCCAGGCGTCGTTGCTGCACGATCAGATCGACACTCGACACGACGTGCTCCCGCACCACGGACAGCGGCAACCCCATATTCGCCATCATGATCATGGTCTCCAGTCGCGCCAACGCATCGCGCGGCGTATTGGCGTGCAGCGTCGTCATCGATCCCTCATGCCCGGTATTCATGGCGGCCAACATGTCGAATGCTTCGGCTCCCCTGCACTCGCCCACGACGATGCGGTCCGGTCGCATGCGCAGCGCATTGCGCACCAGATCGCGAATGGTGATCAACCCACGCCCCTCCACATTCGGCGGGCGCGCCTCTAGCGCCACCAGATGCGCGTGCCCAAGCCGCAGTTCCGCCGAATCTTCGATGGTGACGATCCGCTCGTTGGAAGGAATGGCGTCGGCCAGAATATTGAGCAAGGTTGTCTTTCCTGAACCGGTGCCTCCCGCGATCACGATGCTGGCACGACGAGTGACGCAAAGTCGCAGAAACGCTGCCATCTTGGCGCTCAAGGCACCGGTACGAACCAAATCGGCCATGCCCAATCTGGTGCGCATGAACTTGCGAATAGTGAGCACGGCCCCGTGCAGTGCAACCGGCGGGAGCACCGCATTGACACGCGATCCATCCGTGAGGCGCGCGTCCACCATTGGCATGCTTTCGTCGACGCGCCGTCCCACCCGCGACACGATGCGATCGATGATTCGACGCAGCGCCTGCTCCGAAGTGAAGCGCAGTGCGGCGGCATGCAGACGCCCGGCGCGCTCGATATAGATCTCGTCGTAACGATTGATCATGATCTCGGAGATGCCATCGTCGTTGAGCAAAGACTCGAGCGGTCCAAGTCCCACGACTTCGTCGAGGATGCGGCGGCATCGCGCTGATTGCTCATCCGCGGGCACACCGCGATCCTCGCGCAGAATTTGCATCAGCAGGTCGCCGGCGATGTGCCGAAGCGCAGCGTCGCTCATCGTCGCCACGTCGTGACGGCGCAAGTCGAGCGCGTGAAGCAATGCGTCGTGCGCCGATCGGTCGCGCGCATCCTGCGCTTGCTGCGCGGCGGCATCGGGCCGCGCCGCTGCAGGTTGCGGCGACCTGACAGGTTCGCCGTCGCCATGAAACATGCGTTGATCGACAGCATATCGCGCAGCGACGCCAGCATCCTCGATTCGATTGGGCTGCGGGACAGCGGTAACCGTTCGATCAGCAACAGACGATACGTCCAGGATGCGTCTGACGCGGGTCGAGCGCGACGAACCGCGACTCGCCTTCTGGTTAGTCGGAATGGACCCGCTTTCGCTGGCCTCGTCATTGAGTGCACTGTCTACCGGGCTGTTTGGGATGCTGTTTGCGGTGTTGTCTACGGTGCTGCTCGCGGTTCTGCTTCCGGCGATGTCTGCGGTGCTTTCTTGAGTGCTTTCTTGAGTGCTTTCTTGGGTGCTCTCCTGGGTGCGGCTTGCCGTGCTGTCTGGCGTGCCGGTGAAGATGCTGGAAGCGGTGCTGATTGCGTTGTCGACTGAAGTGCCGGTCGTGGGGCTCATCGCGGTGCCGATTGGTGTGCGACTTGCGGCGACGGCTTGGCGGCTGTTCATGGCCTCGCTCAGTGCGTCGTGTCCAGCATCACCTGCGGCGTGATCCAGGACGTCGGTGTCGCTCATCGCGCCGCCATCGATTCGAATTCGCGCAACGCCCTCGCCCGTGCCGCCAACCCGCTCGTCTCCTATTGGGATAGATCGGTGGCGCTCGGCGTCATTTCCCGCGCTTGCGATCCCGGTGCTCGTGCTTACCTGAATCAGGCAGGGACCGATCACAACGCTGTCGGTGGCGAGTAGTGGCGCATGGGTGGCGATGCGTTGGCGGTTGACTGACGTGCCCAGCAAGGACCCGTGGTCTTCTATTGCCAGGGCGTCGCCGATGACGACGATGCTTGCGTGCCGTTTGGCCACACGCCAATGACGGATGCGCACCGCGCACCCCGGGTCGCGGCCGATATGCACGGGCGCGATCGCACTCACCGATGTTTGTCTGCCATCTTCGTATCGCAACAGGATATCGATCATGGCTGCGGGTCGAACGCATATTGATTCATGCCCTGACCGGCAGCGCCCACGGGCCGCACCGCATTTTCGCGCGCGACCGGCCCAGCCTGCCCAGCGGTATCAACGAAGGCGGCATCGCCCCACTGCGAGCCGGCGCCCGCCGGCGCGTGCCAGCCGTCGCGATCGCCCTGCCCCTGCGCACCCAACGGAGTGTTCAAACGCGGCGCTGCTTCGAAGCTATCGTTCAGGATCGCGTTGCTGCGAGACACGCGATCGGCAAGCGCACGATCGCCCTGTGCGACCACGTACGGCGTCACGAAAATGGCCAGCTCGGTCTCCTTGACCTCATTGCGTTGCGAGCCAAACAAATAACCCAGGACGGGTATACGCGACAGCCCAGGTAGACCGTTACGCATGTCGTTGCGCTCGCGCGCCAGGAAACCGGCAAGCACCAGCGTCTGGCCCGACTGCACGTTGAATTCTGTCGCTGCTCGCCTTGTTTTCAACGCCGGACCGCTCGGAGAGGGTGTGGTGGCATCGACCGAACTGGCTTCCACCTCGATGCGTGATCGTACGGCGCCGTTGCTGTCCGCTTGAGGGGTGATCTTCAAGGCGACACCATAAGGCTTGAAGATGGTAGTGGTTTTGCCATTGGCATCCGTGGTGGCGTAAGGAACCTCGCCACCCGCGAGAAACTCTGCGGTTGCGCCGCTACGCGCCATGAGCTGAGGCTGTGCAAGCACAACGGCTTCCCCCGACTGGGCCATCGCATCGATCCGTGCTGAAAGCGCGGCATTGACGCCGAAGAAGCCCAACGCGGGTGCCACCCGCTTAAGCACGCCAGAAGCGATGCCATTGGGATCATCCCCCGCCTCAATCTCGTCGATACGACCGCCGCTTCCGGCGGCAGGCACCAGGGCGGGTTCGCCTGGGCGTCGGCCAAGTCGATTGATCGAAGCGCTGTCCCACACCACACCGGTGTTGAAACCGCCAGTGGTAGCCCCATCCCAGCGCACACCGAGTTCCCGCACGCGCGACCGCGGCAGTTCAACCACCTGCACGTCAAGCATGATCATGCGTTCCCACCCCATGGGATTGGTGAAATCGATCAAGCCTGGATAGGTCGCTGCGAGACTGGCGATCCGATCGCGATCCCGGTCAGAGATATCGCCACCCTCGATCACGATTTTGTCGCCCACCGTCATCGCATGCGCACCGGGGATCCTGGCCAGCAGCGTATCGATATCCTCACGTATGCGTCGAAAATCCGCCGGTACCACGCGAATGCGATAGGCCAGCGGGCGGCTACGTGCGGTCCAGATATGCAGCGACGATGTGCCCGCCTGCTTGGCGAACACAATCACTTCCCTGGCCTCGGCCGCCGACGCGCTGACGATCTGGCCGTTGCCCACGGCAATGCGTTTGACATCGCCGGGCGCCAACACGCGGGTCTCGCCAACCTGCAGCTCCAGCTCGCGCACGTCATCGGCAGCGGACACGTTGCTGGCCATCAAAACCGCCATCAATGCGATACCGGCAACATGGCGCTGTGCACTACCAATGCGGAGAGTCACTGTGCTCATGGCGCACCGACGGTTATGTCTGAACCTGACAAGCCGGCACTCACACGCCGTGAGGCATTTACCGGGACGCGACGGCTTGCAAGGTGTGGCGACAGATCGAGCTCGAAAAAGCCCGAATCCGAAGCGCTGCCTTGCGCGGGGGGCATATCGAACACTGTGCTGCCGCCTTCCCCGCCATTGCCATACAGCACCGGAACATCTCGCATGGGCATGGGCTCGTCGCTTTCCAGTCCCAGCAAGGCTGCGAGATCGCCGCGCGTGGCCGCACCCACGACCCGATCGTCCGAATCGCGCCTCAAGATGGCCGACATTGTGCCGTTGCGTCGCGCAGCGACCAACTTGAGCGCATCTTCTGGTGAGACATCAAGTGTGACGGTAGAGAACGCGCCTTGTGCAGCGCTGGCGCTCTGTGACGCGCCGTCTTCGTCCTGTCCGATCGCCAACACTCGAACACCTTGCAGCAACGGCGCCGTGACGTGTCGGCCACCATGATCGAACGACACATATAAATCGATGAAATCACCCGATTTGAGCAGCCCCGAAAGTGAGCTGAGATCGTCCACGGGGATGGTGACCGCACGCCGTCCGGTCAGGATGCGTGCCGCCAACGGCAACGCCGTTCGTGCCTTCAGATGACTTGCTGTGATGGCATCGCCCTGCTTGAGCGGTACCGCTAGCAGCGGCATCGTGAGCTGCGCGAACGCTTCCGGCGTCAGGGTGTCGCTCCCAGCGTAGGCCACCGGAATGTCGCGCACCGCCACATGCACATCGTCCAGAGCGATTGCTGCATCGAGGTCGAAAGCGGCTACCACCCGGCTTACCATCGGCACCCGCGCCTCCGCATCGATCTGTGCCAATCGTTGCGTGACTTGCACGTGCATGGCCCATGCCGCCAACAAGCCGGCGCAAAGCGCTGCCGCCCACACGCCATTGCGGCGCGCATGCGTGCGACACCATTCGAGTATGTTCAGCCTCATGTTCGCTCCTTGCTGCGATGCATGTAGATCAAAGTATCCCTGCCGTCCAGCCGGCAATGCACGGTCGCGACCTCTCGATCGCGTCGCCATGACGTCATCGTCGCTGCCGCAGCCATTTCACGGCGCCATCCCGTCCGCCGCAGCGACGTCGCCATATCCGCACAAGGATCCTTCCACGCAGCGGGTGCTCGCCACACTTGCAGCGCTGCGGCGTACATCGAATCAATATCGTCGATGTCGAAGATCAACTGGGCGGCCGGCGGCATTCGCAATGCATCGAGCAACGGCGCGACGCCGACCTCATTCGGATGCGGGCTTCGCGGCGTCCACACCGACAAGTACCCGCGCGTCGACGCGGCACCAGGAGGACTTCGAGGACCCTCGGCGCCAAGGCCATTGGGTTTGGCTGCCGCCAGGGATGCCAGCCAACTGACGCCATCCTGCTGACCCGAAAGCAGGACTTCCCCCGCCACCACATTGAGATGGCTCACCCATGGCCGAGCCTGCGTAAGCGCTTTCGCGACGACCGACACACGTGCGGGCGTTTCGATCGCTACTCGGCTCACCTGCCCGCCGAACATCGTCCAGGCTTCGACCATCGACACGGTGGAGTGCGGTGGCAACGCTTTCGCCCACTCATTGAGGATGTTCGCGTCGGCGTCCGCTTGCCGTGGGCCGGAAAGCAAACGGAGCACATTCGCGCTCGGCGCGTCGGCCTGAGGATCGGCTGAAGCGACACTCGAACCGGAGATGCCGATGAACACACTCAGTGCGACCAGACCGGTTCGGCGGCTCCTGCTGACAAAACGGATCGGCAACATCCCGAATGCTCGAATACGATCGAGCGCACGCCACGATACTGGTGCGTTCATCTCGCCGCCCCACTGTTTCCGAGCACATAAACGGGCGGGGTTTTCGTCTTGACATCGGTGGGCACGATATCAGACCACCGCTGCAGCCAGTCAACGGAGGCAGGCGATCGCTGCCAGCCGGCGTCCGCGCGTGCCATCCGCGCACCCACGGCGCGGGCCAGCGAGGAGGATCGATCGTAGGCGCGGCCCCAGGCCGCATTCGACTGTCCCACACGCTGCTGTGTCTCGGCATCGCCGGCCGTATGTCCCGCATCGGTGAGCAGTGCAGTTTGCGATTGCGCTACGGCTGCGCGCAGCACACCCGAATCGGCGAGCCGCCACTCGCGGCGCAATGCGCGCGCAACGGCACCATGACCGCCAGGCTGCAACCACCCCATCGGCTCGCGTCCGATTGCCACGTCGTGGCGCCGCCCCGTCGCTTCATTCGCGGATGCGTGCACGTCGGCCTGACCACGTGCAGCACGGAACGCAGCGTCGCGCGCCTGCTGCTGAGTGTGAGTCACATAAGCCAATCCGCTGCCGATGTAGGTGCCGCTTGCGAGTAACGTCGCCAGCAGCGCCAGCACAAGCACTGCCTCCGTGGCGGCTTGACCGGCTTGCTTCGCACGCGTGCCGGTCATGGCCGGCCACCCGACGTTCGCAACGCATCGCGCGACGGTGCAAGACGCGCTTGCCAAAATGGGCGAAAGGCATTGGCCCACTCATGCACGCCGTCACTGCGTGGCACCGGCCGCGCGTAGTAGGTTTGCGCGCCGGCTTCAACGCGGACAACATCGCGCCGTGCGAATGCACCGTGCCCATAGCGCGACGCGGCAACGCGAACCGCACTGGCGGCGCCGGTGGTGCGGAGACGACTCACGGGAAGCATCAATTGCAGACGAAAGCCCAGGACTTCCTGGCGCCGATCCGGATCCACATCGAACGTAGCGGGCAGGCCAGCGAAGCGCCCATTGCGGGTGTTCATCAACCCATAGGAATTGGCAAGCGGGTTGGCACTGCCATCAAAAATATCCCAGTCGGTTTCGCGCTCGACCCAACGCCAGAAATCGACTTCGCTAAAGTCCGACGGCGGCCGATCGACATGCGGCAAACCAGTATTGGATGCGCCTGCGCGCTCATTGACGATGCCCCATCCCATGGCGTATTCACGGTAGTAGCAGCCGATGTACTTGTTCGATCGCAGCGCGTGATACGACTGCGTATCGGCACTGCGCCAGACACCATGCTTGTCTAGCCAGGTTGTGCCACGCCGGCGCAGCTCATGCCGCCGCATCGGGCAGCGATGGCTGACCGGCCAGGGATTGCGGGCGGTGTGATTGCGCGAATCCAGAAATCCGTAGCGCTCCGCGGCGCGGCGCACGACGCTCCCGAACCGACTTGCGGTGCGACTGGAACGCCTCGCCAGAAAGCCCGACGTGTTGTCGTCGAACACCGTGGCGCGTATCGCTTCACCCTGTGAATCCACTTGCACGTTGACCGCCGACACGGGAATATCGGGATAGTTCGTGCGCAAGACGGCATGAATCGCTTCGTCGCGCGTTTGCGCCATTTGATTGGCAATCGACGCCGCAGTACCCGCAAGCACGTCGTGCACAACCGTATCGTGCGTGGCCATCGCCTGCATCAGAGCCGACGCGTTGCCTGACATCCCCAGCGGTTGTCGATAGGCCATGGCGTGCCGCGTACCGAAGAACATCGCGATCACGGTCGAAGGCGGATTACCGCGCGCGCTTTGCTTGGACTGGGCGGTCATGAAATCAGCCGCCGATGCAAGCGTTGCCAGATGGGCCATGGCGACCTGGTGCCCCATCTGTGCCCGATTGATATAGGCCATCATATTGAGCGCACGCGCCTGGACTAGCGCCCCGCTGTACGCAGCGGCATCGGCCGCGTGCGTCAAACGCTGTCGCGCGAGCACCGTTTGTCCCAAGTCGTAAAGCAAGACAAGTGCGAGCGATCCAGCGCCCGCGAGTACCAGCCCGAGCGCCAGAGCCTGACCGCCTTGCACGCTTGACGCAGACGCGCCGCGGCCCTTCACTTCGCGGCTCCCGCCTGACCCGTAAATGATTTCAGCGACTTGGCTTTGGCCTGAGCCGCAGCCTTGCCGGCGGCATCCTGAGCCATACGACTTTGATCGCTGCCGTCTTCACCCGCCAGCTCCCGCGCCATGGCAGCGGTCTGCGAACGAACGACTTGCCCAAACAACTGATAGACACCGATTGCGGCCACCGCGACCAAGGCCACGATCACAATGTACTCAGTCAATACACCTCAAATCGGCATTAAACCGTTGTTTTTATGGGCTAAAAACAACCCGCCTGTCTAAATCGAAGTCATGTATGCGCACCGCTAAGGCGTTGATTCCATTAATATGCGACGGCAGTTTTAGACAAGAAACTGTTACGACAGCAGCTCGATTTGGGTCATAGGGATCAAACATTTAATGTTGAATCGCAAACTAATTCTTACTGGTTTGGGAGCTCTCGCGCTTGGCATCTTCGGCAACGCGTTATGGGAGTGGCTGTTCCGCCCGAGTCTCTCCTTCGCGTCCGAGGCGGTCCTCAACTTGGGGACGCTCGGCTTTACGTCCCTTCGAGACAGCATCTATGAAGAAATGGCGAAGGATCACAGCGAACGAACGGGCCTCACGCTTGTGTCGGTCCTCGGTGTAATATTTTTCTCCGTTGCGGTATTAACAGCGATCCTGTTTCGCGCCCTATACGTTAAGCGAGTGGAAGTCCAAAGACGACCCGGCAAACTAGCACTAGCTCTACACAGAGGTGCGCGACGATACGCAAATGTCTTTTTCTTCCTGTTGATCTTAGACGGGGTGATGATTTTCTTGCTGACAACGCGAACCGGATTCATCGTCCGTGGTGCCCAAGATTTTGAGCAGGCGACTCGTGTCATTGCGCCATACGTGTCTGCGCAAGAGCTTCTGACGCTAAGGTCACGATTCGCACAGATGTCGAAGGAAAGCGATCACGATCAAATCGTTGATGACGTGCGTGCGATTGCGGTGCAACACGGCCTAAAGTTGCCAAGGGCCCTGTCGGTAGAAGCAAAGGCTGGCTGACCGCTCGGGACTTAAAATCCCTCGACGCAAGTCGTGCCGGTTCGATTCCGGCTGGGTGCACCACCTGCGTCTATGCGGCTCACGCGAGAATTTCTATCGTTGCATAACAGCGACGTTCCGCATCTGTTCCGCGCAACGTTCCGCATTCATACGAAAAGCCCACGTCTTAGGATGTGGGCTTTTTGCATTTTCACGCGATCGATTCGACCAGAGCATGGCCTAAAACGCCGGAGATATACTGTACATTCATACAGTACTTTGCCGGTGCCGCCATGCCCTTTCGAGACCCAATACCCATGCACGAACTGCGCGAGATCCAAGATCGTCGGCGCGGTGACTCCGATGTGAAAGCGCTTCTCTATGAGATATTCCGCATGCAGGCGATCTTGTTGCGCGTCGACCAGCTATCCCGCAGCGCGATGCCTTGGTCGGGCACCATGGGTCAAATTTGGCAAGAGGTACTCAACGACCTGCAGAACGAACCGACCTGCATCAAGCAACGGCAGCGGACGAATCCTTATGATTGGTGATGACTGATAAAAGTTGCAATGACCCCTTTAGTGCAGCATAAATCGTACGAAGACTCATGTTCAGCCTCGAGGACTTATCAGGCCGCGAGAAGCACACTTCAGGGCATTTTCTAATGCGCGCTCCAGCCAGCCTGCTCATTTACAGACAAACGCTTCAATCAAAAACAGTACGTTGTGACCTAGTGCCTCCACGACGACGGTAGCCAGGCGCATCATTTCGAATTTGCGACACTTCAATAATCACGCACACCGCCACCTACGCAAAACTCGTTAATGATAGTAGTATCTGGACACATTCACAGCGTCGGGGCATGAGCATGGCATGGTTGAAAAGGGTTTGGGCGATCGCGAGCTCGCGTACTGCCATGGCGATCATCGCCTTCGCTAGCGTCGCATTCGGCATATATCAGACCTTCTTTTACGAACGCCGTGGGGAGATCCTGACTACAGCGTCTCCGTTTTCCAAGGTTTACGACGTTCACCAAGACATCGGAGGTCTGGACGTTTCTTACGGGGGGCTAAGCTTAAAAGAATCCAGGAAGGTGCTTTGGTCGACGACCATTACAATGAAAAATGTGGGTAATGCGGTGCTTCGGAGAGACGATTTCGATTCGCAAGAACCCCTCTTGATAAAAGTCGAGCACGCTGAGATAGCGGCACCTCCAGCTCTGTCGCACAGTAGTCCCTACCTAGCGAAGCATCTTTCTCATGACGTCACCCAGACCGAGGTGAAATTTGCTCCAACGATTTGGGAAGCTGGCGAAACTGTGACTGTAAGTCTTGTATTACTCGCGTCCGAGGGAGAACTTCCAGAACTATCAACCCACGGCAAAATAGTGGGCCACCAAAAGGCGCCGGTTCTCCGTAGTAGTGAGAGCACTGCGCCATTGGAAGTTCCTCTTTGGTCAGCCGCGTTCTCCTCTTACTCACCGGTTGTTCAGACGGCTCGCACCCTCGGATACGGCGTATTTTTCATCCTTTTCGTTCTTTTCATTATCGGTTTTCTCGTTACGACTACCACATGGATAAATCGCATTCGCGACGTGCCTCGTCGAAGAAAGCGAACTGCGGAAGCACTTGAGTTTGTTGCGGGCTTAACTGATCCGGTAGTTCGACGGCTGGCAAGCACGCGCTATATTGAAGATGGCCCAAGTGCTTTGTATGGTCTGCGCCTATCGCTGGCAGTAGGCCCAAGAGGTAGACCCAAGCTACAACACGAGCAAACCATATATCTTCCGCACAGAATAGATGCTGCGGATGCCAAGGCGCTAATTTCTCTCACACCTGCACAGAAGAGGACGGCGCAGAGCGAACTAGATGCCGTTATCGAAAAGTACTGTCCTCCACAAGCTAAATCGGATGAGGCTTCTAGCCCCGAAATCGATTCCGACAATGAGAGTACTTCAGCTACGACGGCTGAAGGCGTCTTGGATGATAGTGGGCCCCCTACTGCCACAACGGAAAGCGTGGAACCTGCGAATACTGAAACCTCACCCCCGCGACCGCAATCATGAACTTGACATCGCGCGCCCTCGGTTCGCGCCAAGATCGATCGCTCAACCGGACCGTTACAGGACACTATCGAGACGAGCGAGTGCTGACGGCTTGAACATAGCCTTGCAGCCCATTCACTTTGTCGGCAAGCCTTGCAGCGTCTCCGCCCAATCGCTCATATTCCGCGACACAGCTTGCAAGTACTCCGATCCAGTCGGCTCCGGCGTCATCAGATCCGCCGCCGGCATTGGCAGTCGAGGGGCGACGGCGTAGCTGCTCGAGCAGCCCGTCAATGCGAGCGCGCTGAGCAGCGACAGTTTTTTGAGCAGTTTCACGCGCCAACACGGCGCCACGGTATTGAGCATCGGCACGATCGGCCTCCTGTTGTGTTGCTCGTTCGATGTCGGCATTCAGTAGGCGCGCATCAAACTGCGCCTTTGCATATCCCTGAGTGAACTGCTGGCTTCGGTCGTAGCGCCAGGCACACACGGCCAAGGCGAGCGCAACCAGAACAACAAGCGCCGGCCACCATCGGCGAATCACGGCGTATCCAACCATGCTGGCACCTCACCCGTAGGCTTGGGCGCTATCGGCACGGCGTCCAGCGGCACGGTGGTTTCCAACACGGGGAAGATGTCCTCCACTTTCTGTTGGGCCTGCTGCGCCCGGCCAGCGGCGCGCGTGGCGCGATCGGCGTCCTTCTTGACGGAAGGACCGATCTTTTCGACAAGTGCTTGCGCCGCTTGCGCCGCCTCGCTCGCCCCCTCGGCGGCTTGGCGTACCGATTCGCGCGTGCTCGATGCCTTTGCGCCGTATTCATCGCGCACTCGCAAAATCTCTTTCGTGTGGCGCGCACCCTGCTCACTCATAAGGTGCGTGGTCTCCACCCGGGCTAGCGAATAGCCTGCAATGCCGCCTCCCAGTGCGATCGCTATACCGCTTGCAATCGACCCCACGGCGGCCAGTACTGGCTTGTTCAGAACGCAGAACTTATCGAATTCAAGCCGGGACGATTTGTTCATGATTACCCTTCAATTCAGCTACCTCGTGGGTCAGGGCGGCAATCTCTTGCCGCATGGCTCGCATTTCCCCTTTCATCTCGCCGACTATCTGGTGCAGGTCGTTGCGCTCCTGGGCAAAGCGGTCTGCGCGCTCGTTCGCCGTCTTCGTGGCGTCGCGCTCATCCTTCAATTGATCGCTCATACGATTCACCAGATCCAAGTGCGCACTGCCTGCGGCCTTGTCGATTTTTTGGCTTTTGTAAGACGACCAAGCGTTGTTGATCACCAAGCCAATTACGGCCAGCCAGCCGCCCCAGCCAGAAATCAAGTCTTGCGTGACGCCGTTGTCCATCCCCTACCCCAATACGGCTATTGCCGCCTTATACCGACGTTGACGATCGGCCCACCCGTTGGGTAGTCCGTCTCTGTTCTTGCCGTTCACTCGAATGGACAGGCGTAAAAAATCGCCGGTGTCGGCGATCTCGTTGCATCCATTGTTTTGCCACCACCAGCCGCTCGCGCGGGCGGCGTCCGGCGGGCGCTCCAGGTCCTCAGGGCGGCTTTGGTAATCCAACCCAAGGCCACGCGACAGCGCCGCGTAATTTGCTCTTCCAGTGATCTGGATCAGGCCACGGCCCATGAACCGCTTCCCGTCGCCCGGCTTCATGTTGCCGAGGTCAGCGCGCATTTCATAGCGCTCTTGTGTGGGCGTCGGCCCCCAGATTTCGCGCGTGTAGCGGAAGTCCGCGGATTCATGCCCTATCGTCGCCAAGAACATTGCCGCGCGTTGCGGTGAAACGATGGCAAATTCCATCAGCGTCCGCTCAACGGGGTCGTACCACTTGTCAGCCAGCCCAGCCGCCAATCCAGTAGCCGCCATGAAGTCATCTTTTTGCATATTCACTCCAACGTTCTCCGCGACACGGTCACCTGCGAATTGAGCGCCGATGCGTCGGCCGCTGAGGACATCGACCAATCGCGCACCTGCGGGTCGCCAGTGCCGTCTCCCACTACCGCGGCGTCGGTCACGATGAACTGCGCGCGGCCGAACCCAGCACCTTGGATTGCCCAGCCGCTGTATCCGTCAGCAAACACTCCGAAGACAACGGTCACAGGCACGATGCCGCTGTTGGTGAAGCCGTAGGACGGGCTGTAGTCAATGACCGTCCGATAGGCTGTGATGTCCACGACGCCGGCCGCAGTCGTGCCGAATAGGCGGAACGCATAGTCGAGCTCGGACTGCCAAACGCCCGTCTTGAGAAGGATGGTGTCGGCGCCGTTTGTGGCAATTGAAGCCGGCACCAAAGACGCTTTGCCATTGCCCTCGCCCTGAGTGTCTCGAATCACCGCTGGCGTGCTCCCCCCTGCCACCTTCATGCGTTGCGCCAGGCCTCCGCCACCGTCCAACTCAGCTACGCCGCCTGGCTGCCCTTTCAAAGCCGACGGGATCGAGTCGGGTACTGGGTTCGACAAGAAATAGGCCGCGACGGCCGCTGCTATCTGTTCTGAGGTCGCGTTCTTCCCAGGGTCACCCGCAGCTGGCGGATTGGCGGTCAGGTACTCGGCCACAGCGCTCGCAATTTCCGCCGGCGTTGGCCCGGGCCCCGGTACCGGCGCCCCTCCCGCCAACGCTATTGCGCTCGCGCTGGGCATGACCACGTGAACCGTGGGCGGCGCCTCCTGTATTACGACTACCTTCATCGCGTCACCTCAGGTGTCACGAGGTAGCTTCCCCGGATGATCTTCTTGACGACACCAGATGCAAACTTCACCTCGAGGTCATAGACGCCCGATGCGGTTGGCATTGCGGCTGTATCGTCCGCCGCTATCTGAAGGTCCAGCCGCCCGGCCTGGCCGATTGTTATGCGGCCATTTTCGGAACTGAGCTCCAGAACGACAGTAGAACTCGTGACGCTCGTGCGCAGTTGCATCTTTGCGGTCGCGCCAGTCATATCGACCGGCGACCCATCATCATTCGTCCATACGATCTGCAGTGCCCATGTGTCGCCCTGCTGGATGCGCAGTAAGGTTTCCATCAATGCTCCAGGCGTTAAAAAGCCCGCACTAGGCGGGCCGGTCGGGGTCGGCAGTTTCGTCGGGCGGCGCTGGCCATCCCACCTGGTAGGAAGCGAGTGCGTCCAAGTCGAGCGTGGCGATCTCCTCCTTCATCTGGCGCTGACGGATATGGATCTTGAAGCCCTGCGCCACGCGCGCGGCCATCATCGCGTCGTACAGGCCATTGAGCGCTTGGCTGTCCATCGGCACATCGTCGTTGTTCTCGTCGGTCCAGAAGAACTGCCCCGTCGCTCCAATGCCGGATGCCACCGCGTCCTGCAGCCGCAGGCGCGACTTATCGCCCCCGTCGTACTGCCGACCTTGAAAGTCGAACTTCACGCCCGCGCGCTCTTCCATATCGCGCCAGGTCTCAATCGCAACGGACACCTGCGGCCGCAGACTCTCAGCGGTCGGCGCCGGCGGCGTGATGGCGACAGCCTCGCCGCCAATAATGTCCAGCGCATGACCTTGAGCGTTTGCTGCCAGCAGCGCGGCGTACTGCTCTTCGCTTATCTCCACCGAGCCCTCGCGCTCATCCTCGGTAAAGCCGTGTTCCTTCGAGAACCACATGTCTCAATCTCCAAAAGCGAAGTAGTAGAAGCCCGCGTTCACGTTCGCAACGGTCGTCGTGATGAGACGGTTGGCGGCGTTGAAGCCTGCAGGGCCAAGGTCGCGCACCGAAACACTGAACTGCTGCGTCGACGGTGGCTGGCCAACCGGCGTACACACCAGCGACTGGCACCGGTTAGGGAACGCCAGCGGGAAAAAGGTGTAGAAATCGCCTGTGCCCTGCGAGTAGCCCCACTTCAGAATTTTCCCGTTGGGAAATTTCATCGTGCCCTGCGCATCGTTCAGGTTCTGACCGAAATAGTTCACGAGGCCGGCCGGGCTGAGCGCCGTGGTGCCGCTGCCAGCGATACCTTCGGCAGCGCTGGCAATCTTTAAAGCCCGATCCCAAAGTCCCGCGATTTCAACCCAAGCGGTGTTGGTGGCGTTGCGCCGCTTGACCAGCCCGTTGGCGGTGTCCGCCCATGTCATAAAGGGGCCAGCGAACTGCGCGGGATCGGTCGTCCCTGCGAAGTCGGTGGCCAGCGTCTGCAGGGCCCGGTTCAATTGCTGGACGAGCGCCAGCCCAGATAGCGGAGGCGACTCCGATACCTGCATCGCAGATTGCGTCATTTCAATATCCCTGAGAGATGTGATTCATTTGTCGGGAGACCGACGTGTTGCCGTTATAGAAAACGATGCTGAAACCCTGCTCGCTCTGGTTTGAGAGCACGTAGCGGTCGCCGTTTACGGCGTTGAGCCAAGTGATCTGCACGTTGGGCGTGGCGTGGAACCACTTGTCGTAGACGATGTGCAACCCGCCCACAGGCACAGTCACGAGCTCGCCGCGCTGGATCAGGTCCGGCACGTCCACCGTCCAAGTGAACGACTCGACGAAGGGCACGATCAGCGGATTGCGCGTCTCCAGCACCAAGCGGACGTCAAAAAAGCGAGCGTTGATCAGCCCGGGCACGTAATCCACCCAATCCGACCATTCGCCAGCGTTCACCGCGCTACGGATCTGCGGCTGGATGCTGTAGAACTGCATGCTCGACGCGTTGAGGATGTCGTCTTCCGCGAAAATGTCTTCGACGGAGAGGACGTTCTCGCCGAAATTGAGCGCATAGGCGTCAATGTCGAAGTCCACGCGCACCGGCGCCGGATACCCGATGTCGATGATGTTCGCGTCGTTCGTCCCGTATATGCCCCTGCCGCTCACGCCCCCATACCAGAGCACCTCGTCGACTGCGAACACATCGTCCACAGCAAGCATGTCGCCGATACCGCGCAGCGTCAGCTTGTTGTCGATAATGGCAGCGCCACCTTGCATCCTGCTGCCAGAACCAGTCCAGAGCATGGATGCGCCCGATAATGGGGCAATAGCCGTTGTGATCGTTGCGCCGGAGCGGGTGTAGTCGGTGATCGTGCGGGCAACATTCACGGGCGCAGAGAGATAAGGGGTCGGCAGGCTTCCCGACTCGAACTGTGCCCCCCACGCGTAAATGCCGCTACTCCCGTCTCCCAAATAAGTTGCACTGCCGCCGAAAGCGGCTTTCGTGTAGATCGATGGGGCGATCGTCAAATCGGAAGCGGTCTGGATGATCGTGACCGTGGTAGAGATTCGCCACCAACCGTCGGGGAACTGTGTAATTACCGTCCTGCTAGGATCTGTGGCGGTGAAATTCCCAGTGAGCAAGTCGATGACGACGGTGTTGCTCGCCACCTGATTCGCAAAGTTACCGATCTGGATTTGCGCGACGCTTCGCTCAGCTGCCTTGGCAAAAATACTCCAGGTCCATGTCGTGCCACCAGCACGTGGAAATCCTCGCGACACGATGTGCGTGGAGTTCGTCGAGTTCTCGGTGATCTTGTTTGCGGTCAATGTACCGTCAGGAGCAAGCGCCTGAGCAGACTGCACCGTAACTCCGGACTTGCTCCAGAAAGTCGGTGTGAAGTCCTCTGTATACTGCGCAAAGTTCGTCCGCGCCGTCCGATACAGCAGCTGCCGGCCCTGCCAATCCTCGCGGTAGATCACCGGCTCGCCGTCGACTGTGGTGACCGGCAAGCTGAACGCCGTCCGGTTACCATCACCGCCCCCGAAGCGGGCCGGATCTGTGGCCACCACCGGCACGGTCTCCGCGCCGCCCAGGTCACCAGTCCAGCCGGGATGCTCGGCCTTGGTGACCAGCACGTTGCGCACGAGCGTGGCACCGGCCACTTCGAGCGAGTCGGCAGGGCCGTACAGCACCTGCCCTTTCGGCGCGTCAAACCGGGCCGACACGAAATAGCGGCCGTTGCCCACCGCGAGCGACTCGACGCTGTTGGTGATGGCGATCGTCTGCGAGTCATCCCAGGACGCGCCCATACGCAATTCGTACCGCGGCGCGCGTAGATCGACCACCTGGTTCCAACGCAGAACCGTCAAGCCGTCGCGGTAGACGCTGGTCAGCCCGTCGACGGCCGGCAATGGGATTAACAGCCCGACCACGCTGTATTCCGCATACTTCGGCGTGCCCTGCCCTGTCAGGGTCAGCGGCGTCACCTGCGCCTGGATCAGGTCACCGGTGTGCGCCTTAAGGACGAAGTTGCGTTCAGTCGTCTCGACCGATGAATAGAACCGGCTGTTGATGTTGAAGTCGATACGCACGCGGCCAGCCGACGACAACACGTAATCCAGCCGCACCTCGATGTCGTCGTTGCCGACCCCCTGGATCGTCTCGGCGAAGGTGATGGCGAATACCGTGCTGCCGATCAGTGCGCCGTCGCGCGGCGGCGTGTAGGCGTATGGGTTCCACTCGGCGTTGTAGTAATTCGGGTCATCATCGACGGCCTCGAAACGCACGCCCTCGTCGTTCAACGGCTGAACGTGCACGATCTTCAGCCGGCGGCCCGGCGTGGTCAGCGGATCGAACTGCCAAGCGAAGTCCAGCGCGGACGTATACGTGTCGGTGATCTCATCAGGCGCCAGAAAGCCAGCAGGCCAGGCGCTCAACACGTTGACGCGATCCGTCTCGCCGGCGGTCCAGCCCACTTGGATGTTGGCCATGGCACCATGCGGCGTGCGCAGCGTCATCCAGGCCGGTGCGCCGGTGATGGGTACGAAACGATCAAGTATGAGAAGTTGCCGCGTTCCACCTTTCAAGCGGCCGGAGTAACCCCACACCGTCAGATCGTGGCTTGCCTGCACCACGTCGCCGCGCGTGCACATCATGCCCTCGATGTCCATTTCCCAGACCACCCGGCGACGGTGGAAAAGCTGGCTTGCGGCGATCAGATTCGTCTCGCGTGCGGCAAGCTCAGGCGAAATGGTCCCCTCGAGCTCGAATTTCTGCGGGCTGTTCAGGCGCGGCGCGCCCGGCACCGCCACGCGGATCTCGTCGGCCTCCCAGTTTCGTGCCGGGTTGATGAACGTACCGATTATCTCGTCCACGGTGGCGTCGGCATACGACACCTCGAATGATCCTGCCTTGATGTTGAACGGGCCGACGATGCCGACATGCGGCTGGTTCGCCGCATCCCAGATCACGCCGAGCTTGCCCGACTGCCACGTGTAAGAGGCACGGCCGGCACGGGCGATCATGGTCAGCATCTCGTGCGCCGTCTTCTGTTGCGTCAGCACATAATCGAACGTCAGACCCTTGCTTTCGCACCACGCCGCCCAGGCGAAAATGCCTTGGTAATCGATTTGTTCAGCGGCAAGCCCTGCGCCCCACAGCCGATTGCCTGCTGCGTCCGACATGCCCACGGAGAAGTACAGGAACCACCAGGCCGGATTGCTGGTCGCGCGCCACTCCCACGCCGCGCCCGTCCACACCCAGCAATGCGCCTGCACCATGGCCGATAGCTGGTTAATCGATCCGTTCAGTTGCGCGGAGGCCCGCAGACGGATGCCCAGCCGAGCCTGCCCCGTGTAATCAGTCGGCGTGTCCTGATAGGCGCGGATCTGCGCAACCGACACCGCGTTCGATTCCGTATTCGTCGACACGTCTGGCTGCATTTTGCGCAGACGCACCTCGTACTGGCCATGGCCAGTGTTGAAGCTGATGGTGATGCGCACCGGCTTGTTGGACGAGCCCGTCAGCTTCACCCCGGTGTTGGTCGTGTAGCCGATCAGCGGATCCGGCGCGACACCAGACCACGGACGGCCCAACTGGAACGGGTGCGGCAGCCAGCGCCATTCGTAGGTGACGCAGACCTGAACCTGGCCGTAGTTGTCGCCCGAACCGGTCTCAACCATGCGGCACTCTTGGTACTGCTCGCCGTTGACGTGATCGCCAGCGTTCAGCGACCCGAAGCGGATCTGTTCCCAATAGCGCAACGCGCCGCTATCCCCGCTTTCCTGCTCCTTGTATTTTCCAAGCGCCCAGTAATGCGTCGCGTAGATCGGATCGGTGTATCCGCCAACCGGCGTCCAGTTGCCTTCCGGATAGCTTCGGTACTCGATCGCTACTTCCACCGATCGCGGTTCAAACGCACCGGTTTGCGCGTTGATGTTGTAAAGCGCAGCAACGAGCTCGAGCTGGACGTGATAGACGTCTTTCGGCGTGGTGCGCGCCGTCCACCCGTCCACATACAACAGATCAAAGCCTGCCAGCGTATCAACGTTGTCCGGCACGATCGACAGTTGGCCGGTGTAATCCGACCGCTGGATCGTCACACCCTGGTAGCTCAGGATGTCTGTGTCACCGATGCGTAGATCGCTGATTTCGAGATCCTGCTGCAGGCCGAAGTGAAACGCCTGGTTCAGGAACTGATCGTCGCCGTAATAGAAGGTGTGCGGGTTGCCGGCCAAGTCGGGATAGACCTTATGCCGGCCGAACACGAACATCATGGGCTCGAACGGGCGGGCGCGGTTCGATGCCGCCCCGATTGTAAAACTCGGCGCGTCGCTTTCCTGCTGGGCAAGCTTCGCCGTCACCGGCTTCGGCAGCGGAATAAGGGCGTTTACCAGAAGCGATCCGCCAATCATCACGGCAGAGGCTGCCGCGGCACCGGCCACTGCCATGCCCGTGGTAACAGTGCCAGCAGCCGCACCAGCATAGGCTCCGTAGGCACTCGCCGCCCAAGCGCCTGCGCCAGCCGAGGCCACTGCGATTGCTACGAGAGCGACTGTCCGAAGCACCTTATTCCCGCCGCCCCCTCCCTGCATGCGTGCGCGGATAGTGACCAGATCTCCTGGACGTGGAATCAGGCGCGCCCAAAGATGCTCTGGCACCAGATACCCGTTGTGATGCACATAGACAGGACCGGTCGGGATCGCGATAGCATTGCGCAACACGTATGCGCCAAGCGTTTCGCGAGGAAGGAATTCTGCGAAGCAGACTTCGCGTCCGTCTGCCAGCAACGCATGTGGCATGGATACGAGGCGCGCGCTCTCGATCATTTCCATGCGTAGAAGCCCTCGATTTTGTAGTGGACGCGAATCATTTCGCGTAGCTTTTGACGGATCACGAATCCGCAACCTTGATCAGCGTGTAACACCCACCACTCGCCCGAGAGCCAGCACATTACCCCGATATGGCATGTGCGCCCGCGCCCAACAAATAGTGCTGGCTGACCGTCAATGGGATAGTCGATGCGATCGGCAAGATCGTCCTTGCTGGAATGAATCTGCACCGCTTGGTTGCGCAGCCCTGTGGCATGGACGTCGGGCAGCCGGCACTCCTTCCGCAAGACATCTCGAGCTACCCTCGCCGCCAAGGCGGCGCAGTCGCCAACGCCGGGGATATATGGCTCCCCCACATACTTCTCAGACCAGTGCATATCGTCCAGGCAATAAAAAACCGCCCGAAGGCGGCTGTTTTTTAGCGGCAGGCTGGCTGCCCAGTTTCGATCGATCGCCTCACGGCACCGATCTGTTTGTCATCCCATACACCTTTGCCCCAAACCGTCACCTTGACTTCGGAGGTTTGGTCGCCGGTAGAGCGGATATCGACTCTTTCCTGCGCAGCAGTCACGAGGCTCTGGTAGGTGAGGCGAAGCACTGCAGTTCTATTGTCGGTGTACAGGTTGCCAGTAACTCCAGCGTCATTCCCACAGAAGCGCATTTGCTGGTCTGCCCTTCGATAGGCCTCCTGATACCCCACTGGAACCGTAAACGTCTCTGACGGATAGGTTCCGTCTGGTGTCATACCAGTAACGCAGCCAGCAGATAAAACCGCCAAACCTATCGCCATAAATTTTCTGTACATGTTTTCTCCACTATGGACGGAAAATCTACCATAGCGCGTATCAACTGCAGAAATTCTCACCAGAGCCCGGGCGCCGTAGCAGGCGTGAATGTCTTTGCCACGGCAGCACGGCCAAGTGTGTTGACGAAACCCAGCTGAGCCGACACCTTCTGGTTGTCGATCTTCATGGCCGTCATGTCCATGGTCATGTCGTACTCAAGCGTATTGGGGTCGCCCGGCAACGCCATCATCATCCGACATTTAGCCCCCTGACCACCTCGGCTGACCTCAAGCCACTGCGTTAACTCCTGGCCGATATTGTCGACCGAAAGCGTGGCCTGCGGGAGTTGACCCTCGATGTCATCAGGCAACATCAATTCGAACGGGCACTTCAGAAACGTCTTGCCCTGGCTTACCAGGTCCTGGGTATCGTTGACCACGCGCACTGGCACTGCGAGTTCAGCATGCGTGATTTCCAGCATGACCAACATCGGTTCATTTACGCTGGTCGCCAGGACGTTCTTACGGCCATTCTGGGATAGGTTGCGCATCAGCCCACCGTCTCGATCGATGCATTGAAGAACCAGAGGGGCCCGGACTTGCTCCAGGCAATGGCGCCGCCCACCAAGCGACCTTGCTTCGACACTCGGTCAACTGGATCAGTGAACGTGAACCACCCCGCGCCGCCGGATAGCGATAGGCGGTGATACGTGTCGAAGTTGATCTTGTCGGCTGTGCTTGTGACCATGACCCGCACGGTACGAGTCACGATTGCCTTGGTACGCGTCGGACGCTGCTTCGCCAAGCCACCGTCCATCTCGCTGCGCAAGATGCCGTAATCCGGCGTCTCGCCATACCCATCGGCGAGCATTCTAGCGTAAGCAGGGAAAGAGGGACCAGCCATTACGCCATTGCTCCTTTCATTGCGCGCGCCATCGGCCCGTTGGTCTTCATGTCGACGATGAAAACGTCCTGGATCATGCGCCTGCCATCGAATCGCATATCGCCCGGCTTGGCCTGTACAGGCTGGCTGGACTGGTTGATCAAATTGAACTCCACTTGCGGAGCCATGGCCTGGGTAGACTCACCCGCCAACGCTCTCATGGGCGTGACCGACCCGGGCTGATTGCCCATCAGCAAGTACTGCTTACCGCCCACATTGGCCATCTCAGGCGCGCCTGTCTCGTTGACCCGATAGACGTTCCCAGCAGACACGGGCCCGCCGATCGCACGGCCGCCGGTGATGTCCACCGTCGGGATGAACCCGTCCGAGCCAGGGCTGTAGCCAGAAGCGGTCGACGCCACCGCCGGCGCAAAAGCCTGTCCAATCAGACCCGCCAAGCCCGAGATGGCTTGACGCGCATAGACCCGCGCCATATCGGCAATGATGCTGTCGGCAAAGCCCGCGAAGTCGAGCTTCCCTTTGGCGATGAAGGTCGTCAGCCGATCTTCCATCCCACCGAAGACTGTTCCAAATACGTTCCCTGCGCTTTTGTAAGCGTCCGCCGCAGCATCAGCATAATTCTGGAAAGCATTCTGGAATCCCAGTTGCCAGCTACCGCGCAGTTGATCTTCTTGCTCGTAGAATTGGCGCTGCGCTGCAAGCGCCGCGTCCTGCCCCTCGGCAATCTTGCGACTGGCCTCGATATATTGGTCGCTCTTGACCAACCCGTCCTGCGCTGCCTTGGCAAGCTGGTCCTGATATCGCTGGTACTCGCGTCGAATACCGCTTTCGGACTGCACACGCTGCTGCGTTCGATCGCCCTGCCCATAGGCCGAAAGCGTCCGGTCATACTGTTCTTGCCGCGACGACTGGGACGACGCCATCGAGGCCTGAATCTGCGCCGACCGCTCCTCGAGCTTGATCAGCGCCTCGCGCTGCTTGACCTCCGCGGCCAGCGCCACATTCTTATCCAGCTGCGTGCGGATGGCATCCTGGCTGGCCAGCAGACTTTTCTGGTCCGCCGTCAAGATTTTCTTATCTTTCAGGTCGGCAATCTGCTGCTCGAATTTGGCCCGATCCTTGGCGGCGTCGGTGATTTTCTTCTCGCCGTCGGCCTGAGCTCGCAGCGACGCCTCCTGCTCTTTCAGCTGAAGCAGCATCTTGGCGCCGGCATCGTCCCGGTAGGCCTTGCCCGCAGCGGTTTTCGGATCCTTGTATTTCTCGTTGATCGCCGCGACGCGCTTCGCCGTTTCCTCCGCAGTGGCGCCCGTGATGGCCGCGTCTCGTTTGACCTGTTCGATCTCGCGGGCACGCTTCTTGGAATTGCTTTCGACCTCTTTGTCGAGTATCTCGTTGCGTTTCAGCGCCTCGATGCGCTCCGCCTCAGTTTTCGCCTGTGCCGCTTTGATTACAGCAGCCGTGCTGCGCTGCTGCAGTTGCTGGATCTCGGCGCTCAAGCGAGCGCGTTCCCCCTCCAACTGCTTCTGAGCACCTGCTGACGAACCGCGCGCGCCGCCGACGGCAGCCCCGCCCGCCGTTTCGCCGAAGCCGCCGGCGTTCTGCAACGAGCGCAGACGATCACTTGCGGCTCGGATCTTCGTTTGCAAGTCGTCTACGGTATCGGCGCGGCCAATTCCCTTCATCGCCTCCCAGGCGGTTGAGGCCGCGCCGGTGACGCCACGCCATGCACGCTCGATTACACCGAGATTCTGCGTTACCAGGCTGGCCTGCTTCTGAAACGCAGCAGCCAGCGTATCCTGCGCGAGAGCCACCGCCTCCTGAGTGCGGCCCTGCTTTTCCAACGCTTTCACCTGCTCGTACACAGCAGACGTCAGGAAGTTGTATTTCTCGTTCAGCTTGGCAAGGGCGTCAGCGGGCGCGTCGCCGAGCGATTCGAACTCCTGCACCGTGTCACTGATCTCTCGGCCGACGGCTCGATTCATCGCCACTGCGGCAGTAGCAATCGACTCCAGATTTGTTCCAGCGATCTTGCCGCTGGCGGCGATCTGATCAAGGGCTTCGACCGCTTTCCCGCGCGATCCAGCGACTGCGCCAACGCTGGTGGCCAGTCTCGTCAGATCCTCGGCCGTTTTCCCGACACGGTTGCCGCTTACGATGAGGGTATCGTTAAATCGTCGAGACTCCTCCGACCCCTTGTAGATCGCATAGCCGAAGGCTGCGGCCGCCGACACGATGAGAAGAAAGGGCGAAACCAAGCCAGCAATGGTGGACCCAAGCGCCTTGGCGGCTGGCACGACGCCACCGAACATGTCCTTTAATTGTCCGCCCTGCTGCAGGAGCACCGTCATCGGGGCCTGGCCACCCTGCAAGCCCACGACGATGTCAGTGATCTGCGCGGGCACATTCCGCATCGCCGCCGCCGTCGCCGCCGCGGACATGCCGAGATTGGCAGTGGACTTGGATGCCGCATCAATACGGCTCACAAGCGGCTCGTAGACGTCCTTCGAGACGCCTGCAGCGATCGCGCGATGGCGCGCATACTCCGCCGTCGTCATGCTCAGGCGGTTTGCTTGATTCTCAAGCGACTTTTCTACCCGCTTGGCGCTGGCAGAGATCTTGGAAGCCGACTGATCGGAGCTCGTGGCAATGTTGTCGATGCCCTGCGACACTTTCTTCGCAGACGTGATCGAGCTCGATTCCAGGTTCTGGAACGACTTCTTCACCCCTTCGATGCCGGCCATGGCGGCCGACCCATCGACCGCCATCTTCAGGGTAGTTTTAAGCTCCGACATTTCGATCCTTGTGCATCTCGTCCAGCGCGGCACCTTCCATCAGGCGCACATCGGCGGTAACCGTCGGCCACTCGGCCCTATCCACGTGCTGCATCTCGAGCATGAAGGGCAGCACCCCGTAATCCAGGCCGGTAGCGCCAGCAGCGCCCACCCTCCACTGGGTACGCATCGCTTCGAACACAGCAAAGGACGGGAAAGCCTCCTCCCACACTTCTACGGCCACCTCGACGTCTTCCGGCAAAAGGCCCCAGGCCGCAAGCAACTTTGGATCAGGGGCCTTCTGGAAAAGCGCGCGTGCGGCCGAGGTCAGTTTTTTGAGCGCGCCTTGCTCAGCTCGGCGAGGTAACAATCGAAAATCGCCGGAATGGCACCGTGATAGTTCTGGCAAAGCTCGTCGAGCGCTTCCTCGGAGAACTCCGCATCCACGCCGGTCCAGCCAGCGATAATCTCCGACAGGAGCGAGCCATCGGTCTCCTCGGAGGAAGCTGCTCGATCGAAAAATTCCTTCACCTTGTCACGAGTCATGTGCTTGAACGTGAGCGCGAGATCGGCGGTCTGCCCACCGGGCACAGGAATCTTGACCGTCGCATCGAATGTCGGATTGGCTTTGATGGTGAACATGGGCGATTAGGCTCCGGTGTAGCGCGTCGGGGCACCGGCAAGCGACAAGGTGACGACCTGCGCCATCGCCTCGTTTTTCGTCAGCGTCGGCATTTCCGAGAAGGAAACGTAGGCGCTGAAATAGATTGCCGAGCCGTTGGCCAACGCGAAGCGGACGATCACAGGCGTGCGCGCGTCGTTGGCCGCCTTCAGCACCTGGTACTGCGGCAGCGTCGGGTCGTCTGCAATGGTGAGCGTGAGCGTGCGCGCGCTGCGATTGGTCGGAAGCTGTCGCTCGTCGCCCACATCTTCCAGGAAGCTGTAGGTGTAGAACTGCTGCTCTCCGCCGGTCATGGCCGCGTCCAGCACCTGCGTGATCGGTTGCCAGGTCAGAACCTTGCGCGCGCTACCAACGCCGCCGCCAGTCGGATACCGCTGCTGCGAAGTTGTGTCGAAGCCATCCAGTGCGAAAGTGTCTGCAGCGATCGGTGCCTTAACCCGGGCGGCGCGGCCTGCCAAGTCAGACCAGCCGGAAGCGATTTCTACGATGTCGCCGGCCAAAAAGCCGTGCGCCACAGCGGTGGCGATCGCGGGTGATGCGTTCGAGATGCCGGTAACGGCTTTGACCGAAGCGTACGTCGCTGCGATCGAGACGGTCGAACCGTTCGGGAGTGAAACGCTCATTTTGAGAACTCCAATAAAAAAGCCGCCCGAAGGCGGCGCAAGGTGTGCCCCAAAAGGGCGATCAACTGGTAAACCAGATGCTGAAATCTTGTGTGCTGCCGTACCAGTCCGTCTCCGGCTCGTACGTCGATAAAGCGCCGCCCAAGGTGTCCGCGAGAAGTTCCGGAGCCAGTCGCAGGCGGTCTTCAGCTTGGCGCGCGATTCTGCTCGCCTCTTCGCGCGATTCTGCCCACACAAATACCTGAAAGCGCCCGTTCCGCTTGTCCGGCGCGCCGCTGTAAAAGTTGAGTGGCGTGCCGCCTGCTTGCTGATAAACAATGAGTGGCAAGGCAGGGTTCGTCGGCGTGGTATCCGGATAGACTCGATCCTCCACAAGATCCGACAACACGCGGCGAATGTCTTCTTCGACTGTCATAGATCGTCGGCCTCAGCTGCAGCCGCTTCCGGTTCCGTACCGGAAAAAATCTCTTGCAAACGCAGTAACGCGCGAGCATCGGCGGCCTTCAGCGCCTCCTGAAAACGGTCTCCCGCACGACGCATAAACGCCGTTCCCGGTACCCATTTGATTTTCCGCTGCGTTCCGCTTTTCTTCTTGCCTCGAACAAGCCAGTGCCCGTTTTCCACCAGGAAGCCATGCGGCGCTTTCTTGTGGTTCCAGGAAACCTCGTACTGCTTGAGCTCGTCGGACGATGCAGACTCCGCGAACACCCGATAAATGGCGTCGCGCAGCTGTCCAGGCTTGATGACTCGTTTGCGGTTTGATCCATCCGGGACATACACGGGCGCATTTGCGCGGGCGGCGTCGTACAGTACGACCGCGCCCGCGTGCGCCGCGGATCGCAACACCTTTTCCTTGATGTCTCCTGCCAGTGCATCCAGTTGCGCTGCCATGTCGCCGTCAAAGTCGATGCTGAAGCTACCCATGCGCCCGCGCTCCGATTTCACATACCAGATCGGTGTGCTGGCGGCCCGCCTCGTCATGAAGCACCGCCTGGATGTCGTACACCTCGCCTTGATAAACGACCCGCATCGCGTCATTCACTGCCGGGCGGTACCGAATCCGGATCGAATAGCGCGCCACGGACACCTCGCCGCCGGCGGCGGCCGTCTGCAATCCTGACTTTGCAGCGATGTTCGCCGCCACAGTTGCCACTGGTACCCAAGGCGCATTGACGAGCGGCTGACCAAGCGAATCGCGATCGGGACCACGCTTCTCGATCGTTATGCGCCGGTTCAACGTGCCTGCGGCAATGCCCATGTCAGACCCCAAGGCCGATACGGTGCGGCCAGAGCAGGAACTCCGCGCCAACCGGAATCTTCACTGCAGCTGAACCCTGCCCCGTCATCACCTCTTCTCGGTTCTTGTACAGATGACCAAGGATCAGCAGCATTGCGGCCAGGATGGCGTCGTTGACGACGATAGGATCCTCGCCAGCGCTTCCCGCCAGCACTGCGGCCGCGAGATCGTCCCCCGTCGCGTATACGCGGCGATTCAGGAAGTCCTGGGCGGCTTGCTCTGCGGCGCCAGCATAAACAGAGAGCATCGAATCGTCGTCGCTATCCGCTCTGCAGTGCTGCCGAGCGCGGTCGGTGGTGATGATCTGCATGGATCAGGCCAATTTGGTGATAGCAGCTTCGATCGCCTCGACGACAGACTTACGATCCTTGCCAGCCTTTTCTGCGGCGAGAATACTGGCCAGCTCTGCTGCATCAACCACCTTTTCGAGATCGACCAGCACATCGGCCGCGTTCTGCGCGACAAAGGTGACCGCGTCAAAGCCGGAACCCGTGGGCGCCGTCGGCGGCACTGGCGTCGTCAGGCGCACTAGCTTGCGCGCCTTCAACTCTTCGGCGTGCTGGTCGGAAACGAGGAACGTGTCGCCGCGCAGCCGGCGTCCACCGTGTTCAAAGCCCCGCAGGGCTTCAACTTGGATCATGTCATTTCTCCGTAAGGGTTAGGGGAGCGCCACGGGCGCCCCCCTTCTGCCGTTTAACCGCCGGCGGGAGCGTCCAGGCCTTCGAAGCCGCCTTTGACGAATGCTTCGGGGCGGAACACCGTCAAGCCAACATCCTTTTCGCACAGGATCGTGACCATGTTCTTGACGAAGTTGTCACGGTCCGAGTTCGACACGGTGATGTTGGCTTCTTCCAGATCCCAACCCATCGCGCCCAGTTGGAATGCGCCGACCAGGAAGTCTTCGGCGTCCATGGCCTTGGTGGCCACGACGGGACGTCCCCAGAGACCCGGAACGGCCAAGCCGCGAGGCGTGGCGAAGAGATAGGCGTTGTCGGTCGTCTTGGTGAGCTCGATCGCCGTCCAGTCGATCGGATTGAGCACGATGCCATCGGCTTCGTACTCGGCCAAGTTGACCTGCAGCATCGCCAAGCGCAGACGATCCAGGCGGGTTTCGGCCTGCACCACAACGCCGGGGTTGGCGTAGGTCGATGCCTGGGTGTACAGACCGTTGATATTCAGGCCGACGCCCGAGCCTTTCAGCAGTTGCGCTTCTTCACGCAGGTCAAGGCCGTACATCAGTCGGCCGTCGATATACGCGCGCAACTGCTGCGCATCACGCAGGACTTGCTTCGAGGCGCGTGTCCAGTGCGCAATCGTGACCATCTTCGCCGAATCCGCCTCGAAGCTGATCTCCGATTCGGGCTTCGGATCGGTCGGGTTTTCCGCCACGACGTTCGCGTTGTTCGTGAAGCCCGATTCGCGGACGTACTCGATCGAGTTGCTGGTGGCCGTGCCCCAATTCAACAGATCGCGCAGGAACAGGCGCTGGTTAGGCGGCGCGATGATGCCCGAAAGACGCTGCGGCGTGATCAGCTCGCCGGCCGAGCCCGCGTCGCGCGTGATCGCCGCCTTGACAGTGAAATTGCCCTTCATGTTGGTGTTGAAGGACTTGAACTCGTCGGACTCAGCAACGATTTCGCCGGCCGATTTGGTCTTGCCGGCGCGCGCGCCGCCGTTGCTGACCTGAGCAAGCATCTGCTCAGCGGTCTGCAGTCGAGCTTGCAGTTCACCTTGGACGGTCAACATCTTATCGACGCTGGCCCGCGTTTCTTCGGAAAGCTTTGCGTGTGCCTTGATCTCTTTCTCGGCATTTTCCGCATGGGCTTTCAACTGATCGCCGACCTGCTTGAGGCTGGCGTTGATGCTTTCGATGTCTTTCTCGACAGGCATGGTCGTTCCTTTGTTAAATCCGGGTGGTGAGGAAAGCGGCGAGCGCCGCGGTTTGGCTGAAATCGGCCGCGTCGCGCTGACCGTGATCGGTGGGATCTCCCACACCGCTGCCAGCGGGATCACCCGCGCTGGACTTGAATTGACTGATGAGGCGCATGGCCTCGGATTTCGGCATTCCGGACGCGCGCAACGCGCTTTCCAGCTTGCGCACCGCCGAGGCATTTTTATGGTCGTCTGACTTACCGATCGCGTCGGACGAAAGCAGCGAATCGGCGAACCCCTGATCGACGGCGGCGCTTCCGCCGATCCAGCTTTCGCGATCCATGAGCTTTTGCATGGATTCGATCGATTCGCCGGTGCGGCTGGCATACACGTCGGCCATGGCCGTATCGAACGGCTCGATCTGGTCCGCCAAATCACGAAAATCGTGTCGATTGCCGATGCCGATCGTCCAACAGTTGTGGATCATCAAGAAGCCGGCGCGCGCGATCTGAATGTTGTCGCCACCCATCGCAATGACTGACGCAGCCGACGCGGCCAGGCCCATCACCTTGATCGTGACCTCTCCCTGGTGCTCACGCAGCATGCTGTACATGGCCAAGCCTTCGAACATGTCGCCGCCCGGGGAGTTGATTGCGACAGTCACCGGCCCAGCACCGAGCGAGCGCAGCGCGGCTGCCATGCGCTTGGCTGTAAATCCACCGCCAGTCCACCAGTCCTCGCCGATTACGTCGTAGATTCCGATCGTGCGCTCTTCGGGCTGGTCCTCGCCCGCCGCCCGCAGGGTGCTATCCCAACGATCAAGCGACCGCGGCGAAACGTAGGCGCGCGCGTCGATCTGCGGGCGGCCCATGGGGACGCTCGGCAATGCACGAATGGTCATGATTTCAGTCCTTCTTGTCGTCTTCGAAGCCGAGGAACGCCCGTAGGGCCCCGCGGACTTGGTTTGCGTCGTCGGCTTTCCCGAGACTGTCCAGAGTGGTCATCGCTGACTGAACCGTGAGCACTGCGGCGTTTCCACCGAGCGGTTCGCGGTCTTCCAATTCGCGCACTTCGTCGCGCGTCAGGATGCCCTTGTCGACCATGACACCGTAGAAGGACGCGCGCCCCGCGCTGTCGGCACGAAGCAGGCCTTCCACGGCGAATTTTGGATAGAAGCGAGTGCGCTCCGCAGGCGTCAGCAGATCCTTACTGATTGCCTGTTCAATACGTCGCAACCAAGGGCCGAGCGTGAACGTCAGAAACCCGATCATCTGTTGCTCGATACCGGTGCCCCAGCTTGTGGACTTTTCGGTATGACCCACCATCCACGGCGGCACGCGAAACCATCGACAGATCGCTTCCACTGAGAACGAGCGGGACTCCAGCAGCTGTGCATCGCCCGGGTTGATGCCCAAGGTGCCCGCTTCGGTGCCGCCTTCCAGGAGAGGCGCCTCTCCGTTCTGAATCGATTTCGCCAAGTTCTTTTTGAACTCGACACGCTGGCTGGGCTTCAGAAACGAGTTGATCTTGTAGTAGATGGTTTGAAGCAATCCGTTCTTGAACGTGTTGCTGGCCGCGCGCTCGGCAGCGATTGCAGAGCCGAAAACATTCGCGCCGTATCGAACCACAGAGACACCGTTGATGCCGTCAATCGTGAATCCTGGGATCGTCCATACGCGATCGGGCGGAATCGGTCGCTGGCGCCCGTTGGCCTCCGTGTACCGAAATTCCTTCTCGCCTCGGCTGTCCTTACCGATCGAGAGCCGATCCGGGTCAAGGAACAGGAGACCGACCAGACGATTCCCGAGATACAGCTTTTCAGCCCGGCCGGCACCGCGCAGCAACATCGAGGCGATCATCGCCTCCCAAAAAACTGAGGCCGTTGATTGCGCGCTCGGCTGGTCGTGGATAACGAAGTGCAGCGCATGGTCAGACGCCACGCGCTTGCCGGCGGACGTGCGCTCGTACATCGAGAGCGGCAGGGTTGCGATGGTCTCGGAGATAAGCCGCACGCAACTCCAAACCGCGTCCAACTGCAATGCTGTCGTGGGCGTGACGCTGACGCCGGCTTCGGAGTTGGCGCCGAAACTCGACCAGAATCCGTCGTCGGAGAGACCAACTGGCAAGCCGATCCAATCGCGGAAGGCGCTGCGGATTGCGCCCAGCTTCGGCGCTTTTCGTGCCGACTTCATGCGCGGCCCGCCAATACAGGATCACTCAGCCAATCGTCCATGCTTCCCATACCTTCCGGGTTGAGCGCCATAAGCGTCACGGCATTGAACAAAGCCATCAGCGGGTCGATCTTTGCCGTTCCGCTCGCCTGCTTCGTGATGTTCATTGCATTGCCCACAGGCACCACCCTTGCGTTTCCGACGCACCAAGCCATGAGAGGCTGGCCGCCGTGCCACAGCCCGCCTTCGGCAAGCTTGCGTTCCGTTGTCTTGATCGATCCGCCAAGCTTCCAGCCTTGCGAGATCCCGATAATCTTGTCTTTTGGCACTCCGGCTGCCTCGAGCGCGTCGAGAATCGCCCCCAGCCCCGCCGGGTCGACTCCGACCTTGTCGAGCAGCCCTGAGCCTTCGACCATTGCGACGCGCTGCGCCACCTCTTCGACGTCTTGCCCAATCCGCTCAACAAGCGTCAGATCGCCGTCGTTTGCGAAATCGCGGATTCGTGGCGCTTCGCTCTTCCGCCGCTCAAGCACTGAGGGGTGCGCCCAGGCGTGAGTCCAGGCGAGCCATTCGCGCGTGGCCTTATGCCGGCCCACAGCGGAAAGCCCGAGCAAGTCGTCAAGGCCGCCCCCGTCAATTCCGACGTCGATCACCTCACAGTGCTCGAGCATGTACTCGAGCGTGATATCAGGGTTGGCCTGCTCCTCCCAAAAATCCGCCCCTGCCCATCGATCCGATCGCAGCGCCAGCCCGATTTCAACGTTCAGGTGTTTAGCCAGGAAGCCGCGCATATCGTCTTCGCCGGTTTCGAGTGCCTTCTGGAACTCGCCCTCGATGAAGGCGACGTCTACCGAGAGTCCCCAGTTCGGATTCGTGACATGAGCGTTTTCCAGTTCCCGATGCGCGCCGGCCTTGATCATCTCCTCCGGGAACTCGTAGATCACCGGCAGAAAGCGGTTGTTTACGATCTTGCCGTCGCGCACCTTGCGCGCGTAATGCAGCTTGTCTCGAAAAACGCCCGCTGGCGGATCATCCGACTGCGTGGTGGCATAGATGATGAAGCCCTCCGGCCGCGATGCCAGGCCGCCCGTCGCTTCGCGCAACATCGCGGCGGCGTTGTGCTTCTTGCCGAACAGCCAAAGTTCGTCGATGAAAACGCCGATAGCCTTTTTGCCCGACACCGTCTCGCTGTCGGCTGCAACCACCTTCAGCGTGGATTTCATCGTCCGGTGCGTCACCGTCCGGATGTGGTCCTGTACCTGGAATAGCTCTTTCAGTTCCTCGTCCGCGTTGATCATGTCGCGGATCGGCAAATATGAGTTGTCGGCGATTTCCTTTGTCGGTGCCAGGATGATGAATTCGCCCGACTGACGCCAGTTCAAGATCAGCGCGGTCAGCATCACTCCGGCCGCAATCGTCGACTTTCCGTTCTTCTTGCTGATCAGCAGAAAGAACTCGTTCACCATCCGGCGCCCGGCTTCCGGGTCGTACGCACCAAAGATGGCGCCGACGAAATCCGTCACCCACGGCCGGACGGTATCGCGCATGAACGGGCTGTTGGCTGCGTCGACCATCTGCAGCCCACCGAACATCTCCAGCGAATGGCGGGCGTAATCCGGAAATAGCGGCTTGAACGGGATCAGGGACTCGCCCGCGACCACGCGGCGCTCCCAATCCGGAAGCGCCGTACTCCATTTCAGGGCACCCATCAGTGTTTGGTCGCCCCCGTGGGCGCGTAGGGTTTAAAGCGCCCGGAACCAGCCGCTTCCTTTGCCTTCTCCGCTGCTGCGTCCTTCTTGCCGACCTCGCCCTTCTTCGGATGAACGTAGGGCATCAGCGTCTTAGCTGCCTCTACGCGCAGCTTCGTATCCGACTCGACGTCGTTCATCATGGACCGTAGAAAGTCCATCGGATCCGTAAACATCTTGGCCAGGTCAGGCAGATTCAGGGGCATCCCGGTCTGCTCCGCCTTCGCTTTTGCCTTGTTAACCAAATCGTGGCGTTCGAGCGCGGCCAAAACGTCCGCGTCCTTCATCAGACGGCTGGCCGCCTGGGACGCGCCAGCCTCGCTGTAACCCGCTTTCACCGCGGCTTTCGCGCCTTTCAGGCCGGACCGCAGCGCATCGACAAAGCGGCGCTTTTTTTCGGTCAGTGCCATTAACAACCTCGGTTAACAAATCCCGTTAATAGGGGAAATTTTCTGCGCGTGCGAGGACAGGTGGTCCGGGTTTCGGCCGTTCGGCAGGGTTTGCCCCCCCCCTCCCTCCGGGCCGCTCCACAATGGCCCTGCGGCACGTCTACAGCCTCTTGGCGCGGCAATCGTGCCGTGAGCAGACACACTAAGGGGGTCAGCGCCCCAGTGCCTCCTCGCGTTTCTTGGTGACGTCGTGACATGGCTTGCACAATGGCTGCCAGTTGTTGCGATCCCAGAATAAGGCCATGTCACCACGATGAGGGATGCGATGGTCGACCACCTCGGCGGCCGTTACTCGCCCCGCGCTTTGGCAATAGCAGCACAGCGGGTGCGATCGTAGAAAGCCTAAGCGTGCTTGCTGCCATTTGTAGCCATACCCGCGCTGGGTGGCGGAAACTTTAGCATTCCGCCAAGATCCAGGCGTGACTGTCGATACACGAGGCGACAACTCGCTCAAGTTCGACTTTAAAGTGGAAAGCTTTCGACGCGGCAAGCGTTTCGCAATTGCTGTCATGCGACGAACAGTCTCGCTACACGAGCTTTAAGCCTCAGGTTGGTGAATGCGGTCACCTAGGTAATAGAGCCCCCAGAAGGTGACGACGACCATTTGAGACAAGAGGAAGAAGAACACGAATACGGACACTGAAAATAGGAGAAGGCCGATCTCCGTCGAGACAACTCCTCTGACAGCGTTCACAAAAGAGAGCCCTAAGATTGAAGCCAACGTCAGAACGATACATTCAAACGTAAGGTACGCAAAAAGCAGACACAGGAAACGACGACGAGTGACCGGAATTCGATTTCGCTTTCCAGTCACCGTGCGTGTCTCAATGCTCGGGGGGGGATTGCCCGGCATTATTCGGTCGATATCCGTACGGCCAAATGTTGCGATTGCAGCAAGCGCGGCTATGTAGAAGCCGGGGAGGTTTTGTACGAAAGCGAGAATCATCGCGATCGTCCCGCCCGGCCCAAACAGATTCACTTGCGCCTTAAAGTACAAACACGTACCGGTCAAGATCAACGACACAGCGCTGGGCAAATACCAGTCTGCTACATTTTTCCCCGGATGGATCCGAAGGTACTCCAACGGACGCATTAGCTGTCGAATGATCACTTAAATATGTCCCTTTCAGAGTAATGCGCAAAGCTTTCCCCGCATCTCCTCGTCCACAGCATCAAATGCTGCAGGAAGGGACTTCTCGAAGCCGTCGATGAGGCGCTTCTTTATGTACTTCGAATCGTGCGCGAATGCTGCACCTTCAGTCTCAAGCTTAGCTGTACGAGTTAAGCCCTCAGTTGTCCTAAAAGTCACCCGAACCTGGCCGTACTTATCCTTCACTCGTCCGCATAGCTGCTGGATAGCCTCCCACTTCTCAGCCACTGCGCCAGGCGCGCTCTCGCGAATTTTGACGGTCCGCGAGTTCTCAACGAGCTCTCCTGCGTCGTCCCATGGACTACCCTGATCCTCAAGCCGGATAAGCTCGATGCTTGTCAGCTTCCCTTCCCTTAGCTCCTGCTCGAACTCTGGCGACAGGTGCCCCATCATCTTGCATTTCTGCTTGGTACGAACTCGCACCGGCTTAATTTCGGCGCCCTCCCCTTCTACAGCGCCCGCCAAATGTTCGACGGTGAAATCTTGTTTGAACTCCATGCAGCAGATGCGAAACAAGTAATTCAAGAAAGCTTCGATGCGCGCGCTGGAGAGACCCGGACACATTTCCACAATTGCACGATACACGTTTGGGCTAACAGGAGTTAGCGAAAGCGCCACATGTGAGGAGTGATCTGCCCCCTCGCCAGGTTTTTTCTCATGTCGCGTGCGAGTGCCTGTGGCTGGGTCATAAAACACGGAATCAGCCGCGTCCGGGTCACACCGATTTATTAGCAGGACGACATGGTCATCTCCTTCCCTCGCCACCATGTCCACGAGGTACAGCACGTCACCTCTCGTGCGCTTCGGCCAAACAAGCTCTTGCTTGGGATCGTCTTTCAACTTGGAGACGTATTCCACCATCTCGGCAAGTGTCTTTGGAGCGAGCCCTTCCAATTTGCCGTATTCCCCGCGCGCTGTGGATACAGATTCAAGTTTCAAATCAAAGTACAGCGCCAACCGCTCTTTATTCCGTTGCATGCATAAACCCTCCGCGCGTTAACGTAACACTTGGCAAGGTTTTAATGCTTAGATATTTTGGCAGGTTCGGGAAATCCCTTGGGTATTACGCTCAACCGCGCCAATGCGGAATACGGCAGCCTCAAGCAGGACATAAAAAGTCGGAGCTTCAACGTCACCTGAAACTTCCATCATAGGCATAAAAAATCCCGCTGGGCTTTCGCTAGCGGGATGTTCCGGGACGCATTTCTGGCACCGACGAGTCAACTATAAATCGAACGATATCAAGCGCGCAACTCTTTTCGCTCGACGTTGCGCAAAATGCCACGACGCTGCAGCCTTGGCAAAAGATCCTGCTTACTTTGCTGATACTCCGCGTGCTGCTGCTCATTTGTCATGCGGGGGTTGCTATACACATCATTGCCGCATGCCTTGTTGGCAGTGTGAATGCCGACCGCCGCGCGCGCCTGCCAAGACATGTCGTTCAGACACGCATCGACCGCCTTGCACTGCTCGACGTAAATGCGCGCGTCAATGTCATCGCCGTCTGCATGCACATCACTGTCGCTTATCCCGCGTCCGTAAGCCGACACCCGTGGCGCACCGAGGTTTGGCCGGTAGGTTTTTGCCCACCGGTACCAACCCATCAGCAGCTCCTCAATCTGTTCGCTTTCTTCTTTCGTCATGACCAATCGCCCTTGTTCTCTAATTGCCCCAAAAGGGTCCTCGGTTAACTGCCGCGGCGCCGGCCGCATCTCAATTTCCTGCCGACGCATTAAGACCTCGCACGGGTCCAGCCTTTCCCAGCGCCTGCTCCACCCGCTCATGGCTTCACGCCGTACCGCAGCTCGAGCAGCAGATCGCAGTAGTGCTTGATCTTCTCGATGTCGGCCTTGCCGCCCTTACTCTCATGGCGGGTGATGTACTTAACGATGTTGCCTTCGATGAAGCCCATCTTGTTTGCTTCGATGTACTGGATGGGCTGGATCGCGCGCTCCGCGTAATGGGTGCCGCCGGCTTGGGTTTCGAGTGCGCTCATTGCGTCTCCAATAGGGTGATGCCGTAGACGTGCAGCATCAGTTTTCGTTTGATGATGTAGGCGGGCAGCTTGCGCGTGGGAGCGCTCTTCACGTCCTCAACGACGTGCGCGCCATCGCGCATATAGACAAAGTCCGCCACGTAGGTCACGGGCTGCTCGGACTTGCCATCCGCGCGCTTGAGTTTCGGGACCAGAGGAAACACGACCTGGCGCTGCAAGGCAGTGATTTCCCCTGCCGCCTGCAAGAGCGTGAGGGCTCGGTACCGGCGCGACTCGGCAGCGCTGTCGAATCGCTGGCCGGCAGCCATCACCGTCCGGTTTCGATACTTGGACTGTTTCTTGATCACTGGAGCGTCCTAACGTCGGCGCGCTGGTAACCCAGGTCGTGCTCCCTGGCCGTCGGCACGAGTGCGCCAGCCGCCACGCGCGTGAAACCGATCGCCGGTTTGGTGGATCCGCTCTCGATAACCCGCATTGCGCGGGAGGCGTCGCCTATCAGCACCGGTTCTTGGCACGCAAAGCCGCGCTGGCTGTTCTGTGCATCCGCGATACCGATGAGGAGGTGCGGGTAGTCGCCGGTGTCATTGCGCATGCGATAGCCGCGGTACCGGTTCTCGAACTCGTTGCGAACGAATGGCCATTCTTTCTCGTCCTTCGCACCGAAGGCAACCCAGCCGCCCATATCCTGAATCACGGCGTGGATAATCGGGTCATCGAAGGCAACGCTGTTGTACGTGCCCACTTGGCGCACCGCTTTGTCGACCTTCGACCAAGCAATGAGGGCGCCGTCCTTGGTCGAGCCCTGCAACATCTTTACGACGTCGGCAGGCTTCGGCATGAACTGGCCGTTGTCTGGATTGACGCAGTGGCGGTTGAGGGCGTCGGCCACTTCGTCGTATTCGAAAGGCTTTCCGGCTTGCCACCACACGCCGATCGCGAACTCGCTGATGTCCTGTCGGTAGAACGCGTAAACGTTGCCGATCAGCGCCGAGAACCGGGCTTTGTCTTTTTCCTGCATCACGCACCTCTCGCAAATCGTTCTGCAACGTCTCGGTTGCGGGCTTCCAGGGCTTCCTGGCGGTTCATGGGTACGACGTTGGCACCTGCGGCCGACTGCTGGTGGCGGGGGGCGAAAAGGCCTTGATAGCCACCCGCGATGCTGTGATCAATCACCGCCCCCGGTCGGTGCCCTTGCTTGCGATACTCGTCCAGCTGGCGAAGTTGCTTCACCGCCCCCTGCTCGGTTATCGGCTTGCCCCGATCCTTTCGATCGGTCACCCAGGCGAGCCAATCATCGTGGTCAAGCCAGTCCGGCAACACGATCCCAGCGGGGTCGAATCCCTTCCCCCGCTTGCGGGGGTTAGGGGGTTCTTTATTCTGGTTATTGGTTATTGGTTCTTGGTTCTGGTTAGCTGCACACTCGTTCAACGGCTGTTGAACAGATGTTGAACTGCCGTTGTTCGGTTGCTGCTGTTTTTGGGCTCTTTTAGCGGCACTGGCCTTCCCTGCAGCCGATTTCGCTTCTTTGTTGCCGTGATACTTGGCAATCTCGCCGTCGCAGCGCGAATGGCGCCAACCCTGTCCGTTTTCTGTGAAGAACTCGTTCAACACCTGTTGAACGGCTGTTCGTTCTTCGTCCGATCGCGCGATGACCAAGCGGCACAGCTTCTCAACATCAGCGATCAGCGGCGCTTCGGTGTCGTAATAGAGTTCGATCAGATCGCGGTAGATGCTGCGCTCGATGCGCGTCAGGTGCCGCGTGGCGCTATTGAAGTCGCCGATGTGATGCGGGTAGTAGTTCATCGAACCACCCTCTTCCAGTAATTGATGTTGTCGCGCGCGCCGCGGCCGTCGAATGAGACCTCCCCGCGGAGTGCTGCGCGCCGGATAAGATCTTCGGCGGCGGCACTCGCCGCACTGCGCTCGCTATACCCAGGCCATGAAGTCGACGTCTTGCGCACGTAGGGCAAGATCACCTGCGCAACGTGCCAAGAGGTGAACTTGTACCGTTGCTCGGCCATGAACTTGTTGGCCGCGCGCTGGGCGTAAAGCGTGATCGTGTATCCGGCGAATTTCATGCGAGGCCTGCTGCTTGAAAGGCGCCAGGCGGCACGACGTGGCCCAGGCGCTGAAGGAATCGAATCGCGCGGCGCAGCTGCTCCATCTGGCTGCCGTACTTCGCTTCGAAGCGGGCCTTCCAGGGATGCACCGCGATCATGCCGCGCGCGCCGGTACCGTCTTGGTGATGGCCAGCGCACAGCGGCAGCACGAGCCAGTGCGCCCACGGCTTGGTGCGGCCGTCGATGTGGTGCACGCTGACGTACTGCGTGATCACGTTGTGCTGGCGGCATGCCGTGCAGCCGACGAACTCACACAGCATCGTGTGAAAGTGCTTCTGCTCGACGGTGGGGGCGCGGCCTTTCACATCCGCCTCCACATCAGAGTGACCGCGATCACCCCCGCCACCAACGAAATCAACACACCGGCTCCCTCGCTTAGATGGGGAGCAAGATAGATCGCCGCTACGACCATGCAAAGGTCTGAGGCTTTCATGGGTGGCGCTCCTGCCACTGCACGAACGGCTTGCGCACCATCTCGTGAAACAGGCAAGCGGCGCGCGCGTCGTGATCGAGCATCACGCGGCTGGTGATCTCGCACGAACGACGGATGAAATCGGCGGCATGCTGGCGCGCGGTGATGCCGGCAGGCACGCCGCCGGCAATGCTCACCACGAAACGTTGGAACCGGCTGTTCGTGCACATCATCGCGGCGGTACGCGACAGCGCGCCCCCTTTCAGCACTCGGGCATTGTCCAGACGCGACACGACAACCTTGCCGCTTGCCGCCCGATCCATGTATAGTGCCGCGCTCATTCGTCCACCATCCCGCGCAGGCGCTGCTTGATCTCAACGATCTCGCCCATGAACTCGCGACCGGCGCGGTCGATGCGCACCATCTCTTCCTTGCTCACGCCCCCATCGGACAGTGCCGTGTGGATCTCCATGGCAAAGCGACCTTGCTGCACCATCAGCCCGGTGACGTGCTCGAGCACCGACATGTCGGACTCGGTTGAGCACTCCTCCGGCGCCTTGACCAACAGATAGCCGTGCGCGTGCGCCAGCGCCTTCAGGATCCGCTTGTCTTCCGTGATGCGCATCAGGCGATCTGCCTCGACCATCGTCAGGTGATGTGTCGTGTTGTTCGGGTTCACCTTGTTGCGCAGCACCGCCGGCGAGATGCCAACGCGCGGGCCGAGCGATTCGCTGCCACCCGGGTAATCGTGAACTGTGCTGTCTGCGGCGTCGATGATGTTCATAAGCTGGGTACCTGAACGTTTTATTCCCGCTGCAGTGCACCTAAGATGCGGTCAACAAGAACAAACTGGAAAGAGATAGATGTCAGACGTCGGTAGGGCCAATCGGAATAGCGTTGTCCGGGGGCGGTGTGCGCGTGTCGCCTGGAACATGCTTGGTGCGATCGCCAGAGATCGAGCTATGCACTGGCAATCTCCTGCCTTGTTGCTGCGTACACGTCGTTGAACGTGATGTGCACCGACTTGCTCCTCGCGAATTCGATGAGCCGTTCGGCAACGCGCGGCGGGACGATCTGGCCGCGCTCGTAAAAAGAGACATTGCCTTGTGACACGCCGATCCCCGCCGCCAGCTCTTGCTGCGTCAGGCCCATTCGAATGCGGATTTGCTTGATCGAGTTCATAACCCAATTATCAGTCGGACTGCTGGATGATGTCAACAGTCGGACTAATTGCTGATTAACAGTCTTGCTTATAAAGTCACGCGCATGCCAGCCCAACCCCTCACCCCGGCTCAAAAGGCCGACGCCGATCGTCTCGCGGTTCTCTTTAGAGCTTGGCAACAACGCCAGAAAGACTCGCGCTTGCCCTTCTCGCAAGAAGCGGCTGCCGCAACGCTAGGCTTCGGTCAAAGTGCGCTCAGTCAGTACCTCCAGGGACGCATACCGCTCAACGTCCAGGCACTCGTGAAATTTGCCAGAATGCTCGGATGCGCCCCTGGCGACATTAGTGCAACTCTTGCTGGCGACATTGAAAACCTAGCTGGATCGTCGAAGGCAGCGGGCAGAGAAATCGTTGACCTCGAAACTGTTCCTGGGCTTATCCAGATTCGAAAGGTCATTTTTAAGATTTCGGCGGGCATTGCAGGGTTTTCCGTAGACTTCCCCGATAACGGTGAGGGCAGTCCCTTGTTTCTGCCTGCGTCATGGGCGGAATCGAAAGGGCTGCGCCCGGAGAATCTTTATGCGACGCGGGTAGCGGGAGACAGTATGTCGCCTCGGATTCTCGATCGTGACGTTGTCGTCGTGAACACTGCGGACACACGACGAGAAAGAGACGCGATTTTCGCCGCTAACCATGAGGGTGAGTTCACAGTAAAACGCCTTCAATACATGCATCGACGCTGGTGGCTGTGCTCCGACAATCCAGATCAAAAAGCGTATCAGCCGATTGAGTGCTCAGATGGAACGTATTTGATGGGTCGCATCGTTCATTTAGACCGAGATTTGTAGGCCGGCCGCCGTCCCAATCTTTACGAACTGCACGTCTACGATGATTTCCGTTTCTTCCCAACACCAACGGTCGTCTCCCACGCCTACTGGCTTGCTCAAAATCTTCGTCACTACGAGAAGAACGGAATAGCCGTTTACCACCGCCTTCAGCAGACGCCGAATGCGGTCGATATCTTGTGTGCACCAAACCGCAACATCACTCCTTCGGCAAATAAATTCAAGACGCATGGCGCGACGGCAGTACTCTTCAAGTTCGTATTGCTGAAACTGCAGGCGGTCACCTGGCACGAGGTCGGATCCTATTTCGGCCCTTGCCCGCAACTCGAATCCCTTGGCAGGCTTGTACGGCTTCCTTAGATCGTTCAGCGTCGCCAAAACTTGTGCCTCCCGGTCGCGCTCAACCTTTGTTTGGCTTACAAGTGTGCATCTGACGATTGGCTTGTTCCGTGTCTTGTCGATCGTCGCATAGGTCGGCAGTCCGTTTGCCAGGTGAGCCGCCAGTGCCCGGTTGGACGTGCTGCCAATCCACCCCTGGCCGCCGAGCGTGCCCCTTCTGAAGACTTTCACAGTACGGGCGTCTGGCGAGAGCCACAAGCTGACGGTATCTCCCGACACGGCAATGTCGAGTTGCTCGGTCTGCGGGTCTCGCAGATCAACAGTGATCTCTTGAATGTCATCGTCAAACACCCTGCACTCCTCCTAATTGTTTAGTCCGAGGATAACCGAGCAGGCGTTACACATTTAATTAGTCCGACTGTTGACACGATCCAGCAGTCCGACTGATAATTCATCAACGGTTCAAGAAGTCGAGCCGCCAGCTTCAGCGGAAGCGCAGCAGCACCGCTCTTTAAAAACTTAGCCCGCCCGGTATCCATTGGGCGAAACATGCAGCCCAACGAAAGCACAGGCGCATGAGTGCCACAGCTAAGGCTTTGGCAACGCCAGCACAGGTGGCGACGATTACCTGAGCACTCACCTCCTCTTACGAGGCGGTTTCGATGAGCGGGCCGGCGTCTTACCCGGCCACAGACGATAAACAAGCGGCTACACGGCATGACTCCCCTGTTGTGACCCTGCCCGCTCTTCGAAACCGAGTTCCCCTGCTGGGCTGGCAACGTACTGCCGTAAACACAGGTTTCCCCCGATGAGTCAGCTAACGCGGGGGCGCGGGATCGCCGCGTAATGGATGGGCAGCACAGCCGAGGGCGCGATCAAGGTGCCGACCGGCCGCCGTAAGCGGCCACCTCTCTGAAAGCGTCGCGCGCGGCATTTTCAGAGTGGGGCGGAAAGCGGGATGACTGCAGCGACTCAAAACGCGGAGAGAGCACCCGGCCGGCGCTAACCGGCTCAACAAATAGCACCGCACGCCAGGTATCGGGCGCACTCAGGATGCGAGACCTGATGACACCCCGGAAAGACGGGGACCTTCATAGAAGCGGCGGCGTGGATGGACACGCTACGAAGCTGGTAAGTAAGTTGCGGAAAGGCGCGGAAGTCAGGGGATGCCCTGGACGTAGCCCGCACGGGGTCACTGTCTCAGCGCTCAATAGACATGTAGATGGCAAACGGACCCCACAGCCGGAATCAAGCCCGGCCCGCTTCTATGAGGGTGAATGCGCAGGCTGATGCGACTATCGTTCCGATGGGGTCTTCCCGAAACAAATTGGGCGGCCAAATACCGACACCGCCACGCCGGAGATCAGCACCGGCCACCCTCTTAATACGAATCGACAATTCGGCGCTTCGCCGCCACAAGCGCAGCCGTCTTGTCACGCACATACTCCGGCCTCAGTGTCTCCACTTGGAGCTCTGACGCCACACGGTTCGGAAATATCGAAATAGGTTGTGGCAGCTGCGCCTCGAGATCGCTGATGCAATCGGCGATCGCGCCGCCAAAGCCTTCGGCAAACTTGGCGCGCTCATCGACGGGCAAGACAGCCACGAGCTCGCGAACAGCCAAGAAGAGCACTTCGATATTCGCTTCCAGCTTACCTGTGTCCATGGGTGGCTCCTGTTTTTCAAACAAGAAACTACCACGCCCCACCAGAATGCTCCCTAAATATTCTCGCGACGCGCTACGGCGCATGGCCGCGCTGTCGATCGGCGCGCGCAACATCAAAGACCCTCGCTGGACTCGCCTCAAGCTCGCGCTGTCGCTCCAGTGCCGTATGCCGGCGAGTGAGGTCGAAGAACGAATTCAAGCGCTCGCGCGCTGACCGAGCACCACCGCACCGACACGTTCGCCTGGGCCGGCCGGGTGTCGGTGCCCCTCCCTTTCCCCATCGCTATAGGTGACGTCATGCAACGCCGCTGGCTTCCGATCGTCCTTTGCTTTGCCCTCGCGCCTGCGGCCGTCGCCGTAGGTCATGCGGTCCGCGCCTCTGACGCCCGCCTCATGGCGATGGATGACGAGCATTTTGCCAAGCGCATGCAGCCGCATTGCGGCAAGCGCGCGCAGCTGCTGCGCAACCCCTCCACCGGCGAGCTCTCCTGCATCGTCACCAACCCGAACGGCGAAAGCATCACGTTCGATATCCCAAAGTACCCGCGTCTTGATCGCACTGCGTTGCGATAGCGCGGCCACGTAAAAGGAGCCCGCCCACATGGCGAGCGTCAACAAAGTAATCATCGTCGGACACCTCGGGCGCGATCCCGAAGTCCGCTACGCGCCGGAGGGCGCAGCGATCTGCAATCTGTCGATCGCTACCACGTCGCAGTGGAAAGACAAGCGCAGCGGCGAGCGCAAAGAAGAGACGGAATGGCACCGCGTCGTCATGTACAACCGCCTGGCTGAAATCGCCGGCGAGTACCTGCGCAAAGGCCGTCCGGTTTACATCGAAGGCCGCTTGAAAACCCGCAAATGGCAGGACAAGGAAACCGGGCAGGACCGCTACAGCACCGAGATTGTCGCTGACCAGATGCAGATGCTCGGCGGCCGCGATGACGGCCAAGGTGGCCACGCCGCTGACGCTCCCGACCAGGTGCCCACGTCCCGCCGCGGTAAGCCCGCCAACGATTACCAGCGCACTCGCGACGGCAGCCAAGCGGAGCCAGCTTCGGGCGGCGGAGGCGCGGCAGACATAGACGACGACATACCGTTCTAGATCCGCGATCAGCGAGGTTCGTGCGCCTTTAGCGAAATAGGAGGTGCATCGTCGAAATCATTGCTTAGCGTGATGACGGCCGCGCAAGCCGTATGGGCACGCTCAATTTCTTGCATAGCTTCCTTTACCAAGAGTTGTATAGCGACATAGACGGCTGGACGCTCATCTGCCCCAGTGGGCGAGGCCCCGGAGTGACTCAACTCCTTGGCCATCACGTTGGCGAGCGTAATGATCTCCTGCACTCGTGACAATCGCTCGGCGCCTGAATCAGGAAGTCCAGCAAGTGAATCGAGTTCCTGAAGCGTTACCGAAAGGGGAGCCGATGCGAGAACACGGTCGAGATTCGAATATCTCCCCTCGAGTACTTCTGGCTCACGATAGGCAAGCAGGCGTGCGCTAAGAGACTTATCGAGTTGCTCAAATGTCGTCATCGCAGCAGCCAACCGAACGCGCACCGCAGCAGCCGAGATTCGCAGGCGTGCCATACGTTCATTGGCATGCCGGAGTTGCTCCCGCAGAGAGGCCCAAAGTGCTACACCAACAGCGCTAACGGTGCCAAATGCGGTCATAAGCTCCCACCACTTGACCTCCGTTACGAAATCCGCTTTTGATCCAAAGGCGAAACCGAGGAGCATCGATCCTATTCCTAACCCGACACCCAAAGCCAATTGAGACATCATCATTCCTAAGCAAGCGTTAAACGCGAATACCTGGCCGTTTCCCAAGCTTCAACGCAGTCGACGCGCTTCGGAAAGCTGCATCAATATAGTCAATTGCCTTAACAGCGTCAGGCATCATCGTCAGTCGTGCGGTCCACATATCGTCAGATTCTGTCGCACGCCAGATATTCTTCGCAGCGTTAATCCGAGGGATCATCGTAGCCAGTAATCGGCAGGCATCTAAGAAATGCGTACACAAATAGGTCGTCGGCAACTCATGGACTGGAACCTTTTTCATCGCTTCGAGCAGGTACTCAAAATCCGTAGTGATCGCATCGGTATCAAATACTTCGGCGGGTGGCACGTCGCCAGAAATGGCGTCATTTACGTGTCGCACCAACCAGCGAGCCTGAGCAATCAGCCCAACGAATGGCTCGAATTTTTCATGCCGGTCGGTCGATCGACGCGTTTGCTCCAACTTCATCGCGAGTTCGTGCTGCCACCAGACCAAACCCGCACTGACAAAAATAGCTATCACTGAGCCCACAGCTTGGAACCACGAGGCTGCCGTCTGGCTACTTGCGTCATTCCAGTCGGGCCAACCTAACACCGCGAGCGCAACACAAGCTGCCACAAAACAAACGCCGAAAGTCTCCGGCCAGCAATTCAGCTTCATTTTCTCTTTGGTCCCCTGACATATTTGTCGAGGGATCGTATCCCAATTCCATTCGAGAGTGCCATGACCGTGCGATCCCCTGTGATCCGATACCACGGCGGGAAGTACCGACTCGCCCCTTGGGTGATTGAGCATTTCCCGCCCCACCGTTGCTATGTCGAGCCTTTTGGCGGTGCGGCCGGAGTTTTAATCCAGAAACCTCGAGCGTATGCCGAGGTTTACAACGACCTCGACGGCGACATCGTGAATCTGTTCCGCGTGCTGCGATCGCCATCCGCCTCGAGCATGCTGATCGAAGCGCTGACGCTTACCCCCTATGCACGCGAAGAGTTCGACTCTGCATATGAGCCGACACTTGATCCCGTCGAGCGCGCTCGCCGCACGATCGTGCGGGCATCCATGGGCTTCGGCTCTGCTGGTGCCACAAAAGGGACAACAGGTTTTCGCGTCGACACCCGCCGTAAGTACGGCACCGCGCAGGATATTTGGGCGCGATATCCGGACACAGTCCGCCCAGTATGCGAGCGACTCACTGGCGTCATGATCGAGAATCGCCCGGCGATCGACATCATTCGCCAACACGATGCGCCTGACACGCTCATTTACGTAGATCCACCGTACATGCACGAAACACGGTGCGGCGGCGCGAAGCACGGGCGCTACTACGAATGTGAAATGTCCGATGGCGACCATGCCGAGTTGCTCGAGGTCCTGAATAGCGCAACCAGTATGGTCGTGCTTTCGGGCTACTCGAGCGAGATGTACACCGATGCCCTCACCGGCTGGCTGAGAGCAGATACCATCGCGCGCATCTCAGCCGCGCGCGGCACCACGAACCGAACCGAATCCCTATGGCTCAACCATGCGTGCGCTACGGCACTCCACGGAGGCAGTTTGTTCTCACGGGAGGCAGCATGACCGCCGGGCAATCCAAACGCAGCAGCGCCACTGAGGCGGTGATCAACGTGATCGTGGGCTACGGCATCAACATGGCCGCCAACTTCACCTTGTTCCCGGCCTTCGGCTGGCACATCACGCTCGAGCAGAACCTGTTGCTCGGCGTCTTCTACACCGTCATATCCCTGGTGCGCTCCTACTGTCTGCGCCGGGCGTTCAACTGGTTCGGCTTCGGCCGGCAATCGAGTAGATCGACATGAACGAATACGACCTCCACACCATGGGCGCGCGCCCGCCTCGCCTGGATGCCACCACGGCGCCCCCGGGCCCGATCATCAACGAAGTACAGGCGCAGCTGGTCGGCTGGATGCGCAACGACGGCTTCCCCGTCCTGTTTACCGATCGCATCCGAGAGGTGCTCATGTGGCACAAGGAAGGCGCACCTGTCGTCCCCCTCGTGCCGCTCGAAGCACTCAACGACATGCGAGCCCAGCGCGACGCGGCGCGAGCGGCGCTGTTTGGGCTTGTCGAAGCCCAGCACCATGATGCAATAGCCAACGACGCAGAAAAAAAGCCATGAGCTGCGGCATCACTGCATAGCTCTGCAGCGCACCTGCGTTATGTCGTAACCGTACAAATATCGCATAGCCACGTCGTGATACTGGAGACGGTAGGTCACGTTGTACTCTTTGATCAGAGTGCCTGACACCGGCGCAGAGCATAGTTGATTCGCATCCATCTCTAACGACGGCGCGATCGTGCTCTGGAGCGTTGCTTTGCTCACCTTCGTTTTATCCACCTCCACCAGCCGCGCAAGCATCGTCATCATGTGCGAACTCTTGTTCGCGCTGTGCTCAAACGACATGACTTCGGTGTGCTTGTTCACGAGTTTGGGCAGACTTGATGCGATATTTGCGGCGATTGATCCGAGCACCATAGTCAGCCCAAAGTCATTGACGCCTTTGCGAATCATCTCAGGCGTCGGCTCGGCCTGAGCGGTCGGCGCACAAAGAATAGAGGCAAACAAAAAGCCATGCGCTGCTTTCATATCTTCGACTGGTGCCTAGCGCACCAGCGATGGAAGTCTTAGGAAGACGGTGATACTAGGTGGCCTGCGCCCTCTAGTCAACTGCATCCACAGCCGATTATCACCAACGTAATCAGGATCGCCGGTAGGCTGCCCGCCCCCCTCACAGAGATAGGCAGGCAGTCATGACATACAAGATCGGCGGAATCCTGGACGGCTCGATCGTCGTCTGGCCAGAACACGACACCCCTGAAAAGACCCACATTGGCCACGCGATCGTGGTCATGCCCAATCACGAGTGCATCACGCTGATCCAGCGCGACTCGGACGTGATGATCCCCTACTACGGCCTCGGCGCACTGATCGAGGCGCTGACAACCCTCAAAGAGGCACACGAGTTCTATGAGCACCTCGACAGAAAATACGACAAACCAAAACGAAAGCGCCGGCCGCGAAACGATTCACCACGATCTTGAAAAGCGCGGCGAGGTGTTAACGATGACCGTCGCGCAAGTTCGTCAGTTGCTCGACCTGAGCGGCTGTGACGCTTCCAGTGACGAAACCGAGACCGAAGTGTCGCTGTGCCGCGGAGATGGGCACAGTGGATCCGGCCTGTATTTTTGGGTGACCGACTACGCCGATGAAGGCGCGCTGCTGCTTGATGGCGAAGTGCAATGTGATTTGCCTCCCTTCGGCTGGCGATGCACACGCCAAGCAGGCCACGAAGGCCCATGTGCGGCTGTTGAAGCACCAGAAGATCAAGCGTTGGTGGAGCGTGGAATGGAAAGACTCAAAGCCGCGCCGCAATCGCCGGTTGCGCCTGCGGTAAGCGCGACGGTTCCGGATGATATGCGCACCGTCCTGGCTTTCTTGTTTGAGCGTTTTGGAGATACAAGCGATGCAGGCGAATTGCCGGACGAGGTAATAGCGGCTGTCCGACGATTGGAAGTCGCGCCCACGCCGCCCACCAGCGCAGCCGATGCGGTGGACGCGGCGCGGTATCGGTGGCTACGTGGGCCAGACCAGGAAAGCACACGCTATAGCCGGTGGCGCATCGAATATTGGGATGGCCCGAACGGGTGGGAACCCGTGCAACGTGAGTGCATGGATGCGGCGGTAGACGCCGCCATCGCGGCCAGCAAGGAGACGACATGAGCGCCTGCAAAGCCTATCGACCCGGAAAACTATGCGCGAATGGCTGGCCTATGGGCTACCCGGCAAGCAGCGCTTGCACCGGCCGAGTGTGCATGTCGTGCAACCGACCGAACGAGATTTTGCCCGCCTGCCAGGACGAGGATATTGACCCGCGCTGGCTTAACGATGACGGATCGCCCAAGCATTACCGGCCATCCACTGGCGCAGCGAGCGCGGGCGGTGAATCGTGAGCCGAGACTTGAAACGCGAATTGATACCCGATGAAGAACTCGATGCCGCATTCCGAGGCACCGACTTTGGCGGTATGGATCACAGAACGCTGCTCGAAATAGGCGTTCTGAAAAAAGCGGCTGGATACCACTGCGGCCACACCATCACGCAGATCATGTGCAAGCTAAGGCTGACGAATGCTAAGGGTGCGGTGTTGAAGCGCGGCAAGCTGCTTTTGCGTATTGCGTTTCATGACCAGATGATTAACGGAGGATGACATGACCACACAGCCCGAAATCAAGCTGCCGCCGTTGCCTGAGTGCGATAGCTATTGCACGTACAAGGACTCCCACGATTACGACGTGTGGAACGCTGAAAATATGCAGGCCTTCGCCCGCGCCGCCGTTCTCGCAGACCGTGCTGCGCGAGCGAAGGCGGTGATTTCCTGGGCGACGCATCACGATGAGCCGATGTTGTTTCCGACACGCGCCGAGGCATTGCAATACTGCGATGAGGGTGAGCCTCCCATTGCGCTAGTTGCCGCGCCCACCCAAGAACGCACCCCCGCCCCCACATTAGGAGATCCATCATGATCGTCGCATTCGCATTTCTCGGCGCCGTCGTCGGCTTCTCCGCCGGCGTCATCTGCCGTGCTGCTTGGGGTCGAGATTGACCGACCAGATACACCGCATCATCGAAACTACGAGACGAGCCTGGCTCGACGCTGGAGAATAAGATGCTCGCCCTGACCTCGGATGAGATCGTAGAGATAACCTGCAGGGTTAAAAAGTCCGCTCAATGCGACGCTTTGGCGAGCATGGGCATCCCATTCAAGATCCGCCCTGATGGCACGCCCGTGGTTCTACGGGCGGTTATGGAGGCTGCATTCGGCCATGCGACCAAGAACGAAAGACCGGCATCTCCCCGCCTGCGTCTACCAGAAGCACGGAGCCTATTGGCTGGTAAAAAAAGGCAAATGGATTCGGCTCGGCGCTGATCTAAATGCCGCGCTGCACGAGTACGCACGACAGATCTCGGTACCAACCAATGGGCTGCCGTCACTCATCGACAAAGCGCTGCCCTTTCTCATCGCCGAGAAGGCAAAATCCACGCAGGCGCAGTACACCTACAGCGCAAAGCTGCTTAAAAAGGTTTTCGCGGAGTTCCACGCCGACCAAGTCAAGCACGGCGACATTGTGCAAATGATGGACGCCTACTCAAGCACGGTCGCGATCGCGAATCGCCTTCTCACAGTGTTGAAGCTGACATACCAGTGGGCGCTTGATCGGAACCTAGTTGAGATCAACCCATGCGTGAGCGTAAAGCGTCTGAAGCAATATTCACGCGATCGGTTAATCAGCGAGGCTGAGTTCCGCGCGATCTACAGCCAAGCGGCACCATGGCTCCAGATCGTGATCGATCTTTGCTACCTCACAGGACAGCGGATCGGCGACATCTTGTCGCTGCAGCGACAACAGCTATTAGACGAGGGCATTTTCTTCGAACAGCAGAAAACCGGTAAACGGTTGATTGTCGGTTGGACACCTGAACTGCGCGCTGTCATCGATCGCGCAAAGAAGGAAGCCTATGGTGTCGCAGCGATGCAGTACCTGCTGGCCGGTCGCGGTGGCCGTCTACGACTCCATTCGAACGTGTGGCGCTGCTTCAAAACCGCTGCCCAAAAAGCTGGCATCGACAATGTCACCCTGCACGATCTCCGTGCAATGTCCGGTACCGATGCGGAGAAGCAAGGGATAGATCCCATGGCGCTTTTGGGCCACACGGATTCAAGAACCACTCGGATTTACTTGCGCGATAAGACAACAAAGGTAGTCAGCGGACCTCGCCGAAAGGCGGGATAGAAGGACAGTTTTGGACATCGAGTTTTAGACATCTAATTGACACTTCCAAAAGTCACCTGCGATATCAGATACTTGCCTCTATGCAATGTACTCAGTCATCCCTTGCCCGCGCTGACGATGTTTGACGTTCATGCTGTGTGCTCCCAATGCGACATCACGGCAATCAGTCTGATCGGGCGGCGGCACGCTCACAATTCGCAGAAACCGAGGTGGCCAAAAATGCGGCAGTCAGCGGCGCGGCAAGCAGCAACGCACTAAGATGGCACCTGGAGGTTTGCCATGCACAGGTTTACGCGTACGTTCGTTTTCTTATGGTTTTTCATCGGCGGCATCGCTCACTTCGTGGCGGACGACCTATTTGCGACGGTGGTGCCGCCGGCGATACCCTGGCCGCTCGCCATGGTCTATATCAGTGGCGTGTTCGAACTGCTGGGCGCGCTTGGGTTGCTGTTTGCGCGTACGCGCTATGCAGCGGCATTGGGGCTCATTCTGTTGACGATTGCCGTCACGCCGTCCAATGTCTACATGCTGCAGCATGCCGAGAACTTCCCGAATATCCCGCACGCCGTGCTCGTGTGGCGATTACCGTTTCAGGTCTTGCTGTTGGTGATGATTGCGCACGCCGGGGGCATGATCGGCAAGCGGCCGGCGCGCGCGCCTGGTTCATAAAAAAAGCTGCCTCGCAGGCAGCTTTTCGACGGTCACGACGCTCGGCCGTGCGGCCAATGCGTTGGATCGGTTATCGGTTTGCAGTCGATATCGTCATTTGTAGAAGCACAGCCAGACAACAAGGCAGCAATCACTACGAGCGCCACGCGTCCGGCCATCCGAGACAACGATATCCGCATGGCGCGCGCTCAGACGATACGAACGCTGAGTTCACCCAGGCCGTCTACACCGCCCGTGATGATGTTGCCGCGAACCACCGCGCCCACACCTTCCGGCGTGCCAGTAAAGATAAGGTCGCCGGGCTGCAGTTCGAACAATCCTGAAAGATACGAAATGCTTTCAGGAATATTCCAGATCATCTGCGACAGGTCGCTGCTTTGCTTGCGCTGACCGTCCACATCCAGCCAGATCGCGCCTTTGTCCAGCACGCCCGTTTTGCTTTTGGGATGAATCGGGCCGATCGGGGCGGAGTGGTCGAACGCCTTGCCTACTTCCCAGGGGCGGCCTTGCTTCTTGGCTTCGCCTTGCAGATCCCGACGCGTCATGTCCAGGCCCAAGGCATAACCCCAGATCAGTTCGTTGGCATCTTCGACCGACACATCCTTGCCGCCCTTGCCCAACACCACGACCAATTCCATTTCGTAATGGAGGTTCGCAGTTTTGGTGGGATAAGGCATCTCGCCGGTCTCGCCATCGGCAATCGCCAGAATGGCATCAGCCGGTTTGCAGAAGAAAAACGGATCTTCGCGACCGGTAAACCCCATCTCCTTGGCATGCTCGGCATAGTTACGGCCCACGCAATACACACGGCGTACCGGAAAGCCTTGTTCGCTGCCCACGACCGGCACGGCGACAACGGGTGCCGGCTCAAACACATATTCCATGATCACATCCACCTGAGTTGACCTACGACTTGAATAAGCAATGCCTGACATGCCGGGCGGTGCACGAACAGCGTGGGCGCCGCAGCGCCCACCTGCCCGTGGCGCGCGTTACTTGCCCGCGTTGTAGCGATCGCGGCTGCGAATGATCTCGGCGCGCGCTTCGTCGGCGCCCTTCCAGCCTTTGACCTTGACCCACTTGCCCTTTTCGAGATCTTTGTAGTGCTCGAAAAAGTGCTGGATGCGCGACAGATCTTCCACCGGCAGATCCTCAGGCTTGGTGATGTTGCGATACGGGGGATAGAGCTTGTCGACCGGCACGGCCAGCAGCTTGGCGTCACCGCCAGCTTCGTCGTCCATCTCAAGCACGCCGATTGCACGGCAGCGAATGACCGCGCCGATCTGAATCGGGAACGGCGTCATGACCAACACGTCAGCCGGGTCACCGTCATCCGAAATCGTCTGCGGAATGTAGCCGTAATTGCAGGGATAGTGCATGGCCGTCAACATGAAGCGATCGACGAAGATGGCGCCCGAATCCTTATCCACTTCATACTTGACCGGATCGGCGTTCATGGGGATTTCAATAATGACATTGAACTCGTCCGGCAGCTTGGCGCCGGCTTCGACACGATCGAGACTCATCGATAAAACCTTTGGAAAAAAAGAAAATTAATCTGCGGGCAACATGCCCGGATCAGTGATTGGACCCACGACGGTCGGTACGGTCGTCGCTGCGACGCTTGCCATCTTCCAGGGCCGCCTCGTCCATGTCGGCAAGCGGAATCGGGGCGCTGTCGAAATACTCCTCGATGTCGACCGAAGACGAAGGTGCGATGACCGCATCGGGTGGCGGCGTGGGCGAATCGATGCTGCGAGCATCCGGATCCAACACATAATCGGATGCCGTGGCAGGTACAGGGGCGACGCGAGGCAACTCCGCCGCCTCGAACGTCGCAGACCGCGCCGGACTATCGCCCGTCTCGTCATCGAATGCGCCTTCTGCGTCGAGGCGATGAGGATCGGCCCGCATGTCGGCCGCAGGCAATGCGGTGTCGAAGGCCAGACTGGGTAGCGCCATGCCGACAGCGGTTGCGAGGCGCCAATGGCGCATGGCGTCGTTCGGACGCTCGAGACGATCGTACAAGCTACCCAACAGGGCGTGCGCCTGCGCATCGCTTCGCAACTGCACACTGCGGCGCAGATACCGCTCGGCCGGCCCCCAGAGCTGGCCCGTCAAGCACAGTACGCCAAGCGCGGTGAGAATGTCGGGGTCATTGGGGCGCGTCTGCAACCAGCTCTCCGCCTTTTCGAGCCGACGCGGCACTTGCGACGTGTCGCACCGCGCGTAGGCGGCGACGAGCGAGGGCAGGAACTGCCGTGCGATGGCCGCTTCGAGAATGCGCGCCGCTTCATCAGGCTCGCCCGCCGCCTCGAACGACATCGCGCCGGCCAGTGCAATTTCCGGCAGCAGTTTTTCGTCGGATTTAAGTTCCTTCCAGAGCAGGCGCCAGTTCTCGCCTGTGGCAGCCTGCAGTCGCGCGGCGCTTGCCGTGCCGATGAGCCGTTCGGCATCGACCTTCGACATCGCATTGCGGCGCGACAGCGATCGCGCCAGCGCAAACACGCGCTCATGATTGCCGAGCTCACGCTCGGCGCGCAAAACAAGGCGCAGCGTGTTCAGATGACGAGCGCCGCCGTCTTGCAAAGGCTCAAGCACGGCCAACGCTTCACGCGCCTTGCCCTCTTCCAACAGCAGATCTGCCGTAACGGTAGCGACCGCTTCATTCAAGCCCGCATCGCCGCCCGCGCTTTCGCGCGCCCGATCGAGCATCAGGTCGCGGCGCACGCCTTCACCCAGACCATGCGCAGCGCGCGCGGCCGACAGCGCGGCCAGCACGCGGCGGCTTTTGACCTTGGTTTGATCGTAGAGTTTGGCAAGATCCTTTTCGGCGTGAGCGAAGCGCCCTTCGAGCAGTTCGGTCCAGCCGCGCTCAAGCAGTTCGTGATCGCGCGCTTGTGCACGCTGGCCGCGCCACGAGCGCACTCGGGAAGGAATGGCGATCAACCACGCGAAGAAGCGCAGGCCGACATAGACCAGAACGAACGATGCAATGATGAGGAGGACGGCGAGCGTAAGCGACAGCTCGATGCGCCAGGGATATACCAGCAGTAATACGTTGCCGGCATGGGATTGCAGCGTCACAGCCAGTGCGACCGCGACCACCGCCAAGAGGAGGGTCCAGAACCAGGTGCGCATGGTTTAACCTTGTTCGCGTGGCGCTGCCGTCGCGGCGCGCATTGCCGCCACAGCGTTCAGACTGTTGGTCACGTCGGGCAACGGATCGGCGATTCGCGTCTGCTCGAGCTCACGCGCCAATGCCAGCGCCGCGGCCGTATCGGCAGCGCGGTTGTCGAAGTAGCGCGTCAGGGTGGTGACCACGTTTTGCATTTCGCTCTGCCAGATCGCAGGTTGGCGCATCAGCAGCGAAAGCTGCACGGCCAAAAGACGTTGACGGACCGTGGCGCGCAACTGATCGGCCTGCTCGGGCGAAAGAATCAGCGCTTCAGGCTGATCCACGCGCTGAACACGAATCAGGTCGCCCAGTTCGTGGGCGAGCGAAGAACCTGCCCGGCTGGGCCAGGATGCAATCTCGGCGCGCCAATGCTGATACCAGGGCGCATCGGCAGGCAGCGCAGGATCGGTCGCGACCGGCGCCGGCGGCAAGCTGGACGACAGTGGCGTACCCGTGGCCATGCCACCCGGCACGGCACCGTCCGGCACGAGCAGCGGCGCACGCATCACCATGGCGGCGAGGCGATCGATGCGGGCGGATTGTGCCGCGACATCGACGGTGGCCACACCACGAAGGCGATCCAGATCGCCGTTGATCGATTCCTGGAGGCTCGCAAACCGCGGGCGATCGGCGCGCGCAAGACGGGACTGGGCCGTTTCGAGCGCAACGATCGCGTTGTTGACGTTACCCGCCAAACGAAGCTGCTGGCTGGCAATCGTCAACAGGCGGTCGATGTCATTGAGCAAGACATCGTCGCTGCCGGTGTCGTTGAAACTCTGCCACGCCTGTTCGAGCGCGCTGTACTGGCTTTGCGCTTCGCGCAAGGCGTTTTCAAGGCTTGCCACCTTGCCCGCCTGCGCTTGAGACAGCGCAAGCGATTCACGCGCACTGTTGCGGGTTTGCTCAAGCTGCGTACTCAGCCCATCCAACCGCGAGGCGATCTCACGACCGGCCTTCTCGGATTGTTGACGTTGAAACCACAGTGCCGATCCCATCGCCAGGCAAAGCAGCACGAGAATGATGACGGCAACCGGCAGACCACCGCGTTTCGACGCCTTTCCGGGCCCCTTGCCTGAGGGAGGTGGGGGTGGAGGCGGAATGGTGCGACCCGCACCACCATCGGCAGACTTGTCGAGCTTTACGCCTGCATCGGTGACGCCGGACTTTTCAGTCGAAAACGGCTTGTCGGTAGAGAACGGCTTGTCGGTAGACGTGCCGCTCGCCGGAGACTTGTCGGCGCCCAGCATCTTTTCGCCACCCGACGGCTTGTCGCCACTCAGCGGCTTTTCGGCGCTGAAGGGCTTTTCGACGCTATTCGATCGATCGAGACTGAAAGGCTTTTCCAGGCTGGACACCTTTTCGGTACCGGAAGACTTGCCGGCGCTCGACAGATTGTCGCCGCCGAGGGTCTGGTTGCTGCTCGAGGCTTGACCGGCCGCGAGCGCTTTATCCGTCACGCCTGACTTATCCGTCACAAGCGGCTTATCGATGACCACCGACTTGTCTGCGCTGAACGGCTTATCCGTGGCAAAAGACTTGTCGACCGTGGGTACAGTCCCGGCGGCGGGCGGCACGTGGGTGCCTACCGGCGGCGTGACAGCGGGCGCAGTGCTCGCCGCAGCGGCGGGCTTATCGGCCGCGGGCACCGTTTTCGTGGTGACCTGTACAGGCGCGACAGGCTTGTCGCTGGCGGGAGAAACGACAGGCGTCGAGCTGACGCTTGCCGAAGAGGACGCGGCCGAAGCCCCCTCTGACTTGCCGGAGGCGGCGGATGATGCTGCCGGATCGAGATCGGATGTCGTTTTTGTCATGTCGCGATTGTAAGCTGTCGCAGCGCCCGCAATGGATTCAAGTCGCAACGAAAGCGTCGAACATTGCGGCGTCTGTGGGTAAGCAGGTTTTTACCACTGGCGAGCCGGCCCCGCCAGTCGGCAAGGCACGTAGGTAGACGGCCAATTTTTCGTGCGTGACTACGCAAGTGCAGTGCCGCCACCACGGCAGTACAGCTGCGCGGTCGAGATTGGCCGTCACCGCGTCGATGCCCTCCCTGCTGGTAAGCAGCCAGGTCGGTGCGATGGCGCGCTCTGCCCAGCCCTGAACAAGGGCAGTTTCAGCAGGCGTCCAGATGACGGCGTGGCGCCGATAGGCAGCATGGATCGTTACCGCGGCGCCGGCATCGCGCAGACGTTGGGCAAGCCATTCGCGGCCGGTTTCACCTCGGACAATAAGCACGCGCCGCGGTACCGGCTGCAGCATCGCAATGGCAGGCCACAATGCTTCGGAATCGCGGGATGGCCTGTGCGCTTCGGGCGCGATGACGTCCTGCTGCGCGCCGGCCATCCCGGCGGCGGCGACGGCCAGTGCGGTCGCCTCACCCACGGCGGCGACCCGCACGGAAACGGGCCAGCATCCTTCCGGATCGCTCGCTCGCCACTGGTCGGCGTAGGCGCGCGCTGCCTGACCGCTGACGAACACGATCAAATCGAACGCGCCGGGATGCGGAAACGGGGCGGCATCGAACTCGCGTCGCTCGATACGCAGCGCCGGCAGGATCACTGGCGTCCACTGACGGGCTGCAAGCATCCGGGCCAATGCATCGTTGCGCCCGGCAGGACGGGTCAAGACGGCGATTGGAGACATGCCTGCCCTCCCGGCAAACAGCGGGACACTAAGGAGCGTCGGGTGCGTCGATCAAACGCGCGAGAATCGCCCGGGCGCCACCATCGAGCAGCGCCTGCGCGGCCCGCTCGCCGATTTGCGTGGCGTGCGCCACCGGGCCGGTGCCGCTCGATCGCACCATGTCAACGCCATCAGGCGATGCCACCAGCGCGTCGATCGACAACTGACCGGCGCCATCGAGCTGGGCGAAAGCGGCAAGCGGTACCTGACAGGATCCGCCCAATACCCGTGAGACGGCCCTTTCGGCCAAGGTGCACGCCGTGGTGTCGGCGCAGGACAATGGGGCAAGCCACTGGCGCAAATCCGCGCGGTCGGCACGAATCTCGATGCCCAATGCGCCCTGACCGGCGGCCGGCAGGCTCTCGGCGGGCGACAGATAGCCGCGGATGCGCGCCGCCAGCCCCAGTCGTTCGAGGCCGGCCGCCGCGAGGATGATCGCAGCGTACTCACCACGGTCGAGCTTACCCAGTCGCGTGTCGAGATTGCCGCGCAGGGGCTTGACGACAAGATGGGGAAAGCGCGCACGAACCTGCGATTCTCGCCGCAGGCTCGAGGTCCCGACGACCGCGCCGTGCGGCAGATCGGCGAGAGAAGAAAAGTCGTTCGAGACCAGCGCATCGCGCGGATCTGCACGCGACATGATGCACGTGAGTTCGAACGGCTCGTGGAGGTCGACTGGAACGTCTTTGAGGGAATGGACGGCCAGATCGGCCCGCCCGTCGAGAAGCGCGGTTTCGAGCTCTTTAACGAAAAGCCCCTTGCCACCCACTTTGGACAGCGTGCGATCAAGGATCTGATCGCCTCGCGTCGTCATGGTCAGCAGTTCGACCGAGCACTCGGGATAGTGTTGGCGCAGGCGGTCACGAACGTGCTCCGCCTGCCAGAGCGCGAGCCGGCTGGCTCGCGTTGCGATGATCAAACGCTTCGGATCGGTCACGATCGTGGTCACATGAACTGCTTAGCGACGATCGTGACGATCACTCCAAGAATAGCCAGCACGGTCAGACCCTGCAGCAGGCTCAGGCCCGACTGCTGGGAACTCGAGGATTTAAAGAAGCTCATGCAACATGTTCCTTGGAGGCTTTTTTGCGGCGCGCCAAGAAGATACCCAAACCCATCACGAACAGCGCGCCAATGACTTCAGCAGTGATTTTAACCGAAGTTGGCTGCACACCGAAGTTGTTGACGACATAAACGTCGGTAACCAGCATGCCACCGGCAATCCAGCCCAGCAGACCGGCGCCCAGGGTGACGACCAGCGGGAACTTGTCGATGAGCTTGAGCACCAGGGTGCTGCCCCAGACGATGATGGGCACGCTGACGACCAGACCGAAGATGACCAGACCCAGTTGATGATCGGGATTGGCATTTTGTGCGGCGCCGGCGATGGCGATCACGTTGTCCAGGCTCATCACGAAGTCGGCAATGATGATGGTCTTGATCGCCGAGATGATCGAACCGCCACCGTCGATGTTCGAGTGGGCGTCGTCTTCAGGAATCAGGAGCTTCACGCCGATCCAGACCAGCAGCAGTGCACCGACGACCTTGAGGAACGGGATCTGCAGAAGCTGCATGGCGAAGAAAATCAGGATGACGCGCAGCATGATGGCCCCGGCGGTACCCCAGATGATGCCCTGCATGCGCTGCTTGGGTGCGAGATTGCGACATGCCAACGCGATGATGACGGCGTTGTCGCCGCCCAGAAGGATGTCGATCAGAATGATCTGGAAAACTGCTGCCCAGCTTAATGTTTGGAAAAACTCAAGCACTTGAAATGCCCCCGGTAACGTTTATAGAAAAACTGCGGCCGCTGCTGGGCCGTGCCCCGCCCGACACGCCAAATCGGCAATATCGAGCGGGGCAAAACCGGGGGATTGTAATTCAGGTTTCGTTAAGCTTTCGTCTTGCTAACAAGATTTTTCCAATGGCAAGCACAAGGACCGCGCCGATCGCGCCTGCCATGAGTGCCAACTGATGCTCCGACACACCCAATGCCGTGTCCAGACGGGCGACCGGCGCTTGCAGCGCGGGATCACCCACCAGCAACTCGCCGGCGATAAAGCCCAACAGTGCCGCCCCCACCCAAACGATGATCGGGAAGCGCTCGATCACCTTGAGCAACAGCGTGCTGCCGAAGATCACCAGCGGGATGCTGATGGCCAGACCGAGGATGAGCAAGGTGTTGTCACCCATCGCGGCGGCCGCCACGGCGACGACGTTGTCCAGGCTCATGACCAGATCGGCGATCAGGATGGTACGGATCGCGGCAAGCAAGGTGCCGTGTTTCTTATGACCGCCCTCGTCCTCTTCCTCCGGCAACAGCAGCGTGATGCCGATGTACAGCAACAACACGGCGCCGATCAACTTGAGCCAGGGCAGCAAGAGCAGTTCGGCTGCCACGAGTGTGAGCACGATCCGCATGACGATCGCCGCGGCGGAGCCGATGACGATTGCCTTTTTCTGCTGATCTTCGGGCAGTGAACGTGCCGCGAGTGCGATGACGACAGCGTTGTCGCCCGAGAGAAGAATGTTTACCCAAATGATCTGGAGCAATGCGATCCAGAATGCTGCTGACGAGAGTTCCATACGCCTCTTTACCTAGAAGCGATCCCCGATTTATCAAATCCAATAATGGCCGTAGGCGCGGGCTCCGCTTGCTGCGAGCAATAGCGGTTATGTGTGCACCCTTCTCTTATGGGCGCCATTATAGGTTACGTTCTGCTGTCACTTTGCTTTCGACGTCGCGTTTGGTCGTGAGATTGCAACGCGCTGGCAACAGGCGAAAAAAAACCGGCCTTTCGGCCGGTTTCGATGGCGAGATCCGTGATGGATCAGAGGGCTGCTTTCAGCAGCTTGGCCATTTCGGACGGGTTGCGGGTCGTCTTGATACCGCACGCTTCCATGATTTCGAGCTTGGCATCGGCCGTATCGGCACCGCCCGAGATCAACGCGCCAGCGTGACCCATGCGTTTGCCGGCAGGTGCCGTCACACCGGCGATGAAGCCGACGACGGGTTTCTTCATGTTGTCCTTGGCCCACTGAGCGGCCTCGACTTCATCCGGACCGCCGATTTCGCCGATCATGATGACGGCGTCGGTTTCGGGATCGTCGTTGAACAACTTCATAACGTCGATATGCTTCAGGCCGTTGATGGGGTCGCCACCAATACCCACGGCGCTCGACTGGCCCAGACCCAATTCGGTCACTTGTGCCACAGCCTCATACGTCAACGTGCCCGAGCGGCTGACGATGCCGATGCGGCCCTTGCGGTGAATGTGGCCGGGCATGATGCCGATCTTGATTTCGTCCGGCGTGATGAGACCCGGGCAGTTCGGGCCCAGCAGCAGGGTCTTCTTGTTTTGCGCGCGCATGCGGTTGCGCACTTCCAGCATGTCCCGTACGGGGATGCCTTCGGTAATGCAGATCACCAGATCCAGGTCGGCCTCGACGGCTTCCCAGATGGCGGCGGCGGCGCCGGCGGGCGGCACATAGATCACCGACACGGTGGCGCCGGTTTCAGCCTTGGCGTCTTTGACGGTGGCGAAAATGGGCACGCCTTCGAAGTCCTCACCGGCCTTCTTGGGGTTCACGCCAGCCACGAAAGCTTCGCGGCCGTTGGCGTATTCGCGGCACATGCGCGTGTGAAACTGACCAGTCTTACCCGTAATGCCTTGGGTGATGACCTTGGTGTCCTTGTTGATCAAAATCGACATTTGCGAATCCTTGACTATTGTTCGGATATTCGAGCGTTAGACACGCCGGAATGGCCGATGGCTTGGGCGAGGGGCCTGGGTCACGCTTCCAGCGTTTTGCCCGCCCCGCCGCCGATCAGCCACGGCGACAATTATTTGGCGGCAGCGACCACCTTGGTCGCGGCATCGGCCATCGTATCGGCGCTGATGATGGGCAGGCCCGATTCGGCCAGCATCTTCTTGCCCAGCTCTTCGTTGGTGCCCTTCATGCGCACGACCAGCGGCACGCTCAGGTTCACGGCCTTGCACGCTTCGATCACGCCTTGGGCGATCACGTCGCAGCGCATGATGCCGCCGAAAATGTTGACCAGGATGGCCTTCACGCCCTTGTTCTTGAGCATGATCTTGAAGGCTTCGGTCACCTTCTCGGCCGTGGCGCCACCGCCGACGTCCAGGAAGTTGGCAGGCTCGCCGCCGAACAGCTTGATCGTGTCCATGGTCGCCATGGCCAGACCAGCGCCGTTGACCAGGCAGCCGATGTTGCCTTCCAGCTGGATGTAGGCCAGATCGAACTTGCTGGCTTCGATTTCCGCGGGATCTTCCTCGGCCAGGTCGCGGTAGGCGACGATGTCCTGATGGCGGAACAAGGCGTTCGAGTCGAAGTTGAACTTGGCGTCCAATGCAACGATGTCGCCGCTACCGGTGAGGATCAGCGGGTTGATTTCGGCCAGCGAGGCGTCGGTATCCCAGTACGCCTTGTACAGGTTCTGGAATTCCTTGGCGGCGCGGTCGACCGAAGCGTCGGGTACGCCGATGCCGCGCGCGAGTTCGGCGGCGTCCTTGTCCGTCAGGCCCGTGGCGGGATCGACGAATACCTTCAGGATCTTCTCGGGGGTGTGCTCGGCAACTTCTTCGACGTCCATGCCGCCTTCGCTGGACGCCATCACGCAAACGCGCTGCGTACCGCGATCGGTCACGATGCCGACGTAGTATTCCTTCTTGATGTCGGCGCCGTCTTCGATCAGCAGGCGACCGACCTTCTGGCCTTCAGCACCGGTCTGATGCGTGATCAGTTGCATGCCGAGAATCTCGGAGGACAATTGGCGCACTTCTTCGATCGAGCGCGCCAGCTTCACGCCACCGCCCTTGCCGCGGCCACCAGCGTGGATCTGGGCCTTCACGACCCAAACCGGACCGCCGAGCTTTTCAGCAGCGGCAACGGCTTCGTCGACGGAGAAAGCGGGTATGCCGCGCGGTACGGCGACGCCAAACTGCTTCAGCAGTTCCTTACCTTGATACTCGTGAATTTTCATGTATGACCTGTCAGGACGGATGAGAAATGGGAGGGATTGCTTCCTGCGACGCGTCTGTGCCGGTGTACCACTGGGGGTAGTGCACCTGCGCAACCGCGCCATCCGAGCGCAGGGCGTGACAACCATCAAGCTGGAATGGCTTGACGTCGGCCCGGCGTTCGGTGCGACGGAGCTTGGCCATGGTTTGCACCGCAACCGTGGGCAAAATCTGGGAAAGCTCGGTCATGTGCGTACAGCCCGCTGAGCGGGCATAACGATCCTTGACCTGATGGCGAAAACCCTTGAGCAGGTTCATGCCCACCAGATCCGCGTACTCGGGCGCGATCGCGCTGCAATGCGCGTTGTAAGGCGCGTCATCGTAGGCTGCCTGAGCCGCCACGATCGTGCAGTCGAGATCGATCGTGATGCGAAGGTGCATGTGGTGCACCGGGTCGCCCGCGACGTGCACACCCCCGTCATTGGACGGGAAATCGTAGCCTTTGACATCGATGAGCTCCGCCTCGAGGTCGATCAGACCATCGTCACGGCCATACGACTGCACGCGTACGGTGCGCGTATGCAGCGGCTGGCGAGGTGAGTCTGGCGGAGGCAAAGGCATGCGTAGGCCCGATATCGGTGCGTTTTTGGTGCGTAGCGGCAAATCCGGTCAAGTATAGCGCAGCCGGATTGACGGGGCGCACGTCCGCGTTCGATGGGCAAGACAAGGCCCCCAGGCGGGGGCCTCGCAACATCGTGAGCGGGGCAAAGCGGCCGGCGTCGTGCAACGCACGCCGGGCTCCTCAGGCGCATCCGCCTCAGACCGCACGCCAGTCACCGGCGTGGCCGCCCTCCTGATCCTTCACGCAGCGCGCAGTGCCCGGGCAGCGTCGACCATGCTGATCAATGCCGCTTCCGTTTCAGGCCAGGCACGCGTTTTCAGGCCGCAGTCCGGATTGACCCACAGGCGCTCCTTGGGCAGCCGCTTGGCCGCCTTCTGCATCAACGCCACCATCCAGTCCACCTCGGGCACGTTGGGGGAATGAATGTCGTACACCCCGGGGCCGATGTCATTGGGATAGCTGAAGCCCTCGAAGGCCTCGAGCAGTTCCATATTGGAACGCGAGGTCTCGATCGTGATGACGTCCGCGTCCATGGCGGCGATCGAACCGATGATGTCGTTGAACTCCGAATAGCACATGTGCGTATGAATCTGCGTGTCGTCGGCCACGCCGGCGGTAGACAGCCGGAAGCAATCCACAGCCCAGTCGAGGTATGCCGCCCATTCCGTCTGACGCAAGGGCAGCCCCTCGCGGAACGCCGGCTCGTCGATCTGGATCACGCGAATGCCCGCCTGCTCAAGGTCGACCACCTCGTCGCGCAACGCCAGCGCGAGCTGGCGGCAGGTCTCTTCGCGCGGTTGGTCGTCGCGCACGAACGACCACTGCAGGATCGTAACCGGGCCGGTCAGCATGCCCTTCACCGGCTTGTCGGTCAGCGACTGCGCGTACGAAGACCAGCCCACCGTCATCGGCGCGGGACGTGCCACATCGCCAAAAATGATGGGTGGCTTGACGCAGCGTGAGCCGTAACTCTGCACCCAGCCGTTCTGGGTAAACGCAAAGCCCGCCATCAACTCACCAAAGTATTCGACCATGTCGTTGCGCTCGGGCTCACCATGCACCAGCACATCCAGGCCGATACGTTCCTGAAAACGGATGACGGCTTCGATTTCCTGACGGATCGCCTTTTCGTAAGCCGAGTCCGTTAGCACACCCGTCTTCCAGTCGCGGCGCAGCTTGCGGATTTCTGCCGTCTGCGGAAACGAACCGATCGTCGTGGTGGGATAAGCAGGCAGATTCAACCCCTTTTGCTGCGACGCAATGCGGCTGTCGAACGGGGCGCGATCGCGCGACACCTCGGCAGCAGCCGCCATGCGGCGAGCGACGGCGGCATTGTGAATACGCGTGGAGGTACGGCGTGCGGCAATCGCGTCTGCTTGTTGCGCGAGGGCAGCCTGGGTCGCTTGATCGGCCACCCCATCGACGGCAAGCCGCAGGCCGTTCAACTCATGCAGCTTTTGCGTGGCATACGACAACCAGCTCTTGAGTTCCGCATCCAGATCGGTTTCATAAGCCAGATCGACCGGCACATGCAGCAAAGAGCACGACGGGGCCAACCACAGGCGGTCGCCCAGCCGGTCGCGCACGGGCGTCAGGGTCTTTTGTACGGCGTTCAGGTCTGTGCGCCAGATGTTGCGTCCGCTGATCACGCCGGCCGACAGGATCTGGTCGTCGCGCAGCACGTTCAGCACGGCATCCAACTGCTCCGGCGCGCGTACGAGATCGATATGCAGACCGGCGACCGGCAAGGCGCCAACCGTGGAAAGGTTGTCGCCTAATCCGCCGAAGTACGTCGCCAGCAACAGCTTGGGTGCCGCAGCCGCCGCAAGCGCCACATACACCGCCTTGAATGCGTCGCGCCAGGCCTGCGGCAAATCGAGCACGAGAATCGGCTCATCGATCTGCACCCACGTCACGCCCTGCTCGGCCAGTCGCGCCAGGACCTCCTGGTATACGGGCACCAAGGCGCTCAGGAGGTCGAGTTTGGCGACATCGCCGGCACCCCCACCGAATGCATCGCCTTTGCCCAACCACAACCACGTCAACGGACCCGGGATCACCGGCTTGGCGGTGTGCCCCAGTGCCTGCGCCTCGCTGACCTGGTCGAACAACGATTCGCGGGCAATGCGAAACGTTTGCTGGGGGGTCAGCTCCGGCACGATGTAGTGGTAATTGGTATCGAACCATTTGGTCATTTCGCACGCGGCGGCCGGTGTACCGGTCGGGGCGCGACCGCGGCCCATGCGAAACAGGGTGTCGAGAGAAACGGGCTGGGCTGCCGATTGCGCGAAGCGCGCCGGCACTGCCCCCAACAGGGTGGACCATTCAAGGATATGGTCGTACCAGGCAAAGTCGCCCACCGGAATCAGATCGACACCGGCGTCAGCCTGGATCGCCCAGTGCCGTGCCCGCAGATCGCGCGCCGTGGATTCGAGCGCCGCCGCATCGGACTTTCCTGCCCAATAGGCTTCCACAGCGTGCTTGAGTTCGCGCTGAGCGCCGATTCTGGGAAAGCCAAGATTATGAATTTCAGTCATGTCGTTATCTCTTTAAGACAAATTATCCTCAACACACGACATTCTGAACACGTTTTCGCTTGAATCAAAATCAATGTTTTCGTCTAATGAATGAATTAAATTCATACTGACGCCCAATGCTCGAAGTTCGCCATCTCGAAACCCTGGCTGCCATCCGCGATGGCGGCAGCCTACTTGAAGCCGCCGAGCGACTGCATCTGACGCAATCGGCCCTGTCGCATCAATTGCGCGAACTTGAATCGCGTTTGGGCACGCCCTTGCTCAACCGCCGCACCCGCCCGGCACGGCTCACCACCGCCGGCCTGCGTGTGCTGGCGCTGGCCGATGATGTGCTGCCGCGTATCAAGGCCACCGAACGGGAGCTGCAAAAACTTGCGGCCGGACGCACGGGCCGTCTGCATCTGGCGATCGATTGCCATTCATGCTTCCAATGGTTGATGCCGGCGCTCGATGCATTCCGCGTGCAGTGGCCCGACGTGGCACTGGATCTGTCGGCGGCATTTTCCTTCGCTCCGCTGCCCGCGTTGGTACGTGGCGATCTCGATCTGGTGATCACTTCCGATCCCCAGCCGCTGGAAGCCGTGCACTACGCGCCGCTCTTCAAGTACGAGTTGGTGCTGGCGGTGTCGTCAGCGAACCCGCTATCTGCGCATCGGCACATCACGCCGGAGCAGTTGGCCGATCAAACGTTGATCACATATCCCGTGGATCGCCAGCGCCTCGACATTTTCACGGCATTTCTCGACGAAGCCGATGTGGAGCCGGCAGCGATCCGACGCGCCGAACTTACGCCCATCATCGCGCAGCTCATCGCCAGCAATCGCGGCGTGGCGGCATTACCCAATTGGGCGCTGACGGAATACATCGATCAGGAGTGGCTGCGCACCTGCCATCTGGGGCCGCATGGCGTGTGGCGCACGCTATACGCGGCAGTGCGGGTGGAAGACGAAGCCTCGTCGTTCATCACGGATTTTCTGACGATCGCGCGTGACGTGTGCTTTCGCGACTTGAGCGGAATCAAGTCGGCCCGCTAGACCCTAGTCCATCTCATCGAAGTCGCCCCCGCGACCACCGAGGATATTGCGCACCACATCGGACGAAAATCCTCGAGCTGCCAGAAAGCGCGCCTGCTTGGCGTACTGGGTGGCGTCGGCGGGCCGCTCGCCTTTGAATTTCTTTTGCCACACCTCGCGCGCACGGGCGGGCTCCGTGTCCCGCAGCGACGACTTGAGCTCGGCGATCTGATGATCCTCGACACCGTTCTGGCGTAACTCCGACACGATGCGTGAGGTGCCACGCGATGTGGCCCGGCGATGCACCAGACTGAGCGCATACCGCTCGGTGGACAGCCAACCTTCGCGCTCGAGCGCGTCGAGCGTGGCATCGAGGTTATCCGTTTCTTCAACGTGCGGCGCCAACTTGCGGGCCAGTTCCTGGCGTGAATGCTCGCGGCGCGACAGAAAGCCCACGGCCCGCGCCTTCAGCGAAAGCTGTCGCCCTTTGCGGGCTTTCGGCTGGGCCTTTCTTTCAGAGGTGCGTTCGAATGCAGGCGGATCGGCGGGCGCGCGCGTGCTTGCCGTGCCCGGTGCCAGCGTTTCGAAATCTTCATCGTCGTCATCGTCGTCGTAACGCGACATCCCTACCCCCCATACCGTTCAACGCAAATCGCCGGCGGATCTTCACAGAGCCGCCGGCGATCCACAAGAACACACACGTCCTGGCGGGACGGCTTATTCAGCTTCTTCCTTCTCGACTTCAGAAGCCGGGAACGTCGCAGCACGGCTGACGATGCCCTGGTTTTCACGCACCTTGTTTTCGATCTCGATGGCGATGTTGACGTGCTCTTTCAGGTACTCGCGCACGTTGTCCTTGCCCTGACCGATGCGATTGCCGTTGTAGCTGTACCAGGCGCCCGCCTTGTCGACCACACCGGCTTGCACGCCCAGATCGATAATTTCGCCTTCACGCGAAATACCGGCACCGTACATGATGTCGAATTCGGCCTGCTTGAACGGCGGCGCAACCTTGTTCTTGACGATCTTGACGCGGGTTTCATTGCCGATGACTTCTTCGGCTTTCTTGATTGCGCCGATACGACGGATATCCAAACGCACCGAGGCGTAGAACTTGAGCGCATTGCCGCCGGTGGTGGTTTCGGGATTGCCGAACATCACGCCGATCTTCATCCGGATCTGGTTGATGAAGATCACCATGCAATTCGTGCGCTTGATGCTGGCGGTGAGCTTGCGCAGGGCCTGGCTCATCAAACGCGCCTGCAAGCCCGGCAACGAGTCGCCCATCTCGCCTTCGATTTCGGCCTTGGGCACAAGTGCCGCCACCGAGTCGATCACGATCAGGTCGACCGAACCCGAGCGCACGAGCGCGTCGGTAATCTCGAGCGCCTGCTCACCCGTATCCGGCTGGGAAATGAGCAGATCGGTCAGGTTCACGCCAAGCTTGTTCGCATATTGGACGTCAAGCGCGTGCTCGGCATCGACGAACGCGCAGGTGCCGCCGATCTTCTGCATTTCGGCGATGACTTGCAGCGTGAGCGTGGTCTTGCCCGACGATTCGGGACCGTAGACCTCGATCACGCGGCCGCGCGGCAGGCCACCGATGCCCAGCGCGATATCCAGGCCCAGCGAACCGGTGGAGACGACCTGGATGTCGTGCGACACCTGATTGTCGCCATACCGCATGATCGACCCTTTGCCGAACTGCTTTTCGATCTGCGAAAGCGCGGCCGCCAACGCCTTGCTCTTTTCGGCAGAAGCGGCTTTGCTGGTCTTGTCGTCCATGTGTGTGCTGTCCTTGACTGATCCGGGGGTGATGGTCCGGGTGAAGATAAGGCCCGCTCGGCAAATCGTGCGGGCTTGAATGACGAAGCCATTATTGCATCGCATTATACTGTATGGAAAAACAGTATGCACGAAATTGCGACGGGTGGGACGCTGTGCACGGCGCTGGACCTATGCCAGAATCCGTACCCTACTCCTTCTTCATGGATGTTACGTGTTGCCCACACCATGCGCATTCTGATCGCCGAAGACGACAGCATCCTGGCCGATGGCCTGTCACGCTCCCTGCGGCAAGGCGGCTACGCCGTCGACGCCGTCAACGATGGGTTGTCTGCCGACTCCGCGCTGACCGCCCAGGAATTCGACCTCCTGATTCTCGACCTCGGTCTGCCCCAATTGACCGGACTTGAAGTGCTGCGCCGGCTGCGTGCCCGCAATTCGCGGCTGCCGGTGCTCATATTGACCGCCGCCGACGGCATTGACCAGCGCGTGAAGGGTCTGGACCTCGGCGCCGACGACTACATGGCCAAACCGTTTGCGCTGTCCGAGCTCGAGGCGCGGGTGCGTGCGCTCACCCGCCGCGGCGCGGGAGGCGGCGCGACGGTCATCCGTCACGGGAAGCTCGTCTTCGACCAAACCGGTCGCGTGGCAACGGTGGGCGACCAGCCGCTGGATCTTTCGGCGCGGGAAGTGAGCCTGCTCGAGATTTTGCTCACCCGCAGCGGCCGCATGGTGAGCAAAACACAAGTCGTCGATCACCTCTGTGAATGGGGTGAGGAGGTAAGCACCAACGCGATCGAAGTCTACGTGCATCGCCTGCGCCGCAAGCTCGAACCCAGTGGCGTCAAGATCATGACCGTACGCGGGCTGGGATATTGCCTCGAGCGAGAACCGGGTGCGACTGCCTAAATGGCGCCGGCCGGCGCCCGGGCCCATCAACCCGGAGGCGCTGGCCGTCATGCGACGCGGCGCCCGCGGCCCCACGTACACCCGCGCAAGACGCTCGCTGCTGGGCGAAATCCTCGATTGGATGCTGGCGCCGCTGTTCCTGCTGTGGCCCATGAGCGTGGCCATCACCTACGTGGTGGCGCAAAACATCGCCGATGTGCCTTACGATCAGGCCCTCAGCGACCATCTGTCGGTATTGAGTCAGCAACTTCGGGTGGAGAACGGTCGCACCGTATTGCAGATGACGCCCTCGGCCCAGGCCGTATTGCGGGCCAACGAAACCGAAAGCGTGTTCTGGCTCGTACTCGGCAATCGCGGCGAGTATCTGGGCGGCGACCGGCAACTGCCGCTGCCGCAGGCGTCGCTGGTGCCGCAACCGGGCCAGATCACCTACCGCAACGACGCCCTGCGCGGCTTCGGCTTGCGCCTGGCCTACACCTGGGTGGACATGGGCTTGCCCGACACCCGCCCCGCTTTGATCGTCGTGGCCGAAACGACAGAAAAGCGCACGCAACTGGCCAACGACATCATCAAGGGTGTGATCATTCCGCAGTTCGCCGTACTGCCGATCGCCGTGTTGCTGGTCTGGTTCGGCCTGTCGCGGGGCATCGCACCACTCAACGCCTTGCAGCAGCGGCTGCGCGCGCGGCGGCCCGACGATCTCTCGCCGATGGATGCGCACACCGCGCCGACCGAAATCGCCCCGCTCATCGCGGCGATGAACGATTTGCTGGAACGGCTCTCGGGCACAGTGTCGGCGCAGCGCCGTTTCGTGGCCGATGCGGCCCATCAACTGAAAACACCCCTGGCTGGCCTGCGTACCCAGGCCGAATTGGCGCTGCGCGATGCCTCGCCTGAAGAAATGCAGTCCAGTCTGAGGCAACTGGTGAAGGGATCCGAACGTGCCACGCGCCTGGTCAATCAGCTGCTGCTGCTTGCCAACGCCGAGAATCCCAACACCATCGGCCTGGCGTCCACCGATCTGCATGCCGTCGCCTGCGAGCAGACCACCGATTGGGCGCCCAAGGCGCTGGCGGTGGGTACCGATCTGGGTTTCGAGGGGGATGAAGACGTGTTGCTCATCAAGGGCAATCCGATTCTTCTGGCCGAACTGCTCAATAACCTCATCGACAATGCCCTGCGCTATACACCGCACGGCGGCCGCATCACCGTGCGGGTGACGCGGCGCGGCGATCGCATCGTGCTTGAAGTGGAAGATTCGGGCTCCGGCATCGCGCCGGAAAACCGCGATCGGGTGTTCGACCGGTTCTATCGGGTTTTAGGCACGGGCTCGGACGGCAGCGGCCTGGGATTGGCCATCGTCAAAGAGATCGCCTATACCCACCACGCAACGGTCGCCATCACCGATAACACCCACGACAACACCGTGGTGCCAGGTACGCGCATCCGTGTGGTGTTTCCTGCTGAAGACGCGCTGGATGCAGACGACATCGAACATCACGCTTCGGACTAACCCTCGGATGCCCGTCTGGCGAAACGTATGATTACAAATTTGTAGCTGTCTGCCTCCTGACGTCAGAGTGTCGTCAGGCATCCCTCATAACGTGTCGTTACGCCTGCAGGCCCGCACTCAAAAAGCGTGCCGCAACGCGTGATCCGGTGCTTGATCGCCGGTGGGATAACACGAGGAGACAATCACATGAGTACAGCAAGCAGCATGGCACGCCCTGGTGCGCCACAGCCCGCAAACCGTGACATGACCAAGGAAGAACGCCGCGTCATTTTTGCGTCGTCCCTGGGCACGGTGTTCGAATGGTATGACTTTTACCTTTACGGCTCGCTCGCAGCGATCATCGCGGTCCACTTCTTCTCGGGCGTCAATCCCACTGCAGCATTCATTTTCGCCCTGCTCGCCTTCTCGGCGGGTTTTGCGGTGCGCCCCTTCGGCGCCCTGGTCTTCGGACGATTGGGCGATCTGGTCGGACGCAAGTACACGTTCCTCATCACCATCGTCATCATGGGTGCGTCCACTTTCCTGGTCGGCGTGCTGCCCAGTTATGAAACGATCGGGATTGCCGCACCGGCGATTCTGATCGTTTTGCGACTGGCGCAAGGCCTGGCACTCGGTGGTGAATACGGTGGCGCGGCCACATACGTCGCCGAACACGCCCCGCAGGGACGCCGCGGCTTCTACACCAGCTGGATTCAAACCACGGCCACGCTGGGCCTGTTCCTGTCGCTGCTGATCATCCTAGGCGTGCGCAGTGCGCTGGGGGAGGAAGCCTTCCGCGCTTGGGGCTGGCGCATTCCGTTCCTGCTCTCCGTCGTGCTGTTGGGGATTTCGGTCTGGATTCGTCTGCAACTCTCCGAGTCACCCACCTTCAAGCGCATGAAGGAGGAAGGCAAGGGGTCGAAGTCGCCGTTGAAAGACTCTTTCGGCAAATGGCCCAACCTGAAACTCGTCATCCTCGCCCTGCTGGGGTTGACTGCCGGTCAAGCCGTGGTCTGGTACACGGGCCAGTTCTACTCGCTCTTCTTCCTGACCCAAACCTTGAAGATCGAAGCCAACTCGGCCAACATCATGATCGCCGTGGCACTCCTTGCCGCCACACCGTTCTTCGTGGTGTTCGGGATTCTGTCCGACAAGATCGGGCGCAAGCCCATCATCATGGCGGGTTGCCTGATCGCAGCGCTCACGTACTTCCCGATTTTCAAGGCCATCACGCACTTCGCCAATCCGGCCCTTGAAACAGCGCAAGCAACGGCGCCGGTGAAGGTGACGGCCGACCCCAAGACCTGCTCCTTCCAGTTCAACCCGGTGGGCACATCGTCGTTCACCAGTTCCTGCGACGTGGTCAAGTCGTTCATGGCCCGCAACTCGGTCAACTACGAGAACGTCGCGGCCCCGGCAGGCACGGTCGCGACCGTGCAGATCGGCAACGAGTCGTTCACTTCCTTCGAAGGCGCAGGCATGGCCCCGGCCGATTTCAAGGCGCGAACGGCCACGCTCGAGAAATCGCTGACGACGTCCATCCGTACGCACGGTTATCCGGCCAAAGCGGACCCCGCGCAGATCAACTACGTCATGACCACCGTCATGCTGTTCATCCTCGTGCTGTACGTGACGATGGTGTACGGCCCGATCGCCGCCATGCTGGTCGAGATGTTCCCGACCCGTATCCGGTACACCTCGATGAGCTTGCCGTATCACATCGGTAACGGCTGGTTCGGTGGGTTCTTGCCGCCGGTCGCCTTCGCTGTGGTGGCTGCCACAGGCAACATCTATGACGGTCTGTGGTATCCGATCATCATCGCGGTCATGACCCTCGTCATCGGCGTACTGTTCGTCAAGGAGACGAAGGACAATCGCATCGAGGATTAATCAAACGCTTCCCCTGCCGGACGAGACCGCTGCGCTCGTCTGGCCTTAAAAAGCCCCTTCTGGGGCTTTCTTTTTTTGCAGTGCGCGGTTTTATGCTTCGCACCAACGCTTTTGCCTTGCTGCGCCTGCAAGCCGTCGCAATTAAATCGTCTATGGCCCTCATATTCAGGCCATTGTCAGACGTCCCTCAGTAGACTGCGGTCTTGGTCGGTGGCTTCACTTACCGCTGTCGAGCGATTGATCCCCCTGTTCGATAGCGACGGAGTAGCCGCACCAACACCGATGGCGCGCTCCCCGCGAGCTTTAAATGGCGCGTCATTGTGTGCTCCCGTACCGGCTCGGCTTTCAATAAGCCGGGCCGTTTTTTTTTGCGGGCGTGGCGAAGCATTGCACCGCCTCGCTGCTAGGCTGACACGAATTGTCCGCCTAGCCCGCCATCCGCCGCTTGAGCATGCGCAGGATACTCCCCAATACCGGGATGCGTTCGAACACCTCTTCCGAGGTGTCCCAGTAATCGCGGTGCTTGGCAATCCGTCCGGTATCGTCGAGCACGAGATAGGTGCTGCCGTGCACGGTAATCGGGCGGCCTTTGAACGCACACTCCAGTCGCCAGATCAGGCATCCTTGGTCGCCGTCGCCGATCACACTGTCGACCACGAACCTGGGCGCGTCGAGATTGTCGAACATGTGCTGATACACCTGCCGGATCCGCTCGAGGCCAACCACGTCGTTGAATTGATCCTTGAACGTCGCATTCTGGGCGTAAACCGTGCCGATCGTGGGCAGCGTGTCGACGGTCAATGCTTCGAACCACTGCCCGATCGCCTTGAATCGTTCACTCATAAGCCCGTCGTCCTGTGCAAAATGGAAAAGCGCAGCAAATACGGCATGCGGCTCAATACCCGCAGTCCGCCGGCAAAGCTGCGCGGGAACCTGATCTCGAAACGCCCGCGACTGATGCCTTCGACGATAGCGTCGGCAGCCGCCGGTGGCTTCATCAATCCTGGCATCTTGAAATCGTTGGCCGCCGTCATGGGCGTTTCAACGAAACCCGGATTGATGAGATAGATCGACAAGCCCTTCGGCGCAAGTTCGAAGTACAGCGACTCGGCCAGATTGATCAATGCGGCTTTCGTGGCACCATAAACCAACGCCTTGGGCAGCCCGGTGTAGCCGGAGATACTGCCCGTGATCGCGATGCCGCCCGAACCCTGCTTCAGGAGGGCAGGCACCAACGTTGCCAAGGCGCGATAAAGCGATACCACATTCAGGTCGAAACTCTTCTGCACGGCATCGGCATCGATTTCCCAGCTGTGCTGCGCGTCATAACGGCCGGCGAGAAACATCACCAGATCCAGACCGCCAAGCATGGCCGAGACCTCATTGATCGCCCGCGGCCAGATATCGTCGTCCATGACATCCATGGGGTAGACGATGGCGTTCGCATGTCCTGCAGCGACTGAAGCAAGCTGATCGGGACGCCGAGCGGACAGAACCACACGCGCGCCCTCCTTCAACAATCGCTGCGCCGTGGCGGCACCAATGCCGCTCGACGCACCGACGATCCAGACGCGCCGTCCGCGCCAGTCCTTCACCCGAGGGTTCAGATCGAACATCATGATGGGTCCTTCTGCGCATCGCGCTTGCGGAAAAAGACCGTCACGTCACCGACGTGAAAGCCGAATTTCGTCAACACCGAGCGGTTCATCATCGTCTGGTCGTCCATCTGCCACATCCAGTCGTCGAAATTGATGTCATAGGTCGTGTCGTCCACCGGGATGCGCAACACATAGGTCCAGTGCAAGGCATTGCCCGCCGTGTGGCCGACGGCTTCACCGATCACGTCGCCTGCCGTACCGCGCCAGCTGCCATCGGCCTGACGCTTGAGCGTCCAGACACGATGTTGCAGCTCGCCATCGTCATAGACGAAACGTTCATCCAGCGTGCCATTGTTGGCATCCGTCCACGATGGTGTGACGGTCACGTGAAAGCGCCGCGACACCTCGCCACTGCGCTTTTGCACAATGCCCCATGCGTCCATCACGCCACTGAAATACTGGGGCAACTCAAGCTTCGGATTCTTGTCCGCATAGCGCGAGACCTCGACGTTGCCGCAACCTGCCAGCACCGCCAGTAAAAAGACTGCCAGCCATTTCTTCATGATGTCGATTCCCGTTCGGTTGATTGATTCCAATTCGACGCGTTGCCGCGCCACAGCACCCACGCCGCACCCAACTTGAGTGCGCACGGCAAAGCGGCGTAAATCCATGCGAGTGCCCTGACGCCGCCCCCGTCGCCCGCGCGATAGCCCGCCAGGTCGAGCAGGGGCAGCGCCACACCGGCGGCAAGCGCGAGCGCCAGCTTGCCAACCAGCGTCCACATACCGAGATAGAGTCCGGTATCGCTGCGGCGGGTGGCGGGAATCGCGTCGGCCAGCATGGCGGGGGGCAGCGCGAGATCGGCGCCCAGCGCCAGCCCGGACAGCAGGCAGATAGCGCCGAAGGCGATCGTCTGCCCCGGCTGTAGCAGCACGGCCCATACGAACGCGCAGCACGCCAGGATCGCGGCAATCAGCCACGCTGGGCGCTTGCCGATACGATCGGAAAGCCGCACCCACAGTGGCAAGGCCGCCGCGCCACCGAGAAAATAGATCGCCAGAAACACGCCGGCCTGCGCAGACGCGTTGACCACGTCATCGACGAAAAACAGAAACAACGTGGCAGGAATCGACACCGCAAGCGAGTTGATTCCATAGAACATCGTCAATCGTCGCAAGGCCGGCACTGCCCACGCTTGCCGCCACGGCAAGGGCTCGGTGTGCGCGGGGATGATCGGCGTGGGTGCCACCTTCAGCAGCGCAACGAGTGCCGCCGCCAGTAGCAGCGCAAAGACCGTGCAGTAAATGAGATAACCCTGCGCCTCGCCCGCGCTCGCCGCAAGCGCAATCGGCGCGACCGAGGCCACCACCACACCGGCAAGTCCTGCGCCTTCGCGCCACGCCGATACACGGGCCCGCAGCGCAGGCGAATCGGTCAGCCGCACGCCCCAAGACAGATAGCAAATGTTGACCAGGCTGTGGGCCGTGTAGACGACGATGAACGCCAGCGCGATCCACACATACACGCCGGGCGAGGTGCGCACTGGCGGCGCAAACACGGCAAGCATGCCAGCAACAAGCAACAGACTGCCCAATACGAGCAAGCGCGCCCAGGCGTGCGACGTCCGTTGAAGACGATCGACCCAACGGCCGATGAACGGATCCTGCACGGTATCGACCACCCGTGCCAGCAAGAGGACCAAGCCCAACGTGAAGAGACTTACGCCCGGGAAATCGCCGTAGAACTTCGGCGCGATCACATACACCGGCAGCGCCGCCATGGCCAAAGGTGCGCCGAGACCCGCATAGGCACTCAGCGCTCCGGCTTTCACGGCGCGCCTCCCAACAGCGATCGGCGCAGGTCGGGTTCACGCGTGTCGCGCGCGAGCCAGATCGCAAAGAAACGCTCGGCAAAGCGAAGATCGTCGATGCTGGCCGTCAGGCGATGATTCGCGTAGAACCGCACGCCACGGCCCGGCACCGACACGCCTGTCATGGTGTCGCCTTCGCGTACGTCGACGAACGCACGTTCGAGATAAGGCGTCCATCTATCGAGGCTCGTTTGATCGGCGCCCTGCCGTTTGAGCTCCTCCACGGTGCTCGATACCAATCGCGCCCGCTCGATATCGCGCGCGTAGGTGAGCACCAAAGCAAAGGGTGCCTTGGGATCGAATGCCGGTGCGGCCGTCCACAGTGCTGCGTCGTACAACCGCATCCCGAACCAGGTCATCTTGCCCTGCCCCAGACGACGCGCGTCAGGGACATCGGCCTGCCAGCCAGCGCGCGCTGCCTCGGTTTGAGCGGCCGGCGCGCCGGCAGGCGCTGTCGGTGAGACCGCTGCAGCGGCGACTGCGGTACCGGTGGTCCCCGTCGACGTCGGAGCCGCCACCGCATCGCGCGTCAAACCCTGCAGGATGGCGATCAGCGTCATGGCCAGTACCATCGGCCAGCCTGAACGGCGGCTGCACGCGATGCGCGCACAAGGCGTCTTCATCAGCCGAGCGTCCATTGGCGCACGTCCGTACGACCTTCGCGGAAACCCGCCTCGCAATACGCCAGATACATGCGCCAGATGCGGATGAATGTGTCGTCGAATCCCTGGGCCATGATCGCGGGCACCCGCGCATCGAACAGCACCCGCCAGCGCTTCAGCGTCTCGGCATAATCCACGCCGAAGGCCTTGACGTTGAGCACCTTCAGCGAAGTCGCCGCCACCTGCGCCTCGAAGGCCGCCGGCGACGGCAACATACCGCCCGGAAACACATACTGCTGGATGAAGTCGGTTCCGCGCCGATAAGCATCGAAACGCGCGTTGTCGATATCGATCGACTGCACCACGATGCGGCCGCCCGGTTTCAGGCAACGCGCCAGCGTCTTGAAGTAAAGCGGCCAACGGCGTTCGCCAACCGCCTCGACCATTTCGATCGACACGATGTGGTCGAACGCAGCGTTGGGCAAATCGCGGTAATCGCAAATGTCCAGCGTGACGCGGTCGTTCAAACGTTGACGCGACATGCGATCGCGCGCCCATGCCAGCTGCGCATCCGATAAAGTGATGCCGTGCACGTTGAGGCCGCGCAGCGCCGCGCGCTCTGCGAAACCGCCCCAACCGCAGCCGATCTCGAGCACGGTCTGCCCGGGCCGGGCGTCGAGCTCGTCAAGAATGCGATCGTATTTTGCGTCTTGCGCCTCGGCCAGACTCAACGCGTCATTACCGTCGAACAAGGCCGACGAGTACGTCATCCCCGCATCGAGCCACTGGGCATAAAAGTCGTTGCCCAGATCGTAATGACTGAGAATATTGCGGCGGCTTCCGCGGCGGCTGTTGTCGCGCAAAATCAAATGGCGCAGCCGCTGCACCACCAACGCCCACCAGCGGCCCTGCACGGCCTGATCGACTGCTGCTTCGTTGCGCAGCGCAAGCGTGAAAAGCGCGACCATGTCCGGCGATTCGGCCCAGCCGGCCTTCAGGCTATCGGCAAAGCCGATATCGCCGCGGCGCAAAATGGCGTGGGCAGCACGCCAGTCGCGTATCGTCAGTTGCGCATGCAAGCCGTGTGCAGCGTGTCCGAATACCGTCACCTCACCGGCCGGATCGGTCAGGCTCAAGGCACCGACCGAAATGCGTTGCAACAGTCGCAAAAACAGACGAGCGCCCAGGGGCATCTTCTGCGCCCCCATCTCGGCGGAGACGTCATTGGATCTCATGATTGACCTCAATATTGTGAGACACATCGTTTTCGGGAGGGCGTGGCTTTGGCACGTAGCGCACGCGGCGCAGCCACAACTTGAGCGCCTGCCAATGAATTCGAGCCATGACGCCAAACGTTTGAAACGGCGCACGTAGCAGCGCACCGCCCACACGCGCATTGGTGAGCGCCGCGCCGCGGCACCACACTGCGGTCTTGAGCAGCGGCCGGTCGTGCCCCTCATCATCGAAATAATCGATCGCAACGCGGTGCATGTCGCCGGTGGCGGCGAGCGCAAAACGATAGCGGCCGCGTGTCTCGCAAAACGGCGACACATGAAACACCTTGCGGCAATCGAGCCGCGTCTCCGCTTCGATCGTCGAACCGCCGGGCGCCTGCAGGACGTACTGATGTCGCTCGCCAAAGGTGTTGTTGACGTCGGCCAGCAGCACCTTCAGATGACCTTGCGCATCGTGTACGTACCAGAAACTGACGGGATTGAACACGTAGCCCAGCACGCGCGGAAAGGCCTGCAGCCACACCGCGCCGATTTCCATCTGCACGCCTGCCTGCGCCAGCCGCGCACGCAGCCATGTCATCAGATCGCCGCCATCGCGGCCACCGTGATCGCGCGATTGAAACGACACCGCACGCCGACAATCGACGCCAAATAGCCATGACGTGCTTTGCGCTACATCCGGCATGCGATCCACGCGCACCCGCACGCAGAAAATCGGATAGTCGAAGCGATTTTCGACCGGACGCGAACGCGCATGCATGACGCGTCCGGCGCACCACTGAATCACGCCGGCTGGCATATCGCCTCCTTCCACGGCGCGGTGACACCCAGTCGGCTCGCGACATCCATGCCGGACATCAATCCATCCTCGTGAAAACCGTAGCGCGTCCACGCGCCGCAAAAGTACACCCCGTCGCGTCCCTGGATGTCGGCCACGCGTGCCTGCGCATCAATGGCCGCCACGTCAAACACAGGATGTTCGTAATCGAACGTGCGCAAAACGGTGCCCGCGGCAGGTTCACGCGTGGGGTTGAGCGTTACGATGACCGGCCGTTTGAACGGCAAGGGCTGCAGCATGTTGAGCAGATAACTCACTGCAACCGGACCGCTGGCCTCTGGCGTGTGCCCGCCTTCGGCCAGATAGTTCCAGGCCGACCACGTCGAGCGGCGGCGCGGCAGCAGGGCAACATCGGTGTGCAGCACCGCACGATTGGGCTGATACCGAAAGGCGCCCAGCACCGCTCGTTCAGCAGGCGACGCATCCAGCATTGCCAGCGACGCAGGCGCGTGACAGGCCAGGACCACCGCATCGCAATGCAACGGGCCGTCGGCGGTATGCACGCGCAAACCATCGACGTCGCGCCGCACGGCCTGCACCGGACAATTCAAACGAATATCGGGCAGACCCGCCGTCATGGCCTGCACGTAGCTGCGCGCGCCACCGGCGACCGTGCGCCACTTCGGACGGCCTTCGATTTGCAGCAAATGGTGATTCAAGCAGAACACGAGAAACGTGCGCGCCGGAAAATCGAGAATATCCTTGATGGACGTCGACCAGATGGCCGCCGCCATCGGCAACAGGTACCAATCGCGCATCGCACGGCCATAGCCCTGCGTGTCGAGCAACTCGCGCAGCGTGACGGTGCTTTCGATCTGCGCCACGTAGGCGGTGGCCTCGCGATTGATGCGGGCGATATCGCGCAGCATGCCGAGAAACGCCGGCCGCACCATATTGCGAGGTTGAGCAAATACCGTCCTGATGTTCGTGCCGGCCCACTCGATATCAGGCTCGCTCACCGATACGCCAAAGGACATATCGCTCTCGTGCGTCGCCACCCCCAGCGTCTTGAAAAGCGCAATCAAATTGGGATAGGTCACCTCGTTGTGCACCAGGAATCCCGTGTCGACGGGATGACGCAGCCCGTCGATCTCGGCATCCACCGTATTGGTGTGACCGCCGAGATAATCGCCCGCCTCGAAGAGCGTGACCCGGTAGCGCCCATTCAGCAGCCATGCCGCCGACAGACCGGCTATCCCGGAGCCCACGACGGCGACGCGCGATCCAGGGGCCAGATGCGTAGGGATGACCGCCATGATCAGTGCGCCACGTGTGCCGCAAGACCCAGAAGCGCTGCGCGCAACGAGGGACTGCGTGTGTCGGGCGACAACCAGATCGACGCAAAGGCGCGCGAGAAGTCATCGGAGGGCAATTCGCCGCACAACGTGTCGTTGTTGAAAAATCGCACGCCGAAGCCGGCGATGAAAACGCCCAACAAGCGATCGCCCTTTTTGACGTCGGGCAGCACGCGCTGGAGCACATCGCTCCACTGTGCGAGCGTCTCGACATCCGGGGCGGCGAGGCGTTCCATCTCCAGCGCGGAGGCAGCCACGATCTGATCCGCGGGTAGATTGCGCAGATACGTCAGCTCAAGCGCAAAGGTACCGCCCGGATAAAAGTCCTCTCCGACCGCAAGCAGGCGCGCCTCGTACATGCGAAACACGCTCCAGGTCAGCACCCCTTGGCCGACGTTGCGCCACGGGCCGGGAATGCCGGTCAATGTCGCCATGGCGGCTGTGCCGTCTGCGGTCTGCTTGTTTTGCTCGTCACCGCCTGAAGATATGGGCATAATCGGCTACCAGAAGGTCTAAAATCTGAACTCAGTAGTTCATATTAGACCATCAAGTCTAATTTGTGACTAGTCAGTTCATATTTTTTCCGACTAGTATTTACCCGACCCGTCATGCGGCATGCGCGCCGCTAGCGATGCTTTTTCAACCTATGCCTCAACCCCCTATAAAAAAACTTACCCTCAAACAGCAGCAACTCAAGCTGCGCGAAGATGCGATTCTCGATGCCGTCAATCGATTGCTGGCCACCAAGGGCTACGATCTCATGACGATGGACGAAGTCGCCGCTGAGGTTGGTATTGCAAAAGCCAGCCTGTACAAGCATTTCGAATCGAAAGATGCGCTGGCCGCATCGTCGATGACGCGATTGTTGGAAGACACGTTGGCGCACATGCATAGCCAACCTGAAGATCTGCCGCCGATCGACAAGCTGAAGGCTGTGGTGCGGTGGGCAGTGACCACCCATCTGCGTCAGGAGATGCCGCTGTTGCCGTCCACCCGCTCCAGCATTCAACATGCATTGGTGGTGCACGAGCCTTACACGGAAAAGCTGTCGGCGGTAACCGAACAATTGGGCGAATGGATTCTGGCGGCGCAGGACAACGGCAGCCTCTCCGCCACACTCCCGGGTGAAGTCATTCTCTACACCATCTATGCGCGCTCATGCGATCCGGTGGCCGATTTCCTGCGTTTGGGAGGTGCGTTCACCGACGAGGAGATCGTCGAACACCTGATCACCACGTGCTTTAACGGACTGCGCGACTAAGGGGCAAAAAAAACCGGGCCATCGGCCCGGTTTTCGTGCAATCGGCAACGCGATCCGCCTAGCGGCGCTTGCCTGCAAACAATACCAGCACGCCGGCCACGATGGCCGCGATGCCGGCCCAGTTGGGAATCGGCACCGATTTCTCGGTTTCGGCCGTGGCCTTCACCGAGCCGACCTGCAGTACGGTTTCTTCGGACGTATAGTTGAATCCTTTGTAGACGAGCGCCGCGGCGCCCAGGACGATCAACAGTGCGCCGATGACGGTAGTGGCTTTCATGACTTCTCTCTACAGGTAAATGAGGTGCGGCGGACGATACCGTAGCCGCTGCAAGCTGTCAGTGACAGAAGGTGACGCAAGAATGAGCCCTTACCGAAGTCGCGACCTGTATTAGAATCGACCCTTTTGCCGATCGCCCATGTGGTTCAAAAATCTCAAGCTGTATCGCCTCTCGCCCACTTGGGCCTTGAGCCCGGAGCAGGTCGAAGAAGCCCTCTCCAAATACGCCTTTAAGCCTGGAAACACGTCTGAGATGCAAAGTCTCGGCTGGCTGCCGCCGCGTGAAAACGGTGGACTGGTGCACGTCGTCGGTAAGCAGATGCTGATTGCACTGCGCGCCGAAAAGAAACTTCTGCCCAGCACGGTCATCAATCAATTTGCGAAGGCCCGCGCGCAGGAAGCCGAGGAGCAGCAAGGCTACAAGCCCGGTCGCAAGCAGATGAAGGAAATCAAGGAGCAGGTCACCGACGAACTGCTGCCGAAAGCCTTCAGCGTCTATCGCGACACGCGCGTGTGGATCGACCCTGAACACCGCTGGCTGGCCATCGACGCCGCGGCATCCGCCAAGGCCGACGAGGTACTGGGTTTGCTCGCCAAATCCATTGACCCCTTCCCGGTTGAAAGTCTTTACGTTACCCAGTCGCCCGCCGCTGCAATGACCGGCTGGCTGGCCGAGGACGAAGCGCCGTCTAACTTCAGCATCGACCAGGACACCGAATTGCGTGCGTCGGGCGAAAGCGGTGCGGCGATCCGCTATGTGAAGCACTCGATCGATCCGGACGACGTGCGTCGCCACATTTCGTCGGGCAAACAATGCACCCGCCTCGCGTTGACGTGGGCAGACCGCATTTCGTTCGTGCTGACCGAGTCGCTCGACATCAAGCGCGTCGCCCCATTGGACGTCATCAAGGAAAACAACGATGCCATGTCGCAGAACGACGATGAACAGTTCGACTCCGATATGACGCTGATGGCAGGCGAATTGGCCAAGATGATCGCCGATTTGGTGGAAGCCCTGGGCGGCGAGAAAACCAGCCCCTGACGCCATTTGGATCGCAGTAAATGAACGGCCGTCCAGACGCTCGCGCATCTGGACGGCCGAATCACATCCGGATCACCTCCGGATCGAATCGCCGGATTACATCGCGCCCGGCGCAGCCAGATCGATCACACCCTTGGGCAAACCGCTGATCTTGCCGACCAGCGTGGGCTTGCCCGTTTCCAGGTCGACCGTGTGCAACGCGCCGTCCAGCAACAGATAGGCCTGGTTGCCGCCCTTGCCGTCGGACACGATGTCAAAGGCCGGCTTCGACAACTTCTTGACGATCTCGCCCTTGGCGACCAGCGTGCCGTCGTTAGGCGGTGCCTGCAGCAGGAGCTGGCCCGTTGCCGCGTCCAGATCGAACAGTTGCGTGGCCTTGGTGCCGGCGTAGGAGTTGGTGTAGGCGCCTGCTACAACCTTCGGCGTCTTGCCGGCGTAGGCACCGTCAGCAGCGTAGTTCAGCGCCTTGTCCAGCACCACTTCGCCCGTGTCGACATTCACGCGGAAATTCGTACCGTCGGCGGCAATCAGACGCAGACGGTCGGCAACCGGGTTGAAATCGACCACGGCCGAGCCCTTGCCGGGCAGCGCCTGGTTCAACTTGGCGCCCGCCGTAGCGGTCGCCGTCGAAGGATCGATCGTATAAAGGACATTGTCGTCGCCGACGGCGTACAGCTTGCCATTGGACGGGCGCACATCGATACCGCGCAACGACGTCTTGACGTTCTTGATATCCCAGGTACCGGTCACTTTCTTCGCGACGGTGTCGATTTTCGCCAGCTTGTTGCTGCCGGACAAGGCCCACAGATCGGCGGCCTGAGCAGCACCAGCCATGGAGAACGAAGCGATCAAACCCGCGGCAATCATTGTGAATTTCATGTGATATCCCTTCCAGGTGGATGACGTATAGGTTGCGGCGTAAACACTGGCCCGCGCCAATGTCCCTCCGTTCCCTGTAAACGCGCCACCCGCTCAAGCGGATGTCAGCAATTACACATTGTTTCACATCGGATTAATCCACGTTTTTTAACGCACACGGCCCCTCGCGAACGAGGGGCCATGCGATGTGTCAGCGTACGCGGATCTTATCGCGTCGGTGGCGGTGCCATGGCCGCAGCCGCCGCTACCACACGGCCGATGAACAGCACCGGTCCCGTAGGACGTCCCGTCGGTGACCCCCCTTGCGGTTCAAGTGTCATCTCAAACAACTGCCCAGGCTGAATCTTGCCCACGGTAGCCGCCGCCACGTTGATCGTATTGCTTCCGGCAACCAGACCCAAAGACCGCGGACGGGTTTCGCCCGGCGCCAGCGTCCAGAGCTGTACGGCACGATCCGCAGGCGCATCCAGCCCCACCAGCGGATCGATGCGAACGTCGCCCGATCCCATCACCGTCAGCACCCAGCCAGGCTTGGCAGCCTCACCTGGCGCCTGCAGCACGGCGACCTGTGGCGGCACGGGTGCCTCGCGATTCGGGAAAATGGCCAACATGATGGCAGCGGCGGCAAAGCCGGCGCTGACCCAACGCCAGGTCGGCACGCTGTCCCACAAACGACTGCCCCATGAGGCAGACTTGCGAGGCGAACGCGGCACGGATGGCGCTGTCGACGACGATGCGCGTTGTGCGACGGATGCCTGGATACGCGCCCATACCGCCGCCGAGGGTACGCGCCCCGGCACACGATCGGCGAGCGCGAGCAGGTCGTCTTCCCACTGCAATGCCATTTCGGCCGCCGTGCGATCACGGGCAATCAACGCCTCCACTTCCTGCGCCTCGGGCGCTTCGAGCAGGCCTAAAACATATTCGCCGATCATTGCGCGGCGTTCAAACGTGTTTTCAGGAATCATGCTGACAGGCACTCCTGAAGTGCACGCAGCCCGGCACGGATACGGCTTTTGATCGTACCCAGGGGCGTAGCGAGTTTTTGCGCGATTTGTCCGTGCGACAAACCTTGGTAATAGGCGAGCAGGATCGGGCCGCGGCGGTCATCCTCGAGATAATCGAGGCAACGATCGAGACGGTGCACGCCCTGCGCTTCGGTGGCGAGTCCTTCCGGCCCGGGGGCCTCGTCGGCGACGGCGTGAATCACCTCGTCGTCAACCACGACTTCGTCCCTGCGGCGCAGGCGGCTCAGGACGCGATAACGCAAGATGCTGTACATCCACGCGCGGCCGCTGCCCAGCGTTCGGTCGAAGCGATCCGCGTTGTTCCAGATCTGCACGAAGGCATCATGCAGGATCTCTTCGGCCTCATCGCGCCGACCCAGCATCTTGGCGGCCAGGCCAAGCATACGCGCCGATTCGCAATGATAGAGGGCGTCGAATGCCTGCTCGTCGCGACGCGCGCAACGCTCCAAATATGCTTCGTAGTCGAAGTTCTCGATACCCATCCGCCCCCCCGACGGCAATTAATCCAGTCCGTGGAAGGACGAGTCGTCCGGCCCCACATGCGATGGATGCTGCCAGGTGACATCCCGCATCGAATGTTGCACCAGGCTCTCCACCCCCAACAGTACCGCGAAAATCGCCATCCGAATCGGAATACCGTTATCGGTCTGCCGGAAAATGGCGAGACGCGGATCGTGGTTGAGGTCGATGCTCAGGTCATTGGCGTCGGGCCGGCTATCGCGCGGCAGCGGATGCATCACGATCGTATCCGGTCCGCAATGTGCATCGATCATTGCACGATTGATCTGGAAATCGGGCGTATAGCCTTCCTGTTCTTCATTGGCGAAGCGTTCTTTCTGCACGCGCGTGGCGTAGATCACATCGGCCCCACGCAACCCTTCGCTCATCGAGTTCGTCGACACGATCACGTTGTCGTTGCGACTTGCCTGCTCGATGATATAGCTCGGCATCTCGAGGCCTTTCGGCGAAATCAGCGTGAACTTGATGCCGCGATAGGCCGCCATCAGCTTGATCAGCGAATGCACCGTGCGGCCATATTTCAAGTCGCCGACCATGGCGATGTGCGCGCCATCGAGCAATTTTCCCAGTCTGGAGAACTCGGTGAGGATGGTATAGAGATCGAGCAAGGCCTGACTGGGATGTTCACCCGGTCCATCGCCGCCGTTGACCACCGGAATATTGGTGGCCCGCGCGAATTCGGCCACCGATCCTTGCTCGGGGTGCCGGATCACCATGGCGTCGACGTAGCCGCTCAACACGCGACTCGTATCGTAGATCGACTCGCCCTTGGCCATCGAGGAAAACGTAAAGCCCGTCGTGTCGCAGACGGACCCGCCCAAGCGGCAGAATGCAGCGCCGAAACTTACGCGGGTGCGCGTGCTGGCCTCGAAAAAGAGGTTACCGAGTACCGCACCCTCCAGAACGCGCGACACCTTCTGGCGGCGGGCGATCGGTTGCATCATATCGGCAATGCGGAACAGATCTTCGGCCGCTTCGCGCGTGAACTGATCCACCGACAACAACTGCGGTCGGCCTTCAACCGAAATGCGGTCTCGCAACGCCCCCGACTGCCCCGACTGCGTATACTTTTCAAGCAGTGCCGTATTCTGCGTGATTTCCGAGACAAAGCGCTCCACGACTTCGGGCATTGCGCGATATTCCTGTGAGCCCTCCGGTAGCAGCCAAGTGTCCAACGCCCGTCGTTTGACGCCGATGCGCGATGCGAAAACGTCGCGCGTCAAATTCATGCGACGCATGGCGTCGCGAAGGAAAGCCTGCTGAGAGATGGACATGTCGGCACCCAAGTTATGTACGCGATGCGTATATTACTGCTGCAAAATGGACAAGCACCATAAAATTTTTGTGACATCCCTGCCGGGTGACGCGAGTCAGCAGGACGCGCGCTCGAACGCCAGGACGATGCCTCGGAATGTACGCACCGAGCCTACCTGTCCATAGCACCGACAGGAACGTGGGTTGCGGAAAGCATGCCCTCGAACCCACTGGAGTGAGATCATGACTGACCACAGCAAAGTGATTACTGCAGCCGATGCGGGGAGCACGCCGACCAGTAAGACTGGTGCGACAGACGCGTCACCGCCGAAAGGCGATCGTCAACCCACACCGGCTGTGACGGGACATGCCGCACCGGAAAATGCACGGGCGTTTCCTCCAAGCGACACGGTGGATGTGCCTAATCTGCCGAAAGCCGTAAATAAACCCGGGGCGGCTGATGCGGATTCGCATTCTGCACGTTCGACGTCGGCAGGCGCGGCGCAGTCGAATCCCGACGTGGACACGACCAAGCACAGTTGGGCAGACAATACGCAGCCTGCGCCCGATAAAAAGAATGCGCGGTCGTCCATCCTCTGATCCCGCGCAATCGCACCCCGTCAACATGTTTTAGAAATCAGGAACATCACCATGCCCGATAAAGCGCCGAAGGTTATTCCCCCCGCTCACAATCCCGCCGACACGCGACCCGGTGCCGACCGCGCGGATCGCGCAATGAAAGGCTCGGGAGCGCTGCCGATGCCATCGGAAGCGCCCAAGGTCGCAGGAATGGAACGCGCCAGTCGCGTGCATACTGAGCCGGGCGACCCCGGCGTGCCCGCACCGGAAGCACAGGTGGTCGGCAGCGAACCGCCTGATACGCTGCAAGAAGACTCGAACGATTCGCCGAAGCGCTAGCCCATGCGCGACCAGCGCTCTTTTCCAGCTGGCTCGCCCTTTTCCTTAGCTCGCCAGCGGGTTTTTACCATCGCGGCAAACAGGCGTGGCTGATTGGATCGAGCGAATCGCCGCATCCATTTCCTGTTGATCGAAGGGCGCGATGCCCACGATCGTCAACGTGGCCTTGGCTAAGCGTTCGCCGGCCGGCCGCACTGTAAAGCGCATCAGCGCGCGAGCGGGTTCGTTGACCGTGAAGAGGCGGGTCTCGCCCGTGGTTGCCTTGGGATCGACCGACCCCGTAAAGTCGTAAGCCACGTTGAATGCATGCGGGCGGTCGACGAAGCACGCCTTCAGATACTCGCGCACGCGCCGCTGCGCCTGGTAATAATCCGTCGAGACCTCGAACGCCTGCGTCGGGAAATCGCCGGTGGCATCAACGCCGCGACTGGCACAGCCCGACAGCAGCGTAATGGCGCAAAGACCCGAGAGCAGCAGACGACGCATATTCATTTCCGAAAAGAGCTTCATGCGACAGGATTATGCCGCAACGCTGCGGCTAGAGCGAAATGCCGGGACCCGAATACGCACGGAAAGCGGCTTGCCCGGGCGAAGTGAGGTGCGCCCGACCGCCCCGTTCTTCGACATAGTTAAGCGACATCAACTGGCTCAGCATCGTTGCGGGCAGCCGAACGTCATCAGCATGGCGGCGCAGTTCGCGCATCCACCGGAACTGGTCCGGCGTTAACCCAGGTTTGGTTGAGAACATGAAAGGATGTTTTTTGTTCGAGTGGGACAAGCACTCTACAAAACATTTGTAACTTATCCCGCCATCTTCGCGTAACCAAATTCCTCCGAGCGCGATGCCGTGTAAACAACCCTGCACGTTAAAAAGCCTTCGCGCGTTAACGCGAAGGCTTCTGAAAACGCGACTAGCGGCGACCGGATTAACGGTTGGCAGCGCCCTGGATCTTTTCTCCGCCACGCTCAATATCTTTACCTGCGCCGTCAACGGTATTGCAGCCCGCAGCAAGTGCGGAAATGGCGAGCAGCACGGCGAGAATGGCTTTGTTCTTCATGACTTTCTCCTTCTGGCGCACGTATATCCATACGGCGTAATGGGTCGATCGAAAACGCATCAATTGCGCCCGATCAGAATACATGACCGGTGCGGCAATAACAGCGAAGCGGGTATGCAATTCCGATCCAAACCACACTGAAGTAGCAACAACGTATTTCCATTCCGTTGCAATTCGGGCTTGGCGGCACCCTCCACAATCGTAGATGGCCTCGTTCCCCGGCAATTCCCTGGCACTTCCCTGGCCTTCCTTTGCAAAACGGGCACGCGGGTTGCGAATGCATTCGCAGCATATCCATTCGTAGGAGACCAATAATGTTCAAGATGCCAAACGGCGCTCGCAGCGTACGCCCTGCCATGACGATCGTCCCGCCTGTTACGCTCAGCAGCGTGCCGGGCAACCCGGACAATCCCGATTCGCCAATTCCGGGCGAACATCCCATTCCAGGTCAGCCTCCCTCACCGGGGTCGCCCCCAACGCCGGCAGATCCGCCAGTCGTGCCGCCCTCGCCGACCGCGCCGCCGACGCCCATGTCTTAAGGCCGAGCTCGCGGTCCATAGACGTGGACTGTGATCGCGTGCATTGCGTAACAACGCCCCGCAGGCGGACTTTGTCCCCTTGGTCGGGGCGTTTGTCATTGGGCTGGACTACACTGGCGCCTTGCCTGATTCCCGCCGCTCACGGCTGCGGACGGAAGACCCGGAATTGCCCGCATGATACGCATCGCACAACTCAAACTCCCCCTCGACCATCCCGAATCGCAACTGCGCGAAGCGGTCGCTGCACGGCTCGACATATCCGACGCCGATCTGCTGACATTGAGCGTCTACCGGCGCGCATACGATGCGCGCAAACGCACCGCGATTTTGTTGGTCTACACGGTCGATGTGACACTCGCCGATGAGGCAGCGTGCCTGTTGGCATTCGCGGACGACAATGACATCCAGCCGACGCCGGACATGTCGTACCGCTTTGTGCGGCAGGCGCCGGCCTCATTGTCCGGCCCGCGCCCGGTGGTGATCGGCATGGGGCCCTGCGGCCTGTTTGCCGGCCTGATCCTCGCTCAGATGGGATTCAAACCGCTCATTCTCGAACGCGGCAAAGCCGTGCGCGAGCGCACCAAGGACACATTTGGATTGTGGCGCAAAGGTGTGCTCAACCCTGACTCCAACGTGCAGTTCGGCGAAGGCGGCGCGGGTACCTTTTCGGACGGCAAGCTCTATAGCCAGATCAAGGATCCGAAATTTTATGGCCGCAAGGTGCTCGACGAGTTCGTCAAGGCCGGCGCACCGGAGGAAATCCTCTACGTCAGCAAACCGCATATCGGCACCTTCCGTTTGGTGAGCATGGTCGAAAAGATGCGCGCGACGATCGAATCGCTGGGCGGCGAAATCCGTTTCGAGAGCCGCGTCGAGGACGTTGAAATCGTGGATGGCCAGGTGCGTGGCGTCACGCTCGCTGGGGGCGACACGATTGCCTGCGATCAACTCGTGCTGGCCGTGGGCCACAGCGCGCGCGACACGTTCGAAATGCTGTTCGATCGAGGCGTGCATATCGAAGCCAAGCCTTTCTCCATCGGCTTTCGGATCGAACACCCACAGAGCCTGATCGACAGCGCACGCTTCGGCCAGTATGCCAAGCATCCCCTGCTCGGTGCCGCCGACTACAAACTTGTCCACCACGCCAACAACGGGCGCGCGGTCTATAGTTTCTGCATGTGCCCGGGCGGCACTGTTGTAGCCGCCGCCTCCGAGCCCGGACGTGTAGTGACGAACGGTATGAGTCAATACTCCCGCGCCGAACGCAATGCCAATTCCGGCATCGTGGTTGGCATTTCCCCGAAAGACTATCCGGGCCATCCACTGGCCGGGATCGCCTTTCAGCGCCACTGGGAAGCCCGGGCATTCGAGTTGGGCGGCAGCACGTATCAGGCACCCGCGCAACGCGTGGGCGACTTCCTCGCCGGCCGCCCTTCGGTATCGCTAGGGGAGGTCAAGCCGTCGTATACACCCGGCGTGACGCCGACGGATCTCAGCACGGCACTCCCCGACTATGCCATCGAGGCAATCCGCGAGGCGCTTCCGGCGTTTTCGCGCAAGCTGCGCGGGTTCGCCATGGATGACGCCTTGCTGACGGGCGTCGAGACCCGCACGTCCTCACCGATCGGCATCAAGCGGGGGGCCGACTTTCAGAGCGTGAACGTGCGCGGGCTCTTCCCTGCTGGCGAGGGCGCGGGCTATGCCGGCGGCATCTATTCCGCGGCCATAGACGGCATCGAGGTGGCGGAAGCCGTCGCCACGGCCATCATGGCGCGGTAATGACGCAGTAACGGCGCAATAACGGCGCAGTAATGACGCATCGATGATGTCGTCACGACGCAGCAGGTAGCAATGACGGCGTCATGGCACACCCAGCCGATTACGTTTCCAGATAGCGCGCAATACCTTGGCCCGCAGCCGCACCGCTTGCCATGACGGCAGTGAGCAGGTAGCCGCCGGTGGGCGCATCCCAGTCCAGCATCTCACCCGCGCAGAACACGCCCGGCAATGCGCGCAGCATCAAATTTTCGTCCAGCGCCTGCTGCATGACGCCACCCGACGTGCTGATGGCTTCGTCCATCGGCCGCGGCCGCAACACAACGAGCGGCAGCGCCTTGATCGCATCAGTCAATGCCGAAGGCGACGCCATGATCTCTGGCGTCACGCGCTCGCGCAGCAGCCCCCACTTGGCACCGGTCAATCGCAGGCGGCTTTGCAGAAAACTCGACCACGACCTGGCGCCGCGCGACACCGATAACGCCGCCAGCACTTTGGCGCGCGGCCAATCGGGCAGCAAGTCGATATACAGATCTGCAGCACCTTGCGACGCGCACTTCCGGACAAGCGGCCCCGACAACGCGTACACCCCGCCACCCTCGATGCCGTCCGCCGTCAACATGCACTCACCTCTCCGGAATACACCTTCGGCAGTCATCGACACGGCAATATTCTTGAGTGGGTGTCCGGCCCACTTTTCAATGAAGGGTGCACTCCAGGCAATATCGAAGCCGCTATTGGCAGGCGCAAGGGCAGCGATGTCGACGCCTTTTGCCGCCAGCACATCCACCCACGCACCGTCCGAACCAAGACGGGCCCAACTGCCTCCGCCCAAGGCGAGCAGACAGGCGCGCGGTGAAATGGCGAGGGCGTCACCGGTGGTCTGAAACTGCAGGGCACCTTTTTCGTCGAACCCTTGCCAACGATGTCGCATTCGAAACTCGACGCCCGCTGCACGCAAGCGTGCGAGCCAGGCGCGCAATAAAGGGGCCGCCTTCATCTCATGAGGAAACACGCGCCCGGATGTGCCGACGAACGTCGCAGCGCCGAGCTGATCTGCCCAACCGCGCAACGCGCTCGGACCTAGCGTCGCAAGCCAAGCCGGCAAATGCTCCGGGAAGCCCGTATACCGATGCATGAACGCTTCGAGCGGCTCACTGTGGGTGAGATTCAGACCGCCTCGGCCCGCGAGTAAAAATTTCCTGCCGCCAGACGGCATACCGTCGTACACCACAACCGAAATTCCCTTTGCGCTGAGCACCTCGGCCGCCATCAAGCCCGCCGGGCCGGCGCCAATAATCGCAACGAAGGGGGTTGTACCGGAGGAAGTCATCGCGCTTGCGTCATGTTCGAATCGCGGCAAGCATAGCCTACCTGCCCACCGCGCGAAAACGCCCTGTCACGCTAAACGCCGCGAGACCTGCGCACACGCAAAAAAGGCGGCTAAAAAGCCGCCCTTACATCACACTCACGCAACCTGCTTACGGGCGCTTTTTTGCGTCTTCTTTTGCATCGCCGTAGGCGGCTTGCGTCTTGCCGGCGACTTGCTCGGCCTTGCCCTTCACTTCCGTGGAAGTGCTACCGGTTACCTTGCCGGCGACTTCCTTGACCTTACCTGCGACTTCTTCAGCGCGGCCTTTAACTTGGTCTTTATTCATTTTGCACTCCTTGAAAGATACGCCAATCTGGCCTGTGAATCCAAGCAAGCCGCAGTCCCGATCACACGCGGAGGTCCCAAAAACCGGTGCATGTTTTCGCATGGAAACGGGTTTTACGACGCGTTACCCCCAACCCATCCTACATGCACATTTGCAAGGACACCTCGCATGGGCAATCGGCGTCAGCCATACATCTCGGGACTGATACTGCGTGCTGGTCATCTCGACGCCTCACACACACCGGTGAGCTTGGTTAAACTGAGTGCCTACTTTAGAAGCAGAGCATTATGGAACTTGTCAGCACTCATCTCGCCACTGCGCCGGGCGGCGTCGTACTTACCACCGCCATTGAAGGCGAAACCATTCAATCCTACGTCGTCGTTGCGCCACCCGACATCAATGCGGTGGCTGACATCGTCCCGGCAAGCGAGTTCGAGCGTGGTGCGGATGTGCATGCCACAGCCGTGATTGAACCGGGCGATGCCCTGGACAAGATCGAAGAAGTGCTGGAAAACGTGCAGCCCGGCGACGTGGTGGTTTTTCTGTGTGCAAGCGATGCGGTGTATGCCGAAACGCTCACCGGCCTTGGATACGCTGCAGGTGCGACGACTTGATTCGCCGCACCTCAGGTGCTCAGCCTGCGCGGGTCGCTTGAATCAGCCAAACGATGAGTGGCGGACCCATCAGTAGCGCAGCCACCAGCGCGATACGCCAGGGGCGCCACTCCCATTTGGGGTCATCGTCCTCCTCTTCTCCTGCCACCCCGGCTTGCAGTTCTGCCGGGGCCTCAAGATAGGCCTGCGCCACCTCCAGACTTTTGCCGCTCAGTGTGCGCTGCTCTACGGCCGTGGCAAGCGCGGCGTGACCATGTTGGCCGACCCAGCGGCGCACATCTTCAAAATCGTTGAAATTAGCCATAACGGTGTGACAGCGACACCATCACGCTTTCAGTGCAATGGCGATCAAATCCCTGAGTCGTTCGAAGCCAGCAACGTAATCCGAATTCTCGGAACGCGCCAACAGACCCGAATAATTGTGCTCGAGCTGCTGCTCGATGACTTCACGCAAACCGGGAGTCCCCTTGGCCAAATGCAGCATCGACAACAGTGCAGTCGCCAATGCATCGATCTGACCACTCTGCTGCGATACAGTCTGCACCAAGACGGCGATTTTATCGTCGGTATCCATTGACTCTCTTCAACCCTTCAATGATTGCAATTCGGAAAGCGCCAACAGGCGCGTCTTTGCGATATCTTCGCGCTCAAGCGCATTGCGCCAAGCCGTGATCTCGTGATCGGCGACCGCTGGCCACCGCACGCTATCGCATGCGCTCAAGGCGGCGGCCGCCGCAGTGCGCCATTCGGTCATTGCCGCATCCCAGTCGCCTTGATCGACGCGAACATGCTGCATGCCATGGGCATCCGGATCGTGTGTGTCGGTCATGTCCTACTCCTGGTGAACGGCAATTTGCGGGAGCGCCGGTAGCGGCTCCCAATCGGCGGAGATTTCGGGCGAGGTGCGCTTGGTCAATTGCCAGCATGTGCCGTCATCGGCCAATGCAAACAACAACGCCGCACCGTTGCCTGGATTTTCGGCCGCGCCCGAAGAGATCTGAATAATTTTTCTGGTCATGGTCTTCCCGTGAAATCGTCTGGACAACAGTGTGCCGTCCAATAGGAAAACAGACAGCACGAAATGCGCCTACCTATTCTGAGGGGCGTCCCGTGCCATGGGGGAAGAGGGGCTTAACGTGTTGTAAGCGATTATGTGCTGCGATGCATCATTTCAACGCGCCCTGCCCGTGGATACAAGGTGGAAGCTCAGCCGCCGCTACGTTTTGTAGAGATTCTCCAAAGCGACGTTACTTCCTGCTTGCGCGCAAACGCGAGCGGATCGGTCGCGTCAGTCGCCTTTCCATGCTGCGGACGGACGGTCAGACGATCGACAACGGCCAATCCTGCCGACTCGATTGCGGCCGTGACTGCGCCCGGGGCACGCAAGCCAAGATGTTCAGCGAGATCCGACAGGATCAGCCACCCCTCGCCATCCGCCGTCAGATGATCGGCCAGTCCCCGCAAAAACGCATTGAACATCTGGCTGTCGGGGTCATATAGCGCGCCTTCGATGGGTGTGGTGGGACGCCCTGGAAGCCACGGCGGATTGCAAACAATCAGCGACGCGCGGCCCGGGGGAAACAAGCCACCCGAATCAATGACCCGGATATCGGCATCGGGCGCAATGCGCGCGATATTTTCCTTCGCGCAAGCAATTGCTCGCGGGTCGATTTCCGTGGCACGAATGTGTTTGATCCCGCGCCTGGCCAACGCAATCGCCAGCACGCCAGTGCCCGTACCCAGATCGAACGCTGTATCGCCCTTTGGCAACGGCGCACGCATCACCAGATCGATATATTCGCCACGTAGGGGCGAATACACCCCAAAGCGCGGATGAATCGTGGCGTTGAGCGCCGCGATCGGAATGCCTTTGCGCGCCCACTCCGCCGCGCTCAATACGCCCTGAACGGACCGCAAAGACATGATGGCCGGCCCGTCGCCCGGACCGTGCCAATCGCCCAGCGCGGCGCGCGTATCGGGCGCACGGCGCAACGCGACCTGCCAGGAAGCATCGACCGGCACCAACACAGCATTCATGATGTGCGCGCGATGCGATTGCGCTTGCCGATGCGCGTTGAAGCGCTCGATCGCGGGCACTGTCTCGTCAGGCGCACGGCGTTTATTTTGGATCCGTCGCCCCAATGCATCGATCAGTGCGCGCGCGTTGTGATAATCGCCCTGCCACAGCAGCGCGGTACCTTCGCAGATCAACCGATATGCGGCATCCGCCGACATGCGATCGTCGGCCATACGCATGCGCTTCGGCGCCGCGGCACAGGTGGGCGACTGCCATGTCACAGCCGGCGAGCCGTCCTCGTGCATCCAGGTGATGGTGGCGGTTGCCGGCATGCCGATGTCCGTAAAGATGATTGATGAAATCCGCAAGCGTTGCGGTAAGGGGCGATTAAAATCCGCAAGCGTTGCGGTAAGGGGCGATTATAGAGATGTGCGCCACACGTAAGTCGGTGGGCACGCCGTTTGCGTTGATCCCATCACCTTAAACACGTATCGGAGATACTCCATGAAAATTCGTCAAATCGCTTCGGCAGTGATGGTTGGTGCACTGATGGCTTCGGGCCCGGTCATGGCGCAATCCACGATGGGTGGCAAGCCGGTCACGACGTCGCCGTCCAACACGCCTAACGATGGCACGGCCGTTCCTCCCAACCAGGCAGTGCCTGCCGGTCAACAGTCGCCCGCCCCCACGGGCAAGGGCAATGACGTGTCGACGAAGAAAGGCACGCAGACTCAATCGGGCATGACGCACAAGAAAGGCGACATGACCCACAAGAGCAGCACCAAAACGAATGCGGCTGAACCTGGCCAGCCGATGCCCAAGACGGGTGGCGGTAACTAAAGCCGTCTGATCGCACGCGCGGCGAGTTGCTCGCGTGTGGATCGAACGACAGGCGCACCCATTGGTGCGCCTTTCTTTTTGTACGATACTCTCGCGTACGAATACTACATTCCACATTATCAGGGCGCCTGAGCGCCTTTTCATGCCATGCGCAAAATTGTCGTCCGGTCTGTCATCGCCTTGCTGGTTATTGCCGCGATCGCGGTCGCCGGACTCATGATCAGCGTACGCTTCGTCGAGAGCCGCATTGCCGAATTCGTGGGGCCCATCGGAACAATCGATCGGATTCACGTCGGCTTTTCATCCGTCGTGCTGGAAGGCGTCACGCTCGATGGCGAAGAGGATTGGCCGGCCGAGAATGCGCTGAAGGCGGCACGCATCATCGTCCACCCCGACTGGCGCGCCTTGATCGCCAAGCGCAATATTTACGACAGCGTTCGAGTCGAGGACTTCGAGTTGACGGCCGTTCGGCGTGGCAACGGGCAGATCGACGCCCTGCCCTCATTGCGTAAACGCGCACAACAGCGCAGCGAAGAAGCGCGCGCCCGCGGTGAAACGGAAAAGCGTGAGACGCGAATCGGCAAGATAGAATTTGCAAAGGGTCGCATCGATTACTACGACGCGGTCGTGAGCAAGAAGCCGGCGCATCACATCCCGATTTTGAACGTTGACGCGACGATCGCGCCGCTGCACTTTCCGCTGGACGATGCGCGCACCGACATCCGGATCACCGGCAATCCAACGACGAAGGGTTCCACCGGCAAATTAAACGTGGAGGGATGGATTGCCCTGGCGTCGCGCAACGCCGATGTAAACATTGCACTGTCGCAAGTCGATGTGGCGCTGTTCTCGCCATATCTGCGACGGGATTCGCCGTTGGCCTTCAACGGCGGGCTGCTCGATATGCGCATGCGATCGCGAGTGGACAATCAGAAGCTGAATGCCAATGGACGGCTCGTGCTGCGCGACTTGAAGCTTCGGGATGAAGGGATTGCTGCCTTACCGAAGAAGGCCGTGCTGGCCATGCTGGAAGACAATAAGGGCCGCGCCGTATTTGATTTTACGATGACGGGCACATTGAAATCGCCTCAGTTCAAACTCGACGACGATATCTCGGCTCGGATCGCCGGCGGCCTCGCCTCGGCGTTGGGGATCAGCGTTGAAAATATGGCGGGTGGCTTGGGCAGCGCCGTGGAAGGCATCGGCGGTGCCCTTTCAAACCTTTTCGCGCAATAGCCTGGAACGGTGGCTCGCGTTGATCAAGGTGCGAGCTTGAAACCCATATCGATACCCCATCGATCCGTTTCGCGCAGCCACTTGGTCTCGCAGTGCACACAGCGATAGCGATCTTCACGGTTCAGCTCGCGGCCTTTCTGCGTAGGCGTCACATAACCTTGATGCACCAGGCCCGGATGTGAGGCCTGACCTGCCTGACCCGCTCTGATGGTTTGACATGCCGTACACGTGCTCATGCGCGTCGCGCTCCCTGAAAAAGGCTCACACAAGCCTTCAAAGAGTTCATTTTAATACAAATAAAACATTAACTTACCTGATTAGCAAAATTAAAGCTGGTTAATTGATGCGGCGTGCGGGCACCCGCCCGTTCCCGTGCTTTCGCTGGAATCCTGGACTCGCAGGGCGGCGCGCGTACGTGACCACCGGAAATCAGAGCGGCGCTTGGCGATGTCGCCGGATACGTTGCGTAACAAGTGCGAGCGCGGCGCCGATCACGCTGGAAAACAGAAACGTTGCCGCAGCGGCGACGGTATTGAGCGCCGCGTAGGCGCCCATGGGTTGCGCGATCGCAACAGCCGCAGCGGCAATCGCCGCCCAACCCACGCACACGATCAGCGATCGAGCAATGTGTTGAGCCTGACCGGCCACCACGCCGATGCCCATCGCGCCTAGCACCACGGCAAGCATGCCCCAAAACAGCGTTTCATTCACCACTGGCCACCTCCCCGAATTCGCCGCCTACCTTCTGCGCAATTGCGCTACCTTCCTGCATTCCTGCTTCCTCGCCTTCCTGATTTCCTGCTTCCCCGCCTGCCTGCTTCCCGCTTCCCTGCTTCCTGCTCTCCTGCTCTCCTGCTTCCCCGCATTCCTTCAGCCAGTTGATCGGCTTGCCTGGACGGCAACGATGTCTTCAGGCTGCGTCGCTCACAGCCTGGGCGATTCGCTGTGCCATCGCGCGGTCGATCGAGGGACCAAACCCTGCCTGCGCGTTCGATCGCATATGGCGCGCGTTACTGGTGCCGGGAATCGCGCAGGTTACTGCCGGATGAGCGAGCACGAACTTGAGCAGCAACTGAGCCCAGGTCTCGCACTGCAATTCAGCCGCGAAGCCTGGCAATGGCTTGGCGGAGAGCTGCCGCAGCAATCCTCCGCCGCCGAAGGGCTGGTTCACGATCACCGCCACACCGCGCTCTGCGGCAAACGGCAAAAGCCGTTGCTCCGCGGCGCGATCGTTAGCGGCATAGTTCAACTGCACAGCGTCTATCGGCGCTTCGCGCATCACTGCAATCAGATCGTCATGCGCCCCCGGGGTGTAATGGGTGATGCCCAGATAGCGAATACGTCCGGAAGCCTTCCAGGCCTGAAGTGTCTTGAGCTGCGTGCGCCAGTCGACCAGATTGTGAATCTGCATCAGATCCACCTGTGACACCTGCAGTGCGCGCATGGACGCTTCCATTTGCGCGATGCCCTGCTCGCGTCCACGCGTCCATACTTTGGTCGCCACAAACACCTGCTCCCGCAGTCCGGAAGCCGCCAGCACATCACCCACCACCCGTTCGGCACTGCCATACATCGGCGACGAATCGATCACGCTGCCGCCTGCCTCGACCAGCGTACGCACCACGGCCACATGTTCGCTGCGATCGGCGTCGCCGATATCGAACGTGCGATAGGTGCCGCACCCGATGACCGGCAAGGTGTCGCCCGTCGTGCCGATCGGACGCCGCAGCATTGGGTCGACGGCAGCGCCCGGTGACTTCACCGACACGCTTGCGGGATTGGACTGCGCTGCCGTCAGCGCCTTCCCTGCTTGAGCAGGGTCGCCTCGGGCGCCGGACGCCCCGGCACGCGCAACCGGTGCCAACGCACCGCATACGGCCGCGGCACCGGCCAGACGCAAAAAGGTGGCACGCCCCGGATTTTCGGGTTGAAGGGGCAAATCGTCGCGGCCCATGCAGTGTTTCCTTACGCGTGTAGCAGACAGTTCATTGTGCCAGAGCCGGTAATCCGTCATTCTCTTGGATTAAGATCGAATGACACTGTGAGCCTGCCGCCGGGCCGGACACAGTCAGGGCGCGTTGCCTGCCGCCATTCAACGAACGCTTGAGGATCTGCTTTGAAAGATACCGAATCCCCTCTCGTCACGGCATCCCTCAAATATCCGGAAGAAGATGCGCGTTCCTCTTCTTCTCGCGCCGCCATCACGCGGGCCTTTCTCGACCATCTCTTGTATACCCAGGGCAAGTCGCTCGAACTTGCCTCCAACAAAGACCTTTATCAGGCACTCGCCCACACCGTGCGAGACCGGATGCTGCGCCTGTGGTCGGACACATCGACCACCTACAAGCGCCGTGGGGCACGCACCGTGGCGTACCTCTCGGCTGAATTCCTGATGGGTCCCAGCCTGGGCAATAATCTGCTCAACCTGGGGATCACAGAGGAAGTCAAAGAAGCGATTACCGGCCTGGGCCTCGATTTCGATCAACTGCTGCATCAGGAGGAAGAGCCCGGGTTGGGCAACGGTGGACTGGGCCGGCTTGCCGCCTGCTTCATCGACTCGCTCGCCTCGCTCGAAGTGCCGGCCATCGGCTACGGCATCCGCTACGAATACGGCATCTTCTTTCAGACCATCATCGATGGCTGGCAGGCGGAAAATACCGATACGTGGCTGCGTTACGGCAATCCCTGGGAAATCCATCACGCCGAATGGGGTGTGGAGATCAAGCTCGGTGGCGCCACCGAACAATATATCGACGATCAGGGCCGCTTCCGGGTGCGCTGGGTGCCGGAGAAAACGGTGACCGGCGTACCATTCGATTCGCCCATCCTGGGGTACAAGGTGGGTACGGTCAATACCCTCCGATTGTGGCGTGCCGAAGCCACCGAGGAATTCGATGTTTCGGTTTTCAACCAAGGTGATTATCTTGGTGCCGTCAGCAAAAAGGTCACTTCCGAAAACTTGACCAAGGTGCTTTACCCGAACGACGAAAGCGTGCAGGGCAAGGAGTTGCGGCTTGAACAGCAATACTTTTTCGTGTCGTGCTCATTGCAGGACATGCTGCGCATCCAGGCCCACCGCGGTCTGCCGATGACCAAGTTTCACGAGTCGTTTGCGATTCAGTTGAACGACACCCATCCCTCGATCGGCATCGCCGAGCTGATGCGCTTGCTGGTGGATGAACATCTGGTGGCATGGGATGACGCATGGAACGTGACGCGTCGCACATTTGCGTACACCAATCACACGCTCTTGCCCGAAGCGCTCGAACGCTGGCCGCTCGACCTTTTCGGCCGCATTTTGCCGCGCCATCTGGAAATCATTTACGAAATCAACGAGCGATTCCTGCACGAAGCGCGGATCCACTTTTTTGGCGACGCATCCCGCATCGCGCGCATGTCGCTCATCGACGAATCCGGCGAACGTTATGTGCGCATGGCCCATCTGGCGTGTGTGGGAAGCTCGGCCATCAATGGCGTGGCCGAATTGCATTCGGAGCTGCTGCGCAACGATCTGCTGAAGGACTTTTACTCGATGTGGCCCGAGCGGTTCACGAGCATGACCAATGGCGTGACGCCCCGCCGCTGGGTTGCGCTCAGCAACCCGCGCCAGTCGGCATTGGTCACCTCGCACATCGGCGATGGATGGATCAAGGATTGGTCGCGCATCTCACAGATCGAACCGCTGGCCGACGATGTGGGTTTTCAGGAAAAATGGCGGCAGGTCAAGCGCGACAACAAAGGCGACCTTGCTCAGCTGATTCAGCAGAAAACCGGTGTCATCGTCAATCCCGATTCGATGTTCGACGTTTTGGTCAAACGCATTCACGAATACAAGCGGCAGCACCTTCAGGTCTTGCACATCGTCGCGCTCTACCACCGTCTGAAAACAGACCGCAATCTGGATATCGTGCCGCGCACGTTCATCTTCGGTGGCAAGGCCGCGCCTGGCTATCACCGCGCGAAATTGATCATCAAATTGATTACGGCCGTGGGCGAAGTCATCAATCATGACCGCGACGTTCGTGACAAGCTGAGTGTGGTGTTCCTGCCGAATTTCAGCGTGTCGCTGGGTCAATGCGTATATCCCGGTGCCGATTTGTCCGAGCAGATTTCACTTGCAGGCAAAGAGGCCTCCGGCACAGGCAATATGAAGTTTGCGATGAACGGCGCGCTGACCATTGGTACGCTGGATGGCGCCAACATCGAGATCCGCGAAGAAGTGGGCGCGGATCAATTCTTCATGTTTGGGCACAACGCGCAGGAAGTGGCCGAACTGCGCGAGTCGGGGTATGACCCCAGCACCTACTATCACAGCGATCTGGAACTGAAGGCGGTCATCGACCTGATTCGCTCGGGGTATTTCTCGCGCGGCAACGTCGATTTATTCGCCCCCATCGTCGACGAGCTGCTGACGACCGATCGCTACATGCTCCTGGCCGACTATGCTTCCTATGTGGCTTGCCAGGATCAGGTCAGTGCGGCTTACCAGAATGAATCAACCTGGACGCGGATGTCGATCATCAATGCCGCACGATCGGGCAAATTCTCATCCGATCGTGCGATTCGCGAATATTGCCAACGTATCTGGCAAGTCGAGCCGGTGCCGGTCAAACGCACGGGTGTCTTCAGCCGGTTGAATCCGGCGGAGGAATAACCAGTGAACCGGCGCGCCATTGCGTGACTGCAATATCTGCGGCATGGCGCGCCGCCTCAGGATCCGAATAAAACGTGTTGCCGTAAAGCGGTGCGCCGAGTTCAGCGCCTGTATCCTTATCGCGAAATACGATCCGCCAGGAATATGATCCGGGGTTTTCCTCAACCACTTCGACGTGCGGTTCGCCTGGTTGCGTGACAGGTTCCAGCATGGTGACCTCCTACTCAAAAACAAGCGGCCGAAAGGGCCGCTTCAGGTTATCAATCTTGCAGCGCTAGGCGGTGCAAGGATCGTCAAAGCCAGGGTTGAGGCGTCCAACGGTTGAATGCGCTTTTGCTAACGCGACATCACGCACATCCATTATTCTGCCGTCGGTCGCTTCACCGTTATCCAAGCACTCACATACGCCTATCCTGGTGTGCCGACTGCTGAGCGGCCGGACTGTTTCAGTCGTTGCGCCAATGCCTGACCATGATCCAGATGCGCCTGCAAGCTGGGCAACGTCCTGGCTGCAAAGGCACGCACATCATTGTCTTTCGCATCCGACGCTGCATTCTTGAATAGCTTGACGGCATCCTTGTGCGCGTCGACCGCCACTTCGCTCACATATTCCTTGTCGAAGTCCATACCGGTCTTTTCTTTAGCCAAGTCATCAAGATCGCTTTTCTGATCTTTCGTGATCGACGGCGGAATCGGGGCACCCTTGCGATTAGCCAATTCCGCAAGCTCGCGACCCACTGACAAATGCGCTTGAATCATCTCGTCGGCGTAGCTTTTGACGGCGGGATTGGTGGCGCGCTGTTGCGCCAGTTCGCTGGCCTTGACCTCCAGCTGGCCCGTCTCGCCTGCCTTGCGAATGAACTCCACATCCGACTTGGCAAGCTGGCCCGCATGCGCAGCGCCCATGGCAGCAAATGCCACAGAAACGGCGACAACAATCTTTCTTATGGTGTGCATAACGGCTTCCCCGGAACACGATGATATTGCGCGCGTTCACGCAAGCTTCGTGCCATCTGGCACGCGTTGTGAAAGCAAGGAGCAAGGACTGCACACGTGATAGAAACCGCAGTTCGCGGGGGCTGCCAGCGAACGCAGCGGTCCGAGAAGGCTGTTGGCTACCCGACGCGGTATGTCGATGCTGCCAGCCCATTGCTGCCCCACGCACATGCCGCCAGCTGCAGCCCTTCGAACAAACAGCCCTGCGTACCGACAGCCAGTCCCATAAGCAACTATCCGCGATTGCCGGGGGTGGGCGCAGGCGTTGCCGGCACGGGCAAGCCCGGCATGGGACTCGAACCAGCGGGTACAGGCGCAGGCGATCCGTTGCCGCTACCGGAGGGCCGCACCGCCGGCGGCGTCACCTCATTCGGGAAAGAACGCTCTCGACTGCGCATCGTGTCCGATCGCGATGGGCTCGAAGATTGAGCCGCATCCGCAGGCGCCGTTTTACTTTTCAGTTCTTCTGCCGGGCGCTGCTGACGCTGCGCCCCGTCGCCCTGAGCAGGTGTTGCGGGCACCTCGGGAATCACACCGGGTGCCGCTTGGGCGATTACATTGGTGGACCAGACAAACATCAACGAGGCAACCCCAATAGCGAGTTTCATATCAGTCTCCTGCTCGTACGAGCGATTGGCGGGCCATAGCCCGCGTGCCTCTCAAACTGTACGCCGCATTCCGACCTGCGTACCGACATAAATCGCGACGACACCAATTCTTACGAATACCTGAACGATTCCTGCCTATCCTTGGACATCCCGACACACAATATCTAATGGAGCGCAAATGGATACCTACGACAAAGATCTCACGCCCGTAGAAGGCAAACCTGGCTGGTTTCATGGTTGGGGCGTTCTTCGCCACGAGCCGTTCCATTTGGCTGGCGTATTCAAGTCGCAGGCTTACGCACAAGAGCAGACAGCCAAGGCAGGCGAAAATTACGAAGTGAAACGTGGGATTTGGGAGAAAGGGTCGACGGACTTCCAAATCGAATAACGGCACGCGCCGATGCTCAGGCGTCGCATGGACACCGACACGACCGGCGCATTTGGCCGGTCGTGTCGTCTGGCGTTGCCGATATGGTCTGCCGGCTCGTGCTGCCGCCTGGGGTCGGTACCTGATTGTTGGTGCCTGACGTTGGGGGCTGATGTTGGGGCCTGATGTTGGGGCCTGATATTGGCACCTGATGTTTGCACCTGATGTTTGCACCTGATGTTTGCACCTGATGTTTGCACCTGACGTTTGCACCTGCTGCTCCCACCTCATGTGCCGATTTCGCCTTGCGAGCTTGCTGCCGAGGCTGCTGGCTATTTCCTTTTCTGATTGCCACCTGATCAGGGTGTCAGCCGCATACAATGCGCGCTGGGATGCCGGGTGACGCGGGCCAGAATCAGATACCGCAACGGATACATGACACTCCAGCGCAGCATCGCGCATGTCCGCATGGCCGAGTGGCGCCAAGTGCACCTATGATCTTTATCGATGACCTTCATCAACGACCGTTCGTGAGTGACATGCCACAGTTGGAATCAACATTTCAAGGCACACCCTACACAATCGATATCGTGCATCGCCCTGACGGCTGGACCTGGTCATGCGTGGTTGACGGTTTGCTCAAGGGCAAAGGCACAAATGCCTTGGAAAGTGAGGCTAGCGCACTGGCTGCGGCACACGCGGAAGCCCATACCTTGATTGCCGATTTCTTTTCAGCCGGCTAGCGCCGTCCCGATAATTCGCAGAGGGAACGAGATCGGCTGTTCGTGCGGCCATCTACGGTCCATACCTCGGTTTCTTAAGCTGCTCAGGCGGCCGTCAGCGCCTCTTCCTGGCAAAGCGTTTCGACGGGTTTGCCATTCACCGGCGCGATCGCGCAACAATTGCCGCCGAGCGACTTGGCGTCGTACAACGCTCGGTCGGCGGTCGTGAATAACGTCCGGTTGTCGAGCCCATGTTCAGGCGTGAGCGAGATACCCACGCTGATGCCGACCGTCACGAACGTCTTTCCGTGCAGCAGTATCGGCTGCGTCACGTCACGAATCACGCGATCGGCAAACCGCATCGCCGAGGCGCGGTCCATCCCTTCTGCAAGCACCACGAACTCATCACCGCCGATTCGGGCTGCCAAATCGTCGGTGCGCAGCGATTGCCGAATGCGGTCCGCAACCACCTTCAACACCTGATCACCCGCCGGATGGCCGTAGGTGTCATTGACGATCTTGAAATCGTCGAGATCCATATAAAGCAATCCGACCGACGTGGCCCCTGCGCGAACGCGGACGCACTTGCGCTCAAGCGCATAGTTCAATCCAGTGCGATTCGCCAGCCCTGTCAATGCGTCCTGGCTGGCCCGGCGATCGTTCTCACGCTCGGACAGCATCGTGGCCACGAGTATATGGTTGAGCCGATAAGACGCGTTGCTCATGCTGAGCAGATAAAACGGAATCTGGATCAACGCGATGAACAAAATCGGTTCGCCGGCGAAGAACGTCGCCCACACCATGGGGCCCATGCTCAAGAAAATCATGGCGCCCACCAGGCGCGGCGCACCGTAGTTGCGAAAGCAGATGCCGCCGGCCATGGCAGCGCTCGACACACCTGCCAGCGTCGCGGCCACCCAATCTCCGCTCAGATACGTCACCATCACGCCATACCCCACGCTGAAGGCCCACAGCAGCGCCAGGATGATGTAGTAATCGGTATGGGTTGCCCGGCCGGCCCGCGCGGCACGCGTTGCCGAGATCAGGAACGTGACACGGATCAAACCCAGCACGACTTCCATCGCAAACCACCAGATAAATACGGGCTCGGGACGGCGCAGCGCGATGAAGCCGGAAACCATCAGGGTGTTGATCACCCCGCCGGCAAAGATGGGAAGCGTACCGAAAAGACTGGCGATAAGCGCGGTGCGAATATCGATCGGCACGTTGTCGCCGCAATGCACGAGCCACCGGGTCAAGCGCCAGCGCGGCAAACTGTATTTCAGAACGTGGTCCACGCAGCCTCCCTGAATCCGAGCCGCGTCTTGAAGAAAACGCATTGCAGACATACACGAAGGCGTTATAGCAGACACAGAAAGGTTTCGTAAACTATTGTTTTGATTGGTCTGTTACTAGTGGGTGCGATGCAACATGCTCTGCCGTAGAAATGGCGTGACGGTAGGCGGGTCATGTGAACCGGCAAAAAAACGCGCCCCAAAGGGCGCGCTCGGCTTGGCAGTGGCAACGTTCGGCACTGCCAGCGGTACAAGCAGATTATTTATCGTTCGCTTTGCCGTCGGTTTCCTGCGCTTGCCGTTTTGTGTCCTCATTCTTGAAGCCGCCGTAGCTGCTCTGACCGGGATCGGCGCTGCGGCTCGCGACCTTTTCGTCACCCTTGGCCTCATGGGCACCCTCGCGCGACTGGGTCGGGGCCTGATCTTTCTGTTGCTCGCTCATTGCGGTCTCCTTTCACTATGCTGGATTGCATGGTCCTGGCTGCCGCAACCTCCATACCCACTACGTTACGAAGTTGAACGTCCAACCGGCAAACAGGGCGTTTATACTGTGTTTTTATACAGTACTACAGCCAGCCTTTTCATGTTGATCTGCACCGTCCAACGCACCCACGAAGCCGGCAAGCCCAAGCAAAGGGGCATTCTTGGGCCGGGCCTGCGTGGCAATGTCAGCATGTACGCCATTACGCACGCCGATATGAAGCGCAATGTGCGCGTGATGCAGCTTCTCGAGCCGGGTGAAGAAAGCACCCCCGACGTGCGGCCCCTCATTCCGTGCCTCTTTGACCCCGAAATCCTGACCTTTTCTTCAACGCGTGGCATGATGGTCGTGGGCTTTGAAGAACTTTGTGGCCACCGCTACTACCAGGGATGGTTGTTGCATTGGGACGGACGATAGGAATTACGATGTGCGGACGTATCGCTCAATCCCGCGCCGTTGCGGACTACCTCGAGACCATTGCCTGGAATGCGTACAGCCTGCCGGAGGCGCTGGGTTTGCAATACAACATCCCGCCCGGCACACACCCTCTGGCGCTGCATCGTCTCGACAACCAGCCCGCCGTCACCCGCTTGTTCTGGGGCTACAAACCGGTATGGTTCAAGCGCGCCCCGGTCAGTAATGCCAGGCTCGATACCATTCTGGATCCATCCAAATCGTTCTGGCGCGCGCCATTCCAGCTTGGCCGTATGCTCGTGCCCGCCGATGGCTGGTACGAATGGACTGGTGAAAAAGGAAGCAGGCAACCCTGGTTCATACACGCGTGGGACAACGAACCTGTGATGATCGCGGCCATCTGCGCGTGGCGCCCTGGCGCCCCAACCGATGCCGCGCACGGCATGGCACTCGTGACCGACGATGCCGCTGGCGGGATGATCGACATCCACGATCGCCGCCCGGTGGTTCTCGCGCCAGACCTGGCTCGGGAGTGGGCCGATCCGGCAACCCCACCGCAGCGCGCAATCGAAATCATTGCGAATGCCCTGCCCTCCGACGCCTTTCGATGGCACACCGTGCGACCTGCGGTCAATCATTCGAGCTATCAGGGCGCCGATGCGAGTTCACCATTGGACCGCTGACAGGCTCGACGTCCCGACCGGGTGCCCGATGCCCTCCCAGCGCCAAGTTGTCGACATTCGCGAGGCTTCAGTTGCCCGAACTGCGAAATTTGATCGACGATGCGCGGTTCAAACGTCTGGCTTCCTCCTCGGCATACTGCGCCTCGCCGGGCTCGTAAGAACCTTCGTACATGCACGAACTGCGGTTCCACTTGCATTTGTTGACCAAGCTTGACGACCCCGATCCGCCAGAAGAACACCCGGACACCAAGGCGAGAAGAAGCAGCATGGCAGCGCTGCGTTTGAACACTCGAACAGACATTTTCACCGGCCTTACAGATTTTGCTACAGCACCGTTTATAACAAACGGGAAAGCCTGTGCCGCTCGATGTCTGAAAATGGCGTAACGCCAACAGCAGTCAGCAGCCGGCGGGAGCACACGTCATCGTCGGCGCTACGTCGCTTTTATTGTTTTTTCAGCGCTTCGACGTTATTTCGTCATTGCCTCGACGGCCTTCTCCAGTGCCCGGCCTTGTTCGAGATGGGCCTGCAATGTGGGAAGCGTTTTCCAGGCGAACGCCTTGATATCAGCATCCTTGATATCCTCGACGGCATCCTTGTACATCTCATAAACCTCTTCATGCGCGTCGACGGCCACGTTTTCCGCATAATCGCTGTCGAACGGCTGCCCGGCCTTCTGCGTAAGCGATTCAAGGTCCTTCCGTAAACCTCGCGGAAGCTCATCCGGCAACTTGAAGCCTTTTGACGCGGCGAGCGCCTTCAGTTCGCCATCCACTCGCGTATGGTCGGTAATCATCATCTGGCCGAAGGCCTTCACTTCCGCCGCCTGAGCATTTTGAACAGCGACTTTGCCCGCGCCGATTTCGAACATTCCGGCTTCGGATGCCGCTTCCAGAAATTTCCGGTCGGCGCGTGCCAGGTCAGCGGCAGATGCGCCGCCTGCCAAGCCCAACGCCAAAATCATTCCGATTGCAGTCAATCGAATCTTGTTCATGTGATTTCCTCATCAAGGTCCGGATCCCATGCAAGCCATGTGCCGCTTGGCTTGCACCGCGCCTATATTTGATTTGACCGGGTCATCCCGTGCGAAGGGACCGACAGAACAACATTCCGTATGCGCTGCAGACCAGCGAAACGCCGCGCCGTGAATCGCGTTTTGCATCGCTATCGTCGAGCTTTCCACCCAACAACAAAAACGCGGGCTTCAGCATGCGCTGAAAACCCGCGTCGTTATTGGTAGGCCCCCCGAGAGTCGAACTCGGCACCAACGGATTATGAGTCCGCTGCTCTAACCAGGCATGAGCTAGAGGCCCATCATCTCAGGTCTTACTGACCCTCGAGGAAACTCTTCAGCTTGTCGGCCCGGCTCGGGTGGCGCAGCTTGCGCAGCGCTTTAGCCTCTATTTGGCGAATGCGCTCACGCGTCACGTCAAATTGCTTACCCACTTCTTCCAGCGTTTGATCCGTGCTCATCTCGATACCGAAGCGCATGCGCAGCACCTTGGCTTCGCGCGGCGTAAGCGAATCCAGCACTTCTTTCACCACATCGCGCATCGATCCATGCAATGCGGCGTCGGACGGTGCAAGCGTGGACGTATCTTCGATGAAATCACCCAGATGCGAATCGTCGTCGTCACCGATGGGCGTTTCCATCGAGATCGGCTCTTTCGCGATCTTCAAGATCTTGCGGATCTTGTCTTCGGGCATGTCCATCTTCTGCGCCAGCGTCGCGGGATCGGGCTCGGCACCGGTTTCCTGCAAGATCTGACGGCTGATGCGGTTCATCTTGTTGATCGTTTCGATCATGTGCACCGGAATACGAATGGTGCGCGCCTGATCGGCGATCGAACGCGTGATGGCCTGACGAATCCACCACGTTGCGTACGTCGAGAATTTATAGCCGCGACGGTATTCGAACTTGTCCACCGCCTTCATCAAACCGATGTTGCCTTCCTGGATCAGATCCAGGAACTGCAAACCACGGTTGGTGTACTTCTTGGCGATCGAGATCACCAGACGCAAGTTGGCTTCGGTCATCTCGCGCTTGGCCTTGCGGGCTTTCGCTTCGCCGGTAGCCATGCGCTTGTTGACGTCTTTCAAGTCTTTCAGCGGCAAAACCACACGCGTTTGCAGGTCGATCAGCTTTTGCTGCAATTCCTGAACGGCAGGCACCTGGCGCTCGAGCGTCTCGGCGTACGGGTGGCCGGCCGCGACTTCGTCCAACACCCATTGCAGGTTGGTTTCGTTGCCCGGGAACACCTTGATGAAGTGCGAGCGCGACATACCGGCGCGATCCACGCACGTGTAGAGCACGGCGCGTTCGAGCTGACGCACTTCCTCGACCTGCGCACGCAGCGTATCGGCCAGCTTCTCGACCATCTTGGCCGTGAAACGCACGCCCATCAGCTCGTTCTGAATGATTTCCTGCGCTTTCAGGTAATCATCCGACTTGTAGCCGTTCTTCTCGTACGAGCTGCGCATGTTGTCGAATTGCTTGCTCACGATGTCGAACTTGGCGAGCGACTTCACGCGCAGATCTTCGAGCTGCTTGCTGCTCATGCCGCCGGCCGGGCCGTCTTCGTTTTCGTCTTCGTCGGCCGTGACGCCGGCGCCGGCGTATTCGGTGCCATCTTCGGCATCGACCAGCCCATCGACGACTTCATCGATCTGCGCTTGTCCTTCACGAACGCGCAAGACGTGATTGATGATTTCATTGACGGTGGTGGGGCACGCCGAAATGGCCATGACCATGTGCTTCAGGCCGTCTTCGATCCGCTTGGCGATTTCGATTTCGCCTTCACGCGTGAGCAACTCGACCGAACCCATTTCGCGCATGTACATGCGGACGGGGTCGGTCGTGCGGCCGAAATCGGAATCCACGGTGGTGAGCGCGGCTTCGGCTTCGTCTTCGACGTCATCGTCGCTGGACGCCACCGGTGCGTTTTCACTCATCAGCAGGGTTTCTGCGTCAGGCGCCTGGTCATAGACCGAGATGCCCATATCGCTGAACGTGCTGATAATGCCGTCGATTGCCTCGGCATCGACCAGATCGTCGGGCAGATGATCGTTGATTTCGCCATACGTCAGGTAGCCGCGGTCCTTACCAAGCTTGATCAGCTGCTTCAGGCGGTTACGGCGCGCTTCGTACTCCTCGGGCGTGACAGGGCCACGTGCGATCAGATCCTTCGCGTCACCCTTGCCGCGCTTGCCGCCGCGTTTGGGCGGCTTCAGATCGGGCAGCACTTCGCCTTCGCCATCGCCGTCATCGAACTCGCCGGCATCGTTGTTGGCGTTCTTGGCGGGGCGTCCGGGACGGCGACCGCTGGGCACAGGACGGCTCACCATTTCGGCGAGCTTGTCCTCGGCCTTCTTGGATTTCGCGGTCTTTTCGCCAGGTGCGGCCTTCACCGCCTTCTTGGCTGCGGTTTTGGTACCGGCAGTCTTGGCAGCAGTCTTGGAAGCGACTTTAACCGCAGTTTTGGCGGCCGTCTTTTCCGCGGCACGGCTGGTCACGCGCCGCTTGGGGCTGGCAACGGCGGCTTCGCCCTGAGCGTTAGCGGAGGTGTTCTTATCGATGGGTGTCGTCATAGTCGCTTCCGAGGCCGCCGCCATGCTGTTCGCACGCCGGCATGCCGCAAAATAGGCACGGACACGTGTCCTGAGCCTTTAAAAAATATCGATAGTGAGTTGCCTGGCGCGGGGAGCGGTCTTTCGCGTCGTCATGCCGTCTGCCTGATAAGGCGAGTTCCCGAGTGGTCTAGGCCTGGTGGGAACAAAATGCGGCAATACATAACGCAAAAAACCCGATCTTGCGTACCGGGCAATATCTAAGCACTACCGTCTCACTGCCTGCGGGGTAAGCCGCAGCTTGCACTTCGTGCGCGCTGGACTCAGGGCCGAAGCCTCAAAACGACGCTCATGCCGATCTGTGTGATCGATTGAACCGTTTTTAAGCCGCGAGCGTAAATCCACCGCGATACATCCAACCCGCCATGACCGATAACCACAGTCAAGGCGTGGAATTTCAAAACCCTTGATTTTACCGTAATTAACGTATTCCGGCACCTTTTAACACCTGCAAGCGCCTGGAGAGGTCCTGATAGCGCTTGCGGCCTTCTTCATCGGCAAGCCCGGACGAGGCCAGATTCTGCATTTCAACCCGGATCGCGTCGAACTCGATACGATGCAACGCATCGTCCCACTCCGCTTGCGGATCCGGCAAATCTTCGCCTGCCAGCACCGACGCGCGCATCATGCGCAGCAGCCCCGACAAATCGGAATCGGGCTCAGCAGCTTCCAGCAAGGCACCCACGTGGCGCGCGCCGCTGGTTTGCGCCAGCACAATCAGCTCTCTTACCAGTCCCAAATGGGGTCCGGAGTCCAAAACTTCAAGCTGTTGATCGCCCATCCCGTCAACAAGTTCCGGATGAAGCAACAACAGGAACAACAGCCGTTTGGGCAAGGTAGGTACCGGCCGAGGCGGCTCGATCACGCCTTGGTCGCGATCCCGGTCACGCCAGTTGCCCTTGCCTTTGCCCCAACTGCCCTGATTGCCGCCGCGGTCGTTCTTGCGAAAACCGCCACCCTGGCCTTTTCCCTGACCCGGGCGGCCACCATAGCCGCCCCCCCCCTGCCGCGCACCGCCGTACTGGCCGCCTTGACCTCCACCGTACTGGCCGCCTTGGCCTCCGCCGTATTGGCCGCCCTGGCCGGTGCCGTACTGGCCTTCGCCACCATACGATCCACCACCGTAACCCTGCAACGGATCGATATCGCCGCCCGGCAAGCCAGAATGATCGAGATCGTAGCCACTGATCAGATACTCGACGTCTTGATCGGAATACTCGCCCGCCGAATACGCCTCAAGCGGGATGTCGTCCATCGGGTGCGATGCATTACCCGCGTCGGCGAGCGCACCCGATTCCCCGTGAATACCCCCGCCGGCAGCCGACGCGGCGTCCGCAGGGCCAACCCCAGTCTGTCCGGGCCAGGGTCTTCGGCCCCGATCGGCGGCCGCAAACTTGGTGCCGGCCTCCAGCTTTGGGGCAGACGTGGGCGGACCGTAGGGCTGGGCCGGTGCCTGCGCGATCAAATGCGCCATTTCTTCAGGCGTCAGTTGCACGGCCCGCGCAATTTCGCGCTCGATCTGCACACGCAAGGCGCATTCGGGCATCGCTGCCAACAGCGGTTTGGCCTCGTGCAGGCAAGCTGCACGGCCCTCGGCTTCGTCCATGCGATGGCGCGCACCCAGCTCATCGAGCAAGAACCGCGATAAGGCCGAGGCTTCGTTTACGCTTGCGCGAAACGCCTCGGCGCCCAGTTCGCGCACATACGAATCGGGATCGTGCTCGGAGGGCAGAAACAGAAACCGGATCGAGATGTCGTCCCGCAAGACCGGCAAGCATGCCGTAAGCGCGCGCCAAGCGGCCTTGCGGCCGGCCTTGTCACCGTCGAAGCTGAAAACCACGCGATCGCTGGTGCGCAGCAGTTTCTTGATGTGATCGGGCGTGGTGGCTGTTCCGAGCGTCGCCACCGCATTACCGATGCCCTGCTGAGCCAGGCCGACCACGTCCATATAGCCTTCGACGACCAGCACGTGCCCTTCCTTGCGCACCGCTTGCCGCGACTCCCACAGACCATACAACTCCTGGCCTTTCGAAAATACGGGCGTCTCGGGGGAATTCAGATACTTCGGCTCGCCTTTGCCGATAATGCGCCCGCCGAAACCGACCAGCGTGCCTTTCTGATTGCGAATCGGGAACATCACCCGTTCGCGAAACCGATCGTAGCGACGGCCGTCGTCCGAATCGATGACCAGACCGGCCTCAACGAGAACGGGATCGTCATAGCGTTCGAACACCTGACCCAGCCCCTGCCGATCGGTACCGGACCAACCCAGGCCGAACTGAGCAGCGATTTCACCGGTAAGCCCGCGACCTTTCAGGTAGCGGATCGCCGCCGTGGACGCCCGCAGTTGCTTGAGGTAATGCGCTTGTGCAGCATCCAGTACCTGGGTGTAGCGCGACATTACCTCTTTACGCTTGGCGTCCTCGGCCTGCTGACGCGGATTGCGCTGCTCTTCGGGGACGTTGAGTCCAACCGATCCCGCCAGCGTGCGCACTGCTTCAGGGAAGTTCGCGCCGGTATGTTCCATCAGGAACGTAATGGCGCTGCCATGGGCACCGCAACCGAAGCAGTGATAAAACTGTTTGGTGGGGCTTACGGTAAACGAGGGGCTTTTTTCGTTGTGAAAAGGACAAAGGCCAAGCAAGTTGGCCCCACCCTTACGCAACTGGACGTAGCGCCCGACGACATCAGCGATGTCGACGCGGGCTAAGAGATCCTGGATGAATGATTCGGGAATCATTCAAGACCAGGGATCAATACATACGCGGAGGCAGCTGTTGGCTACGGATGCGCTTGTAGTGACGCTTGACGGCGGCAGCTTGCTTGCGCTTGCGCTCAGCCGTGGGCTTCTCGTAGAACTCGCGCGAGCGCAGTTCGGTCAACAGACCAGTCTTTTCAATCGTGCGCTTGAAGCGACGCAGGGCGGCTTCAAACGGCTCGTTTTCTTTCAGTCGAACGATAGGCATGGATGGTAGGGCCTTAAGTATTGCTTTCTGAGAGCTGTCTTAACCGGCTTAATTCGGTGAAAAACCCGTCGGTTGGAAAAACCGGCTGCACCAATGGGAACCAGGTATTTCAAACCAAGCCGCGCGGCGCCCCTAACTGGACACCTGGACGGCGCATTAAACCCGGCACATTAAAAATCCGGCGCGAGGAAATTCGCGTACGCTAATGTTAGCCAGTGATTCTAGCACGGGATTTTTAGTCTTGCGAGCCTTTTCTCACCCACGACTCCAACTGATGCGGGCGCAAGCTGTCGTAGTCCTCGAACGGCTGATGGATCCACGGGTTGGTCGGCAGTTTGTCGACGTAGTAGTCGGGCGTGACCAGCGAGTGCCCTTTCCACCACAGCACCGCACTCTTAAGCTCGGTGATTTCAGGAAACTGCAACTTCAGGTGGTCGTAGACCTTCAAAAACGTCGAGCCCGTATCGACCATATCGTCCACCAGCAACACGCGACCCGACAGCGAACCCCGCGTGATGGTGATGAACTGCGCGATATCCAAAGCGCCCTGCTGCGTGCCGGCCGCCTCGCGATAGCTGCTGGTGGCGAGAATGCCGAGGGGCACATCGTAGATGCGCGACATGACGTCGCCAACGCGCACCCCGCCGCGTGCCAGGCAGAGGATCTGGTCGAACTGCCAGCCCGAGGTATGAACGGCCAGCGCCAGCCGCTCGATCAAGCGGTGGTACTGCTCCCAAGAGATCCAGAGATCACGATCGGTAGTGGGGGGAACGCTCATCGGGCGACAACTCCTAATACTTTGAAAAATGGCGGCCCCGGGTCGTCGCCGGGGCCGCCATCATAACGCGAGACAATCAGTCTGTCAGACCGAAAGCGGGTCGCGCAAAACGATCGTTTCCATACGGTCCGGACCTGTCGACACCATGTCGACCGGCACACCGCACACTTCGGCCACACGGGTCAGGTAACGTTGAGCATTGACCGGCAGCTTGTCGAACGACGTGATACCGACCGTCGATTCGGACCACCCGGGCAGCTCTTCGAACTCAGCCTGCGCCTGCGCCACCGCGTGTGCACCGTAGGGCAACACGTCACGGAACGTGCCATCGGCCGAGCGATACCCCACGCCCAGTCGAATGGTTTCGATACCGTCCAGCACGTCCAGCTTGGTGATGCACAAGCCGGTAATGCCATTGAGCAGCACCGAGCGGCGCAATGCCGCACCATCGAACCAACCGCAGCGACGCGGACGGCCCGTGACCGAGCCGAACTCCTTGCCGACCGTAGCCAGACGCGTACCGATTTCGTCGACCAGTTCCGTGGGGAACGGGCCCGAACCGACACGCGTGGTGTAGGCCTTCGTGATACCCAGAATGTAGTTCAGCGATTGCGGACCCACGCCGGCGCCGGCCGAAGCTGCGCCTGCAAGGCAGTTGCTGCTGGTGACGAAGGGATAAGTGCCGTGATCGACGTCGAGCAGCGCGCCTTGCGCACCTTCGAACAGCAGACGATGTCCGGCTTTTTGGGCGGCGAACAGATTGCTCGATACATCGGCCACCATCGGCGCAATGATGGGCGCAAGCGCCATCGCCTGATCGCGCACGGCTTGCGCCGACACGGCTTCGGCGCCGAGATATTTCGTCAGGACGAAGTTGTGATAATCCAGCGCTTCAGCCAGTTTTTCTTCGAACAGCGGCGGATTGAAAAGATCCTGCACGCGCAACGCGCGGCGAGCCACCTTGTCTTCGTATGCGGGGCCGATGCCACGACCGGTCGTGCCGATCTTGCCTTCGCCCTTGCGCGCTTCGCGCGCCTGATCCACGGCGATATGATACGGCAAAATCAGCGGGCAGATTTCGGAAATCTGCAGACGCGAGCGGACATCCAGGCCGGCGGCTTCGAGCTCTTCGATTTCCTTGAGCAACGCTTCCGGAGACAGCACGACGCCGTTGCCGATATAGCAGGTGACGTGCGGGTGCATGATGCCCGACGGAATCAGCCGCAGAATCGTCTTTTTGCCGTTGATCCACAGGGTGTGGCCGGCATTGTGGCCGCCCTGAAAGCGGACCACGCCTTGCACCGACTCAGCGAGCCAGTCGACGATTTTTCCTTTGCCCTCGTCACCCCACTGGGTGCCGATCACTACTACGTTCTTGCTCATGTCAGGGAATCGATATCGAGTGTCTTGGGAAACATTGATTTCCACAGGCCCTCCCATAAACGGGAGGGAATCAGATTGAAGTCACGACCCAATCGCCGTTCTGGAGAACCAGTTCGCGATCGCAAATGAATTCTTCCTGGTCGTGCTCATGACCGGGTAAGGCCTGGATGACGATTTCGCCTTCGCCGCGCAACGCGCGCACGGCACCGGCGAGATCGGGCGCCTGACCCCACGGCGCGCGAATCGCACGCGCCGGTTCAGCCGGCGGTAGGCCCGCGGCAAGCTTGCGCAGATCGAGACTGAAACCTGTCGCAGGCCGAGCCCGGCCAAAAGCGTGACTGACGTCGTCGTAGCGCCCGCCCGTCACCAACGCACTATGCCAACCCTCGGCATACAGCGCGAATTTAATACCTGAATGATAGGCATAGCCGCCAACATCCGCCAAATCCAGACTGACGGTGACCTCGGGCAATGCCTCGACCAGCCGCTGCAAGGCATCGAGCGCCGTACGAATGCCGGCCAGCGCGGGAAGCCGATCACGTGCGGCAGCCAATACTTCGGTGCCGCCGTACAACGTAGGCAGCGCCACCAGCGCGGCAACCGTATCGGCCCGCAGGCCGCAATCGGTTTCGCTCAGTTCGCGCAAGCCGGGCACATCCTTCTCGCGCAAGCGTGCGATCACACGTTCGGCGCATGCAGCGCCTTGCGGATCGGCGTCGAGAATCGCGCGCAGCACCCCGGGATGACAAATATCCAGACGCGGCTGACGAACACCTGCCACGTTGACCGTGGCCAGCAGCAATCCGATGATCTCCAGATCGGCTTCGATCCCGGCATGCCCGTAGATTTCGGCGCCGATCTGCAACAGCTCGCGGCTTGACAGCAGATCGGTAGGACGCGCGTGGAGCACGGTGCCGCAATAGCATAGACGCGTAACGCCGGCACGATTGAGCAGATGCGAATCGATGCGCGTCACCTGTGGCGTCATGTCGGCCCGCACCCCGAGGGTGCGGCCGGACAGCTGATCCACCAGCTTGCACGTCTGCAGATTCAGATCGCTGCCCGTACCGGACAGCAATGAATCTATGTATTCCACCAGTGGCGGCGCGACCAACTCAAACCCATACGTACGGTATAGATCGAGAAGCTCGCGACGCAACTCCTCGATGCGCCGGGCCTCGGCCGGAAGAATATCGGCGAGGCTCTCGGGCAGCAACCAGTTGCCCATCATAGTTACCTGATAAAGCCAGTGACGCGTAAAAGCGTCGCCCAAACAAAAACGGCTGAGGGGCGTAAGCCCGCTCAGCCGCTGCGGAAATGTCTTTTAAAGCTTACGCAGTATTGTACACGTCTACTGGGCTGGTGTCGCCGCCGGTGCCCGCGGCACGACTGCCGCCGGCGGGGTGGCAGCACCTGCCGCCGCCGGCGTGGCTGTCGCAGCCGCCGCACCGTTGCCGTTGTTGACGCCCATGCCCGCACCCACCGACTTCATGTACTGGAAGAACTCGGAACTGGGATCGACCACCAACACATCACGACGATCGGAGAAGGCCGCGCGATAAGCCTCGAGGCTCTTGTAGAACGTAAAGAACTCGGGGTTCTTGCTGTATGCCTCGGCATAAATATTACTTGCCGTGGCGTCGCCCTCACCCATGATGGCCTGCGCCTTGCCGTAGGCTTCGGCAAGCAGCACTTCGCGTTGACGATCGGCATCGGCGCGAATGCGTTCGCTATCAGCAGCACCTTGCGAACGCAGTGCATTGGCTGCACGCAAACGCTCGGCTTCCATGCGGCGATAGACCGACTCGGAGATTTCAGGCGCGTATTCGATACGGCGCAAACGCACGTCGACGACTTCGACGCCGAGCGGCTTGGCGCGTGCCGCCACGTTGGCGAGAATTTCGCCCATGGCCACATCGCGTTCGGACGAAATGGCTTCCGAAACCGTGCGACGGTTGATCGACGCGTTCAAGGCATCACGAATCAACGCTTGCAAGCGCTCGCGCGCGCCACCTTCGGTCCCGCCGAACGTGACGTAGAACAAACGCGGATCCGCGATGCGCCACTTCACGTACGAATCGATCAGGAGGTTTTTCTTTTCCTTGGTCTGGATGCGTTCGGCATCGTCGGACTCAATGGTCAGGATCCGCTTGTCGAGGGTGACGATGTTTTGAAACGGCGGCGGCAGCTTGAAATACAAGCCGGGTTCGGCGATCACGCGACGCACCTCACCAAGCGAGAACTGAAGCGCGTAATCGCGTTCGCGCACGATAAACATGCAGGAGGACAACACGGCCAGGATGACGAGCAGGCCGATGAAAATAGGAAATAAACGACGTTGCATAATTTTTGGTCTCCGGCCGATTAGCGCGCTTGACGATCGCGGGTCAGAGCATTGCTGCTGGGACTACCGGAATTGCCGGAAGACGACGGATTTGCATTGCCGGTATTGCTATTGCCGGACCCCACACGCGGCATGGCAGGCAACGAAGGTGCGGTGCCGCCTGGCAGACTCAGATTCGAGTTGACCGGCTTGCCACCCGCTTCTTGCGCGGACTGTTGCATGATCTTGTCCAACGGCAGGTAGATCATGTTGTTGCCGTTCTTGGTGTCGACCATGACTTTGCTGGAGCCGGAGTACAACGTCTGCATCGTTTCGAGATACAGGCGTTCGCGCATGATCTGCGGCGCTTTGTTGTACTCGTTGAGGATGCTGGTGAAACGCGCGGCATTACCGGTTGCGTCACCGACGGCGCGAGCACGATAACCTTCCGCATCTTCAAGCATGCGCGAAGCTTGACCCGAAGCAAGCGGCACGACCTGATTGGCGTACGCGTAGCCTTCGTTGACCTGGCGCTCGCGATCCTGACCGGCCTTGACTGCATCGTCGAACGCGGCCTGCACCTGCTCGGGCGGCTGCACGTTTTGAATCGCGACGGATTCGACCTGAACGCCGGTGTTGTAACGTTCGAGGATCTCCTGCATCAGCTTCTGCACAGCGATCGCGACTTCGGTACGGCCTTCATACAGCACCGAATCCATCGGACGCTTGCCGACGATTTCGCGCATGGCCGTTTCGGCTGCCTGACGCACGGACGCATCCGGGTCGCGTGTCTTGAACAGATAGTCGGGTGCCCCATCGCCACGCAGGCGATATTGCACGACGAACTGCATATCGACGATGTTTTCGTCGGTCGTGAGCATCAGCGCTTCGGGCAACACCTTGGTACGTGCGCCGCCACGGAAGCCGACCTCAAACGTGCGCAGCTGCGAGACGTTGACCGTTTCGGAGTTTTGAATGGGATACGGGATGCGCCACTGGAAGCCGGGGCCGGACGTCTTGGTGTACTTGCCGAATTGCGTGACGACCGCGACCTGCCCTTCCTGAACGATATAGAAGCCGCTCGCCAGCCAGACCGCGACGAGCACGCCCACGATCACGCCACCGCCGATGCGCATGCCGCGCGGGGGGATGCCCGGGCCGCCGCCTTCGGGCGAATTCGGCGGGCGCCGATTATTATTCTTGCGACCGAACAAACCGCTCAGACGATTATTGAAATCGCGCCACACCTCATCGAGGTCGGGCGGACCGTCATTGCGATTTTGCGGCCGCTTGGGCGGTTCATTGCCGCCGTTGCTGCCACGTCCCCAACCGGGGTCATTCAGATTGAACAGTTTGGTGATTTGACGCATTTCTTCCCGCAATCTGACTGATCTCTGCTATTGCCCCGCGCAACGCCTCAAGACCAGCGCGCTCCGAGGCGCTTACAAATACTCGCGCAATCGTACCATGCGCATCCCGCTCGACCCTGGGCTCGAAACCGGCCCGGTCGATCTTGTTGTAGACCATGATGGTCGGCACCTCGCCGGCGCCGATATCGGCCAATACCTTATTGACCTCGAAGATCTGTTCATCGCGTTGCGGGCTCGAGGCATCGACGACATGCAGCAGCAGATCGGCGTGCACGGCCTCTTCGAGCGTCGCACGAAACGCGGCGATCAACTGAGGCGGCAAGTCACGAATGAACCCCACCGTATCGGACAACGTGACCGATCCGGCGCCTTCGATCCAGATTCGACGCGTCGTTGTATCTAAAGTTGCAAATAATTGATCGGCAACGTAAGCGCCGGCGTTCGTCACGGCATTGAACAAGGTCGATTTGCCGGCGTTCGTGTAGCCCACAAGCGACACCGAAACGGCGCCGCCACGGGCACGTGCGCGGCGCTGCGTCTTGCGCTGGCGTTCGACCTTATCGAGACGCTCGCGCAGCAACTTGACCTTGTCGCCAATGATGCGGCGATCCATTTCGAGCTGGGCTTCGCCCGGACCGCGCATCCCGATACCGCCACGCTGGCGCTCCAAGTGGCTCCACATGCGCGTCAGCCGGGTGGACAAGTGCTGCAACTGCGCAAGCTCCACCTGCAGCTTGCCCTCGTGACTCTTGGCGCGCAGCGCGAAGATATCGAGAATCAAGGCCACACGGTCGACCACGCGCAGCGTGAATTCGCGCTCGAGATTGCGTTGCTGGGCGGGCGACAGGGGCTGGTCGAACAGGACGACTTCGGCGTCGTAGGTCTTGGCCTGAAGAACGGCCTCCTCCACCTTGCCACTGCCGATGAAAAACTTGGCGTCGGGGCGATCGCGGCGCACACGGACGGTATCCACGATGTCGGCACCCGCACCGCGGGCCAGCATGGCGAACTCTTCGGCATGGGCTTCGAAATCGGGATTGCCGAGATCGACACTAATAATCAATGCACGCATGCGAACCTCGCTTGGCGACCGGCGAGAAAATGCCCGCCGTCACGAAACGTGCGGCGGGCAGTAAAGGCCAAAGAAAGAAACGGATTATTCAGCGGGGACTTCCACCTGAAAATTGACGGCGCGTGCAGGCACGACCGTGGAAATAGCGTGCTTGTAGACCATCTGCGTCACGGTGTTGCGAAGCAGAACGACGTACTGATCGAACGATTCGATCTGGCCTTGCAACTTGATCCCGTTGACCAGATAGATGGACACGGGCACATGATCCTTGCGCAACGTGTTAAGAAACGGGTCTTGCAGTGTTTGCCCTTTATTGCTGCTCATTGGCCAGGCTCCAGTTGTGTTGTTTTGAGTGGTGGAAATTGGAGAGAAAGTCTACTGTACAGGGTTTTCCCGGCAGGTGCCACTTGGGGGCTGGACGTTTGAAACACACTGTATACGCGGTTCTCGCGGGTGTGCGGTCCCGTTTCAGCACCGTTACGCAAGGATGGTATCCAGCGCATGAATCAGGGCGTCGCATTCGGCCGGCGTACCGATCGTAATCCGCAAGAAGTTGCTGATCCGCGGCTGATTGAAATGTCGCACGATGATCCGCCGCTCCCGCAATGCAGCGGACAGCCCGGCCGCGTCACGCGACCCATGCCGGACAAAAACGAAATTGGCCGCCGACGGCAGCACATCGAAGCCGCGGGCGGTGAGCGCTTGCACCAGACGGTCGCGCGAGGCCATCACCTCGCTGCGCGTGCGCTGGAAATAGGCGTCATCCTCGAACGCCGCGATCGCGCCCGCTTCCGCCAGACGATCGACCGGGTAGGAATTGAAGCTGTTCTTCACGCGCTCCAGCGCATCGATCAACGGCTGCTGGCCAATGGCAAAGCCCACCCGCAGCCCGGCGAGCGAACGCGATTTTGAGAGTGTTTGCACGACCAGCAAATTGTCGTAGCGCGCCACGAGGCCGATCGCTGTTTCGCCACCGAAGTCGACGTAAGCTTCATCCACGACCACCACGGCCTGCGGATTGGCCTGCAGCACCTGCTCGATCGCGGCCAACGGCAGCAACAGCCCGGTGGGTGCGTTGGGGTTGGGGAAGATGATGGCGCCCGCGGGCGACGCATCGGCGGCACCGAAACCCGCGGGGTCGATCCGGAAATCTTCCGCCAGCGCGACGGCTTCGTAGGCGATGCCGTAAAGACCGCAATACACCGGGTAAAAGCTGTACGAGATGTCGGGAAACCGCAGAGGCAACGGATGCTTGAGCAGCGCCTGAAATACATGCGCCAGCACTTCGTCCGACCCGTTGCCCACGAACACCTGGTTCGTGTCGACACCGTAGTAGCGGGCGATGGTGCCGCGCAAACGCTCCGAACTCGGGTCGGGATACCGCTTCAGCGTGTCGTTCGCCGCCGCACAAATGGCTTCGATCACCTTCGGTGACGGGCCACTGGGATGCTCATTGGTGTTGAGCTTGATGAGGTCCTGCACCTTCGGCTGCTCGCCGGGCACGTAGGGCTTCAACGTGCCGACGACGGCGCTCCAGAAACGGCTCATGCGAACGTGACCTTAGGCGTAAGGATTTTGGGAAGACTTGAACTCGACGCGCAACGGCGTGCCATTGAGGCGGAACGCTTCGCGGAAACGCGTTTCGAGATAACGGCGGTACGAATCCGAAATCGCATCCAGCGCGTTGCCGTGCACGATGATGAGCGGCGGATTTTGCCCGCCCTGGTGAGCGTAGCGCATCTTGGGACGGAAAATACCCTTGCGCGGCGGTTGCTGTTGCTCGACGGCGGCCTGCAACTCGCGTGTGAGCTTGGGCGTCGACAGCTTGGCGAATGCCGCTGCGTGGGCTTCGTTGATCGACTTGAGCACGGGCTTGATGCCCTGCCCCGTCAAGGCCACGAGGTTGTGCACGTTCGCAAACGACAGGAAGCGCAACTTGCGCTGGAATTCCCGCTCGATGCGGTTGCGCTGATCGGCGTCGGTGTCGTCCCACTTGTTGATGGCCACCACCACTGCACGTCCCGTCTCGAGCACGAACCCGGCGATGTGCGCGTCCTGATCCGACACCTCTTGCGTCGCGTCGATCATCAGCAGCACCACGTTGCTGGCCTCGATGGCCTGCAAGGTCTTGATGACGGAAAACTTCTCGATCGCCTCGAACACCTTGCCCCGCTTGCGCAAGCCCGCGGTGTCGATCAGCGTGTAGCGCTTGCCGCCCTTGTCGAACTCGATCTCGATGGCGTCGCGCGTAGTGCCCGGCATATCGAATGCGATCACCCGCTCTTCGCCCATCAGCGTATTGATCAACGTGGACTTGCCCACGTTGGGCCGGCCGACGATGGCCAGCTTGATACGGTGATCATGCGGCAACTCGGGCATCTCGGGCGCATCCGCTTCGTCGCCGTCGAAATCGGCTTCCGAATCCGTGCGCTCCGGCTTGACCTCGCCCATGCCTTCGAGCGCGATGTCGATCAGTTCGCCGATACCGTCGCCGTGCGCCGCCGAGATCGGATAAGGCTGACCCAGGCCGAGCTCGTGGAACTCGGCGGTCGCGTTGCCCGCGCCCATGCCTTCGGCCTTGTTGACCGCCAGCAGCACACGCTGGCTGTTACGGCGCAACAGCTGCGCGATGTCGTGGTCATGTCCATTGACGCCGGCGCGCGCATCGACCAGGAAAATCACCACATCGGCTTCGGCGATCGCCTGCTTGGTCTGGCGTGCCATCTCGAGCAGGATGCCGTCCTTGGCCACGGGTTCGAAACCGCCGGTGTCGATGACGATAAACGGCTTCTCGCCAACCCGTCCCTCGCCGTAGTGACGATCGCGCGTCAGACCGGAGAAGTCTGCGACGAGCGCCGCTCTCGATCGGGTGAGCCGATTGAAGAGCGTCGACTTGCCGACATTAGGGCGGCCGACCAGGGCGACGACAGGTTTCAATGACACGTTATTTCAGACTTTCTAAGAGTTAAGGAGTGCCGATCAAGGCGATGTCGCCGTTGCCGGTTTGCACGAGCACGCCTTGCGAGGTGGTCTGCAGGGGCGACACAATGGCGCCGCCGCCGAGCGACACGCGCGCCAGGAGCTTGCCGTCGGTGGACGACAGGAAATGCACGTACCCGTCATAGTCGCCATAGGCCACCGCGCCGCGCAACACGGCCGGGGCGCTGAGCTGACGATTACGCAGCGCGTTCTGCTTCCAGAGATTGCTGCCGGCATCCAGCGAGAAGGCGTTGGCCACGCTTTGGGCATCGGCCGTATAAGCATTGCGATCGTCGACCGTCATGCCGCTCGAACTGGAAAAATCCTTGGCCCACAGCGCACGGCCGCCCTGCGAGACGTCGAAGCAGGTGATGCGGCCCTGATAGGCCACCGCGCACAGCAGGCGCCCGGCGATCTGCGGCGCACCGACCACGTCGGTCAACCGCTCGAGATCGCTGCCCCCCTTGGGCTGGGATACCGTGGCTTCCCACTGTACGTTGCCGGACGCCGTGTTGATGGCGAGCAGCTTGCCGCCCGGCAGACCGGTAATCACCAGACCTTGCGCCAACACCATCTGCGAGCCGCTTTGCAGCGCCAGCGCGGGACCTGGACGCTGCAGACTCCACATGCGTTCACCCGAATTGATGTCGAAGGCCTGGATGCGGTAGTCGCCGCTGCGAATCACGACCACGCCGAACCCGACCACGGGCGGCACCGACACATTGCTGGTGGCACGGGTGCGCCACTTTTCCTTGCCGCTGTCGTCGTACGCGATGATCTCACCGCGTTCGGACGCGACCACGGTCACATTGCCGTCCGTGCCCACGCCAGCCGACAGATCGGTATCCGCGTCGGCGGTCCACACCGAACGGCCGTCGGCCAGATTGTATTTACCCAGCTTGCCGTTGGGCGTGGCGGCATAGACGGCGTCATTGATGACGACCGGCGCGAAGCCGATGCCCGCGCCACGTCCCACCGACGTCTTCCAGACCTGCTTGACCGCCAGGCCCGGTGCGTACTCGGTCAACGGCGCCGGGTCGTTGCGCCCGTCGTCGTTGGAGAAAATCGAGCAACCGGCCAGTGCCGTCAGGCACAGTGCAGCCGCCGCCATTTTGGGGCCACGCGCGAACGTCGTCTTCCACAAAGCCATCATGCACCACCCAACGCATCAAGTTTCAAACGGACCACCTGGACCAGAGGATCCCTGTTGCCCAGCGTATCGATTGCCTTCTTCCACGCCGTACGCGCCTCGTCCGGCTTGCCTTGTGCAGCGAAGATATCGCCGCGGCGATCTTCGAACAGCGCCGCGAACGGGGCTGGCGCATCGGTGAGTTGCGCGAGCGCCTGATCGTACTGCTTCAAGTCGAGCAACATGCCCGCCAGACGCAATTTCGCCACCGGTTGCAAAGGCGCATGCTGCTTCTGAGCCGCCAACCACGTCAATTGCTCACGGGCGGCATCGGGATCGTTTTGCGCCTGCAGGGCTTGCGAGGCGACGAGCGCGCCACGCGCGGCATAGCCCGTGGCGGGATAATCGGCGCGCAAGGTGCCCACGGCAGCCTTGATGCGTACCGCGGCATCGGCACCGCCCAGGCGGGCCGCGTCTTCAAGCGCTTCGAAATAGCCCATGGCCTGGTTGGCGCGATGGTTCTGGTAGGCCTTCCAGGCGGTCCAGCCGCCCCATGCCAATGCTGCCGCCGCCACGACTGCCATGATCAGCGTGCCATATTTCGCCCACCACGCCTTGAGCGCGTCGAATTGTTCTTGCTCTTCCAGATCGTAAGCCATGCTGCTCAACCCTTCGATTTCAGTACTTCGGGCAAGGCCGCCAGGGGCACTTGCTGTTGCGCCTGTACGGCGTCGCCCGCGCCGCGCAGATATTTGACGCTGGCCGTGTCGGACGCCACTTCGTCGGCGCCAAGGATAACCGCAACGCGCGCACCGCTGGTATCGGCACGCTTGAACTGCGCCTTGAAGCTGCCGCTGCCGGCATGCACGATGACCGCGAGGCCCACGTCGCGCAGGCGTTCGCCCACCTTCGCCGCGAGCCGCTGCGCCTCTTCGCCCTGGTGCACGATGTAGACGTCGCACTCTGGCTCGGCTTCGCGCTCACCGGTCTGCTCCCACAATTCGAGCAGACGCTCCATGCCGATGGCAAAGCCTACGGCGGGGTTCGGCTTGCCGCCCAGCAAGGCGATCAGGCCGTCGTAACGCCCGCCGCCGCACACCGTGCCCTGGGCGCCGATGCGATCGGTGACCCACTCGAACACGGTGAGATTGTAATAGTCGAGACCGCGCACCAGCCGCGGATTCAGGCGATAGCCGATGCCTGCATCGTCCAGGCGCTTGCACACGCCGTCGAAATGCGCGCGCGATTCGTCGCCCAGAAAATCGAACAAGCGCGGCGCAGCGTCGGCCATGGCCTGCATGGCCGGGTTCTTCGTATCCAGCACGCGCAGCGGGTTGCTGTACATGCGGCGCAGGCCGTCCTCATCCAGCACATCCTTGTGCGACTCGAGATAGGTGATGAGCGCGGCGCGATGCGCAGCACGTTCCTCAGCCTGACCCAGCGAGTTGAGTTCGAGGCGCACATCGGTCAAGCCCATGCGTTGCCACAGCCGGCCGAGCATGACGATCAATTCGGCATCGACATCGGGACCGGCAAACCCGAGCGCTTCGACGTCGATCTGATGAAACTGACGATAGCGGCCGCGTTGCGGACGCTCGTGCCGAAACACGGGCCCCATCGCGTACACGCGCTGCGGCCGGTCATACAGCAGATTGTGTTCGATGGTGGCGCGCACCATGCCGGCGGTCATTTCGGGCCGCAGCGTGAGCGAGTCGCCGTTGAGCGCGTCGGTGAACGTGTACATCTCTTTTTCGACGATGTCGGTGACCTCGCCGATGCCGCGCGTGAACAGACGCGTGTATTCCAGCACCGGCGTGCGCAGATTGCGGTAACCGTAGCCGGCAAGCCAATCGCGCACGATGGCCTCGAGTTGCTCCCAGCGCGCGCCCACTCCGGGCAGCGCGTCATTCATGCCACGCAGGGCCGAGACTTTTTGAAACGCTTGCGTCATGTCCATCATGCCGTCGGACGATGCGCTACGCACCCCGCTACGGCAATGTCCCTCTGCTTAGTGTTGCGCGTGCTGGCCGCCATAGCGGCGCACGACGTAGTTTTCGACGATGGCCTGAAACTCTTCGGCGATGCGGTCGCCCTTGAGTGTGACCGTGCGTTCGCCGTCGACGAAAACCGGAGCGGAAGGCACCTCGCCGGTGCCCGGCAGGCTGATGCCGATATCCGCATGCCGGCTTTCGCCCGGCCCGTTGACCACACAGCCCATGACGGCCACGTTCATCGATTCGACGCCAGGATATTGGGTGCGCCAGACGAGCATCTGACGGCGCAGATAGGACTGGATGCTATCGGCCAATTCCTGGAAGAAGGTGCTGCTCGTACGACCGCAACCGGGGCATGCCACCACCATCGGCGTGAAAGCGCGCAATCCCATGGTCTGCAGGATTTCCTGCGCCACGACCACTTCACGCGTGCGATCGCCACCCGGCTCGGGTGTGAGCGAGATGCGGATGGTGTCGCCAATGCCCTGCTGCAGCAGCACCGACAACGCTGCGGTGGACGCCACGATCCCCTTGCTGCCCATGCCGGCCTCGGTCAAGCCGAGGTGCAGGGGATAGTCGCAACGCGACGACAGATCGCGATAGACGGCGATCAGATCCTGAACGTGACTCACCTTGCACGACAGGATGATGGCGTTGCCGGGCAAGCCCAGCAACTCGGCGCGCTGCGCATTGCTGATGGCCGAGACGACCAACGCGTCGCGCATGACGGCCTGGGCTTCCCAAGGCTGCGCACGGCGGCTGTTCTCGTCCATCTTGCGCGCCATCAACTCGTGATCGAGGCTGCCCCAGTTAACGCCGATGCGCACGGGCTTTTGATGCCGGCACGCCACTTCGATCATCTGAGCGAAGTTATCGTCGCGCTTTTTGCCGCCACCCATATTGCCCGGATTGATGCGGTACTTTGAAAGTGCCTGCGCACAATCGGGAAACTGCGTGAGCAGCTTGTGGCCGTTGTAGTGAAAGTCGCCGACCAGCGGCGTATCGACGCCCATGCGGTCGAGCTGTTCGCGGATGGCGATGACCTCACGGGCGGCTTCGGGCGTGTTGACCGTGATCCGGACCATTTCGGAACCGGCTTGCGCCAGCGCCTTGACCTGAATGGCGGTTGCGATCGCATCGGCCGTGTCGGTATTGGTCATCGACTGCACCACCACGGGCGCACCGCCGCCGATCGACACCTTGCGATCGCCCCACGACACCGCAACGGCGCGGGTGGCACGACGGCCGGCAGCACCCACGTGGGGCGGTTCGGCGTCGCTCAGCGTCGACGACAAATCAATCGAAGTCGGTTCGTTCATTCAGGGCGTATTCCGGGGTATCCAGCCGGCAGGCAACCAATCGGCGGGCAACCAGCCCTGCCAGAAAGCGTAGGCCACGCCTGCGAGCACCACGACGAGCAAGATAAAGAGCCAGCCCCAAGGCATGCCGGACCCGCTTTCCTCGTCGGTCGGCATGGCGGCACGGCCCTGCAGCGGCGCTCGCGGCGCCTCGTTCACCAGACCGCGCGATTCCCCGGTGTGCGCGGCGAGCGAGGCCACGATCGCGGCATCGTCGGCACCGAGCAGCCGGGCATAATTACGGGCCAGGCCGCGCAGCGAGACGCCCGTGGGCAACTCGTCCCATCGTTCGTTTTCGAGGGCGTCGATCTGGCGCGGCGCAAACTTGATTCGACTGGACACTTCTTCCAACGACCAGCCGCGCGTCTGGCGCAGCGCGCGCAGGGAGCCGCCGAGCGTCGTGGGCACACCTGCCCCGCCAGCGGGGTCGAGTGTTGCGGAAGCGGAATCTGAAACCGGAATACTCATGCCGCCACCTGCTTGATGGGAATGGAAAGGCGTTGCGTTGCCATGCGTTCGGCGATCCGCGTACGGTCGCGTACTTCGCCGGCGAGCTGACCACAGGCGGCGTCGATATCCTCGCCGCGGGTCTTGCGCACCGTCGTGATGACACCTGCATCCATCAGCCGTTGCGCAAACGTGCGCACCCGCGCCATCGGCGATCGGGTCAGTCCGGACTGAGGAAACGGGTTGAACGGAATCAAGTTGAGCTTGCAGCGCACCTGGCGCGCAATCTCGATCAATTCGCGCGCGTGCGCATCACTATCGTTGATGCCGTCGAGCATCACGTATTCGAACGTGATGAAATCGCGCGGGGCAAATTCGAGATAGCGATTGCACGCAGCAATCAGCTCTTTGAGCGGATATTTCTTGTTGAGCGGCACCAAACGATCGCGCAGCGCATCATTGGGCGCATGCAGCGAAACGGCCAATGCCACCGGGCAGTCTTGCGATAGCCGGTCCATCATCGGCACCACGCCCGAGGTGGACACCGTGACCCGCCGGCGCGACAAGCCGTAGGCATTGTCATCGAGCATCAGCTTGAGCGCGGTGACGACAGGCACGTAGTTGAGCAACGGCTCGCCCATGCCCATCATGACCACATTGCTGATCACGCGCGGATCGGCCGTGGCGTCGACCTTGCCATCCGGACCGGCCAGACGCGCACTGCCGATGTCGCGCTCGATCTCGCGCCGCGCCCACCACAATTGGCCGATGATCTCGCTGGCCGTGAGGTTGCGGCTGAAACCTTGATATCCGGTTGAGCAGAACGGGCAACCGACGGTACACCCGGCCTGACTCGAAATACATAGCGTGCCGCGATCGTCTTCGGGAATGAACACCGTTTCGACCGCATTGCCCGCCCCCACATCGAACAGCCACTTGCGGCAGCCGTCGGTGGCGTGCTGTACCGTGGACACCGTGGGTGCTTGCACGACGCAATGCTGCGTCAGTTGTTCGCGAAAACCACGGGCCAGGTCGGACATGTCCTCGAAAGCATCGGCGCCACGCTGGTGAATCCAGCGCTGCAACTGCCGGGCGCGAAACGGCTTGCCGCCCCACTGGGCGACGAGGTCGGCCAGCGCGGAGGCATCCATGCCCAACAGATTGACGCGTTCGAGATTGTCCATGTCTTGCTTGAACCGGATTGGAGACTGACGAATCAGTCTAGCCAATTAACGGCTGTGGATATTGATTTCGGGGAAAAAGAAGGCGATTTCCACGGCAGCGGTTTCGGCAGCGTCCGAACCGTGAACGGCGTTGGCGTCGATGCTGTCGGCGAAATCGGCGCGGATCGTGCCTTTTTCTGCTTTCTTGGGATCGGTCGCGCCCATCAGGTCACGGTTCTTCAGGATGGCGCCTTCGCCTTCCAGCGCTTGCACGAACACCGGGCCCGAGATCATGAAGTCGACCAGATCCTTGAAGAAGGGGCGCGCGCTGTGAACGGCGTAGAAACGCTCGGCATCCGCACGCGACAATTGCAGCATGCGTGCAGCGATGACTTTGAGGCCGGCCTGCTCGAAACGAGCGACGATTTGACCGACAACGTTCTTGGCCACGGCATCGGGCTTGATGATCGAGAGGGTACGTTCGATGGACATGAAAACTCCGCAAATACAGTCTGGGGTGAGAAATCGGGCGGCGTGTCCGCCACCAACCGATCAGAATTGTCCAATAAAAACAGGGACTTCTAAAAGGTTTACAGTAACCCGGCATTCTAGCATGTCAACATGACCTGCTCCATCATAGAATTACGGGTTTACCCAGGCCGAAATTCAGGCCGATCGCCCGCCCGCAGGAACACTGATGAACGCACCCGCCCCGACCCTTTTGTCCCAGGAACTGTCCAAAAGTTTCGAACCCGCCGAGATCGAAGCCCACTGGTACAGCACGTGGGAACAGCGCGGCTACTTCCAGGCCGGCCAACACGTTGCCCAGCCCGGCGCTGACGGCCAGAGCGCGACCGCGCCCACATTCGTGATCCAGTTGCCGCCCCCCAACGTCACCGGGACGTTGCACATGGGCCATGCGTTCAACCAGACGATCATGGACGCCCTCACCCGCTATCACCGCATGCGGGGCTTCGACACGCTCTTCGTGCCGGGTACGGATCACGCCGGCATTGCCACGCAGATCGTCGTCGAGCGACAACTGGATGCACAGAAGGTGTCGCGCCACGACCTCGGCCGCGAAGCCTTCGTGGAAAAGGTGTGGGAATGGAAGCACAAGTCGGGTGACGCCATCACGCAACAGGTTCGCCGCCTGGGCGCCTCCATCGACTGGAAGCGCGAATACTTCACCATGGATGAGCGCATGTCGCGCGGCGTGGTCGAGACGTTCGTGCGCCTGTACCGCGAGGGCCTGATCTACCGCGGCAAGCGCCTGGTGAACTGGGATCCGAAGCTGCTCACCGCCGTATCCGACCTGGAAGTGAGTTCGGAGGAAACCGACGGCCACATGTGGCACATCCTGTATCCCTTCGTCGATGGCCCGCAAACCATCGTCGACAAGGACGGCGGATCGGTCACCCTTCAGGGCATGACGATCGCCACGACGCGGCCCGAGACCATGCTGGCCGACGGCGCACTGTGCGTGCACCCCGATGACGCGCGTTATGCGCACCTGGTGGGCAAACAGGTCGAGCTGCCGCTGTGCGACCGCACGATCCCCATCATCGCCGACGACTTCGTCGATCCCGAATTCGGCACGGGATGCGTCAAGATCACCGGCGCCCACGATTTCAACGACTATGCCTGCGCGCAACGTCACAACCTCCCGCTGATCGTGATCTTCACGCTCGATGCGCACATCAATGAGAACGGCCCCGAGCGCTTTCAAGGCTTGTCGCGCGAAGATGCGCGCCGCGCCGTGGTGGCCGCACTCGAGGAAGAACAGTTCCTGGTCAAGGTCGAGCCGCACAAGATGATGCAGCCGCGGGGCGATCGCACTGGCGTCGTGCTGGAACCCATGCTCACCGACCAATGGTTTGTGGCCATGAGCAAGCCGGCGCCCGAAGGCACGCACCATCCAGGCAAGAGCATCACCGAAGCCGCACTGGACGTGGTCGCCAACGGCGAAGTCACCTTCTACCCGGAAAACTGGACCACGATCTACAACCAGTGGCTCAACAACATTCAGGACTGGTGCATCTCGCGTCAATTGTGGTGGGGTCACCAAATTCCCGCCTGGTATTCGGAAGACGGTCAGATTTTCGTCGCCCACACCGAAGAGGACGCCCGCGCGCAAGCTGCGGCGGCCGGCGCCACGGGCGAGTTGAAACGCGATCCCGACGTGCTCGACACCTGGTTCTCGTCCGGCCTGGTGCCGTTCACGACGATGGGCTGGCCGGATGAAACGCCCGATATGCAGCGCTATCTGCCTTCCAGCGTACTGGTGACGGGCTTTGACATCATCTTCTTCTGGGTCGCCCGGATGGTGATGTTGAGCACGCACCTGACCGGCAAGATCCCGTTCAAGCACGTGTACGTGCACGGACTGATCCGCGACGCCGACGGCCAGAAGATGAGCAAGTCCAAGGGCAATACGCTGGACCCCGTCGACCTGATCGACGGCGTCGATCTGGACACGTTGATCGCCAAGCGCACCACCGGCCTCATGAATCCCAAGCAAGCGGGTGCCATCGAGAAGGCGACGCGTCGCCAGTATCCGGACGGCATCCCGGCGTATGGCACGGATGCGCTGCGCTTCACGATGTCGGCTTATGCCACGCTGGGCCGCAACATCAACTTCGATCTGAAGCGCTGCGAAGGCTATCGCAACTTCTGCAACAAGCTGTGGAACGCCACCCGCTTCGTGCTGATGAATACCGACGGCCACGCGCTGCATGGCGATGAGGTCGGCGAAACGTCGTTCGTGGATCGCTGGATCGTCAGCCAGCTGCAGACGCTGGAAGCGGATGTTGCGCGCGGCTTCGCCGACTACCGCCTCGATAACGTCGCAAATGCCCTGTATCGCTTCGTCTGGGACGAATATTGTGATTGGTACGTCGAACTCGCCAAGGTACAAATCCAGACCGGCACGCCGGCCCAGCAATTGGGCACGCGCCGCACCTTGATTCGCGTGCTGGAAGCCGTCCTGCGCCTGGCCCATCCCGTCATTCCGTTCATCACGGAAGCGTTGTGGCAGAAGGTGTCGGTTGCGGCCGGCAAGCGCGCGGAAGGCGACGAGACCAGCGTCAGCATCCAGCCGTTCCCGCAGCACAACCCTGCCGCCGTCGACGCAGCCGCGGAAGCAGACGTGGCCACGCTCAAGGCGCAGATCGATGCCGTGCGCGCACTGCGCAGCGAAATGAGCCTGGCACCGTCATTGAAAGTGCCGCTCATTGCCCAGGGCGATGCGACCGAACTGCAACGCAATGCGCCTTACCTGGCAACGCTCGCACGGCTGGAAAAGGTGGACATCGCCGACTCCCTGCCGGATGTTGGCGCACCGGTACAGGTGGTGGGCACGACCCGCTTGATGCTACACGTCGAGATCGACGTGGCGGCCGAGCAGGCGCGCCTGGACAAGGAAATCGCCCGCATCGAGGGTGAGATCGCCCGCGCCCAGGCCAAGCTCGGCAACGAAGGCTTCGTGGCGCGCGCGCCGGCTGCCGTGGTCGAACAAGAGCGCACCCGCGTCGCGCAGTTCAACGAAACGCTCACGCAAGTGCGCGAGCAACGGGCTCGCTTGAAGTAATGGCCTGAACCCAAGTCGCGGCAGGCTTGAGAAACTCGCCTCCTGCAACGCGATGAAGAAAGCCCGCACCCTGAACAAGGTGGCGGGCTTTTTTTCTAGGGCTTGAACGCGATAGTGGAAGGGACAGCGAGCACGTGTGGTGCACGGACGGTCGCGACCAGGAGCGCGGCGCTCTCGGTCACAAGCGCGTCGCCTTAGGCGCGGGACGCCGTCCAGTCACCGGTGGCGGTACCGGCCTTGCTTCCCTTGATCGACTTGCCGTTCACCGTGCCGGTGTACCGCACACCGTTGACCGTAAACATGATTTGGGTGCCGTTGACGCGCGCATCGGAAATCGCCGCATCGCCCAATTTGCCGCTCAACACCTGGAAATTCTGCGTGAGCGTCAATGGCTGGCCGCCGACCTGCCACGTACCGTCAACCTTGGCCGGCACGATCCACAACAACGCCGTGCAGTAATTGGTGCACCCGTCGGTCACGGTTTCCGATTGATCGGGCTGCCAGTCTCCCATCCGGAATGAGTTCGACACGATGCGCGTCCCCGGCTTGAGATCGAGGATCTTGGGGCGCAGCTTTTCGTTGATCGACGGCAACAGGAACATCGTGATGACATCCGCCTTCGACAGGTCCGTATCGAACAGATCGGCCGTGCTGAACGTGGCGCGATCCTTGACCTTCTCCTTGGCCGCGTTCGCCCGAGCCAACTCGGCCATGTCCGGGTTGTATTCGATGCCCTTAGCGGTCAAGCCGCGCTTGGCGGCGGTAATGACGGTGCGACCGTCGCCGGAACCCAGGTCGATCAGATAATCCTTGGGCGTGACCTTGGCGATATCGAGCATCTTCTCGACCAAAACCTGGGGCGTGGGCACCCACACGACATCCTTGCCGTTTTGTCCCACGGTGGGGTTATAGCCTGCTGTGGACGCTGCCGCGGGCGCCTGCGCCTGAGCCTGCGCGTACGCTGCAAGCGGAACCGCTGCAAGGGCAAGCGAAGCAATCAATGCTGAAACATAACGCGTCGATCGGCTCGCGCCGACATGGCTGAGCGGACCGGACGCGCTATCGGCCTTTGCGGTCGAAGAAGTGAGCGACAAGTGCATGATGACTTTCCTGTTCAAGATAGGCTGACGGAGGAGGCTTGCATTAACGCTGAACGAAATCTATATCGTGCCGGTGAAGGCAGATTGGGGCGGCACCGGCATGAACCGCGACAGGAGCTGAAAGATGCCTGAACGCGTGCCGTAGAGGATGACCTTATTCCGACGCCGAAGTTCCGGCAAGTGTGAATCGATCTCATCTGTACCCCCCGCAGCGTTGGCAGGACGCCCCCCTCCGTCAGGCTCGGCGCTTGCTAAGCAGGGCCGACCCCTTACAGAGCAGCACAAGTAAATGAATTCCGCCAATGCGCGCCCCGAAATCAGCGTTCTCGCTGTCGACGATGAGCCCCTTATTCTCGACCTTCTCGTTGAATCGCTGCGCGAGCTCGGTTTTCAACCCGTTGCGGCTAGCGACGGCACCCGTGCGGTTCAAGTGCTCGCCGAGGGCAATGCGGTCGATTTGTTGATCACCGACCTGCAAATGCCGGGGATGGATGGTGTGGAACTGGCGCGCAAGGCGCGTGAGCAACGGCCAAATATTCCAGTGCTTTTCATCAGTGGTTATTCTCCGCAATTCCACGGCTCGGAATTCAATCTGGGGCGCGGTACGTCGCTGCTGACCAAACCATTTACCCACGAGCGCCTCGCGCGTGCGATCAAACGCGCGTTGGAATAGCGTTTTCGATTTGGAAAGCTGACATCGGGCGCAAGATACGGCTCGAGCGCTGCGTCGCGTAAGCGATTCGCGGGGCGGCGCCTGCAGCGGCGCGGGTGGATGACGATGGCTCGAGAGCATCCCGTCACGCCACGCCGGTCGCCTGACCTACGTTGGCAGTTGCTTGAGAAAAGCTTCGTCAGCGGCAGTCAATTTGCCGGCTTTGCGTGCGCGGCGAATCAGGTCGGGGCGCAACTGAAACGTCAGCTCCAGCGACCGCTCACGGCGCCAGCGCGCAATCTGCGCATGATGCCCGGACAGCAACGGCGCCGGAACGCCCACCCCATCGAATGATTCAGGACGGGTATAGTGCGGACTATCGAGCAACCCGGACAGGTTGTCGTGAAACGAATCCTGACGTGCCGATTCGTCGTCGTTGAGCACACCGGGAATCAACCGAACCGCAGCATCCATCACGGCCATGGCCGCGATTTCACCCCCGGACAGCACGAAGTCGCCCAAGGAGATTTGCTCGGTGACGATCGAATCGACGAAACGTTGATCAACGCCTTCGTAGCGCCCGCAGATCAAAATCGCTCCACCCTGCGCAACCAAGGCCTGAGCACGCTGCTGATCGAAACGCGGTCCGGTAGGAGAGAGAAGAATCACCGGCGCCGGCGAGCGCAACGGTGCCGAAGTAGGCACCAGATCAGTCGATGCGTTGGCGACAAGCGCAGGCGCGACGCCCGAAGCCTGCAGAGCAAGCTCAGCTTGTGGAAGACGCTCAGGCTGCGAAAGGCGCTCAGGCTGCGAAAGGCGCTCAGCCTGCGCCGCCGCGACAGCGTCGCGCAACGGCCCAGGCATCATGACCATACCTGGACCGCCGCCGTAAGGCCGATCGTCGACCGTGCGATGGACGTCATGCGTAAACGTGCGCGGATTCCAGGCGCGGCAAAGCCAGCGTCCTTGTCCGTGCGCGCGCCCTGTGACCCCGGCGTCGGTGAGCACACCGAACATCTCCGGAAACAGGGTAACGACGTCGAAACGCATTAAAAGTCGACCGGCCAATCGCTATCGATACGGCGCGCCTCGAGATCCACGTTCTGGATGTGCGCGCCGACGAACGGCACCAACGTCTCGACGGGACGACCCTTGGGATCGAGCGTCGGCTCGAACACCGCGCCGTCTTCAGTCAGCGCTCCGATAGTCACTTTGAGCACGCCATGCGCGCCGTTGTCGACCACCTCGGCAACCTCGCCAATGAGTACCGATGCACCATCACGGTCACCGTATAGACGGCAACCGATCAGATCGATCCAGTAGTACTCATCGTCATCGGCCTTGGGAAACGTGCTGCGCGACACACAGATCGACATGCCACGCATGCCTTCAGCGACATCGCGATCATCGATCGAGCCGAGCTGCGCAACGAGATTCGATCCCTGCGAACGCACCGTTACCACGCGATGGGCAACGGCAGTGGCCGCCAAAGCAGCGCTTTCGCTTGCAGCAGATGTGACAACGCCCTGAGCCACCGGGGACGCAGGGCGTGCAAGCCACCACTGAGGTGCGGCCAGGAGTGCTTCGGCAGTTGCCGAATGCGACTGGATCTTGATCCAACCACGCACCCCGTAGGCCGATAGCACACGACCTACTTCAACCAAGTCGGCAGGCGCTGCCTGCGAAGAGACAGCGTTTACCACACCGGACTCAGGCTGCAGCCGAAACTTTGGCGGCGTAGTCTTTGACCAGACGCTCGACTGCTGGCGACAGCTGGGCGCCGTTGCTCGTCCAGTGCTTGACGCGGTCCAGCGAAATGCGCAGCTTTTCGTCGTTTTCACGGGCTACGGGGTTGTAGAAACCCACGCGCTCGATGAAGCGACCATCACGGCGATTACGCGAATCGGTAGCGACGAGGTTGTAGAACGGACGTTTTTTTGACCCACCGCGGGCCATACGAATCACCACCATAGGTAATCCCTTGAATATGTTGTGACAAGCCGACTACTATAGCACCGCTAAGCCGTAGCTGGCAAATCCTATTGAAAAATAAACGCTTAGCGTCGTCGAAGAAAATGCAGGCAGGCCCCTGCTTCGTCGGGCTGTTGCAACACCAGCTCGTTCTTGGTCTGGCGAGCGAACGCCTGGAAATCGCGCACCGCATTGCGATCGGTCGTCACGACCTTCAGGATCTGACCGCTTTCCAATTGCGCCAGCGCCTTCTTGGCCCGCAGGATGGGCAACGGGCATAACAAGCCCGATGCATCCACCTCCAGGTCTGCCGGGGGGAGCTCGGTCGACATCAGAGCCGCTCGTCCACCCACTGGCGCACGCTGGCGATCGCAGCCGGCAACGCCGCCACGTCGCTGCCGCCACCCATGGCCATATCCGGGCGCCCACCACCTTTGCCGCCAACCTGGCTCGCCACGAAACCGACCAGATCGCCGGCCTTGATGCGATCGACCAGATCGGGCGTGACGCCGCCGACCAGGCTGATCTTGCCGTCAGGCGAGCCCGCCGCGAGCAACACGACCGACGATTTCAGCTTGTTCTTGATTTGATCGACCATGCCGCGCAAGGCCTTGGGATCGACATCGCCGATGCCGGCCGCCAGAAGCTTGACGCCTTTGATCTCGACCGCGTTTTGCGCCGCCAGATCGTTGCCGGCACTCGACGCCAGCTTGGCGCGGGCCTGTTCGAGTTCACGCTCGAGCGCCTTCATTTGCTCTTGCACATGGGCAATGCGATCGGGCACCTCGGTCGCTGCACTGCGCAGCATGCCGGCTGCGCGATTGAGCACGGCGGCCTGGTTCTGCACCCACACGACCGCGTTGTCGCCCGTGATGGCCTCGACGCGCCGCACCCCGGCCGCGACACCGCCCTCGCCCACGATCTTGAACAGACCGATGTCGCCCGTGCGCAGCACATGCGTGCCGCCGCAGAGTTCCTGCGAGAAACCGATATCCAATACGCGGACGGTATCGCCGTACTTTTCGCCGAAAAGCGCCGTGGCGCCGCCCTTGACGGCGTCGTCAAACGCCATCACACGCGATTGCGTGGGGTGATTGGCCAGCACTTCGGCGTTGACGATCACCTCGACTTCGGCGATCTGTGCCGGCGTCATCGGCGCATCCTGTGTGAAATCGAAGCGGGTCTTGTCGGGATCGACCAACGAACCGCGCTGCTGCACGTGACTGCCCAGCACCTGGCGCAACGCCTTGTGCATCAGATGGGTCGCCGAGTGATTGCGCATGGTGCGGGCACGCCGCACGACGTCCACCACGGCCCGCAAGGTATCGCCAACGGCAAGCGTGCCCGACTCGAGCGTGCCATGGTGGCCCGAAACACCGGCCTGCACCTTCAGGGTGTCGGCCACGGCGAATCGCACCCCGTCGGCTTCGAGCACGCCGGTGTCGCCCACCTGACCGCCGGATTCGGCATAAAACGGCGTGGCATCCAGCACCACAACGCCCTGCTGGCCGGCCGCCATGCTGTCGACCTTCGTGCCATCGACGTACAGCGCCGTGACGGCGACGTCATCGAGACTCAATTGCTCGTATCCTTCGAATCGAGTCGATGCGCCTTCATAGCTCAAGCCTTCCGCCATCTTGAACTTGCCCGCGGCACGCGCTTGCTCGCGCTGACGCGTCATGGCGACCTCGAAACCCTCGAGATCGACCTCCACACCCCGTTCGCGGCAGATATCGGCGGTCAGGTCGACCGGAAAGCCGTAGGTGTCGTAGAGCGTGAACAACGTGGTGCCGTCCAGGGCGCTACCCGCGGCGACGCCGGCAAGCGCACCATCGAGAATGCGCATGCCGTTTTCCAGCGTTTCGCCGAAGCGCTCTTCTTCCTGCTTGAGAACTTGCGCCACACGCTCGGCGTTCTTGGCCAATTCTGGATAGGCTTCGCCCATTTGCTTGACGAGATCGGGCACCAGACGATAGAAGAACGGCTTGGTCTGACCCAGCTTGTAGCCGTGACGCAGCGCCCGGCGCACGATACGGCGCAGCACGTAGCCCCGGCCTTCGTTGCTGGGAATGATGCCGTCCACGACCAGGAACGAGCACGCACGAATGTGATCGGCGATTACCTTCAGCGAGTTTTCGGCCAGATCGGTGACGTGCGTCTCGCGCGCGGCGGCGGCGATCAATGCCTGGAACAGATCGATCTCATAATTGGAATGCACGTGCTGCAGCACTGCCGACACGCGCTCCAGGCCCATGCCGGTATCGACGCATGGCTTGGGCAGGCGCGGCATATTGCCGGCGGCATCGCGTTCGAACTGCATGAACACGAGGTTCCAGATCTCGATGTAGCGATCGCCGTCTTCTTCCGGCGAGCCCGGCGGGCCGCCCCAGACGTCAGGGCCGTGATCGTAGAAAATTTCCGAACATGGTCCACAAGGGCCCGTATCGGCCATTTGCCAGAAGTTGTCGGACGCGTAACGCGCGCCCTTGTTGTCGCCGATGCGGATGATGCGCTCAGGCGGCACGCCCACTTCCTTGGCCCAGATGTCATAGGCCTCGTCATCTTCGTGATAGACCGTGACCCACAACTTCTCGGCCGGCAAGCCATATACCTTGGTCAGCAACTCCCAGGCGTACTGGATTGCGTCGCGCTTGAAATAATCGCCGAAGCTGAAATTGCCCAACATCTCGAAGAACGTGTGGTGGCGCGCGGTGTAGCCGACGTTTTCCAGGTCGTTGTGCTTGCCGCCGGCGCGCACGCTGCGCTGCGAGGAGGTGGCACGCGTGTAGCTGCGCGCTTCCTTGCCGGTGAATACGTCCTTGAACTGGACCATACCGGAGTTGGTGAACAGCAGCGTGGGATCGTTGGACGGAACCAACGACGACGACGGCACGATCTGGTGCCCTTTCGACTGAAAGAACTGCAGAAACTTCTGGCGAATCTCGGAGGATTTCATCTTGCGTAAATCGGCGTTAGGCGAATCGACCATTATAGGGGGATGCCAGGGGGACCGCGCCAGCACCACCCAGCCCATGTTGCAACTTGGTCACGGCGGCGCGATGCAGACGAAGCCTCGCGTCAGGCCCCATGTGTCGTCAAGCGAGTTGCCCCAGGAGGTAGGCACAGCGGAGAACCCTGCCGGACATGAGCAGGCGCCGGTGAAGGGATTGGCTGTGGATTCGAGAAAAGGCGATCTGCACCCGAAGACGGAATTTACGGAGTACGCGCCGCCGAATCCGCCCTCTGCGCCCCGCCAACTGCCGTTGCGGCATACCAGCAGGCCGGCGCCGGCGCCTCGCGCGATCAATCCTTCGTCAGGGCAGGCCGCGCCATAATTCGCCCCGCCACCCAGCAGCAGGTACTGTCCGTGAATGCGATCGTTCACATAGAGTTGCCCGCCGACCGCAGCACTGCGGGCAAAATGGGCGTCCCCATGCACCGTGGCATTCCCCCCGATTTGCGCTTGCGCGCCGATATGAACATCGCCACCGGCGTCGAGCCGGCCCGTAACGCGGGCATCGCTATCGAACTGTGCGGGTGCGCTGAACTGCGTGGTGCCGGCAAAACGGGCCGGGCCGTCGAACTGCGTGCTGCCCCCGAACCGGGCCTCGCCGTCGATCCGGGCACCGCCCGCCAGATGGGCATGGCCGCCTACCCGCGCGCCAGCGGCCACCGTCAGCGCCCCCTGAAAGTCGGGATCGCGGGCGTCGCGCACGCGCAGGTACTTGTCATATCCGGCCCGATCGAGCCCGGCCCATGCCGCGACGGTACCGGGCGCCAGGGTCGGCATGCCGGGGGCTGGCGGATTGGCAAAGGAAAACGCCGTTCCCTGCAAGCGGGTCGGTGCCAGCCGTTGCACCGCGCCCCCATAGCCTTGCGTGGCAGCCAACACCTGAGCCATCGCCATATCGTTGGGCTCGGCCGAAGATCCCGTGGTCAAGGGCGATCGGCTGTAGGCAACCGCATCGATGCGGCACCCCTCGCCCGGACACCCGGCACCCACCAGGAAATGCAACGCCGCCTCGCCACCCAGGGGCGGCTGCGCCGGAAAATCGGCGGCGAGAAAACCCGCGCGCTGTAACTCGGCCAATGTGGGCGCAAGCGGCCTGGCAAACGGTGGTGGAGGTGCACCACCGGGATCCGGCGCCGGATGCGAAGCCAACGCGTCAAAGTGCTTGAGCAAGGCGCCGTCGAGCGCCCGCTTGATCTCGAGATACCAGACGCCCGTGGCAGTGGCCGCGGCATCCTCGACCTGCTGCATCCATTTCGACGCGCCCCATACCGCCAGCATGACTGCGAGCGCCGTCGCCAACGCAAGCTCCGCCAGAGCAAAGCCGCCCTGTGCATGACGGCGCGCGACGATCACCCGCGCAGGTGTGTCGTGGACGACGGTCTTTCCATTGGCGACGGTCTTTCCATTGGCAACGGTTTTCTCGGGGGCGACTGTCTTTTTAAGGGCGACGGTCTTCTCACGAGCGACTGCCTTTTCACGAGCGACTGTTCCATGCATGGGCTTGCTGCGCGTGGCGTCCATGTCAGCGGATGACGAAGGAGAAACTATTTACATCGCCGCGCGCGCAGCGGGCGTCGGCCAACGCTGCGTTGTAAATCATGGGGGGTTGCTGTGTGGCGTCCTTGACGACGGTTTCTCCGCCCGCCCCGCCCACGCGGATGATCTCTGCCATGCGCTGCATGACCGACGCAATCCCGGGGCATGCGGCGTGGCTGACGTGATCCAGTGTCAAGGTGAACCCCGATCCCATCGCGCCGCCCGCGACGGCGCTCGGCGCCAACGTGACCGTACCGTTGCCCGCGGTACCGTTGCCGCCAAGATTGTGCGCCACGATGGCCGTGTCGCCGTCGCCGGATACCGACATCACACTGGAATCGCGCAGGGCATTGGCCAGCACCCCCGTGCCCATCCCGGCATAAGGCGCAGTACCGATACCTTGCGCGTTGGCCTTGGTGCGGGCAACGAATCGCTGCAGCGCTTCACCCACCTTCGGCACTTTGTTTTCGATGACGTAATTGCCGATCGCGGGGATACCCACGATCGCGATCAACAGCACGATTGCGGTGACGATCGACACTTCGATCAACGAAAACCCTGTTTGCCCGGATGCCAGTTGCCGATAGGGTTGGGGAATGGTCTGGCGTTCGGGAAACATTCTGCTGGATATCGCCCATCGATCGGCAATCGCCTGGTGTGCAGTAGTGGCTTGACGTTCGGACATGGAACTTCCTTTGAAATTGGAACACTGCTTTGTTGTCAGTCGAGCGTTCATCACGCGGTGAAAAATGTCTTCAGGTCGTGGCGTGGAATTGAGTCATCGCGCGCCGCAATTCGTCGATGACCGCGTAATGCCAGAACGCCACGCCAAGAATGAGTGCCAGCGATCCCAGCAATAGCGTCCAGCGCAGTACCGCCGCGTGCGTGACCACGCGGCGCATGACATGGCTCTCGACGCGATCGCGCGCGAGCGACAAGGCCGTGGCGAAACCGCGTGCCAGGATCAGGTCGGACAGATACCACCAGGTTTCGCGGTCGATAAGGCCGGTGTCGAAGACATCGGCGCCCGACGTGCCCGCATCCAGTCGCGCCAGCATGAGATCGACGTGCCACGCCAGCCACGGACGCGCGCCGTAGCGATAGGCCAACAATGCATCGCGCAGCCGGGCGTCGGCGCCGACGTGTTGACGCAGAAGGATGGCGAGCATCGCGAGAAATCGGATGCACTGCACATCGCGGTACAACCGCCCGATGCCCATGCGGTCGAAGACCACGCGCCACGGACCGACGGCGCGGGACAAGGACAGCCCCAGCGCCACCAACCCGACCGTCGCCAGGAGCGTCAGCGGCACGCCCAGCATTTTCAGCAACGCCGAGGTGCGCCACAGCGCACGCGTGAGGCCGCCGTAATATTCAAACGGGACAGACTGGAAAACCTGCTGCAGTTTCGGCACTGTCAGCCACGGGATGGCGCCGAGCAACGCAATGGCGACGGCGCATGCAGCCACGCCGGCGGCCGTCGTTCCGATCAACACCGCGCGCGTCTTTTCGATCAATTGCGCAGCGCGTGCCAGATCGCGCAATGTGGCCGCCAAGGCTCCCGCGCCGGCATCCTGCGCCGCACGCAGCATCGCGACCTCGCTTGCCGGCAGCGTGTCTTCCCAGGTGCCCTGCAGGTCGCCACCGGTCTGCCGATAGCGTTCGAGCCAATACGCGGCCAACCGCCCGCGCACGGTCGCGTGCCCATACCGGTAGACATCGTCTTCGAACACGTCATGCAGCGTCTTGCGGCCATCGACGTCAGCAAGCAAGTGCGCCAGATAGGCGTAGTAATCGGCACGCTGCGCGCGAAACCGCCAGGCGTCGCAACGCAAGGAGAACACCTGCGTGCGATCGACCATGCGTTCGGCGAGCATGCGCAAGGTAAGCCCGGACGCATCAAGCATGATGTTTGCCCACCATCGATCGTTGCCGCGCGTGCGCCACGGATTCGAATGCGCGGAAACGCATTTCGATCGTTCGTGGGTCGACCCAGCCCTGCGACGCTTTGTATACGGCGCATGCCATCGCCGATTTTCCCGACATATTCTCATCGTCGAATGGGGTGTGCGGTTGCCCGTAGACATGTTCCTGCAGCCGCGCGTTATCGCGTTGGCGCACACACATCAGGAATAACGGATCGTCGCCGGGCTCGACCACTTCGGCGGCGACGGTTCGCCCGCAGATGCCGCGCAGATCATCTGGACGAGTGCCGCCGCAGTGGGTGCATCCAGCCGGATTGCGAACCCGGATCGGCGCGGCGTCCAACGCGTAGAGCGTCAGAAAGCGCTCGATCCAGCGGCGCCACCACGCCCCCTCGCGCCACATGCCATCCACGCCGCGCGCACCCTGCCACAACGCGGTCAATGGCAATGCGCAGTGGTCGCACAAGCGCGGCAGCAGCGCCTGATAGACCAACAACTTGAGCACACCGGGCGTGGCCAGAAAATCCCGCGACACGCCAATGAAATCGGACGCGAGGCGCTCCGGAATCATGGCGGCGGAGCCCGTGTGCGTGGTGGTGTAGACACTGACGCCGGAACCCGCCACATCCATGAAGGCACGGCCGGTTTCGCGATCCCGCACTTCGCCGATCAGCAGATCGTTCATGGCCGAACGCTTCAGTGTTTTCAGTTTGGCATCGAATGCGTGGGTATCGGTATCGTCGAGTGCGCGGCCCACCGTATTCTGCAGGGCGTTGGGGATCAGGTATTCGACAGGATCCTCCATCGTGATGACTTTGCGGGTAGGCGCAATGTCGCGCATGAGCGTGGCGAGCGTCGTCGATTTGCCGGAGCCCACGACACCGGCGAGCACGACGGCACCCCCTTCCGTCAATCGGGCGCGCTCCAGGGCGTCGATCTGCGTGGGCAGGTAGCCCAGCCCGGGCAGCGATTGCGCTGCAGGATCGACATCGAGATGCAGCATCCGCAGGCACACCGAAGGGCCGCCGTCAGTGGCCAGGGATGCCCAGCGCAACATGATGGCGCGGCCCTCGACATCCAGCCGTATGCGCCCCTGCTGCTCGATCGTGGGGTCGAAAATGGCGCCATTGCCGCCGCGCACATTCATCCACGCAACGCCCAGCACATCCAGCAACGTCGACGTCGGGATGCGGCGAAAGCGCTCGGGCACCACGTATTGCCCGTTGATGGTGTAGCGGATCTCCGACTCGGGCAGGCGCGACGCCACATTGAGGTGCATGTCGCTTGCACCTTCGCGCACGCCCCAGGCCACCCATTCATGAAAGATGGTGGCCAATGCCGAGCGTCGGTGCCCTGCCCGATCGGCCAGCCGCAAACCGAGCGTCGCCACTGTCATCTGGCCGCGTGAGACCGCCATCAGCAACGGCGCAGGCAGACGAAAGCGCGTGGGCACGTGCAGGCGAAAGCCCTGATGCGCGAGCACACGTTCCAACTCGTCCAGCGAGTCAGAGGCAACATAGTCGGGCAGACAGAAGATCGCCACGCGATCGCCTTCGAGCATCACCGGGCATACCCGGCCGCCAAGGGCGCCAAGATCCACCGCTTGCGGCATTGCGCGCACGAACGCCGGCTGCAGCCGTGCCAACGCCTGGCGATCGTCGATCCTGGGCGCCTCCGGTTCCATCGGCAGCAACGGATTCATCGCGCGCCTCCGGCAGAGAACAACACGGGGGTGGCACGCACGCTGCCCGTTAACGCGCCGGCTTGACCGGATGCAGCGTCGGACGCAGCGCGTGCATTGGCAGGCGCCGTTTGAGCGGGATCACCGGTAAATGATGGGCCGGCCGGTGTCAGACATGCAGAGCGCTCTACACCCGCCTGTCGCAAGACCACACACTGGCGCACATGATCGATGCGCACGATCCCGTCGCCTTCGTTCTCATCGCGGGCCGACCTGGCGCGCGATCGCACGCGCAGCCGTTGCCGCTCGCCATCGATCGTGAGCTCAGCCGTCAACGCGCCTCCCACGCCATAGATGGCATTCAGTACCACCGTATCCTGCTGCGCCTCGTGCGACCGCGATGGGCTTGCACCCGCCGTCATTCGCGATGACGCCGATGGCCGCACGATCGCCAGCAGACGATCGATCCGTTTCCTTTCCGCGACCAACGCGGCCTGCGTGTCCAGCTGCAAAAGCGTTTCGACTGTGGGCGCCGCTGACCAAAGGCTTGTGCCGTCGGCCGCGGGCGAGCGGTCGGCCACCCGTGCCATTGAATCGGCGGCCGGCTCGCGGCCCGTCGCCCGCGCCAGTGAATCGGCCGGTGAACGCCACTCGGCGCCGACGCGAGCTTCCGCGAGCGTCGGGGCCTGAGCGTCCGCGTCGGCATTGGTTTGCGCAGACAGGGTCGTCATGCCGAGGCAAAACGGCCCGGCAAGGATCGCGCAATGGCGCGCATAGCGAAAAGCATTAGAGATGGTCATAGACAAGTCCGGTGAGCCGTGCAGTGAGGGGGCTGAGCTTGATCGAGACATCCGGAGGGGTATCGATACCCACCGTGATCTCATGCCACGCAATCGTGGCAGGCGGATGCGCAAGCAACGCAAAGGAGCGCAACGGGCCCTCGAACCGGAGCGCACGCTGCCAGAGCTCGGGAATGCCCGCGGCGCGCGCGACCGGCAATCCGGCGGCGTCGACTGGGGGAATCAAGGGCACCGCTTGCCGCGCCGAGAGCGACACCTGTGTGAACGCGGCGCCGATACGCTGCATGTGACTGGCGAATTGCACGTCTACCCGGCGCTCGGCGGACTCACCTTCATCGCCATGCCGCCAGGCCATCACCGCATTGAGCTGCGTTTCGTCCGACGGCACGGTCCACGTCAACGCGGCCCCTTGCAATAGATCGAACCGTACGCGCCAGCCGGCCGGCACGCGCGCGTTGAAAGTGGCGTTGGTCGCACTCGCGCCATCGCGCAGGAATTGCGCTTCGCATTGCCAGCGCGCGCCCCCGGCACGGCAGGTGGCCTGACGCAAGCCCCATCCATCCAGATCGATCGGCAAGCGTTCGAGACTACCCATGACGCGCCGTAGCTCATCGGGCAAATGCACTTGCATTGCGCCCCACTGCTGCCTGACAGCCGTATGCCACAGCAGCGCGCGTTGCACATCCGACAAGGCGTTCGACGACGGCGTCTCGGCATGGTGCGAGGGCTGCATCACTCGCCATACCATCCCGATCGCCACAGCGGCCGCGGCCAACGCCCACCCCCCTTTCAGCCGGCGTGCCGTGCGCAGCCAAGCCGGCTGGACCGCGCGCAGTACCCACTGCGGCGCAGGGGTTCGGCCGAGCATGTGCAGAAATGCATCGGGATCCGCGACGTCGATCGTGCGGCATCCGGGCAAGGCGTGCATCAGCGCATCGAGCGCCGCTTGCGCTTGCGCAGCATGCTCGAACAGCGTGTCCGTGCGTGCGATGACCGTACCGTCTTGCGCGGCAATCAGCCAGAGCCGGCCGTCGGGCAACGGCACGAGCGCGGCAGCGATGCCCTCAGGATACGATCGCGCAAACGCCAACGCGGCGGCACACCAGGGTTGCCCGCGCAAGGCCGGCAACTGCCCGTAGCCGGCGACGATGCCGCGTTCGCCACCCCACACATAATGCGTGGCTTGTGCGCGCCGAGCGCGGGCGCGCGCTTGCGCATCGGCATGACCGCCAATGAGTGGAATCCAGTGCAGGCCGAACACCCACACGGCATCGCCCCCCATCGACACGTGGGCGTATCGGGCCGGCACCGGCGGCACGGGGTGGGCCGGCGAAACGTGCGCGTTCATCGTCAGTCCTCCTCGACCTGAGCCGTGACAATGACCACGGTGGTGTGCCGCGTTTGCCCCAGTTTGTCTTGACCACCGGCCAATAGCGGTACGCGATCACCGAGACGACTGCGCGACGCATCGGCCTCATCACGCTCGAATCCCGAGATCACCATCGGCTGCCCAGGACGCAAGGCCACTTGCTGAACCGTGCCGTTACCGTCCACACTGATCTGCTGCAACTGCATCGGTGTATCGCGATGGCCGAACGTGATCGTCTTCAACGGCTGCGCGACGGTGTTGTCATAGGCGACGGACAGCAGAATCTGACCGTCATCCTGCACATCGGGCACCAGCGTCAGCAGCGAACCTACGGTTTCTTCCTTTTGACTGACCGACGTCTGTGGGGCATTGCCTGATACCGTTCCGGTGCCACTGACGGCATTCAGGGTTTGCACTTGATCGATGTAGGTAAACGTATTGCGCACGGCATGGGTGACCGGCCGGCGATTGAGCGTCATGACGGGAATGCTGCTGTGACGCCGCACGCTGCCCATCTCGCTCAGCGCCGACACGATGGCTTCGGAGCCGCGAAACACACCCGCCCCGAGCGATGCGCCAAGCGCACCCGCCTGTTGCACCGCGCTACCCGGCATCAGCGCCGTGGCGCCCGCACGGCCGGCGGCATATACGAGGCTCCAGTCGATCGACTGATGCGCATCGCGCTTGAGCGTGACGGTGAGCTCTTCAAACAGCAGGCGCACCCGACGCGTGAGCACGCGGTTCTCGCGTTCCAGGAAAGCGGCCACACGATTCAAGGCAGGTGGCGTGTCGGTAACGACGATGGTGCCCCCCGCGCCCGCTTGCGCCGCCACCGCACCGGCCCGCGTCAGGAACGGCTCAATGCGCGCGCGCACGGCATCGAGGGTGTCGTGCGCAGCCAGCGTCAATGAGGTGTTCGAGGTATTGTCGAACCCGCCCGTACCTTGCCGTGCCGAGCGTCCCAGGCGCGCATCCGCGCTCGCGCCCAACGTCAGCGCGCGCACAGTGAACACGCGCGTCTCGGTGCGATAGAACACGATGTGATCGTCCGCAAATCGCCAATGCACATCCAGCTGGGCGGCGATGCGATCGAGCACGCGCGGCAGCGGCTGCGGCCCCTGATCCAGCGCAGCCGTCATGGCGGCATTCAAAGCGGCGTTCTGCTCGCCTTGAAGCCGCGGCAGAAAGGCTTCCGGTGGCAGCAATGCTTCGGGTGCAACGCGTACCGGAATGCCGGTCGCGCGCATGATGCGCTCGGCCAGTTGTGGCAGGCGCACTTGTCCTCCCGAAAACATCAAGGTCGTGTCGACGCGCGCGCGCAACGCGGGCGGCAAGGTGACCTCTCGCGCCAGGGGTTGCGGCCGACCCGCGAGCCATGGCACCCCGACGTCCTGGCTGGCTCGCCGCACCTCGGGATCGGTCAACCCGTCGCGAAACTGTGCATGTGCCGATTGCACCGTGCGCTCATCGCGCGCCACATCCATGCGTCGCTGCAGAAACTCCGCCGCACTGATGCACCCGGTGAACGTGAACGCCGACACAATCGCCACGACCGGCAGCCGGCAACGCGATACTGAAATGGCGGCGCTCATACGGCTGCCCCCGCTTCGTTGCGCGGCCGGCAGGCGCGCGCATGGGGCACCACGCGAAGCACCTGATTGCTGTAGAAACAAGGCTGAACCGGCCGTTCGGCGAGTTCGGTGGACGCGAGCAAGGCGCGCACGGCGTCCTTGAAATCACCCTCGAAGACTGCCGTGCCGGCCACGGGAATGTCGACATCGACGGCCCAGTGCTGGGGGTCGAACGTCCATCCGGCGAGATGTGCCCAGCGCGTCAGGCCCCCGCGCAGCGTGACATCCTCGGGCCCGATACGGAAACGCGCACCGATGCGGGCCGGATCGGCCGCCTCGTCCGAACGCACCGCATCAGGATAGACGGCACGGGAGGACGGCGCGCCAACAGGCACGCGATCGGTGCGTCCTGCCGAGGTCGGCGCCGCCGACGTCCCGCTTGCCGGCACTTCCGCTACATCGGAACCTCGATCCATCAACGGGCGGTGGGCTAACGCCGTACGATCGGTCGCACCCGACGGCGAAGACGCCTGCGTAATCGATGCCGCCGACACACGCTGCGCAGCACCCGCGTTCGCCGCGAGGCGATCGGCATAGGCCTTGAGCGCACCGCCCTGGAAGACGAGGCCGGCCCACTGTCCGGTCACGACGATGTAGGGCGGATGGCGCCGGTATGGCACGGCACGGGCGCCCGTCCCACGACCGGAAAAAATGGCGGGGATGACCTGTTCGGGTGCGAACTGCAGCCATACATCACGCCCATCGTCGAAAACCTGCAGCGGCGCCACCCGACGGTCGCCCGAAAGCCGCCAATCGAAGTTGGGTGTGCCGGCCAGTTGCGGCGCTACCTCAGACGTCTCGGTGCCAGCGTTCCAGGGCGACGACGCACACCCGGAGACCGACACCATCCCGATCGCAAGCAAAAAAAACCTCACGCCACTTCTCCGGCAACGCATTCCGAAACTGGAATGCCGAAACCGAATGGTGGCGTGAGGCGGTCGGCCTAACTAGACTGACTTGTACGAACGGACAATCGCGCAACGCACGCTGTCCGGCCGCTCGAGCACGTCTTAACGCGGCAGATTCTTGGCGCGGGCCTGCACGTTATTCAACGCAGCCATCGGCGGCGTCTTGCCTTCGAAAGCGTCGTCAAGTTCACGATCGATCACAGGCTGGATTCGGTCGTAGTTGGCCATGCGGAAACCGCGCTCGTTGGCCGTGGGGTTGTCACGCATCGATGCGACGACGGCTTGCGCGCCCGGCACCTTGCTGTAGAACGACACGTCCGAGGCGCGGAACGCCGCATCGGTCAGGGGCAGGAAGCCCGTGCGCTGGTGCCAGGCGGCAGCCACGACCGGCTTGGACAGGAACGCGAGGAAGCCGGCAGTGGCCTTCTCTTCGGCTTGCGGACGGCCATCCATGGCCCAGAATGCCGAGCCGCTCACGAACGGGCGACCGCCTTGCTTGGTGGCCTGGGCATAGAACGGCAACGGCGCCACGCCGAATGACAAGCCGCGCTTGGCGTTGAATTCGCCGAACGCACCCGAACCGGACGTCAGCACGGCGCATTCGCCGCTGGCGAAGGCCTTGTCGGCTTCATTACCGGAGGTGTGCTTGGTGAAGAGCAACGAGCGCTTCCAGCTCACCATCAGCGAAATATGGCGCATGTAAAGCGTATCGAACTGGAAGTTCGATGCCACTTTGCTCACCGTCAGGCCATTGGCATTCGTGGTGTAGGTCTGATTGTTGATCGGTGCCAGATTTTCGATGTGCACTTCGACCTGGTCGCTGGTGGCATAGGGGCAGTCGCTTTGCGCCACATCCCGCAGCTTGAGCAATTCGCCCTGAAGATCCTGCCACGTGCGCGCGGGCGCCTTCACGTCCAGCCCGGCCTTCTTGTAGAGGTCGGTGTTGTAGAACATGACGGGGATTTCGGCCATGAACGGGAACGCCAGCAGGCGGCCTTTCGCGTCCTTGGTGAAGCTTGCGGTACCCGGCAGGAACCAGTTCAGATCCTTGATCGGATACTTGGCCAGCAACTCATAAAGCGGCAGGACGGCCTTGTGCTCGGCGACGACTTCGGGCGAATGATTGTCCTCGAACTGCACCAGGTTGGGCGCCTTCTTGGCACTGATCGCGGCGCGGGTTTCCGACTGCAGCGCTTGTTGCGACGGAAAGGCACGGGTCTTTACGACCACATCGCTCTGGTCGCTGTTGTACTGCTTGACCACCTTGTCGAATTCCGCTTTGTTGGTATCGCTGAGCGAATGCCACACCTGGATTTCGGTCGCTGCCTGTGCCGCAGATCCGGCGGCAAGAGCAACACCTACTGCGCATGCATACCGAACGGCGAGCATGGTACGGGACGCGCCCGACAACAGAAATTTTTTCATAAATCTCACAAACCGAGAAAAGGAAATTCGGGCTCGGGCCGTCGTCCGGACAGGAGATCGGCCAATGCCCGACCCGAACCTGCGCCCATCGTCCAGCCGAGCGTACCGTGACCTGTATTGAGATACAGGTTGGCAATGCGCGTCCGGCCGATAAGCGGCACGTTCGAAGGGGTGGTCGGGCGCAAACCCGACCAGTAACGGACGTCTTCGACATTGAAGGCGTCGGGAAAAAGGGTGCGCGCGTAGTTGAGCATCGAGGCGCAGCGGCGCTCATCGAGCGCCCGCGAGTAACCGGAGAGCTCGGCCGTACCGGCCAGCCTGAAACGATCGCCGAAACGCGACATGACGAGCTTGTGCGAACTGTCGCTCAGGCTGACGGTGGGTGCAAGCGCACCGTGTCGCACCGGCAACGTCAGCGAATAGCCTTTGGCGGGGTACACCGGCACCCGCAAGCCCAGCGGCTTGACGAGCGCGGGGCTGCCCACGCCCATGGCCACGACGAACGCGTCGGCTTCGCGGCTGCCGAACGCGCCTCGAGCGTCGATCGTTTCCACCGCGCGAATCTGCCCGCCCTCGGGGATCAAGCGGGTGATTTGCGTGTCGTATTGAAAATCCACGCCTGCGCGGGTGCAGTGATCGGCCAGGGCAACGGTGAACTTATGCACATCGCCGCTCTCGTCATCGGGTGTGAAGTCGCCGCCGACGATGCTGGCGCGATGGGGGCCGAGCGCCGGCTCCAGCGCCACGACTTCGTCGGGCGAGACCACGCGCCGGTCGATACCGAGATCGCGCATGATGCCGCCGCCGCGCTGCGACGCTTCGAAGGCTGCGGCATCCCGGTAGAAATGCAGGATCCCCCGCTGCACCTGGTCGTATTCCAGGCCGAGCTCGCTGCGCATGGCGCGCAAGGTGCTGCGGCTGTACTCCGAGAGCCGCACCATCGCACGCAGATTGGGTTCGAAGCGGCCCGGCAGGCACTCGCGCAAAAATTGAACGCCCCAGGCCCACTGCCGCGCATCGAGCCGCGGGCGAAACACCATGGGCGCATCATCGCGCATCATCCAGCGCAGCAATTTGAGGGGTGCGCCCGGGCTGGCCCAGGGCTCCGCATAGGAAACGGAGATCTGCCCGCCATTGGCAAAGCTGGTTTCCTGGGCGGGGCCCGAGCGGCGATCGATGACGGTAACGTCATGCCCGGCGCGCGACAGCCACCATGCTGTCGATACGCCGATTACGCCGCTGCCAAGAACCACAACCCTCATGCCCGACCGACTCCAAGACGCTTGCCGGCGGTTACAGCCGCCAGACGAAAACGGGCGCCGCAATCAGCACCGATCGGGCAGTGTACATCGTCGCCCAACCGCCCGGCCGTGCCCCGCTCAAGCATGCAGGCCGGGCGTTGCAGGGCAACATCAGGTCGCGGCGAGATCGGCCTGCGAGGTGAAGGCATCGGCAAAAAATTCCGCCTCGGGCAACCCGCGCTGAGCGACGAATTCGCGGCGGGCGGTGTCGACCATGATGGGCACGCCGCAGGCATACACCTGGTAGCCCGACAGGTCGGGGAAGTCGGCCATGACGGCCTCGTGAACGAAACCGGTGCGCCCGTGCCAGCCATCTTCCTGCAGCGCATTGGAAATCACCGGCACATACGTGAGATGGGGCATGGCATCGGCCCAAGATTGCGCCATGGCGCTCATGTACAGATCGTTGGGACGGCGCCCTCCCCAATACAGATGCACCTGGCGCTCGATACCGAGATGCGCCATGTGCTCGACGATGGCCTTGATGGGCGCGAAGCCTGTGCCGCTGGCCAGCAGCACGATCGGCTTGTCGCTGTCTTCCCGCAGGAAAAACGAGCCGAACGGCCCCTCGAGACGCAGGATTTCGCGCTCCTTCATCTGCGTGGTGCCCGCGCCAAAGACGTGATCGGTAAAGCGGCCACCGGGCAAGTGACGCACGTGCAGCTCGAGCGGGCTGCCCGAATGCGGCGCGCCCGCCATCGAATAACTGCGACGCGCGCCATCCTTCATGATGATTTCGACATACTGACCGGCGTAGTACCGAAACGGGTCGGCGGCCGGCAGTTGCAGCTTGAGGATGGCGACGTCGTCGGTCATGCGCTCGAGCACTTGTACGCGCGCCGGCAGCTTGCGGATCTGGATATCGGTGGCGAGCCGCACCTGCGGCGCGTCGATCACCATATCGGACTGGGGCTTGGCCTGGCAGAACAAGGTGTAGCCTGCCGCAAGATCCTCGGGTCCAAGCACCTGCGCCGGATGCGGACCGGCATCGAAGTCGCCCGACACCACGCGGCCCTTGCACGACGAGCACGCGCCGTTGCGACAGCTATAGGGCAGGACGATGCCCGACGCCAGCGCGGCGTCGAGCAGCGTTTGACCGGGTTCGGCAGTGAAGTGGTGCTGGCTGGGCTGAACGGTGACCTGGAAGCTCATAGTGGCGATGCGTAGTGCCTGCGAAGGGCAATGGATTCGAATAGCCTGCCATTCTATTATTTAATTCAACCGGGGACGAACCGGCTCGGTGAGAGGCTGCGCCCCGCTTACCGATCTGCGCCCGCGCCCTTTAGAAATCGTAGACGACGTCAATCGCGTCGCCCACCCGCAGCATGGCGCCCGGCGGGGCATCCACGATGCCGTTCTCGCCGAAGATGACCCCACCCTCCTGCTGCCGATAGGCGGCAAGCGTGATACCGGGCTCGGCATGCACGCTGGCATCGCGCGGATCCACATTTGGAATCCCACAGCGCGCGCACGGTTTGACGAAGCCCAGCCTTATGTCGTCGCCCACGCGCAGCAACGCGATGTTGTCTTCGTCGAAGGCGTCCAGGCCGCTCACCACGATGTTCGGCCGAAACCGGTCCATATCGACGTCGGCATGGCCGGCTGCACGCAAACGGCGGTTGAGGTCGTCCAACGACGCTTCATTGGTGACCAGCAGAGGAAAGCCATCGGCAAAGCCGAAGGCGTTCGCCTCAGGCATGCCCGCCGCGTCGTCTTCATGATTATCGATCCAGGCACGCACGCGGGCGGGATCGGCCAGCCGTTGCGCCTCGGGATGCACCCGCACCAATGTGCAGGGCACCTGCAGAAACGCCGTACACCACGCGGCGGCTTCGGCCGAATCGTCTTGAGCGTCGAGCGTTTGCGAAAACACCGCCACCTGGCGCGGCTCGCCACGCGGCACGGCCAGGGGCACGCGCAATGTGGGCATGCCGGGCGCGTCGAGCAGCAACGCATCGGCGTCGATGGCGGTGCGGATCAGCGCCATGCGCGGGTAGGCGCGTTGCGTCATGAAGCCTCCCGCGTCGGCCACGATCATCCATTGGCGATCGTGCTGCAGGCCCGCCACGCCGATCGCTGACGACTCAAGCCGGATACCGGCGCACGACTTGATGGGATAGATATACAAACGCGAGACGGCGATGGACATGGCAAAGCCCGAGAAAATGGCGCGATAGCGGCGCCGACGGAAGGAATCTGCGCATCATGCCTGATCGTCAGGACCCCGCCAAGACTGCGCCGTGTAATCGGTCGGGTGCAACCGTGCGACCGCAGCGGCAGCAATCACCGGGCTCATTGCGCAACCCGGGCAAAACAAAACCCCGACCGAGGTCGGGGTTGGGGTGCTGCAGCGAGGCTCGAAAAACATCAGCACGGCGGCCTGAAGACGCTACCGCCATCGCGGGCCTCGCGCTCAGCGCAGCTCAATTCACGATCTTGAGCGAATCCAGCGGGGTCAATGCCTTGAAACTCTTGCGATGCGCGATGTGCTCGGGCCGCGGCGCCAGCCCGTACTTCGGCGGATTCAACGTATTCTCGACGCTGTTGTAGACCATGAACACATTGGCGCGGGGCCACGGCGAGATGTTGCCGTTGGAGCCGTGCATCGTGTTGCAGTCGAAGAACACGACCGAACCGGCCTTGGCCGTGATCGGCGTGATACCGCCCTGCTCCACCAGCAGTTGCAGGCTGACGGGGTCGGGAACGCCGTATTCCTGCTTCTTGAGCGAGTGCTTGTAGTTTTCATCCGGCGTTTCGCCCACGCATGAGATGAACTGGCGGTGCGACCCCGGCACGAGCATCAACGGCCCGTTGCAGGCGTTGTTGTCCGATAGCAGGACCGAGCAGCTCAGCGCGCGCATCGAAGGCATGCCGTCTTCCACATGCCACGTTTCGAAATCGCTGTGCCAGTAGAATTCCTTACCTTTGAATCCCGGCTTCATGTTGGCGCGTGACTGATGCATGTACACCTCGGAGCCGAGGATCTGACGTGCCACATTGACCAGCCGCGGATCGCGTGCCAGGCGCGCAATGATCGGGCTCAACACATGCACCATGAAGATGGAGCGCACGGCATTGCTGTTCGGTTCGGTAATCGACTCTTCGCGGCGAATGATCGCCGGATCGCGCGTCATGCGTTCGACTTCGGTCGACAGCGCGCGGACTTCCTCTTCAGGGAACAAGTCCTCAAGCAACAGAAACCCATTGCGGTCGTACGAATCGATCTGCTCGCTGGATACGCCATCGGCGTAAGTGCCGCCACCGTAGACGACGGGATCCTGACGCGAAATGATCGCGGAGCCGCGATCGGTACGTGACGCATATGGATCTTTTGCTGGTGAAATCATAAAGCTACCTCCCTATCTTCTGGGCCGTTGGATCCGTTCGGCCCGGCTTCGAATACGTTTGACCACAACCGCTTTGCCGCCTGGGCAAAGTCGGTCGGTCGAGACGGTATTCTCATAACGGTCCGAGGCGCAGCACGCGCCCCGGAAACTTGCAGTCGGGCGTTACGCCGCAGCCTTTTCCGGCAGCGCGTACACGCCATCGGCGTCATGCACTTCCTGACCGGTGAGCGGCGGGTTGAAGACGCAGATCACGCGCAGCGCTTCCTTGCCCCCGCACAACCAATGCTCGTCGTTCTTGTCCAGCGCGTACACCACGCCGGCACCGAGCTCATGACGTTTGCCATCGGCAACCACTTCGAGATGGCCATCACCTTCGATGCACCACACGGCTTCAAGGTGATTCTTGTAATGGATGTGCGTGCGGCCGCCCGGGAAGATCGTGGTTTCGTGAAACGAGAAGCCCATGCCATCCTTCTGCAACAGCACGCGGCGGCTCATCCAAGTATCCGTACGGACCTCGTCCGCGGTTCCGATCACATCCTTGACATTACGTACGATCATCGACGCTTTCCTCCAAATTTAAGAACACGTGCGGAGCCCTGACCGGCGGCATCGCCGAGCACTTCGCCCAGGCTGCGTTCGATCACATCCAGTCCACGCGTCAACAGTTCATCTTCAATCGTCAACGACGGCAGCAACTTGAGCACTTCGTCGTTGGCGCCCGACGTTTCAATCACGACCCCGTGTTCGAACGCCTTGTGCGCAATCTGGTTGGCCAGGCCGTGGTCACCGGCGGTGACCAGACCCTGGATCAACCCACGGCCGCGCACTTCGAGGCCGGCGTTGGGATAGCTGTGGGCGACGTTTTCGAGCCAGTCGCGCACGATGCGTTCCTTGCGTGCGATCTCTTTCGAAAACGCATCGTCGGCCCAATAGGTATTCAGCGCTTCGGCAGCGGTGACGAAGGCGAGATTGTTGCCGCGGAACGTGCCGCTGTGCTCGCCCGGCTTCCAGATATCGAGCTCGGGCTTCATCAATACCAGCGACATCGGCAGGCCATAGCCCGACAACGACTTCGAAAGCGTGATGATGTCCGGGCTGATGCCAGCCGATTCGAAGCTGAAGAAGCTACCTGTCCGACCGCACCCGACCTGGATATCGTCCACGATCAACAGCATGTCGTGACGCTTGCACAGCTGCTCGAGCTCTTTGAGCCAGCGCAGCGTGGCCACGTTGACGCCGCCTTCGCCCTGCACGGTCTCGACGATGACGGCGGCAGGATGATCCATGCCACTGCTCTTGTCCTCGATCATGCGTTCGACATAAGCCATCGTGTCGACGTCGGGACCGAAGTAACCGTCGTAGGGCATGAACGTGGTGTTGCCCAAGGCATAACCCGACACATTGCGGAACTTGCTATTGGCCGTGGCGGCCAACGAGCCGCCACTCACGCCATGAAAGCCGTGGGTGAACGAAATGATGTTCGAACGACCCTTCACCTGGCGCGCAATTTTCAACGCGGCTTCGACGGCATTGGTGCCGGTGGGGCCGGTGAACTGCAGCTTGTAATTCCAGTTGCGCGGCTTGAGCAGCACGCGGTCGACCGTTTCGAGAAAGTGTTGTTTGGCGCTGGTGGCCATGTCCAGGCCATGCACCACGCCGTCCGACTGCAGATAGTCGACCAGCTTTTCCTTGAACACCGGATTGTTGTGGCCGTAATTCAAGGTGCCGGCGCCGCTGAAGAAATCGATGTATTCGTGGTTTTCTTTATCGATCAGCAGCGAGCCGCGGGCTTGCTTGAAAATCACCGGAAACGAGCGGATATAACCGCGAACTTCGGATTCCATACGGTCAAAAATCTTTAGGTCCATACTTTCTTCCCTCCCTGAAATGGGTTGCTGAATGGCAGACCGGGCAAGGCATACGCCTCCAACCCGGATACTGCGGGCTCACACCGCGTTAAAGCGGCGTAAGCATGTCGATATCGAAAGGCCCGATGCGCAACAGGCGTTCGTCTTCGTGCGCGTCATCGCCCAGCAGCGCGGCGTCGAACAACGCCGTCTCGGCAATTGGTGCCTCGGCGGCGAGTGCCACGGCCTCGAACGTCTTGCGAGACGCGACGTTGTCCGGGCCGACCGTGGTTTCGATGTAGCGGATCGGCTTGGCTGCGCAGCGCCACATCAGCGCGTGCAACATGCGGGCCGCCAGCCGTGAACCGCGAGCCCGCTCGTCGACGGCAACTTGCCATACGAACAACACATCGGGCTTTTGCGGCGGAATGTAGGCGGAGACGAAACCGTCGATCTCGCCTGATTCGCCGACGGCGACCACGCAGGTCTGCGAAAAATGTTCGCAGAGCAGCAGATAGGCATAGGTGGAATTGGTATCGAGCGGCGGGCAGTTGCCGATCAGGCGGCTGATGGCAGCGCCATCCTCGCGGCGCGGGGCGCGGAAGACGGTGCCGGCTTCGATCTCGGATGGGGCGATCAATTCGTCGACTGTCATACCACCAACCCCGACTCGGGCGGCGCGCCATGAGTAGGTACTTCCAGAATCGGCGATTGGGGATCGGCGCTGGGTTCGGCGGCCTGGCCGCCCTTTTCCATCAGCGCCACGATGCGTTCGAGCGACAGCGTGATCGTGGCCTGCTCGAGCTCGGGCAGCGCATTGAGCGCATCGGCCAGATGTTTTTGCAAGGGCGACGGGGCTTCACCCGCCAGCACGATGCCGGCATCCGTGGGACGCACGAACACGATACGGCGATCTTCGCGACCGCGCTCCCGGCGGATCAACCCCTTGTCTTCAAGGCGATCGAGGATGCCGACAACGGTGCTGGGGCTGACGTGAATTTCGCGGCTGATCGCCGTGGCCGTAAGCGGCCCGTTGGCAATGACAGCGCGCAAGCACATCAGTTGGGGTGCGGTGATGTGACTTACCGCCGCCAGTTGGCGCGAGTGCAGCGCGATCGATCGCGTGATCTGGCGAAGGGCTCGCAAGATCCGCAAGTCGTACTGATGCGTCGGTACTGTTGGGGTATTTGTCATAGGTGAAATAACTTCACTCCAATTAATTTCAACACGAATGATATCGGCGCGAAAGCGTGCTGTCAAACCTTCAGACGTATCCGAAACGTGATCATCCCCTGCCTAAATCTGTCATCTGTGACATATTTCACCGCTATTTCACAGCATGCCGATTCGACGAAGCGCGATACGCTGCACGAATGATTTCCATCCAAGTGCTCGACGTCACAACGTTTTCTTGCGCTTTTCGATGCCGGATTCGTTCGATCAATGAATCATTCGAACATAAATCGATTTTAGCTATCGGCGCATTAAGTACGATTGACTTACAGATCAGCAACGAAAAAAAAACACCCCGAAAATCGGAAGCGATCCGATCGTCGAGGTGTCTTCAATGCACCGGAACGACGTCCGGCAGGTTTATCGGCTCAGCGACAGCGCCCTGAATGATCCGCCGGCGGCAGGATCAAAGAACCGGCGAGAGCAGAGGCGACTTCGGACGCACGTCGAGTTGACGGCCCTTGCGGGCCCGCTTGCCCATGTAGATGATGAGTTCCTTGTTGCCGAGGATGTCTTCAACTTCCTTGTTGCGGTAGATCCCCACGACGCGCAAGCCCTTCGGCCCCACCGGGACCACCTGCGACAACGTGTCGTTGCCGTCGAGTCCCATCAACGTTGTCCCCTTTCCGCCGCCCGTCATCACCTTGATCTCAGCCAGCTCGACAAGCAGGAATTTGCCTTTGGCCGACAAAAGCGCCAATCGATCGGCGCCCTCGAAGACCGGTACCGGACGCAGCAGCACATCGCCCTCCTCCAACGACACGAATTGCTTGCCGGCACGTTGCCGACTCATCATGTCGCCGAGTTTGGCCACGAAACCGAAGCCCTTCTGCGTCGACAACAGCCAGCGGCTTTCCGTGCCGGCGACGAGCATGTGGACGATACGGCGATGCGGCTCGAGATCGATCATGGTCGTCACCGGCTGGCCGTCACCCCGCGCCGACGGCAACGCCGATACGGACACGCTGTAGGCGCGACCGTTATCGCCGATGGCGATCAGGGTGTCGGTAGTGCGGCACTCGAACGCGCCGTACATATCGTCGCCTTGTTTGAAGGTGAACTGGCTGGCGTCATGACCGTGGCCCTGACGCGCCCGCAGCCACCCCTTCTGCGACACCACGACCGTTACCGGCTCGTCGATCACTTTCGTTTCCAGCACCGCGCGCTCGGCCGTTTCGATCAGGGTGCGGCGCTCGTCGCCGAACGCCTTGGCGTCGGCCTCGATCTCGCGCACGATCGTGCGTTTGAGCGAACTGGGGTTGTCGAGCAGCTCTTGCAGTTTGATCTGCTCGTCGCGTCGCGCGGCCAACTCCTGCTCGATCTTGATACCCTCGAGCCGCGCCAGCTGACGCAAGCGCATTTCGAGAATGTCTTCAGCCTGGCGGTCGGACAAATTGAAGCGCAATTTGAGCGCTTCTTTCGGCTCATCGGCTTCGCGAATCGTCTTGATCACCTCGTCCACATTCAAGTAGACGGCCATGCGCCCTTCGAGCACATGGATGCGATCGGTCACGCGATCGAGCCGGAAGCGGCTGCGGCGCGTAACGGTATCGGTGCGGAACGCCAACCATTCGGTGAGGATATCGCGCAGGCCCTTCTGGCGAGGCCGGCCATCGGTGCCGATACACACCAGATTGATCGGCGCGCTGCTTTCCATCGACGTCTGCGCGAGCAGAATATTGACGAATTCCTCGCGATCGATGCGCGAGCTTTTGGGCTCGAATACCAGCCGCACGGCCGCATCCTTGCCCGATTCGTCGCGCACCGCGTCCAGCATCGACAGCATCACCGCTTTGGACTGCTGCTGATCGGCAGACAAGGCCTTTTTGCCGGCCTTGATCTTGGGGTTGGTGAGATCCTCGATCTCTTCCAGCACGCGCTGTCCCGAGGTGCCCGGCGGCAATTCCGTCACCACGAGCTTCCACTGACCGCGTGCCAACTCTTCGAATTGCCAGCGCGCCCGCGCCTTGAGCGAGCCGCGGCCATTGGCGTAGATGGCCGCGATTTCGGCAGCCGGCGTGATGATCTGGCCACCACCGGCGTAATCCGGCCCCGGGATGATGCTGAACAGTTCGGCATCATCGAGCTTGGGATTCTTCAGCAAGGCCACGCAGGCTTGCGCCACCTCGCGCAGGTTGTGCGCGGGAATTTCAGTGGCCATGCCCACGGCGATGCCCGATGCGCCGTTGAGCAACATCATCGGCAGGCGTGCCGGCAGCAACACCGGCTCCTGCTGGCTGCCGTCGTAGTTGGGCATGAAATCGACCGTGCCCTCATCGAGTTCATCGAGCAGCAGGCGAGCGATGGGCGTGAGCCGCGCTTCGGTATATCGCATCGCGGCGGCGTTGTCGCCATCGCGCGATCCGAAGTTGCCTTGTCCGTCGATCAACGGATAGCGCAACGAGAAGTCCTGCGCCATCCGCACGAGGGCATCGTAAGCGGCCTGGTCACCGTGGGGGTGATATTTGCCCAGCACGTCACCGACGACGCGTGCCGACTTGACCGGCTTGGCGCCAGCGGCCAGGCCCATGGCCTGCATGGCGTACAGAATGCGCCGCTGCACGGGTTTCTGGCCGTCGCCCACATCGGGCAACGCGCGGCCGCGCACGACCGACACGGCGTAGTCGAGATAGGCTTGCTCGGCGTACCGGGCAAGCGTGATGGCCGGATCGCCGGACGGCGTATCGAACAATCCAGGTTGAGTGCTGTCTGTCATGGTCCTACATTCTTGTTGAGTCGCCCGGCCGCGTCATTGCGCGGACGAGACTTCAGATATCCAGTTCGGCAAGGTTGCCCTTGTCCTCGATCCACGTGCGACGCTGCGCCGATTCGCCCTTGCCCATCAGCATGTCGAACATGCGCGTGGTTTCGGCGGCGTCGAGTTCGCCATAGCCCACCGGCAGCAGGCGGCGCGTGTCCGGATTCATCGTGGTATCCCACAACTGCTCCGGACTCATTTCGCCCAAACCCTTGAAGCGGCTGATGCTCCAGGCACCTTCGCGCGCGCCTTCCTTGCGGAGCTTGTCGAGCACGACCTCGAGCTCGCCGTCGTCCAGGCAGTACACCTTGCGCGCCGGGCGCTTGCCCGCGGCCGGCACGTCGACGCGAAAGAGCGGCGGCTTGGCGATGTACACGTTGCCGGCTTCGACGAGCTTGGGAAAGTGCTTATAGAAGAGGGTCAACAACAACACCTGAATGTGCGATCCATCGACATCGGCGTCGGACAGGATGCAGACGCGGCCGTAGCGCAAACCCGACAAGTCGGGCGTATCGTTGGGCCCGTGCGGATCGACGCCGATCGCCACCGAAATATCGTGAATTTCGTTGTTGGCAAACAGACGATCGCGGTCGACCTCCCACGAATTGAGCACCTTCCCGCGCAAGGGCAGGATGGCCTGGAATTCCTTGTCACGGCCCATCTTGGCCGATCCGCCGGCCGAGTCGCCCTCGACCAGGAACACCTCGGTGCGCGACGCATCGCTCGATTCGCAATCGGTCAGCTTGCCGGGCAGCACCGCCACACCCGAACTCTTGCGCTTTTCCACTTTCTGCAGCGAACGCGCCCGGGCCTGGGCCTGACGAATCGCCAGCTCGGCCAGTTTCTTGCCGTATTCAACGTTGGAATGCAGCCAAAGATCGAGGGCCGACTTGGCGAAACCGCCCACCAGCCGCACGGCATCGCGGCTGTTCAGTCGCTCCTTGATCTGCCCCTGAAATTGCGGATCCAGCACCTTGGCCGACAGCACGAAACTCGAGCGCGCGAACACGTCTTCCGGCAGCAGTTTGACGCCCTTGGGCAACAAACTGTGCAGCTCGGCGAAACTCTTGACCGCCGTGAACAACCCGTCGCGCAAGCCCGCTTCGTGCGTGCCGCCTGCAGGCGTGGGAATCAGGTTCACATACGATTCGCGTACGGAGGCACCGTCTTCGGTCCACGCCACCACCCACTGCGCGCCTTCGCCGTCGGCGAAGCTCTCATGGTCGCGCCCGGCATATTGCTCACCTTCGAACAACGGGATCATCAGTTCGGCGCCGCCCAGCGCTTCGGACAAATAGCCCTTCAAGCCGTCGGCGTAATGCCAGGTTTTGGTGTCGCCCGTTTTTTCGTTCTTGAGCGACACCCGCACGCCCGGCAGCAACACGGCCTTGCTGCGCAAGAGGTGCGAGAGTTCGGCCAGCGGGATGTTCGGACTGTCGAAATATTTCGGATCCGGCCACACCTGCACCCGCGTGCCGGATTTCTTGCGGCCCGCTTCCGGATAGGGCGCCAGCGGTTCGTCGACCTCGCCGCCCTTGAAGACGAGCCGGTTGACGGCACCGTCGCGCCACACCACCACTTCCAGCTTGGTCGCCAGCGCGTTGGTGACGGATACGCCCACGCCGTGCAATCCGCCGGAGAAGGCGTAGGCGCCGCCGCCCGCCTTGTCGAATTTGCCGCCGGCATGCAATCGCGTGAAGACGAGCTCGACCACGGGCGCGCCCTCTTCCGGGTGCATCCCCACGGGAATGCCGCGGCCATCGTCTTCGACCGCTACGCCGCCGTCGGCCAGCAGCGTGACTTGAATGTTCTTGCAGGTGCCCGCGAGGGCTTCATCGGCAGCGTTGTCGATGACTTCCTGAATGATATGAAGCGGATTGTCGGTACGGGTGTACATCCCCGGGCGGCTACGCACGGGCTCGAGTCCTTTCAGGACCCGGATCGACGCTTCGTTGTAACGCGAGGTGGCCAAGTTATCCCCAAGTTCTGTGGAAAAAAACCGACATTTTAGTCACCGCGCCAGCATTGGCGCGGGTTGAGCTGGGTTGGTCAGCAGTTACGCAGCCCCATGTCGGCCCCGAGCATCCTACACAAGATTGCCGATGCCGGCCGGAGGGACTCCGGTGGTATGCTCCTATTTTCTCTCTTCCATTGCCCGCGCGACCGCGTTTTTTGCCGCCGTCCCGCCCAACTGAGCCAGTGCGACCACAATGAGCGATCAAATCAAGCACGTCACCGATGCCTCCTTCGAAGCCGATGTTCTGAAGTCCAGCCAGCCCGTGCTCGTGGACTACTGGGCCGCCTGGTGTGGCCCCTGCAAGATGATTGCCCCCATTCTCGAAGAAGTTGCCCGCGACTACGCCGGCCGCCTCACGGTCGCCAAGGTCAACGTCGACGAAAACCAGGATACGCCCGCCAAATACGGCATCCGCGGTATCCCCACGCTGATGCTCTTCAAGGACGGCCAAGCCGCCGCCACGAAGGTCGGTGCACTATCGAAATCGCAATTGACTGCATTTCTCGACGGCGCGTTGTAAACTACGTCTTTCGTCATCTCGCGCGGGTCCGTCCGTGGCCCGCCGCCTCAACGTCTTCATTCTTCTCCCTTTTCCACCACGATGCACCTTAACGAACTGAAGGCGCTGCACGTCTCGCAGTTGCTCGAAATGGCCGCCGGCCTCGAAATCGATAACGCCAACCGCCTGCGCAAGCAGGAGATGATGTTCGCCATCATGAAGAAGCGCGCCAAGCAAGGCGAGCAGATCTTCGGTGACGGCGTGCTCGAAGTGTTGCCCGATGGTTTCGGCTTCTTGCGCTCGCCCGAGACGTCGTACCTCGCCAGCACCGACGACATCTACATTTCGCCCTCCCAGATCCGCCGCTTCAATCTGCACACCGGCGATTCGATCGAGGGCGAAGTGCGCGTGCCCAAGGATGGCGAACGCTACTTTGCGCTGGTCAAGGTCGACAAGGTCAACGGTGTGTTGCCCGAGTCGCTCAAGCACCGCATCATGTTCGAGAACCTGACGCCGCTGCACCCCGACTCGCCGATGAAGCTCGAACGCGACATCAAGAGCGAAGAGAACCTCACCGGCCGGATCCTCGACATCTTCGCGCCGATCGGCAAGGGCCAGCGTGGCCTCATCGTCGCCAGCCCGAAGTCGGGCAAGACGGTGATGATGCAGCACATGGCGCATGCCATCTCCGCCAACTTCCCCGATGCCGTGATGATCGTGTTGCTGGTGGATGAGCGTCCGGAAGAAGTGACCGAAATGCAGCGCACCGTGCGCGGCGAAGTGGTCGCCTCCACGTTCGACGAACCCGCCACGCGTCACGTGCAAGTGGCCGAAATGGTCATCGAGAAGGCGAAGCGCCTGGTCGAAATGAAGAAGGATGTGGTCATCCTGCTCGACTCGATCACCCGTCTGGCACGGGCCTACAACACCGTGGTGCCTGCCTCGGGCAAGGTGTTGACCGGCGGCGTGGACGCCAACGCCCTGCAACGCCCCAAGCGCTTTTTCGGCGCGGCGCGCAATCTGGAAGAAGGCGGTTCGCTCACCATCATCGGTAGCGCACTGATCGAAACCGGCAGCCGCATGGACGAAGTGATCTACGAAGAATTCAAGGGCACCGGCAACTCCGAAGTCCACCTCGAGCGCCGTCTGGCCGAAAAGCGGGTGTACCCGTCGATCAACCTCAACAAATCCGGCACCCGCCGCGAAGAGTTGCTGATCAAGCCCGATGTGCTGCAAAAGGTGTGGGTGCTGCGCAAGTTCATCCACGACATGGACGAAGTGCAGTCGATGGAGTTCATCCTCGACAAGATGCGCGCCACGAAGAACAACGCCGAATTCTTCGACATGATGAAGAAATAAGCGGCGACGGTGTTGCCGTGGCGCACGGCAACCGCGCAGCAGAAAGCCCCGACGCGATCGGGGCTTTTTTACGTTCGCTCAGTTTTCGACGTGATCGCGCACGGCCTTGGCCGCGTCGTGCGGTCCACCGCTGATCGTGTCCACGGGATTGACCTGCGGATCGTCCCAAGGTCCCGACACGCGATATTGCATGGCCATGGCTTTCGAAAGCGGCCGCTGCAGGACCCACTGTGTGAGAAACGCCCCGATGCCGATGATGGGATTGACGGCCAGGCCGGCGGCAACGGCAGCGCCGCTGACGTCCAGATTGGGCACCACCAGGGCATTGACGTCCCACCGCTTGGCGACCAGATTGGATGAGCCGGCCAGCACGATCGCCGCCACCGGACCGTTGATCTTGTAGTCGTCGGTGGACACATTGCCGTTGGCCACGCGCAGATGACCGCGCACGGTGTCGAACGGGAAACCATCGCGCACCAGATCGGCCGGATTGGCCTTGAACGTGGCGATGCGCTCAAGCGACTGCAGCGAAAGCAACTCCAGCAGACGTGCCGATCGTGAGGTCACGTGCACGAAGCGGCCTTTGTCCAGCGCCACATCCACCTCTCCGTCCACGTCGGCCGCGCGATAACTCCACGGCAGGTTGTGCCACGTGAGCCGCGCCTGCACCGTGCCCGTACCGCCACGCACGGTATCGGCATGCCCCAGGCGATTCAACAGCTCGCCCAGGTCCGCGATATCGATATTCGCCTGCGTGGTGAGGCCGCGATTGGCGCCGCGCAATTGCAACGTGCCGGTCGCGTTGAGTTTGGCCGCGTCGTTCTCGATGCGCAATTGCGTCAAGCGCCAACGATCGTCGCCGCCCGCCGTCGCGTCGCGCTCGCCCACCACCTTGAGCGCGCCCAACTGCATGCCCACGTAGGTCAAGGCCTTGATCTCGACATCCATGCTGGGAATATCGAGCGGCGGATCGTCCTCGGCAGGTGCCTCGCGCGCCACGTCCGTACCGGCATCGGCGCTTTCGGTTTCGCTCAGGATCAGTCGATCCAGGCGCACGATCCACTGTTCGCGCCCGGCATCCGTACCGGGACCCGGCGCCGTCGCACTGCGCCACTGCACGCGTCCCTTGACTTCCTTAGCGTCCACATCGGCTTGCCACAGACCGGATTGCGGGCGTGTCAGACTCGCCTTCATGGCGGTCCATTGGTGCCCGCTCGCCTGCAGGCGCTCGAGATCGATGTCGGCGCGATCGAGCCATACCGGCGCGGTGCGCGGCGTGCCGATCGCGGCAGCGTTGGCGGCGGCCGCCGGCGAAAGCGCCTTGGCAGGTGTACGGGCGGCAATGCTTTCGTCGCGCTGAGCCTGCACGACGCGCCAGGCATCGAGATCGAGAAACGGCATGGCGATGCTCGCGCGCATGCCCGCAGGCGGCAACGCCACCTCGCGGTTCACGCCCACCGCACCACGGGTAAACAGGAATGTGCCGTCCGCACCCGGCGCCCATTCGATGCGCGCCGTCAAACTGTCGCCGCCCATCACATCGAGCCACCGCCGTCCCTTGACGCCATTATCCCGCGCACCGCTCCAGGACACCGTCACGGGCCGGGCCGCAGCTGCGTTTTTCCCCACCGGGGCCGGCAAGTCGATGGCCACACCCACCAGATCGCTTTCGATCGTTGCGTCCACGACCCCACCGCGTCCGTAGGTCAAGCGGCCACTATAGGCAGCGCCCCCCGTCACGCGGCGGGTCAACGGATCGTCCACCAGCCGCGTCGCCTCGGCCGCCGTGGCGTTGCCTTTGAATGTGAGGTTTTGCCCGCTGCGCTTGAGCTCGCCCACGATCAAAAGCGGTCCGCCCAGGAACCGCGATCGCAGGCCATCCGTCGACACGCCTTGCTCATCGAATCGCAGCGGCCCGGTCAGTTGCGTGGCCGGCGGCACGTTGGGCGCGAACTGGAACGTATTGTTGTCGAAGCGGGCCTCGCCGCCGATCCTGGCATCGGCGATATGGCTGAGCGGAAGGTCCAGATTCAGATCCAGCCGCATCTCGCCCGTGCCCTGCGCGCGATCCAGCGAGTGATCGAGCAGTTCGCTCAGCGGTGAGCGTTGCACGAGATGGATATAGGCCGGCACGGTGCCGCGCGTGGTGCCCTTGAGCATCAGCTTGGCATCGTGTTCGAGGTTGGGAATGGCGGCGTGGATGGCGCCCAACGTCACCCGCGGCTCGCTGCCGACGGTGAGCACGGCGCCGGGCGCGGTCTCGATATTGAGGGATTGGCCCTCGATAACCACCCTGCCCGCCACGTTTTCCACCCGCGGCCAGCCGGGTTGTTTGCCCTCGGCCGGCGCGTAGTCGATGGTGGCGTCGCGCACATTGCCGGCAAGCAAAAAGCGGCCTCCCGCCTGCGCGCCGTCAAACGGAAAGTCGCGCAGATCCCCCTTCAACGCCACGGTGGCACGCGGAATCGTGCCCGTCACCAGGCCCTTCTCCAGCCATTCGCGGGCATCGACGTTGACCACATCGGGCAGATACCGGTGTACGGCTGCCAGCCGCCCGTCCGTCAGTTCGGCCTGCAGATCCGCCGTGCCGGCGGGCGATTTGCCGCCGCTGCGCCACTGACCCTGCACATGCACTTTCGCGTCGGCATTGGCAACCTGCGCGCGTCCGATCGTTGCGTGCCATTGCCCGGTCGCGTCGCGATAAAACGCGCCATCCAGGGTACCTTCGTCCACCACCACCGGGCGGTCCGGATAGGCCTGCGGCACGTCGAAGACCGCCTGCTTGAGCTGGGCGCGAATCTTCATGCGCTCGGTTTCGGGACGCTTTACCACCGGCCAGTCTTGCGCGGACACCAGCGTGCCGGCATAACCTTCGGCGTGCAGGGTCGCCTGAGCGAACCGCAGCCCCACGGGCTGTTCGGCCGAGGGCGCACCCGAGTCGATATCGCGCGCGGCGGCATCGAGAGCGACCTGGCCGACGCGGCCGTCACTGAAGTCGGCCCAGAGACGCGCAGCCATGCGGCCCTTGACGTTCGGGACATCCACCCATGGCCGCCACGCATCAGGTATCGCGCCATCGAGTGCGGCATAGGCGCGTCCGTGCCAACGCGTCGATGTATCGGCCGCTTTATGACGCAAGGCCCGGAAGAATCCCGCTTCCAGTTCGAACTCGCCGCGCACATCCAGCGTGCCCGCAAGGGCCTGGGGCCCCTGGGCCTGCAATGCGAATCGATGGGTGCGAAACCCATTGCGCAGCGCCAGGCTTACATTGGTGAAGGTGACGGCGGGCGCACCGCGCCGATCGTCCAACCAGGTCAGATTGCCTTCGACCAGCGAAATGTCGCCTTGATTGGATAGCCACTGCAGCACCGCATTACGCCGCAGCCGATCGGGTTCGCGCGTTTCGGACAGATCGATGATCTGCCCGGCGACCCACAAGCGATTATCGGGATCGCGCCGCGCCTGCAACGTCAGCCCCGTGAGGGTCAGCGCAGCGAAGCGCGGTTCGAGCCTGAGCACGCTGCGCCAGCCGAGAACGGCCGACACGTCGGGCAAAATCAACAAGGGTTCGGTGGGCCGCTCATAAACGACGACGCGCCTGGCGCGCAATTGGGGATGCAGCCCCTTCCACTCGGCCTCGATGCTGCCGATGCTCACCTGGGTGTCGAGCGCCTCGCCCAGATAGCGTTCGATGTCGGGCCGCCAGGTGTCCACTTGAGGCAGCACCAGGTAGCGCACTCCCAAACACACCAGCGACACCAGGATGATCCCACTCACGAAGGCCCAGTACGCGCAGCGGAGGAGAGTTCGGCAAAAAGACACGGGCGGGCAACTGGGCGGGAGTGGGCGACATGCGGTATTGTCCCCACTTATACCCGAATCGCGTCCCGCCGTCTCTCGAACACCTTACAACTTATGTCCGCTTCCGTTTCGCTTGCCCCCGCCCTCGCCTGGTCCGGACACTTGCGTCGTCGCCTGGACGCCTTGCCAGCGCTCAAATCCTGCCTTGAAGAGACCGCTCAGTCCCCGGTCACGCCCGCAGTGCTCACGAATTGGTTTGAAACGTTGTCGGGCGCACCGCTCGGGGCACATCTGACGCAGGAGCGTTGCCGGGCGGGCTTGCGCCAATTGCGCGAGCGGGTGTTCTGCACGTTGATGGTTCGCGATATTGCCGGCGAGGCCCCGCTGGCCGAAGTGGTCGGCGCCATGACTGCACTGGCCGACCTGGCGGTGGCTGCGGCGTATCGCTGCGTGGCTGCCGAAATGGTCGAGGTGCACGGCATGCCGCGCGACCCGGCGACGGGTGCGCCGCAGGAAATGCTCATCATGGGCATGGGCAAACTGGGCGGTTGCGAACTGAACGTGTCGTCGGACATCGATCTGGTCATGCTGTACGGCGAGGAAGGCGAAACCGACGGCCGGCGCCCGATCAGCCACCACGAGTTCTATGGCCGGCTGACCCGCCGCATGATGCCGATCATCTCCGAGGTGGACGCCAACGGCCAGGTGTTCCGCACCGACCTGCGACTGCGGCCCGATGGCGACGGCGGACCGCTCGCGTGGAGTTTGGAGGCATTCGAGAATTATCTGGTGGGCCAGGGGCGCGAGTGGGAACGCTACGCGTGGCTGAAGGCGCGTCCCATCGCGGCCACTGCATTCGAAGGCAGTGACAGCACGGCGCAGTATCGACAGCTGGAGATGTTGCGCACGGCGTTCGTCTATCGCAAATACTTCGACTTCGATGCGCTCGCGTCGCTGCGATCGCTGCGGGAACGCATCCGCCAGGATTGGGAACGACGGGCGTCCGCACGCAGCGGCATCGATACCGCAAACAACATCAAGCTGGGTGACGGCGGCATTCGTGAAATCGAGTTCGTGGTGCAGTTGTCCCAACTGATTCGCGGCGGGCGCATGCCCGCGCTTCAGGTTCGCGGACTGCTCGAAGCGCTGCAATGCGAACGCGATGCCGGCGTGCTTCAACCTGAAGATGCGGATCGGCTTGCCGCCGCGTACGGTTTTTTGCGCCAGGTCGAGCACGCCGTGCAATACCGCGAGGATGCGCAAACGCACCTGCTGCCTGGCGACCCCGACCTGCGCGCCTTGCTGGCGGGCGCCATGCGCCAGACCCCGGCGGCGTTCGAAACCGAACTGGCCGCGCATCGTGCGTTTGTGGCGCAAACGTTCCGCAACGCCTTTCGCATGGCGGGTATCGAAAACGAGGCGAGCAGCGAGACGCCACCGCCCTGCGCCGACAATGCCCCGGACGATGTCGAGACGCGGCTCACCACATTGGTCGAAACGTCCTTCAGCGGCGATACGACGCCGCTCGTGCAAAGACTGGAAGCGCTGCAGCGCAGTCATCGCGTCCGCTCGTTGCCCGACAACAGCCGCAAGCGCCTGGAAGTGCTGCTGCCCGCCGCGTTGCAAGCAGCCGCCCGCACGGACGCGCCGATCGAGGCGGCTGCGCGGCTGCTGGATCTGATCGAAACCATTGCGCAGCGCAGCGCCTATCTGGCCCTTCTGGCCGAATTTCCCGAAACGCTGGCGCGTGTAGCGCGCATGATGGCGGCCAGCCCGTGGGCGGCGCAATATCTCACGCAGCATCCGCTGCTGCTCGATAGCCTCATCGATTGGCGCACCCTTTTTCAACCGCTGGATTTTCCGCAGATCGCCGCCCAGCTCACGCGCGACTTGAATGCCTGCGTGCTGCCCGATGGCGAACCCGACGTCGAGCGTCAGATGAATCTGATGCGTGATGTACAGCGTCAGGCCAGCTTCCAACTGCTGGCCCAGGATCTCGAAAACGAACTTACGGTGGAAAAGCTGGCGGATCAACTGTCTGCCCTGGCCGATCTGCTGCTGGACGAGACGATCCGGCGCGTGTGGCCGCTGGTCAACAAGCGGCCTGAACTCGAACCGAAATTCGCCGTCATCGCCTACGGTAAGCTCGGCGGCAAGGAACTGGGCTACGTCTCCGATCTGGATATCGTGTTCCTGTTCGACGACGATCGGGACGACGCGGCCGAGGTGTATGCGAAGCTGGGCCGCCGCATGACATCGTGGCTGTCCACCATGACGTCGTCGGGCCGGCTGTACGAGGTCGATCTGCGGCTGCGTCCCGATGGCGATGCCGGATTGCTGGCCGTGTCGGTGGAAGCCTTTGCCTACTATCAGCAAAAGCACGCCTGGGTGTGGGAGCATCAAGCCATCACGCGTGCCCGATTTGCCGCAGGTCATGCGGCCGTGGGCGAGCAATTCGAGAAGATTCGCCGCGACGTACTGCTGATGCCGCGCGACCCGGAACGGTTACGGGAAGAAGTGTGGGGCATGCGCGAAAAGATCGGCGTGGGCCACCGCAACACCAGCGACCGCTTCGATCTGAAACACGACCACGGCGGCATGGTCGATGTGGAATTCACTACGCAATTTCTGGTGTTGCTGCAATCGGCCGCCCATCCCGACCTGGCCGAGAACCTGGGCAACATCACCCTGCTTCGCCTGGCCGCCCGCGCGGGCCTCATCGCCCCCGATATCGCCGAGAATGCCGGCAACGCCTACCGCGTGTTCCGGCGCTTGCAGCATCAGCTGCGCATGCAGGGCCATGAGCGTGCGCGCGTGGACCCCGAGAAAATGGCGGCGCACCGGGCTGCCGTGGACGCGCTGTGGCAATCGGTACTGGGCGCAGACGCCCCGGCGACGAAAGCGTAAAATACCGCTTTTACCCAGAAGATCGTTGAAGCTATGTCCGAATTCGTGCGCCCCAAGCTGGATCTGCCGCCCGGCCGCAGCAAGGTGCTCATGCACTCGTGTTGCGCGCCCTGCTCGGGCGAAGTCATGGAAGCCATGCAGGCCTCCGGGATCGACTACGCCATCTATTTCTATAACCCGAATATCCATCCGGTGAAGGAATACGAGATCCGCAAGCAGGAGAACATCCGGTTCGCCGAGCAGCACGGCATCCCGTTCATCGATGCCGATTACGACATGGATAACTGGTTCGATCGCATCAAGGGTCTCGAAAACGAGCCCGAACGCGGCGAGCGTTGCACGCAATGCTTCGACATGCGCTTCGAGCGCACGGCGCTCTACGCGCACGAGCATGGCTACGACACGATCACCAGCTCGCTGGGCATCTCGCGCTGGAAGGATATGCAGCAGATCAACGGCTGTGGCGAGCGCGCGGCGGCCCGTTACGACGACCTGGTGTACTGGACCTACAACTGGCGCAAGGGCGGCGGCTCGGCGCGCATGATCGAAATCAGCAAGCGCGAGAACTTCTATCAGCAGGAATATTGCGGCTGCGTGTATTCGCTGCGCGACACCAATCGCCATCGACGCTCGCAAGGCCGCGACCGGATCTACATTGGCGTGAAGTTCTACGGCAAGGATGGCTTGGTCAACGACGAGACGCTGTAAGCCTGGCGCGCAGCGCGACGTCCCGATATCGCATCGCAGCCGCAATCATGCGGCTGTTTTTACATCCGCCGGCTGACGCCATGCGCATCTCATGCGTCATGTGCCCGATGCGCCCGATGCGTCTCATGGGCCTCATGCGCCAGTTGCGACAGGCGGCGCACCAAGGGTTCGAACAGCTCGGCCGACGTGTTGCCGTAGCCCAGCACCAGCCCGTTATTCCCGGCACCACGGCGCATTGCGAATCCCGATAACGGATCCGGCGCCATGCCGTGCTGCCTGGCGGCCGCCGCAATGCGCTCATCGGGATAGTCTGCCGGCAGGCGCACGGTCAAATGCAGTCCGCTATGCCCGCCCAGGTTTTCTTGCGGCACATCCATGTGCCGCCCGAGCGCCTCGCGCAGCGCCAGCTGCCGCTCGCGGTAAAGCCGGCGCATGCGGCCAAGATGGCGGGCAAACTGGCCGCTTTCAATGAACTCGGCGAGCGCCAGTTGCTCGTGCCGATGGCCCCCGCGCAACAGCTCGGACAACGGCTGCGCCATGCCCGCCATCAAGGCGTGCGGCAAGACGATGAATCCCAATCGCAGCGCAGGAAACATCGTTTTGCTGAACGTGCCCACATAAAGCACCGGCGCGTCTTCGACCAGCCCCTGCATGGCCACGATCGGCTCACCGGCATGGCGAAATTCGCTGTCGTAGTCGTCTTCGATAATCCACGCCCCGTGCGTGCGTGCGGCGTCGATCAGCGCAAGGCGGCGGGCGACGGTCAGCACGGCACCGGTCGGGTACTGGTGCGACGGCGTCGCGTACACCAGCCGCGGTGGTTGGGTGCGCCAATCCTCCGGCGTGGCCACGATACCGTCGGCATCGACGCGCATCGGTACGATACGCAAGTCCCCCCCGTGCATGGCCGCGCGCGCGCCGCGATAGCCGGGCTCTTCGATCCACGCGGTATCGCCGGGATTGGACAGCAACCGCACGCACAAGGACAACGCCTCTTGTGCGCCCTCCGTGATGATCACTTGATCGGCGTCGCATCGCACACCGCGCGCAATCGCCAAGTGACGCGCAATGGACGCGCGCAGCGCGCGTTCGCCGGCGGGCGCGCCATAGCCCAGTACGGCGGGGCCGGCATGACGCAACGTGCGATCGAGCGTGCGACGCCATGCGGCCAACGGGAAATGAGACAGCGCTGGAATACCGGGCCGCAAGGCGGCGGTGCTGTCGCCACGCGGACGGGATCGCTGCAAGTGCGTCACACGCTCGGCAGCCACAGGTGGGTTTACTTTCCGTGCCGGTGTGGCCGGACGCGACAAGGCCGCCACTTTCGTCCCTTGCCGGTCGGGATGGAGGAAGCCCTCGGCGGCAAGCTGTTCATAGGCCGACGTGACCGTATTGCGTGAGATGCCCAACGACTGCGCCAGGGCCCGCGTGCCCGGCAGCCGGCTACCCGGCAGGAGCCGACCCCCCAGGATCGCCGTGCGCAATCGGGTGTGCAACTGGCGCTGCAATGGCGGGGCATCGCCGTCGCGTGCCAACGGCGCATCGAGCAGCGTCTGCGCCAAGTCATCGAAGGTGGCGCAGGCTTGGGGCAACATGTCGAGTGTCATTGAAGAGAAGGCCTTTCAAGTTGAACGATGGACACGTACATGCCGGACACGGTCAGGCACTATCGCTTCGTGTACCGAAAACATGAACGTTTCCGGCACCCATCCCCATCGCCACCGGGCATTGGCATGGGCGCCCCTTGCCGGTACGCCAACGGTGGCAGCGGTCGAACCGGCACGGTCGGCCCATTCGCGCATTCCGTGGCACCATTAAATGTACGTCATCTGGAACTTTCCGAGGTGCCTCGAACGGGCTATCTTTTCACTGGGGCCGGCACGTCGCCAGCCGCTTACGAGAAGAAGTCTGCCCATGTCAGCCGTATTGAATGCGTACCAACAACCCGTGGGCCCCGATCTGCCCCAGTGGACCGCACGCCCCCGCCCTGCGCGCATCACGCTCGTTGGCAAACATTGCCGCATCGAGCCGCTGGATGCCGCGCGGCATGGCGACGATCTTTATGCCGCCTATGTGCAGGCCGCAGACGGCCGCGACTGGACCTATCTCACGGTGGGCCCGTTTACCGATCAGGCCAGCTTCCGCACGTATCTCGAAGGTGCCGCGGCCAGCACTGACCCCCTGCACTTTGCCATCATCGAGCTGAAAACGGGCCGCGCAGTGGGGACTTATTCGTTGATGCGCATCGATCCGGCCAATGGCGTGATCGAAGTCGGTCACGTTACGTTTTCCCCGTTGCTCAAGCGCACCGCGATCTCGACCGAAGCCCAGTATCTGCTGATGCAATATGCCTTCGATGCGCTGGGCTACCGGCGCTACGAATGGAAGTGCGACAGCTTGAATGCCCCCTCGCGCAAGACGGCCGAGCGCCTGGGGTTCACCTTCGAGGGCATCTTCAGACAGGCGCTCGTCTACAAAGGCCGCAGCCGCGACACGGCGTGGTTTTCGATTACCGATCGCGAATGGCCTGCGGTACGCGCTGCATTCGAACGCTGGCTGGCACCGGAAAACTTCGACGCACAAGGCCAGCAACGCGTATCGCTGACGGACATCCGCAACGCCCCCGACACCGCCGGTGCCCGCGTGGCGCCGGCGCGCCAGTCACCGCCCACGATTCGTGCATTGACCGAAGCCGACTACGCCCAATGGCTGCCGCTGTGGCGCGGCTATCAAACGTTTTACAACGTGACGTTGGGCGACGCGATCGATCGGCTCACTTGGTCGCGCTTGCACGATGCCGCAGAACCGATGTTCGTGTTGGGGGCTTTCGATGCCCAGGACCGGCTCGTCGGCATCGTGCACGCGATCTACCATCGCTCGACGTGGACGGAGGGCATGTACTGCTACTTGCAGGACCTGTTTACCGTACCGGAATCGCGCGGCAGCGGCGTGGGCCGTGCGCTCATCGAGGCGGTCAGCGCGCATGCGAGCCAGGCCGGTGCAGGTCGGCTGTACTGGCTCACGCACGAGAGCAATCAGGCGGGACGGGCGCTCTACGACAAGGTGGCGCAAAACGCCGGATTCATTCAGTACCGCCGACAGCCTTGAGCGTAATGAGCGGCGTCGTGCCCGCCTGATTCCGGTCGCACAGAAGGCGAAAAAAAAGACCGCGATCGGTGAAGATCGCGGTCTTTCGATTGGCCGCAGTTGGGCACGGTACAGTAGACGGCAACGGACCCCGAGTGCATCGGGACCGCTGCCTGTCTTGCTTACTGCAGCGTGCGCGTAAAGACGAACTTGCCGTCTTGCCAATCCACCGGCACCACATCGCGCGGGCCAAACTTGCCTTCGAGAATCAGGCGTGACACCGGGTTCTCGATCTTCTGCTGGATCGCGCGCTTCAACGGCCGCGCGCCGAACACCGGATCGAAGCCGCCGCGAGCAATCTCGGCCAGCGCGGCGTCCGTCACTTCCAGCGTCATGTCCTGCTGCGCCAACCGCTCGCGCAGCCGTTGCAGTTGAATCGACGCGATCGACTCGATGTGCTTGGCATCCAGCGCATGGAATACAACCACTTCGTCGATACGATTCAGGAACTCCGGACGGAAACTCACCTTCAACTCGTCCCACACCGCCGACTTGATCTCCTCGTACGGCTGACCGGCCATCGCCTGAATGTGATGCGAACCCAGGTTGGACGTCATCACGATCACCGTATTGCGGAAGTCGACCGTGCGGCCTTGACCGTCGGTCAGACGGCCGTCGTCCAGCACCTGCAAGAGCACGTTGAACACATCCGGATGGGCCTTCTCGACCTCGTCGAGCAGAATCACGCTGTAGGGCTTGCGCCGTACCGCTTCGGTGAGGTAACCGCCCTCTTCATAGCCGACGTATCCCGGCGGCGCACCGATCAGGCGTGCCACCGAATGCTTCTCCATGAATTCGCTCATGTCGATGCGCACGAGGTGATCTTGCGAGTCGAACAGAAACTCGGCCAACGCACGCGTGAGCTCGGTCTTGCCCACGCCCGTGGGGCCCAGGAAAAGGAACGAACCATACGGACGTTGCGGATCGGACAGCCCGGCGCGCGACCGGCGAATCGCATCGGACACGAGACTGACGGCTTCATCCTGCCCCACCACCCGATTGTGCAGATAGCTTTCCATGCTGAGCAGCTTGTCGCGCTCACCCTGCATCATCTTCGAGACCGGAATACCGGTGGCGCGCGAGACGACTTCGGCGATTTCCTCGGCACCCACTTGCGTGCGCAGCAGGCGTGGCTTGTCACCCGGTTTGGGCGCCTCGTCGGCGTTGCTCTCGGCAGCCTTCAGGCGCGCTTCGAGTTCGGGCAGCTTGCTGTACTGCAGCTCAGCCAATTTATCGAATTGGCCCTTGCGTTGCAGCTCGGCCATCTCGCCGCGCACATGTTCGATTTCTTCCTTGATGGCCTGGCTGCCTTGCACGGCGGCCTTCTCGGCTTTCCAGATCTCCTCGAAATCGTTGTACTCGCGTTGCAGCTTCTCGAGTTCTTCCTCGATCGCTTGCAGACGCCGCTTCGATGCGTCATCGGATTCGCGCTTGACGGCTTCGCGCTCGATCTTCAACTGGATGATGCGCCGGTCCAGGCGATCCATCACCTCGGGCTTGGAATCGATTTCCATGCGAATGCGCGCACCCGCTTCATCGATCAAATCGATGGCTTTGTCCGGCAGGAAGCGATCGGTAATGTAGCGGTGCGACAACTCCGCCGCCGCCACGATCGCAGGGTCGGTAATCTGCACGCCGTGGTGCAACTCATAGCGCTCCTGCAAACCGCGCAGGATGGCGATGGTGGACTCCACGTCGGGCTCGTTGATCAGCACCTTCTGGAAACGACGCTCGAGCGCGGCATCTTTCTCGATGTACTTGCGGTACTCGTCGAGCGTGGTGGCGCCGATGCAATGCAGTTCGCCGCGCGCCAGCGCCGGCTTGAGCATATTGCCGGCATCCAGCGCGCCTTCGGCCTTGCCTGCGCCCACCATCGTGTGCAGCTCATCGATGAAGACGATGTTGCTGCCGTCATCGGCCGCCAGTTCCTTGAGCACCGACTTCAGGCGCTCTTCGAACTCGCCGCGATACTTCGCGCCGGCCAGAAGCGCGGCCAGATCCAGCGACAGCACACGTTTGCCACGCAGCGTTTCAGGCACTTCATCATTGATGATGCGTTGCGCGAGCCCTTCGACGATGGCCGTCTTGCCCACGCCGGGTTCGCCGATCAGCACCGGATTATTTTTCGTGCGGCGTTGCAGGATCTGGATCGTGCGGCGAATCTCGTCGTCGCGGCCAATAACCGGATCGAGCTTGCCTTCGCGTGCGCGGGCCGTCAGATCCTGGGTGTACTTGCTCAGCGCTTCACGGTTGGACTCGCCTTCGGCGCCGGTGACGTTCTGCCCCCCGCGCACCGCGTCCACGGCCGCTTCGAGGGCTTTTTTCTGCAGGCCCGCGTCACGCAGGATGCGGCCGGCATCGCCCTTGTCGTCGGCGAGCGCCAGCAGGAATAGCTCGCCGGCGATATAGGTGTCGCCACGCTTGGCGGCTTCCTTATCGGTGCGGGTGAGCACCGACTGCAGATCGCGCCCGATCTGCACGTTGCCGTCGCCGTTCTGCACTTGGGGCAACCCCTTGATGGCGGCTTCCAGAGCGGTATTCACCCGGTTGACCGCCACGCCGGCGCGCGCCAGCAGACTGGACGCGCCGCTATCGGGATCGCCCAACATGGCGGCGAGCACGTGGACGGGCTCGATATAGGGATGGTCGTTACGGGCAGCCGCGCTTTGCGCATCGCCCAACGCCTGCTGAAACTTGGTCGTCAGTTTGTCGAATCGCATGATTTCTTTTTGCTTGTAGGGGGGGAGCCGCATCCGAAACGGGCTCGATGCACAAAAGGTGCGGGTGCAGGACGCATTTTTCAATAGGTCTTGAACACACTAACGCCAATTTGGCAAATTGCGCAAAGAAAACCGAACTTCGACCTTTTTAGGTGCCAATTCGGTCACACAGCGTTCGCGTAAGTCCTTACAATACGTCATATGTCATTCAGAACGACCGTACTCGCATGTTGAAACGAGTCACCCCTCCTGTCGAAAACCCGAACTGCGCCACCTGCGCACTCGGGCACGAGTGTGTGACGATCGGCATGGCGCCAGTCGAGGCCGAAAGACTCGACGCGCTGATTTCCCACCGGGCTCGCCTGAATCGCGGCGACGCGCTGTACCGCCTGGGTGAACCTGTGCGGGAAGTCTTTGCGATCCGCTTCGGGTCGATCAAAACGCAAATCGAAGACCAGGCCGGCCACGCCCAGATCACCGGCTTCCATCTCGCAGGTGAACTCATCGGCTTCGACGGGCTTGCCACCGGCACGCATGTGTCCGGCGCCACCGCCCTGGAAGACGCCGAGGTGTGCGTCATCAAGCTCGAGGCGATCGACAAAGTCGCCGCTGCGTTACCCACCTTGCAAAACCAGTTTCGTCGCTTGATGGGCCGCGAGATTCTGCGCTCGCAGCAGTTGTTGCATACGGTAGGCGGCATGCGCTCCGAGCGCCGCCTGGCCTCGTTTTTGATGAGCCTCTCGCAGCGCTACGCACGCCTGGGATATTCCGAGGCGGAGTTCAATCTGCGCATGAGCCGCGAAGAGATCGGCAACCATCTGGGGCTGACGCTTGAAACCGTCAGCCGGCTGTTCTCCAAGTTCGCGCGCGACGGTGTGCTGAACGTGCGCCAGCGCAGCGTACGCATCATCGATATGCCACAACTGCAACGCATCCTGAGCGACGAGCACTGAGCTCGCCAACCAAACTAAACGGGCATCGTTTCTACGATGCCCGTTTTTTTCCTGGTGGCAGCGGGTGAACGCCTCAGCGCTTGCCCACCCGTTGCAGCAGACCCTCAGGCAGCATGCCCCTACGCCACACGCACCACGCGCGGGCTGTCTTCATGACCATGACTGTCGAACTGCGCGGCTTCGGTCGACCCGGTCAACGCCGTGGTCGATGAGCGCCCGCCTTCGATCGCTTGGGTGACGGCATCGAAGTAGCCCGTTCCCACTTCGCGTTGATGCTTGACCGCCGTGAACCCCAGATCGGCGGCGGCAAATTCCTTCTGCTGCAGTTCGACGAAGGCGCTCATCTGGTTGCGAGCGTAGCCGTGCGCGAGCTCGAACATGCCGTAGTTCAACGCATGGAAACCCGCCAGGGTGATGAACTGGAACTTGTAGCCCATCGCCCCCAGCTCGCGCTGGAACTTGGCGATCGTGGCGTCGTCCAGATTCTTTTTCCAGTTGAATGACGGCGAGCAGTTGTAGGCCAGCAGCTTGCCCGGATGTTTGGCATGAATGGCGTCGGCGAACCGCTTGGCGTATTCGAGATTGGGTGTGGACGTCTCGCACCAGATCAGATCGGCGTAGGCGGCATAAGCAAGCCCGCGCGAAATGGCTTGATCGATGCCGGCACGCGTGCGGTAGAACCCTTCCACCGTGCGCTCGCCGGTAACGAACGGCTTGTCGTTCTCGTCGATATCGCTGGTGACCAGATCGGCGGCGTCCGCATCGGTGCGTGCCAACAGCACGGTGGGCACACCCATCACATCGGCCGCCAGACGTGCCGACACCAACTTGGCCACGGCGTCGCGCGTGGGCACCAGCACCTTGCCGCCCATATGCCCGCACTTCTTGACCGACGCGAGTTGATCCTCGAAGTGCACCCCGGCCGCACCGGCGGCGATCATTGCCTTCATCAATTCAAAGGCGTTGAGCACACCGCCGAAGCCGGCTTCGGCATCGGCCACGATAGGGGCGAAATAATCGATATAGCCCTCGTCGCCCGGCTCCTTACCTTCCATCCACTGGATCTGATCGCAGCGTGCCAGTGCGTTATTGATCCGCGTGACCACTTGCGGCACGGAGTTGGCCGGATACAGCGACTGGTCCGGGTACATCTCGCCGGCGCCGTTGGCGTCGCCCGCCACCTGCCAGCCGGAGAGGTAGATGGCCTTCAGGCCGGCCTTCACCTGCTGCATGGCCTGGTTGCCGGTCATCGCACCCAGCGAGTTGACGAAGGGCTCGTCGTGCAGCAGTTGCCACAAGCGCTCGGCGCCATTGCGTGCCAACGAATGCGCGATCGGCATCGAACCGCGCAGGCGCACGACTTCTTCGGGGCCGTAGCCGCGTTTGATCCCTTGCCAGCGAGGATCCTGATCCCAGTTGTTCTGAAGCTGACGCGCTGCATGTTCACGTGTAGACATCACTATCTCCTTGGGGCTTGATGTGAAACCGGGCGGTTTCGGTCGATTGAAAAGCAGGTGATTCGATGGCTAAAGTCTAGGCGCGTCGTGCGGTGCAAAACCAAGGTAAGTCCTCTACAAGATGATTTTTATTATTCTTTATTATCAATGGCTTGCAGTCGTCGTTTCGCAATGCGAGACGATAATGCTACGCATGAAATGGGTATTGCGTGCGCTGCAGCACGACGTTTCATAGCGTGAAACGAGACGGCTGCATCATGAAAAATCCGAGTGCCGGCGACTACAATGCAGGGTCTATTCCTCGCATCCGAAGCCGCACCTATGTCCTTGGCCGACGCCCCGTTGGGGCACACCGTCGCATATCCCAATCAGTACGATCCGTCGCTGCTGTTTCCACTGCCGCGCGCGACCAATCGCGATGCCCTCGCGTGGGCGAGTCTCGCTGGGGCGGCCGGCAGCGCCGTGCCGCACCCCTTGCCGTTCGATGGTTGCGATATCTGGAATGCGTATGAGGTGTCGTGGCTGAATGAACGTGGCTTGCCGCAAGTGGCGATGGCACGATTCTGGTTTCCCGCCACGAGTCCGAACATCGTCGAATCCAAGTCGTTCAAGCTCTACTTGAATGCCTTCAACAACACCCGCCTGAGCCATGCGGACGAGTTGCATGCCCGCTTGACCCACGACCTGAGCCACGCCGCCGGCGCACCGGTGCAGGTCGCGTTGATTCTGCCGGCCGACTTCCACACGTTGCACATGGGTGAAGGTATCGGGATCGACATCGACGATCAGGACATCGAGATCACCGGTTATTCGCCCGACCCCGATTACTTGAATGCCGATGCCGCCGCGCCAGCCGTGCATGAATCACTGCGCTCGCGATTGCTCAAGTCGAACTGCCCCGTTACCGGCCAACCCGATTGGGCCACGGTCCATATCGATTACCACGGCGCACCGATCGATCGCGCGGGCTTGCTGCGCTATGTGGTGTCCTTTCGCGATCACGCCGAATTTCACGAGCACTGTGTGGAACGCATGTTCGTCGACATCATGGCGCGATGCCGCCCGCACGCGCTCACGGTTTATGCGCGCTACACACGCCGTGGCGGATTGGACATCAATCCCTGGCGCAGCAATACCGGCGCACCGCCGCCGGCAGACCTGCGGACGGCACGTCAATAGGCACTATTGCAAGGCGCAATGCAACGCTAATGCGTTTGGCTGGGCAGCAACACCATGTCGGCGCCTTCTCCACCGAAGAACAGCAGATGATGCTCGAACCAGCGAAACTGGGCATTGGGCATGCCCTCCACGAATTTTTCCGCAACGCGCTCGTCGTCGTCGGTGCGATACACGCGCACATAGCCATCAAGGTAGTACATCCAATCCGATCCGCCACCCGGCATCGACATGCGGGGGACGAGATCCGAGAAGCCGTACGTTCTTGAGAGCTGATAGTAATAGTGGCGGTTCGGGCTGTAGTGCCTGCCTTCGTAGGGAAGCCCGCGCAGATTGAGGAAGGCGTACACCAGCACCCCGGCAATCAGGACAAGGCGCCACATCTTTCTGGCGCGTGTCATGGCGCCTGCCTATCGCGATGGCGTGGCGCGCGATTGGATGGCACGCGATGGCGTGGCGATGGCCCCAACGCGGGCGTCGACCCATAAAGCGCCCTGCTTGCCGCGCATATCTACTGCCCTGCCCGGCGCGCGTTCAGTGCAATCCACTGAGCGAGCAATGCCGCCGCCACGAAGGCAATCCCGGCGCCGATCCACGGGCCCCGCAGCATGCCCACGTCGAGCATCAGGCCGAACAGCATCGGCCCCACGGCCGCACCCACGTCCATGCCGCAATACACCAGACCATAAACGGAGCCGACCGCGCCTTTGGGCGTCACGCGTCGGATCAGCATGTCGCGCGAGGGCGCGGCCACGCCGGAGCAGAAGCCCGCCACCATGATGACGGCTGCCGCCCAGCCGGCGGGTACGCTGCCCGAAGCCAGCAGCACCAAGGTGGCACCGGCCAGCACCAGCGAGATCGCCACGATGCGCTCGACGTGCGGCTGTGCCGACACGAGAAACCCGCCGGCAATCATGCCCACCGCAGACGCCACCATGTAGCCGGACAAGGCCGAGCTGGCGAGAATGGCCGTGACACCGTACAGGTCGTGGAGCAACGGAATGGTGTAGTTCTGCACCGACGACAAGGCAATCGAGGTGCAGGCGAAAAAGAGGAAGGCGCCCCATAAGGCGGGTTTGGCCAACAGCGCGCGCAGCGTTTCCATCGCGGTGGGCGTGGCGACGGCCGGGGCCGGTTCATCGACCGAAGTGGGCGGCACGACCTGCTCGCCAGGGGTGGCTGCATGCAGTGCCGCGTCGGCCTGAGCCGGCGAGACGGCAGCGGATGCCGAGCCTGTTGCTGCTGCCGGTGCCACGCTCGCAGCGGCGCCGGTCGCCGGATGGGCTGCCTTGCGCGCCGTGCCGGGCGAGGTCAGCAACCCGCGAGCAAACACCGTGAGTGCCAGCACGACCACCACGAGCACGGCGACGCCGAAGGCGGCAGCGCGCCAGCCCCACAGCGTGGTCAGGGTGGCGATGAACAACGGGGCCAGAGCCCAGCCCAAGCTGCCGGTGAGCCCATGCGCGCTGAAGGCATGGCCCAGCCGGCGGCTGCTGATGCGATGGTTGATGAGCGAGTAGTCGACCGGGTGAAATACCGAGTTGCCTACGCCCCCCACGCAAGCCGCCAGCAGCAGCATGCCGTAGCCGGTGGCCGTACCGATCAGGATGGCGGCGGCAACGAAGCACGACAAGCCGAACCACAACACCGGGCGTGCTCCTATGCGGTCGACCACGAATCCGGACGAGGCCTGTCCCAGGCCCGACACCACATAAAACGCCGACACGAGCAGGCCCAGGCGCGCAAAGTCCAGATCGAACGCCTGCGCCAAGGGCACATACAAGGAAGGGATGACGAGTTGGAAAAAGTGCGAGGCCGCGTGGGCGATGCCGATGACCGCGATGGTCAGCCAGTCCTGCCGCCGCAATTGCGGCGTATCCGACGTGTCGCCGGCCCAAGAGGCTGGCGTGGCGCTCACTGCGATTTTTCCCGGATTGCGGGCCAGGCCCGCTGCAGGTAATAGCACATCGACCATACCGTAAGGATGGCCGCGATAACGATCAGCACCATGCCGACGATGTGCGCGCTGACGCCGTACACCGGACGGTAATACAGCAGGCAGGGAATCGCGATCATCTGCGCGGCCGTCTTGAACTTGCCCAGACGGTGCACCGCCACGCTGGCACTGGCGCCGATCTGCGCCATCCATTCGCGCAAGGCGGAGATCGTGATTTCGCGGCCGATGATGATGAGGGCGATGAAATCGTCCACGCGGCCCAGATCGAGCAGCACGAGCAATGCCGCACACACCATCAATTTGTCGGCCACCGGATCGAGAAACGCACCGAATGCGGAGGTTTGGTTCCAACGGCGGGCGAGCCACCCATCGAACCAGTCGGTGAGCGCGGCGACCACGAAAGCGGCCGCGGCGAGCGTGTCGCGTACCGGCACTGACATCCAGGTGTCGGGAAGATAGAACAACCCGACCACCATAGGAATCATGGCGATGCGCAGCCAGGTCAGGATGATGGGTACGTTTAAAGGCATGGTGGGCGTATGCTACATCAGTTGCTCGGGTTTACCCGAGCGAATTAGCCGCGCAGCGACTCATAAATGCGTTCGGCCAGCTCTTGCGAGATGCCGTCCACGGATGCCAGTTCCTGAATACTGGCGCGCGAGACGCCCGAAAAACCGCCAAAACGGGTGAGCAGACGCTGGCGGCGCCGTGCGCCGATGCCTTCGATCTCTTCCAGCCGCGACACATTTCGCGCCTTGGCCCGCTTGGCCCGCATGCCGGTAATGGCAAAGCGGTGCGCCTCGTCGCGGATCTGTGCGATCAACATCAGGGCGGCCGAACCGGGCCCGAGCGCGACCGGCGGCCGCTCGTCGGCGAAGATCAACGTTTCCAGTCCAACCTTGCGGCCCTCCCCTTTGGCCACACCCACCAGCACGTGGATGTCCAGGCCCAACTCGCTGAATACCTGCCGCGCCACTTCGACCTGGCCCTTGCCGCCGTCGATGAGCACGAGCCCGGGCAACTGCGCCTCACCATCGGCCACTTTTGCAAACCGGCGATTGAGCACCTGCCGCATGGCGGCATAATCGTCGCCCGGCGTGATGCCGGCAATGTTGTATCGCCGATACAACGAAGGCTGCATATCGTGATGCTCGAACACCACACAGGACGCCTGCGTCGCTTCGCCAGCAGTGTGGCTGATGTCGAAGCACTCGATCCGCAGCGCGTCGAGCGCGGTTTCGTCGGTGTCGATGTCGAGCGCCTCGGCCAGCGTGAGCGTGCGGGCTGCCCGCGCGCCCGATTCCGTCAGCGCGCGCGCCAAGGCCATCTCGGCATTACGCTGCGCCTGTTCCAGCCATGAGCGGCGCGTGCCCTGCGGCCGCGAAAGAAAGCGCACTTTGGTGTTGCCTTCTTCGGCCAGCAATTCGAGCAATGCCGGGTCGGGCAGCGCCGTATTGCTCACGATCACCGCCGGCAATGCCCCGCCAGCATAGTGCTGGCCGACGAAGGCCTCCAGGATGTCTTCGGCTGATTCGGCCTCGGCATGGCTGGGGAAAAACGGTTTGTCGCCCAGATGGCGGCCGCCGCGCACCATGGCCAGGTTGACGCACACTCGCCCGCCGGCCATGGCGATGGCGATCACATCGGTATCGCCCCCGGCCGTGTCTTCCATCGTTTGCTGATGCAGCACGCGCGACAATGCGCCCATCTGATCGCGCAGCGCCGCTGCGCGTTCGAATTCGAACACTTCCGCCGCCTTCATCATGCGCGTTTCGATTTCGCCCAGCACCTCCTTGGCCTGGCCATTCAGAAAGCGCGAGGCCCGTTGCACGTCGTTGGCATAGTCGTCAGCCGAGATATTGCCCACGCAGGGTGCCGAACAGCGGCCGATCTGATGCAGCAGACAGGGCCGCGATCGATTGGCGAACACCGAATCCTCGCAGGTGCGCAGCAGAAACACCTTCTGCAGGATCTGGATCGTTTCGCGCACCGCCCACGCGTTGGGGAACGGCCCGAAGAATTCGCCGCGCTTGTTGGTGCCGCCACGGTAATAGGCGATCCGCGGCCACTGATGGCCGGTCACCCAGAGGTAGGGATACGACTTGTCGTCGCGAAACAGGATGTTGTACCGCGGGCGCAGGCGCTTGATCAGGTTGCTTTCGAGCAGCAACGCCTCGGCCTCGGATCGTGTCACGGTGACCTCGACCCGATCGACGCGCGACACCATTTGGGCAATCCGCGGACTGGCCAAGTTTTTTTGGAAGTACGACGACACGCGCTTCTTGAGATCGCGCGCCTTGCCAACGTACATCACCTCGCCGGCATCGTCCAGGTGGCGGTAAACACCCGGCAGATGCGGCAGGTCAGAGAGAAACGATTTGAGATTGAAGGTGTCGGGCATGCTGGTAATACGGATCGCTTTGCAGGGCATCCCAGGACAACGCCTGGGTGTGCGGCATGAGCCGGCGCAGGCGAGCCACCGAATCGGGCTGGAGGGGTCGCGAGAAGCGCGAGAGCAAGTCGTCTGCCCAATCGGGATGATTGCACACCAACGCCATATCGCATCCGGCGTCGAGCGCCGCCTCGACGCGGGCCAGAATGTCGCCGGCGACCGAGGCCGCAGCCATCGTCAGGTCATCCGAAAACACCATGCCATCGTAGCCCAGGCGCCCGCGCAGAATCTCGCGCACCCAGACCGGCGAAAACCCGGCGGGACGATCGTCCACTTCCGGATAGATGACATGGGCGGGCATCACTGCCGGCAGGATCAGGTCGCCCAGCCAGGTGTAGGGCGCGGCGTCGTCGGCCAGAATGGTGTCCAGACTGCGACTGTCGACCGGAAACGCCACGTGCGAATCGGCCTCGGCATAGCCGTGCCCCGGAAAGTGCTTGCCGCACGCCCCCATCCCGGCCAGTGCCAGCCCCTGCAGGACGGCACGCGCCAGCATCGCCACCACACGCGGATCGCGATGAAACGCACGCGTGCCCACCACCTTGCTCACACCGTAATCCAGGTCGAGCACCGGCGTGAAGCTGAAGTCCACCCCGCAGGCGCGCAGCTCGGCGGCGAGCACATAACCGGCGGCTGTTGCCTGCTGCATCGCGAGCAAGGGGTCGCCGTCCCAGACGCGACCCAGGCCCGCCATGGGCGGCACGGCCGTGAATCCGTCGGTACGAAACCGCTGCACGCGCCCACCTTCGTGATCGACGGCGATCAGCAGCGGTTCGCTGCGCGCGGCGTGGATGGCGGCGGTCAGCGCTTCCAATTGCGCGCGATCGGTGAAGTTGCGGGCGAAAAGGATCACACCGCCCACCGCCGGCTGGCGCAGGCGCGCCACCTCGCGCGGGGTGAGCGTGGTGCCCGCCACATCGACCATGATGGGACCGGGCGGCAAGGCAGTTAGCGCATCAGCTTGGGACATAACGGCAGGATATCAACACAAGAAAAACGATTCGAAAAAACGCCGATGCCAGCGTCGGAAAAAGGCGCTTCGGTCAGGGGCCGCGCAGGGTCTCGACGATGACGTAGGCCGCCGCCATGTCCGACTCGTCGGTAATCGACACATGCGCCGCACCGAAGCGCTCGTCGTACCACGCCTGCAGTTCGGGGCCGATCACCAGCACGGGACGCCCGCTGGGTGCATTCAACGTTTGCACGCGCGTCCAGGTCATCGGCATGCGCATCCCCAGCCCGATCGCCTTGGAGAAGGCCTCCTTGGCGGCAAAGCGTGTGGCCAGAAAGCGGATGCCTCGCGCGGGATCGCGCGCACGCCGGGCCAGAAATTTGTCCATCTCCTGAGGGCCGAGAATCTTGGTGGCGAACCGGTCGCCATGGCGCGCCAGCGCGCGCTCGATGCGATCGACGCGCAGCAAATCCATGCCGATGCCCGCAATGGCGGCGCCATTATTGCCGCTACCCACACTCATGATGTTGACCCGTTGCTGGAGGATGCCGCCGCCCGAAAACCGGACGGGGCCTGAGACATTCGAAATGATACGCGAGCGACGGCGCGTCCCCCACCGGTGCCCATCCCGGTCACTGCAAGCGCCATATGCCCCGACAACGGCGATCGACCGGATGTATCTTGGCGCTACACTGCCCCGCATATAACGAGAAGAGGCGGAGATCAGTCATGCGGCTGCTGCTGGCGGAAGACAATCTCGATCTGGGAGACGCCATCGAGAGCAAGTTGCGCGGCGCGGGCCATAGCGTCGAGTGGGTGCGCGATGGCGCGGCGGCCTTGCGCTACGCTGGGGAAGGCAACTGGGATGCGCTGGTGCTGGACATCATGCTGCCGGGCACCGACGGCTTTGCCGTGATCCGGGCGCTGCGCGCGGCCGGGGTCGACACGCCCGTGCTGGTGATCACGGCGCGGGCCGAGATCGAAGACAAGATCGACATGCTCGACCTGGGTGCCGACGACTACCTGGTCAAACCATTCGATTTGCGCGAACTCGAAGCGCGGCTGCGTGCGCTCATGCGGCGGCCGTCGGGCCAGACCACCAGCCACCCGCTTTACGGCAATCTGATGGTGGATCAGGCGGGACGCACGGCCAGCATCGACGGCCTGCCGATCGAACTCGGCCGGCGCGAGTTCCGGCTGCTGGAAATCCTCGTGTCGCGGCTGGGGCAAACGGTGACCAAGGAACGGCTGATGGTGCAACTCTTCGACGCCGAGGATGCGTCGCTCAACGCGCTTGAACTTCTCATCTCGCGCCTGCGCAAGAAGCTCGCGGCCGCCACGCTGGACATCGTCACGATAAGGGGCGTGGGCTATCGGGTGACGGTGCATGACGGCGCTTAAATCGTTCTCGATCCGCCGGCGGATCTTCACCGTGGCCTGCCTGCTGTTGATCGCAGCCACGCTTGCGCTGATCGCGTTCCTGCGCGGGTACGCCCATTCGGCCTCGGACCAGGCGTTCGATCGCCTGCTGGCCGCCTCGGCGCTCACCATCGCGGGTTCGGTGCAAATGGGCGATGAAGGCGTCACTGTCGAGCCCCCCTTCTCGTCGCTGGCCATGATGTCCGGTCAGGAACGGGTGTTCTACAGCGTGCGCGACCCGGCGGGCGAGCCCATCACCGGCTACGACGATCTGGCGCCCACCCTGCCGCTGGCCGCGTCCGCCACGCCCGTGTTTGCCGATCAGCGGTATCACGACGATCCGATACGCGTGGTCACGGTGGGCCGTCTGGTGTCGGCTGCGCAACATGTGGGCTGGGTCACGGTGCGGGTGGCCGAAACACGCGGGGCGCGCGAAGTGCTGGCCGCAGAAATCCTGAATCGCAGCGTAGTGCCGCTGGTCGCGCTGGTGCTGGTGTCGCTGGCGCTGATCTGGTTCGGCCTGCGGCTGGCGTTTTCGCCGCTGCGCACGATGGAACGCGCGTTGCGCGAACGGGCACCCGACGACTTGCGCGCGTTCGACGCGCCGGTGCCGCGCGAAACGCAACGCCTGGTCGAAGCGCTCAATGCCTTCATGCATCGGCTATCCGGCGTGATGGCGACACTCAACGATCTTGTGGCCGATGCGGCGCATCAGGTGCGCACCCCGCTCGCGTCGTTGCGCGCACAGGCCGAAGTGGCGCTGGACGAACCCGATCCCGAACGCCTGCGTGAACGCGTGGTGCGCATCCACCGCAATGCCACGCAAGCCAGCGATCTGATCAATCAATTGCTGATGGACGCCACGATCAGCCATCGCCTCGGCACGCACGGCCGCGATTTCGTGGGCGTGGCCGAAACCATCAACGAAACGCGGCGCCGCATCGGCCCGCTGCAAGTGCCGCGACTGAAAATTTTCATCGCACCCGACGTGCGGCGCGCACGCATTTCAGGCGACCGGTTGGCGTTGCGCGAAATGCTGCGCAATCTGGTCGACAACGCCTTGCGTTATGCGCCGGATGGCGACGTGGAGATTCACGCCACGCCCGTGTCGAACTACCGCGTGGCCATCACGGTGCTCGACCGCGGCCCCGGCGTGGCCGACGATGAAAAAGAAACCGTGCAAGCGCGCTTCGTGCGCGGGCGCAGCGGCGCGGATTCGAGCGGCTCCGGACTGGGACTGGCGATCGTGCGCAATGTGGCCGAGATGCACGGCGGCTCACTGCGCCTGCAGGATCGGGCCGGTGGCGGCCTGTCGGCGCGCGTGGTGTTGCCCCTGGCGCGCGGACGCGTGCATGCCGGCGGCAACATCTCGCGCCCGATGTCGGCTCGCCCCGCCACTGCACGCCCGGCACCGGATCGTACGGCACCGGTCATCCGTGCGCTGGCCTTGTTTGCCATTGTCTCGATGACGCTGCTGTCCGGCCCTCCCGACGCCCGCGCCATGGAATCCGACGCGCCGGCATTGACCACCGAACCCGGCACCACTGCCGTGCCGCGCATGATCGAAACCCGCTACCCGGCGCCGCGCCCATCGGGCCGCACGCTCGTGATTGCCGGGCCCACGGATACGCCAGTGGTGGTGCCCGTGATTCGCGGGTTTCAGGAAGAGCGGCCCGACGTGGACGTGGTGTATCGCGAAATGGGTGGCCGCGAAGCCTACGACGCCACGGTGGCCGGCAAACTGAACGACGTCGATGTGCTGATGAGCTCGGTGGCCGATCTGCAGGTGCGCTTGGCCAACGACGGCTTTGCGATGCAGTACGCCTCGCCGCAGGCCGCGCGCTTGCCGACCTGGGCCAAATGGCGCGATGAAGTCTTCGGCTTCACGTTCGAACCGGCGGTGTGGATCTACAACCCCGATCGCTTTAACGAGGCCACAATTCCGCGCACGCGGCAGGATCTGGTTGCGCTGCTCGAACGCGAACATCAATCGCTGCAAGGCCGCGTGGGCACCTACGATATCGCCGTGAGCGGCGTGGGGTATCTGCTGGCCGAGCAGGACGAATTGCTGTCGTCCAACTTCTGGGGGTTGACCAATGCGCTCGGGCGGGTCGATACCCGCCTGTCCGCCACGTCGGCCGGCATCCTCGATGCCGTCGAACGCGGCGATATGGACATCGGCTACAACGTGCTGGGGTCGTACGCGCTGGCGCGCCAAGCCGAAGGCGCGCGGATCGGGGTGGTATTTCCACGCGACTATGTGCTGGTGCTGGCGCGCTCGGTGCTCATCATGCGGCGTGCGCCGCGCCCCGAACTTGCCCGTGCGCTGGTGGACTATCTGCTCTCACCGGCCGGTCAATCGGTGGCCTCGAGCCAGTCGGGCCTGGGCTCGATCATGGAAGACACCCCTGGCCGATGGACGGCGGAAAAGGTGCTGGCGCGTTCGCAGGGCATCGTCCAGCCCGTGGTCATGAGCCCGGCGCTGCTGGTGGGCCTGGACCGGCGCCGCCATTCGCGCTTTATCCAGAACTGGAGCCGATTGATTACCGACACCGGGATTTCCCTGATACCGCCAACCGCACCGTGACAGGACGCTGACAGTAAGCGACTCCTATGATGCATCACGCCGGGCGTAGACCCGCTGCGATGATTTCAAATGGAGAAGACACTATGTTTGCCCAGTCACGTCTGACGGCCGCGTGCGCCGTCGCTTTCGCCCTCGCCACCGGCAGCGCCATCGCGCAAACCGTGCCCCAGGGGTATCCCGCCGCCTATCAAAGCATCATCGACGGCGCAAAGAAAGAAGGCAAAGTCGTCATCTACTCGACCACCGATACGAAAGCCGCGGGCCCTGTCATCAAGGCCTTCGAAACCGCCTATCCGGGTGTGAAGGTCGAATTCAACGACATGAATAGCACCGAGCTCTACAACCGCTACATCAGCGAACAGGCGGCCGGCGGCACCAGCGGCGATCTGGTGTGGAGCTCGTCGATGGATTCGGCGCTCAAGCTCGCCACCGACTACGCGCAAAACTATGCCTCGCCTGAACTGCCCAAACTGCCGAAGTGGTCGGTATGGAAGGACTCGGCCTACGGCACCACGTACGAGCCCGCTGTCTTCATCTACAACAAGCGTCTTGTTCCCGAAGGCGACGTGCCCAATTCGCACGCCGCGCTGGCCAAACTGATTGCGGCCCAGTCGGACAAATACAAAAACAAGGTCACGACCTACGACGTCGAGAAATCGGCCGTGGGCTTCATGCTCGCCGTGCAGGACAGCCGCAACGACAAAGCGTATTTCGAAGACTTGGCCAATATCGCCAAGGGTGGCCTGGTCGTGCAATCGTCCACCGGCACGATGATGGAGCGCGTGTCGTCGGGTGAAAATCTGATCGGCTACAACATCCTGGGCTCGTACGCCGAAACCCGTGCGAAGACCGATCCGTCGATCGGCATCTCCTACCCCAAGGACTACACGCTGGTGCTCTCGCGCGTGGCCTTCATCAGCAAGAAGGCCAAGAACAAGAACGCCGCTCGCCTGTGGCTCGATTTCCTCTTGTCGGCCAAGGGTCAGGACGTGCTGGCCAATCAGTCCGATCTCGCGTCGATCCGCGATGACATCCCGGGCGACAACGACGTCGACGGCATGACCAAGAAGCTGGGCGACTCGCTCAAGCCGATCCCCGTGGACGAAACGCTGCTCGAGTATCTCGAACAGAACAAACGCCTGGACTTCATCAAGAAGTGGCGCACAGCCGCCGGTAAGTAACCGGCCCGCATTACCCGCACTACCCGCGTGACCGAATCTGCCGCCGGCACACCGCCGGCGGCGTTCTCAACGCACGCCCTCTCAGGACGATTCGATGCTTGCCCTACGCAGAAAATGGCAATCCTTGCCGCGCGGCGTGGTCGTGGTGCTCACGGCGATTGCGATATATGTGCCCCTGTCGCTGATCGTTTACCAGAGCTTTCTCTCGGCCCCCTTTTTTCAACCGTCGAAAGTATTCAGCCTCGACGCATTCCGGTTCATTTTCGCCGACGACGATTTCTACAAGGCGCTCAAGAGCGGCTTTATTCTGGCCTTCGGCCTGGCCATCATCGCGATCCCGCTGGGCGGGATGCTGGCGTTTTTGATGATCCGAACCGACCTTCCCGGCAGACGCTGGATCGAGCCGTTGATCCTCGTGCCGATCTTCGTCTCACCCATGGTGCTGGGCTTCGGCTATGTGGTGGCGGCCGGTCCCGTCGGCTTCATCTCGCTGTGGGTCAACGACCTCATCGGGTTCGTGCCCTGGAACGTGTATTCGCTCACCAGCATCGTGATCATCGCCGGATTGACGCACGTGCCGCACGCTTACCTGTACATCTCGTCGGCGTTGCGCAGCATGGGGTCCGATGTCGAAGAAGCTGCGCGTGTGGCCGGTGCATCGCCGTTGCAAGTCATGGTGTCGGTGAGCCTGCCCATGGTGCGGCCCGCCATCCTGTACGCCACCGTGTTGCTCTTCTTCCTGGGACTCGAAGTGTTCGGCCTCGTGCTGGTGCTGGGCGACCCCGAAGGCAACCTGGTGTTGGCCACTTACCTCTACAAGCTCACGAACAAACTCGGCATTCCGTCGTATCACTTGATGGCGGCCGTGGCCGTGGTGCTGATCTGCATGACCGTGCCGCTGGTGGCCCTGCAACGTCGCCTGATGCGCACGGCCAACCGCTTCGTCACGGTAAAGGGCAAAGCGTCGCGCGCCCGACCGTTGCCGTTGGGCAAGTGGCGCTGGGTGGCGGGCGCCGTGGTGGCGTTCTGGTTGATCGTCACCATTGCAGTACCGCTCCTGGGGGTGGTGCTGCGGGCCTTCGTGTCGAACTGGGGCATGAACATCAACCTGATGGAAGTGCTGTCGCTCGATGCATTTCGAACGGTGTTCTCGCAGCCCAACCTGATCCGCGCCATCGTCAACTCGGTGGCGATCGGGGTATTCGGCGGTGCCGCTGCGGTGCTCTGCTACACCTTCGTGGGCCTGGCCATGCACCGCAAGCCGGACGGGGTCACGCGCTTCATGGACTACAGCGTGCTGGTGCCGCGCGCCGTGCCGGGGTTGCTCGCCGGCCTGGCATTTTTGTGGGTCTTTTTGTTTGTACCGATGTGGCTCGACAACTCGCTCGAGGATGGCTGGCTCTCGGTGCTGCCCTTTGCCGAATGGCTGCGCGAAAACCTGGTGGAAGCGCTGCGCTCGCTGCGCAGCACGATCTTCAGCGTGTGGCTGGCCTACACGGTGGTATGGATCGCTTACGGCCTGCGTTTGATTTCATCGACCTTGCTGCAAGTGGGCCCCGAACTTGAGGAAGCCGCGCGCAGTGCCGGCGCCACCCGTTCGCAAGTTACCCGCCATGTGACCGTGCCCTTGGCCAAGTTCGGCCTGATCGGCGCGTGGTTGTTGATGTTCCTTATTTTCGAGCGCGAGTATTCGACCGGCGTGTATCTGCTGTCGCCCGGTACAGAAACCATCGGTTCGATGCTCGTGTCGCTCTGGGCGGCCGGCGCCATCGATATCGTGGCCGCGCTTTCCCTGATCAATATCGTGCTCGTGGTGGTGGGTCTCGGCATCGCCCTGCGCTTTGGAGTGAAATTACATGATTGAGCTTTCGGTAGAAGACCTGCATCTGGACTACGGCGATACGCCGGTGCTCAAGGGCGTTTCGATGGACCTGAAGCAAGGCGAAGTCGTCTCGCTGCTGGGGCCGTCGGGCAGCGGCAAGACCACCCTGTTGCGTGCGGTCGCCGGTTTGGAGGGCCCCAAGGCCGGCCGGATCAAGATCGGCGAACGCGTGGTGTATGACGGCGTGGCCCGCAACGAAGTAAGGGCCGAGGATCGCAATCTCGGACTCGTGTTTCAGTCGTACGCGCTGTGGCCGCACAAAACCGTGTTCGAGAACGTGGCCTATCCGTTGAAGCTGCGCAAGCTGCCCTCGGCGGAAATCAAGGAGCGCGTGGAAGCCGTGTTGGGCCAGTTGGGCCTGGGTCATCTCACGCAGCGCCATCCGCATGCATTGTCGGGCGGCCAGCAGCAACGCGTGGCGATCGGCCGCGCGCTGGTCTACAACCCGCCCGTCATCCTGCTGGACGAGCCGCTATCGAACCTGGATGCCAAATTGCGTGAAGAGGCGCGTGCGTTTTTGCGCGAACTGATCCTGCGGCTGGGATTGTCGGCCCTGATGGTCACGCACGATCAGGGCGAGGCCATGGCGATTTCCGATCGCATCCTGCTCCTGAACAACGGCAAGATCGAGCAGCAAGGCACACCGCAGGAAATGTACGGCTCACCGTCTACGCTCTTTTGTGCCGAGTTCATGGGCAGCAACAATCGCCTGGCCGGCAAGGTCACCGAGTTGCGGGAGGGTGCGGCGCGCGTGCAGGGCGAAGGCTGGTCGCTGTGGGGCAAAGCCGCCGAGGGCGTGCGCGAAGGTCAACCGGCGACCGCCGTGATCCGTGTCGAACAAGTGCGGCTGGCGGCGGACAATGCCGAAGACAACGCCATTGCGTTGCCGCTCGTGACGAGTATGTATCTGGGCGATCGCTGGGAATACCTGTTTCGTGCCCCCGGCGAAATCACTGCCGGCAAGCTTGCGTTGCGTGCCTATGGACATGAAAGCCTGCCTACCGCGCAGCACCGCTTGTCGCTTCCGGCCAAACACGTCTGGGTGTACCCCAGCGCTTGAGTTCACGGCCGATCGTGCTCTCACACGGCGGCCGGCGGTCGCCGTTTTTCATGGCAGCCGCTATTTGCCGCTGCGCCGCAAGGCCATGGCGTCGGCATTCAGCGCCAGCAACCATTCGGTCAGCACGCTGCGCGGCGCCACGTCGGCCGCGCCCGCCACCGGCTCGCTGCGCTTGCGATCGATCGTGCCGCGCTTGATGGCGCGTGGCGACATGCCGAACTGGCGCTTGAATGCCCGCGAAAAGGCGCTCTGATTGCCGAAGCCCCATTCGTAGGCGATATCGGCGATATTGCGTTGCGGATCCGATGCCATCGACTCCAGGCAACGCGTCAACCGACGCGATTGCACATAGCGCGTAAATCCGCCGCTCGATTCGAACAGGCGATGCAGCCGCGAACGCGAAACGCCGAAACGCTCGCACACCACCACGGGCGTCAGGCTGCCTGCCGCCAGATTGGCCTCAACGTAGCGCTGAATGCGGCGCGCGATCGGCGACACCGCAGCCGGGTCGGCCGCATCGGCTGCGGCATGAGCGGCGTTCACACTTCCCGAGATCAGCGCGATCGAACCGGGGATCAACCACGACAGGGCTTCGGGCGACAGATCCGGCAGATGCCGCACCAGCGACACGACATGTTCGTAGAGCATGCGTCCCACAGCGCTGGCGGCCGGCAGATGGGCGAAATACGGCACGCCATGGACATCTTCGCGTGGCTTGAGTGCCAACCGGGGAACAGTCAAAAACACGCAATGCGCATCGCCCATCCGCACTTCGTGACGCGACGCCAGATCCAGCAGCACGATGTCGCCGGGCGCTACTTCGAAGGTGCCACGCTCGTTGTGGACGTGCGAGATGCCTTCGACGTGCATGTACAGCATGAGGTGATCGACTTGCGCGCGGGCGCGTGCCTCGTGATCGCGAACCCAGCGCTGGGCAGAGAGACGCGTGTCCGACACGATCACCGGACCAGGGTGCCAAAGCCGCACCCGAGCGTAGAAATCGCTCTCCGCCTGTGTGGCCACAAGCGAATGACGACCGCCATGACCATCCCGATCGATAGCGTTGCCGTCGTCAGGGCCGAACGAAAGGACATCGAAGTAGGCTTCGATGAAATGCTGCCATGCCGCGCGGGCCTCGGAACCCGAGCCGTAGCGGTTGCTGTCGAACGCGAAGGCCTCGCATGATGCTGCATTGCCGGCCATCTGTACTCTCTACACTCGACTAAAGGAGTCAAATTACGAATATTTATTTCAAGATACTACAGTGGCAGCGCGATGTCGATAGCAATACGCGCGTGGTGTGTCACATACAACATGACGGCGTGTATCCGGCACAGCAAGCACAGTTTGCGGCACAACCGGCACAAATTTAGCGGCACTGCGCTCACATACTTCAACCTCATTAGAACGACGTGTACGCGCGCGACTGTGTGTACCCGTCAGCCCCAAAAGGACAACCTGGTGAGCGGAGGAGATCTGGAACGCCGGTTTGAAGACGCGCGGCGCGACGACACGTTGCAGCACGCACTGTCGGCGTGTGAGCGACGTGCGGCGCACGCGCTGGCCACCCTGTCGCACCAGACCACGGCCCCGTTCTCGGCAGCGCAATTCATGGCGCGCGCGCGGGACGGCATCGTGCCCGCCACGCCGGCCTACACGCTCATGCAAATCGAATCGGTGATCTGGCGCGACGGCGCCGATGAGAATGGCCCGCCGGACGATGCCGGCGGAACCTGAGCACACAGCTGGCAAGAGATCGGGCGTTCATGGCACCGCAACGCCCGCGGTGGCCCCTACACCGCCGGCGGCGGCATATTGCCTTGCGCCACATGCGCGGCGATCATCAGCGCTTTCATGTCGCGAATGGCTTTTTCCCACCCATCGAACACTGCCTGCGCCACGATGGCGTGGCCGATGTTCAATTCGGCCAACCCCGGCAATGCCGCGATCGCGTGCACGTTGCCGTAATGCAGTCCGTGGCCGGCATTGACGCGCAGCCCCAGCTTGATGCCCAACGCAATGGCGCGAGCGATTCGCTGTACTTCCTGCCGGCACACGGTGGCTTGCGCAGGATCGTCCGACACGTGCGCGAATGCGCCGGTATGCAGCTCGATCACGGTTGCGCCGCATTCGGCGGCGGCCTGGATCTGGTCTGCCTCGGGATCGATGAATAACGACACGCGTGTGCCCACATCGTGCAGGCGCGTAATCGCCGCCGTGATGGCGGCGCGTCCGCCCAGCACATCCAGCCCGCCCTCGGTCGTGAGCTCATGCCGCTTTTCGGGTACCAGGCACACATCGCTCGGGCGAACTTCGCATGCGATCGCCAGCATTTCCTCGGTGACGGCGCATTCGAGATTCATGCGGGTAAGCAACAAGGGCCGCAGCGCCCGCACGTCGGCATCTTGAATATGACGACGATCTTCACGCAGATGCAGTGTGATCAGATCGGCGCCCGCCTCCTCGGCGCGCAGCGCTGCCGCGACAGGATCGGGGTAAATCGTCTTGCGCTGCTGCCGCAAGGTTGCGACGTGATCGATGTTGACGCCGAGTTCTATCATGTTGACCAAGCCACCCGCTCAAAAGCGAGTACTTTAGCGCATCGGCGTGGCCTTCATGCGGTTTTGCTCACGCGCCGGCGGTGTCGTCCTGCACGAGACGCCCGATGAACACATAGCCCATCCCATGCACCGTGTGCAACGGCAAGCGCAGCCCGCTTGCACGCACCTTCTTACGCAAGCGGCTGATCGCCACGCTGATCGACTTGACCTGGCAACCCGCAGCACTGCGCATCAACGCTTCGCGCGAGAGTTCACGCCCAGGATCGCTCAACAGCGCCTGAAAGAATGCGCGCTCGACCCCCGTGAGATTGATCGGCGCGCCCTGGGGCGGCACGAGCACCCATCCCTGAAAACGCACCCACCAGCGGCCGCGATTCTCGTCCGCGATCGATGTGCGCACGGCACCCGCGCCGACCGCGGCGTCGCGCGTTGCGACGCCGTGCGCCCGCAGCGCCGGATCGAAGCGGCGAATCGTGTCGTCATAGCCGCGCGCCTCACGCTCGCCCGTGCGCCCGTCTCCTTCGAATGATCGCTCGACGCGTTCGCTGCCGCGGTAGGCATCCTGCGCCAACTGCGGCAAGCCCTCGAAGAAGCGGCCGCCCTCGCGGCGCCCGGCCTCGTGGTCGCCGCTCAGCTCGCGCGGCGGGACCGGACGAGGCCAGACCCGCCCCCGCGTCTGCGCCCGCAGCACGGCGGCCAGTTCACGCATATCGTAGGCATGATCCAGACAGAGGTCCGCGCCCGCTTGCAGCGCATGCAAACGCTCGTCTGGCGAGCAATCGGTGGAATCGACCACGATGCTCATGGCATAGTTGGCACGCAATTGCGGCAACAGCACGTCGATCAACGCCGCCGTTTCGGGCGCGCGCCGCAACAGCACCGCATGGGTCGGACGTTGATTGATCACGGTGTACAGTGCCGCGAGATCGCGGCAACCATAAACATGCAAACCTTGCGCAGACAATCCATGGGCGGTGTTCGTGCGCAAGGTTTCGTCGGTATCGAGCAGGGCAACGCAGGGGGTATCCATCGGCACTCCTTAAGGAAACAACGTACGTCTCAATAGCGCCAAAGATTACGATTTACCAACGCTGCCGCGACCACCTCCTCCAAAAAAAGGACGAATCCGACGCCCAGCATCGTGCTGGCGGCGGCTACCCGCTAGCGATTGGGACGTGAATGCGGATATTGACGCCCGACCGCTATGGCTTCCCTTTTTATGGCTTACCGCTTGGCAGCTGCGATTGGCCATAGCCTGCACGAAACGGATAACGGGTGAAGATATCGGCAACGGATTTATCCAGGCTTTTCGCCGTCATCGCTTGCGATGCGTCGTCGACCTGACCGGACGTCACGCCTTCCCACACCAACTGCTTTTTGCGCGCATCGACCAGATCCACGTTGACCGTGCCCTCGCTGTAGCGATACACCTCGTCGCCCCACGCGTAGCCGGGCCAGCCGCCGTAGAAGCCCCCGCGGTAGCCGTAGTACGCGGGAAACGGCGATGGGGACACGCGTGTCTTTTCCTCGATCCGGGTGTTAAAATTCACGAGCAGATCAGGATTGGTCGCGGCGTAGGTATAGCCACGGATCTCCATCTGCCCTTGCGTCGCGCGTTTCAGGCGTTCTGTGACGAGCGTGCTGTAGCCGTTTTTGTCGGTGCCTGCCGGCGACACGAAACCGAACGTGCGATAGCGCGAAAAATCGGCCCTGGTGTCGTAATCTGATCGTACCTGCGGGCCTGTCGCGCATCCTGCCAACAATGCGGCAGCTGCGATCAGTCCCAGTCCTTTCGTCACATTCATGGTGCGATACCCCCGTTTGGTAGTCACCATCATGCCGGTAACCGCGGCGGGAGGCAACGCTGGCCTCGCGGTCACGTCAAGCCGAGCGTCGCCCGGTCAGCGCGTCGCGCATCTCGCGGCGCAGCGGCGTGTCGGCCGGCGTCTCGCCCACCAAGGCGTGCCGTGCGCCGCCGCGATGCTCGCCGGTACGAAGGTCGAGCTCCTGCACAATGCGACCCTGCTCGTACACGAAGACGACGTCCGCCAACTCGAGCACGTCGTCCACGTCGTGCGAGATCATCAACACGGGAATATTCCACTGCGCCCGCACCTGCGCCAGCTCCTGTCGCAAGGCGCCGCGCAACATAGGGTTCAGCGCGGCAAAGGGCTCGTCGAGCAGCAGCACCTTCGGATCGCAGGCAAGCGCGCGCGCCAGGGCCACCCGTTGTTGCTGTCCGCCGGATAACGTGTTGGGGCGGCTTTCCGCCATGTCGGCCAGGCCGAAACGCGCCAACAGCATATCGACCCGCGCACGATCAGACGGCGCAGGCCGCCTGCGGCGCCACGACGTGAGGCCGAAGCTGATATTTTGCCGCACCGACAAGTGCGGAAACAACGCGTAGTCCTGAAACAGATACCCGATGCGGCGCTCAGGCGGACGCAGATCGATAGCGCGCTCGGCATCGAACAACGTGCGCCCGTCGAGCAGAATCCGCCCGGCCGTCGGTTTCAGTAACCCTGCGATCGCTTGCAGGGTCAGCGACTTCCCGGCGCCGGACGGGCCATACAGCGCGGCAAATGGCGCATCCGTGGCGAAGCGGACAGCCAGCTCGAAATGCCGCTTGCCATCCTGCATCCGCAATGCCACGTCAACATCGATCATGAGGTGCCCTGATGGGGTGAGAAACCATACACATGGAGTGAGAACGCTGCGCACGGGGTGAGAAACCATACGCACCGCACGCGCATCGCGCGATGCACATCGAACGACAACACATCAGCGCGTGCACATCGCGCGCCCGGTGCCTCAAGGCTTACCAAAGCCGTAACGCGCCAGCACGGCCTGAGCCGGCGCCGAGGCAAGGAAGTCCACGAATTGTTGCGCGAGCGCTTTGTGCCTGGTATCAGCCGTTACCGCAACCGGATACGACACCGGCGTATGGCCGCCCGCGGTCAACGCGATGTTGACGCTATCCGGCATGATGGCCGCATCGGTAAGATAGACAAAGCCGGCTTCCACCTCGCCCCGGCTCACGTAATCGAGCACTTGACGCACGCTATCGGCCTGCACGAACTTCGGCTCAAGCGTACTCCACAAGTTGGCGCTGTCCAGTGCTTCCCTGGTGTAGCGGCCCACGGGTGCGGTCGCGAGCTTGCCCACCGCGATGCGTTTGATATCGGCGCGAGCGAGATCTTGCAGTGTATTGACGGCCGGGCTGCCCTGCTTCGGCGTGATCAGCACCAGTGAGTTGGTCACGAAATCTCGGCGTGTGGCCGGATCGATCAATTTTTGCTCCACGCCGTTGTCCATCGTCGGTTGGTCCGCACTGGCGAACACATCCACGGGTGCACCCTGGCTTATCTGCTGCAGAAGCGTGCCCGACGCGGCGAAGTTCAGCCGCACGGTATTGCCCGGCGACTGCGCCTCGAATTGCTTGCCCAGCTCCTTAAAGGCGTTCGTGAGGCTGGCGGCGGCCGACACGGTCAATTCGTCGGCAAACGCGCAAAACGGAACGGAAAGAGCGAGCACAAGACAGGCAAGGCGGGAGCGGTGGCGCATGACATTCCTTTTGAACGGACGAAGCAATCGTTTTGGATCGACGTCGCCATCCCTCAACGAAGCGAAAGATAGCGGTTGGAAATCACCAGAATGGCGATGGAAATAACGGAGGTGACGATCACCAGCAACAGCGAGAGATCGTCCTCGCCGGCTTGCACGGCGTCGTAGATCGCCATCGATAATGTTTGGGTTTGATTGGGGATCGAGCCCGCCACCATCAGCGATGCGCCGAACTCGCCCATTGCCCGCGCAAAGGCCAGCAACGTGCCGCCTAGAATGCCCGGCCATGCCAGCGGCAACGTCACCCGCAGGAACACCGACCAACGCGACTGGCGCAACGTACTGGCGGCTGCTTCAAGAGACCGGTCGACGCCTGCAAACGCCGAACTGGCCGACTTCAGCACGAGGGGCAGCGCCACGATGGCCGACGCGACCACCGCACCGTGCCAGCTGAAAATGATCGTGTAATCGAGGTGCTCACGCAGCCATGCCCCCAGAGGACTGCGGCGTCCCGCAGCAACCAGAATCGCGTAACCGATGACGGTGGGTGGCAGGACGAGGGGCAGCATGAACACGGCCTCGAGCACGGTGCTGCCAAAGAAACGCTTGCGCGCAAACACCCATCCCAGACTGACTCCCGCAATCAATGCCAGGAGTGTGGCGAACGCGGCGACTTTCAGGGATAGGACAAGCGGAAACCAATCGAAGGCATCAAGCGCAGCATTCGTCATATCCGGAAGAATACAACGAAATTCGAGTTTCTATCGGTGCCAGGCGCTGACGCTGATGCAGGGGCGTAGCCCAGGTGGCTTCACTGCTTGGTTCAATCGGCAAGCATTCCCATGAGCGCCGAAATATCTTTCGCGGCGGCGACGGCCGCCCGCGCTTCGATCGCACGATAATGCTTGATCAGTTCGTGGCCGGTGGAGGTCACCGTGGTCCCCCCGCCCTTGGCGCCGCCCGTTGTGGTCTCCACGGCGGGATGCTTCAGGGATCGATTCAATTCATCGATCAGCAACCATGCGCGCCGGTACGACATCCCCAGGCTGACCGCTGCCGCCGTGATGGAACGCTCTTGCACGATCGCCTCCAGCAGCGCGACCTTGCCGGGTCCGATGGCGATGTCGGCGTCACGATAAACGCGAAGGCGAAACTGCGTATGAGCGGTCATGGCGTGGTTATAGCCCGAGATCGATGGGGATCGTTCACACACGTGTGACGATCCCCAGATACGTCGTCATCCCAACAGCAATGCATCGTCGGAGAGTTTTTCGCCGCGAACGCGCTCGAACATCTGCAGCAAATCGGGCACGTCCATGGCGCGACGCTCCGGTCCGCTGACATCGAGCACGACGCGGCCCTGATGCAACATCACGGTGCGCTCACCCACATCGAGCGCCTGGCGCATGCTGTGCGTGACCATCATCGTGGTGAGGCGATTCTCGGCCACGATGCGCGCGGTAAGTTGCAACACGAAATCAGCGGTGCGCGGATCGAGCGCCGCCGTGTGCTCGTCCAACAGCAAGATGCGCGACGGCTGTATCGCAGCCATCAACAGGCTCACGGCCTGCCGCTGGCCACCGGAGAGCAAGCCGATGCGGTCGGTGAGACGATTCTCCAGGCCCAGCCCCAGGGTGGCGAGACGCGCACGAAAATCGTCGCGCGCCGACGCCTTCACCGCGCGCCCCAATCCACGGCGCGTCCCCCGCGCCTGCGCAAGCGCCATGTTCTCTTCGATGGTGAGGTCTTCGCAGGTGCCCGCCATCGGATCCTGGAATACGCGCGCCACCTGATGCGCGCGCGTCCATACGGGTTGCCGGGTCACATCCACGCCGTCGATGTCGATCCGGCCGGCATCCACCGGCAGATCGCCCGATACGGCGTTGAGGAAGGTGGATTTTCCGGCGCCGTTGGAGCCGATCACCGTCACGAATTGTCCCTCTTCGATTGCGAGCGACATGCCTTGCAACGCGCGGTTTTCGATGGGTGTGCCGGCGTTGAAGGTGATGTGCAGATCCTGTGCATTCAACATCTCAGCGCCCCCTTCCCTTGAATATCCGTCGCTTGACGTTCGGCAACACCAGGGCCAGCGTGACCAGCACGGCCGTCACCAGGTTGAGGTCCTGCGCCTGCAGGCCGATGAAGTCGCTGTTGAGGGCCAACGCAATGAAAAAGCGATAGACGATGGCGCCCAGAATCACCGCCAGTGTCATCATGACCAAACGCCGCGACGGCAACAGGCTTTCCCCCACGATCACCGCGGCCAGTCCGATGACGATCGTGCCAATCCCCATCGAGATATCCGCGCCGCCTTGCGTTTGGGCAAACAGTGCACCGGCCAGCGCCACCAGCGCATTGGATAGCGCCATGCCGCCGAGAATCATGCGGCCGGTGTTGACGCCCTGCGCCCGCGACATGCGCGGGTTGGCGCCGGTCGAGCGCAGCGCGAGACCGGTTTGCGTCGACAGAAACCAGTCGAGCAGCACCTTGGCCACGATCACCACCACAAGCAGCATCAAGGGCCGCGCCACGTAGTCGCTCAGGAAAGACGGCTGCAGGATGCTGAACACCGTGGGTTCCATGATCAGCGGCACATTGGGCTTGCCCATGATGCGCAGGTTGATCGAGTACAGCGCGATCATCATGAGGATGCTGGCCAGCAGATCCATGATGCGCAACCGCACATTGAGCCAGCCGGTGAGCAATCCCGCAACGGCGCCGGCGCCCGTGGCGGCAACGGTGGCGAGAAACGGATCGTGGCCGAACGAGATCAGCGTGGCGGCAACGGCGCCGCCCAAGGGGAAGCTGCCGTCCACCGTGAGATCGGGAAACCGCAGCAGGCGAAACGAGATGAGAACGCCGAGCGCGACGAGACTGAAGATCAGTCCGATCTCGAGCGCGCCCAGCAATGAGAACATCGACATGTGGGCGCCCGTCGTTTACTTGACGATTTGAGCGGCCGACTTCAGCACCGCTTCCGACAGCGTCACGCCCTGCTTTTGTGCAGCGCCCGGATTGACGAAGAGTTCGACCTTGCTGCTGCTCTCGGACGGAATGGCACCCGGCTTCTCACCCTTGAGGATGCGCACGACGATCTTGCCCGTTTGCACACCAAGCGCGCGGTAATCCACGCCGAGTGCGGCGATCGCACCGCGCTTGACGCTGTCGGTGTCGGAAGCGATCAACGGCACCTTGGCGTCGTTGCCCACCTTGACGAGCGACTCGTATGCCGAGACCACGTTGTTGTCGGTGCTGGTATAGATGACATCGACCTTGTCGATCAGACTGCGCGCCGCCGAACCGACGTCCACCGAGCGCGGGGCTGCGGCTTCGACCAGCGTCATCCCGGCCTTGGGCAGCAGTTCCTGCAATTGCTTCACCACGACCACCGAATTGGCTTCGCCGGGGTTATAGACGATGCCCACGCGCTTGGCCTGCGGCACGATCTTCTTGATGAGCTCGATCTGCTTGTCGAGCGCCAGTCGGTCGGATACCCCCGTGACGTTGGTGCCCGAGGCTTCCCACCCTTTCACGAGCTGCGCCGCGACGGGATCGGTCACGCCCGAATACACCACGGGCACATCCTTCGTGGCGGCCACGACGGCCTGGGCCGAGGGCGTGGCGATCGCCACGATCGCATCGGGACGGTCGCCCACGAACTTGCGCGCGATCTGCCCGGCCGTGCCGGGATTGCCCTGGGCACTTTGATACTGCCAGCGGAGATTCTTGCCCGCGTTGTAGCCCGCCGCCTTCAAGGCATCCAGTACGCCATCGCGAATGGCATCCAGGGCCGGGTGCTCAACGATCGCGGTCACCGCGACCGACTTATCCTGCGCCAGTGCGGGCGCGCCCGACAACAAGGCGGCCATGGCAGTGGCGCCGACGATGGCGCGAACAGACAGGCGATTGAACATGGGTGGACTCCTTTATCTCGTGGACGGGGCGATACGCGGCCGGCGCTTGAAGTTTTGCTTGTGGCGCGCCGCTTGCTGAATTCGAAAAAGCGATAGTCTAACGTGACCCGCGCTCGACGGTGTCCGGGCTTTCCCTGTGTTGAATGTAAGTCGGACTTGTGTCGGACGACGCACACAACAGCCCGGGGCGAGGCCCGATATACTGGCAACTTAATTGGAGAACGTTATGCAACGACGCGCATTAGGACGATCAGGACTGACGGTCCCCCCGCTCACATTCGGCGGCAACGTTTTCGGCTGGACCGTAAGCGAAGTGGACGCGTTCTCGCTCCTGGATGCCCTGGTCGATGCTGGCTTGAACTTCATCGATACGGCAGACGTGTATTCGCGCTGGGTGCCGGGCAACCGCGGCGGCGAATCCGAAGTCATCATCGGCCGCTGGCTGGAGAAAACCGGCAAGCGCGATCAGGTCATCATCGGTACCAAGGTCGGCATGGACATGGGTCCTGGTGCCAAAGGCCTGGCGCCCGCCTATATCAACCGCGCCGTCGACGACTCGCTCGCCCGTCTGCATACCGACTACATCGACCTGTACCAGTCGCACGAAGACGACGAAAGCACCCCGTTGGCCGACACCCTCGGCGCCTTTGCAAAACTGATCGAACAAGGCAAGGTGCGCGCCATCGGCGCCTCCAACTACACATCGATTCGCCTGTCCGAGGCGCTCATCGAAAGCGAGCGTCACGGCTTGCCGCGCTACGAGAGCATTCAACCCGAGTACAACGTGTATTCGCGCGAGCCGTATGAGTCCGGCATTCAGGCCGTGGCCACGGCCCAGGATATCGGTGTGATTCCGTACTTCGCCCTGGCCGCCGGCTTCCTCACGGGCAAGTACCGCAGCGCGGCCGATGCCGGCAAGAGCCTGCGCGGCAAGACCATCGTCGAGAAATACCTCAATCCGCGCGGTGAGCGCATTCTGGCGGCATTGGATCAGGTGGCCGAAAGCTCAGGCGCCACGCTCGGCCAGGTCGCACTGGCATGGCAAATGGCACAGCCAGGCATCACCGCGCCGATCGCGAGTGCTACGTCGCTGGAACAATTGAACGAGCTGGTCGCGGCGGCGCATTTGAAGCTTGCCCCTGCCGATATCGACGTGATCACCCAGGCCAGTGCCTGGCAGAAGGAACACGTCTAAAGCGACGTCACGCACCGTTGGCGTCGTGCGCCGTCCGCACCACGCGCCGTCGGATCACGCGCTGTCGGAATTACGCGCTGTCGGGATCATTCGCTGTCGGGATCATTCGCTGTCCCCATAGCGGCCAAAAAAGCAACAGCCCGGACCGATTCGATATCTCGAATCCGTCCGGGCTTTTTGCTGTCCAGTCCCGGCTGTCTTGATGCAAACGAATTACAGCGCCGCGTAGCGCTCGCGCAGCACGTTCTTCTGCACCTTGCCCATCGTGTTGCGCGGTAGTTGATCCACGACGTGAATGCGCTTGGGCACCTTGAAGTTGGCGATACCCGCTTTCAATGCGGCCTGCATTGCAGCCGCGTCAAGCGTTACACCGTCCTTTGCCACGACGACGGCCACGACCGCCTCACCGAAGTCGGGATGCGGCACCCCGATCACCGCAGACTCCGCAACGCCCGGCAAGTCGTCCAGCACGGTTTCGATCTCTTTGGGATAAACGTTGAAGCCGCCAGTGATGATGAGATCCTTGCTGCGGCCCACGATCGACAGATAATCGTCCGGTACGCCCGGCGCGCCACCGAAGCGGCCCACGTCACCCGTCTTGAACCACCCCTCCGGGGCGAACTCTTCACGCGTTTTCTCGGGCATGCGCCAGTAGCCTGAAAACACATTCGGCCCACGCACCTGCACATTGCCGATCTCGCCAACGGGCAACGTCTGATTGCCATCGTCGACCACGCGCACCGATACCCCCGGCAGCGCCCGACCCACTGTACCGCCAATGCGTGCACCGTCCTCGCGCCGATAGGGATTGGAGGTGAGCATATTCGTTTCGCTCATGCCGTATCGCTCCAGAATGGGCTGGCCCATTCGCTCGGCAAAGCTCTCGAACGTCTCGGTGAGCAAGGGTGCCGAGCCAGACACGAAAAGCCGCACCTTGGGGCACACCGAGCGGTCGAACCGCGAATCGGCCAGGAGGCGCACGTAGTAGGTCGGCACGCCCATCATCACCGTGGCATGCGGCAGCGCGGCCAGGGCCTCGTCCACATCGAACCGGGTTCGCCACAGCATGCGCGCGCCCGCCAGCAATGCACCCTGCGCCGCAACGAACAGGCCATGCACATGAAAGATGGGGAGCATGTGCAGCAACACGTCGTCCCCGCGCCATCCCCAGTAGTCGCGCAACGTCAGCGCATTGGCCGCCAGATTGCCGTGCGACAGCATCGCGCCCTTGCTGCGCCCCGTGGTGCCGGAGGTGTACAGGATCGCCGCCAGATCGTCGGCATGCCGCACCACGGTCGTGCACGCATCCGGGAAATGCGCGGCTGCCGTCATCAATGTGCCTTCACCGTTCGCATCGAGCGTGAATCCGTGCACCGTGCCAGTCGTTGCCATGCGGCGCTCGAGCAGCGGTGCCATCCAGGCCATGTCGGCACTGCCGTACACGACCACGGCGGGCTCTGCATCGCCCAGAAAATAGTCGAGTTCGCCTTCGCGATAGGCCGTGTTGAGCGGCAGGTAGACCAACCCGGCGCGCAGGGTGGCCAGATACAGCATCAGCGCCTGAGGTGACTTCTCGGTATACGCGGCGACTCTGGCGCCGGCCGGCAAATGCAACGAACCGAGCAGATTGGCCAGGCGACCGGTGGCTGCGTCGATATCGCGCCAGGTGTAGCGTTGTGTCGTGGTTTCGATGGCCACCGCATCGGGTTTGCCGGAAAAACCGGATGCCAGCAGCGTGAAAAGATTATTGGCGCCGCTCAGCGCGTCGGTCGGTACCACCATCGAAACGTCTCCAGAATGTTCATCGCAATCGGGATTATCGCAAGCGTGCGATCGCCCGGCTGACGACGGGGGTGCCGTCGTTCAATCGAGCCAGATTGTCGTCGAGGTCATCGAGCGCGTAAAGGTAATTGACCATCATGGCACTGGACTGGGCGATCCCCTTGGCCGACCGGTCGGCCGCCCAGTTGAGCCGTTCGACCCGTGCGCCGTTGCCCAGATGAAAGCGCGCGACGGGATCCAGTGGCTGCCCGTTCTTCATGCTGGAAAGATAATGGGCGGCGAACTTGAACGCCGCGCGCTGCACCACTTCGCTGGCGCTGCCGCGCGCCGCCTTTTGAAGCCGCGCCACCCACCGTTGGCCATCCGGCAATCGACCGCGAGGCCGCGCCTCCGGCTTTTCGCGCAACAGCTTTTCGATGGCCTGTGCATCCTGCTTCGCCAGCCAATCGTTGAAGCCTGGAATGGGCGACAGCGTGGCAAACGATTTGAGCTTGGGCAGGTCTTCGACCATCGCATCGATCACGCGCTTGAGCAGAAAATTGCCGAAGCTGATGCCGCGCAGGCCCGCCTGGGTATTGGATATGGAGTAGAAGATGGCCCACCGTGCACGATCGAGATCGCCGGAGGGCGCCTGAGTGTCCAGCAGCGTCTGCACGTTGTCGGCCATGGTGGGTGAAAACGCGACTTCCACGAAAATCAGCGGCACATCCGGCATCTTCGGATGGAAATAAGCATAGCAACGCCTGTCGCCGGCCACGCGGTGGCGCAGATCTTCCCAAGACTGGATTTCGTGCACCGCCTCATAAACAATCAGTTTTTCAAGCAGCGACGCCGGCGAGTCCCACGTCAGGCGGCGCAGCTCGAGCAGGCCCACATCGAACCAGGCCGAGAGCAGATCCTGCAAGGTACTGTCGAAGGCCGGAAGGCCCGGCACCTGCTTGCGCCACTTCAGCATATCGGTGCGCAGCGCCACCAGAAACCGTAGTCCGTCGGGCAAGGCATTCAGCCGCTTGAACAGGCGCTGGCCACCGCCGATGTCTGCATCCTCGATCGACTGGGCCGTCTGGGCGAGCATCGTGAGCAAGGCGCGCCGCACGCGCGCGTCTGCCGCCAGATAGGCCGCGCTCCATTCGCGCGCCAGGCGATTGGCGGCGACGTCGGTAAGTCGGGCCGACAACAGCGCCTGCGCCTGCGCGGTGCTGAAGCTCACGTCACGATCCCACAGCCGGCCGATACGGGCCATCAGCCCCGTCGCCCCACCTGCTGCGGCCGACGTGTCGTCATCAGGGGCGTCGGCCCGTGCAGACGAGGGGCTCGTCGGCTTTGCCGCTGCAACGGATTTACCGGAAGGCGCGCGACCGGCGGCGCGCGGATCTGGGGACGACATGGCGACATACTCCAACGTTTCACCCCAACGCGGAACGCGCCGGGCTTCGATAAACTTAGAAGATGTTAGCAGTCGTTGTACGGATGTTGAAGGTGGGTTAGCGCGAAATTGCTACTTTTGACGACCAAAGATCGCGGTATTTTCGACTGACTTTGCGACCGATTGGACTGATCGCGCCAGGATCGACGAGGCGTTGCCCCATCAAGGCAATCCGTTATCTGCAAGCAGGCCCGGATGCGCCTACACGCTGAAGACGCCCTCTTTGGCATAGGCCATCAACGCCCGCCCCCAGCGACGTGCCGGCAGGCCGAATTGGGCTTCGACCTCTTCGGCACGCGCCATCAGTGTCTCCGCCTCGATTGCAATCGGCGGGCCGGTAAACGCCAGGGCGATTCGGTTGCCGGCGTCGATCTCCGGCAACAGCACGACCCGCTTGTCGAAAGCCCGTTCGATGTGATCGATATTGCGCGGGAAACTGTCGTGGTCGCCGAACAGATTGACAGTCATCACGCCGACGTCACCCAAGGCGCGCCGGCAGTCGCGATAGAAGGCGACACTGTCGCGGACCGGGCCGCGAGCTTGCGCGTCATATAGATCAACCATCAGGATGGGCGTGCGGCCGCGATTGAGGGGATCGGCCACCCAGGCCGCGGCATCCATGTGCTCGACGTCCAGGCGGGCTTGCGGCGGCAGCTTGAAAAACATCTGGCAGGCGCTGGTCACGCGCGGATTCCACTCCACCGCCAGCACGTGGCTGCGCGTGCGCTTGAGGCAGAATCGCGCCAGCGATCCCGCACCCAACCCGAGCAATCCGATCGCGTCATTGCCTTTTGGCGGCGCCAGGAACAGTAGCCACGCCATCATCTGCGCAGTGTATTCGAGCACCAGGTCGGTGGGCGCCCGGACCACCATGGCGCCCTGTATCCAGGCCGTGTTGAAGTGCAGATACCGCACGCCATCCCATTCGGATAGCGTGGGTTCGTCGAGTTCGGTGGGGAGCGAGTAGGCAGGCATGGGCGGCATTGTAGCCAGCCCGGCCGCTTAGATGCGCTCGAAGATCGCGGCGATCCCCTGCCCCCCGCCAATGCACATGGTGACCAGCGCGTAGCGGCCTTTGGTGCGTTGCAGTTCGTGCAGCGCCTTGACGGTGATGATGGTGCCGGTGGCGCCGATGGGATGACCCAGCGCGATGCCGCTGCCATTGGGATTGACACGCGCCGGATCGAATTCGAGCGCTTTCGACACCGCGCAGGCTTGAGCGGCAAACGCCTCGTTGGCCTCGATCACGTCCATCTGATCGATGGTGAGGCCGGCCCGCTTCAATGCCGCCTGCGTCGCGGGCACCGGACCGATGCCCATGATCTTGGGATCGACGCCGGCATGGCCGTACGCCACCAGGCGCGCCAGAGGCTGCACGCCACGCTTGCTGGCCACATCGGCGTTCATCAGCACGACGGCGCCTGCACCGTCGTTGATGCCCGAGGCATTGCCCGCCGTTACCGTGCCGTTCTCTTTCTGGAACACGGTTTTGAGCTTGGCGAGACTGTCGAGCGTGACATCGCGGCGCACGTGCTCGTCCGTATCGAATGAGGTCTCGCCCTTGCGGGTTTTGAGCACCACCGGCACGATCTGATCGCGGAAATAGCCGGCGTCGATCGCGGCCGCAGCGCGGCGATGCGATTCAACCGCCAGCGCATCCTGCGCGGCCCGATCGATCCCGAACTTGGCGGCCACGTTTTCAGCCGTCACGCCCATGTGCGAGCGATCGAAGGGGTCCGACAAGGCGCCCGTCATCATGTCGAGCAACACACTGTCGCCCATCCGTGCGCCAAAACGATGTGCCGGCGAGATATAGGGTGCGCGGCTCATGCTTTCCGCGCCTGCGCCCACGGCGATCTCGGCATCGCCCAGCAAAATGGATTGCGAGGCTGAAATGATGGCCTGCAGGCCCGAGCCGCACAAGCGGTTGACGTTGAAGGCGGGCGTTTCCTTGGCCAGCCCGGCGCCGAGGGTGGCCACGCGCGACAGGTACATATCGCGCGGCTCGGTATTGATGACATGCCCGACGGCAACATGCCCGACTTCGTCTGCACCGACACCGGCGCGCGCAACCGCTTCGCGGATGACGGTAGCCCCGAGGTCGGACGGCGGCACGTCTTTGAGACTGCCGCCGAAATCGCCGATGGCGGTACGAACGGCGGCGGCAACGATTACTTCAGTCATAACGATCCTTTGCGAGGCGCGACGCATGGAGCGACGCTCGATCCCTATAGTAGTCACCCCGGCCGGCACTTTTCAACGTGCGCACGCATGGCCTGTCCGGTGGGCGGTCGGCACCGGGCACCCGTCAGGCGATAACGAAATCCTATCGAAGGTGCGCGAAAGAATATTAGACAGCGATGGCTCGAGCGCCGATAGTCGCTGCATACCTAACCTCGCGCCTCGCTCTCGACGCTGGCGCCACGCGGCTGGAGAGCCGCCCCACCACTGGCGCCCTGCGCCCTGAGCCATTCATGATCACCGCACTTGACCTGGCCTATATTCCCGAAGAAGACGAGCAACTGCGCGAGCAGGTGCGTGCGTTCCTCGATCGACGACTGGCCAACACGCCGCCGGATATCCGCGCACGTTCATGGATGGGGTTCGATGCGGATTTCAGCCGCGCCCTGGCCGACCGCGGCTGGCTGGGACTGACACTGCCACGTCAATACGGCGGCGCCGAACGCAGCGGCTACGCGCGCTTCGTGCTGACCGAAGAATTGCTCACCAGCGGTGCGCCCGTATGCGCGCACTGGATTGCCGACCGCCAGAGCGGCCCGCTCATCCTGCGTTACGGCACAGCCGCACAGAAAAATTTTTATCTGCCGAAGATCTGCCGCGCCGAGGCTTTCTTCTGCATCGGGATGAGCGAACCCAACAGCGGCTCGGATCTCGCCAGTATCGGCAGCCGCGCGGTGGCACGCGCTGGTGGCGGATGGGTCTTGAACGGTAGCAAAATCTGGACGACCTATGCGCACCGCGCGCACTACATGATTGCGCTGGTGCGCACCTCGGGTGACGCCGCCGCGCGGCATGCCGGGTTGTCGCAAGTGATCGTCGATCTTTCGTTGCCGGGGGTGACGGTGCGTCCCATTGAGGATCTGGCGGGCGATGCCCACTTCTCCGAAGTGTTTTTCGAAGACGTCGTATTGAGCGAGGACGCATTGATCGGCATCGAAGGCGACGGCTGGGCGCAGGTCAATGCCGAGCTCGCCTTTGAGCGCAGCGGCCCCGAACGTATTTACTCCAGCATGGTGCTGCTGGAAACCTGGATCGATGCATTGCGTGCCGAGGATCGCGTCGACACGGCGGCCGTCACGCTGCTGGGAAGTTTGCTTGCCCGTCTGGCGTGCCTGCGTGCCCTGTCGCTATCGATTGCCGGCAAGCTCACGCGCGGCGAATCGCCGGCGCTGGAAGCGACCTTGATCAAGGATCTGGGCACGGAGCTGGAACAGGATATGCCACGGCTGATTGCCGACGCACTGGGTGCACGGCCGGAGAACCCCGTGCCCGAACCGTTGCTGCGCACCTTGCGCTATCTCGAATCGGTGAGCCCCACCTTCTCGCTGCGCGGGGGCACGCGCGAAATCCTGCGCGGCATCATCGCGCGCGGCCTCGGCCTGCGCTAACGTTCTCGGAACCGATATGGACGATATGTTTGGAGACGCGGCTGAACGCCTGTTTGCCGTGACGTTTACACCGGCGTTGTACCGTGCCGCAGCCGATGGCACCCAAGATGGCGCCGGCAGCGGCACGCGCGAGCTGAGCGGTGCCAACCACCGCGATGGCAATGCCCTTGACGCCGCCTGGTCCGCCTGCGAGAGCGCGGGCTTCGCTGATGCGCTGCTGCCCGAATCCGCGGGCGGATTGGGACTCGCGCTGGATGCGCTCTTCACCACGGCGTTGGCGGCGGGCCGCCATGCGCTGCCGGTGCCCCTCATTCATACCGCCCTTATCGCGCCGGCCCTGCATGCGGCCGGGATCGCACGCCCCGCGGGTCCGATAGCGTTGGCACCGTTCGCACAGCGCGATCGCACCCACCTGCAGGTGCGCGCACTTCCCTGGGGCAAAACGGCACGTTGGGTGGTGGCGCAATGCGTTGACGACACGCGCCTGCTCGATGTCCGCGACGCAGTGGTCATCCCGGACGCCGCCTACGGCAGCTTGCACGCCGACCTGCGGTGGCCGCATGGCGCCGGCATCGTCGTGGCGATCGACGATGTCGCCGCGATCGCCGCAACGTCCTACGCGGGCCAGAGTGCGGGTGCGATGCAGCGGGTACTGGACATGACGGTGCGCCATGCCGAAGATCGCAAACAATTCGGCAAAAGCATCGGCAAGTTCCAGGCGATTCAACAACAACTGAGCGTGATGGCCGAGCGCGTCGCGGGCGCGCGCATCGGCGCGCAGATGGCCTTTCAGTCGTCACACGCGCGACCCGATGCCATGCTGGCCGCCGTTGGCAAACGTGCCGCAAGCGCGGGGGCGCCGGTCGTCGCGGATACGGCCCATGCCGTCCATGGTGCCATCGGTATCACGGCCGAATACGACCTGCACAGGTACACGCGATTGCTGCATCAATGGCGGCACGCGGCCGGCAGCGAATCGTATTGGGACACACGCATCGGCCAGGCGGCGCTTGCGTCGCCCGACCGCGCGCTCGATTTCATGCGTCGCCGGCTCAATCCGCACGACACGACCGCAAACAGCGCCACCGGCTTGCCGTGACGGCCACCCTATAGAGGATCCTTACCGATCGCGCGGGCTGTCCTTCTCAAGCATCGCATCGCGCAGGCGGCCTGCCGATGCGCTGGCGCTATCGCGATTGATCACGATGGACAGGCTCAACGCACCGCGGGCATCGTCATCGATCAGATCGATGAAGCGCACATGGGGATTGCTGTAGGCGCGCGTCACCGCAGGCACGAGTGCCACGCCCATGCCGCTGGCTACGAGGCTCACCACCGTCTGCACCTGAATGGCCTCCTGGCTTACGCGCGGCGAAAACCCCGCGCGCCGGCACAGTTCGTGAGTCACGCTGAAGAGCCCCGGCACTTTGTCGTGCGCATACAGCACGAAGTCCTGGCCGCGCAGCGCGTGCAGTGCCACGTGCTTTGCATCCGCCAATGCGTGCGCCGCGGGCACCGCCAGAATCAGATCGTCGCGCTCCACTTGCGTGACCGCCAGATCGGGATCGTCGGCGATGGGCCCGCGAATCACGGCGGCATCGATTTCATTGGCGCGCAGCATCTCGATCAGCCGCACGGTGGTTTCCTCGCGCAGCGCCAATTGCACCTGGGGATAGCGTGCGCGAAAGCGCGGCAGGCACTGCGGCAGCAGCGCGTAGGTCGCCGATCCCACGAAGCCCAGCCGCAAGTCACCCAGCTCGCCCAGCGCCACGCGCCGCGCGGAGCGTCGTGCCTGATCCGCGAAAAACAGACTCCGGCGGGCGTCCTGCATCAAGGCCTCGCCCGCGGGCGTGACGGTAACGCCTTTGGCCGAGCGATCCAGCAGTTTCACGCCAACCGCATGCTCCAGCTTCTGGATCGATACCGACAGCGCCGGTTGCGCGATATGCAGGACGTCGGCCGCACGGCGGAAGCTGCCGAGTTCGGCGATGGCCACAAACTGACGAAGCTGGCGCAAATCCACGGACATAACGCAACGGTATCGGTTGATATGAAACCTATATTAGACCGCTATACATGGCCCGACTAGCATCGTGGCGTATGACGACACCTCACGCATTGTCCGGCGTTACCCGCGGCGCCACGGCCGCCTCCCTTGCCACAGACGGTTCGCCCGCGATCGCGACCGGGGCGCTGGCCGGCGTACGGATCCTCGATCTCACCACGGTGGTCTTTGGTCCCTACGCCTCGCAGATCCTGGGCGACTACGGCGCCGACGTGATCAAGATCGAAGCGCCGGCCGGCGATTCGACCCGGCAAACCGGTCCTGCGCTGGAAGCCGGGCTCTCGGCCATATTCCTGGGAATGAACCGCAACAAGCGCAGCGTGGTGCTGGACCTGAAGCAGCCCGAGGCGCGCGCCGCCCTGCTCACCCTCGTCGACCGCGCGGACGTGATCATGCACAGCATGCGACCGCAGAAAATGGCCAGGCTTGGCCTGGACGCGGCTACATTGTGCGCGCGCAATCCCCGATTGATCTACGCCGGTTTATACGGTTTCGGTGCGGGCGGCGCCTATGACGGCCGACCCGCTTATGACGACATCATCCAGGGCCTGTCCGGCGTGGCCGACATGATGGCGCGGCAAGGTGGCTCGCCACGTTATCTGCCCACGATCGCGGCAGACAAAACGTGCGGTCTGATCGCCACGCACGCCATTCTGGCGGCGCTCTTTCAACGCGAGCGCACCGGGCGGGGGCAGGCGATCGAGATTCCGATGTTCGAATCGATGACGTCTTTCATGCTGGTCGAACACATGTACGGCCGGCATCTGGTGGACGCTCCGCCCGAAGACCGCACCGCCGGTTATCCGCGCATGCTGGTGCCGTGGCGCCGGCCCTATCAGACCGCCGACGGCTACGCCTGCGTGCTGCCCTACACCGATGCGCACTGGCGCCTGTTCTTCACGCATGCCGGCTACCCCGAGGATGCCGACGATCCGCGCTTTGCATCGATCGCATTACGCACGCGCCATATCGGCGCGCTCTACGAACGAGCGGGCGCCATCGTCGCCACGCAAACCACCGCACATTGGCTGGCGCTGTGCGAACGCCTGGAGATCCCGGCCGCACGCGTCAACGGTCTGGATGAACTGGAGGACGACCCGCACCTGGCAAGCGTGGGCTTTTTCGTCGACCTCGAACAGAACGGTCACCGCTACCGCTTCACCCGCAATCCCGTCACGTTGGCCGATTCGCAGGTGCCGCCCACGATGCCGCCGCATCTGGGTGCCCACACGCGCGAGATCCTGCGCGAGGCAGGACTGGATCCGGCCCATATCGAAGCGATGCTGGCCAAGGGTGCGGCGATCGATCGCGCCTCGGCAGCCACCCCCTCACACAAGGAGAACACCCCATGACCGAACAACGCCCCACCACGCTGCTGGGCCGCGGCTTTTACTGGCAGGAAATCGAAGTCGGCCAACGCTTTCATACCTTCAAGCGCACGGTGACCGAAACCGACATCATCAACTTCATCAGCGCTACCGGCATGCTGGAAACGATTTTCATCGACACGACGTTCGAACACGGCGCCATCCAGGGCCGTCCCGTGCCGGGCGCCCTCACCTATGGCTTGATCGAGGGCATGCTGATGCAATCGATGGTGCAAGGCACGGGTCTGGCCCTGCTCGAAGTACACAAAAAAATGCTGGGACCGGTCGTGGCCGGCGACACCATCTGGGCCGAAGTGGAAGTGACGGGCGTGCGTCCCACATCGAAACTCAATCGCGCCGTGGTCACCTCCGCCATCCTCGTGAAGAATCAGCACGGCAAACCTGTGATGGATTACACCGCCGTGCGCATGCTGGCCGGGCGACCCTAGCCGCGCCGCCCCTCCTCGCCTTGTCAGGCCCACCACAACAACAACGGAGACAACATGACAAAGCATCCCCTGAACATCCTGCTCGCCGCGCTTTGCGCGAGCACGAGCATTGCAACTGTCGCATGGCCGGCCGGCGCGCTCGCGGCCGATGCCGCTTGGCCACAACGGCCGATCACGATGATCGTGCCCTTTCCCCCAGGCGGCCCAACCGATCTCGTGGCCCGCGTGCTGGCCAAGCAATTGACCGATCAAATGGGTCAGACCATCGTGGTCGAGAACAAAGGCGGCGCCAACGGCAACATCGGCATGCAGGCGGCTGCGCTTGCCAAGCCCGATGGCTATACCGTGCTCTACAACACGTCATCGATTGCGCTGAGCCCCAATCTATATGCGAGTCTGGCGTTCAATCCTGCAAAGGACTTCACCGCCGTATCGTCGACGGCCGTGATTCCGCTGGTGTTGCTCGTGCATCCATCGGTACCCGCCACTGACGTGAAATCCTTCATCGATCACGCGAAGTCCAAAGACGGCGGTTTATCGTACGCCTCGGCCGGCGCCGGCAACGTCACGCATCTGGGCGCGTATCTGTTCTTGCAGTCGGCGGGCGTGAAAGCCACGCACGTGCCCTATCGGGGCAGCGCCCCTGCGATGACGGACCTGGTGGGTGGGCAAGTGCAATTCAGCACCAATACGCTGAACGACTCGCTGCCGTTCATTCGCGATAACCGCGTGCGCGCGTTGGCGGTCACGAGCAAGGTGCGCAGCGATCGGTTGCCCGATGTGCCCACTGTTGCGGAAACGGCCATTCCAGGATTTGAAGTGGGCGCCTGGCAAGGGGTGGTCGTGCCGGCCGGCACGCCGCAACCGATCGTGCAGAAGCTCAACGCCGAGATAGGCCGAGCGTTGAAATCGGAGGAGATGCAGAAGCAACTCGCCGTGCAAGGCGCGCAGGCACTGGGCTCGACTCCCGAGGCCTACGCGCAGTACATCAAGAGCGAAACCGCCCGCTGGGGCGAAGTGGTCAGGGCCGCGGGGGTGAAGCTGGACTGACCTTGGCGGGGCCGGCGTCCTGCGCGTCGGCCACAGCCTGAGCATCGACGCGCGGTGCGTCGGCAGACTGTGCGTTGACGCTTTGCGTGTCGACGGCGCTCCCGTCAGCGCCACGCCCCGCAGCCGATTGCCCGTCTGCGGCCATGACGTTGTGGCGCAGTTCCTCTTGAGTCACGACCACAACGCCATCGTCCGACGTCGCCACATCGTCGATCGGCGTCATACCCTCGTCCACCGGCGTGGGATTGACGAGCTCGACCACCTTGCGCCGCGACAGCATGCCGACGAATTCGTCGTTCTCGTCGGTGACCGCCATCGGCTCGTTGCTGTTGAGCAATTTGGCCAGCACTTCATCCAGCCCCGCCGTGGACGGCACGGTGGTCAGGTCTTGCACGAAGCGCGCGATGTCGCGTGCATTTTCGCCAACGGCGCGGCGGGCGTCGTCGAGTGTCAACACACCGGCCAGGCGCTTGCCATCGAGCACCGGTGCATAGCGCCAATCCAGCGCCTGCAAGCGTTCGAGCGCATGCGCCGGGCGCGAACGCATCGTGAGCGTCAGGCGCGGCGGGTTGACCGCATGCGTGGCATTGAGCACCTTGCCGCGGTTCACATCCTGCAGGAACGCCTGCACGTAATCCGTGGCGGGATTGAGCAGAATGTCTTCAGGCGTCCCTTCCTGCACCAGTTCGCCGTCTTTCAGGATCGCGATGCGATTGCCCAGGCGCAGCGCTTCATCCAGATCGTGCGTGATGAACACAATGGTCTTGTTCAACCGGGCCTGCAACTGCAACAGGTGATCCTGCATTTCGCGGCGAATCAGGGGATCGAGCGCCGAGAAGGCCTCATCCATCAACAGGATTTCGGCGTCGGTGGCGAGCGCGCGGGCCAGGCCCACACGCTGCTGCATGCCGCCCGACAACTGATGCGGATACTGGCTCTCGAAACCGGCCAGGCCTACTTGCTCCAGCCAGCTGCGCGCCGTGGCCTCGCGCGTCTTGCGATCCACGCCTTGCACGGTCAAGCCATATGCCGCGTTATCCAGCACGGTGCGATGGGGAAACAGGCCGAAGCGCTGGAACACCATGCTCATCTTCTTTTGACGGAAGCGCTCGAGATCGCGGTTGTTGAGCTTCATCACATCCTCGCCGTCAACCAGAATCTGGCCGGAGGTGGGATCGATCAGGCGATTGAAGTGACGGATCAACGTCGACTTGCCCGAGCCCGACAGGCCCATGATGACGTAGATGCTGCCCTCTTCGATCGACAGGCTGATGTCGCGCAGGCCAAGCGTGTGACCGCTTTTGGCCAGCAGGTCATCCTTGCCGATACCGCCTTGCGCTTCGGCAAGCCATTTCTTCGGATTGGAGCCGAAGACCTTGTAGATATTCCTGACTTCGATTTTGCTCATCGTTGGCCTCCTTGGCGGCGGACTCGGTGTCCATAGGATTGCGTGATACGGTCGAACAGCACGGCGAGCACGACAATGCCCATACCGGCCAACAACCCGCGTCCCACTTCAAGGCGGTTGATGCCCAACAACACTTCATAACCCAGACCGCGCGCGCCGATCATCGAGGCGATCACGACCATCGACAACGCCATCATCGTGGTCTGGTTGATGCCCGCCATGATGTTGGGCAGCGCGAGCGGCAATTGCACGCCGAACAACTGCTGGCGCGACGAGGCGCCGAATGCCCGCGAGGCTTCGAGCACTTCGCGATCGACCAGACGGATACCCAGATCGGTCAGGCGGATGAGCGGCGGAACGGCATAGATCACCGTGGCGATCAGCGCGGGTATTTTGCCCAGGCCGAACAGCATCACGACGGGGATCAGATACACGAAGCTCGGCATGGTCTGCATCACGTCGAGCACGGGCAGCATGATCGAACGCAGCCAGTTGATACGCGCCATCAGGATACCGAGCGGTATACCCACCAGCACCGACAGCAAGGTGGCCATGATCATCAGCGACAACGTTTGCATGCCGGCGTCCCACAAGCCCAGCACACCCAGCAGGCAAAGCAGCGCGCCCATGGCCAGACTGAAGCCGATGCGACGGCTCACGCCGAAGGCGATGACAATGGCGGCAATGACCACCACCCACCACGGCGTATTGCGCAGCAGTTGCTCGAGCCAGACCAGCACATCCAGGATCGGCTGCGACAGGTCCTCGAGACGGCTGGCGTAATTCTCGACCAGATGATCGACGAAACCGTCGATCGCCCCGCGCACGGCGCGGGCAGGAATAATTTCGGGAAACATGAATAACACTCCGCGGAGTCACGCCAGGGGCGGCGCAACTAGCAAGTCGCGCGCCGCAAACCGGCATGGGGAGGAGAAACAACGACGCCGGCCACGTGCGGGCACCGGCAATGAAAGAGAGAAATCGAAACGGGAGACGCCGCTTCGATCGTCGGCGCGCGCCGTTCGGCGGCGCGCCAGGATCACACGATTACAACGCCGCCTGCACGCGTTGAGCGACGTCGGCCGGCACCCACTTGGTCCACACGTCCTGCTGATTTTTCAGAAACCACGTCGAGATGGCCTTCGAATCGTCACCCGAATCTTCCATGTGCGCCAGCGTCTTGTCGATGACGTCGGTGGGCACCGACATCTTCGAGAAGAATGCCGTGAGCTTCGGGGCATCCTGCGTGAACTGCGTGTTCAATGCGGTGAACACGGGGTTCTCGGGATAGGCACTGGGCTCGGGGTTGGCGCACTTGGGCGAGGTCAGGCACTTGTGCTTCTCGGCGTCGTATGGCGGCAGGTCGAGCTTGACGAGATCGAGCGCCCCCACCAGCGGCGTCGGGTACCAATAGTAGAAAACGATGTTCTGCTTGCGCTTGTAGGCCGACATCAACGCGGCTTTCTGTGCGGCGCCGGTACCGGGGGAATACAGCGTGTAGCTATCGTCGAGCTTCAACGCGCGATAGAGATTGCCGCTGGCCACTTCGCAACCCCAGCCTGCCGGGCAACCGTAGAAGCGGCCTTTGCCGGGCTCTTCGCGATCCTTGAATTCGTCCTTGTACTTGGGCAGGTCGGCCGCGCTTTTCAGCTCAGGCAAACGATCGGCGGTGTATTTCGGGATGAACCAGGCCTCGCCACCGGTATACAGATCGGCGACACGTTTGACCTTGCCGCCTTTCTCGGCGCGTTCCCACGGCTCGGCCACACTGTTGAGCCAGACCTCGGTATTGACATCCAGGTCGCCGCGCTCGAGCGCGGCCAGAGCGGGCAACGTCTCGGTGGGTAGCACCTGGGTCTTGCAACCGTAGCCCTTCTCGACGATGAAACGTTGCACGTCGGCCAGAACCAGGTTGGACTCCCAATTCATGCCGCCGAAATTGACCGGACGGTTGACTTCACACGTGGGGGTATCGGCGGCTTGAGCGGCACCGCAGGCGGCGAACAAGGCAGCAGCGATGGCAAGATGCTTGGGGGAAAACGACATGGGATGAAATCTCCGATAGGTGGCAGACCGAACGCGCCCCTGAGGGGGACGCATCGATCCTGGCGCTAAAGGGGAATGCATGGGGCGCAATGCCCTAACAGACCGGCTAGCAGATGGGCTGGATCCAGGGATCCGAAACCCGCGCAAGGCGCATCGGGATAACGCGGCGGCGCATGGCGTGCGTTACGGGAACGCACTGCGCCGCACAAGCGTCGGATCGGGCAAGCCAAAGACAGCGATGCCGACCGGAATCTCGATGTGCGAAAGATGGGTGCAACTGAACGACGAAGACAGCATTTTAGACAAAACTTTACGTCACGCCAAATCCGAAGACCGTTTTCCGTAACATTTTGCGCAGCTTTGGGCCTATTCCCACGTGCAGCGCCCCCGACGTCCACCTAATCAGTAACCGCGCAGGATATCGATGCTGTTGCATCGGCTAACAAAATAATGAGTCGCAAGGCTTGCTCGATGGGAACTTACGGCGAACTGAATGCAGCAATTACCGCAACCATAAGTGCCGCATCGCAGCATGGCGCAAGGTTCGGCGTGTTTGGGTCATGCTTTGCGCACGGTGTAATCCTGCTCGACCGCCTCGAGCTGCGGCGCCGGTTCGGCATAGATGTAGTCGCGGCGCCAGGGGTAGGCCAGATCGGCCGGATCGTCCAGTTCGTCGCTGCGCCCGGTGGCCGGCGGTTGGGCCAGGATCTGATGCAGCTCCAGCCAGCCGTGTTCGAATCCCATCGCGCATCCTGCCAGATACAGCCGGTATGCCCGCAGCGATCGTTCGCCCTGTGGGCCGGTCAGCACTTGCCGGGCTTCGTCCATCCGCGCCTCGAGCGCATCGCTCCACGCCCACAAGGTACGGGCGTAATGCGGTCGCAGGTTCTCGACGTCCACCGCTTCGAGGCTGCCGTTGGTCATCGCTTCCAGCACACGGCTCACATGGGTCAGTTCACCGCCCGGAAAAATATAGCGCTCGATGAACTCGCCCATGCCGTTACCGAGCTCTGAATTACGCACCCCAGCCGCCGTGATGCCGTGGTTGAGCACCAGCCCTCCCGGACGCAGCAGGCCGTTGAGTTTGGCGAAGTAGTTGACGAGTTGCGCGCGCCCTACGTGCTCGAACATCCCTACCGAAGCAATCTTGTCGAACGGCTCTGACGGCTCGAGCGTGCGGTAATCGCGCAGCTCCATGCGAACGCGGCCCGAGAGGCCTTTCTGCTCGATCAGGCGATTGACGTGCGCGTGCTGGTTGCGCGAAAGCGTGATGCCGGTGGCATCCACGCCATAGTTTTCCGCCGCCCACAGCAGCAATCCCCCCCAGCCTGCGCCCACATCGAGAAACCGCTCGCCGGCATTGAGGCGCAGTTTGCGGCAAATATGGTCGAGCTTCGCCTCCTGTGCCTGCGCCAGCCCCATGTCCGGGGTGCGGTAATACGCGCACGAATAGACCCGGCGCGGGTCGAGCCAGAGTGCGTAGAAGTCGTCTGAAAGGTCGTAGTGGAATTCGATCTGCTTGGCATCGCGTTCGATGGAATGGCGCCATACCGACATCACCCGCTTGACGATGTCGGTGAGCCAACCGCCGCGCGCCGCGTCGACGGGAGATCCGGGCAACAGGGCGGCCGCCGCGCGCATCACGTCGTGCATGGCCCCGTCGATATCGACCCGGCCCTCGACATAATCCTGCCCCAGGACACCGACATCGCCACTGGCCACATGGGCCAGCGCCTTCAAATCTTTCACCGTGAAAGTGACTTGCTCGTCGGGCGGGCCGAGCCGTCCGCCATCAGGAAGAATCAGCGCCACGCGCACGGGCAATTGCTTCAACTTTCGATCAACAGCAGACTGCGACGGATTCACGATGCCCTCTCCAATAGGTCGGTACGGGTGACTTTATCGGAAAAAAACGTAAACCTGTATGTAAGGTGGCACATGATAAAGTTACCGGTCGTAGCGCCGTCTCATCCCGTCACCCCCCCTTCTGCAGACCATGCCCCCTTCCCGTTTTGCCGCCAGCTTGCCCGGATGGCTGATCCTGATGGGCGCGCTGACGGCCATCGGTCCCTTTTCGATCGATATGTATTTGCCGACCTTCCCGCGGATCGCCGCCGATCTGATGGTGTCGCGAGGCGATGTCGAGCGTACGCTTGCCGCCTATCTCGTGGGGCTGGCCACCTCCCAGATCTTCTATGGCCCCATCAGCGATCGTTTCGGCCGCCGCATTCCCTTGATGGTCGGCCTGACCATCTATATGTGTGCCTCACTGGGCTGTGCGCTCGCCGGGTCGATCGAGGCGCTCACCTTCTGGCGTTTCGTGCAGGCCATCGGCGGCGCTGCGGGCATCGTCATTCCGCGCGCGGTGATTCGCGATAACTACGACACGCAGCAGGCGGCGCGCGCCCTGTCGCTGTTGATGCTGATCATGGGCCTGGCCCCCATCCTGGCCCCCATCGTCGGTGGCCAGGTGGTGAGCTTCACCTCCTGGCGTGCATTGTTCTGGATCATGCTGGGCGCAGGTGCCGCACTGATGTTGTCGGTGATCTTCATCATGCGCGAAACACTGGCGCCCGAGCGGATGGTCACGCTGAGCTGGGCCAATATCATCGGCAACTTTCGCGCGTTGCTCACGCACCGGGGATTTGTCGCCCACAGTTTCGCGGGCGGTATGGGTCAGGCAGGGATGTTTGCCTACATCATCGGCTCGCCCCGGGTGTTCATCGAGGTTTATCACGTCGACCCGAAGTGGTACGGCGTCCTGTTCGGCATCAACGCCCTCAGCCTCATTGCGGCGTCACAAGTAAGCGCCAGGCTGTTGCGCACCTATAAACCCCAACAATTGCAGCGCCCGGCGCTCAACTTCCTGGCGTGCGCGGGCATCGCCACCTGTGCGCTGAGTGTCGTGGGCGTCATGACGTTGCCGATTCTGATGGTGTGTCTGATGGGCTACATGGCATGTCAGGGGTTCGTGAATCCGAACTCGGCGGCGCTGGCGCTCTCCGATCAGGGCAAGCGGCTGGGCGCGGCCTCGGCGCTTTTGGGCACCCTGCAATTTACCTGCGGTGCCACCGCAGGGCTCTTCGTGAGCATCTGGCAGACCGAATCCGCCCTGCCGCTGGCCACGATTATGGGCATTTGTGCCAGCTTGTCGTGGCTCTCTGGCCGCATTGCACGTCGTGCGACTTGATTACTGAGCCTTTTTCGTTTTAGAATCTACGGCTTAACCAAACTTTTCGTATGTAGCGCGCATTTTGCAGTTGGCGCTTCATTACACAGATCGCCTTTACGGCCTTGCCCCCAATCTGCGTGACCTTAACGCAGATGTATTTTCGGCAGAAGCAGGTTTGCAATTCACGTTTGCGGCCTCGGATGAGAAGATACTGAAGGCAATGCCGGCTTGGCAGCTTCATTTAAAGAGGTGCAATGATGGCACGCGTATGCCAAGTAACCGGCAAGGGCCCCATGGTGGGCAACAATGTTTCGCACGCGAACAACAAGACCAAGCGTCGCTTCCTCCCCAACCTGCAATCGCGCCGGTTTTGGGTTGAGAGCGAAAACCGCTGGGTTCGCCTTCGCGTGTCCGCTAACGCGATCCGCACGATCGACAAGAACGGTATCGAATCCGTCCTGGCCGACCTGCGTGCCCGCGGCGAACTGGCCTAATCGGCCCCTCCTAACCAGAACCTAACAGGAGCCCGACATGGCCAAAGGTATCCGCGAAAAGATCAAGCTCGAGTCGACCGCCGGCACGGGCCACTTCTACACCACGACGAAAAACAAGCGCACCATGCCCGAGAAGATGCTGATCAAGAAATTTGATCCCGTCGCTCGCAAGCATGTCGACTACAAGGAAACCAAGCTCAAGTAAGCTTGGTATGCCTGCCCCGCGCGCCCTGGCGGCCGCGACGGCTTCGTCTCAAAAAAGGCTCCCTCGGAAGCCTTTTTTGTTTCGCAGACCTTTGGATTCGCAGGCCTTTGGATTCGCAGGCCTTTTGTTTCGCAGGCCTTTTCTGGCGCCGATCAGCTCTGGATGCCCATCGCCGGATCGCTCACGGCATCGCGGCCGTTTTCCACGCGGCCGGCAAACCGCCGCTGAAACGTCTCGGATCCCGTCATGGTCACCTCGAAGTCGTACCACTGCCCGCTATCGGCCACGCTCCAGTCCTGCTCCACGACCGCACCGGGCGCCACACGCAACACCCAGGGACCATCGGTGCGATACGCCAACGCGCGAATGCTGACCTCGCATGCCGCCGCGCCGGTGTTCGACACCTTGACCGACAATGCAGCACCGGCGGGGTCGTAGCACACCTGAATCTCGGGGACGGCCACCGATGCGGCACCCGCCGCGGCCAATTCGCCGCGAAAGTGCCGGTGATAGCCGTTCGGACCCAGCACCCACAGGTCATAGCGCCCGCCATCGGCCGATTGGGGCACCCACACATCATCCAGTGCTTTGCCTGCCTCGACCATATAGCGCCTGGGAAGAAGGTCGAGATGCAGCTTGTCGTACACGTGGAAAACGGCGCCGGCCGTGCCGCCGTTGGCAAACAGCAATTGCACCTGGCGGGCGTCGGGCTGTACGCGCGCACTCGTGTGCAGCACGTAAGGCAATGCACGCGAAGGCCGCGTGCCGCCCGCCTGCTGCGGCAGCACCTGGTTGGTGGGTACCGGAATCTGCGGCAACGCCTGCTGCGCCGCCCGCCGGGCATCGGCCTCGGCGCGCGATTGTCGCCCGGCCATGGCCGGCAGGGCCTCGGCGTTGGGCGTCTTGAAGTTGAACGCCGACGTGAGATCGCCGCACACTGCACGCCGATAGGCTGAGATGTTGGGTTCCATCACACCAAAACGCGCTTCCAGAAACTGCAGCACGGAAGTGTGATCGAACGTTTGCGACGCGACCCACCCTCCTCGGCTCCATGGTGAGATCACATGCATCGGCACGCGTGGCCCGGGCCCGTATACGCCGCCGTCGGGCTGAGGCTGTTTGACCGTGCCCGGCGGGTTGGGATGGGTGAAACGTTCAAACGCCACATCGCTATCCGGCAACGTGGTCTTGCCGGCCGGTGTGCCGTCCGGATTCAGCGAGGGTGCCGAGGGCGACGGCATGTGATCGAAGTACCCGTCGTTTTCGTCGTAATTCACGAGCAGCACGGTCTTGCTCCACACCTCGGGATTGGCCGTCAGGGCGTCGAGCAGTTCCTGCACATACCAGGCGCCTTGCACAGGACTCGACGGACCCGGGTGCTCGGAATACGTCTCGGGCGGAATGATCCACGAGACCGCAGGCAAACGATTGTTCTGCACGTCCTCACGCAGGCTCCCCAGCAGGCCGCCATCGGGCATGGTGTTGCCGATGCCTTTGTATAGCGGATTGCCAGGATCGTCGATGGCCGGATCGTACGCCGGCGACACCACCTTGCGATCGCTGCTCACGCGCCGGTTGGGCGGTGCCAGTTCGTTGGCCCGCCGGAACTGCCGGAAAGCCATCATCTCGTTGCAGCCGTAGTTGTCGGGCATGTTCTGATAAACCTTCCACGACACGCCGGACGCCTCGAGACGTTCGGCATACGTGGTCCAGGTATAGCCATCGGTCGACGGACCCATATTGGGATCGTTGAACTCGTTGTTCAATACCGCGACGCCCGCACCGGTGGGACCGTTCGTGCCCGTCCAGTAGAACAGCCGGTTGGCGATCGTGCCGGTATGTATGCCGCAGTGGTAGGCGTCGCACAAGGTGAAGGCATCCGCCAGGGCGTGCTGAAACGTCACTTCCTGCTCGCCGAAGTAGGACATGGCCACCGGCGTCTTGTGGCGCGCCCATTCGTTCATGCGACCGCCATCCCACGCATCCTGACTATCGCGCCACTGGTGCGGCGTGCCTTTCACGCGCTGCGCGTTACCGCGGCTTTCGTCCAGGCGATACGGCAGCACGATGTTGCCGTCCTTGTCCTTCTGCTCCCATACGCTCAGGTTGCCGGCAAGCGGGATCGTAAAACGATCGCCGAAACCACGCACGCCGCGCATCGTGCCGAAGTAGTTATTGAACGAGCGATTCTCGAACATCACCATCACCACATGCTCCACGTCCTTGATGGTGCCCGTGGCATTGTTGGCGGGAATCGCGAGCGCGCGGCGAATCGCCGGCGGAAACATCGACAGTGCCGTGCCTGCACCGGCGACGGTCGCGGCCGCGCGCAAGAAATGGCGGCGAGGTTGATCGGTCATGACAACTCCTGAAAATCAAAAACGCGCGGGCCGAACGCGATTGCGCTGGCGCAGCGGCGCATGGCGAACGTGCCAGGCACGCCGCAAGACAAGACGAAGGAAGACGGCAGCACAAAGTATTGACGGCGTGAGCCCCAGGCGGTGGGAAAGGCGTCACCACGCTCCGCGGTCACGGCGCACATTGCAGTTGGCGCTCGGGGGTGGTGGGCGGCGTGGCGGGATCGCCCGGTGTCACGGGCGGATCGACCGGCGTGCCTGGATTGCCTGGCACGGTGGGTGGCGCCGGCGGGGCGTCGTTATCGTCATCGCCGCCACAGGCGGTGAGGCCCATGCTCAATACGGCGATGAAGGCGAGCGGGACGGCTCGCCGATGAAACCACTGCATCGTTGCTGCTCCTGAAATCGTTTAAGCGAGACGACCGAAGTCGTCACCCCACAAACTAGACCTCGCGGATGACGACGGGATGAACCCCGAGTTTGAGGATGTACGAAGTTGTTTCGGCACCGCCGATCCTTGCGTCGTCGCAGCGCAACTGCACGAATCGACAAGGGCCTCGCGATCGCTTAATATCTCGATATCAAGATTCTTTATGTAGAGATAGATAGCTGATGTCGGATCACGTTGATTTTGTGCTCGCCCAATGGCACGCCGCCCTGCCCGATACCGCGGTGGACGATATGGCGGTGGTCAGTCGGCTCTTCCGCCTCGCGGTGGTCGCCACGCGCGAGGTCGAGGCGACCTTCAAGCAACATGGTTTGAACCAGGGCGAGTTCGATGTGCTGGCCACGGTATATCGATCGGGCGCGCCCTATCGGCTTACGCCGCAGCGGCTCGTCGATGCCTTGCTGCTCTCGTCAGGCGCCATGACGAACCGGCTCGACCGATTGACGTCGGCCGGCTGGATCGTGCGCGAACCCAATCCCGATGATCGGCGCAGCCTTTTCGTTACGCTCACCGCCCGCGGACGCGAGAAGACCGATGCCGTGCTGCACGATTATCTTGCCGCCCTGGCACGCCTGACGGCGCCGCTGGATGCCTCGCAACATACCCAGCTCGCCCACTTGCTCAAGACGTTGCTCACCGATCACGACAGCCGCGCCAAAGGCGCCATCACTGCATGACTTCCCGCCGCACCCTCAATACGCCTGCCGCCCTGTTCGCGGTATTCGCCATCATTCTCGTCGGGTTGAATCTACGGCCCGCGCTGGCGGCCGTGGGCCCCTTGCTCGATGCCATCCGCGCCTCCACCGGGCTGTCGTTTCAAGCTGCAGGATGGGCCACCAGCCTGCCCATCCTCGCCATGGGCGTGCTTGCCCTGGGCGGCGCCGCGCTTTACGCCATCGGCATGCGCCGCGGCATCGCGATCGGTGTGGCACTGATTCTGATCGCCAGCGTGCTGCGCATCTGGTTCGATACCACGATGGGCTTGCTGCTCACCGCCGCCCTTGCCGGCACCGGGATCGGCGCGGTGCAAACGCTGATGCCGGGCTATATCAAGTATCGCTTTCCGCAAGGCGCCGAACGCGTGATGGGGCTCTACGTCACGGCCATCATGGGCGGCGCAGCCTTGGCGGCCATGACGGCACCCACCCTGCTGCCCGCGATCGGCTGGCAATATGCGCTGGCGGCGTGCGCCGTACCCGCCGTGCTGGCCCTGGCAGCCTGGTTTGCAGCAACCCGCACGCGCACCTCAAGCGACAGCGCTGATCCCGTCACCCGGACGCCACCGGTGGCGCCACGCGAAGCGGCCCGCTCTGCCGCATTGCCTGCCCATCCCGCGCGCCGTCTGCGCACCTGGGCGCTGGCCTGCGTCTTCGGGATCGAAACGGCCTGCTACACCCTCTTGCTGGCGTGGCTCGCCCCGTTCTATCTCGAACGTGGCTGGTCGGCCTTCGACGCGGGCGCGTTGCTCGCCGGGTTGACCGTATTCGAAGTCATCGCCGGGCTGACGGTATCCACTGTCGCGGCACGCTTTCCCGATCGGCGCGGCCCGCTGCTCGTGTGCATGGGCCTGGGCGTGACGGGCTTTGCCGGGTTGATCTTCGCGCCCGATGCACTGGCCTGGCCGGCCGTGGCCTGCCTGGGGCTGGGCGTGGGTGCACTGTTTCCGCTCACCCTGATTTTGACGCTGGATCACAGCAGCCGCCCCGAGCGCGCCGGCGTACTGACCGGTTTCGTGCAAGGCATCGGCTATCTCATTGCAGGCAGCATGCCGTTCGCCGCCGGGCTTCTGCGCGACGAGTTGGGAACGTTCACGGCGGCCTGGAGCGTGATCGCCGTGGCGTTGCTGGCGGCCATTCCCCTGACCGTTCGGTTTTCGCCGCGCAGCATTGCCCGCTTCGAGCCGGTATCGGCCACGACACACCCTTCACCTGCCGCATCCGCGTTCAATCCCACATGAGTGCGTCCTCTACTGCCGCCCCGGCCACGGCGACCGGCCTGCCCCCCCTTACGCGCTTCATGGTGGCGTTGATGGCCCTGGCCACTGGTCTGGTCGTGGCGAGCAACTATTACGCACAGCCGCTGCTGCACACCATCCGCCAGGCGTTCGGCGTCTCCAACGCTGCCGCGGGCACCATCGTCACCGTGGCGCAGCTCAGTTATGCCGCAGGCCTGCTGCTGCTTGTGCCGCTGGGTGACCGGCTCGAGCGCCGCGCCCTGATCTGCGGCATGACGCTGGTCTCGGCGGCAGGCCTGCTCGTCACGGCCAACGCCACCAGTCTCGCGATGGTGTTGCTGGGTACCGCCATGACCGGATTCGTGTCGGTCGTGGCCCAGATTCTGGTGCCGTTCGCCGCCACCTGGGCTGCGCCCGAAGTGCGCGGCAAAACCGTCGGCACCATCATGAGCGGCCTGCTTTTGGGCATCCTGCTGGGACGCACCGTGGCGGGCGGCCTGGCCGAGATCGGCAGCTGGCGCACCGTGTACTGGGTGGCGGCCGCGCTGCTGGTGATCATGGCCGCCCTGCTCTGGCGCCGCCTGCCCGTCAACCGCGAGCGCAGCACCTTGAGCTATCCCAGGCTGGTGGGGTCGGTGTTCATGCTGTTCGTGGAAGAACCGCATTTCCGCACCCGCGCCCTGCTGGGCGCCAGCGTCTTCGCATCCTTCAGCATGCTGTGGACGTCGCTCACCTTTCTGCTGGCGGGCCCTGCTTACGGCTTCAGCGATGGCACGATCGGGCTCTTCGGCCTGGCGGGCGCCATGGGTGCCGTGGCGGCGGGCCGCTTCGGCGTGTTCGTCGACCGCGGCTGGGGCAACCGTTCCACCGCGGCCGCCCTGGCGCTGCTCGTGGTGTCGTGGGGGGTGCTGTTTGCCGCCGAGCACACCATCGCCGCCCTGATCGCCGGCATCCTGATCCTCGACCTGGCCGTTCAGGGTGTGCACATCACCAATCAAAGCGCCATCTACCGTTTGCGTCCGGAGGCCCGCAGCCGCCTGACGTCCGGCTACATGACCGCTTATTTCATCGGCGGCGCGGCCGGATCGCTGGCTTCGGCGGCCGCGTTTGCGCACTGGGGCTGGCACGGCGTGACCACGATCGGCGTGGCATTGTCGGCCCTCACACTGGCCTACGCCGCAGCATCGCGCCACGCTCGCATCCGGTAAGCAGGCACGGGGGCCGCGCAACTCTTATAATCGACGGTTTTGACGCCGGCGTGCTGCCGGCGCCAACCGCCCTTTCGTCCCAAGAGTGCCATGCAGGAACGCTACAGTCCCCTCACCGTCGAATCCTTTGCCCGCGAAGATTGGCAGACTCGCGATGTCTATCGCGTCACCGAACACGCCTTGGCGGCCGACGGTTCGGAAAAGCCGAAGTTCTACGCCTGCTCCATGCTGCCCTACCCCAGCGGCAAGCTGCACATGGGCCACGTGCGCAACTACACCATCAACGACATGATGGCGCGTCAGCTCCGCATGCGGGGATTTAACGTCTTGATGCCCATGGGCTGGGACGCGTTCGGCATGCCGGCCGAGAATGCCGCCATCAAGTCGAAGGTGCCGCCTGCGAAGTGGACCTACGACAACATCGCCTATATGAAAGGCCAGATGAAGGCGATGGGCCTGGCGATCGACTGGTCGCGCGAAATGTGCGCCTGCGATCCCAAGTACTACAAATGGAACCAGTGGCTGTTCCTGAAGATGCTCGAAAAAGGCATCGCGTACCGCAAGACGCAGGTCGTGAACTGGGATCCGGTCGATCAAACGGTACTGGCCAACGAGCAGGTGATCGACGGGCGCGGCTGGCGTTCGGGCGCACCGGTCGAAAAGCGCGAGATTCCCGGGTACTACCTGCGCATCACCGATTACGCGGATGAGTTGCTGGGCTTCGTGCAGGATGGCCTGCCCGGCTGGCCCGAGCGTGTGCGTCTGATGCAGGAAAACTGGATCGGCAAGAGCGCCGGTGTCCGCTTCGCGTTTCCGCATGAAATCCGCGATGCGTCGGGCGAACTGATCCAGGATGGCCGCATGTACGTCTTCACGACGCGTGCCGATACGATCATGGGCGTGACCTTTTGCGCCGTCGCACCCGAGCACCCGCTCGCCACCCACGCCGCCCAGACCAATCCCGAACTGGCCGCCTTCATCGAATTGTGCCGCCAGGGCGGCACGACCGAGGCCGAAATGGCCACGCGTGAAAAAGAAGGCATGCCCACGGGCCTGCAGGTGCGGCATCCCGTTACCGGCAACCTGATCGACGTGTGGGTCGGCAACTATGTGCTGATCACCTACGGCGACGGTGCCGTGATGGGCGTACCGGCCCACGACGAACGCGACTTCGCGTTCGCACGCAAATACGATCTGCCGATCAAGCAGGTGGTTGCCGTCGAAGGCAAAACTTACGACGACACGACCTGGCACGATTGGTATGGCGACAAGCAGACCGGCGTAACCGTGAATTCGGCGCCGTTCGATGGCCTGTCGCACACGGCCGCCGTGGACGCCGTCTCGCAAGCGCTGGCGGCGCAAGGCTTGGGCGAAAAGCAAACCACGTGGCGCCTGCGCGACTGGGGCATTTCGCGTCAACGCTATTGGGGCACGCCCATCCCGATCATCCATTGCGAGGATTGCGGTGCGGTGCCCGTGCCCGAGGCCGATCTGCCGGTGGTCCTGCCCGACGATCTGATTCCGGACGGCAGCGGCAACCCGCTCGCCAAGCACGAGGGTTTCCTGTCGTGCGCGTGCCCGTCGTGCGGCAAGCCCGCGCGTCGCGAGACCGACACGATGGACACCTTCGTCGATTCGTCCTGGTACTACATGCGCTACACGTCGCCGGACAACGATCAAGCCATGGTCGATGCCCGCAACGACTACTGGATGCCGATGGATCAATACATCGGCGGGATCGAGCATGCGGTGTTGCACCTGCTGTATTCGCGCTTCTGGTCGCGGGTGATGCGCGACATGGGCCTCGTCAAGTTCGACGAACCCTTCACCAAGCTGCTGTGCCAGGGTATGGTGCTCAACCACATCTACTCGCGCAAGAACGCCCAGGGCGGCATCGAATATTTCTGGCCCGAGGAAGTCGAGAACGAATACGACGAGAAAGGCGCGATCACGGGCGCTCACCTGCGCGCCGACCAGTCCCCGATCACCTACGGTGGCGTGGGCACGATGTCGAAGTCCAAAAACAACGGCGTCGACCCGCAATCGCTGATCGACACATTGGGCGCCGATACGGCACGCCTCTTCGTCATGTTCGCCAGCCCGCCCGAGCAAACGCTCGAGTGGTCCGATTCGGGCGTGGAAGGTGCAAACCGGTACCTGCGCCGTCTGTGGTCGCAGGGTTATGCCAATCGCGAATCGCTTGCACGCGGTTTGACGGCAAAAGTCGATTTCGCGGATGCGCCGTCCGCCGTCAAGGATCTGCGCCGCGAGGTGTATGGCCTGCTCAAGCAAGCCGACTACGACTATCAGCGCATCCAATACAACACGGTGGTGTCGGCCAGCATGAAGCTGCTCAACGCCTTCGAGAACGCCGTGTTGCCGGATGGCGCCGTGAGCGATGCGGCGCGTGCCGAAGTCTTCGGCATCCTGCTGCGTGTGATCTACCCTGTCGTGCCGCACGTCACGTGGCAGATGTGGCGCGATCTCGGCTACGCCGATCAATACGGCGAGCTGCTCGATGCCCCGTGGCCGCAGGTCGACGAAGCGGCGCTCGTCGCCGACGAAGTCGAGCTGATGCTGCAGGTCAATGGCAAATTGCGCGGTGCCATTCGCGTGGCCGCTACGGCCGAACGCAGCGCAATCGAGGCATTGGCAGCCGGTCACGAAGCGGTCGAACGCTACCTCGAGGGCCGTCCCCCGAAGCGCGTTATCGTAGTGCCCAACAAACTGGTTAACGTGGTCGGTTGATGAGGTCAAGCATGAATTCTGCGCGTCGTTTCGGAACCGCCCGAGCCCTTTTTGGGCGCGGCCACCGATGGCTCATCGCCTCGGCGGCTCTCGCGTTGCTCGCCGCCTGCGGCTTCGCGCCGCGCGGCACATCGCCGCTGCCGTTCAATACACTGTACGTGGGCGTGCCCGACAACTCGCCCTTCGGCGCCAGCCTGCGTCGCCAACTGATTGCCGCCTCGCCCAATACGACCATCACCGAAACGGTGAAGGATGCGGAAGCGCAGTTGCAGCAGGTCTCGCAAACGCAGAATCTGCGCGAGGTGTCGTTGAACTCTGCCGGTCGCGTCGAGCAGTACGAGCTCACGCTGCAGTTCACGTTCCGCCTGATCGACGGCAAGGGCAATGTGCTCCTGCCCGATACGCTGCTCACCGTGCAACGCGAACTGCCCTACAACGATCAGGTCGTGCAGGCCAAGGAGGGCGAAATCACGGTGCTGTTCCGCAATATGCAGCAGATTCTGGTCGATCGCATCGTGCGTCGCGTCACTTCGCCGGAAGTGCGCGAAGCCGCGCAAGCCGTGGCTGCAGGCCGCCCGATCAGCGCCGATGTGCCGGTGATCGATCCGTCGGTCACGCTGCCGCAGACGCGTCCGCCGGTATGGGAACAGCAACGCATGTCGCCGATGGACCGCTATTGATGCGGATGTGCGCATGACGCCGCCGCTCGATGCCGACCGCTTCGTCGAGCAACTCCGCCGCTCAGGCGGCACGCTCGCGCCGCTGTACGTCATCAGCGGCGACGAACCGCTGCTCGTCACCGAAACGCTGGATGCCTTGCGCGCCGGCGCTCGCGCAGCGGGCTACACCGATCGCAATACGCTGATCATGGATGCACGCAGCGACTGGAGCGCCGTCGCTGCGGCCACACAAAGCGTGTCGCTTTTCGGCGATCGCACCCTCGTCGAAATCAAGTTGCCCACCGGCAAACCCGGCAAGGTGGGCGGTGAAACGCTGGCGGGACTGGCGGCCAAGCAAGGCGGCCAAACGAATCCCGATACGCTCGTGGTCGTCACCCTGCCGCGGCTGGATAAAACCACGCGCGACAGCAAATGGGCCACGGCGCTTGCGCGCGCGGCCGTCTCGGTGGACGTGGGCACAATCGAACGCACGCGCCTGCCCGCCTGGATCGGCGCCCGGCTGGCCCGCCAGAAGCAGCAGGCCGACGCGGCCACGTTGCAGTGGATTGCCGACAAGGTTGAAGGCAATCTGCTGGCCGCCCATCAGGAAATCCAGAAACTGGGACTGCTGTATCCGGAAGGCGCGTTGGCCGCCGAGGATGTCGAACGCGCCGTGCTCGACGTGGCCCGCTACGACGTGTTCGGCCTGCGCGATGCGATGCTGGCGGGCGATGTGGCCCGCACGGTACGCATGCTCGACGGCTTGCGCGCCGAAGGCGAAGCATTGCCGCTGGTACTGTGGGCAGTCGGCGAAGAGATTCGCATCCTCGCCCGCGTGGCCGATGCACGCGCCAGCGGTCAGGACATGAATGCCGTGATGCGCCGCATGCGCATCTTCGGCGCCCACGAACGTCTGGCGCAGCAGGCTCTGGGCCGCGTGGCGGCGCGCGCCTGGCCGGCCGCCGTGCAGCACGCCCACGATGTCGACCGGTTGATCAAGGGTATTCAAGTGCCCGGACGGCTGAGCGATCCATGGGAAGAGATGACGCGGCTTGCCTTGCGCGTCGCGGCGGCAGGCGCGCCGCGCCCTCGACCTCGACCGTAACGCACACGCTCAAGCCACGGCCGCGCGACGCGTCAGGGCCGCAGGCATAGGCAGCACGTCTGCCCTCGCCCCCTAATCGTCCGTGTCCGATCGTTTTCCGCGGCAGCCGCACCGATAGCCAGACGGCGCCAGGCACCCTCCCCGAATATTCATTGCCAGATACTGATCATGACGTCATCGCTTTCCATTGAAGACAAGCTGCACCGCATGGGTGAAACCGCCCGGGCCGCTTCCCGTGTGCTGATGCGCACCTCCGACGCCGACAAATCGCGTGCACTCCTCGCCATGGCCGACACGCTGCTGGCGCAGCGCGACACCGTGCGCGCCGCCAATGAGCGCGATCTGGCCGCCGCCCGCGCCAGCGACCTTGCACCGGCGTTGCTCGACCGCCTGACGCTCACCGACCGCGGCATCGATCACATGGTGGCCGGCTTGCGCCAGATCGCGGCCATGCCGGATCCCGTCGGCCGTATTGGCGAAAGCACCCTGCGCCCCAACGGCATGCGTGTCGCCCAAATGCGGGTGCCGCTGGGCGTGATCGGCATCATTTACGAATCCCGGCCCAACGTCACGATCGATGCCGCCTCGCTTTGCCTGAAGTCCGGCAACGCCGCCATCCTGCGCGGTGGCAGCGAAGCGCTGCATTCCAACCTGGCGCTGGGCGAGATCATTCGCGCCGGCCTGGAACACGCGGGCCTGCCGCCCACCGCGGTGCAAGTGATCGACACGCCCGATCGGGCAGCCGTGGGCGCGTTGATCACCATGACCGAGCACGTCGATGTGATCGTGCCGCGCGGAGGCAAAAGCCTGATCGAACGCCTCGCACGCGACGCCCGCGTGCCGTTGATCAAGCACCTGGATGGCAATTGCCACGTCTATATCGATCAGGCTGCGGACGCCAACCGCGCGCACGCCATCGCGTTCAATGCCAAGACGTATCGCTATGGCGTGTGCGGCGCAATGGAAACCCTGCTCGTGCACGTGTCGCAGGCCGACACCGTGCTGCCGAAGCTGGCGCAAGCCTTCGTCGACCATGGCGTGGCGTTGCGCGGGTGCGCCCGCACCTGCGCACGGGTGCCGCAAGCCCAGGCTGCGACAGATGAGGACTGGGCCACCGAATACCTGGGGCCGATCCTGGCCATTCGCATCGTGGACGATATGGACGAGGCCATCGCTCACATCGCCCGCTGGGGCTCGGGGCACACGGATGCGATCGTCACGCAGGATATCGACGCGGCCACCCGCTTTCAACGTGAAGTGGACTCGAGTTCGGTCCTGGTCAACCTGCCCACCTGCTTTGCCGACGGCTATGAATACGGCCTGGGCGCGGAGATCGGCATCTCGACCAATCGTCTGCATGCGCGCGGGCCCGTGGGCCTGGACGGCTTGACCACCTACAAATGGGTGCTCAACGGCGAGGGCCAGACGCGGGGGTAGCTCGACGGCGAACGATACAATGCCGCTTTAGCGACCGTATCGGAACCCCCGCCATGACCATGCTCTGGATCAAGACGCTCCACATCGTATTTATCGCTTCCTGGTTTGCAGGCCTGTTTTACTTGCCGCGCATCTACGTCAATCTGGCGCAAACCACCGATGCGGCAACGCGCACCTGTTTGATCGGCATGGCCCGCCGCTTGTTCCGGTTTACGACTATTCTGGCGATTCCGGCCATCGTTTTCGGCGCATGGCTGTTCATGGGCTACGGCATTGGCATGGGCCCCGGCAACGGCTGGATGCACGCCAAATTGTTGTTCGTGGTGCTGGCCATCGGCTATCACCATGCCTGCTGGATCATGCTGCGCAAGTTCGAAGGCGATCGCAAAACCCGATCGCATACGTTTTATCGTTGGTTTAACGAAGTTCCCGTCGTGCTGCTGTTCGTCATCGTTGCGCTCGTCGTCGTCAAACCGTTTTGATGACCTTCTGTCTGATGACTTTTTGCTCTCCCGCACATGACTACTGACGATTCCGATTCGCCGCGCAAAACGCTGACGGCCAAACGCGACCCCGCCACCGATACCCCTGCGGATGCGCCCAAGCGCACGCGCAGCGGCGCACGCGCGCGCCTGGTTGCGCAAACCGAGCGCAGCCGCCAGCAAACGCAGCGCATGGCGGCCACCGAATTGCCGCCAAAACCGCCCGCCGGTGAAAGCGCCGGCGATGAGCCCGCGAAGCCCGCCGTCGTGCACCGCCCGGCGCCCCCGCCGCGTGAATCGCGCTTCAGCCGTGACGAGCGCCCTCGCGGCGAGTCGCGCTTTGGCCGCGACGACGCGCGTGGCGAGCGCCCCGAACGTAGTGGTGCCTCGGATCGTGGCGAGCGCCCCGCACGCCCGCCGCGCCCGGAAGGCGGCGCGCGCTTCGAGCGCTCCAATGATCGTGCGGCCGCGCCGCGTGGCGATCGCCCCGCCCGGCCAGAGCGCAGCAGTGCGGATAGCCGCGGCCCGCGTCCCGAGCGCAGCGCCGGCGATCGCGGCGCTGCGGAACGTGGCGGCTCAGACCGTTACGATCGAGGCGGGCGTCCTGCCGCCGTCGACCGCGCCAATCGTGCGGAAGGCCGCGACCGCCCGGCTCGCCCCAGCGACCGACCCAGCGACGAGCGTCCGCGCTCGCGCAACGCCAGCGTGCCCAACGACGATCGCGACCTGTCGGCCAGTGCACCGTCGCGCTTTGCCGTGACGGCGCCTGAAATCGAGCGCTTCGGCATCTTTGCCTCATGCCCGCAAGGGCTTGAAGACGCGCTCACCGCCGAGATGCAGGCCCTGGGTTTCGACGATGCCGTGCCAGGCCGTGCCGGTTGCCAGTTCAGCGCGGATTGGGACGGCGTGCAGCGCGCCAATTTGTACTCCCGCTTGGCCACGCGCATTCTGGTGCGTGTCGCACACGCCCCGATCAGCACCGAGGACGACATTCTCGAACTGGCGCGTGCCACGCCCTGGGAGCGCTGGTTCGGTGCCGAACACACCCTGCGGGTAGACACCTCCGCCATTCGCAGCCCGATGCAGAGCCTCCAATATTGCAACTTGCGCGCGAAGGATGGCATCTGCGACCGCCTGCGAGAGCTGGAAGGCGAGCGCCCGAGCATCGACACCGTGCGCCCCGATGCGCGCGTGCACCTTTTTCTCACGGCAGACACGGCCACGCTTTATCTGGACACCTCCGGCGAGTCGCTCTTCAAACGCGGCTGGCGTCTGGACAAGGGCGAAGCGCCCTTGCGCGAAAACCTTGCTGCCGGCATGCTGGCCCTCGCCGGCTGGGATCCATCGGCGCCGTTGCTCGATCCGTTCTGCGGCAGCGGCACGATCCTGATCGAAGCCGCCTGGATCGCCCTCGGCATTCCGCCGGGCATTGCCCGACCGTTGGGCTTCGAGCGCCTGCGCGGACACGATGCCGCCAAGTGGCAAGCCGTCAAGGACGACGCCGAGTCGCGCATTCAATCGCATCTCGAGACCCCACTCATCGGCTACGACATCGATCCGCGCGTCATCGAATTCGCTCGGAACAACATGGAACGCGCGTGGCTGGCCGATGAAGCCATCCACTTTGAAGTGGGCGATGCGCGTCATATCGAGGCGCCCGCCCCCAGCGGCTGGATCGTCACCAATCCGCCTTACGGCGACCGGCTGCCGCTGGAAGACGACACGCTGCTTCCCGAATGGTCCAGCAACCTGAAGCGCAATTTCGACGGTTGGCAACTGCACGCCATTTCGAGCGATATGAGCTTTCCGCAGGCCTTGCGTTTAAAGGCCGCGCGCCGCACGCCGCTCTATAACGGCGGCCTCGATTGCCGCCTGTTCGGGTTCGACATCAAGAGCGGAGATTTTCGTAACACTTAAGTTGGTGCTATCCCCAGGGACGCACTTGCGCAAACCTAGGGATAACCCTAGAATTGAAACTTCAGTACCGATTTTCCCCTTGGGGGCTTAACAGCCCCTTTTAAGCCCGCCTCTCGAAGGCGGGTTTTTTTTGGCCGAATCGATTGCAACGGGATTACTAGCGGCCCGCTTTTCGAAGCATGCGCGATAATACGGCCCCATGACCGCCGCGCACCCTTCAAAAACGCCCAGCCGATTTCGCCGCTTCGCCTGCATGATGTATGAGGGCGTGCTGCTCTTCGGCGTGATTTTCCTGGCCGCCTATCTTTTCGATACGCTCACCCAGAGCAAACACGCGTTGATGTACCGGCATGGCCGTCAGGCGTGGCTCTTCCTGGCGCTCGGCGTGTACTTCATCCTGTGCTGGCGGCGCCGCGGCCAGACGTTGCCGATGAAAACCTGGAATATCAAGCTGGTCGACCGGGATGGCCAGCCGCCCTCACTCGGCCGCCTCATCCTGCGCTACATCCTTGTCTGGCCCATGATCCTGGCCGCTGCCGGCCTGGTGTGGCTGGCCTCGCGCGCCACCGGTTTCAGTTCGACCGACATGCTCATCGTGATCGCCCCCTTCGCGGCGTTCGCCTGGACCTGGGTGGATCGCGACGGCCAGTTTCTGCACGATCGGCTGCTGGGCACCCGGCTGGTCGACGTACAACCTGCCGTCAAGGGTGCCACGCCCGCCGACACCGGTGCCGTGGCGCCATAGCGACAACGCGCGAAATCAGGCCGGCCAACGCCCCGTCATGCGCCCCCTCATGCGCCGCCGGTCATCGACACGTCACGAGACGGTCATGACAATGTAACGCCAGTGCTTTGAGATAGTCGTCACACGCACTCTCAAGGGCAAGAACGGCATGGTGACGGAGATCGATCCCACGCACTGGCGCACGCTGTGGATCTCCGATCTGCATCTGGGCAGCACTGCCTGCTCGGCCGAGAGTCTGCTCGATTTCCTCGATCATCACGACGCCGATACCCTTTATCTGGTGGGCGACATTGTGGACGCGTGGCACCTGAAGCGCTTCGGCCACTGGCCTCGCGCCCACAACGATGTGGTTCAACGCATTCTGCGTCGTGCCCGCAACGGCACCCGCGTCATTCTCATTCCCGGCCGCCGCGACCCGTTCGTACGCGACTGGGCCGGGGTTTCGTTCGGCGACATCGATATCGTCGAGGAAGCGATCCATCGCATGGCATGCGGGCGCCGCCTGCTCGTCACCCACGGCGACCAATTCGACAGCCGCTGGACCACCCGCCTGGCCGGCATTTATCACACCGTGCAGCGATGGCGCGACGAACGGCGCAATCCCGAGGCTGCGGATCGCGCCAGCGACGCGCGGGAAGCGCGTCATCAGCGGGGCCGCGCGGGATACCTGCGCCAAGTCCAGCATGTGGGGTTGAACGAAGTACGGCGTCGCATGCTCGACGGGCTCATCTGTGGCCATGCTCACGCCCCCGCGCTCGAGACGGTGGACGGCCTGATCTACGGCAACGATGGCGACTGGGTCCATAGCCTGTCGGCGATCGCCGAGGACCACGACGGTCGGTTGAGCCTGCAATACGGTCAACCGCAGGCGCGGCGCTTGCCCTTGTCGCGGGACGCCACGCGCCCCTTGGCGATGCCGGCGTTGCCTTCGACCCTGCGGCGCTAGGGGTATCCGTACAAACCCTAAGGGTTTCGGCCGATTCGCACACAAATATTGCAGTTCACGTCCCTCTCCGTCATGCTTGCACATGGCGACGACGGCCCTGCTAGCGGGTGCGTAGTGTCGTAAACCTGCTTTCTCTGCTGTAAAGGGCCATGAACGACCAATATCAAGCGCTCTATCAAACCTTCAGCTGGCTCGTTCCCACGCAGTTCAACATCGCCCAGGCATGTTGCCACCGTTGGGGCGAAAGCACCGCCGATGCGCGTCGCATCGCCATCTTCTACGAAGATGAGCAGGGCCAACGCGAGGTTTGGACATACGCGCGACTGACAGAGGCGACCAATCAACTGGCCAACGGGCTGCTGCGCATGGGCGTACAGCGTGGCGATCGCGTTGCCGTCGTGCTCGGTCAGCGTCCCGAAACCGTGGTCGCCCAAATGGCGATCTTCAGCGTGGGAGCGGTGTTGCTGCCCCTATCGTCATTATTCGGTCCGGACGCCCTCGAGTCGCGCCTGCGCGATGCTGAAGCCCGCGTCGCCATCGTCGACGAATCATCCAGCGCCCAGGTCATCGCCGTTGCCGAGCGCATTCCGGCCCTGCAGCAGATCGTCGGCATCGGATTCGCCGACGAACGCGTTCTGCCCTGGCGCAGCCTGCTCGCACGCCAACCCACCGATTTCAAACCGCTGCCCACGCGCGCGCTCGATCCCGCCATTCTGCTGTATACGTCGGGTACCACCGGCACGCCGAAAGGCGCCATGTTGCCGCATGCGGCGCTGATCGGGAACCTGCCGGGATTCGTGGCGTCGCAGGACTGGTTTCCCAAGCCTGGTGATGTCTTCTGGTCACCGGCCGATTGGGCATGGACCGGCGGCCTCATGGATGCCCTGCTGCCCACCCTTTACTTCGGGCACCCCATCGTGGGCACCAGCGGCCGCTTCTCGCCGGAACGCGCCTTTGAGTTGATGGAGCGCTATCAGGTCACCAATACGTTTCTGTTCCCCACCGCGCTGAAACTCATGATGAAGACGGTGCCCAAGCCGCGCGACTATTATTCGTTGGCCCTGCGCGCCGTCATGAGTGCGGGCGAAGCGGTTGGCGAGCCGGTGTTCGACTGGTGCCGGGATGCCTTGGGCGTCGTGCCCAACGAGATGTTCGGGCAAACCGAGATGAACTACCTGGTGGGCAATAGCGACGGCCGCTGGCCCGCACGCCCGGGCAGCATCGGCCGCCCGTACCCTGGGCACAACGTTGCCGTCATCGATGCCGAGGGGCATCCCGTGCCGGCCGGCACCATCGGCGAGATCGCACTGAACCGCTACGATATTCACGGCTACCCCGATCCCATCATGTTTCTCGGGTACTGGCGCAACGAAGCCGCCACGCGCGACAAATTTACGGGCGACTGGTGCCGCACGGGCGATCTGGCCAAAGTAGATGAGGACGGCTACTACTGGTATGCGGGGCGCGCCGACGACATGTTCAAATCGTCCGGCTATCGCATTGGCCCGAGCGAGATCGAGAACTGTCTGATCGGGCATCCCGCCGTGGCCAACGCTGCGGTGGTACCCAAACCCGACGCCGAGCGCGGTGCACTGGTGAAAGCATATGTGGTGCTCACGCACGACGCCGCGATGCAATCGAGCGAGACCATCACTGCCGACCTGCAGAACTACGTGCGCGAGCGGCTCGCCACTTATCAGTACCCGAAGGAAATCGAATTCGTCGATACCTTGCCGATGACGGCCACGGGCAAGATCCAGCGCAACGTGCTGCGCCAGCAGGAATGGGATCGTGCTCAGGCGGCCACGTTGTCGTCGTCATGACCGCCCGATAACCGACGCATCACGAACGCCCAAAGGCGTCGCGCGTGCACTGGAGTGTTTGGAATGCCTTTGTATGAACTGGACGGCGAAGCGCCGGTTATCGATGCAAGTGCCTATATCGCCGACAGCGCCGATCTCATCGGACGCGTGCGGCTCGAGGCCGGCGTGAGCATTTGGTCGCACGTATCCATTCGTGCCGACAACGACACCATCCTGATCCAGGAAGGCACGAACATTCAGGAATCCAGTGTGTTGCACGTCGACGCCGGCCAGCCGATGTCGATCGGGCCGAACGTGACGGTAGGCCATCAGGCCATGCTGCACGGCTGTACCATCGGTGCCGGCAGCCTGATCGGCATGCAGGCGATCGTGCTCAACGGCGCCATCATCGGCAAGAATGTCCTGGTGGGTGCCGGCGCCATCATCCCGGAAGGCCGTGAGATCCCCGATAACGTCCTCGTGATCGGTATCGGCAAGGTTGTGCGCGAACTCAGCGCCGACGAGATTGCCAATATGCACGGCAACACCCGTCATTATGTGGAACGCGGCCTGCACTACAAAACGGCACTCAAGCGGGTCGGTTGACGCGCTGGGTGGGCACGCGGCCATTGGGGCTTTTCATGGCATCCCGGCGAGTATCGGCTAACATTCCAGCATGACCGATCATCTCAAAAAATACCTGCTGGAAGACCGCACCGTGCGCGTGCAGGCCGTTCGTCTGCACGACACCTGGCGCGCCGCGCAGGTCAATCACCAATACCCGCCCGCCATCACCAAGCTGCTGGGCGAACTGGTCGCCGCCGCCACCCTGCTGGCTGCCAATCTCAAATTCGAGGGCGCCCTCGTTCTGCAGATGCAGGGCGACGGCCCCATCGCCTTGCTCGTCGTGGAATGCCGCGCCGACCTCAGCCTGCGCGCCACCGTGAAGTTGCGCGAGGAATACGTGGTACCCGATACCGGCTCGCTCCAGAGCCTGGTGAATCCGGGCGGCAAAGGCCGGTTCATCGTGGTGCTCGATCCGCAGAGCCGCCATACGGGCCAGCAAGCTTATCAAGGCATCGTCCCTATCGAAGGCGACACCGTGGCCGATGTGCTCGAGCACTACATGAAGGCGTCGGAACAGCTCGATACCCGCATGTGGCTCAGCGCCGACGGCGACCACGCCGCCGGCATGCTCGTGCAACGCCTGCCCGATAATGGCGGCAGCGCCGCGCGCGCCGGCATCAGCGAAGAGGAGGCCGTCGAGGCGGCTGCCGAAACCTGGCGTCGCACGGTGCACCTGGCCTCCACCCTCAAGCGTGAAGAGCTGCTCGAGCTGGATACCGATACGCTGATGCACCGGCTCTTCTGGGAAGAAACGCTCGTCGCCTTCGACCCGCAAACCGTGCAATGGCACTGCCCCTGCACGCGCGAGCGCGTGGCTGAGATGCTGCGCATGCTGGGCCGCGACGAAGTAGAAGACATCCTGGAAGAACAGGGCAAGGTCGACGTGGCCTGCGACTTCTGTGGCAAGCCCTACCACTTCGATGCCGTCGACTGCGCGGAGCTGTTCATCGACAAGCCGAGCTTGTCGTCGCAGAACCCGCCAACGATGCATTGATCGCCGATGGGACGCGCCTCGGCACACCGATCAATGAAGCGTAAATCGGGCACCGCCGGTTATAAGACGATCGCAGCGATTGTGGCGGGCTTTGCCGTCGCTTTCGTGCTGCTCGGCGGCATCTCTGCGGGCTACTCTCCAATCAGCATCTTGCTGCTGGCTGTCGTCGGCGTGCTGTTTGGCGCAGTCGCCGCGCCGGAAATCGAGCCGGGGTTGTTCCGCTACCCCGTCCTCTGGCAAGTGAGCTTTACCGTGATGGGGTGCATCATGGTTGCGGCGCTGCTCGGCCTGTCGTTCGAAGGCTACGGCCTGGCCGCCATCGTGGGCATCATCGCCGGCTATCTTGGGCCCTACTGGATTCGGCAAGTACGCTTGCCTTAACGGGTTCGACGGATCGCGCCCACGGTATGCGCGAGTTCCTCGTGACCACGCCCGACGGCCATCGCTTGATGATCGGTCAGGATGTGCCGCCCGCTCTTAAAGGCTGACGACGCAGATCGGCGTGTGGAAATTGAAGATCGCCCCGCCGTCGCCCTGCCATGCGGCCTAGCTGGAATGGGCCGCGACGGCCGGCCTGCCTCGCGCCGACCCGCAGCGTTGGCGCACTCGCCTGGATAGCTCGCATTACCCGATCTGCAATGCGCGTATCTTTTCGCCTTGCAGTTCAAACGTGTAATCCACCACCGCCGGACTACCCGGAAAATCACCCGCCAATCTGGCCGACATGACAATCTGGCCGTCACTTTCCCGGCACCCCAGCGGCTCGACGGTGTATCGATACTTCTGTCTGGCCGCTCGCTTCCACTGCTTGATGGCAGCAAGGCCTTCGATCGTCTTACCCTCGTCCTTGACGACTGCATCGGCGGCGAAAAGCGCCTCCAGGCGATCCACGTCAGCGTCGGCTTCGCTATCGATATAGGCTTGAATCACGGCAGGGAGCATCGGCGTCACTTGCGTTTTCCTTGAAGATTTGCGAGACGCTATGATCCGATAGCCCAATCGAACCCACAAGAACGCACAAAAAAGTGAGTGCCCCCTTGAGCGTAAGAAAAATCTATACGGCGGATGCAGCCGCCAGCGATGTAGAGGCCGTGTTCAGGCTTCTGCGAGGCAAGTGGAAGCTCCTGATCCTCTTTCATCTTTTCGATGGTCAGGTCCAGCGTTTCTCGGATCTCGAACGTCGGGTAAACGGCATTACCCAGAAAATGCTGGCGCAGCAACTGCGCAGTTTCGAACGCGATGGGATCGTGATTCGCACCGTTTCCGATGATGTTCCGCCGCACGTGGACTACCGGCTGACACCCTGGGGGCAAAGACTGTGTCCGGTTCTGGACAGCATGCTGGAATGGGCCGAGCACCGTCACACCCGCGTCAGCGATACCGACTGAACGCCATCCATCGCGCTACCCATGGGCCGCGTTGATGCGTACACTTCCGCCATGCTGCGCATCGACAATCTCACCAAACGCTATGGCGATCACGTTGTCTTCCAGGGGCTCTCGCATGAGTTCCCACCTGGATGTGTGGCGCTATGCGAGGAAGAAAGCACCGGTAAATCCACCTTGCTAAGTATCGTCGCGGGCGTTATCGCGCCGGATACCGGCGACGTACGGATCGATGGCCATTCGATCGTTCGGACGCCGCAGCTCGCCAAGGCGCGCCTGGCTTATGTGCCCGACAATTGCATGGTATTTCCCATGCAAACCGGGCGAGGACTGCTTGAACAGATCGCGTCCGAAAGGAACGTCGTATTTGACGATGCCGTCATGAATATCGCGCATCGGCTGGGGTTGGAATCGCATCTGGACAAACGTTTTGAACAGATGTCCACGGGGACGCGCCGCAAGGTATTCCTCACCGCTGCTGCCCTGGGTGACCCTGCCGTCGTGATTGCAGACGGCGCAAGCAATGGCCTGGACGCGCCGGCGCGCGCCGCGCTGGCCGACCTGTTCAAGACGTGGGCGCGCGATCGGGTTGTGCTGTTTGCGAGTCACGATCCGGAACTGGTTGCAGCGTGCGAAGCACGCGTCTTCAATCTTGCACCCCCGCGTTGAGCGCTGGCTGCCGAAGATAAGTTGACGCTCGGCAAGCGCACATGCTGATGGAGAAAGAATGACCCGCGGCGAGTAAGTGGGACGTCGGATGGCGCATGCGCGTCAGACGACTTGACGATCGGCAGCCATGCACGTCAAACGAGAACAACAGGGCAACTCTGCAGCGCAGCAGTATGCTGACGTGACGCGCACGTTTTCTGTCGTTAAAGGAGCATCATCATGGTCCACAGAAACACGATCTGCCTTTGGTATGACGGCACCGCCCAAGACGCCGCCGAGTTCTACGCCCACACGTTTCCCGATAGCGAAGTGCTGGCCGTCCATCGGGCGCCAGGCGACTATCCTTCAGGAAAACAAGGGGACGTCATCACGGTGGAATTCACCGTACTCGGCATCCCCTGTCTCGGCCTGAATGGGGGGCCGATGTTCAAACATAGCGAAGCCTTTTCTTTCCAGGTGGCGACCGAGGATCAAACCGAAACGGATCGCTTGTGGAACGCCATCATCGATAATGGCGGACAAGCGAGTGCATGCGGATGGTGCAAGGATAGATGGGGGTTGTCCTGGCAGATCACGCCGAAAGCGCTGATCGAGGCCATCACCGATCCAGACCCCGCCGCGGCCAAGCGCGCGTTTGAGGCCATGATGGGCATGACGAAAATAGACATCGCCGCGATAGACGCGGCGCGCCGGGGATAACGAGGGCGTTCATTGCAAAGCAGAGGCGCGCGACAGTCTGACGCATCCGCTTACGGCGAAAGCTCGGCGCACGGCGGGTGCACTACGTACAACTCGCACTAGCGGTGCGTGGCCGTGGCAGCCAGACTTGCATGCATGTCGCCGTCTGCCCTTCCGATCTCGTTGCTCGTGCCATTGCCGCGGCATTTACTCTTGCCGTCGCCACAGCGTTCACTTTTGCCGTCGCTGCGTTGTCCGCTCATGTCGTTGCCGGATCGTTCTCCCGTATCGCCTATGCGCCATTCGCGCCGGGTGGTGCCCCGTGGTTTGCGCGTGTCGCTGTCACTGATGGCGTCGCCGGGCGCTTGTCCACCGGCATCATGGCGAGCGCGCCAAACGGGCCAAGCACTCATCGAATTCGCGATCGTGGCGATCCCGATACTGCTCGCAGGCGCGGCCATTATCGAAGTGGCGCGGTGGCAAGCCGCGCGCATGATGGCGGGCATGGCACTTCTGGAAGCCGCACGTGCCGCCAGCACGCAGCATGGCAATCCTGATGCGCTGCAATCGGCATTCGAATACGCGCTGCGGCCCTGGTTTGCTGCCAGCGGCAGTCATCGCGACAGCGCTCACCACCAGCGCACGCACTTCGCAGCAATCGAGGCGCAGCTTGCGCAAGCGCCCTATCGCATACAGATCGATGCGCCGAACGACGGCCACTTCGCCCGCTTCGCCGATCCGGCGCTCAAGCTCGCCGCCGCAGGCAGCCGCAAGATCATCAACGCGGATTATCTGGCCGAGCAACACGCAAGATCGAAAAGTCGGCGTGCCGCGAGCGGCGACACCATTTACGACGCCACCACACTCAAGCTGCGGTTGACCTATCTGCACACGCCGATCGTCCCAGGCGTGCGTGCCCTCGTGCAGATGCTGGGTTCGTCGAGCGATGCCTTCGGCACGCAGGCGATTGCGAAAGGATTCATTCCGATTCGACGCGATATCGCGCTCGAAATGCACTCCCACCCCGTGCAGTGGACCACCGTCAATCACGCCATGGCGCGCGTCGTGCACACCCGAACGTCATCATCGCCATCGTCTCCACACGCAGGCACTACCCCGCCCACATGGCAGTGGGGAACGCCGTCGATGACGCATCCCGGCGCAGGCGCCACACCGCCCGCAGACCATGGATCGGAGGGGCCCGATGCGTGGCGGCCCATCGCCGAACCCGATGTACCAACAACAGATCCACCACCAGGGGAAGGAGACGATCCATCCGGCGCCGGCAGCGAGGGTGACAACCCGTTGGATCCCGCCTGCGGCACAGTGATTTGCTGCGATCGTTGAACACCACCGCAGCGCTGGGTGCGCAGCGGTGGCCTGTTGACGACTACTTAAGTGATGACGCCGCAGCCAATTCTGTATAAAATTTTATACGAAGGTTTCTGATGGACAAGGAAATTCGCTGGGCTGGCTCAGCGTATAGGGACCTTCTGTCTTTTCCCGTCGAACCACGTCGACAGGCTGGATTTCAGCTGGGCAAGATCCAAGCGGGTCTCGATCCGGCAGACTGGAAGCCCTTCGATGAGGTAGGAGCCGGCACACGAGAAATTCGTATTAGGGAGTCCAGCGGTACGTTCCGAGTGCTATACGTCGCCCGGTTCGAAGAAGCCGTGTACGTCCTGCATTGCTTTCAGAAGAAGACACAAGCGACGAGCCAGCAGGACAAGCGCATCGCTGAAAAGCGCTATAGCGCGATCGTCAACGCCAGGAAAAACAAGCCATGAAGATCGACACTGAGATCCACCATGTGACCAAGCCGGGAGAGAATCTGTTTTTGCAACTTGGATTCCCAGCGGAAGAAGCCAAACGCCTGCAGTTGGCGTCGCAAAAACAGATCAATGACACAAAGCAGCTTAAGGAACAACTCATGGCCGAGCTTGCGGCGTGGATTGAACGGCATCACTTGAAGCAGGCCGAAGCGGCTGAAATCTTGATGGTGTCCCGACCGCGCGTGTCTGATGTGGTGAACAGGAAGACGACCAAGTTCACTATCGATACCCTGGTCGAAATGCTCAACCGCATCGGCAAGCCCGTTCGGTTGGCGGTGGGTCAGTAAGGGCACCGTCACAGCGGGCCTCACTGCGGCGGCGGTGCAAGCATCGTCTTGATCACGGCTGCCATGCGCGGCGCCAGAATACTGCCGGCCTGAGGCCGATAAATGGCGCTATAGGTGTTGGCAGGCAGGGCGGGTCTGATGTCGAGCGACATCAACCGACCTTCAGCGATGTCTTCGCGGCAAAAGATTTCAGGCAGATTGGCCACCCCGAAACCCGCTACTGCCAAGGCTTTGAGTCCTTCGAGACTGTTGCACGAAATCAATGTCGGCAGCGCCGCATGGTGCTCGACAAACCACCGTTGCACGATCCCGTTGAGCACTGAGCTACTGGGTTGCAGGATAAGCGACAAGGTTGTGAGCCGCGCCGGCGTAATGGGAACTTCGCCGTAATCGAAGTTCGGACTGCACACCCACAGGTTGATGCTTTCGAATAACGTCATCGCCGCCAGTCCGTCCAGCAGGACGGGCGTGGGCACGATGACGAGGTCCAACTCCCCTGCACGAAGGTCTTTGATCAGGTCGAACGTGAGGCCTACACGCGGTTCGAGCATCACATGCGCATACTGCGATCGGATGCCTTCTACCAGAGCGGGCAACCACGATTTGGCAATCAGCTCGGTCATGCCAAAGCGAAACCGCCGCCCCACGAAATCGGGGCTGCTCGCCAACTCTTCAATGGCATCGCGGCGCTCGAGAATTTCCACCCCCAGCCGCAGCACTTCATGGCCCTTTTCGCTCAACTTGAGCGCCCGGCTTTGACGGTCGAAAAGCGCCACGCCAAGACTGCTTTCCATTTCGAGCAGACGTTTGGAGATTGCCGACTCCGTCGTGAATAGACGCTCGGCGGCGCGCGCAAGACTGCCGCAGCGCGCCAATGCATCCAGGGCTTCGAGCTGCTTGATGGTGATCATCGCGTGTGGTTCCTCAAAGGCTGCGCGCCAGTTGCCGGGATGACTGCCGTGGTCTTTGCAGAAGCTGAACCTGCCAGCATCACTGGTTTCCCAAACGCCGCCCTAGCCACCTGATAAGCCGTTGAAATCGCCCCCGACAGCAGTGGGCGATCGACGACCAGGTTGCGGCCACGAAAGACGGCAAGCCGTTTGGCCAAGCTTTCCAATACTGGAATAAAACGCTAGCTTAACTTGGATTCATTTCGCTTATCTTCTTCTCAGCGGAGTGCCATGATGCAAAAAAAGGAGCTGCACATGGATACCCCGATTTCGTTTGACCCCACGCTCACTGACGCCTATCGCACGCTCTCGACCTCGCTGATCAGCGACAACCTCGACCGGCTTACCGGTGCTGTGGGCTTGCGCGCGTTTCACCATGCACCGCGATTGGTGGGACGCGCCTTTACCGTCAAGACCCGTCCCGGAGACAACCTGTTCGTTCATCTCGCGCTCGACCTGGCCGCACCCGGCGATGTGATTGTGGTGGATGCGGGCGGTGACGTGACCAATGCACTGGTGGGCGAGATCATGCGCCGTTACGCCGAGAGCCGAGGCATCGCAGGATTTGTGATCGACGGCGCCATCCGCGACGCCGATACCTTCGCGCAGGGCAACTTCCAGTGCTTTGCCCGTGCGGTCTCCCATCGTGGCCCTTACAAGAATGGCCCCGGCACCGTTCGCGAAACGGTGTCCATCGGTGGCATGACGGTTCATCACGGCGATCTGATTGTGGCGGACGGCGATGGCGTGATCGCGATTCGCCCCGACGTGGCGACGCCGCTGCTTGCGCGCGTGCAGGCGTCACTGGCGTACGAAACCGAACTCATGCGGCAGATTTCCGTGGGCGAGTTCGATCGCAGCTGGCTGAGTGATCTGCGTACCAAGCACCAGTAAACGGCACTGGAAACGCTTCGCCCCAACACCCCGCATCACCTCTCATTCTGGACGCCAAGTCGATGTCACGTAAAACCTACCTTCCCTTGCTCACCAATGAAGAAGCCGCCGCAGCCAGCCGCGCAGGCGAAGTGTTGCTGCTGCCACTGGGCACAGTGGAAAGCAATGGGCCGCATCAAATCCTCGGCTGCGACTTCATCGTCGCCGAACGCTTGGCCGAAGCCGTCGCCGCGCGGACGAACGCGATGCGCATGCCCACGTTCCACTACGGCATTTCGGAACTGCATGGCGGCTTGCCCGGCACCTTTGCACTTTCCGAACCCCTATTCACGCAGATGATCGAAGCACTCTTGCGCGGTGCGGCCCACAATGGCTTCAAGCACGTCGTTTTGTTCAACTGCCATCGCCACAACCATCAGCCGATCGAGATCCTGGCGCGGGCCTTGCGGCGCGAGCAGTGCATCGGGGTGGCCGTCATCGATCCGCTGGAAGTCGCACGCGATCTGGCACGCGAGCAGTTTGCGGGAGATCCTGCAGACGCGGTGGGCCATGGCGGCGAGCCGTTGATGTCGTTGATCGCGCACTTGAATCCTGACGATATTCGAATGGATCGTGCCGCGTCGCCCGACCTGGCCACGTTTCACGGCCTGCAGGCGCTGTCGTCCACCCGCTTCAAATTCGGCGGCAGCAAGGTGGGCTTGTTCCCTTATGCCGAGGAGGTCAATGCGAGCGGCGCGTGGGCAGACTTGTCCACCATGAGCGCGGCGCGCGGCCGGATCGCCTTCGAACGGCTATGCGACTTCACGGTCGATTTTGTCGAGGCGTTTCGCGCGATGCCGTTGATCGCCGAACAATCCCCACGAGGCACGAATCCCGGGGCAGGCGCATGAATCGTCCCGCCGACACGGCCGCCTATGTCCGGCATGCGCTGCAATTGCAGCGCTATGACGGTGACGACGCCTTTCTGCGAGATGTCACCGTCGAGTTCGAACGCCTGCGCGATATGGCGCAGCGACTCGACGATCCTGCGTTGCCGCACACGCTGCAGCCGGCGCCGGAGTTCACGCCATGACCGCGACGGCGCACGATATCGCGGGGCAGATCGCGCGGGGTGAGCGCAGCGCGGCAGAGGTTGTCGCCGGGGCATTGCAGGCGATCGAGCACGACAATCCTCGCTTGAATGCCTTCACCGCCATCACCGCCGAGCGGGCGCGCGCCGAAGCGGCGGCGATCGACATGCGCCGGGCGCGAGGCGAACCGCTGTCGTCTCTGGCTGGCGTGCCGTATGCGGTCAAGAACCTGTTCGATGTCGCGGGGCATGTAACGTTGGCCGGTGGCCGCGTAAACGCCGGCAATCCGGCCGCACTGGCCGATGCGGCGCTGGTAGAACGCATGCATCACGCCGGCGCCATCCTGGTGGGCACGCTCAACATGGATGAACACGCTTACGGCTTCACGACCGAGAACACCCATTACGGCGCATGTCGCAATCCGCTGGATGTGACGCGGGTCGTCGGCGGCTCGTCTGGGGGCAGCGCGGCGGCCGTGGCGGGCGGTATCGTTCCGCTCAGCTTGGGTTCGGACACGAACGGCTCGATTCGAGTGCCGGCGTCGCTGTGTGGCATCTACGGGCTCAAGCCCACGTATGGACGACTTTCGCGCGCAGGCGTCTTTCCGTTTTCGTTCAGCCTGGATCATGTGGGACCGATGGCCGCAACGCTGGACGACCTTGAACTGGCCTATACCGCACTGCACGACGCGCCGCGTGATCGCCAACCCGTGCCGCCGCGGCGCGCATCGCGGCTGCGCGTAGCCGTGCTTGGCGGATATTTCGACGAATGGGCGAGTGCTCCGGCGCGCGCCACCGTCAATCATGCGGCACGCATCCTGGGCGCCAGCGAAATCGTGACCTTGCCCGATGCGGCACAAGCCCGCGCGGCGGCATTCATCATCACTGCAGCTGAAGGCGGCGCGTTGCATGCCCCGCGACTGCGCGAAGCGTATGCGCAGTTCGAACCGCTCTCGCGGGCGCGTTTGGTTGCAGGCAGCCTGGTGCCTGCCGAGTGGGTGCAAAAAGCCCAGCGTGTGCGGCGCCGTTTTCTCGAGCAAGCCAAAGCGGCATTCGAGCGCTACGACGTCCTGCTCGCGGCCGCAACACCGGTCTCGGCACCCAAGCTGGGCGCAACCACCATGACGATCGGCAACTCGGACGTTCCGGTGCGCGCCGGATTAGGACTGCTCACGCAACCGATTTCATTTATCGGATTGCCCGCGTGCAGCGTACCGGTACCCGTGCCGAGCGCCACGCTACCGATCGGCGTCCAGGTGATTGCCGCGCCGTGGCGGGAACAGGATTGTTTTACTGCTGCGCGCATTCTCGAATACGCCAGTAGCGGTCGTTGCCGTCCGGCCTGAAGATATCGCAAAGACGGCGCATAAAAGCCAAGGGGAATACCGATGTTCAACACATTCAAGCACACAGCGGGCGCAACGGCGGCCGCCACATTGGCCGCTGCACTATCGCTAAACGCAGCGCACGCCGCGCCCTATCCCGAGCGCAGCATTCAAATCGTCGTACCGGTGGCACCGGGCGGCAACACCGATATCGCCACACGATTGCTGGCTGCCAAGCTGAAGGATCGGTTGCACCAGAGTGTGGTCGTCGAGAATCGTACCGGTGCGGGCGGTGGCATCGGGGCGGACTACGTCGCGCGCGCCAAGCCCGATGGCTACACGCTCCTATCGGCATCGAACGGCCAATTGGCAGTGAATCCGGCCGTCAACAAAAAGCTTTCGTACGATCCGATTCGCGACTTCGCGCCCATCGGACTCATCTCACGCGTGCCGCTCGCGTTGACCGTGCCCGCAGACTCGCCCATCACCACACTGGCCGCGTTTATCGACGCCTCGAAAAACAAGGCTGGTGGCTTGACCATCGGCACATCGGGCACAGGCGGCGCGCACCATTTGGTCATGGAAGCCTTCGCGTCGCAAACCGGCGCCAAGCTGATCCAGGTGCCCTACCGCGGCGGCAACGCCATCATCCCGGACCTGATCGCCGGCAGCATCGACGGCACGTTCAACGAATTGCCCAATGTGATCGCTCTGCATCGCGAAGGGCGCGCCCGCATCATCGCCATCGCGTCCTCCGACCGTGCAGCCTTGCTGCCGACGATTCCAACGTTCGATCAAGCCGGCGTAAAAGGATTTACCGCCTACAGTTCGAACGGCTGGCTGGCGCCGGCGGGCACACCCGCCGATGTCGTCGAAACCTTGCGTGCCGCGCTGGTCGAAGCCCTTCACGATCCGGCCGTGCGCAAACGCTTCGAGGAAATGGCGCTCGTCATCGCGCCGGAGGCGGAAACGTCGCCCGACCAATATGGCGCCATCATGCAGCGTGATCTCGAAGCGGCTCGCCGTACCGTGGCCGAACACAACATCAGCATCGAGTGATTACAGCGTGTGCCTGGCTCCAATACATCGAGCCCGATGCGTTTTTTAAGGCGAATGACGGTGTCGATTTTCTGGCGGATCGCCTTTTCAGGAGCCGAATCCGATTCACGATGGCAGCGACGCCCCACCGCAGATCGCGATATCCTGCCCGGTGATCGCGGCGGCGGCGTCGGAGAGCAAGAACGCCACCAGCGTGGCGATCTCCGCCGGTTCGATCAGTCGACCCAGTGGCGGCAAACGCGGTGCGCTGGCCGTGCGTGACGGATCCTGCAGCATGCCAGTGGCGGTGGCCGCCGGCGACACTACGTTTACCGTCACACCGCGAGCCGCCACTTCACCGGCCCAGCTGCGCGCCATCGCGATCAGCGCGGCCTTGGTCGCCGCATATTGACCACGCCCAGGCATACCCTGCGCCACGCGGCTGCCGACGAACACCACACGGCCGCTGCCACGGGCCGCCATTGCGGGCACCATGATATCGGCCAGGCGCGCAGCGGCGTCCACATGCAGCCGCCACATCAGCGCCGCGCCCGTGTGGTCAAGCTCGCCCAGGCGCCCTACCCGCAGTACCCCGGCGGCATGCACCAGCGCGTCTACGGGCATCAGCGTTGCAGCAACGCTTTCGATCGCAGCACGTTCAGTCAAATCGACCGGCACCGGCGTGAAGCCGGCGTGCTCCACACTCGGCGTGGCGATATCCAGACCGCTTACCCGCCAGCCATTGGCAAGCAAATGCGCGGCAATGGCCCGGCCAATGCCGGCGCTCGCACCGGTCACGACGGCATGTTTATTGTTCGACACGGATATTGCCCTCGGTCACGATCTTCTGCGAACGCGCCATATCCTCATGCTGGAATCTGGCGAAGTCAGCCGCGGAACCCGGCGTCAACAAAAGCCCTTGCTCAACCAGCCGATCGCGCATATCCGTGCTCAATGCTTTGTTGACTTCGGTATTCAGGCGCGTGGCAATGTCGGGCGGCAACTTGGCCGGTCCCCACAACCCATACCAACTATAAAACTCGTAGCCTGGAATGGTTTCCGCCACGGTGGGCACTTCCGGCAGATTGGGGGCCCGGGCCGCCGACGTTACAGCCACCACCTTCAGCATGCCGGATTTGTAATACTGCAACGACCCCAGAATGGGATCGATGAACCCGTCGATCTGCCCCCCGATCAAGTTGTTGAAGGCCGGCGCCGTGCCTTTGTAGGGCACGATCAGATACTCGAGATTACCGGCGCGTTTGAGAAGCTCGGTGGATAGATGACCTGCAGATCCGATGGAGCCCACGGCAAACGTCATCTTGCCCGGATTGGCTTTGGCGTAGGCCATCAACGATTTGATATCCGTGATCGGCAAGTCTTTGTTGATCGCGACCGATAATGGCGCTTTCGCAACCAGCGCAATCGGCGTGAAGTCGCGCTCCACTTCGTACGGCACCGACTTCATCGTCATTTGCGCCGACGTAAATGTGGACGCATTGAAGAGCAAGGTATAGCCGTCGGCAGGTGCCTTGGCGACGAGATCGCCGCCGATCACGCCATTGCCGCCGGAACGATTTTCGACCACGATGGATTGCCCCATCTGCTCGCCCAGCTTCTGCGCCAGCATGCGGCCCACGATGTCGAGCGTGCCACCGGGCGGAAACGGAATGACCATCCTGATGGGCCGACTCGGATAGGTTTCCGCCGCTGCGGCTTGCGCCGAGACGGCAAACGCTACCGCCGCGCATACCGCGCCCACGATCTGTTTGATCTGCATGAAGTTGTCTCCTCGTTCTAATTATCAAGACCGCGCGCTGAACACGTCGGCCGTACTTTCCAGTGAGTCTGCAAGCTCAGTCGCCCGTACACGTACGAGCGCTTTCCCATCGCACCGTCAACGCGTCAGCAGTCCCGCCTGTTTGACCGCTGCGCGCAGCGCGTCCATCTCTTGCGCGCTGGGTGCTTCGGTAGGCGGGCGCACGGTGGCGTCGTCGAGCACGCCTGCCAGATACATCCCGCCCTTCATACGGGCGTGCGCTTCGCCCGTGGGCTCACCGCCACCGTACACAGCGTCTTTCAACGGCGTGATCAGCGCCTGCACGGCCATCGCCTTTTTCAGGTCGCCGGCCTTCACGGCATTCCACAGGTCGATGATGAGTTGCGGGATAAACGTGGCGAAACCCACCAGTGCGCCGTCCACACCCTGCACCATGGAGGCCAGCAGATACTCGTCGTGGCAAGTGAGAATCGCCTTGCTGGAATCGGCTTCGCGAATGGCTTGGATATCGCGCGCGTATTTGTTCATGTCGCGCTGGCCTACCTTGAACGCCTGCAGGTACGGCAAACGGGCAAGGTCGGCAAGCAGTTGCGACGAGTACGCCGCGCGCGTCCATGCGGGGTACACATGACACACCAGGTCGAGGTCGGGCGCCGCCTGATGGATGGCATCGAAATACTGCAGGGCATGGCCGGGCGTAAAACCGAAGCGCAGCCAATGATGCGGCGGCATCACATCCAAAGCGACGGCGCCGGCATCGCGGGCGGCACGGGCATGATCAGCGGCATCGGCCAGGCCTTCGCACACGATGGATGAAATCACCGGCAGCTTGCCGCGCAGTTCGTCGGCCACGATACGGGTCACTTCGGCGCGCTCAAGCGGGGTGAGCGAAAACACCTCGCCCGTGTGACCGTTGGTCATGATGGCGACCACGCCGTCATGGCCGGCCAACCATGCCGCCAGCTTGCGCAGGGCCGGTTCGTCGATGCGGTGATCGGGCGTGAAGGGGCAGGAAATGGCGGGTATGATCCCTCGATAATTATCGATGGCTGGCATGGATGTCTCCGGGTCTGGTTATAGGTGTGCGAACACACGTATGTTTTCCCAACCGCAGGCCTGCGTCCAATACTCGAAACGCATACAACTATCCATAAACGACCATGGGCCCTGGCAATCGACCGCTCGACCTCGAATGGCTGGAAGACTTTTTATCCCTGGCCGAAAGCGGTAATTTCTCGCGTGCCGCCGAAGCGCGGCGCATCGCCCAGCCGGCCTTCAGCCGGCACATCCGGGCGCTGGAAGAATGGGTGGGCGTCGATCTTTTCGATCGCAGCGCGCATCCCACGGCATTGACGGCAGCGGGCAAGCGCATCCATCCTCTGCTTGAAGATGTGCTGGCCGGGCTGGAGGCTGCACGCATCAAGGCGCGCATTGCGCATGATCTTTCGGCAGCCAGCTTGCGCTTCGCTGCTACGCACGTGCTATCGGTCACGTTCTTTCCCACGTGGCTGGCCACCATGGAAGCGCAATTGCATCTCGGCCCGATCCAGACCATGTCGGACAGTGCGCAAGCCTGCGAAGACCTCATGCTGCAACGCCGCGTGCAGTTCGTGTTGTGCCACGGTCACGCCATTGCGCCGAGCCGCCTGGATGAGGCACAGTACCCCAAGCAAGTACTGGGACAAGACGTGCTCGCGCCCGTATGCGCACCGAACGCCGCCGGGGAGCCGCGCTACACGACCGGGCAGAGTGCGCCGCCGCCCCTATTGGCGTACAGCGAGGTCTCGGGATTGGGGCGCATCATGCGGGCGCAGTCGCGCAGCGCCTTTGCGCACATCGGCGAAGACGCAGCCTCCAGCCGTGCCAATGTTGTGTTCACGGCGCATCACGCGATTTTGTTGAAAGCGATGGCGCTGGCCGGTCGCGGCATTGCCTGGCTGCCATTGAGTCTGATCGGCGATGAACTGGCGAACGGCACACTGATGCACGCCGGAGACGACGCATTGCGCGTGGCGATCGAGATTCGCCTTTATCGGCAGCCGGCCGACATGGCGCCGGCAGCAGAAAACCTGTGGCAGCTCACCCGCGACGACCTGGCGCCGACGTAGTCAGTTGGCTCAAGCGCCGAAGGCATTCGGTGGGGACGCCCGCCGGTATTGCCGGCAGCAGTGAGAATGACGGCGGTGCGAAGGGGAGCAGTAAGACTGGCTGCAGCGAAAATGGCAACAGCGCTAATGACTGCTGTGAAAATGTCTGCAGTGCGAATGACGGCGGTGAAAATCGCTGCAGTGAAATCGCTGCAGTGAGATCGCTGCAGCGAAGATAGCTGCACTGATTAGCGGCGGCGATGATGGACGGTTGCTGGTATGGCTCGCTGCAGGTCTGGACGGCAGCGATTACCGATGGCCCCGCTTACTGACGACGCTCGGCGCCTGCAGGCTGGGCGGGTCGCGAGCCAGTGGTGCTGGCACCGGCAGGCGCCGTGCGTGACGGTGTGGTGGCTGCGCCGGCAGGCGCAGTACGCGACGATGGGGTCGTGGCCGTGCCGGACGCAGGCGCTGCCGCCCCCGACGCCGGACGTGCCGGATTGGCTCGGGGCTGTGCCCCAGGTACCCGCCCGGAAGCACCGTTTTGCACGGGCGGCTTGGTCGGATCCGTGCCCGGAGGCGCTTCCCCCGCTGCCGCCGCACCGATGGACGTATGCGCGCCTGCCGGTGGTGCGGTGTGCTGCGGCAGGATCTGCACATAGACCTCGCCTTCGCGCATCATGCCCAGATCGCCACGCGCACGCTCTTCGAGTGCGCCCGTGCCGGTTTGCAAGTCTTGCACTTCGGCGTCCAGCGCTGCATTACGCGCGCGCAGGCCTTCGTTCACCGTTTTTTGTTCGGCAAGCGCCCCTTGCAATTCCCAGGCATTGAACCAGCCGCCCTTACCCAACCACAGCGGGTACTGGATCAGCGCAGCCAGTACAACAACGATCAAAAACACCAAACGCATGCGCAACACACCTAATACGCGAAATCAGGGCAACACCGCACGCGGCATTGCCCGGCCCGATCAGCGCAGATTGTAGAAGGCTTCGATGCCCGGGTAGGAGGCGACTTCAGCCAGTTCTTCTTCGATACGCAGCAACTGGTTGTACTTGGCCATACGATCCGAACGCGACAGCGAACCGGTCTTGATCTGCATGGCGTTCGTGGCGACTGCGATATCGGCGATCGTCGAATCTTCGGTTTCGCCGGAGCGGTGCGAAATGACGGCCGTGTAGCCCGAACGCTTGGCGAGTTCGATAGCGGCGAACGTTTCGGTCAAGGTGCCGATCTGGTTGATCTTGATCAGGATCGAGTTGGCCACGCCCTTCTGGATGCCTTCCTTCAGGATGCGCGTGTTGGTCACGAACAAATCGTCACCCACCAACTGCACTTTCTTGCCCAGCTGATCGGTCAACAGCTTCCAGCCATCCCAGTCGCCTTCGGCCATGCCGTCTTCGATCGAGATGATGGGGTACTTGTCGCACCAGGTGGCCAGCAGATTCGTGAATTCTTGCGAAGTGAGCGAGATGCCGCCTTCGCCTGCCAGATGGTATTTGCCGTCCTTGTAGAACTCGGAGCTCGCGCAATCGAGCGCCAGGGCGATCTGCGTACCCGCTTCGTAGCCGGCTTGCGAAATGGCCTTCAGGATCAGTTGAATCGCCGCTTCGTGATTGGCTACGTTAGGGGCAAAGCCACCTTCGTCGCCCACGGCGGTGGACATGCCTTGATCGTTGATCAGCTTCTTCAGGGCGTGAAACACTTCGGCGCCCCAACGCAGCGCTTCGCGAAAGCTCGTGGCGCCGACCGGCAGGATCATGAATTCCTGAATATCGAGCGTGTTGTTGGCGTGCGCGCCACCGTTGATCACGTTCATCATCGGCACGGGCATGCTCATGGCGCCGCTGCCACCGAAGTAGCGATACAGCGACAGACCCGATTCTTCGGCGGCGGCACGTGCCACGGCCATACTGGCGGCCAGGATGGCGTTGGCGCCCAGGCGCTCCTTGCCTTCGGTGCCGTCCAGCTCGATCAGGGTGCGATCGACGAAGGTTTGCTCTTGTGCGTCCAGCCCCATCAGGGCTTCGGAAATTTCGGTGTTGAGGTTTTCAACGGCGCGCAGCACGCCCTTGCCCAGATAGCGATCCTTATCGCCGTCGCGCAGCTCGATGGCTTCGCGCGTGCCGGTGGATGCGCCCGACGGCACCGAAGCACGGCCCATGGCGCCGGATTCCAGCAGGACATCGCACTCGACCGTAGGATTGCCTCGCGAATCCAGGATTTCGCGGCCGATGATATCGACGATTGCACTCATTCTCGTAAACCCCCAAAAAACAAAGAAAGCGTTGCAGCTGTCCGGCATAACACTCAAGCCTGGACAAGCCTCGCGCGAGCGGCGCGCGTAATGGTTGACGATTGTACCTGCCGCGCGGGCGCCGGACGCCCAAAAAGAAAAAGGGAATCAGCTGGTCTGCCGATTCCCCCGGATTCACCGACGCGGATGCTTACACACCCTGCACGATGATCATATTCATGTCGGCCGCACCTTCACGCGCGTTGCGCGCGCGGCGATACTGCCAGGAGTCGTAAAAGGCCTGCGCCTTGGCCATCGTCGGAAACTGCAGGAGCACGGTGCGCCCGGGGTCGCGCCCCTCGAGACGCCGCGATTCGCCGCCGCGCACCAGCACCTTGGCGTCGTGGGCCGTCATCGCGAGCGACGACAGACGCTTGTACGCTTCATATTGGGCCGGCTTGGTCACATTGACATCGACGATGATGTAGGCAGTCATTGTTTCTCCTTCAGAATTGCGATTCGAGAAATCCGTTCTTCTTGGTGACGCGATCGAGTTCGACCAGCGTGGCCAGCAGATCCTGCATGCGTGCCAGCGGCACCGCATTGGGACCGTCGGACATGGCATTGGCCGGATCGGGGTGCGTTTCCATGAACAGGCCCGCCACGCCCACCGCGACGGCAGCGCGCGCCAGCACCGGCACGAATTCGCGCTGGCCGCCCGACGAGGTGCCTTGTCCACCCGGCAACTGCACCGAGTGTGTGGCATCGAAGACCACCGGGCAATCCGTCTCGCGCATGATGGCCAGCGACCGCATGTCGGACACCAGATTGTTGTAGCCGAACGAAGCACCCCGTTCGCAGACAAGGATGTTTTGGCCGTCGCCGCCGGCTTCGATCGCCGCGGCGCGCGCCTTGGCGACCACCTGCAACATATCGTGGGGGGCCAGGAACTGACCCTTTTTGATATTGACCGGCTTGCCGCTCGCCGCGCAGGCGTGGATGAAATCGGTCTGACGGCACAGGAATGCCGGCGTCTGCAACATATCCACGGCAGCCGCGACTTCACCGATCTGATCGATCTCATGCACGTCGGTCAGCACCGGCACACCCAACTGCGCGCGCACATCCGACAGAATCTTCAACCCCTCGGCCATGCCGGGACCGCGGTAGGACTTGCCCGAGCTGCGGTTGGCCTTGTCGAACGAGCTCTTGTAGATGAACGGAATGTTGAGCGCCGACGTGATTTCCTTCAGCCGCCCTGCCGTCTCGAATGCCATTTCGCGCGATTCGATCACGCACGGGCCGGCGATCAGGAAGAACGGATGATCGAGACCGATATCGAAGCCGCAGGCTTTCATGCCGTTTCCTTGGCGCGGGCCTGGTGGTTCGCGATCGCCGCCTTGATGTAGGCGGAGAAGAGCGGATGGCCATCACGCGGGGTGGACGTGAACTCGGGGTGGAACTGTACGCCCACAAACCACGGGTGCTGCGGCAATTCCATGATCTCGGGCAGGTTTTCGGTGGGCGTGCGCGCACTGATCACCATGCCGGATTCTTCGAGACGCGGCACGTAGACGTTATTGACTTCGTAGCGGTGACGATGGCGTTCGTTGACTTCGGCGCCGTAAATGCTGAATGCGCGGCTGCCGGGCTTGACCGGGCACGCTTGCGCGCCCTTGCGCATCGTGCCGCCGAGATCCGACGTGGTGTCGCGTTTTTCGACGCGGCCTTCGCGATCCATCCACTCGGAAATCAGGGCCACGACCGGATGCGGCGCGGCGGGTTCGAATTCGGTGCTGTTGGCACCGCCCAGACCGGCCACATGGCGCGCGTATTCGATCACAGCCAATTGCATGCCCAGGCAGATGCCCAGGTAAGGCACGTTGTTTTCGCGGGCATAGCGGATCGCGGCAATCTTGCCTTCGGTGCCGCGCTTGCCGAAGCCGCCCGGGACCAGAATGGCATCCAGCGACTTGAGCGTATCGGTGCCGTTGGCTTCGATATCTTCCGAATCGATGTATTGCACCTTGACCTTGGAGCGCGTGTGGATGCCGGCATGCACCAGCGCTTCGGTCAACGACTTGTACGACTCGGTGAGGTCGACATACTTGCCCACCATGCCGATCGTGACTTCGTGCTCGGGATGCTCGAGCGAATAGACCAGATCGTCCCACATCGACAGATCCGCGGGCGGCGGCGTGATGCCCAGCGCTTCGCAGACGAGGTTGTCCAGGCCTTGCTGATGCAGCATGGAAGGAATCTTGTAGATCGAATCGGCGTCCCACACCGAAATCACGGCGTCCAACGGCACGTTGGAGAACAGCGAAATCTTGGCGCGTTCGTCGTCGGGCACGACCCGGTCGGCACGACACAGCAGCGCATTCGGATAGATCCCGATTTCGCGCAGCTTCTGCACCGAGTGCTGGGTAGGCTTGGTCTTGAGTTCACCGGCCGAGGCAATGAACGGCACCAGCGTCAAATGAATGAACGCGGCGCTGTTGCGGCCCATGCGCAGGCTCATCTGACGCGCGGCTTCGAGGAACGGCAGCGACTCGATGTCGCCCACGGTGCCGCCGATCTCAACGATGGCCACATCGGTGTTGCCATTCCAGGCGGATTCCGCACCGCGAGCGATGAAGTCCTGGATTTCGTTGGTGATGTGCGGAATCACCTGAACCGTCTTGCCGAGATAGTCGCCGCGGCGCTCTTTGCGCAGCACCGATTCGTAAATCTGGCCGGTGGTGAAGTTGTTCACCTTGCGCATGCGCGCCGAGATGAAACGCTCGTAATGGCCCAGATCCAGATCGGTTTCGGCGCCGTCTTCGGTAACGAACACTTCGCCGTGCTGGAAGGGGCTCATCGTGCCGGGATCGACGTTGATATACGGATCCAGCTTGAGCATCGTGACTTGAAGGCCGCGCGACTCGAGAATGGCGGCGAGCGACGCTGCGGCAATCCCCTTACCCAGGGAAGAGACCACGCCGCCAGTGACAAATACATACTTGGGCATTGTTTTAACGCCCGATGGAGATCGGGCGGGTGCGGGAAATTTGGATTATAGCCGGGCCGAACGACTCTTTCGAGACCCCCGGGTGCATTTATGCAGTCTGCCCTTGCTATGATCGGCCTGCTACGCCCGGCAATGCGCCGGGCTGGAAACCCGGAGCTTTTTTTTGCAACTGCCCCGCAGCGCCTCCTTCTCCACCCCGGCCCGATGGGCCCTCTGCGCGACGGCCATCCTGATCGCCGTGCACCTGGTGGACGTCCTGTTCGAGACGTTGACCGGCCCGTTTGCCCAGCAGGCGCGCACGCTCTACGCCATGTGGTCGTTTCAGCGGCTGGTGGGAATCGGCATGCTGTTCAATGGTGCGGTGGCGTGCGTGGCCGCGTATGCGCTCGTTGCGCGGCGCCTGGCGCTGCCCCGGTCGCGGCACGCGCGGGCGTTTGCCGCGCCCGTTCCCGCCGCCGGCGACGCCGGTACGCCACCGGTGTGGCGCTTCGCCGTGATCCTCAGTGCGATTGCCCTGGCGGCACATCGGCTGACGCCTTACCTTTTTGGCGGCGTGCTGGAGACGATGCAATCGCTGGAAGGGCCCGAGCGATTGGTCCGGATCGCCATCACCGGTGTCGACATGATCCTGGCGGCGCTGGTGACGGCGCTGCTCGTGCAGATCGCCGTCTGGCTTGCATGGCGCCCCGCACGGGCCGCCGCGAATCATTCCCCCGTTCCCCTGGGCGCGGCGTACACGGCGTCGCTCTATGGCGCGATGTTCGCCACGTTATGGCTCACGCAACTGCGCCTGGGCTGGGCGACGGATCTGATTCCGGAGACATCGATGGCGCTTGAGCTACCGCTGCTGCTGTTGGTACCGTTGCTGGTGGGCGCCTACGCGCGTCACCTGGCGACCGCAGCCCTGGTGTTGGGCGACGGCCCCCAAGACGCCGGGGCAGACGCGCTCTGCACCGAACAGGCGCGACCGGGGCTGCGCACTGGCGCCACCCTGAAGGCGGCGCTGTTCGGCTTCATCCTCGCCGGCGTGGCGGCCTGGATCCTGGTGCAGGCGTTGAATCTGGTGGCCCCGCTCTTCGAGTGGGACAACGCCCTGGGCCTGGTGGTGATGTTTGCGGCGATGCCGGCGGCGGTCAAGCTCAGCATGCGCAAGCGCTTGCAGCAAAGCGGCCCCTGAGCCAACGGGCTAAATCATCCCGCCAACGGCTGCGTGCGTGACGTCACCCAGGCGGCGACTTCGGGTTCGACCAGCGGCACGATCGCTTCACGCACCTTGTCGTGATAGGCGTCAAGCCAGGCGATCTCATCGGGCCGCATCAACGTGAGGTCGATGCACCGCACATCGATCGGGCACAGCGTCAGCGTTTCGAAATTCAGGAATTCGCCCAGCGGGGTTTCCTGCCACGGGCGGTTGGCCACGAGGTTTTCGATCCGTACGCCCCACTGGCCGTCGCGATAGATGCCGGGCTCGTTCGACGTGATCATGCCGGGTTCCATCGCCATGTTCGGATTGCCCGGCGAGCGATAGGAAATCACTTGCGGGCCCTCGTGCACGTTCAGGAAGTAGCCCACGCCGTGACCGGTGCCGTGACCGTATTCCGCACCGCCGGCCCAGATCGGCGCGCGGGCCAGCGCATCGAGCGCGGGCGCCGGCGTACCGCGCGGAAAGATGGCCTGCGACAGGGCAATCATGCCCTTGAGCACCCGCGTGAAATCCTGTTTTTGCGCCGCACTGGGCGTCCCGACGGCCACGACGCGCGTGATATCGGTAGTGCCGCCCACATACTGTCCGCCCGAATCGATGAGCAGCAGGCCATCGCCCTCGATGGCGCTATGCGCCTCGGGCGTGGCGCGGTAGTGCGGCATGGCGCCGTTGGCGTTGAAACCGGCAATCGTGGGAAAACTCAGGCCGACGAAGCCCGGCCGGCGCGCTCGCGCTGCCGTCAACCGTTCGTCCACGGTGAGTTCGGTCATGGGCGTCTTGCCCTGATTGGCATCGAACCAGGCGAAGAATTCGCACAAGGCCGCGCCGTCGTTGGCCATGGTGGCGCGCACATGCGCCAGATCGTCATCGGTCTTGCGCGACTTCAAAAGCGTGGATGGATTGATCGCTTCAACCCGATGCACGGCGGCAGGCACGTCGGCCACGCCACCTACGGTGACGCGTGCCGGGTCGATCAGCAACGTGGCGCCCGCGGGTAATGCCGCCAGGGCCTGCGGCAAGGCGAAGTAATCCTCGACGGCGATGCCGTCCGCGGCGAGTTCGGCGCACAAGGCCGCGTCGACCGTACCGGCCGCCACGAACAGCGTGACCGCGTCCAGACCGATCAGCGCGTGTCCCAGAAAAACAGGGTTGTAATCCACGTCGCTGCCGCGCAGATTGAAGGCCCAGGCGAGATCGTCGAGCGTGGAAATCAGATGGACATCGGCTTTATGCCGGGCCATGCCCGCGCGGATGTGCGCCAGTTTGGCCGCACGCGGCTCACCGGCATAGCGGGCATCATGGGCGTATACCGGCTGAGCCGGCAAACCGGCTCGGCCGGGCCAGATCGCGTCGAAGAAATCGTGTGCGGTATCGAGCACGATGGTCGGCGGATCGCCGGCCGCCAATGCCGTCGGCGTCGGCGCACCGGCGTTATCCGGGCCGGCAGCGGCGGGCGGCACGGCCACAACATTGGTGGCGCCCAGCGCCAGCGTGAGGGCGCGTTCGGCATTCAGACTCAGCACGTGCGCGTCCACGGCCACACGGCGGGCGCGTGGCGTCACAGTGTGGGTGCCGCCGGTGTGGGTGGGCACATCGTCCGCGCTGCCGCCCTGGGTGGCCACATCGCCCTCTGCAGCATCCAGCGATGCGAAGTGCTCGGCCAGCCATTTCGGGTGCGGCAGCACATCATCTTCGCCCAGACGCATCAGGACGATGCCGGACCCGGCGATCTCCGCCTCGGCCTGCGACCAGTAGCGGCTATCGGCCCACAACCCGGCAAAGGTATCGGTGACGACCACCGTGCCTGCCGACCCCTTGAAGCCCGACAACCATTCGCGGCCTTGCCAGCGCGGCGGCACGTATTCCGACAGATGCGGGTCGGATGTGGGCACGACCACGGCATCGATGCCGGCCTCGCGCATGGCGGCCCGGAGTCGGGCAACGCGTTGTTTGGGAGTATCGGGCGTCTGGGTCGTGGCAGGCATCAATGGGTTATCTCAGCATGAAGGACATGGCGGCCAGGCTGTTGAGCATGCGCACGGCGTCCCCCATGCTGGCGGCGTTGAACCGCACGAGGTTGCCGTCGACGCGCTCCAGCGCCGGCCACAGACAAAACAGATCGGCGAGCGCCGAACTCTGGGTCTGCAGCACACATTCTATAGGCGGCGCGATCACGAAGGGCTTGCACCCGGACAAATTGGACAGCGCGTTCTGTACGCCGATCTGAATTCGGTCCCGCGAAAGCGCCGGCGACAGCGTGACGCCGGTGCCCTGCCCGCGCGCCACCTTGGTTTCGACCCACTGCGTGGTGGGAAAGAGACTGCGGTTTTCCGAGATGAAGACGTCGTCGCCGGTGCCGATGGCCACCGGCACGCCGTGCTCGCCGGCCAGCGCACCGTAGATGCCGGCTTCGCCCAGCTCCATGCCATTGAGGGTGACGCGGGCAAAAGCAAAACCGTTGATGGTGTGCGCCAGCACGCCACGACCCTGGGCGCGGGAGTGATAGCCGATCAGGCAGACTGCATCGCAGCCCTCTTCCAGGCCGGACATCATGCCCATCTGGCGCGGCTTGCCCAGCACCAGGCGGGCGCGGGGGTCGATCGCATCCGGCAGCAGATTGCGAAAGCCGCCGTGCGAGTCGTTCACCAGCACCTCCGACGCGCCGGCCGCAAAGGCGCCCTGTACGGCCGCGTTGGCTTCACCCGTCATCCAGCCCCGGGCGCGCTCGTATTCGCCATTGCCCGGACGTACCTGCTCGGCATGAAACACGCCGGCCACGCCTTCGATGTCGGTGGAAATCAGAACTTTCATGACGGTATCCCGGTACGGAACGAATGATCAGGGGGCAGCGTGCGCGGCACGCCAGGTCGGCCAATCGGTAATGCTGTCGGTAATGGCGGCGCGCACGTGGCCGTCGCGGCCCGTCACGGTTTCAGCACGCCACAAGGCGTTGACGATGGCCTGCTCGCACGCCTCGGCGGCCGCTTCGAAAAGCGGATCCAGCAGCGTTTCGTGCACGCACGTCACCGCGGGCATGGGCGTTTTCGCATCGTGCGGCACGGTGTAAGCGGTTGAGAATGCCAGGGCAATGTCGCCGCTGCCGTGGCCGAACACCGATCCGGTACGGGCCAGGCCGGCACCGGCGCGCAGCGAGAGCCGGCGCAATTGCCGCGCATCGAGCGCGGCGTCGGTGGCGAGCAGCAGGATGATCGAGCCTTTCTCCGGTGCCCGTGCGGTCTCGGCATCGTGGGCCAGTTGACGGCCAACAGGATGGCCCGCCACGGTGAGCTGATGCGGGCGACCGAAGTTGGAAAGCACCAGCGCGCCCACCACGGCAGGCACCCCAGCCAACGCCACGCAGCGCGAGGCCGTGCCGATACCGCCCTTGAAACCGAACGACGACATTCCCCGGCCCGCGCCAACGGCGCCCTCGCGCACTGCGGCATCGGCGGCGGCGAACGCGCGATCGTAATGCGCTTGAGTCACGGCCATGTCCTGGATGTCGTTCAGGTAGCCGTCATTGCATTCGAGCACGAGCGCGTTGACCGTGGGCCACGCGCGGCCGATCTCGGGATTGGCGGCCACGGCCGCGCGAATCTGCGCGTCGGCGACGGCCGGCACGCCGAACGTGTTGGTCAGCGCGATCGGCGTTTCCATCACGCCCAGTTCTTCTATCTGGATCAGCCCGCAGCTTTTGCCGAAGCCGTTGATCACGGTGGCGGCCGCCGGCACCTTGTCGCGGTAGACGTCGCCGGCATGCGGGCGAACCACCGTCACGCCGGTTTGCAACGCGCCGTCGGCGATCGTGTCGTGGCCGACGGTGACGCCGGCCACATCGGTAATGGCATCGCGCGGGCCGGCGGATAGCCAACCCACGCGCGGCGTGGCGGTCGTCATCGCTTACTTCCGATCGATCTTGGGATCGAGCGCGTCGCGCAGGCCGTCGCCCAACAGGTTGAAGGCCAGCACCGTCAGGAAGATGGCGATCGCCGGAAAGATCGCGATGTGCGGCGACATCACCATATCCGCGCGCGCTTCGCTCAACATTGCGCCCCACTCGGGGGTGGGCGGTTGTGCGCCCATGCCCAGGAACGACAGGCTGGCCGCGGTGATGATCGACGTGCCCACGCGCATCGTGCCGTAGACCACGATCGGCGAGATCGTGCCGGGCAGGATGTGACGCATGATCACGGTCCAGTCCGAGGCGCCCACGCTCTTGACGGCTTCGACGTACGTCATCTGCTTGATCGCCAGCGTGTTGCCGCGCACCAGGCGCGCAAACGCCGGCACGCTGAAGACGGCCACGGCCACGATCACGTTGATCATGTTCGAGCCCAGGATGGCGACCACGCCGATGGCGAGCAGCATGCCGGGAAAAGCCAGCAGCACGTCGGACAGGCGCATCGTGATGCGTTCCCACCACCCTTCGTAATAGCCCGCCATCAGACCCATGAAGGTGCCGACGACGGCGCCCATGGCCACGGACAGAAAGCCTGCAGCCAGTGAAATGCGCGCGCCCATCAGGATGCGGCTGAAAATATCGCGGCCCAGCGAATCCACGCCCAGCCAATGCGTGGCATTGGGCAAGGCATTGAGCGCGTCGTAGTCGAAGAAGTTTTCGGCGTCGAACGGCACGATCCAGGGCGCGAACACGGCCGCTACCACGAGCAGCAGCACGAACACGCCGGCGGCGACCGCCAGCTTCTGCTTCTTGAACTTGCGCCAGAACTCCGACGCGGGCGTACGAACGTCGTTGACGACGGGTGCGGTAACCGGCACGGCGGCATTATCGGTAACAGTCATGCCGGCCTCACTTGTAGCGGATGCTGGGGTTGATCGCGCCGTACAGCACGTCGACGATCAGGTTGATCAGAATGAATTCGAGCGAAAACAGCAGCACGAGGCCCTGGATGACGGGATAGTCGCGTTGCGTGACGGCGTCGACCAGCAAACGGCCCAGGCCCGGCCAGTTGAAGACCGTCTCGACCACGATGGAGCCGCCCAGCAGAAAGCCGAACTGCAGGCCCATCATCGTGACCACGGGAATCATCGCGTTGCGCAGCGCATGCTTGATGATGACGGTGCGCTCCGACAGACCCTTGGCGCGCGCGGTACGCACGAAGTCCTCCTGGATCACTTCGACGAAGGAGGCACGCGTGAAACGCGCCATCACGGCCGCCACGGCGGCACCCAGCGTGAGCGACGGCAGGATGTAGTGCTTCCAGGTGGAGGCGCCCACCGTGGGCAACCAGCCCAGGTTGACCGAGAACACCTGCATCAGCATCATGCCCAGCGCGAACGCCGGAAACGAGATACCGGAAACGGCCAGCGTCATGCCCAGACGATCGGGCCACTTGTTGCGCCAGACCGCCGACACGATGCCGATGATCATGCCGAACATCACGGACCAGATCATGCTGGCGAACGTGAGGTACAGCGTGGGAAGAAAACGGTCGGCAATTTCAGTCGACACGGGGCGCTTGGTGCGCAACGAGGTGCCGAGGTCGCCTTGCAACATGTGCGAGAAATAGCGCACGAACTGCTGATGCATGGGCAGATCGAGGCCCAGATCCTTGCGCACCAGCTCGACGGTCGCCTGGTCGGCCTCGGGGCCGGCGGCAAGTCGCGCGGGATCGCCCGGCAGCATATGAACGAACAGAAACACCACCACGGCCACGAGCAGCAGTGTGGGGATCATGCCCAAAAGACGTTTGACGATATAGGTCAGCATTGCACTTCCTGCGCTCGCGCCGCCTGCCCCGTGCGGGGTGGCGGCGCGATGGGTAAAGCCTGAGTTTTTACTGCTTCAGATCGATGTCGCCGAACCAGAACGAGGTATCGGGCATCACGTACACGCCGGAGAGGTTTTTGCTCTGCACGGACACGTTGTTCTGAGTCACCAGGAAGGCCCAGGGCGCTTCCTTGTAGATGATCTCTTGCGCTTCCTTATAGAGCTTTTCCTTCTCGCCGCGATCGGTCGTGGCCAATGCCTTCATGATGTTGGCGTCGACCTGATCGTTCTTGTAGTACGAGATGTTGTTCAACACGGGCGGGAATGCGGTGCCCGACAGCAACGGACGCAGGCCCCAGTCGGCTTCACCGGTCGAGGACGACCAGCCGGCGTAGTACATGCGGACCTTGGCATCTTCAGGCTTCTGCACCTGTTGCACGCGCTGTACGCGTTGACCCGATTCCAGCACTTCGACCGACACCTTGATGCCGACTTGTGCCAGTTGCTGTTGCAGGAACTGAACCACCTTCACCGACGTGCCGTCGTTGTAGGCCGACCAGAGGGTGCTTTCGAAACCGTTGGGGTAACCGGCTTCCTTCAACAGTTCGCGCGCCTTGCCGGGGTTGTATTCCCACGGGTTCATCTTGTAGGCGAAGTCCACGCCCTGGGGCACGACGCCTTCAGCCGGGCTGGCATAGCCCGAGAATGCCACCTTGGCCAACGCTTGCTTGTTGATGGCGTAGTTGATGGCCTGGCGAACCTTCACGTCGTCGAACGGCTTTTGCATGACGTTCATCGACATGTAGCGCGTCATGATCGACTTCTTGTCGACCACATCCAGCTTGTCGTTCTTGGCCAGGGCAGCGGCTTGCTCGAACGGCACCGGGAACGCAAAGTGGGCTTCGCCCGTTTGCACCACGGCCGCGCGCGTGTTGTTGTCGGTGACGGTACGGAACGTGATCGTGTCGACCTTCGGATAGCCCTTCTTCCAGTAGCCGTCGAACTTCTCGACCTTCATGTATTCGGCGGGCTTCCACTCGACGAACTTGAAGGGACCGGTACCCACGGGGTGGAAACCGATTTCCTTGCCGTATTGCTTGAGCGCGGCAGGCGAGATCATCATCGCGGCGGGGTGAGCCAGCGCGTTGATGAAGGCCGAGAACGGCTCTTTCAGCGTGATGCGGATCGTGTTGGCGTCGACCACTTCGGTCTTGGCCACGCGGTTGAACTGGGTGTAGCGGGCCAGGCGGTTCTCGGGGTTCGAGACGCGGTCGTAGTTGACCTTGGCGGCTTCAGCGTTGAAGTCGGTGCCGTCCTGGAATTTCACGCCTTCGCGCAGCTTGATCGTGTAGACCAGACCGTCGGCGCTCACTTCGTAGCCCGTGGCCAGAAGCGGCTGGATCTTCAGGTCCTTGTCGAACTCGAACAGGCCTTCGTAGTAGGCCTTGCCGGCCGCCTGGTTCAGCGTGCTGTTCGTGTTGTAGGGATCCAGCGTTTCGAGAGCGATGGAGACTGCGAAGGTCACGTCCTTGGCTGCGTGAGCCAAGGGCGCCGCCAGCACCCCGAAAGCCAGCGCTGCGGCGGCCACGAGACGGGTTGGGCGCAATGTTTTCATGAAATGCACTCCTGTTCCGCGAGGGAATCGGTTTGATGGAAAGAAAGGTACCGCGAGCAAAACAAACAACGATCGATCAGTACGCGCCGCCCACCGGGTGACGCGCGACGAAATGGTCAGGACCCACCTGCACCAGCGGCGCAACCACCGGGTCATCGCCCAGCTTGCGGATCGGGCTGGGGATCTCATCCACGAGCAACGTGCGCTTCAGGTGACGGCGCGCCGGGTCGGCAATCGGCACGGCCGACATGAGTTTCCTGGTATAGGCGTGTTGCGGATTCTCGAAAATCGCGCGGCGCGGGCCGATCTCGACGATCTGGCCCAGATACATCACCGCCACGCGATGGCTGATGCGTTCGACCACCGCCATGTCGTGCGAAATGAAGAGGAAAGCCACACCCAGATCGCGTTGCAGGTCGATCATCAGGTTCACGATCTGCGCCTGGATCGACACATCCAATGCAGACACGGATTCGTCGGCGATGACGACTTTCGGGTTCAACGCCAAGGCGCGGGCAATACAGATCCGCTGGCGCTGCCCGCCCGAGAACTCGTGCGGATAGCGCTGTGCCATTTCGGGCGGCATGCCGACCCGCTCGAGCAACTCGGCCACGCGCTTGCGGGCGGCCTCGCCCTTGGCCACGCCGTGCACGAGAAGCGGCTCCATGATGGAGAAGCCAACGGTGACGCGCGGATCCAGCGACGCAAACGGATCCTGAAACACGAACTGGATGTCGCGGCGCAAGGCCTGCAATTCGCCGTGCTTGAGCTGCACGATATCGCGCCCGCCGAAGCGGATCTCGCCGCCCTGCGAATCGACCAGACGCAGCAGCGAGCGGCCGGTGGTGGATTTGCCGCATCCCGACTCGCCCACCAGCGCCAAGGTCTCGCCGTGGTACAGATCGAAGCTGACTTTCTCGACGGCATGCACGCGGCGGCGCACGCGATTCAGAATGCCGCCGCGCACGTCGAATCGCGTGATGAGTTCGCGCACGCTCAGCACCGGCTCACGCGCCTCGGCGGGCTGCTCGAGCGGCGTGGGGGCGGCTTCGGCAATGGCCTCTTCCCTGGCCGCGTCGACCACGGCAACCGCCTTGTCGCCAAACAACTGCACGAGCGGAAAACGCGCTGGCTTGTCGGTGCCTTGCATCGCGCCCAGCTTGGGCACAGCCGACAGCAACGCTTGCGTGTAGGGGTGTTCAGGACGCGCGAAAATCGTTTCCGACGGGCCTTCTTCGACTTTGTCGCCGCGATACATCACGAGCACGCGGTCGGCCACTTCGGCCACCACACCCATATCGTGCGTGATGAAGATCACGCCCATATTCATTTCATCCTGCAGTTGACGAATCAACTGCAGAATCTGCGCCTGGATGGTCACGTCCAGCGCGGTAGTCGGCTCATCGGCGATCAGCAACGCGGGCTTGCACGCCAAGGCCATCGCGATCATCACGCGTTGGCGCATGCCACCCGACAACTGGTGCGGAAAGCGATCCATGATGGCGCGCGCTTCCGGAATCCGCACCTGTTCGAGCATGCGCAACGCTTCGGCACGGGCCGCTGCGGCATCCTTGCGTTGATGCAGACGGATCGACTCGGCGATCTGCTCACCGGCGGTGAACACCGGATTGAGCGAGGTCATCGGCTCCTGGAAAATCATCGCCATATCGGCGCCACGTACCCGGCGCATAGCGCGCTGGTTGGCGGCGGTGAGGTCGATGATCTCGTCGTTGCGGCGGCGCAGGGCGATTTTGCCCGTCAAACGACCGCCGCCGTTTTCCACCAGGCGCATCAACGCCAGGGAGGTCACCGACTTGCCCGAACCCGACTCGCCGACGATGGCGAGCGTCTCGCCGCGATCGACGTGGAACGACAGATGCCGCACCGCTTCGACCGTGCGCTCGGAGCCCACGAAGCGGACCCCCAGGTCATCCACCTGGACGACGCGATTCGCCGGAAGCGACGGGTGTTGAATATGTTGGGCCATGCTGTGAGAAAACCTTTAACGACTGCTTCTAAGTAAACGCTTAACGATAGATGGCGGTGACCGGCTTCTCGCCGACCCGCGCATAACCGCGATACATCCCTTCGGTGTTGAACGGCAACACCACATTGCCTGCGGCGTCGACGGCGATCAGACCGCCCTTGCCGTCGATCGTCGGCAACTTGTCGTGCACCACGCTATCGGCGGCCGCGGCCAAGGTCGCACCCGCATATTCCATCTGGGCCGACACGTCATAGGCTGCCACCATGCGAATGAACATCTCGCCGGTGCCCGTGGTCGACACGGCGCACGTGCGATTGTTCGCATAGCAGCCGGCACCGATCATCGGCGCATCGCCCACGCGGCCCACTTGCTTGTTGGTCACGCCGCCCGTCGACGTGGCGGCAGCCAGGTTGCCCTGCGCATCCACGGCGACGGCGCCCACGGTGCCGAACTTGCGATCGGGATCGATCGGCTCGGGCGCGCGCTGCACACCGGCCACCATGGCTTGCCCATCGTGGTCGAGCACGGCAGCGTCGGGATGCTCGGCCTGCACGCGCTGCAATTGCTCGCGGCGCGCGTCGGTCGAAAAATAGCTGGGATCGACGATATCCAGGCCCTGCGCGCGCGCGAAGGCTTCTGCCCCCTCGCCCACGAAAAACACATGTTTGCTGTCCGTCATCACACGGCGAGCCGCCAGAATCGGGTTGCGCACGCAGTTCACGTTGGCGATCGCACCGGACCGCAACGTGGCACCGTCCATGATCGAGGCGTCGAGTTCATGCGTGCCCGCGCTGGTGAAAACCGCGCCGTGACCGGCATTGAACAGCGGGCAATCTTCCAGGCGCGTGACGGCTTCGGTCACGGCATCCAGAGCGCTGCCGCCCTGGGCCAGCACGGCCTGGGCCGCGACGAGGATTTCGTCCAGCGCAGAGAGATACTCGGCTTCTTTTTCGGGCGACATCGCCGCGCGCGACATTGCGCCGGCGCCACCATGAATGGCAATTACGGGTTGCATCAACGTTTTCCTGAGTCTGCGCCGTGGAACAGCCACGGCATGACGGATTGGGTGACGCCCATCGCAGCGGCCACGGAATCCTTGGCGCGATAGGCAACGGCCGCGCTCAAGCCTTCGATGAGGCCCAACGCAGCGGTTTCGGAACTGGACGAGAGTTGTCGGCTCGTCTGGGCATACAACGCGACCGTGGCGGTTGGCGCCAGAGGCGACGTCGGCGAATCGGTCAACACCAGCACGGGCACGCCGTTCTTCTGTGCCGCGCGCGCCAGGGTGACCGTGTCGGCCAGATAGCGGGGGAACGCGATCGCGATCAGCAGGTCGCGGGGCGACATCCGCGACATCTGCCGGGCGGCATGCGACACACCGCCGGGACCGGCGAGCAGTTCGACGGTGCGGCAGTGCATGCACAGGCCGCGCTGCAGAAGGCCGGACAAAAAGCCGCTGGCCCCGAAACCGACGACGAACACGCGCTCGGCATCGAGCACGGCCGCGACGGCGCGCTCACAGGCATCGGCATCCAGCGATTGCAGGGTGCGCTGCGCGTTGCGGATATCTTCTTCGAGTGTGGCGGCAAATACTTGTACGGCCGAGGCCGACGTGGACAGCGCCAACTCGGTGCGCAACTTCTCAACGGGCGCCAGGGCGGCTTCGAAGCCGCGCGCAAGCTCGGAGCGAAACTGCGGATAACCCGGCAGATCCAGCGCCCGCGCAAAGCGATTTGCCGTCGCGATCGACACGCCAACTGCGGTGGCGAACTCGTCGATCGTCATGGTCGCCACCCGAAACGGGTGCGCCAACACGTACTCCGCCATCCGATGCTGCGTACTGCTCATCCCCGCTTGCGCACGCGCAATACGGTCGGAAATGCTGTTCGGTGAGGTGGTAACGGCGGACATGGCGCGACGGCAAGCGTCTGAAAATGAATTTACATGGCGATTTTAAGCAAGAAAAGAAATTTTCATTCCTAGGATAAACCCCTAGAAATGTGTCAGATTCGAAAATGGCGTTCCAGGGCTCCTGCCAGCATCGCGGCGGCAGGCATCTGGGCCGCGCCTGGCGCGCTGAGCAACACCACCTCGTGAGGGGCAATGGCCGGCAATCCGGTCAGTACACGCATGCGGGGGGTTACACGGCTACGATCCACCACACTGATACCCAGCCCCACCTCCACACAGGTCTCGATCGCCTGGCTGGACGGGCTCGCCAACACCACGCGCCAGGCACGACCGCTTCGATCCAGACTGTCAGTCATTGCCGAACCGTAGGGACAACCCACGGCATGCAAGGCAAGCGGCAACGGATCGGCCGGCGGCGCCGGCATGGTGGCACCGCCTACCCACACGGGCTGCACCGTGGCCAGCACCGGCATTGCGCGATCCTCTGCCACCTGCCGCGCGGTCACGGCCATGTGCAAGCGCTTCTTTGCGATCTGGTCTCGCAAGGTGCCGCTGGGTGCCGTGGTGACGTCCAGCACCACGTTCGGCCATGCGGCGGCGAATCCGGGAAGGATGTCGCGGATGACATGGGCCGCATATTCGTCCGGCACGCCAAAACGCACGCGCCCCGCCACTTCGGCGCCGAAGAGCGCACCGAGCGCCCGATCGTGCGCCTGCAGCACTTGCGCGGCGTGCTGCGTAAACCGCTCTCCCAACGGCGTCAGCGTGACGGATTGGTTATCGCGATCGAGCAGCCGCCCGCCCGCAATCGCCTCCAGTCGTTGCACATGCACGCTCACGGCTGCAGGACTCTTATGCACCTGTTCGGCAGCGGCGCGGAATTGGCCCAGTCGCGCCACCGCCTGAAAGGTGCGCAACAACTCGATATCCAGGGTTCGGTTCATGAGGGGCCTTATGGCGATCATGCGCGCTCCCGCCGCCGGGTCGCATCATGATCTTGTTTTGTTGAATCACCTATCCAATAGGCTTTGATTTATTAAATCTTCCTGCCGGCCTACCGTCAAGGCTCGACTGGAGATCACATGACCGAAACGGCATCGCACACCCTGCCGCCTGGCACGTCCGAACCACACACGCTGTCCGAACAACCCCACCGGCCCGGGTCGCGCGCGCAGCGCCTGATTGACGCCTTGCCGTTGCTCGCGCTGGAAGCCGGCCTGATTCTCGCCTGGAGCTCAGGCTTTATCGGCATGCGGTTCACGACGGATCACGCCCCCGTATTCACCGTTCTGCTCTGGCGATGCGTGCTGGTGGCGATCGTCCTGTCGCCCTGGGTGGTGCGCGGCCTTCGGGCGGTACCCGCGTCGGTGCTGCTGCATCATGCGGGCATCGGGTTTTTGTCGATGGCGCTCTATCTGGCCTGCGCGGCGCGCGCCATCGAGCTCGGTGTGTCTTCCGGCTTCGCGGCGCTGATCGCCGATCTCATGCCGATCGGCACGGCCTTGCTGACCACGGTCGTCTACCGGGCTCGCCTGAGCGCTCGGGTTTGGGCGGGACTGGCCATCGGCTTGGTGGGCGTGCTGATCGTCGGACACGATGTGCTTGCCGCAGGCGACGCGCCACGGTGGGCGTATGCCCTGCCCTTCGTCAGCATGCTCGCCCTGGCGATTGCGACGCTATGGCAAAAGCGCACGCAGCATGCGCAAGCGCTGGGCGTATTGCCCACCTTGTGGGTGCAATGCGTGATTTCCGGTGTGGTCTTCGGCGCCGTGGCGGCCTACGAGGGTGAATTGATGCCGGTGTTGACCCCGGCCTTCGCGGCGGCCACCTTGTGGATGGCGGTGTTGGCGACACTCGGCGGTTATGGCCTCTATTGGATATGCCTGCGCCGATCGTCGCCCACGCGCGTGGCCAGCGTGCTCTATCTAAGCCCGGGTGCCACGGTGCTCTGGGCCTGGGCCATGTTCGGTGAGCCGCTTTCCTGGCGCATCGCCATTGGCGTGGCCATCTCCGCGGTGGGCGTCTGGCTGGTGATCCGCGCCTCACCTGGCGAATAGGTTGAGACACCGCGCCGCAATGGCGTCTTGCTTGTCAGCACGTCATGCGCGACGGCATCGGGTTCCCCAAAAGAGAACGCCGATCGGGATGGGATCCCGATCGGCTGCGAGCGTGGGTCATACGGGGGCTGTGTGCTTACGTCATGCCTCAGCAGCGCGCGTGCGTCATGCTTCGGCTGCTTTTACGGATGCGTTCGCCCGGCGATGCGAGGCTTCAAGCGCGACATAACCCAAGGTTGCGATCAGCAGCGGTGCCAGATAATAGATCGCCCGATAGACGACCAACGCCCCGATCAATTGCGAACTGGGAATCTTGGGCGACAAGAACGCCACGAAGACCGCTTCGATCACCCCGATGCCGCCCGGCACGTGCGCCAGGGCGCCCGCCATGCCGCTCAACAGGAACACGCCCAGCACCAGCCAATAATCGGCCCGCTCTTCCAGCAAAATCCAGATGATGCAGCCGATGCTGGCCCAGCTTGCGATCGCCAGCGCATTTTGCACCACGGCAATTCGAAACGACGGCAGTTCGATGTCGTGGCCCTTGATCGTCCATTTCTTGCGCTTGGACAGGCCACACATCGCGATGTATGCCACGCCTGCCAGCACCATGGCGGCCCCGATCAAACGCAACGCTCCGGTACCGATCTCCCAACCCTTGGGCGCCTGCAACAGGCCAGAGGCGAAGATCGCGCCTGCCAGCAAGCAGTAGCCTATCCAGTTGGTGGCCAGACTCAAGCCGAGGATGCGCGTGATCACGCCGTTCTTCAGACCGAGCTTCGAGTACAGGCGATACCGGAAACCCACCCCGCCGATGAACGAGCCCAGGCTCAAATTGAACGCATAACTGATCGCGCACACCGACAGCACTTTCCAGTTCGACAACTCATGGCGCGTGTACCACTTGCCCACCAGATCGTAGGCGGAATACAGCATGTAGCTCAGTAGCGCACACGCAGACGCCAGACCGAGCACACTCCACTTCGTATCGTGAATGGCTTTGACGACCTCGTCCCACTTCACTTCGCGGGCGAGCATGATCAAAAACACCACTACGCAGCCGACGAAGATCCACATCAGGATCTTCTTGATCAGCGGCCAGTTGCGAACGGTCCACGCCCACACGCCCTGCTTATCCGACGATTTCGCGTTCGCGCTGCTGCTCATGACTCAATTCCTGTACGGGGGGCTCTGCCGTGGTCAAGGTGAACTTATGCGTCGGCAACATGCTTACCCAAGCCGGGAAGCGGCGCAAAAAGTGGAAAACGACCACACCGATGAAGGTGCGATAGATCTTGCGCCGAGGGCGCTCGTTTGGTTTGATTTGCTTGCAGTGGTTATCGATCAACTGCTGCAGATTGTCCCGCAGCACGCGATTGAACGCTGCGTCGCGGATCATGACGTTGGCTTCCAGATTGAGCGACAGGCTCAACGGATCCAGATTGCTCGAACCGACCGTCGACCATTCTTCGTCCGCGATCGCCACCTTGCCGTGCAACGGCCGCTGGCAATATTCGAAGATCTGCACACCGGCCGACAACAAGTAGTCATAGAGCATCGACGCGGCAAGCTTGGCGATCGGCATATCCGGCTCGCCTTGCAGGATCAGACGCACGCGCACACCACGCTTGGCCGCCCGGCGCAGATCGCGCAGCAACCGATAGCCAGGAAAGAAATAGGCATTGGCCAGCAGAATCTCCGACTTGGCGGCGCGAATCGCAAGGCGATAGTGCTGCTCGATATCGGTGGGGTGATCGACGTTGTCGCGCGTCACCAAGGCGGCCGACGCCGTGCCGTTCTCGCCCTTCGGCAACGATTTCAGCCGCTTGCTGCGGCGTTGCCACCAGCGTTTCGGTTTGACGGGCGCCAACGCCATGCGCACGAACTGGTGAATGTCGTCCACCACCGGCCCGCGTATTTCGACAGCGTAATCCTGCTTGGCTTCCGGACCGAATTCGGCAAGATGGTCCAGACCGTAATTGATGCCGCCCACGAAGGCGATCTCGCCGTCGATCACGACGATTTTGCGATGCATGCGCCGGACCGGGTTGGTGCGCACGCCAAACAATTTCGACGTGGGGTCGAAGACGTGAAAGCTGACGCCCGCGGCCGTCATCCCGTCGATGAAGGCAGGCGTCAGGTCCGCCGAACCCCAGCCATCGACCAACATATCCACCCGCACCCCACGCTCGGCGGCCGAGATAACGGAAGCCCGCAGCTCCTGCCCCACTTTGTCGTCGAACAAAATGAAGGTCTCGAGCATCACCTCTTTCTTCGCTTCACGAATCGCTTCGAACACGCGGGGATAAAACTCCTCGCCATTTTCGAGCAATTTGAATGCATTGCCTTTCGTCCAATGCGCACTCATACCACTACCTCTGCGGCCAACGGCGCATGATCCGACAAATGCGTCCAGGGACGCGACGGCAACGCCAGCGGCCGAAACTCGCGGGCATTGCGAACATAAATACGATCCAGCGGAAGGATCGGAAAACGCGCAGGAAACGTCTTGGCGGCTTTGCCGTGCGCGTCGACGAAGACTTCGCGCACGCCAGGCACACGCATCAGTCGGCGATGCGCATGCAGGCGCCAATCGTTGAAGTCGCCCGCGATCACCAGCGGCGCATCGGGGGGAATCTGCTCTTCGATCAGTCCGGACAGCAGTTCGAGCTGTTGCTGACGATGCGATTCGCGCAAGCCAAGGTGCGCGCAGATTGCATGGATTTGCGGCCGATTGCCCGGCGGTTGCAGGACGCAATGCAACAGCCCGCGCTTTTCCTGTTCGCCAACCGACACATCGAGATTGTCGTATCGCACGATGGGGAACTTCGACAGCAGCGCGTTGCCATGATGGCCATGCGGATAGACGGCATTTCGCCCATAGGCAAAATCCGTCCAGATCGTATCGGCCATGAATTCGTAATGCGTGGTGGTCGGCCAGTCGGCCACCTTGGCCGCATGCCGGTGATGCTCACCGAGGACTTCCTGCATGAAGACGATATCGGGCCCCACTTCGCGGACGGCTTCACGAAGGTCGTGCAGGATGAACCGCCGATTGAAAAACGTGAAACCCTTGTGCGTGTTGACCGTGAGAACTCGTAAGCTCAGATCTGCTGCGCCATCCGTCATGATGCCCCGGTTGCTTTGTCATAAACGCGCGGTTACAGCAAAAGCCGTGCCCAAAAAGAAAAACCCCCGATAAAACCGAGGGTTAGCGCGCGCACGCTGCGCTCAGCATACGCACGCCTGGGGAATCCGATGAAAGGGCTGAGCGGGTGGCGGCATGCGGCGGTGCCGCCACCGGCACTGGCCGGACGATCAGGCGGCGACGGCCGACACGTCCACCTTGGCACCGGTCTTGGCTTGAATTTCTTCAGCCGTCACGCCGGGTGCCGTCTCGATCAATTTCAGGCCGGCATCCGTCACTTCGAGCACACCCAGGTCGGTGATGATCAAGTCGACCACGCCGACGCCGGTAAGCGGCAATGTGCACTCGGGCAGCAGCTTCAGATCCTCGCTGCCATCCTTGGCGCGCGCCACGTGATCCATCAGCACCACGACTTTCTTGACGCCGGCCACCAGATCCATGGCCCCGCCCATGCCCTTGATCATTTTGCCCGGAATCATCCAGTTGGCCAGATCGCCGCGCTCGGAAACCTGCATGGCGCCCAAAATGGCGAGGTTGATCTTGCCCCCGCGAATCATCGCGAAGGAGTCGGCCGACGAGAAAATCGACGAGCCGCGCTGGGTGGTCACCGTTTGCTTGCCGGCGTTGATCAGATCGGCATCGACCTGATCTTCGGTGGGGAACGGGCCGATACCCAGCAAACCGTTTTCGGACTGCAGCCACACTTCAATGCCTTCCGGCACGTAGTTGGCCACCAGGGTCGGCATGCCGATCCCCAGGTTCACATAGAAACCGTCCTGCAGTTCCTTTGCCGCCCGTGCGGCCATTTCTTCACGTGTCCATGCCATTATTCTTTCTCCTCAAGCCGGGCGGACGGTGCGTTGCTCGATACGCTTTTCGGGCGTTGCATTGAGCACGATGCGGTGGGCGTAAATGCCGGGAAGATGAATCTCATCCGGATCCAGGTCACCGGTGTTGACGATCTCTTCGACCTCGACAATGGTGATCTTGCCGGCCATCGCGACGTTGGGGTTGAAGTTGCGCGCGGTGCGGCGGAACTTCAGATTGCCGCTGCGATCGGCGACGTGGGCTTTTACCAGCGACACATCGGGCACCAGCGATCGCTCCATCACATATTGCTTGCCGTCGAATTCGCGGATTTCCTTGCCGTCGGCCACGATGGTGCCCACGCCGGTGGCCGTGAAGAAGGCCGGAATCCCGGCCCCGCCTGCACGCAGCTTTTCAGCCAGCGTGCCCTGCGGGGTGAATTCGAGCTCGAGTTCGCCCGCCAGGTACTGGCGCGCAAATTCCTTGTTTTCGCCCACATACGAAGCAATCATCTTGCGGATCTGACGCGTGGCGAGCAACTGACCGAGGCCGAAATCGTCCACTCCGGCGTTATTGCTGATGCACGTCAACCCCTTCACGCCCGAGTCGCGCAAGGCGGCGATCAAGGCTTCGGGAATACCGCAGAGGCCGAAGCCGCCCACGGCGATCATCTGATCATCCTGGACCACTCCCGCCAGCGCCTCGGTGCCGCTTGCATACACTTTATCCATGACTCCTTCTTCCTTATTGGTTTGATCGCCGTTGGCAGACGTATTGTTATTCCGGCCTGACGCGGCGCACGCCCGGCCGCATACTTTTCGCGGTGATTGCCCTAGATACTAACGAATGTTCGCGCCCGAAAGTGTCGACTGCGACATTTTTAAGCCTGCATCCCTTCATCGCGGCGGCATCTCGCCGTGCTTGATGCAAATAGACCGGCGCCGGTCGCGCGACATTCATCTGCCTGGGAACGCCGGCCGCTAAGCGCCGAAGGTCTTGGCCAGCGCAGCCAGCACATGTTCGGGCCACGGCAGTGCGCGGCCCGACTCGGCATCCACCCACACCAGCACGTTGCTGCCGCTGGCATGTTCCAGCCCCGGTTCCGCCTCGTTCTCGATCACGAGGTGAAAGGTCAGGCTCGAGCGCCCCACCCGCGTCACGTGGTGGGTGACGACCGTGGTCGCCGGATAGACCAGCGGCTTGCGGAAATCGCATGAGGCGTGCGCCAGGATTGCATACTGGTTCCTGGGCTGCACATTCATGCTGCTCGCATGAAAGAGCTGGATGCGCGCCTCTTCCATCAAACGGAAGTAGATGGTGTTGTTCAGATGATTGAGGGCATCCATGTCGCCCCAGCGCAGCGGAATCGTGCAGCGGAAAGTCTGTCCCGGCTGAAGTGCGGGAGCGGCTCGTGCGGGGGCGTCGCCCATATTGCGGTTCTCTCTGTGTCATCGGCAAACGGCCATGTTACTGCGCGATGCAGGCCTCGCGCGCAGTGCAATACAATCAGACGATTACCGGCCGCAGCGTGGCGGCGGATATCTCGCAGGCAAGGAGATGTGCGCCGTGGCAGAAGGCCTCAAGACTTATAAAACTCAGCAGGGAGTCGGGACATTATGTCTGAACGGGAATCGATGGAATACGACGTTGTCGTAGTAGGCGGCGGCCCAGGCGGCCTCGCCACGGCAATTCGTCTGAAGCAGTTGGCAGCCGAGCGCAATCATGACGTCAGCGTCTGTGTGCTCGAAAAAGGCAGCGAGATCGGCGCGCACGTCTTGTCCGGCGCCGTGATGGATCCGGGTGCATTGACCGAACTGATCCCCGACTGGAAAGCCAAAGGCGCGCCCCTGAACGTGGCCGTTACCGAAGACAAATTCCTGTTCCTGAGCGCCACCGGCAGCCGCGCCACGCCGAACTGGTTGTTGCCGGCCTGTTTTCAGAACCACGGCAACTATATCGTGCGCCTGGGCGACGTTACCAAATGGCTCGGCGAGCAGGCCGAGGCCCTCGGCGTGGAGATTTTCCCCGGCTTTGCCGCCGCGGAAATTTTGTATGACGAGGCCGGCGCGGTACGCGGCGTGGCCACGGGCGACATGGGCGTGGCCCGCGACGGCAGCCAGACGGCGCATTACCAGCCGGGCATGGAATTGCATGCGCGCTACACCGTTTTTGCCGAAGGTTCGCGCGGCCAACTGGGCCGTCAGTTGATCGAGCGCTTCAAGCTCGACGCCGGCCGTGACCCGCAAAGCTACGGTATCGGCATCAAAGAGCTGTGGGAAGTCGATCCGGCCCAGTCCAAACCCGGCCTGGTGGTGCATACCGCCGGCTGGCCGCTGGATTCGGATACCTACGGCGGCTCGTTTCTCTACCACCTTGACAACAACCTGGTGGCGGTCGGTCTGGTGGTTGGCCTGGATTACGCCAACCCGTGGATTTCGCCGTTCGAAGAATTCCAGCGCTACAAAACCCATCCTGCGATTCGCAAGACCTTTGAAGGCGGCAAACGCATCTCTTACGGTGCACGTGCGCTCACGGCGGGTGGCCTGCTGTCGCTGCCGAAGGTCGTGTTTCCGGGCGGCGCCCTGGTGGGCTGCGAAGCCGGTTTTCTCAATGCGTCGCGCATCAAGGGGAGCCATGCGGCAATCCTTACCGGCAAGATGGCCGCCGAAGCCGCCTTCGACGCCGTGGTTGCAGATCGCAAGCAGGACGAACTCATCGCTTACCCGGCGGCGTTCGAGCGCTCCGCCTTGTATGAGGAATTGAACAAGGCGCGCAACTTCAAGCAGTGGTTCAAGAAGGGCCGCACGATCGCGACGGTGATGACCGGTGTCGAACAATGGTTGCTCAAGGGCAAGATGCCCTGGACGATTCATCGCACCAAGCCCGACCACGCCTGTCTGCAACCGGCTGCCGAATGCGCCCGTATCGACTATCCGAAACCGGATGGCAAGCTCACGTTCGACAAACTGAGTTCGGTATTCATCTCCAATACCAATCACGACGAAAACGAGCCTGTCCACCTCACGCTCAAGGATCCGAGCGTGCCGGTGAATGTGAATCTGGCCAAGTACGGCGGGCCGGAAGCACGCTATTGCCCGGCAGGGGTGTACGAGTTCGTCAAGGACGACAGCGGCGCCGACCGACTGCAGATCAACGCGCAGAACTGCGTGCATTGCAAAACTTGCGACATCAAGGACCCCACGCAAAATATCGTGTGGGTAGCGCCGCAAGGCGGTGAAGGCCCCGTGTACAGCGGAATGTGAGCGTGACCCAGCGCATCCTGATCGTCGGTTGCGGCGATCTCGGCACCCGCGCCGCACGCCTTCTGGCCGCGCCGCATGCCGGGCTGCCGGCCGAGGTGTGGGGGCTGCGCCGCCATCCACCCACGGCGCAACCAACGCAGCCGGGTGATCCCATCTGGATCGCCGCCGATATCGGCGATCCGGCCACCCTCTCCACGCTCCCCACTGGCATCACGCAAGTCATGTTTTGCCAGACGCCGGGGGGTCGAACGCCCGAAGCCTATGCGCGGGCGTTTCTCGATGGCCCGCGCAATATTCTCAATGCACTGGACCGCGCGGTGCTTGAACGCATCGTGTTCGTGTCGTCATCGGCTGTCTATGGCGACCACGCGGGTGCCTGGATCGATGAAAGCACGCCGACCGGTCCGTTGGGTTTCAACGGCCGCATTCTGTGCGAAGCCGAGGCCAGCTTGTGGCACGACTTTCCCGCCACCGTCGTGTTGCGGCTGGCCGGGCTTTACGGTCCGGGGCGCACGCAGTTGCTCGATCGCCTGCGCCGCGGCGAGGCGCACGTGCCGCCGGCGTCGCCGCCGCAATGGGCCAATCGCATGCACATCGAAGATGCGGCCGGCGCGTGCGCGCATCTGCTCACGCTTGCCGCACCCGAATCGCTCTATCTGGGCGCGGACGACACGCCGTTGCCGCTCGATATTCTCTACCGCGATCTCGCGCACGCCCTGGGCGCACCCGTGCCCACGCTGGGCGACCCACCCAAAGGGGTGGGCAGCAAACGCATGCGCAATGCGCGCCTTCGCCAGAGCGGATTCGTTCCGCGCTGGCCCGATGCCCGAGAGGGCTACCGTGTTCTTATCGCTCCCACATGAAACTTGTTCGCTTTGCCGGTTTGCTGATCAGCGCAGCCGCGTTCGTCGGTCCTGCCCTTTCGGTCGCCGCCGCCCCGCTCAACTATGACGCCTGGATGAACCGGCAAGTGCCGGCGGTCGATCCGCAGGCGCGCGACGCCTTCGTGGACAACCTGCTGCGGCAGATGACGCTGGATGAAAAGATCGGCCAGTTGCGGTTGATCAGCGTGGGCCCGGACAATCTGCGCCCGGACGTGCTCAAGGACATCGCCGCCGGACGCATCGGCGCGATCTTCAATACCGTCGTGGCGCGCGACATCCGGCCGATGCAGCAAGCCGCGGTCGACAAGAGCCGCCTGAAAATTCCGTTATTTTTCGCCTACGACGTGCTGCATGGGCATCGCACCGTGTTTCCGATCGGGCTGGGACTGGCGGCAAGCTGGGATATGAATGCCGTCGCCACCAGCGCGCGCATCGCCGCACAGGAAGCGGCAGCCGATGGCCTGGACATGAGCTTTTCGCCGATGGTGGATATCACCCGCGATCCGCGCTGGGGCCGGGTCTCCGAGGGCTATGGCGAAGATACGTGGCTCACCTCGCGTATCGGCGAAGTGGTGGTGCGCGCCTATCAGGGCCGCGATCTTTCGGCCCCCGACAGCATCATGGCCGGGGTCAAGCACTTTGCGTTGTATGGCGCGGGTGAAGGCGGCCGGGACTACAACACCGTCGACATGAGTCCGCAGCGCATGGCACAGGACTATCTTCCGCCTTACAAGGCCGCGGTCGATGCCGGCGCAGGCGGCATGATGATTTCGCTCAATTCGATCAACGGCATTCCTGCCACCTCCAATACCTGGTTGCTGCAGGACGTGCTGCGCAAGCAGTGGGGCTTCAAAGGGTTGACGATCAGCGACCACGGCGCCATCCATGAACTGATGCGCCACGGTGTGGCGCGCGATGGCCGCGAGGCTGCCAAACTTGCCATCCAGGCCGGTATCGATCTGAGCATGAACGATCGGCTGTACGCCGAACACCTGGGCCCGTTGCTGCGCGACGGCGAGATCGCGCAGGACGACATCGACCGGGCCGTGCGCGACGTGCTGGCCGCGAAATATGACCTGGGCCTGTTTGCCGATCCCTATCGCCGTCTGGGCCCCGCCTCGGAAGATCCGCCCGACGTCAATGCCGAATCGCGTCTGCATCGCGATGCCGCGCGCGACATCGCCCGCCGCAGCCTCGTGCTGCTGAAGAACGACAATCAAACACTGCCGTTGGCAAAGCAAGGCACGATCGCCGTGGTGGGCCCCCTGGCCGATAGCCAACGCGATGTCATGGGCAGTTGGTCCGCGGCCGGCGTGGCCAAGCAATCGGTATCGGTACTTGCAGGCATGCGGAGCGCCGTCGGCGATCGCGTGCGGTTCGTTACCGCACACGGCGCCAACGTAACCGACGACCCCGCCATCCAGCGGTACCTCAATGAGTATCTGCCGGATGTGGTGGTCGATCCGCGTCCCGCGCAAGCGATGATCGACGAAGCCGTGCAAGCTGCCCTGGCGGCCGACGTGGTCGTGGCCGTCGTCGGCGAAGCACAAGGCATGGCGCATGAGGCCTCGAGCCGGACCGATATCGACATTCCGCCCAGCCAGAAGCGCTTGCTCGAAGCACTGAAGGCCACCGGCAAGCCGCTGGTGATCGTGCTGATGAACGGCCGCCCCCTCAGCCTGACGTGGGAGAACGCCAATGCCGATGCGATGCTCGAAACCTGGTTCGCCGGCACAGAAGGGGGCAATGCCATTGCCGATGTGCTGTTCGGCGACTACAACCCCAGCGGCAAGCTGACGATGACGTTTCCCAAGAACGTGGGCCAGGTGCCCCTCTATTACCAACATCTCAATACCGGACGCCCCTTCAATCCGGCCGAACCCAACAAGTACACCTCGCGTTATTTCGATATCGAAAACGGCCCGCTCTTCCCGTTCGGTTATGGCTTGAGCTACACCCGGTTCAGTCTGTCGGACGTGCGCCTCTCGAGCAAGGCGATCACGGCACGCGATGCGCTCACGGCCAGCATCACCGTGCGCAATACCGGCAAACGTGCCGGCGAAACGGTGGTGCAGCTTTATCTCCAGGATCTGGCGGGATCGATCAGTCGACCCGTTAAGGAACTCAAGGGCTTTCAGAAAGTCATGTTGCAACCCGGCGAACAACGCACATTGCAATTTCCGATCGCCTACGACGACTTGTCGTTCATCAATAACGATCTGAAGCGCGTGGTCGAACCGGGCGATTTCAAGGTCTATCTGGGACTGGATTCGCAGGACGTGAAAGAGGCGCGCTTTACGCTGCAATAAGGGCGTACAGGCGCACCCTTTTTTTTCGGGTTCATTTCCACGCGACAGCCGGCATCGTCCGGCTGTTTTTTTGTCAGGCGGTAGCCGCAAGGATGACAATCCAAGTTTTACCGCTGATAGAATGTTTCACCATGAAACGCGCGGAGTTCGACCCGAGTTCAGTCACCGTCAACCCTGCTGCCGCACGCGCAGGTTCGAAGCTCGGCCTCGAACTGGAAATGGGGGTGGTCGACCGCGTCACAGGTGCCAGCCATCCGGTTCATGGCTACTTCGAACGACTGGCCGAACGCCGCCTTGCGCGCGGTGAGCCCGTGACCGAGACCATCCTTGGCGGGCGCCTCGTCAATCTCGCGGGTCCCGCAGGACACAGCGGTCTGGACAATGCCTTCAATCTGCTTGAGACCGCCTTCGATCCGATCGTCGCCCCGGATGGACTCGATGCACTGCATCGGACCGTGGTCGCCGAGATTGCGGATGCCAACGCGGTGCTCGCCGAGGAAGGCGCGGTACTCCTCAATGCCGCGGAGCACCCCGACTGCGCGCTGAGCGACACGTGGTATCGCAGCGTGGTCGCACCGCGTCGCGTATATGCCGAAATGGCCGGCTTTCGGGGCTGGCGCCATCAACTCGGGATCGACGCCAAGGCGCAGAACAGCCCGTGCACCGCCGTGCCGATCGCGCAAGCCGCACGCGCCCTCAATACGATCCTCGCGCTGGCGCCGGCCAATATCGCCCTGTTTGCCAACAGCCCGCTCGAGGGCGGCCGCGATACCGGCCTGAAGGAAAACCGTCTGACGCTGTGGGACCGGATGTTCAGCGGCACCCGCTTCGCTTGCGATCATCGGCTTCAGCAGCTTCCGGATGCGCCATTTGCCGATCTGGGCGCGTATTTCCGCTGGATGTTCGGACCCGGCACCGTGACGCGGGCGCTCCCTGCATCCACCGGTGCCAGCTACAAATCCGGCGCCCATGTGTACCTGAACGACAATCCGCCGCTGGGCGCGTTTTTGCAAAGCGTCTCGTGGGATGGCGTGACCGACGACGGCGACACCATCACCCTTGCGCCGGAAAGCGCCCATTTCGTCCATGCGCAATTCGGCAACTTCATCGATGCCCGCTGGCGCTATCGGCTCGCCGATTTCCCTGAACTGCCCGCCCTGCTGCGCGCCTGGGAAACGCCGCACGGCCTGGAAGCCTTGTTCGCGCAGCATGGCGTGGACGGCTATATCGAAGGCCGTGCGCCCGGCGCCAACTTCGCCGACCCGCAGCTCCTCGCCCTGGCCGGCCCCGACATCTGCCGGACGGTGACGATTGCTCCGTCGGCCATTCAATTGGGCTTGATGCGTAATCTTGATGACGCCGAGGCCCTGGTGCGCGAGTGGGGATGGGCCCCGCTCGCCGCGCTGCGCGCCGATGCCATCCGGCTTGGCATGGCGTCGGATCGTGTGCAGGCGCTCGCGCGGGACACCCTGGCAGTGGCCCGGGCGGGCCTTTCGCCGGCAGACGCGGCCTGGCTCACCTATGCCGAATATGTGACCGAAACCCGCCAGACTGGTGCCGACCGCCTGTTGCAATTGTGGCGGGCACACGAAGCCCGCCCGCGCGATCGTTTGGCACAAGTGTGTACGCAACGCCACTGTTTGGCGCTCTGACGTGACGCCGCCCGCCACTGTGGCCCCACTTTCGGGCGCGCTCGTGCTACACCTGCAACTGCCGTCGGATGGAACGTTTCTTGCCTATCCATTACCTATAGGGTTCAATTTGCAATACCGCGCCCAGCCCTATGCCTAACTCGCTCTCGCCGCATCCGTCAACTCGACCGCCGCGACACCCCATCCTTGCGGTGACGCTGGCGAGTTTGATCGTGCTCGTGCTGGCGCAGGCCTTGATCGGCTCCTTGAGTCTGGCGGCGTTGAACCGGCTGATGGCACAGACCACGGCGGATCGGATCGAAGTCACCGCCCGCAGCCTCGGCGCAGAGATCCAGAACGGATTGCGACTGGGCAAGCCGCTGGCGCAGTTTTTCGGCCTGGACGACATCCTGCGCAAATCGTCGACCGGCGATCATCCGCCCTCGTTGCAGGTGGTTCAGATGGACGGCACCGTCCTCGCCAAACGCCAGGGCGATGGCCGTATCGACACCGCCGGCGATGCCCAGGCCCTGCTCGCCGCACTCGCGATGCCGCCCCCCATCCGCGGACATAGCCCGCCGCCCGATTCGCGTGAAACGCCCGTGCGATTGCCCTCCGGCACCGCGATGATCGCGCGCGATCAGAGCGTGACGATCGCCGCCCCGCTCATGAATACCGCCGGCCAGTTGACCGGGGCCATCATCGTCGACGTACAACGCAATGCCCTCGCCTGGCGCGAGCTGGTGGTGCGCAACACCACGGTGCTGATTCTGGTGACCGCGTGCGGCGGCTTGCTGCTGGCGGTCGGATTTCGATTGTTCGCGCCGTATGGCGGATCGGCGGCGGGCAGCCGGGCCCGCTTCATCGTGCCGCTGGTGGCGATCCTGCTCGCGCAGGGGCTGTATGCGGCCTACACGATTTCGAACTTTCGTACCGTCTGGCTGCAGGTCACACGCGAGAACGCCAACATGCTGGCCGAAGGCATGCAGCGCGACCTCAACCGCGTGCTCGGCTACGGCTTGAGCGTGGGACAGCTCCGCGGTCTCGAAGCCCCGTTCACACGTTTGCAAGCGTCGTTTCCGGCGATCGGGCAGATTGCGGTCACCGACGCCGGCGGCAAGGTACTGGCCGTCAGCCGGCTGCCGGACATGCCGAATCCCGGGTTGGATCTTCGGCCCGACCTGACGTTCTCATTGCCGCTGAACGACGCCAATCCCGCGCAGTCGGCCGGCCAACTCAGCATCACGCTCAATGCGGCCATCATCGACGACGGCGTACGCAACCGGGTGATCGACGCCCTGACCGTCAGCGCCGTCGCCTTGATCACGGCCATGGAAATGTTGATGTTGTTGTCCTTGCTGATGATCACCGGCACGCTGCCCACTCGGCGAGCGGCCGATGAAATTCTGCGGCAGGACGACCGCGGACAGGCTGCGCTGGTCGGCCGATTGGCACGCCCGGTGATGTTCTCATTTCTGTTTGCCTGGGCGTTGCCGTTGGGCTTTCTGCCGGTGTATGCGCGCACCCTGCCGCCCGGCGCACTCCACTTGCCACCCAACCTGCTGCTGGCCTTGCCAATCTCGGTCGAGATGGCGTGCGGCTTGATCGCCGCGCTGCTGGCCGGCCGCCTTACCGATCGCCGGGGTTGGCAAACGCCCGTGATCGCCGGATTGGGCGTGGCTGCCGCAGGCATGCTGGCATGCGCCCTGGCCAGCACCTTGCTCGGCTTCGTGGCGTCGCGCGGTATGGTGGGCTTCGGCTACGGGCTCGCATGGATGGGGTTGCAGGGGTTCATCGTCACGCGCAGCGCACCGCAGGCGCGGGGCCGCAACATGACGAGCGTGATTGCGGGGCTGTTTGCCGGACACCTTTCTGGCGCGGCGGTCGGCTCGATGCTGATGGAGCAAACCGGCTATCACACGGTATTCGTGGTGGGCGCCACGATGCTCATCCTGCCTTTGAGCGGCGTGTGGTTCCTGTTGCGTCCTTACATGACCCGTCCGCTGGTCGGAACGATGCCTGACACCCAATCGTCCCGGAGCGACGCGGCAGCAGCCTCCGGCGGCCCGGTGACGCCCGCCATGGCCGTGGCGGGCACCGCCCCCGCACCATCGCCCGCACTGCCCCCCGCGCCCGCGCTGGCGGCGCCGCCGCATCGGCTGGCCGAAACCATCAAACTGGTATTCACGCGCGACTTCGGCATGTTGCTGGCCGGCAGCATCGTGCCTTTCTCGATCGCGCAGGTCGGCCTGATCTCCTTTGCGCTGCCGCTTTACCTCGAATCGCAAGGTGCCGCTGCGTCGAGTGTGGGCCGCATCCTGATGCTCTACGGACTCTGCGTGATCTACGTCGGCCCCATCATGGGCCGCATCGCCGATCGCAGCGCCTCCAAGAAGCGGTGGATCGTGGTTGGCGGCATGATCGGCAGTCTCGGCCTCATGGCGCTCTACCTGAACAGCGGCATGCTCGCCGCCGCGGCGGCCGTGCTTTTGCTGGCACTGGCAAGCTGCGCCAGCGGCGCGTCACAATCGCCCTATATGCTGGGCTTGCCGCACGTACAGGCCTACGGCGCGGCGGGCGCCACAAGCGTCATGCGCGCGGCCGACAAGCTGGGCCAGATGGCCGGTCCGTTGATCGTCGGCGGCCTTTTCGGCGTGGTCGGCATGGGCACGGGACTGGCCGCCACCGGCGCGATCTATCTGTGCGCAACATTGGCGTTCTGGGCGTTCGCGCCCGCCGGCGCCCCTAAAAAAGAAACGCTCACATGAAACAGACGGGAGAAAGCCTTTGACTGCAGCATTGCCGCTTTCCCTCTTTGCCAGCGAACGGGTATACGCCAGGATTTATCCCCAGGCGGTCGCGCACAATCTTGCCGTACTCAAGCGCACCCTCGCGGGCGTCGACGGCAACGGCGCACCGCGCGTGTGGGCCACGGTCAAGGCCGATGCCTACGGCCACGGTGTGGCGCAGATCATGCCGGGGCTGAGCGGCGCCGACGGACTGGCGGTGATGCACCTGACCGACGCCCATATTTGCCGCGATGCCGGCTGGGGCGGACCCATCCTGGTGATGGCCGGTCTGGCCCACGCCTCGGAAATGGCGCTCCTGGATATGCCCGACCTGCACCTGTTGCTGGCGCGCGAGGCGCAACTGCACTGGCTGGCCGCTGGCCCCACGTTGCGCGCCCCACCCTCGATATGGCTGCGCTTTCGCGGCGATATCGGCATGGTGGGATTCGATGCCGCCGGTTATCGCGCGGCCTATGCGCAGTGTGCCGCGCTGGCGAGCGCGGGCCGCATCGGCGCACACATCGGGCATCTCAACCACTTCGGCAGCGCCGAACGCACCGACGGCATCGATAGTGCGTGCGCGCAGTTCATGAACGCTACGCACGATCTGCCCGGCCCGCGCTCCACCAGCAACTCCGCGGCGATCCTGCGCCACACCAGGCACGCCGCCGCCAACACGTGGGTGCGGCCGGGCCTGACGCTGTATGGCGCAAGCCCGCTTGCCGATCGCAGTGCGGCCGATCTTGGGCTGAGGCCGGCCATGTCCTTACATGCCCGCGTGCTGGACATCCGCATGCTGGCGGCCGGCGATCGGATCGGCTACGGCGGTAATTACCAGGCGACGTCCGCCGTGACCGTCGGCCTCGTGAATTGCGGTTATGCCGACGGGTATCCCCGGCACGCACCGGCCGGGACACCCGTCATGGTGGCGGGACAGCTTACGCGCACCCTGGGCACCGTCACCATGGATCTGATGACGGTCGATCTCACCGGACTGAATGCAGCCGTCGGCGCGCCGGTCGTCTTGTGGGGTGACCCCGCGCTACCGGTCGAACGCGTCGCCGCTGCGATGGGCACCATTGCCGCCGAACTGCTGACCGGCCTGACACGCCGTGTGCCGCTGCTCGCCGCACCGATGTCATGACGGTCGCTTCACACTTCACGGCTGCCGCACCTTCGCGCGGCCCTTTCGACATCAGCAGGAAGCCGCCATGCGTTTCACCTCCGCCGCGTTGATTTTGTGCCTGGCGCTCGTCGCGCCCGTTGCGGCATCCACCCAGCTCGCTCCCCCGGCGGCCGTGCCCACCGCAGAAAAGGAAAAAGTGTTCCCGACTACGCCGCGGGCCCGTGCCGACGGCAAGCGCTGGCGCCTGGGCTACTTCGAAAGCGGCGACTATAGCGAGTATCCGCGCACGATGAAGGTGTTGGTCGAGGGCATGGAACAATTGGGCTGGGTTCAGATGCCCACGATCCCTGAAGGACTCGACGGCCACGCCACGTGGACATTCATCGCCCGCAACGCACGCAGCGAAACGATCGAATTCGTGGAAGACGCCTATTGGCAGCCCGGCAACTTCGATCCGGTCAAGCGTCCCGAGGTGCGACAGGCCATCACGGAACGGCTCACGACCAAACAGGATATCGATCTCATCATTGCGATGGGCACGTGGGCCGGCCAGGATATGGCCACCCTGGGCGCCCCGGTACCCACCATCGTGGGCTCGACCAGCGACGCTGTCGGCGCCAAAATCGTCAGGAGCGCTGAAGACAGCGGCTTCGATAATCTGCATGCCCGCGTCCAGCCGGAGCGTTACCAACGGCAGATTCGCCTGTTCCACGAAATCGTGCCGTTCAAGACGCTCGGTCTCGTGTACGAAAACAGCCCGGAGGGCCGCACGTATGCCGCCGTCGATGCGGCCACGCAGGTGGCCACGGAACTCGGCTTCGCCATTCGCAGTTGCGACGCCCGCTCCAATGGCATCGACCTGGAACTGGCCAAGCACAATGTGCAGGAATGCTATCGCGAGGTGAGCGCCGAATCGGACGCCGTGTATGTGACCGTGCATCGCGGACTCACGCCCGACAACGTGGGCACGGTGGCCGATATCCTGCGCGAAGCGAAGGTGCCCAGCTTTGCCATGCTCGGATCCGAAGAAGTGAAGAAAGGGTTGCTGATGAGCCTGGCCCAGGCCGATTACTCGTACGTCGGTCTTTTCTACGCGGAAAACATCGCGCGCATCTTCAATGGCGCGCAGCCGCGATCGCTGAGCCAGATCTGGATCGATCCGGCAAAGATCGCGCTCAACATCGAAACGGCGCGCATCATCGGCTTCGATCCACCGGTCGACATTCTGCTGGCGGCCGACGAGGTCTACGAAGCGCGCTGAACAGCGGCGCGATCCCCCCGCGCGCTGCCGCCTTTACACCTTGGGGCGGCGCATCTTGAAGAGATTGTCCGGCGTAATGCCGAAATAGTCCGCCGGGCCACCGCCGCGCATGATGGGCTGGGCGGCGGCCGTGTCGTACACGCCATCCACGAGCAGCCGCTTGTCGATATGGATGCCGACCACTTCGCCCAGCACCAGCCAGGTGTCCACGTCGCCGCCTGCCGCCGTCTTCAACTGAATGATCTGCGTGGCGCGACACTCGAAGCTCACCCGGGCGCGTGCCACGCGTGGAACGGCAATATGCGTGGACGCCACCTTTTCCAACCCCGCGTATTCGAACTCGTCGACCTCCGGGCCCACGGCGGCGCAGGTCTCGTTCATCGCTTCGGCCAGTGGCCGGCTGACCAGATTCCAGGTGAACTCCCCGGTGGCGGCCACATTGCGCACGCTGTCCTTATAACCAATGCTCGAAAACCCGACGATGGGGGGTACGTAGTTGAAGGCATTGAAGAAACTGTACGGCGCCAGATTGACGACACCGTGGGCATCTTGCGATGCCACCCAGCCAATCGGGCGCGGGGCCACGATGGCGTTGAACGGATCGTGCGGCAAGCGGTGCCCTTCGCTGGGCGTGTAGAAATGGAAATCGGCGGGCGCGTCTTGCAGATGATCGTTCATGGAATGAGGGGACGCCGTCATGCTCAACCGCAACGCACGGCAGTGATGGCACCCTGCGCATCGATCAGCACATTCAGGCGGCTCGGGTTGTACTCCATGGTGATCAGCTCACCCGGCTTGAGCACGCGTGCCGAGCCGGAACCCGACTGGCTGCGCAGCTGGTCGAGCACCGACTGGGACATGGCCGTGCCGATCGCCTTCTGCACCGGCTCGCTATTGCACTCGCCGGCCTGGCCCGGTGCGCCGGACACCATGCCGGCACTGCGCCCGGTATCACCCGACGCACTCGCGCGCTGCGGAGAACCCGAGTTCATCATCGAGCAGCCCGCCAGGCCGACCACGGCCGCCATCGTAATGAGTTTCCAAGTCATGCTTGCTCCACCATGTTCATCACAAAAAAGGGCCGGGCCACTGCGTTGCGTGCAACTGGCCCGACGGCTGGTCGTTGCCGACCAGGGCAACGTGCATCCACGAAGGAGGCTGGCAGCGCCCGCCCCGCTTCCACGACATTCTATTCGCGGAATGCCATACGGCTATCCCGCATGTGCCGGATCAATCCGCGCGCATCTTCTCGATTTGCTGTTCACCGGCGCGGCGCGCCTCGTCCTCCGACGCGTACCCGCTGGTCGCGCGTTCGATGCGCGGCATCGTGCCGATGTCGCCCTCTACAGCAGTGACTACCCAAATGTACTTGCCGTCGGCCGCTTTCTCGATGGCAAGGGTGGCTCTGATTTTTTCCGACATGACGATCTCCTGATATTTGACGTGTGGCGTGCATGAGCAAGCCCGGTTCCCGGCGGCCATCGCGATCCTGCCCCATGCTTCGTCAGCCAGATAAATGGCGACCGGCATCGATCATCGTGCGGTGCAATAAGGGAATACAACCGTTGTCAGGGTTTGACAAGGTGGTTATGTTCATAAGCTGGGTCCTGTCTGCACGCCTTCATGCGCAGCCCGCACGACGAACACACCAACGGAGTTTTGAATGGCACTACGCTTTACTCGCGCTCTTGCGTGCGGCTCGGCCGCCGTTTTTCTTGCCCTGGGCGCCACAGGGTCGGCCTGGGCTCGCGACCTGACGATCGCACTCAAAACCGAACCCAGCGCCATGGATCCGCAGTACCACGCGCTCACGCCCAACAACCAGATCGCGCAAACGATCTTCGACCCGATGATCCTGCTGGACAAGGATCTGAAGCCGCAGCCCGGTCTGGCCGAATCCTGGACGGTGGACGGCAAGGTGTGGACGTTCAAACTGCGTCCGAACGTCAAGTTTTCCGACGGCACGCCGTTTACGGCTGAGGACGTGGTCTTCACCTACGACCGTATCCCGAAGGTGCCTAACAGCCCGTCGCCCTTCACGCTCTACCTGGGTTCGGTCGCCAAGACCGAAGCGGTGGATCCGATGACGGTGCGCATCACCACCAAGGAGCCCTCGCCCTTGCTGCTGGTGAATCTGGCGCAGTTGCCTATCTTGTCGAAGAAGGCGGCCTCCGGTCCGGCTGCCGAAGGCAAGACCACCATGCAGCTCAACAGCGGCGACGGCTTGATCGGCACGGGTCCTTATAAATTCGTCTCCTGGCAGCGGGGCTCGGAATTCATCCTGGCCCGCAACGATAACTACTGGGGTCCCAAGCCCACGTGGGATCGCGTGATCTATCGCCCGATGACCAATCCTGCCGCGCGCGTGGCCGCGCTGCTGGCCGGCAACGTCGACATGATCGAAGATCCCCCAACGGACGATCTGCCCGCGCTGAAGAAGAACAAGGCGTTGGCGGTTGAGGAAACGCCTTCGGTGCGCACGGTATACGTGGCACTGGATCAGTTTGCCGAACCCAGCCCCGGCATCAAGGGCACCGACAAGAACCCACTGAAAGACAAGCGTGTGCGTGAAGCGCTCTCGCTCGCCATCAATCGCGACGCCATCGTCGAACGCGTGATGGGCGGCGTGGCGCTAGGCGCCGGTCAGATGCTGCCATACCCGATGTTCGGCGCCTCGAAGGCGCATTCGGTGCCGCCGAAGGCCGATAGCGAAAAAGCCAAGAAGCTGCTGGCCGATGCGGGTTATCCCAACGGCTTCGAGATCACGCTGGGTTCGCCGTCGGGCCGTTACGTCAACGACTCGAAGGTCGCCCAGGCCGTAGCCGGCATGTGGAGCCGCATCGGTGTGAAAACCAATGTCGACGCCATGGCGCCGCCGGTGTTCTTCAAGAACCGCGACAGCTATGCGTTCAGCGCGTATCTGGCCGGTTGGTCGGTATCGACCGGCGAAATGTCGAATGCGCTGTCGTCATTGCTGGTCACGCCCAATCCGGCCGCCGGCCTGGGCACCACCAACCGCAGCCGTTACTCCAACCCGAAGATGGATGAGCTCGTGGCGCAATCCGGATCGGTGATGGATGACGGCAAGCGCGCCGAGATGCTGCAGCAGGCAAGCGATCTGGCGATGAACGACTACGCCATGTTGCCGTTGCATTACGAACTGTCCGTCTGGGCCATGAAAAACGACATCCAATATCAGGGTCGTCCGGATCAGGTCACGCTGGCGCAGTTCGCGACGCTCAAGAAGTAAACGATTCGTGAAGTAAGCGAATGATGAAGTAAACGATTCGCGGGCGGTGCGTGCGGTGCGCACTACCCCCGCCTGAATCGCCGAATACCGCAGCGCCCGTCATGCACGCGCGCTGTCAACGAGAGTGAACGCTGTGCTAGCAACCATTATTCGCCGGCTGCTCCAGACCGTCGTCGTCATGCTCGTCATGTCGGCCCTGGTCTTTGTCGGTATCTATCTTGTCGGCGACCCCATTTCGATGTTGGCCAGCCCCGAAGCCACCGAGGCGCAACGCGACGCCATCCGGGCCTCGCTGGGACTGGATCTTCCGCTGTGGCGCCAGTATCTCGTCTTCATGGGTCAGGCCGTCCAGGGCGACTTCGGCAATAGCTTTCTCACCGGTGAGCCCGCCATGCGGCTCATCCTGCAACGCGCGCCCGCCACGCTCGAACTCGCGATCACGGCCATGCTGCTGTCGGTGCTGATCGGCGTGCCGCTCGGCATCCGGGCCGGGCTCAAACCGCAGGCCGTGTCGTCGCGCGCCATCATGACCGGCTCGGTCCTGGGCTTTTCACTGCCCAACTTCTGGGTCGGCCTGATGCTCATCATGGTGTTTGCCGTCACGCTGGGCTGGGTGCCCGCCAGCGGGCGCGGGCAAACCGTTGCCATCGGCTCGCTCAACCTGAGCATTTTCACCGTCAGCGGGTGGTTGAGCCTGGCCTTGCCGGCGATCACGATCGCGATGGCCAAATGCGCCACCATCATCCGCGTCACCCGCGCCGCCACGCGCGAATCGCTGCCGATGGACTACATCAAGTTCGCCCGCGCCAAGGGGCTCTCCGAGCGCCGCGTGCTGGGCGTGCATTTGCTCAAGAACATTCTGATTCCCATCGTCACAGTGGCGGGTCTGGAGTTTGGCCAGGTGGTCGCTTTCGCGGTGGTCACCGAGACCGTCTTTTCGTGGCCGGGCATGGGCAAGCTGCTGATCGACTCGATCATCAATCTGGATCGTCCGGTCGTCGTCGCCTACCTGCTCCTCATCGTGTTCTTCCTTGTCATGCTCAATCTGGTGGTCGATATCATCTATACCGTGCTCGATCCCCGCGTTCGTCTGGAGGGCCGTCGATGAGCCAAGCCGACATCGCCAAACCGGCCATCGCCGCGCCCCGCAAACCGGAAGGTCCGTGGCGCCGCTTCTTCGTCGACTTCTTTGCCAGCAAGCTCGCCGTCGTCGGCCTGATCCTGCTTACCGTCACCGTGGTCGCTGCCGTCTTCGCGCCGTGGATCGCGCCGCAGAATCCGTTCGACATCGGCAACCTGGACATCATGGATTCCAAGTTGCCGCCGGGCAGCGAAAGCGGTGATGGCACGATGCGTTATCTGCTGGGCACCGACGGACAGGCGCGCGATCTGTTCTCCGCCATCCTGTATGGCTTGCGCACCAGTCTCATGGTGGCCGGCATTTCGGTGTTCTTCGCCTTTGCGATCGGTGCCACCGTCGGCCTCATCGCGGCCTACTTCGGCGGCAAGCTCGACGCCCTATTGATGCGCATCGTCGACATTCAATTGTCGTTTCCGGCCATCCTCGTGGCACTCATGCTGCTGGCGATTCTGGGCAAAGGCGTGGACAAAGTCATCATCGCGCTGATCGTGGTGCAGTGGGCCTACTTTGCGCGGGCCGCCCGCGGCGCCGCACTCGTCGAACGCGGCAAGGAGTACGTCGAGGCCGCGCGATGTATGTCGCTCAGCTGGTGGCGGGTATTGTGGCGCCACTTGCTCCCCAACTGCATGCCCCCGCTCATCGTGATCGCCACCATCGATCTGGCGCACGCCATCGCCCTCGAGGCCACCTTGTCGTTTCTCGGCGTGGGCGTACCGGTTACCGAACCGTCGCTGGGCATGCTGATCTCCAACGGTTTCGAGTTCCTGCTGTCGGGCCGCTACTGGATTTCGTTCTTCCCGGGCATTGCCCTGGCGATCGCCATCATCGGCATCAACCTGGTCGGCGACCATCTGCGCGATGTGCTCAACCCGCGCAATTCGAACTAATTCAATGCAACACGGCATGGCACCTTCTCAAGCAGATCCCGCAGCCGCAGCGCCCATCCTCGATGTGCGCGGGCTGCAAACCCACTTTTTCACCCGCAACGGCGTGGTCAAGGCGGTCGACGGCGTCGATCTCACCCTCAAACCCGGCGAAATCCTGGGCCTGGTGGGCGAGTCCGGCTCGGGCAAGAGCATCACGGGTTTTTCGTTGATCGGCCTGCTCGATCCGCCCGGACGCGTGGTGGGCGGCAAAATCAACTTCGACGGCCACGACCTGCGTCACGCCTCGGAAGATCAGTTGCGCGATGTGCGCGGCCGCGACATTGCGATGATCTTCCAGGATCCCATGATGACGCTCAACCCGGTGTTGCGCGTGGATACGCAGATGATCGAAGCGATCCAGGCCCATCGCAAGGTGAGTCGCGACGAGGCCCGCAACCGCGCCCGCGATGTGCTCACGATGGTGGGCATCGCGTCGCCCGACGAGCGGTTGCGGTCGTATCCGCATCAATTTTCGGGCGGTATGCGCCAGCGCGTGGCCATCGCCATCGCCTTGCTCAATTCGCCGCGCCTGATCATTGCCGACGAACCCACGACCGCCTTGGATGTGACCATCCAGGGCCAGATCCTCTACGAAGTGCAGAAGCTCTGTAAGGAGACCGGGACGGCGCTCATCTGGATCACGCACGATCTGGCGGTGGTGTCGGGCCTCGCGGATCGGGTGTCGGTGATGTATGCCGGGCGTATCGTCGAGACGGGCAGCACCGCCGACGTCATCGGCCATCCGCAGCATCCGTACACCCACGGGCTGATCGATTCGATCCCGCGTCCCGAGACCCGCGGCGCGCCGCTCGCGCAGATCCCGGGCATGACGCCGTCGCTGCTCAATCTTCCCGAAGGCTGCGCGTTTCGCACGCGTTGCCCGCGCGCCACCGAGGTCTGTACGAAGGATCCGCAGCCCGTGGAAATTCGCCCGGCGCAATGGGTGCGCTGCTGGCATGCCGGGGAGGCCGATTCCAAATGAATGCGCCTGTGAATATGCTTTCCCACCCCACCGGTGCCCCCGGCCATCTGGCCGTCGACAGCCCCGTGCTGGCGTCCGACGCGCCCTTGCTTGCCGCCGCGCCCGACGCCCCGCTGCTGTCGCTGCGTCAAGCCGAACTCAAGTTCTCCCAGCCGCTGGATATCGCCGGACGTATCGCCAATCTGTTCGGCGCCGGATTGCACTCGAGCGTGGTGCATGCGGTTGCCGGCGTCGATCTGGATTTGCAAGCCGGCGAGGTGATCGGCATCGTCGGCGAATCCGGTTGCGGCAAATCGACGCTCGGGCGCATGATCGCCGGCATCCTGTCGCCCACGGCCGGCGAGGTGCATTACCAGGGCATGCCCGTCAAAGCGATGAACGCCACCCAGCGTCGTGCCTACGAGCTCGGCGTGCAGATGATCTTCCAGGATCCCTACGCGTCGCTCAACCCGCGCATGCGCGTGCTCGACATCGTGGGCGAGGCGCCGGTGGCGCACGGCCTGGTGTCGTCGCGCAACAAGGCGGAGTATGTGGCCGGACTGATGCGCCAGGTAGGGCTGGACCCGGCCTATGCACAACGTTACCCGCACCAGTTTTCCGGTGGGCAGCGGCAACGCATCGGCATCGCGCGTGCACTGGCACTCAAGCCCACCGTCATCGTGTGCGACGAGGCCGTGGCGGCGCTGGACGTGTCCATCCAGGCCCAGGTGCTCAATCTGTTTGCGCAACTTCGGCGCGACCTGGGACTGACCTATCTGTTCATCAGTCACAACCTGGGCGTGGTGAGCCATGTGTCCGATCGCGTGGCGATCATGTATCTCGGCCGCATCGTCGAGATCGCCGCCACCGAGACGATTTTCGTCCACGCCAATCACCCCTATACTCAAGCGTTGCTCAAAGAGCTGCCCAGCCTGACGCCGGGCCGGCGCACCTACCAGCCGATCAAGGGCGAACTGCCCTCGCCGCTGGCGCCGCCGTCGGGTTGCACGTTCCATCCCCGTTGCCCGCATGCGATGCCGCGCTGCAAGACCGAGCGCCCGTTGTTGCGCACGATCGCGTCGGGGCATACGAGCGCATGCCACTTGAACGATATGGACGGAGCACCGTAGTCATGCACATCAGCGATTCGCCCTTCGAACCGTTTATCCTCGCCGCGCCGCGCGCGCCGGCGTTGCCGCTCGTGTGCGATTCGCCGCACAGCGGCACCACCTATCCGGCCGATTTCGGATTCGCGTTGGCGCCCGAGCTGCTGCGCACCGGCGAAGACACGCACGTGCACGAGCTGTGGCACACCGTGCCGGATGTGGGCGGCACATTGATTGCCGCGCAGTTTCCGCGCACGTATATCGATCCCAACCGTGAGCCCGACGACATCGACGTCGGCCTGCTCGATGCACCCTGGCCGGGCGACGCCCGGCCGTCCGAGAAAAGCCGCCTGGGTTACGGGCTGATCTGGAAGCGGGCCGGCGGCCAGTTGATCTACGACCGCAAACTCACCGTGGCCGAGGTGCAGCAGCGCATTGCGCGCTATCACGCGCCGTATCATGCGGCGATGGGCAAAGCGATCGAGGCGGCTTACAAGCAGTTTGGCGCGGTGTGGCATTTGAATCTGCACTCGATGCCGGCCGACTCATACGAGGTCCTTGAGATCGACAGCCCGCACCGGTTGGCCGACTTCGTGCTCGGCGATCGCGATGGCACGACCTGCGATCCCGAACTGGTCAATGTGGTGGAACGCACGTTGCGCGCACACGGGCACACCGTGGCACGCAACGATCCCTTCAAAGGGGTGGCATTGATCGCCCGCCTGGGCCGCCCCGCAGAACGCCGCCACAGCCTGCAGATCGAGATCCACCGCGGTCTCTATATGAACGAAACCACTTTCGAAAAAAGCAAAGACTTCGGCACCCTGCAGAATACGTTGACGCACGTATCCGAAGCCGTTGCCGACTACATCCGGAGTTCGCTATGAAAACCCTAGAAGCCATCCAACGCGCGCACGGCGAATTGACCGCCATCCGCCGCGACATTCACGCCCATCCCGAAATCGCTTTTGAAGAAGTTCGCACGTCGGCCCTGGTGGCCGAGCGCCTGCGTGCCATGGGGATCGAGGTGCACACCGGCCTGGGCAAGACCGGCGTGGTGGGCATTCTCAAAGCCGGCACCAGTGGCAAGACGATCGGCATCCGCGCCGATATGGACGCCCTGCCGATGCCCGAGCTCAACCAGTTCGACCACGCCTCGAAGAACGCCGGCCGCATGCACGGCTGTGGCCACGACGGCCACACCACGATGCTGTTGGGCGCGGCCCAATACCTGTCGGCCAATCGCGATTTCGACGGCACCATCGTCTTCATCTTCCAACCCGCCGAGGAAGGCGGCAATGCCGGCGCGCGCGCCATGATGGAAGACGGCTTGTTCGAAAAATTTCCGTGCGATGCCGTCTTCGGCATCCACAACATGCCCGGGATGCCCGCCAATCACTTCGGTTTTCGCACGGGGCCGTCGATGGCCTCGAGCAATCGCTTCGATATCGTGATCAAAGGCACGGGCGGTCACGCCGCGCAGCCCAACAAGTCGGTCGATCCGATCGTGATCGCCGCCGAAATGGTGCTGGCCCTGCAAAGCGTCATCTCGCGTACCCGCGACCCGCTGGACCCCGCCGTGCTCTCGATCACGCAGATCCATGCGGGCGACGCCTATAACGTGATCCCCGGCGAAGTGGTGCTGCGCGGTACGGTGCGCACGTACACGACCACCAACCTGGACCTGATCGAAGACACGATGCGCCGCATCGCCACCACGCTGCCGCAAGTGCATGGCGCCACCGGCGAGCTGGATTTCATCCGCGCCTATCCGCCGCTCATCAACTGGGAAAAGGAAACCGAATTCGCCGCGCAAGTGGCCGAAGAGGCGTTCGGCAAGGAAAACGTGAGCCGCAATATCCCGGCGTTCATGGGTGCCGAGGATTTCTCGTTCTATCTCGAGAAAGTACCGGGCGCCTATCTGTTTCTGGGGAACGGCGATGGCGACCATCGCGAGAAGGCCTACGAGGGCATGGGTCCCTGCCAATTGCACAATTCCAACTACGACTTCAACGATGCGCTGTTGCCCGTGGGCGCCACGTATTGGGTGAAGTTGGTCGAGGCCTATTTGCCTAAGTCGGCTTGAGCTTCGGCTTGAGCTTCGGCTTGAGCTTCGGCTTGGCGGCGGGCGTTCGCATCGCTGATGTCGCTCGGCGGTTTCGGGTATTCGTTCAATGCCCGAAACCGCGCCACCCGCATGACCCACGTCCGAGGAGGCACCGATGCGTATCGAGATGAACATGCGCCACGTCGAAGCCTTTCGCGCGGTGATGATCTCGGGAAGTGTGGTGGGTGCCGCGAAAATGCTCAACGTCACGCAGCCGGGCGTCAGCCGGACGATTGCACTCCTGGAGCTGCGTCTGGGTTATGCGCTCTTTCATCGCAATGGGAGACGGCTGGTCCCCACCTCGGAAGGCGAAGCGCTGTATCGCGAGGTCGAGCATCTCTATGTCGGCATCGATCGGATTACGCAGGTCGCTTACGACATCCGGCATCATCGGGCCGGTGCGCTGCGCCTGGCGACGCTGCCTGCGCTTGCCCAATCGCTCGTGCCTGCCGTGATCGCCAAATTCATGTTGACGCGTCCGCGGGTGCGAATCTTCGTGCAGACGATTCCGTCGAATCAGATCGCCGAGCTCGTGGCCACCCGTCAATTCGATCTGGGCATCGTCGAACTGCCTTTGACGAAATCTGGGGTGCACATCGATCCCCTGCCGTCGGCCCCCGTGGTGGTGCTCCTGCCAGCGGGCCACCGGCTTGTCGACGCCCCCGCGATTTCGCTGGTCGATCTCGCTGAAGAGCGGCTGGTGCTGCTGTCACCGCAAAGCTACTTGCGCTACGAGATCGACAATGCCTTCACCGCTGTGGGCTGCACGCCGGATGTCGTGGCGGAAACCCCCACGTCGCCGATGATCTGTGCGCTGGTGGCCGAGGGCGCGGGGGTCGGCCTCGTCTCGGCATGGACGCCGCTCACGATTGCCGACGCCCGCGTCGTGCAGAAGCCGTTGAAGGAAAATCTGCAATCGCAATATGCCTATCTGCGACCCGAGGGCGCCATGCCCATGGCGCTCGCCGATGAGTTTCAGGCCATGCTGGCCGAGCATATGCTGGCGATGCCTTCGAGCCCCGCATATTAAAGCGCCGCCCGATCGGACTTGCCCGGGTCGATGCCGTATTTCGTTACGCGTATGAACCGCATGGGCGCGCTAACGAGTTAAGAAATTGAAGCGAACTGACAATTTTGTTGCGCCGGCGAAATATTTGCTTTTTTGCATCATCATTACTAATCATTAACGTGGCAAATGCGGCAAAAACACATTTAATGTCGCTCGGACTAATCCGAATGGTGTAAAACACGATTAAGCGTAGTTACTTTTCTGCTCATTTATTACAACTCCACACAGCCGGATGAGCGCCTACGATTTTTTGTGCACTGCAATGCCGAGACAGCGTCACATGAGTCATTCCAGCGATATCGCCAATCTGTACGGTCACTTTGACGGCAATCCTGTCGAATACCAGGAGTCGATGCAACAGAGCGACGCGCTGCACGCCAAATCGCGCTGGCCGCTGCTCGCCGCCACCGTGTTCACCGGCGTCGCGCCGCCGCCCGTGGCCCGCGTGACCGCCGTCGCCGGCGCTGCGGTTGCCGCCGATAGGGTTGCCGCGAACCCCACCGCTCACGCCGACGCCGCGACACCTGCCGACCAACCGAAAGCGCAGTTCGTCGCACCGCGCCGCAAGGTGCTGAGCAGCGCTGCGTTATCGGACTGGGCAGCCACAACGGCCGCGACGGCGCCTTCGGAAGCCGACGTGCGCATCGCGCGTCAGTACGAAACAACGTGATCGTCGTCGCGTTGGTGTCCACGAAGGGCGGCGTTGGCCGCACGACGCTCACGGCCAATCTGGCTGCGGCGTTGCACGCGCAGGGTCGCACCGTATACGCCGTGGAGATGGATCCGCAAAACAGCCTGCAATGGCATCTGGGGTGCGCGCCCGGTAATGTCGACGGTCTGGCGCGTGCCACGATCGCCGGCACCGCCTGGCGCAATGCCACGCGTACGGCTGGCAACGTCACGCTGCTGCCGCACGGCGCATTGGATGAAGTCGATCGGCTGGCCTTCGAGCAGGCGCTCTACGCCCAGCCCGATCTGCTGCAACGGCACCTGCTGGCGCTGGCCGTGCCCGACGACGCCGTCGTGCTGATCGACAGCGCCAGCGGCCCCTCCGTTTACCAGCGCCAGGCGCTGAATGCGGCGGATATCGCGCTGATGGTGATGCTGCCGGACGCGGCGTCCTTCGCCGGCATGACCACCATGACGCAGCAGGTGCAGGCCCATGGCCGCACCGGCGCCAAATTCTTCGATACCGCCGTCATCGTCAACCAGATCGATAACGCCCGCCAGCTCGCCAAGGATGTGGTGCGCGTGTTGCCGGGGGCCCTGGACGACCTGCCCCTGGGCCGCATCCATCGCGACGAGTCGGTGGCCGAGGCCCTGGCCTGCCAGGCCTTCGTAACCGACTACGCGCCCAACTCGATGGCCGCCGCCGATATCGCACTTTGTGCGCAGGCCTTGAGCGCGCGCATCGACGCCGCACAGTTCGCCCAGGACGCGCAGGCATGATCCCGCGTCGCACCGCCTCACCGCAGGCCGCGGCAATGTCGGGATCTTCGCCGGTCACACGCTGGTTGCGATTGTTTGCCAGTCGCGGCGTTCGCATTGCGGCGCTCCTGGTCTCGGCCGTGCTGCTCGGGCTGGCGATCACCGTGCCGCTCGATCTCGAGCAGCAATTCGGCTTTGCCGTCAGCACCTTCGTGGTCGCCCTGATCCTGCGCCGCTTCGCCAACCGGCTGGCGGTGCTGATGATGATCGTGCTGTCGTGTACCGCGTCGTTGCGTTATCTGTACTGGCGCGTCACGGAAACCGTTGCGTTCGAAACCACGGTGGACGCCATTTTCGGCTGGGGCCTGGTCGCCGCCGAACTCTACGCGCTCACCGTGCTTCTGCTGGGCTATCTGCAAACGGCGTGGCCGCTGCAACGTCAGCCGGTGCCCCTGCCCGCCGACAGCCGCACGTGGCCCACGGTCGACGTCTTCATCCCGACGTACAACGAGTCATTGAACGTGGTGCGGCAAAGCGTGTTCGCCGCGCTCACGCTGGACTGGCCTGCCGACAAGGTGCAGGTATTTGTCCTGGACGACGGCCGCCGTCCGGAATTTCGCGCGTTTTGCGAGGAAGTCGGCGCGGGCTACATCACGCGTGAAGACAACCGCCATGCGAAAGCCGGCAACCTGAACTGGGCACTCACGCAAACCGACAGCGAATACGTGGCGATTTTCGATTGCGACCACGTACCCACCCGTTCATTCCTGCAAATCTGCATGGGCTGGTTTCTCAAGGACGCCAAACTGGCGATGCTGCAGACACCGCACTTCTTCTTCTCGCCCGATCCGTTCGAGAAGAACCTGCACACGTTTCGCAAAGTGCCCAACGAAGGCGAGTTGTTCTACGGCCTGGTTCAAGACGGCAACGATCTGTGGAACGCCTCCTTCTTCTGCGGATCGTGCGCCATCCTGCGGCGCAAGCCGCTGCTCGAGATTGGTGGCGTGGCGACCGAAACGGTGACCGAAGATGCGCATACCGCACTCAAGCTGAGCCGCGCCGGCTACGACACGGCTTATCTGGGGCTGCCGCAAGCGGCCGGTCTCGCGACCGAGAGCCTTTCCGCCCACATCGGCCAACGCGTGCGCTGGGCGCGCGGCATGGCGCAGATCTGCCGCATCGACAATCCTTTGCTGGGACGCGGGCTGAACCTGGGTCAGCGGCTGTGCTATCTGAACGCCATGCTGCACTTCTTCTACGGTCTGCCGCGATTGGTGTTTCTGACGGCACCGCTGGCTTACCTGTTTTTCGGCGCGCACGTATTCCAGGCCTCGGCGCTCATGATTACGGTGTATGCGCTGCCGCACATCTTCCACGCCAGCATCACCAATTCGCGAATTCAGGGACGCTTCCGGCATTCGTTCTGGAACGAAGTCTATGAGACGGTCCTGGCCTGGTACATCATGCGGCCGGTCCTGCTGGCGATGATCAACCCGCGCCTGGGCAAGTTCAACGTCACCGCCAAGGGTGGCGTGATCGAGCAGGCCTATTTCGACAAGACGATGGCCAAGCCCTATCTGGTGCTGCTGACACTCAATCTTGCGGGTCTTGCCATCGGCGTCTATCACCTGGTGGCGGGTACCGTCACCCCCGACGTCATGATCACCATCGCCATCAACCTGGGCTGGACGATCTACAACATCATCATCACGAGCGCCAGTGCGGCGGTGGCCGCCGAGTCGTTGCAAATGCGCGGCGATCCGCGCGTTGCCGTGACGCTGCGCGCCATGATCGGGCTGGCCGACGGCAAGACCATTGCGTGCAACACCTCAGACTACTCGCAGACCGGCGTGGGCATCACCTTGCCCGATGGCGTCGACATCCCGCGCGGCACGGCGTTGCATGTGTCGCTCTTTCGCGGCGATGACGAAGGCGTGTTTCCGGCAACCGTGGTGTTCAGCCGCGGCGAACGGCTGGGTCTGCAGTTCGACACGCTATCGGTCAATCAACAAGTGGAGCTCTCCCAGCTGACGTTCGCGCGCGCCGACACCTGGGCCAACAGCTGGGGGCAACGCACGCCGGACAAACCGCTCACCGCTTTGTACGAGATCACCGCGATCGGCATGGGCGGCATGAGCATGCTGCTGCGTCAGACCGTCAAAGCCCTCTTTCCGCGCTGGTCGCGCGGCTACGTGGCCGCGCGCCGCAAACCTGTTATGCCTGCCCCCGAAACGAGACTGCCATCATGACCACCCCCAGCATTCGCGCCCGAGGCCCGAAGCACCGCCGCGCATTGCTCACCGTATTGGCCGCGATGATCGGCGTGTCGAACGTGAGCGGGGTGTGGGCCGCCGCCGCAGCCGACGCCTCGGCAACGACAGCCTCGGCGCCGGCGTCACCCAGCGGCGTTCGCACCTACCGCCTCACGCTCAAGGAGCTGGGCGCGCAGTATCCGCTCAACCTGGCCGGCGTGGATGGCACCAACGGCGTGCCGTTCGGCGTGCGGGCCGACGAGATCGTCACCGCTGCCCGCGTGAGCTTGAATTACGCCTATTCGCCGGCGCTCTTGCCCGACCTGTCGCATATCAATGTGATGGTCAACGGCGAAGTGGCACACAGCATCCCGGTGCCGAAAGAGGACGCGGGCAAATCCCTCAAGACCGATATCGACCTGCCGGTGCGACTGATCACCGACTTCAATCGTCTGAATCTGCAGTTGATCGGTCATTACTCGATGGGATGCGAGGATCCGCTGCATTCGAGCCTGTGGGCCAACGTGGCCAACGACAGCGTGCTTGAGCTGACGGTGGCGCCGCTCAGACTGCAGAACGATCTGGCGCTATTGCCGTTGCCGTTCTTCGATCGCCGCGATGTGCGACCGCTCAACCTGCCGTTCGTGATGGTGGGCCAGCCCGACCACGCGTTGCTCGAAGCTGCCGGCACGTTGTCGTCCTGGTTCGGCGCACTGGCCAGCTATCGCGGGGCGCGCTTTCCGGTCAGCCTGGATGCCTTGCCGGCAACCGGCAACGCCGTCGTGTTGCTCGCGGGCACCGCCACCCTGCCCGGGATGAATCTGCCCGCTGCGCAAGCGCCGACGATTTCGTTGCAGCCGAACCCCAACGATCCGATGGGCAAGCTGCTCGTGATTGCGGGCCGCGACGCCGCGCAGGTGAAGACCGCCGCCGCGGCGCTGGCCCTGGGTACGCAGGCCCTGTCGGGCCAGACGGCCACGATCGTCAAGTTCGACGCCCTGGCGCCGCGCACGCCCTACGATGCGCCCAATTGGGTACGCAGCGACCGCCCGGTGAAATTCGGCGAACTTGCAGCATCGCGCGATCTGAACGTGGCCGGCTACCGGCCCGACATCGTGCGCGTCAATCTGCGCTTGCCGCCCGATCTTTTCGCACTGCGCGACAAAGGCGTGCCGGTCGATCTGAAGTATCGCTATACGCCGCGTCCGAGCAACGATAAATCCACGCTTAACGTGAACGTGAATCGCGACTTCCTGCAGTCGATTCCGCTGAAGTCGGTGGAGCAGCTGGGGGGCTCGGATTCGCTGGTAAGCAAGCTCTTGAGCGACGAAACATTGCCCGCCGACAAGCGCATGCAGATCCCGCTCTTCATGCTGCCGCCGCGCTCGCAGATGCAGCTGCATTACTACTACGACTATCTCAAGCAGGGCGAGTGCCGCGATGTGATCATCGACAATGTGCGCGGTGCCATCGATCCGGATTCGACGATCGATATCTCCGGCTACTCGCACTTCATGGCGATGCCCAATCTGGCGGCGTTCGACCAGGCCGGTTATCCGTTCACGCGCCTGGCCGATCTGTCCGAGACCGCCGTAGTACTGCCGGAGAATCCGACGGCGCGCGACTACAGCGCCTATCTGGCGCTGGTGGGTCGCCTGGGCGAATCGACGGGCTATCCGGCCACGGCCGTGACGGTGACCGGTGCGAACCAGATCGACGCACAACGCGACAAGGATCTGATCGTGATCGGATCCGGCAAGAACCAGCCCCTGCTCACCAAATGGGCCCAATACATGCCGGGCAACATCGAAGGTGTCGACAAACGCTTCGTCATGTCCGACCTGGTGTATCGCCTGTCGGGCTGGGGCAACCCACCCGCTCGGCGCGAGGCCATCACGTTGTCGAGCGATGGTTCCGACGCCATTCTGGCGGGATTCGAATCGCCGCTGCAGCCCGGCCGCAGCGTGGTGGTGGCGGCCGGCAATCGTCCTGAAGGGCTGGACGACGTGGTCAATGCGCTGCTGGTGTCCGAAAACGACGCGCATCGTATCGAAGGCAGTCTGGCCATCATTCGCGGCAAGCAGGTCGATAGCGTCGTCGCCGATCAAACTTACTACGCCGGCAAGCTCGAACCGCTCGAATACGCCGCATGGTACTTCAGCCGCCATCCGGTGATGTTCCTGCTGGCGTGCCTGGCCGGTGCAGCGTTGCTGGCAAGCCTGTTGTTCCTGTCGTTGCGCAAGCGCGCCAAGCGGAGACTGAAGGCGTGACGACGCGCGTGCATCCCTGGCGTGGCGCACTCGGCGCGGCGCGCCGTCTGGCGGCAATGGCGGGGCTGGCGCTCGGCACCGTCGCCGCGCACGCCGCTGCACCGGCGTGCCCCGCCATGCCGTGGCCCCTGTGGCAAGAGTTCGAAGCGCGCTTCATCCAGCCCGACGGCCGCGTGCTCGACGCCAGCACACCGGAAAAACACACCTCGTCGGAGGGCCAGTCGTACGGCATGTTCTTCGCGTTGGTGGCTGACGATCGTGAGCAATTCGATCGCCTCTGGGGATGGACGGTAGACAATCTGTTTGCCGGCGATGCCACCGCCCGCCTGCCCGCCTGGTTCTGGGGTCTGGCCCCCGATGGCACATGGCGCGTGCTCGATGCCAATTCGGCATCCGATGCCGATCTTTGGTTCGTCTATGCCCTTTTGGAAGCCGGCCGCGCCTGGCAACGCCCCGATTACACCGCCGCCGCCAAACGACTGCTCACGCGCATCGAGCAGGAAGAAGTCGTGACCCTGCCGGGCCTGGGGCCCATGCTGCTGCCGGGCAAGGTGGGGTTTGCCACGCCGGAAGGCCAATGGCGCCTGAATGCCAGTTATCTGCCGCTGCCGCTCGTGCGCCGCTTCGCCGCCGAACACCCGCAAGGCCCCTGGCGCGCGATGGCCGACGAGACGGCACGCGTGTATGAAGGCGGCCACGCCACCGGCTTCGTTGCCGACTGGATCGGCTACAAGCGCGACGCCAGTGGCCAGGGCCACTTCTTCACCGATCCGGTCAAGGGCGATATCGGCAGCTACGACGCGATCCGCACCTACATGTGGGCCGGCATGACGCCGAAAAGCGACCCTCAGAGCGCTCGTCTGCTGCAGGCCACGCGCGGCTTGGCGCTGGCGACCGCCCGGAACGGTGAACCGCCCGAGTCCGTCACCATCGCAACGGGTCTGGGGCGCGGTACCACCGATTTCGGATTTTCCGCCGCGGTGCTGCCCTACCTGCACACCACCGGTCAGCACGCCGAGCGCGATCGCCAGCTGGCGCGTGTGATGGCCCGCATGGATCAGGCGCGCGCAGCCGCCGACGGCGCGAACACGCAGGCGCCTTATTACCACTATGTGCTCAGCCTGTTCAGCCTTGGCTGGCTGGATGGCCGCTACCGCTTCGGCGACCGCGGCAGCCTGAACCTCTCCTGGAAGAAAGCATGCTCAAGCGCCACCGCACCCTAGCAGCCGGCCTGCTCGCGCTTTCGGTCGGCCACGCGGCATACGCGCAAGCCGACGCGCTCACGCTTTTGATCGAGCAAGGTCAGTACTGGCAAAAGCAAAGCAACGCCGAACGGGCAACCGAAGCGTGGCAAAAAATCCTGCGCATCGATCCCAATCAACCCGATGCGCTCCTGGGGCTGGGCCAGGTGGCGTTGAGCGCCAATCAGCCTGAACGCGCCGCGCAATATCTGACCCAACTGCGCACCACCGCGCCGGATGCGCCGCAAACGATACGACTACAGCAGGCCATCGCGCTCAGCCAGGGCGACGGCAAGCAGAAGCTCTCCGAAGCACGCCTGGCTGCCCAGGCGGGTGAACTGGACCGGGCGGTCGACGGCTACCGGGCCGCCCTCACCGGTATCGCCGCGCCTCAAGGCCAGGTTGCGCTGGAGTACTACGAACGCCTCGCCTATCAACCGGCAAATCGCGCCGAAGCCATCGCCGGTCTGGAACGGCTCGCGCGCGATGCACCAGCCGACATGGAAGTACAACTCGCCTATGCGCAGGCCCTCACGCTCAACCCGGCAACGCGTGTGAGCGGCATCGAACGACTGCAAAAGCTGTCGCAACGGCCGGACATCGGCGGCGCCGCACGCGAACGCTGGCGCGCGGGTTTGACCTTCTTCGGCGAGGCCCCGCCGACCTCCACCGCACCCTTGTTTCAGGCGTATCTCGCGGCACAGCCCGATGACGAGGACATCAAGAAACTCGCTGCCAATATCGGCAAGGCGACCGCTGCCGGCGGCGCTGCGGCGCCTGCGGCAGATCCGGTGCGCCTGCGCACGGCTGCCGGCTTCCGCGCGCTCGATCGCGCCGACCTGACAGCGGCCGAAGCCGAATTCGGTGCGGCTTTGCGGGCGCGTCCCAACGACGCCGAAGCCTTGGGAGGGCTGGGCATTTTGCGGCTGCGTCAGGAAAGCTTTGCCGAAGCCCGCGCGTTGCTCACCCGGGCCACTGCGCAAGGCGGCGGCGCCCGCTGGCGCAACGCGCTCGACAGCGCCACATACTGGACGCTCTACAACCAGGCCGCCACCGCGCGAGCGGCTGGCGACACCGCCTCGGCGCAAAGCCTGCTGCGCCAGGCATTGAGCCTGGATGCCGAAAGCGCGGCGGCGCAGAATGCCATGGCCGAACTGCAGGCGGCATCGGGCCGCCTGGATCTGGCGCAGGCGATCTACGAACGCGTGCTCAGCCGCCATCCAAACGATGCCCAAGCCGTGCGCGGGCTGGCCGGGGCGTTGGCCGAAAGCGGCCAGGCCGCACAGGCGCAGATGTTCGTCGAGGGGCTCAGTGCCTCGCAGCGTGCCGCGCAGGGCGATGGATCGCAGTTGAAGGCGACCGTCTCGGGCGGTGCCGCCCGCGCTGCTTTGCAACGGGGCGATGTGGATGCCGCGCAGGGTGCCTTGCAGCAAGCCGTGCGCGACGATCCCCTCAATCCCTGGCTGAATGCCGAATTGGCGCGGGTGTATCTGAAGCGCGGCAACACCGCGGAAGCGCGCCGCGTGATGGGTGCGCTCACCACGCGCAGCGGTCAACCGCAAAGCCTGTACGCCAGCGCGGTGATCGCCGCCGAAGCCGGCGACCCACGCGGTGCGCTGGCAACGCTGGGCACCATTGCCCCTGGCGATCGGACGCCCGACATGGCGCAGTTCGAAAAGCGCGTGTGGGTGCGCTCGCAGGCCGAACTGGCATCGCGCATGAGTCAGTCGGGCCGCCGGCTCGAAGCCATACGGCTGTTGGGTGAAGCCCTGCCTTACGCCAGCCAGGATCCCGAGATGCTGGGCGCGGTGGCCAGCGCCTACGTGGATGTGGGTGACACGCCGCGCGCCTTGAGTCTGCTGCGCGGCGCGATGGGCACGCAACCCACGCCCGCCCTCAGGCTCCAGTATGCACAGGTGTTGCTCAAGGCAGGACAGGACGTCGAGCTCGTCAACGTCTTGCGCGATCTGCAGGCGCAACCGCTCGGCCGTGCGGATCAGGTTGCCTACGACGATCTGCGTGCCCGTTATGTGATCCGCCAGGCCGACGCGCTGCGTGAGCGCGGTGATCTCGTCGCCGCCTATGACACGCTTGCCCCCGTGCTGGCCGAGAAACCGGAAGACGTGGGCGCGGTGGGCGCACTGGCCCGCATGTATGCCGCAGCCGGCGACTACCCGCAAGCCCTCGATCTGTACAAGCAACTGCAAGCGCGCAATGCCGACAGCCTGGACGTGCAACTTGGCGCCGCGCAAATGGCCACGCAGCTGAAAGACTACGCCTATGCCGAGCACGCCATCGATCGTGCACTCGGCATTGCGCCGCGCAACGCCGATGTGTTGACCGCCGCTGCTCGCCTGTATCGCGATCAAGGCAAAACCGGTAAAGCCGCGGACTTCTTCAAACAGGCCCTGGCCGCGCGCGGCGGCAACGGTGCGACGGGACCGCTGACGGCCGCTGCGGGCAAATCCGCCAACCCATTCGTCGGCCTGCCCGGGCAGCGCGCGCAAGCCGTCGCCGCGGCGGGCGCGGCGCCGGTGCCGGTGCCTGCGGCGTTCGCGCCGCGCGCAGCCGGCGGCTATCTGCCGCCGCCGGTGGCGGCGACGCCGCCCGCGGCCCGTTACGCCGCGCCGGGTGCCTTGGGGGCAGCAGCGCCGCAATATGCCGCCGTCCCGCCCTATGGTGCCGCGGCGGGCCAGCCCGGCGCGTACGGCGGTGTGCCGCCCTACGTTGGCGCACCGGTGGCCGCAGGTTACGGCGACGCCGCTTATCCCGCGCCCGGCTACGGCGCACAGCCCGCGATGAGCAACCCGGCGGGCGGCAACGCACCGCTCTCGATCCAAGACGAACTCAATCAACTGCTCGCGCTGCGCAGTCCCACGGCACAAGGCGGCGTGCTCGTGCGTCAGCGCAAGGGCGAGAAAGGCACCAGCAATCTGGTCGACGTTCAAACGCCGGCCACTGTGCGCTATCCCGCCGGCGACGGCATGCTTACCGTCACGGTCACCCCCACCACGTTGAACGCGGGCCGGGTGAGCAATACGGACAACGCTGCCGCGCGTTTCGGCGGCGGGCCGCAAGCCAGCCTGGCACAACCCAATGGCGACCCCGGCAAGCAACGCGATTCGGGCGTTGGCCTGTCGGTGGGCTACGAGAAAGGCAACCTCGCCGCCGACATCGGCTCCACACCCATCGGCTTCCGTTATCCCACTGTGGTGGGCGGCGTGAAAGTCACGGGCGCGGTCGGCGATGTGGCCGGATTGTCGTATCAAGCCGAGGTGTCGCGCCGGGCCGTCACCGATAGCGTGCTGTCGTTCGCGGGTGCGCGCGACAACCGCACGGGCCAAAGCTGGGGCGGTGTCACCGCGAATGGCGCGCGCGTGCAACTGGTTCAGGATTACGGCGATGCGGGTGTCTACGGTTATGGTTCGTTCCACAGTCTGGTGGGCCATAACGTCGAGTCGAACACCCGTGCCGGCGCCGGGGTCGGCGTCTATACCCATCTGCTGCGCGAGTCGGATCGCCAGCTGACCACGGGCGTCAACCTCACGGCCACGGGCTACGACAAGAACCTGCGCTATTTCACCTATGGGCATGGCGGCTATTTCAGCCCGCAGGAATTCTATGCCTTGAGCGTGCCGGTGAGCTGGTCGCAACGCGGCGATCGCTTCAGCTATCTGCTCAAGGGCAGTCTGGGCGTGCAGCGTTTCAAGGAAGACAGTGCCGCCTATTTTCCCGGCAGCAGCGGCCTGCAGGCGGCGTCGGGCGATGCGCGCTACGACGGTCAATCCAAGACGGGGCTGGGCTACAACGTCGCCGCCGCAGGCGAGTACCGCATCAGCCCGCGCCTCTCGCTCGGTGGCGCGCTGTCGATGGACAACGCATCCGACTACCGCCAGTGGATCGGCGGCCTCTACGCCCGCTATACCTTCGAAACCATTACCGGACCGCTGGCGCTGCCGATCGAGCCGTTCCGCTCGCCCTACGGTCCCTGATTCTTCCTTATCCCGGAGACTTATATGATCACTTCCGTGCTCGCAGGTCTGACGATTCTGATCGTCGGCGACAGCCACATGACGACGCCCAGCTACCTCATCACCACGCTGCAGGACGGCCTCGTCGCCCAAGGCGCAAAGGTGCATTCGCTTGGCATCTGCGGCGCGAACGCCGGCGACTGGACCAAAGTCACGCCCGGTACCTGCGGCGGGGCGGAGCGCACCGGTAGCGAAGCCGTCAAGATGCTCGGCACCGCACCGGCCACGCGCCCCATCAAGGAACTCATTGCCGCCGACAAACCCGATCTCGTGATCGTGGTGCAAGGCGACACCATGGCCGCGTACGACAAGCCCGATTTTCCAAAGACCTGGGCATGGCAGCAGGTGACGGCGCTCACCAAGGACATCGCGTCCACCAAAACGGCCTGCGCCTGGATCGGACCGGCGTGGGGCACCGAAGGCGGCAAGTTCGGCAAAACGTTTGCTCGTGTGAAGCTCATGTCCAGCTTCCTCTCCGCCAACGTCGGCCCGTGCACTTATATCGATTCGTTGACCTTTTCCAAGCCGGGCGAATGGGCCACGCTGGACGGCCAGCACTTCACCGCCCAAGGCTACAAACAATGGGGCGCCGCCATCACCAACGCGCTGGTGCAAACGCCGGCGATTGCGGGATTGAAGAAATGACGCACACCGTTTTCCTGCGCACGCTGTTGAGCCGCGCCAGTGTTGCACTGCTGCTGGTGGGCGCCACCGCACACAGCGCCGAAACGCAGCTCTACGAAACCGGTCCTTCCGAAGACGCCTCATTTGTGCGATTCGTGAACGGCACGGCGCAACCGGTCGCCCTGGCGGCCAACGGCAAGCAGGCCACCGTCACGCTGGACGCCGTCAAACCGGCGACCGACTACATCCCGGTCAAAGCCAACAGCGCCATCTCCGGCACGCTCACGCAGTCGTCCAGCCCCGCGGCCAACGTCAACCTGACGGTCGCCCCGGGTGCATTCGCAACCGTGATCGCATTGAACCAGGCAGGCGCATTGAGCACGTTGATCGTCAGCGAAACGCCCGATGATTTCAACAGCATGAAGGCGTCGCTGGCGTTTTATGCGGCCGATGCCAGTTGCACGAACGCCGGTTTGAACGCCGCCGGCCGCGATGTGGCGATCTTCTCGCAAGTCGAACAAGGCAGCTTGAAACGCCGCAGCATCAACCCGGTCAAGCTTGCCGTGCAGCTTATCTGCGGCGGTCAGCCGCGCGGGCTGGCCCTCGACCTCGGCGAACTCGAAGCCGGCCAACGCTATAGCGTGTTCGCCGTGCCCGCTGCAGAAGGCTCGCGCCTGCTCCTCGCTCCCGACACGCTGGCACGCTGACCGCGTCCGCTCGATCACCGCAACCCGAAAGCAGCCCCATGGTCTTCGCGTCCCTCGAGTTTCTGACGCTGTTCCTGCCGACGTTCCTGATCCTTTACGTGCTGGTGGGCAAACGCCTGCGCAATGCCACGCTGCTGCTCTGCAGCTGGGTGTTCTACGGCTGGTGGAGCCCGCTCTTTCTGTTGCTCTTCATCGCCATCACGATCCTGGGCTGGGGCGGCGGCATCGCCATCGACCGGGCGGGCACCGATCGCCGGCGCGGGGTCGTGCTCACGGTGCTGATCGTCGTCAGCCTGGGCATCCTGTGCTGGTACAAGTACGCCAACATCGTGGTCGAGACGTTCAACAGCGCGCGCGTGTATGCCGGCGCCATGCCGCTCGATTGGCAGCGTGTCGTATTGCCGATCGGCCTGTCCTTCATCATCCTGCAATCGATTTCGTACCTGATCGACGTGCAGCGCCGCACGGTGCCGGCCGACTACAGCTTCATTAACTTCGGGGCGTATCAGGCGATGTTCGTGCACTTGATCGCCGGCCCCATCATCCGCTACGACTGGGTCAAGCGCGAGCTGGTCTCGCGCGCCGTCGACTGGACCAACTTCTCGCTGGGCGCGCGGCGCTTCATGATCGGCATGAGCATGAAAGTGCTGATCGCCGATACGCTGGCGCCGATCGTGGACATCGCCTTCGCCTTGCCGCAGCCCTCGCTTGCCGATGCGTGGCTGGGCTGCCTGGGCTACACGCTGCAGCTGTTTTTCGACTTTGCTGGCTATAGCGCTATGGCAATCGGACTGGGGCTGATGCTGGGGTTCCACTTCCCCGAAAACTTCATGCATCCCTATCTCGCCCGCAGCATGCAGGACTTTTGGCGGCGCTGGCATTTGTCGCTCTCCACCTGGTTGCGCGATTACCTGTATATCCCGCTGGGCGGCAATCGCGGCGGCGCCTTCAATACCTATCGCAATCTGCTGCTCACCATGGGCATCGCCGGCCTGTGGCACGGCGGCGATAGCTGGAACTTCCTGCTGTGGGGCATCGCGCATGGCATCGCGCTCTGCGTGGAGCGCTTGTGGACCCGCCAAGGCCTGCCCGATCTGCCGCGCCCGCTCGCTCATGTCGCCACACTGCTTTTCGTGATGCTGGCCTGGACCTTGTTTCGCGCGCATACGCTCGACGCAGCCCTCACGATGTATGCCGGGCAGTTCGGCCTGCACGGCATCGCGCTGGGGGATGCGCTGCAGCTTGCGATGCGGCCGGCGCAATGGATGACGATCCTGCTCGGCATCGCCTGCTGCGCAGCACCTGCCCTCGGCCCGTACTGCCTGCGCCGAGGCGGCGCCTGGGCCCAGGCCGTGGCGCTCGTGTGGCCCATCCCCGCCTTCCTGCTCGCCTTCGCGCTGATTGCCAGCCGCGGCGCCGTCCCCTTCCTGTATTTCCAGTTCTGATGACGCGCCCCCCAGACGACCCCACCTCCGCCACGGTCGCTCACGCGCCCCGCATCGTGCGCGCACTGCCCGGCGCGGTCTTCATGCTGCTCCTGATGGGCAGCCTGGCCACCACCCTGTGGGCCACGTGGCGCGGCCATCTCGACCTGTTCCCGCAGGGCGTTTCCATGCCGACGTTCATGGATGGCCGCGTGATGCAGAAGATGGCGGATGCGCTCGGCCATGCGCCGCTGCCTGCCGAATCGGCGAAGCTCGAACGCGGCTTCAGCTGGCGCGCCATCGGCGACCTCGGTCCGCGCGTGCGCCAGGGTTGCCCGGGCTGGCTGTTTCTCGCCGATGAACTGCGGCCCTACCCGCACGCCGGCCGCGATGCCGATGCGCGCATTCAGGACGTCTTGGCCGTCAAGCGCGAACTCGCGCAGCGCAGGATCAATCTGCTGGTCGTGGTCGTGCCGGACAAGGCGCGTATCGAAGCGGCGCAGCTTTGCGGCATCTCGCGCCCGTCATCGTTTGCGTATCGCGTGAAGAACTGGACGGCGGCGCTCGCGCATGCCGGCATCGATACCCTCGATCTGACGCCCGCGCTGGCCGCCGTGCAAAACGACGCGCAAGGCATGCGCGGCTTTCTGCGCACCGATACGCACTGGAACGAAACCGGTGCGGCCGTGGCGGCAGCCGAGATCGCCAGGCGCGTGAACAGTCGCGGCATCAGCGTCACTCCACGCGTGGATTACGCGACCGCCACCACGCAAGCTGCGCGGCCGGGCGATCTCGTACGCCTGGCGGGCATCGACTGGCTGGCCCCGCAGCATCAACCGCAGCCGGAAGTGGCCGCCAATACGGTATTCAGGAAACGAGACGCGGCGCAGTCTGTGGCACCAGACGTTGCGGCCGGCACGCCAGCATCGCCGGTGGAATCGACGCCATCGGCATCTGCAACCTCATCGTCGTCGGGCACATCGCGTGACGCCGCCGACGATCTGTTCGGCGACGACAACCTCCCCACCGTTGCGCTGATCGGCACCTCGTTCTCGCGCACGTCGAACTTCGTCGGTTTCATCGAACGCGATCTGCATACCCGGATCGGCAATTTCGCCAAAGACGGCGGCGACTTCGAAGGGGCGGCACGCGACTATTTCGGCGGACCGGCATTCAAGGAAACACCCCCGAAACTCGTCATCTGGGAAATTCCGGAACGCGTGATCCAGGCGCCGCGCGACGGTCTGCCGGTGTGGACCACAAGCAAGAAGACGAGCGGCGCGCAATAACGCCGACGTCGCTCGACAGCGCCGCCAGCAGCAGCTTACCGCCTCCGGCCGGCGACGCGCCGCGTGATTCAATGTGCCCCTGCGGCATCTTATGCTCGTGTTGCATTGCGCGCGATCCTCTCGCTGATAAAGAGTCGCCAGCGTGATGAGGGCACGTGACACGCGCACTAAAATGCGGAGTCTTGATGAAGAATCAGACGTTGAAATTGTTCGTCATGACGGCGTCAATAAATGACGGTAAGGCAAGCGAATCGAGATACGTGAGTCAAGCTCAAAAGCGTTGAAATTGCGTCGCACCGGACATTCCATGAATAAGACTTTTGCCCTACTCTTATGCGCGCTCTGCCCCGCACTCTCGGCGGCGGCATATCGACCGACGCCTACCGAAACGGCCGTGCTCGACGCGGTGCTGCGGGATGAGTTGCGCGCATTCTCCGAAGGTAACGACGGCCTGATCGGCGCACGGCTCGGCGTATCCGCCGTGCGTGCGGAGGATGTGGCGCACGCCTACGCCGCAGGAAAAATCCCCAACGAATCGGCGGTAGTGGAAAAAGCGGTACTGCTGTCCGGGCAGGTGATGGCGGTATCCGGCGATGTTTGGCGCGGTGCATCGATCGCATTCGCCACCACGCATGCAATCGCGGTAAACGCCGTACTTGACAAGGGTTTAACCGCTGGCGAAACCGCCATTCGTGCGGGCAATCCGCAAGCCCTGGTCTGCAATCAGATGACCGTGATCGACGCCGTACCCACCTTCCAACGATGCCAGCCGGCGATCGCCGCTGCAGCGCCCGTCGTTGCGGCGCTCGAGAGCGATATCGCCAGTTTCTATCGCGGCGCACCCACGGAGGAGCGGGTGTCCATCCTGGCGATCAACGCCGCGCTATACGCCAGTATGCTGCCCATGGATCACGGGTGCCCGGACGACATCGATCGCTGCCGGCAGGCGATTCGATCCATCCCCAATTCGCCGCTGCGCCAACGCGTTCTTGTACTGACGATGCAACGCTTTCGCGCAGCCGGCGTAGACCTCAGTGCCTATGACGCAATCCGTCAGCCTGGCGCGCCAGCGTCCACCCATTGAAAACGATTGTCGCCATCCCTAAGCCTTGCGACAAAAAGCCCCTGATCTTCACCGCCGCGACCTGCGCGCACCGTGAACGTCAGGGGCCATGCCCTGCATTGCTTCAAACCGTCATTTCAAATCGGCTTGGCCAACTGCTCCAGGATTGCAGGGTTTTCGAGCGTGGAGATGTCTTGCGTGACTTCTTCGCCCTTGGCCACCACGCGCAACAAGCGGCGCATGATCTTGCCCGAACGTGTTTTCGGCAAGTTATCGCCAAAACGGATGTCCTTGGGCTTGGCGATCGGGCCGATCTCCTTACCCACCCAGTCGCGCAACGTCTTGGCAATGGCCAGCGCTTCTTCGCCTTCGGGACGCGCGCCCTTCAGCACCACGAAGGCGACCACAGCTTCGCCGGTGGTGTCGTCGGGACGGCCCACCACCGCGGCCTCTGCCACCAACTCATGCGACACCAGCGCCGACTCCACTTCCATCGTGCCCAGGCGATGCCCCGACACGTTGAGCACGTCGTCGATACGGCCCATGATCCAGAAGTAGCCGTCGCTGTCGCGCTGCGCACCGTCGCCCGCCAGGTAATAGCCTTTGAGTTCGGGCGGGAAATAGCTGCTCTTGAAGCGCTCGGGGTCGCCCCAGATGTTGCGGATCATGCCGGGCCACGGGCGCTTCACCACCAAGAACCCGCCATTGCCCTGCTCCACGTCGCCCCCGGCTTCGTCCACGATCGCGGCGGCAATGCCCGGCAGGGGCAACGTGCACGAACCCGGCTTCATCGGCGTGGCGCCCGGCAACGGCGTGATCATGTGGCCACCGGTCTCGGTCTGCCACCACGTATCCACGATCGGGCAGCGCTCGCGGCCGACCTCCTTGTAGTACCACATCCACGCTTCGGGATTGATGGGCTCGCCCACGGTGCCCAGGATGCGCAAGCTGCTCAGGTCGAAGTGCTTGGGATGCATGTCGGGATTGGTGTCGGCCGCTTTCACCAACGACCGGATCGCGGTCGGCGCTGTATAAAACGTGGTCACTTTATGGCGATCGATCATCTCCCAGAATCGGCCCGCGTTGGGATAGGTCGGCACCCCTTCGAACACGACTTGCGTCAACCCGGCAGCCAGCGGGCCGTAGGTGATGTACGTATGACCCGTGATCCAACCCACATCGGCCGTGCACCAATACACGTCGCTATCTTTGGCGTCGAACGTCCACTTCACGGTGAGCAACGCCCACAGCAGATATCCGGCGGACGCATGTTGCACGCCCTTCGGCTTGCCCGTGGAGCCCGATGTGTAAAGGATGAACAGCGGATGCTCGGCATCAACAGCTACCGGCTCGCACGTATCGGCCTGGTTGGCTTCCACGTCGTGCATCCAGACATCGCGTGCGTCGTCCCAATTGACTTTGCCGCCGGTACGGCGGTACACGATCGTTTTCTTGACGGCCTCGCAGCCGCCCATCTTGAACGCATCTTCAACAGCAGGTTTGAGCGGAATCGTCTTGCCGCCGCGCACCTGCTCATCGGCGGTAATGACGAGGGTCGCGCCCACGTCGACGATGCGCTCCTGCAAGCTTTTCGCCGAGAATCCCCCGAACACCACCGAGTGCGTGATACCCAAACGCGCGCAGGCTTGCATGGCCACCACGGCTTCCACCGACATCGGCATGTAGATGATGGCGCGATCGCCTTTTTTGTAGCCCAGCGCCTTGATGCCGTTGGCGAACCGGCACACGCGCGTCAGCAATTCGGCGTAACTGACGTGCGTGACCTTGGCATCGTCGCTTTCGAAAATCAGCGCGGTCTTCTCGCCCTTGCCCGCCGCCACATGCTTGTCCAGACAATTGGCCGACACATTGAGCTGACCATCGTCGAACCACTTGTAGAACGGCGCGTCCGATTCGTCGAGCACACGCGTGAAGGGTTTCAACCACTCGAGCTGTTCATTCGCCTGCTTGCGCCAGAAACCGTCGAAGTCGTCTTCGATGGCCTTGCACAAGGTGCGGTACGCGTCGAGACCCGAAATCGTTGCGGCATCCACCAGCGCTTTAGGCGGTTGGAATACACGGGTTTCATGCATGACGGACTGAATGGCATTGGACATGGGGTCTCCTATTGGTTTCCATCCGCGCAAGCGGTGCACCGTGAAGGCCACCGTATCGCCAGGCTCTTACTGACACCTTACGCAGACGCTATCTCGACCAACAGAATACCAGCCCTGCCCGGCAAAAAACCGCCACTCAACCGGGTTCATGTGACCGGGTCTGTCCGCTTCGTATAAAAGCCCACGGCCTCGTTGGGATCCCGGGTGCGGGCGAAGGGCGGCAAGCCGCGCCACAGCCGTTTGCCGTAGGGCTTGTCGACCAGCCGGGTGTCGCCCACCACCAGCACGCCCCAGTCTTCGATCGTGCGGATCAAGCGCCCCGCGCCCTGCTTGAGCGAGATGGCGGCATCCGGCAATTGAAACTCCGCAAACGGATTTCCGCCGCGCTCCCGACAGGCACGCAACCGCGCTTCGATCACCGGATCGTCGGGCGGTGCGAACGGCAGTTTGTCGATCGCCACCAAAGTGAGCAGCGTGCCCGGCAGATCGATCCCCTCCCAGAAACTCGCACTGCCCACCAGCACCGGATGCTCGAGCGTACGAAACCGATCGAGCAGATCGCGACGTGTGGCATCGCCCTGCTTGAGCAGGGGCCACTCGACGCCGTCCCGGTCGAACGCATCCTCGAACAGGGTGGCGAAACGGTCGACCGCGCGCAGCGTCGTGCACAGGATCAGGGCACCGCCCGGGCTGGCATGCAGCATCGGCATCAGCACCTCGACGAATCGCTCGGCGAATTGCGGCGAATGCGGCTCGGGCAATCCGCGCGGCACATACAGCAGCCCCTGGGTGGCGTAATCGAACGGCGAGGCCCACTGGCCCGTGCGTGCGCCGGAAAGACCCAACTGACGTGTGAAGTGTCCGAAGTCGCCCGCCACCGACAGCGTGGCCGACGTCAGAATCCACGATTGATCGGAGCGGCGGAAGCGCGAGAACGCGCGCGCGACCGACAACGGCGCGGCATGCAAACGAATGTGATGCGCGCCAAGTTCGACCCAACGCACCGCGGGTCCGGTCCAATTGGCCCAGGACGACTTCGGCGCAGCCGCCCCGGACACGCCCGGCGCCACAAACCGCGCATCGGCGGCCTTGGCATCGGCCGGCGTCTGCCCCCACCCGGCGCCCGGCACCTTGCCATCCAGCGCATCGGCAAGTTGCTGAACACCATCTTCATGCTCGGCGTCGTCCTCTTCGGCCAGCATGGCCGCCTGGCCGCGGGCGGGTTCGCTCCAGCGCTTCAGGCGTACCATCAGATCGGCGCCGGCGCGGGCGGCGGCGGTCAGGTCGGGATGCTTTTCCGCCACCACGCTCAGGGCCTGCACCACGGTTTCGAGCGTGTTGCGCAGCGTCTCGAGTGCTTCGTCGAACGCTTCAGGCTCGGGCATCGCTTCAAACGTCGCCTTGCGTCCAGGCATGCCTTCCAGCGGCGCACAGGCCAGCCGCAGTTCGCGCGTAGCCTGCTCGACGCGCCGATTGGCGTCGCTCCAGTTGGTGACTTCGCGCGCATGGGCCAAGCCCGCCACTTCAAGCATGCGGCCGAAGTCGAGCAACTGATGTGTGGACACGCTGCTGCCCAGAAAGCGCGTGGCCGTGTCGGGCAGCTGATGGGCTTCGTCGAAAATCACGGTATCGGCTTGCGGCAGCAGATCGGTGATGCCTTCTTCGCGCAGCATCAGGTCGGCCATGAACAACGCATGATTGACCACGACGATGTCGGCTTCCTGCGCTTGCCGCCGTGCCTTGACCACAAAGCAATCGCGGATGTGCGGGCACTCCTGGCCCAGACAATTCTCACGCGTGGAGGTCACGCGCTGCCAGATGTCGGCATCTTCCGGCACCTGACCCAGATCGGCGCGATCGCCCGTCTGGGTTTGCTTGGCAAACAGCTGGATCTTGCGCAACTGCCCGACTTCGCTGCGCGACTTCAGCGCGCGTTCGTCTTCGCCCAGGCGTTCGAGATGGTAATGGCAGAGATAGTTGCCGCGGCCCTTGAGCAACGCGGCCGTTACCGGCATGGACAGCGCTTTGCGCACACGCGGCAGATCGCGGCTGAAGAGCTGATCCTGCAAGGTGCGCGTGCCGGTGGAAATCAGGACCTTGCCGCCGCTGGCGAATGCAGGGATCAGATACGCCCACGTCTTGCCGATGCCGGTGCCGGCTTCGGCCACGAGCGTGCCGCGCTTGCGGATGGTTTCGTCGATGGCCTGGGCCAGTTCGATCTGCGCCGCGCGCGGCCGGTACCCGGGCAGCGCCGCAAGCGGGCCCTCCTCGGAAAAGAATTCGGAAATATCGACGTCGAACATGCGCGCAACAGGGCCAGGACAAGGGCGCATCATACTCGTTGGGTGAGCGCGGGCTGTGACCGCAATGTCGCACTGTGACCAAATGTGCCGCCCTGCGCCAGGCGGAAAGCAACGGCGGGTATGGCACAATCCGGCCCTTGTTCGACGTTCGCCGCCTGACGAGATGACCCAGATTACCGCTACCACCACCGCAGCCGAAGACACCGCCCGCATTCTTGCCCAGCTCGCTACCGAGTTGGGCGCGCGGCCCTCGCAATTGGCCTCCGCCATCGAACTGCTGGATGGCGGTGCGACCGTGCCGTTTATCGCCCGCTACCGCAAGGAAGCCACGGGCGGTCTGGACGACACCGTGCTGCGTAACCTCGAAGTGCGTCTGGGCTATCTGCGCGACCTCGAAGGCCGCCGCGCGGCGATTCTCGAATCCGTGCTGCAGCAAGGCAAGCTCACGCCCGAGCTGCAGAAAGAACTCAAGTCCGCCGATACCAAACAGCGGCTCGAAGACTTGTATGCCCCGTACAAGCCCAAGCGCCGTACGCGCGCCCAGATCGCGCGCGAAGCGGGTCTGGAGCCGCTCGCCGACGCCATCCTGGCCGACCCGGCCTGCGATCCGGCCGCACTGGCCGAAGGCTATCTGAACGCCGAAGCCTCGATCGCCGACGCCAAGACGGCGCTGGACGGCGCCCGCGATATCCTGGCGGAACGCTTCGCCGAGAACGCCGACCTGCTGACGCATATGCGCGAGCATCTGTGGTCGACCGGCCTGATCTATTCCAAGATGGCAGACGGCAAGGAACACGAAGGCGCGAACTTCCGCGACTGGTTTGATTTCAACGAACCGTTGCGCACCCTGCCCTCGCATCGCATCCTGGCGCTGCTGCGCGGCCGCCAGCAAGGCGTGCTCGAACTGCGCATGGGTCTGGAAGCCGAACTCGAAGCGCAAACGCCGCATCCGTGCGTGGCACGCGTCGCTGACTTTCTCAAGTTCGGATCGAAACCGTTCGCCCTGGATGCCTCGCCGCGCGATCGCTGGATGGGGGAGGTGTGCCGGTGGACGTGGCGTGTCAAACTCTTGACGACGTTCGAGTCGGAAGTCATCGCGCGTTTGCGTGACGATGCCGAAGCCGAAGCGATCCGCGTGTTTGCAGCCAACCTCAAGGATCTGCTGCTTGCCGCCCCTGCCGGGCCGAGAGCCGTGCTGGGCCTCGATCCCGGCATTCGCACCGGTGTGAAGGTCGCGGCCATCGACCGCACGGGCAAGGTGGTCGACACCGCCACGGTGTACCCGTTCGAGCCGCGTCGCGATCGCGAAGGCGCCATCAAGGTCATCGCCGCACTCGCCGCCCGGCACAATATCGAACTGGTCGCCATCGGCAACGGCACCGCCTCGCGCGAAACCGAGAAGCTGGTGGGCGATCTGATGAGCCAGTTCCCCGAGATGCCGCTCACCAAGGTCGTCGTGTCCGAAGCCGGTGCGTCGGTCTATTCCGCCTCCGAAATCGCAGCCCAGGAGTTTCCGGATCTGGACGTCACGCTGCGTGGCGCCGTCTCGATCGCGCGCCGGCTGCAAGATCCGCTGGCCGAACTGGTCAAGATCGATCCCAAGGCGATCGGCGTGGGCCAGTACCAGCACGATCTCAACCAGCGCGAGCTGGCACGATCGCTGGACGCCACGGTGGAAGACTGCGTGAACGCCGTGGGCGTGGACGTCAACACCGCATCGGCAGCGCTGCTTGCGCGCGTCTCGGGCTTGAACAGCCTGCTCGCGCGCAACATCGTGGCCTGGCGCGATGAAAACGGCGCCTTCCCCACGCGCGACATGCTGCGCAAGGTGCCTCGCTTCGGCGACAAGGCATTCGAGCAAGCCGCCGGCTTCCTGCGCATTCCCAATGGCGACAATCCGCTCGACGCGTCTTCCGTGCACCCGGAAGCCTATCCGGTGGTTCAACGCATCGTGGCGCGCATCAAGGCCGACGTGCAGACCATCATCGGTCAGCGCGAAGCCCTCAAAGGCGTGTCGCCGTCAGAGTTCACCGACGAGCGTTTCGGCTTGCCCACGGTGCGAGACATCTTCGCCGAACTTGAAAAGCCCGGCCGCGATCCGCGTCCGGAGTTCAAGACAGCGACCTTCAAGGAAGGCGTGGAATCGCTCAACGACCTCCACGTCGGCATGATCCTTGAAGGCGTGGTCACCAACGTCGCCAACTTCGGCGCATTCGTCGATATCGGCGTGCACCAGGACGGTCTGGTCCACATCTCGGCGCTGGCTGAGAAGTTCGTCAAGGATCCTCGCGATGTGGTGCGCGTCGGGCAAACAGTCAACGTGAAAGTGATCGAAGTGGATGTGGCGCGCAAGCGCGTTGCACTCACCATGCGCTTAAACGACACGGCCGCACCCGTTCGCCGCAGCGCCGATGGCGCCCCGCCCCCTCGCGGTGGCAATGGCGGTGGCGGCCGCCGTCCGCAGGGACAGCAGGCACAGGCCTCCAAAAGTGATGGCGCGATGGCTGGCGCATTGGCGCAGGCGTTTGCCAAGCTGAAGAAGTAAGCCGCGCCGTCAAGACCCGCATGAAAAAACCCGCTTCCGGACCGAAGCGGGTTTTTCTTTGGCAGTCCGATTCGCCGGTGACCGGCACCGTCACCGATTGACTGTCACCGATTGGCTGTCACCCATTGGCAGACTCATTGATCGCCACCGTCACCGAACGGCACATTCACCGATCAGCAGGATCAGCGATCGGCCCAATCACCGACCCGCCTAGCCATCGACCGGCCCAATCAACGGGAAGGTTGGCAGGGCCATGACAGGCCCGGCGGTTACTCCGTTTGGGCCATCGCGGCCAGGGTGTCGCGCACCTGCGCCATGCTCGCGTCGCGCGCTTCGGTGTCGGCGCTGGCACGGCCGTAGGCGACCAGCTCATCGCCCACCATCACGCGATAGCGCAAGCCGTCGATCACCAACTCGACGTTGGCATCAGACGATTGCAGCAGTCCCGTCATGCGCCCCGCTTCCTTCGGCTGCGCGAAGGGCTCGGAGGTGAGCAACTCTTCGCCCGATGCATCCAGCAGGCGGAAACGGAAGCTGCCGTCTTCGTCGCGGAAGCTCACGAAACGCGCGCCTTTGCCGGCAGACTTGGCCTTCGACTTGCCCGCCTTGGCCACCGTGGCGCTTTGACGCAACCCCACGGCGTCGCGGATCTGCGCCATGAACGGCGTGGCGAGACTGCGCGCCTTGATCGCGCCGGCCTGCAGAATGTCCTCGATGCGTTCAGGATGGGCGATCAGGTCGTCGTAACGCTCACGCATGGGCGCCAGATCGCGCTCTACGCGTTCGCAGAGCGCCTGCTTGGCGTCGCCCCACCCCATGCCGCCTTCGAGCTCGGCACGGAATGCCTGCGCCTCCTCGCGTGTGGAAAAGGCTTTGTAAAGCGTGAAAAGGTGCGACGCGTCGGCATCCTTGGGTTCACCCGGCAATCGCGAATCGGTAACGATGCGCATGATTGCCGCGCGCGTGGCCTTCGCGCCGCCTTCGAACAATGGAATCGTGTTGTTGTAGCTCTTGGACATCTTGCGACCATCCAGGCCCGGCAACGTGGCCACGTCTTCCTCGATGACCACGTCCGGCAGCACAAACAAGGGCGACGTCGGCGCGTACAGATGATTGAAGCGCTGCGCGATGTCGCGCGTCATTTCCAGATGCTGCACCTGGTCGCGGCCCACCGGCACCTTGTTCGCGTTGAACAGCAGGATGTCGGCCGCCATCAGCACCGGATAGGAGAACAAACCGAGCGTGACGCCATCGTCGGCTTCCACACCTTTGGCCGTGTTCTGGTCGACAGACGCCTTGTACGCATGCGCACGATTCATCAGTCCCTTTGCGGTCACGCAGGTGAGCAGCCACGAGAGCTCGGGAATTTCGGGGATATCCGATTGACGATAGAACGTGACGCGCTCCACATCCAGACCGGCGGCGATCCAGGTGGCCGCCAATTCGAGGCGCGAACGCGCGATGCGTTCGGGATCTTCGCACTTGATCAGGGCGTGGTAATCCGCCATGAAGAAGAAGGCATCCACATCCTGCTGTGTGCTGGCACGGATGGCGGGGCGAATCGCGCCCGCATAGTTGCCCAGGTGGGGAGTGCCGGTGGTGGTGATGCCTGTCAGAACGCGCGTATTCATTCGAAAAATGCTTCAGGTGTGAGGCCAAAGCACAGTGTAACGTGCCATGGCGCGGCTCACCTATGCTGCAAGGCCAGGCACGGCAATACGCGTTGTCGCATGCCGCGATATCGACGTATGTTCTTGGCGTTTACATCATCGCGAACACGGGTGCTGCCACCGCGCAACCCGCACCCAACCCGAGCGCCACGCGCGGGCGATAGGTGAGAATCCAGATCAGCGCCAATCCGGCCAGCGCCAGCATGCCGATCCACTCGATCACCCCATACGACCATCCATACGCCTGCGCCGCCGCCCATAACGACAGCGTCAAGGCCAGCGTGCCGAACCAGCGCAGGGGCACCCGATGCCGGCGCGTGATTGCCCGGTCGAAGAGATCTTCGTAATGGCGGTCCATCGCCAAGCACAACGCGGCGAAGCCGGCATAGGCCAGGCAGAAAGCGGCGAATGTCATTGCGTAAACCTCATCGGGGTTGATAAGCGGAATCGGGCGGCAAGGCGTCGTTGCGGCGGTCCGACGGCGCCGACACTGCGGTGTTCACCGGCGGGGCCGCTGCAGGTGCGCCTGCTCCGCCAAGCGCTTTTGCTGCGGTGGTCATGCCCGGCGTGGCTGCTGTCGACTTTGCCATCGCGGGAGCCGCGCTGGATGTTGCGGATGCCGGCGATGCCGGTGGCGCGGCCCGTGGCGCCGCCTTGCGCCCGGCCGCGGCCGGTGCCTTGGCCTTGTGACGGCTGACCTTCCAGGACAACCAAACGCAGAAGATCCCGGACGCGATGGCCGTGAGATCGAAGCCCGCCATCAGCCAATCCTGCGTCGGCAACGACTGGCCCAAATGACGCGACGTGGTAATCGCGTTGACGATCGGGATCGACAGGAACAACACCCCCGCCAACGCATTCAGATCGCGCCAGGCCTGACGCTGGCGCACGAAACCGTAGACGAACGCCGCGCCCCAGCTCCAGAAGAACAGCTTGATCTCCCAGTTTGCGTGATTCGGCAGATCGACCGGCAACAGGCGATTGGCCAGGAAGAACACCGGAATCGCGATCAACAATCCAGCGATCGTGCCGCTGTTCAGGCTGTCGACCAGCCGCAGCGAAAAGCGATTGGCGGCATCCTTGCCGGCCTTCTGGCGGCGCTTGGCCACCCACAGCACCAGCCCGCTGGCGACCATCGCGGTGCCGGCCAGGCTCACGATGAAGTACAGCCAGCGCAGCCACGGCTTGGCAAACTTACCCAGATGAAGACCCACGATCGTACCGACGGTGGTCATGATCGCGCTGTCGTTCTCACTGGCCGATGTGACCTCGCCCGTTACGCCATTGAAGATCATCGAGGGTGGCAAGCGGCCATAAGACACACGCTCGGACACCAGTCGCGTCAGCGATACGGTCATCGCGCTGTCGCCCGGATGATTGACGGTCACGCGTCCTACGCTGGCACCGCCCCAGGCGGTCCTGGCCTGGGCAATCATGTTCTCGATCGGTGCCATGGGTGCGGGCACGTTCGCACGCGGCTTGGATGCGAACGATGGATACGCGTCCGCCGTGAACTGCGTCGGCGTCTCGTACATCGCGTAGATACCTGCCGGCATCACCATGATCATGAAAAGCATCAGGCCACTGAACGTAATCATCAAATGAAACGGCAGCCCGAGCACCGAGAGCGCATTGTGCCCGTCCATCCAGGATCGTTGCCCACCCTTGCCGGGGCGGAACGTGAAGAAATCCTTGAAGATCTTCTTGTGCGTGATGATGCCGCTGATGATCGCCACCAGCATGAACATCCCCGCGATGCTGGCCAGCCAGCGTCCCCACGGATAGCCCATCTCGAGTTCGTAGTGGAAGCGATAGAAGAAATCGCCGCCGCGCGTTTCGCGCGATTGCACGGCCTCGCCCGTGGCGGGATCGAGTTGCACCCGCTGGAAACTGCCGCGGCCAGTCTTGCCAGGCTTCTGGTAGCTCACTTCGATCAACGGATCCCGATCCGAATACGGCAGCACAAACCACCGCAACGCATCGGGCGCGTGCGTCTGCAGATAGCGCATGCCGGTGATCATGGCCGCATCGGACGTCACCGCCTGAACCTGAACCTCGGGCTTCATGTACGCCGTGATTTCGTCACGGAAGAACGCGAGCGTGCCTGTCAGGAACATTGCATACAGCACCCATCCCAGCAGCAGTCCGGCCCAGGTGTGCAGCCACGACATCGACTGTCGAATGCCCTCGGGCTGAGCCTCTACGGCCCCTTTGCCCTTAACGTGATCGACCGTCGTCATACGCCCAACACCCACCGTTTCAATGCAAACAACCCGCCAAACACCGCAATCGGCCACAGTACGCCCTTCCAGGCGCGCCACGCATCGCGCACGGCAAAGACCCAGATCACCACGCAGGTGTAGGTGACGAAGGACAGTGTCAGCCCGGCCGTCACCGCATCCACGCGGCTCACGGGAAGCCAGACGGCCAGGCAGGCCGCGCTTGCCGAGGCGGCCGCGTAGCCGCCGAAAATGGCGGCGATCGCACGCGAGAAAACCGCCGCGCGATACCATCCCCAAGGTGCGCCAGGCGCCGGTGCTCTCATGTCTTGTTCTCGAATGTCAGGGTCGACACGTAACGAATGCGTTGGAAGCGTTGACCGTCGAACTCGCCGGCCGATTCTTCACGATGCGTGGCCTCTGCCACATACTGCCCGCGCCAGGGGGTGTCGATCTCGATCTGCCCCTTGGCATCGGTTTTGAAAACGTGCCGCGATTTCGGCGGCCCGAATACGGTGACTGCTTTACCCGCCAAAGGCTCGCCCTTGAACATCAACGTCAAGGTATTGCTGTTAGCCGATGCCGGCACCAACTCCAGATCCAGTGTGCATGCGGTCGACATCCGCCCCACCCTGGCTTCCAACTTGACGAGGTCGCCGTCGAACACGATCGGATTGTGCAAGCGCACGTCGTGCCTGGACGCGCCGTCGAACCCGATGGCATCGAACCGCGCCATGGTGCCCCCCGGCGCCAGTTGGGCAACGTTGCGCTCGCGCGGCTTGGCCAGGATCTCGTACACCGCGCGCACGTTGGGCTCGCGGGTGTCATCTACCCATTCGCCGTAGTAGGCGCGCGCACGTTGGTCGGGCGTGCGCTCCACCCACACCATCTGGGCGCTCACGCCGTGCGTGACGCCCGCCAGCGCGGCAGCCATCCAGATGGACTTCAGATTCATCGTGGTTCATTCTCCAAGCCGCTAATTATAATGATATCCATTCCTAATTAGTGACTTAGCTTATTCCACACGGGTTAGGCGAAATGTGAGGCGTTGAAGGACAAGTTTGACCGTTGACACGTCGTGCCCGGGTTTCGCGATCTGATACGGAAGGCAGAGACCCGCACAGCGGTCGGCCGCGTCCAGGGAAAACGATGTCTCCGCAGGCCCCGTCATGCGAAAGGCTGGAACGCTTCGCGCGTCCAGCTCATCGTTACGCGGTATGGGTCGAATTACCAGCGGTAGCGCAGCGTGGCGCGAACCGAACGCTGATAGCCGTACCAGCACCACGACTCGGACGAGCAAGAAGCCACATACTCTTTATCGAACAGGTTCGTGACGTTGAGTGCGACGTTCATGCCCTTGAATTGCGGGTTCATGCGGCCCAGGTCGTAATCGATGGCAGCATCGACCAACGTGGCATCCGGCACCTTCAACACGCCGGAGTCGTCTGCACTGGCACCCAGATAACGCACGCCAGCGGCCAAGCCCAGGCCTTGCAATGTGCCCTCTTGCAACTGATAACGCGTCCACACCGAAGCTTGATGCTTGGGCACGCCGTAAGGACGTTGGCCCACGCGGCTGATGCCTTGAGCATTGGGATTGTCTTTCGTGTACTTGTTGCTGATGAAAGAATAGTTTCCGATTACGCTGAGGCCTCGCGCGACTTCACCGCGCGCTTCAAACTCCATCCCGCGTGTGCGGACTTCACCAGTCTGCACGACGCAATTGGCTTGATTCGGTGTGCAGCCCGGCGCCGTTGCGGTCAGGTTCTGACGACGAATGTCGAATCCGGCAGCGGTAAAGATGGCACTCGTTCCCACCGGCTGATACTTGACACCGATCTCGTACTGCTTGCCCTCGACGGGGTCCAGCGGGTTATTGTCGACATCGAAGCCACTTTGCGGTTCGAACGATTCCGAGTAGCTGACGTAAGGCGCGACGCCATTGTCGAAGTTGTAGATGGCACCGGCACGACCGGTGAATGCTTCGGAACGTGTGGGACGATGCACCTGCGATTCGGGTGCACGAGCTGTCGCAAACGTACGGGTGTCGCTCATCGTGCGCGCCCAGTCATAGCGACCGCCCAACAATATCGATAACCGATCGATCTTCAACTGGTCTTGCAGATAAAGACCGGTCTGATATTGACGCTGCTTGGCAAACGACGTCCACGTCGGATCCGGGATATCCATGTGGTAATCCGGATTCAGCACATCCAGCGATGGCGCGGCATCGAACGCACTATTGAGCGTCCGAGAATTCTGATGCTGGAGATCGAGCCCGGCGATCATCGTGTGTTGAACCGCGCCCGTGCCGAATCGCGCCTGCAGATTATTGTCCGTGACGACGGCATCATATTCGGCGTTCACGCCACCCTTGGAGCGCCGCAGGAAAAGCGCATCCGGATCGACATAACCATTGCCACTCGAGTTCGTATACACCGTGCGATAGATCCCTTCCGCATGCGTGAAGCGCGCGCTGGATTTCGCCGTAAACGTGTCGTTGAACTTGTGCGACAGTTCGTAGCCCACCGAGTGGTGACGACGATCACTGGTCTCGTAGCCGGCATCGCCGTCATAGAAGCTCGGATCCAGCTTGATGCCGTCAGGCGCCCGCCGCAACGACCGCAGCGCCGGGACGCCGCCATACGAACCCATATGCGGGTCGCGCTGGATGTTCGCCAGCAACGTGAAGCTGGTGGCGGCCGACGGGCGCCACGTAAATGCGGGCGCGATGTAGTAACGGCGTTCCTTGGTGTCGTCCAGTTGACCGTCGGACATATAACCCGACCCGGTCAAGCGATACAGCAACTTGCCTTCCTCATCCATCGGACCGGTGAAGTCGAAGTTGGCGCGGCGATAATCGAAGTCGCCCAATTGCAGTTCGACCTCGCGCTGCGTGGTGTCCAGCGGACGCTTGCTGGTCAGATTGACCGTCCCGCCCGGGCCACCTTGGCCATACAGCACGGAAGCGGGTCCCTTCAGCACGTCGACGCGCTCCAGACGATACGAATCGACCTGCGGCAGCGCATCGCGCGAGCCGTAGACGCGCAAGCCATCCAGATAAGTGGTCGCCGAAAACCCGCGCACGTTGAATTGGTCAAGACGGGTCGCCGCCGCACCACGCGTCTCGGGCGCCACGCCCGAGGTGTAGCGCAGGATCTGGTTCAGGGTGTAGGCGCCCTGCTCGCGCATCTGGTCTTGCGTGATCACCGAGATCGATTGCGGCGTTTCGATGATGGGCGTATCTGTTTTCGTCGCGGTCGAACTCACGGGCGCGGTATAGCCAAACGTGGGCGAGGTCGATGTGGCATCCACACCATATACCTGAACCGGCGCCAACGTGGTCACGTTGCTCGACGCTGCGGCCGTTGCGGTAGGTACGGTTGTGGTGGACGTGCCCGGCATGGATGCGGCTGATTGCGCCCACACAGGGGCCCCAGTGGTGGCGAACATGACCAACGACACTGCCGACATCGCCTGCAACGACGGCCGGGTCCGCGCATTCCCCACACGCAACCTCGAAGAAAACATGATGAAACCTTACAAAATATTGACTGAGGCTGAATCATAAATGATAACTACTATCGTTATCAATTTCTTTAATGAGGTCTGTGGCATTCAGGCACCGTTCAGCGATTGCGGAATTACCGTCCAGCGGTGAACCGGACGCCGAAGGACGTCAAGTACGCACGCCAATGAAAAAAGCACTGCAACCCCCAGGGCGTGCAGTGCTTTGAGAACTCATCCGGGACCGTGAAACGATCCCGATCGGCGTCCTACAGATTCACCGTCATCCGGCGCTCCGAATCGAGATACTCCCTGGACTGCATCTCCATGATGCGCGAGACCGTCCGGTGAAACTCATTGGCCAGTGTGCCGTCGGTATACAACTCCTCCGGTTCGCACGCCGCCGACATGATCAGCTTGACCTTGTGGTCGTAAAACACATCGATCAACCAGGTAAAGCGGCGTGCTTCTGACGATTGCCGCGGACCCATCTTCGGCACCTCGGACAAGATCACCGCATGAAACCGGCTGGCCAGCTCGAGGTAATCGTTTTGCGAGCGCGGGCCGCCGCACAAGGTGGCGAAATCGAACCACACCACGCTGCCGGCGAGCTTCTTGGCGCGGATCTCACGATGCTCGATGCGCAGCACGGGGTCCTGCGCGGGCGTGTCCGACAATCGCTTGAAGGCTTCGTCCAGCGCCGCTTCCGCCGCCTCGTCCAACGGCGTGTGATAACACTGCACCTGCTCGAGCGAACGCCTGCGGTAGTCCACTCCGGCATCCACGTTCATCACATCCATCTTGGCCTGGATCAGGGCAATCGCCGGCAAAATACGGTCGCGATGCAACCCATCGGGATACAAGGTCGACGGCTCATAGTTGGACGTCATCACGAACGACGTACCGTTTTCGAACAGCTTGAGCAGCAAGCGATGCAGGATCATGGCATCGGCCACGTCGGACACATGAAACTCGTCAAAACAGATCAGACGATATTTCTTGGCAATGCGCTTGGCGACTTCGTCCAGCGGATCCTGCATGCCCTTCACTTCGTCGAGCGAGCGATGCACGCCGCGCATGAATTCGTGAAAATGCAGCCGCGTTTTGCGCGTCACCGGCACGGTCGCGAAAAACGCGTCCATCAGAAAACTCTTGCCCCGGCCCACGCCACCCCAGAGATACACGCCACGCGGCACGTCGGGCCGCGTCAGCAGCTTCTTGAAGGCATTGGAACGCTTGCCCTTGAACGCCACCCAGTCGTCGTAAAACGTTTGCAGACGATCGATCGCGCGCGCCTGCGCCTCATCGGGCTGATAGCCACGCTCGGACAACTCGGCGTGGTAATAATCTCGGACGTTCATAAGCGGACAGTGGCCATTCAATAAAAAAGGGCGGGTCGTAAAACCCGCCCCCATCACACGTGAATCACGTGGGTCGCAATCAGAAGTTCAATGCGCGCTTGTCAACGGCCAACGCGGCTTCCTTCATGGCTTCCGACAAGGTCGGGTGCGCGTGGCAGATACGAGCGATGTCTTCAGCGGCGCCGCGGAATTCCATGATCGTGACGGCTTCCGAAATCAGTTCCGATGCCATCGGGCCCACGATGTGGACGCCGAGCACTTCGTCGGTCTTGGCATCGGCCAGCACCTTGACGAAGCCGGTCGTGTCGCCCAAAGCGCGCGCACGGCCGTTGGCCACGAACGGGAAGCTGCCGGCGCGGTATTCACGGCCTTCGGCTTTCAGTTGCTGTTCGTTCTTGCCGACCCAGGCGATTTCGGGTGCGGTGTAGATGACCCACGGCACGGTCGCGAAGTTGACGTGACCGTGTTGACCGGCAATGCGCTCGGCCACGGCAACGCCCTCTTCCTCGGCCTTGTGCGCCAGCATCGGGCCGCGCACCACATCACCGATCGCCCACACGTTCGACAGATTGGTCTTGCAATCTTCGTCCACGGCCACAAAACCGCGCTCGTCGAGCTTCAGCCCTACGGCGGCAGCGTTCAAGCCGCCGGTGAATGGCACGCGGCCGATCGACACGATGAGCTTGTCGACCACGAGCGTCTTCTCGGCGCCCGAGGCATCCTGGTACGGCAGCGTGACCGATTTGGCGGTTGCCTTCACTTCACCGATCTTCACACCGGTTTCGATCTTCAGGCCCTGCTTGGTGAACGCCTTCATCGCTTCCTTGGCCACTTGCGTATCGCAAGCCGCGAGGAATTCGGGCATGGCTTCCAGAATGGTGACGTCGGCACCCAGGCGGCGCCACACGCTGCCCATTTCGAGACCGATCACGCCGGCACCGATCACGCCCAGCGTCTTGGGCACGCCACCGATGCGCAGCGCGCCGTCGTTGGAGAGCACTTGCATTTCGTCGAACGGCAGACCCGGCAATTCACGGGCGGCCGAACCGGTTGCCACGATGATGTGCTTGCCCACGAGGTCGTCTTCCGTCTTGCCGGTGACCTTGATGTTCCAGCCGCCATCCACCTGGCCGGCGAATTCGCCCTTGCCATGGAAGAAGGTGACCTTGTTCTTCTTGAACAGATACAACACGCCTTCGTTGTTCTGCTTGACCACGACATTCTTGCGGGCCAGCATCTTGTCGAGCTTCAGGCTCACGCCCTTGACTTCGATACCGTGCTCTTCGAAGTGGTGATTGACCTGTTCGAAGTGCTCGGACGACTGCAGCAGTGCCTTGGACGGAATGCAGCCCACGTTGGTGCACGTGCCGCCGGGTGCCGGCTTGCCGTCGGCGGTTTCCCAGGCGTCGATGCACGCGACCGACATTCCCAATTGGGCAGCGCGAATCGCTGCAATGTAGCCACCGGGACCTGCGCCGATCACCACCACGTCAAACTGTTTGGACATAACCATCTCGCAAAAAAAGTTCAGAGCGGTTCGAACTTGCGTTCAAACCCCAGAGCGCTAGAAAAACGCGGCGCCTGGGCGCCGCGTTCATCCTGTCGACGCTTACAGGTCGAGCAGCAGGCGCTGCGGATCTTCCAGCGCATCCTTCATGGCCACCAGTGCCAGCACGGCTTCGCGGCCGTCGATGATGCGGTGGTCGTAGGACAGCGCCAGGTAGTTGATCGGACGGATCACGATCTGGCCCTTCTCGACCACGGGGCGCTCCTTGGTGGCGTGAACGCCCAGGATGGCCGATTGCGGCGGGTTGATGATCGGGGTCGACAACATCGAGCCGAACACGCCACCGTTGGAGATCGAGAACGTACCGCCCGTCATTTCTTCGATCGTCAGCTTGCCTTCGCCGGCACGCTTGCCGAACTCGGCGATTTGCTTTTCGATCTCGGCGATGCTGAGCTGGTCGGCGTTACGCAGAACCGGCACCACCAAACCGCGCGGGCTGCCCACAGCGATACCGATATCGAAGTAACCGTGGTAGATGATGTCCTTGCCGTCAACCGATGCGTTGACGACCGGGTACTTCTTCAGCGCGGCAACGGCAGCCTTCACGAAGAACGACATGAAGCCGAGCTTCACGCCGTGCTCTTTCTCGAACTTCTCTTTGTACTGATTGCGCAGGTTGATGACGGCCTGCATGTTCACTTCGTTGAACGTCGTGAGGATGGCGTTTTCCTGCTGCGATTGCAGCAGACGCTCAGCCACGCGAGCGCGCAGGCGGCTCATCGGAACGCGTTGTTCCGGACGGCCATCCAGCGACACCTGGGCCGGCGCGGCAGAGGCAGCAGCAGCCGGCTTGGCTCCGCTTTCCGAAGCCGATACGGCATCGCCCTTGGTGACGCGGCCACCGCGGCCCGTGCCGCTGACCGACGACGGATCGACATTGCTGTCGGCCATGATCTTGGCAGCAGCGGGCGAGGCAGCCGTGCTGGCCGAACCGGCGGCGGGTGCCGATGCAGCGGCAGCAGGCGCAGCGGCAGCAGCAGCCGGTGCGGCGGCTTCAGCTTTCGGCGCCGGCGTGGCGGCGGCCGCGCCCTTGCCTTCGGTGTCGATACGGGCAATGGGTTCACCCGAGGTGACCATGCTGCCATCGGCCTTGACGATTTCGGTCAGGACGCCCGAGGCCGGTGCCGGCACTTCGAGGACGACTTTGTCGGTTTCGACTTCAATCAGGATCTCGTCCTCTTTGATTGCATCGCCCGGCTTCTTCTTCCACGTCATGAGCGTGGCTTCGGAAACGGACTCGGACAACTGGGGGACGACAACGTCTTTGATAGCCATGATGTATAGGTGCCTTATGAATTTTTTCGAATTGCGAGATCGCGATTACTTGGTCAGCATGAAGCCTTTGAAGCGCGGCGCCAGAGCGGCGTCGACCAACGCCTTTTGCTGCTCTTGGTGCTTGGCCAGGTAGCCCACTGCAGGCGACGCCGACGCAGCGCGTCCGGCATAGCTCAGCTTCTGACCTTCACGCATGTTTTCGTACAGGTGATGCTGAACGTAGAACCAGGGGCCCTGGTTCTGTGGTTCGTCCTGCACCCACACGATCTCGGTCGCTTTCGGATATTTGGCGAGTTCGGACTGGAACGACTTGTGCGCGAACGGATACAGCTGTTCCACACGCACCACGGCAATGTCGTCGATCTCGCGTTCCTTGCGTGCATTGACCAGGTCGTAATAGACCTTGCCCGAGCACGCCAGCACGCGTTTGACCTTGGCGGCATCCACCGTGTCGCTGACTTCGCCGATCACCGGATGGAAGTGACCGTTGGCCAACTCGTTCAACGGCGAACCGGCGTCCTTGTTGCGCAACAACGACTTCGGCGTCAGGATGACCAGCGGCTTGCGGAACTGGCGGATCATCTGGCGGCGCAGCAGGTGGAAGATCTGCGCGGCCGACGTCGGCTGCACCACCTGGATGTTGTTGTCGGCGCAAGACTGCAGGAAGCGCTCGATACGGGCCGACGAGTGTTCCGGACCCTGGCCTTCATAGCCGTGCGGCAGCATCAGCGTCAGGCCGGATTGACGGCCCCACTTGGCTTCACCGGCGGTGATGAACTGGTCGATCACCACTTGCGCGCCGTTGACGAAGTCGCCGAACTGCGCTTCCCAGATCACGAGCGTGTTGGGCTCGGCGCTCGAGTAACCGTATTCGAAAGCCAGAACGGCTTCTTCGGACAGCACCGAGTCGATGACCGTAAACGGAGCCTGACCTTCCGACACGTTCTGCAGCGGAATATAGGCGCCGTCGTTCCAGCGTTCGCGATTTTGATCGTGCAGCACGGCATGACGGTGCGTGAACGTACCGCGGCCCGAATCCTGGCCCGTGATGCGAATGGCGTAACCCGACGCCACCAGCGACGCAAAGCCCAGATGCTCGCCCATACCCCAATCGAGGTTTTGTTCGCCACGGCCCATATTGCGACGGTCGTTGAGCAGCTTGGCCACGAGCGGGTGAACGGTGAAACCATCCGGCACCGTGGTGATGCGCTCGGCCAGACGCTTCAGCTCGGCCAGCGGCACGGCCGTGTCGGCCTGATCGGTCCACTTGGCGTTCATGTACGGCGACCAGTCGATCGCGTACTTGCTCTTGTAGTCGGTCAGCACGGGTTCGATCGTGCGCTGACCGTCTTCCATGAGCTGGCGGTAGTTCTTGACGAATTGATCGCCCTCACCTTCAGTCAGCACGCCTTGGGCTTCCAGCTTGTCGGCGTACAGCTTGCGCGTGCCCGGATGATGGCCGATACGCTTGTACATCAAAGGCTGCGTGAGCGACGGCGTATCTTGCTCATTGTGGCCCAGCTTGCGGAAGCAGACGATGTCGACCACGACATCGTGATGGAATTCCATGCGGTATTCGAGTGCCAGCTTCGTCACGAACACAACCGCTTCGGGATCGTCGCCATTGACGTGGAACACCGGCGCTTCGATCATCTTGACCACGTCGGTGCAATACAGCGTCGAACGCGAATCGCGCGGGTCGGACGTCGTGAAACCGATCTGGTTGTTGATGACGACGTGCAGCGTACCGCCCGTGCCGTAACCGCGCGTTTGCGCCAGGTTCAGCGTTTCCATCACCACGCCTTGACCGGCGAAGGCCGCATCGCCGTGCACCAGCACCGGCAGCACTTGCACACCGGCGTGATCGCTGCGGCGCTCTTGACGTGCGCGCACGCTGCCTTCAACCACGGGGTTGACGATTTCAAGGTGGGACGGGTTGAACGCGAGCGACAGGTGGACCGGACCGCCACGGGTCGAGACATCGCTCGAGAAACCGTTGTGGTACTTCACGTCGCCATCGGTCAGACCTTCGGCGTGCTTGCCTTCGAACTCGGCAAACAGATCGCCGGGCATCTTGCCCATGATGTTGACCAGGAGGTTCAGACGGCCACGGTGAGCCATGCCCACGATGACTTCCTGCACACCCTTTTCACCGGCGTGATTGACGATCTCGTCCATACACGCGATGAAGCTTTCGCCGCCTTCCAGCGAGAACCGCTTCTGGCCGACATACTTCGTATGCAGGAAGCGCTCGAGCCCTTCGGACTCGGTCAGTTGCTGCAGAATGTGGCGCTTTTCTTCGGCGGTGTAGTTGGGCGTACCCAACGACGTTTCGAGCCGCTCCGAGATCCAGCGCTTGGCGGCCGGATCGGACATGTGCGTGAATTCGGCACCCACGCTGCGGCAATACGTATCGCGCAACGATTTCAGGATCTCGCGCAGCGTCATTGTGCTGGCGGTCGTGAAATAGGTATTGGTGGCCGAGTAGACCTGATCCAGATCCGATTCGCTCAGGCCGTAGAAGGCCGGGTCGAGTTCGGGAATGGTGGGGCGTTCCTGGCGACGCAGCGGATCGAGGTCCGCAATACGCGAACCAAGCGAACGGTAGGCACCAATCAGCGACTGGACCGAAACCTGCTTGCTGGCCTTGTCAAGATCGGGTGCCTGGCCGCGAACGACATGGAACGCATTGGCGCGTGCGCGCTGCGCGAACGATTCCACGATCGGCGCATGCGCTTGATCGCGTGTGGATTCCTGGCCGTCCGTAGCTGGCGCATGCTGCAACTGATCGAAGTAGTTGCGCCAATTTTCGGGAATCGCGCTTGGGTTGTCGAGATAGGACTCATAGAGCTCCTCGACATAGGGCGCGTTACCCCCGAACAAATAGGACGTGGATAGGGATTCTTTTTCCGAAGACATTAATTGCTTCACCTTGCCGGGTGTCTCACCCGATGCGATGCAGGAAAACCTTCCGCGACACGGCTTAACCGGTTAGCGGATAGCGGGGGCAGAAGGCGACGTACTAGCCTTGATAGCCGTATCCAAAGAGTATAGCGCCTTGAAACGTCGCCCGTCTTTGCATGCGTGGCCCGGCTGTGGAAGTTACACGACATGGTGCAATGCCGCATGCTCATCACGTCGCCATCCTCTGCAAAGTCCACTGATATCGCGGACAAGATGAGCACACCTTCCAAACAGAAAAATTATTTCAGTCGATGTCGCATTCGGATCGACTAGCCAAGGGAAACAGTGTGGCGCCGCCCGCTCACCACGTTGCCTCGGCCAGACGTCACGTCTTCAACACCCGCCGAGCGATGAATAGCGCCATGATTGCGAAAGCGCCCAGTCCCAGCCCTTCCGCCGTGCCGGCAAAGCCGTCGCCCACCAGCGCCAGCGGCGCGCTACTGCCCGAGGCACCGATGATCCCCGCCAGTACGACGCCCACCAGGCTCTCACCCACGATCAACCCCGAGGCGATCAACACACCGCGCCGGTTGGGCGCATCGGCGTATGCCGCCTCATCCGCGCCGGCGGCGCGAGCGCGACGGGCCAGAACGCCGGCAATCACCCAACTGAGCACCGCTCCGACCACGAGCGGCGCACTCACCGTGGGCGGCAGGTAAATGCCGATCCCGACGGCCAGTACGGGCATCCGGGCGACCTTGCAGTGCCGCGCCAGCACGGCATCCACGAGAATCAGGGCAACGCCCACGGCGGCACCGATTGCAATCATGGTCCAGTTCAGCTGGCTGGTGAAGATCCCGCGTGCGATGGCAAGCATCAGTGTGGCCTGCGGCGCAGACAGCGCCTGCCCCGCGTCCATATCGGCACGCGGCATTGCATCCGAGAACCCATAGGCGTTGTAGAGGAGCTCGAGCACAGGTGAAATCACCGCGGCGCCGACCACGCACCCGATCAACAGCGCCACTTGCTGACGCCACGGGGTCGCGCCCACCAGCCACCCGGTTTTGAGATCCTGAAGATTGTCGTTGGCGATCGCTGCTACCGCGAGCACGGCCGACACCGAGAAAATGGCCAGGGCGATGCCCATGCGCTGTCCGTCGGGCGTCGCCAGCAGGCCATCCCCCCGCCCGATCAGCAGCATCAGCGACGACACCAACACCATCGCCACGATGCCCACACCCGAGATCGGACTGCTGGACGATCCCACCAGGCCGGCCATATAGCCGCAGGCCGCCGCGACCAGGAAGCCGAAGATAAACGCAAACAGCACGCCATAGGCGATCAGCCCCCAAAAAGCGGCCGGGGTCACGGGTACGCCGCGCAGAAAAACGTGAAAACACATCACCAGAATCGCCACCAGCACCAGCGTGACGATGCCGATCCAGACCGGCGGCAAATCGCGCTCGGTGCGCGGCACGTCGGCAAGCCGTTGTGCGCTTCCACGCAAGCTGCCGAACGACGCCTTCATGCCGGCAAGCATCGGTTTGAAGAGCACCGCGAGGGTCCACAACGCACCGACGCCGATCACCCCGGCGCCGATGAACCGCACATGCTCGCTCCACTGCGCGGTGGCGAACTGCTGCATGGTTTGCCCTGCCGGCATCGGCGTGGTGGCGGTCAAGACAGGAACGGCAATCCCCCAGGCAATCACCAATCCGGTCAACATGGCCATGCCGGCCACGATCCCGATCAGATAGCCTGCGCCCAGCAACGCCAGCGAAAAGCCGAACGGCACCCGAAACACCGAGGTGCCCACGGCAAACCAATAGCTCCAGCTGTCGCCCAGCACGCGCAATCCTGAGGCCGCGAAGCTCACGACGGCGGCGATGCCGCCGCCCAGCGCGATATCCCGAATGCCCGGCGGGGGCAGCGCCGCTGCGCGATTGGTGTTCGGCATCGATGCGTCAGCCGCTGTACCTCGGTCGGCAGCGTTGTTGGCCCCAGCGTCGCTGCCCACCCGCAGGATCTCAGCGGCCGCCACCCCTTCCGGATAGGGCAGATCGCTCTTCACCACCATCACGTGGCGCAAAGGGATCGAGAACATCACGCCAAGCATACCTCCAGCTGCCGCAATGCCGAAGGTTTGCCAAAACGGAAACCCCTGCCAGTGCCCCATCATCACCAGGGCCGGCAGGATGAAAATGATCGACGACAATGTGCCCGCCGCCGAGGCCTGCGTTTGCACCATGTTGTTTTCTAGAATATTGGCATCGCGAAAAAGACGCAGCACCGACATCGAAATCACAGCCGCCGGGATCGCCGACGAGAACGTCAACCCGACTTTCAGGCCGAGAAACACATTCGAGGCAGTAAACACTACCGTAATCAGCGCACCAAGTATTACGCCGCGCAGCGTCAATTCCGGCAGCAACGTGCCATCGAGTATTCGACCATCTCGATTCATTCCGCTCTCCTCAAGCCCTCGACATCGTCTGCTGCGATGCGCCAAGCCCGCCAGCAAGCACTCGTCATACCCGGATTGATGCGTCGGGGATCGCCCATCTGCGCGTGCTTTCTGTTGAAATAGCGCATTGCCGTCAACGCGTGGCCCCGTGCCCGCCTTGTTCGACGCGCTTGCCGCGCAGTGCGACTGTTGAAACCTCAGCCGTTTTCTTTCGGATGTGCGCGCGTAACGCTCCCTTTTTTCCTTTCTGCAGCAGGCCTATCAGCATGGACGATACCTTTACCAAGTTGGCGTTGGACTATCACGCTTATCCCACCCCGGGCAAAATCTCGGTCACACCGACCAAGCCGCTTGCCAATCAGGACGATCTGTCGCTGGCCTACTCTCCCGGCGTTGCCGCCGCCTGCATGGCGATCTTTCACGAAGGCGACGAAGCGGCCGCCAAGTACACCTCGCGCGGCAATCTGGTCGGCGTGATTACCAACGGCACCGCTGTGTTGGGCCTGGGCAATATCGGTCCGCTGGCCGCCAAGCCCGTGATGGAAGGCAAAGGCTGCCTCTTCAAGAAATTTGCCGGCATCGACGTGTTCGATATCGAGCTCGCCGAAAACGACCCCGACAAGCTGGTCGACATCATCGCCGCGCTCGAGCCCACGCTGGGCGGCGTCAATCTGGAAGACATCAAAGCGCCGGAGTGTTTCTATATCGAAAAGAAGCTGCGCGAGCGCATGAAGATCCCGGTCTTCCACGACGATCAGCACGGCACCGCCATCATCTCGTCGGCCGCCATCCTGAACGGTCTGAAGGTGGTCAACAAGGAAATGTCGCAGGTCAAGCTGGTGTGCTCCGGCGCGGGCGCCGCCGCCATCGCCTGCCTGGACCTGCTGGTGCACCTTGGCGTGCGCCGTGAACACATCTATGTGGTCGACTCGCGCGGCGTGATCTGGGAAGGCCGCGATGAGAACATGGAGCCCAATAAAGCCCGCTACGCACAACACACCGACGCACGCACGCTGGCCGACGTCATCGTCGACGCCGATGTATTTCTGGGTTGCTCGACGGCCGGTGTGCTCACGGGCGACATGGTCAAGACCATGGGCGACCAGCCGCTGATCCTGGCGCTGGCCAATCCCGAACCGGAAATCCGTCCGGAAGTGGCGCGTGCCGCGCGTCCGGATTGCATCATCGCCACGGGCCGCTCGGACTATCCGAACCAGGTCAATAACGTGCTGTGCTTTCCGTTCATCTTCCGCGGCGCCATGGATGCCGGTGCCACGCGCATCACCGAGGAGATGAAACTGGCGTGCGTCAAAGCCATCGCCAAACTGGCCCAGGCCGAGCAAAACGATGAAGTGGCCCGCGCGTACGCCGGTCAGGAATTGAGCTTCGGCGCCGACTACATCATTCCGAAGCCGTTCGACCCGCGCCTGATCGTCGAGATCGCGTCAGCCGTCGCGCAAGCTGCCGCCGATTCCGGCGTGGCGTTGCGTCCGATCGAAGACATGGACGCCTACCGCGCCAAATTGACCGCGTTCGTGTATCACTCCGGTCAACTGATGCGGCCGCTCTTCATGCAGGCGCGCAAGTCCGCCAAACGTGTGATCTACACCGATGGCGAAGACGAACGCGTTTTGCGCGCCGTGCAGGTCGTGGTCGACGAAGGTGTGGCATTCCCCATCTTGGTGGGCCGTCCCGGCGTGATCGAGATGCGCGTGAAGAAATGCGGCCTGCGCCTGATCGCCGGCCAGCATATGGAGATCGTCGATCCCGAAGACGACGAGCGCTTCACTGAAACCTGGACCGCCTATTACAAGCTCAAGAGCCGCGATGGCGTGACGCCCGAGATCGCCAAGGCGATGATCCGCAAGCACAACACCCTGATCGGCGCAATGCTGTTGAATCGCGGCGACGGCGATGCCATGCTGTGCGGCGTGGCCAGCCGCTACGACCGCCAGCTCGACTACGTGAATGATGTGATCGGCCTGAAACCGGGCGCGAAAACGTTTGCCGCCATGAACGTGCTGATGCTGCCCGAACAAACGCTCTTCATTTGCGACACGCACGTCAACGAAGATCCGACCGCCGAACAAGTGGCCGACATGACGATTCAGGCCGCCGAAGAAATGCTGCGGTTTGGCGTGGTGCCCAAGATTGCGTTGCTCTCGCACTCCAACTTCGGCAGCCGCCCGTCGGCCTCGTCGCGCAAGATGGCCCAGGCGCGCGAACTGATTGAAAAGCAGGCCCCCAATCTGGAAGTGGATGGCGAAATGCATGCCGATGCGGCCTTGTCCGAATCGATCCGTCTGAAGGCGTTCCCGGACAGCACGTTGAAGGGTCGCGCCAATCTGCTGGTGACGCCCAATCTCGACACCGGCAACATCACCTACAACATGCTCAAGATGACGGGCAGCAACGGTATTGCGATGGGCCCGATCCTTCTGGGTGCAGCCCGCCCGGTGCACATCCTCACCACCAGCGCCACCGTGCGACGCATCATCAACATGACGGCTTTGGCGGTCGTAGATGCGCAGCAGGAAGCCGGCTTGGTCGCGCGCGGCGTGGTGTAAACCGCGACGCGCCGTCATGCGCCGTCACGCGCCGGCCGTGTGCCGGTGCAGGCAGCAACGGCGGCTGCAATTCATCAACTGCGGCTGCAACTCGTCAACTGCTGCTGCAACTCATCAACTGCTGCTGCATGAAAAAAGCCCGATCGCCGATCGGGCTTTTTTTTCGTACCGTTCAAACCGCATCGGGGCGATCGCGCAGGCCATCAGTCCTTTGAAGGGCCGGCCGCTACCAGAGCCGGTACCTCCCAGGCACGCATGGCCGGCGCAGGCGCCTCGTATCGTTCGATATCGACCAGGGCAGACTGAGCGCTTGGCCCTTGAGCCAGACGCGAGGTACCGATGTCCGCCGTCAACACATTCGGATTGCCATGACGGTCGAGCCGCCCGTCGGGATCGGACCACGCGCCGGTGGCCATGATGACCACACCGGCCATCAATCCAGCGTCCAGCCTGGCGCCGGCCAGACAGGCACCGCGGTCGTTGTACACGCGCACGAGGTCGCCATTGCCGATGCCGCGCGCAGCCGCGTCGTCCGGATTAATCGAGATCGGTTCGCGGCCCTGAATCTTGTCGTTGCGCGAAAGCGCTGCTGGATCCATCTGACTGTGCAAACGATGCTTCGGTTGTTGGGTCAGCAGGTGCAGTGGCCACTTTCCCGCGAGCGCCGCGCCCAGCCATTCGCGCGGCGGCAACCAGGTGGGATGACCCGGACAATCGTCGTAATCGAAGCCGGCAATCGTCCGCGAATGCAGTTCGATGCGGCCTGACGGCGTGCTCAACGGCCTGGCGGCCGGATCGCGCCGAAAGGCTTCGAACAACACATATTCGCTGTCGGCCGGCGGCAGCGCGGCATGGCCTTGCGCCCAGAAGGCATCGAATGCCGGCAACGGTACGCCGCGATGCGCGCAGCCGGCTCGCATGCCCTCATATACGTGACGGCACCAGTCCATTTCGCTCCGTCCGGCCGTAAACGTGTCCTCGAATCCCGCGCGCCGCGCCAGTGCCGCGAAAATATCGAAGTCGTTGCGCGCCTCGCCTTGCGGCACGACAGCACGATGCATTGCAAACACATACGGATCGTGTGCAGAGCCGCCCACGTCGCAACGTTCGAGTGGCGTGGTTGCGGGCAACACGATATCGGCGCGGCGCGCCAACGGCGTCCACCACGACTCGTGCACGACCACCGTTTCGGGTGTGCGCCACGCCTCACGCAGGCGATTCTGATCCTGATGATGGTGAAAGGGATTTCCCCCCGCCCAGTAGATCAGCTTGATATCCGGATAGACGTGTTCGGCGCCATTGAAGGCGTATGGCGTACCGGGTGCCAGCAGCATGTCGGCGATGCGCGCCACTGGAATGGCGAGACCTGCCGGATTGCGCGGCAGCGGCATCTCGGGGCCCGGCAAGCGCCGACGAGGTTGTCCGATGCTGTTGAGCGACGCGTGGCCGAAGGCGAACCCGCCACCCGGCAGGCCAATCTGGCCCACCATCGCGGCCAGGGCGATCAAAGCCCAATAGGGTTGTTCGCCATGCTCGGCGCGTTGCAGCGCCCAAGCGGCGGTCAGCAGGCTGCGCTGCGCCACCACGCGGCGCGCCAGCGACACGATCACGTCTGGGCCGATGCCTGTCACGCTCGACGCCCACTGCGCGTCCTTGACCTGGCCATCGACGTCGCCACGCAGATACGCCACCCACGCGTCGAACCCCACGCAGTGGGTATGCACGAACGATGCGTCGTGACGCGATTCGCTCAACAGCGTGTGTGCCATCCCGAGCATGAGCGCAGTGTCCGTATTCGGCCGAATGGGGATCCACTGCGCATCCATCCCCGGCGGAATATCCGCGCGCGTGGGGCTCACCACGACCAAGCCGATCCCGGCGTCCCGGGCTTGCGCGAGATATCCCGGCAAACTGTGCAGCCCTGCACCGCCCGACGTCACCTGCGCATTTTTCAAGGGCAAGCCGCCGAACGCCACGATCACACGGGTGTGACGCAACACGCTGGTCCAATCCGTCACATCGCCACTGACCGGGCTGGTGGTACCGATCACATGCGGCAGCAGAAACTGCGCGGCGCCCCAACTGTAATTGCCGATCTGATCGACGCACCCGCCGCCCTGAAAAAGAAACCGGCGGATCAGGCTGCGCGCATGATGCACGCGTCCGGCTGAAGACCACCCGTAGGAGCCCCCGAAGATGCCGGCTGCGCCGTGATCGCGCCGCACCCGCGCCAACTCCCCGGCCACCCGATCCAGCGCCTCATCCCAGGACACCTCGACGTACTCGTCACCCTCGCGATCGCGGTTGCCTTCGAGCCAACCGCGCCGCACCGCCGGACGCTTTACGCGCAATGGCGAATGCACCATCTCGGCAATCGCGTTCAGCATGGGCGACGGTGCCGCATCGGCCACAAAGGGCTCGCAGCGGATCAGGCGGCCGGACTCGACCACTGCCGTGAACGCGCCCCAGTGGGCCAGCGACGGATGGCGGGTTTGCGTCATGCGATCCTTTTAAAGGAAAAGAAAATCAGCGGATAGCGGCACCATCCCGACTTCGAGCCCGCACGCGCCTCATTCCGAGGCGATCACGGGCGTGCTCAAATCATACGACCAGGGCAGCTCACGAGCCGCAGGCACTGCGACCGTATCAAAACGCGAGGGGAAGCAACGGCTTCATCGAAAAGTGGCTGGCCCCGCTCGAAGCGGTTATTTTCTGGTCTACACGATCACGCAAAGAGGAAATCCAGTATGGGTCTTCAACACCGTTTGCTTGCGCTGGCGCTACCCGCGGCGATGCTGATGACGCTCGGCCTGCCCGCACACGCCGAAACCGCCACGCTCAAAGTGAAAAGCGCCGTCGCCGCCAAGGATGAGCACACCGCCATCGATGTGATCGATGTAATTCTTGCGCCGGAAAGCCGCCGCGACCTGGCCGCGTTCACGAAAAACCGCGTGGGCAAGCAAATCCATTTGCGCGCGGGCGATGTGCTGCTCACCTCCGTCACCGTGCAAAGCCCGATCGCATCCAGCAGCTTGCGGCTCACGGCAGGCGTGCAAGGATTCGGCGGCAAGTCGGCCGACGAGATTGCAAGCCGGCTGAACCAGGGCGGCGCGCTGTCGGTGTCGGACGAGAAATAGCGCGTCGTGGCCCGCATCCTCAACCCGCTCGCCGCCCGAACCCGCACCCCGCACAGCGCCCTGGCCTGGGTCCTGGAGGCCTTCGAGCGTGACGCGACCTATCTGCACAAGCGAATGTTCGGTTGCGACGCGGCCTACATCGATGGCAACTTATGCGTGGTCGTGGCCGACCGCGACGCCCCCTGGAATGGTGTGCTCGTATGCACATCGCAGGATCGCCACGCGACCCTGATGGCCGACATCCCCGCGTTGCAGCCCCACCCCGTACTGGGCAAATGGCTTTACGTGAGCCAACACGATGCCGACTTCGAAGCGGCGACAGCATCGATCACGTCGCTCATCCTCGAACGCGACCCACGCATCGGCGTGGAACCGAAACCGCGCACGCGCCGATCGAAGACGCGCTGAAGATCGGTTGACCGGTTGACTGGTTGACCGGTTGATCGGTTGATCGGTTGATCGGTCGAGCGGTTGATCGGTCGATCGGTCCAGCGGTCGATCCCTGACACCGGTCGCGAGGTCGCCTGCAATCAGACGGGTATGGAAATATTGAAGGTGTGGTACGTGCCCGCCGATGGCCACCTGCGGTTATCCCCCAACGACACAGGCTGTGCTTTCCTCTACCCTCATGCTTTGCGATTCACACTGGCAATGGGCACACAGCATGAGTAAAGAACAGGCATTCGAACGTGCGGCGCGCACGTTTACCGACGGCAGCTTCGAGCGCGAACTTGCCCGCCGCGTGGCTGTACCTTCGGTAAGCGGTCCGGGTGCCGATGACGCGCCATTGATGGCGTACTTCGAGACGATTCTGCAACCCGATCTCGAGTCGATGGGCTTTACCTGTGCCTATCTGCCCAACCCGATTGCGGGTCAATCGCCGTTTCTGCTGGCCGAGCGTATCGAATCTCCCGACGCGCTCACCGTACTGAGCTACGGCCATGGCGACGTCGTGCCCGGTTATGACGACCAATGGGAAGCCGGCCTGTCGCCGTGGACACTCACGCTGCGGGATGGTGCCTGGTACGGCCGCGGCATTGCCGATAACAAAGGTCAGCACACCATCAATTTCGCAGCCCTGCGCGCGGTGCTCGACGCCCGCCATGGCAAGCTGGGCTACAACGTCAAAGCCTTGTTCGAACTGGGCGAAGAACGTAGCTCGCCCGGCCTGCGGGAGGTATGCGCGCAGCATCGCGATGCCCTGTCGGCCAATGTCTTCATCGCCTCTGACGGCCCCAGGGTAAGCATCGATGAACCCACGATCTTCCTGGGATCGCGCGGCTCGCTCGTCTTCGAACTTTCATGCAATCTGCGCGAAGGCGGGCTGCATTCGGGCAACTGGGGCGGCATCATGAAAAATCCCGCCGTGCTGCTCGCCAATGCGATCGGCACGCTGGTGGACGGACGCGGCCGGATCGTCATTGACGGCCTGCTGCCGCCTCCCATTCCGGATTCGGTGCGTGCGGTGCTTGCCAAACTTACTGTGGACAGCAAGAGCCTGGGCAAGCGCATCGACGACGACTGGGGCGAACCGGGGTTGACCGCAGCCGAACGCTTGCTGGGATGGAATACGCTTGAAGTACTCACACTGCATGCGGGCAATCCCGCCAAACCCGTCAATGCTATTCCACCCTCTGCAAGCGCCCACGTGCAACTGCGTTTCGTGGTGGGCACGAACTGGCGCGAAGCCGAATCCCTCCTGCGTGCCCATCTCGATCAGGCGGGCTACACGGACATCAACGTCAAGATCGTGCGCGGCTCGCCTGCCACGCGTCTGGATCCGGCCAGCCCCTGGGTCACTTGGGTGAAAGACGCGATCGCGCAAGCCACCGGCGCCGAGCCATCGGTGGTGCCCAATCTGGGTGGCACCGTGCCCAATGACGCCTTCTCCGAGATCCTCGGCCTGCCCACGATCTGGGTGCCCCACTCGTACCCCGGCTGCAAGCAGCACGCGGCCAACGAGCATTTGCCGCTGAACATCGTGCAGCAAGGATTGCGCATGATGACGTCAGTATTCTGGGAGCTGGGCGAAGCCCCGGCACAGGCGGCGTGGCGCGAAGCCACCACGCATGCCACAAGTCAAGCCGCAACGCAGTCCGCGACGCAAGCCACAAAGCAAGCTGCAATGCAGTCCGCCACGCAAGCCACAAAGCAAGCTGCAACGTCGTCCGCCACGCAGTCCACGACGTAAGCTGCGACACATACCAACGCATAGGCGGTACCGCAGGTAAAACCGTACCAAAGGCGCCCGATTTCGCCACGCAGGCCGCCTTTCGCGCCAGGCGGCCGCCCCCACTGCATGCCGAACCAGCCGCCCATAAAAAAACCCGAGGTCGCCCTCGGGTTTTTCACTTCGAGTCGCGCGCTTGCCGCGCACGGATCTCAGTGGATCAACGCTTGTCCATCGGGGGCACCGGGCGGGTGACGGGACCCGTGAACAGCTGACGCGGACGGCCGATCTTGTAATCGGGATCCGACAGCATTTCGTTCCACTGGGCAATCCAGCCCACCGTCCGAGCCAACGCGAAAATCGCGGTGAACAGCGACGTCGGGATGCCGATGGCGCGTTGCACGATACCCGAGTAGAAGTCGACGTTCGGGTACAGCTTGCGTTCCACGAAGTACGGATCCTCCAGCGCGATGCGCTCGAGCTCCATCGCCAACTTGAAGAGCGGGTCGTCTTGCAGATTCAGCGCTTCGAGCACTTCCTTGCACGTTTGCTGCATGAGCTTGGCGCGCGGATCGTAGTTCTTGTAGACGCGGTGACCGAAGCCCATCAGGCGCACGCCCGAGTTCTTGTCTTTCACCTTCTCCATGAACTCGCCCACTTTCTCGACGCCGCCATTGGCCTGCAGCTCTTCGAGCATCTGCAGGCACGCTTCGTTGGCGCCACCGTGAGCCGGGCCCCACAGGCACGCCACGCCGGCGGCAATGGCCGCAAACGGGTTGGTGCCCGACGACCCGCACAAACGCACGGTCGAGGTGGAGGCGTTTTGTTCGTGGTCGGCGTGCAGGATGAAGATGCGATCGAGCGCGCGCTCGACCACTTCGTTGACCTTGTAGTCTTCGCACGGCGTGGCGAACATCATGCGCAGGAAATTGCCTGTGTAGGACAGATCATTCTGCGGATAGATGAACGGCTGACCTTGCGAGTACTTGTACGCCATCGCCACCAGCGTCGGCATCTTGGCGATCAGACGGATCGCGGAAATGTGACGGTGCTGGGGATTGGTGATGTCGTTGGAGTCGTGATAGAACGCCGAGAGCGCGCCCACCAGACCCGTCAACACGGCCATCGGGTGTGCATCGCGACGGAAACCGCGCAGGAAGAAATGCAACTGCTCATTGACCATCGTGTGATGGGTCACCTGATGATCGAAGTCCGCTTTCTGCTCGGCATTCGGCAAATCGCCGTTCAGGATGGTGTAGCAGATGTCGAGGAAGTCGCAATTGGTCGCGAGTTCTTCGATGGGGTAACCGCGATACAGCAGTTCGCCCTTGTCGCCGTCGATATAGGTGATCCCCGACGCGCACGCAGCCGTCGACATGAAACCGGGATCGAACGTGAACATGCCCGTCTGGCCGTACAACTTGCGGATATCGATTACGTCCGGGCCTTCCGTGCCTTGAAACACGGGAAACTCAACGGACTTGCTGCCATCCGAAAACGATAGGGTGGCTTTCTTATCGGACAATTTCATCGTTATTTCCTCAGATAATTTAGAGCGCGCGCATCTTGCCGATGATGTCATGGATCAAAGGCGTATCCAATCCACCTTCGGGTTGAGCGCGGTTCAGCAGAATGTCGAGCAGTTCGTTGTCTCCAAGCTCGAATAACTGCGTCAAGGCAGTCACGTCGACATCCGTCAGCTCAGTCTCGTAAGCGTCCAGATATCGCGTGAAGATCAAATCGTTTTCCAGCAAGCCGCGACGCGCCCGCCAACGCAGACGCGCACGGCCCAGCTCCGAAAGCTTTTGTGCGCCGGAATCCTGCGTCACACCGACCGCCGGACCATCAACTCTTTGATCTTGCCGATTGCCTTCGTCGGATTCAAACCCTTGGGACAGACGTCGACGCAATTCATGATGGTGTGGCAACGGAACAGACGATACGGATCTTCAAGGTCGTCCAAACGCTGACCGGTCGCTTCGTCGCGGCTGTCCGCGATGAAACGATAGGCTTGCAGCAGACCGGCGGGACCCACGAACTTGTCGGGGTTCCACCAGAACGAGGGGCACGACGTGGAGCAGCACGCGCACAGAATGCACTCGTACAGACCGTCAAGCTCTTCGCGCGCTTCCGGCGTCTGGAGGCGCTCTTTTTCGGGCGGCGGCGTATCGTTGATCAGGTACGGCTTGATCGAATGATACTGATTGAAGAAGTGCGTCATGTCCACGATCAGATCGCGGATCACGGGCAGACCCGGCAGGGGCTTGAGAACGATCGGTTCCTTCAGCTCACGCAGGTTAGTGGTACAGGCAAGACCGTTCTTCCCGTTGATGTTCATGGCATCGGAGCCGCAAACACCTTCACGGCACGACCGGCGCAGAGCCAGGCTGTCGTCGACGTCGTTCTTGATGCGCACCAGCGCATCGAGCAACATCTTGTCGGTCGGCTGCAGCTCGACGTCGAGCTTTTGCATGTACGGACGCTCATCCTTGTCAGGATCGTAGCGGTAGATCTCGAACTTCACGATACGTTTGGTGCTCATGCCAGCATCCTGCTTAGAAAGTACGTGCCTTGGGCGGGAAGGAATCAACCGTCAAAGGCTTCATCTGAACCGGTTTGTAATCGAGGCGGCTGCCTTCCGAATAGAACAGCGTGTGCTTCAGCCAGTTCTCGTCGTCGCGCGTCGGGTGATCGTCCAGCGCGTGGGCACCACGGCTCTCGGTGCGGGCCGCCGCCGAATGGATCGTCGCGCGAGCCACTTCGGTCATGTTCTCCAACTCCAGCGCTTCGATGCGCGCGGTGTTGAACACCTTGGACTTGTCCTTGAACGCGATGTTCTTGGCCTGCTCGCAGATGGCTTCGATCTGAACTTCGCCTTCCTTGAGCATCTCGACCGTACGGAACACGCCGCAATGCTTTTGCATCGAATTGCGGATGGCCTGGCCGACGTCCTGCGTTTTCTCGCCGGTCTTGCGCTGTTCGAGCGCATCGATGCGGGCCAGCGAGAAGTCGAGCGACTCCTGCGGCACGGGCTGATGCGAACGTTGGCGTTCGAGGTGCGAATCCACAATGTGATTGCCGGCTGCGCGGCCGAACACCACGAGGTCGAGCAGCGAGTTGGTACCCAGGCGGTTGGCGCCGTGCACCGATACCGCCGAGCACTCGCCGATGGCGTACAAACCGTTGACGACCTTGCTTTCGCCGTTCAGCGTGGACATCACCTGACCGTGGTAGTTCGCCGGAATGCCGCCCATCTGATAGTGGATGGTGGGCACGACGGGAATCGGTTCCTTGATCGGGTCCACGTTGCCGAACTTCATCGCGATTTCGCGAATCGACGGCAAGCGCTTGTTGATCACGTCGGCACCCAGGTGGTCGAGCTTGAGCACGACGTAGCTTCCGTCCGGACCGCAACCGCGGCCTTCCTTGATTTCCTGGTCCATCGAACGCGACACGAAATCGCGCGGTGCCAGATCCTTCAGGGTGGGCGCATAGCGCTCCATGAAGCGTTCGCCATCCTTGTTGAGCAGGATGCCGCCTTCGCCGCGCACGCCTTCGGTGATCAGCACGCCCGCACCGGCCACACCGGTGGGGTGGAATTGCCAGAACTCCATATCCTGCAACGGCAGGCCGGCACGAGCCGCCATACCCAACCCGTCGCCGGTATTGATGAAGGCGTTCGTGCTCGCGGCCCAGATACGGCCAGCGCCGCCGGTGGCCAGCACCGTCGTCTTCGCTTCCAGGATGTAGACCTCGCCGGTTTCCATCTCGAGCGCGGTCACGCCGACGACGTCGCCGTCATCGTTGCGCAGCAGATCGAGGGCCATCCACTCGACGAAGAATTGCGTACGGGCCGACACGTTGCGCTGATAAAGCGTGTGCAACAGGGCATGGCCGGTACGGTCCGCGGCCGCACAGGCACGCTGGACCGGCTTCTCGCCGAAGTTGGCGGTGTGACCGCCGAACGGGCGCTGATAGATCGTGCCATTGGCATTGCGATCGAACGGCATGCCCATGTGCTCGAGCTCGTAGACGGCGTTCGTGGCCTCGCGGCACATGAACTCGATGGCGTCCTGGTCACCCAGCCAATCCGACCCCTTGACGGTGTCGTACATGTGCCAGTACCAGTTGTCTTCGCTCATGTTGCCCAGCGACGCACCGATACCGCCTTGCGCCGCAACCGTATGCGAACGCGTCGGGAACACTTTGGAGAGAACTGCCACCGAGAGACCCGCTTGGGCCAACTGCAGCGAACAGCGCATGCCGGCTCCGCCGGCGCCAACGACCACCACATCAAACTGGCGGCGCGGCAATGAATTCTTGACAGCGACCACGGCTTATAGACTCCAGAGAATTTTGGCGAAAAACGCGAGCGAACCGGCCAGCCACAGAATGGTCAGCACATGCAGGGTCAACCGCACGCCGACGGGCTTGACGTAGTCCATCCAGATGTCCCGCACGCCGATCCAGGCGTGATAGACCAGCGAGGCGAACGCCAGGGTCGCCAATATCTGCCCCAGGGGCCGCGAAAATACCGTAAACGTGAAAATTGCGCGCCAGTTCTCGAACGTGAATCCGGACATCGTGAGGATGCCGACCAGGATCACGAGGGTGTACACCGCGAGGATGACGGCAGTGATGCGCTGGGCCAGGAAATCACCCACACCGTAGTGGGCACCGACGACCAGGCGCTTGTTGCCGTAGTTTTTCGACATTGCCATCTCACCACACTCCGAACAATTTCAGCGCAAAGACCAGCGTCAACGCCAGGCTGACACCAAACACGATTCCAGCGCTTTTTTGCGCCGCTGCCTTGTCAAGGCCGATGTGCAAGTCGAGCATGAGGTAGCGAATACCGGCACAGAAGTGGTGCAGGTAGCCCCACATCAGAACCAGAACGATCAGCTTCATGATCGGGTGCCCCATGTAGGCGGCGACGTTGTCGAACGTTTCTTGCGAGGTCACGCTTGCCGCAAAGAGCGGCAGAATGACCAAGGGCAGACAGAGAAAAAGCAAAGCGCCGCTTACGCGGTGGAGAATGGACAGCTTGCCGGCGAGAGGCAGGCGGTAGCTCATGAGCTGCGTTACGCTGATATTGCGAAACTGCGGCCGCGGCTTGGCAACTGGGTCGGACATGACAACCTCGGGGTTACATACAAAAAATCGGTGTGGACAACGACTGTCCCGTCGGGACAAACGCACTATTTTCGCCCAATGTATGGGTCGGTATCAAATCGCCTCTGAAAACCACGTTAATTCAAACTATTGCGGTAGTGATAACGGTCGGTCAGATACCAACCTCGCCGGATTTCCACCGGCCGGTCGCCGTAGCTGTATGACAGCCGGTCGACCTGCAAAATCGGCGTGCCGACAGCGATGTGCAAAAGACTTGCCGCCTCGTCATTGGCGGGCACCGCTCTGATCTTTTCATCCGCCCGCACCATGCTCACGCCGAATTCCGATTCGAAGAGCGCATAAAGCGGGCCGCGGTTGCGCGCCAGCACTTCTGCCGTAAGTCCTTTGAACACACCGCCCGGCAACCAGATGTCGTCGATCACCGACGGCACGTCGCCGAAACTGAGCAGGCGCCGGATCGCGACCACCGTTTCACCGGTCCGCAGATCAAGCACGCGCGCGATATCCAGCGGTGCGCGCAAGCGTTTACAGGACAGGATCCGGCTTTGCGCCGGCTGGGCGTCACTTTCCTGATCGGGTGCCAACCTCAGGAAGCGAAACCGCACCCTGGCTTCATTATGCGTGGACACAAACGTGCCCCGGCCCTGCCTGCGTTGCAACATGTGCTCAGCCGCCAGCTCGTCCACCGCTTTGCGCACCGTACCCTGGCTGACTTGGAACCGCGCGGCCAGATCGAGCTCGCTGGGAATGAGCTCGCCGGGCTTCCATTCGCCCTGTTGCAGGCTTTGCAGCAGCAGCGCCTTGATCTGCCGGTAGAGCGGGCTGAATGCCGCACTCTGCGGTTTATCCGCGAGCGACGATCTGACGAGGGGTTCGGGCCTGGGTTCTGCCATGGATGTTCGGTTAAACAGGCGAGCTCAGGGCTCGCGTCGGGGTGCATTGTCGCACAGCAATAAAAATCTGGCAGCCATCTTATGTCTTATATAAGATATAAGAGGCGTTGACGCTTACGTCAATTCGATCTAGGATTCGAGACCTGCCGATGCAAGGCTTTCGAAAGCAGCCGCGTCGGCCACGCATTACACTGTTCGACGAGATTTTTCTCGTCAAACTACTACGGAGATCCGCTTCATGTCCAAGCCCGCCATGCGCGTTGCCGTCACCGGCGCCGCCGGCCAAATCGGCTATGCCCTACTGTTCCGTATCGCTTCCGGCGAAATGCTGGGAAAAGACCAGCCGGTCATCCTGCAACTGCTCGAAATCCCCGATGAAAAAGCCCAGAAGGCGCTCAAGGGCGTCATCATGGAGCTGGACGACTGCGCCTTCCCGCTGCTGCAGGAAGTCACCGCCCACAGCGACCCGCTGACCGCATTCAAGGACATCGATGTCGCCCTGCTCGTGGGCGCCCGTCCGCGCGGCCCCGGCATGGAGCGCAAGGATCTGTTGAGCGTGAACGCCCAGATCTTCACGGCGCAAGGCAAGGCACTCAACCAGGTCGCCAAGCGTGACGTGAAAGTGCTGGTCGTGGGCAACCCCGCCAACACCAACGCGTACATCGCCATGAAGTCGGCACCGGACCTGCCCGCCAAGAACTTCACTGCGATGCTGCGCCTGGACCACAATCGCGCACTGTCGCAGTTGTCGGCAAAGTCGGGCAAGCCCGTCGCCGAAATCGAAAAGCTCATCGTCTGGGGCAACCACTCGCCGACGATGTATCCCGACACCCGTTTCGCAACGGTTGGCGGTGAGAGCCTGCAAAAGCTGATCAACGACGACGCGTGGAACAAAGACACGTTCATCCCCACCGTGGGCAAGCGTGGCGCCGCCATCATCGAAGCGCGCGGTCTCTCGTCGGCAGCATCGGCCGCCAACGCCGCCATCGACCACATCCGCGACTGGGTGCTGGGCAGCAACGGCAAGTGGGTCACGATGGGTGTTCCTTCGGACGGCTCCTACGGCATTCCCGAAGGCATCATCTACGGCGTGCCGGTCACGACCGCCAACGGCGAATACACCCGTGTGGAAGGCCTGGAGATCGACGCCTTCTCGCGCGAGCGCCTGGACTTCACCTTGAAGGAATTGCTCGAAGAGCGTGACGGCGTGGCCGATCTGCTGAAGTAAATCCTGTCAATGATCGGGCCCGCTTAGTCGGGCCCGATTGTTATCTCCCGCCTTCGCTTTCGCGAATCCATCCCATCGGAGCCTGTCATGTCCCGTCCTCCTTCTCCCGGCGCCCTCTTCCGCCAGGCCTTGGCCGAAGAAAAACCGCTGCAAATCATTGGTGCCATCAACGCCAATCATGCACTGCTGGCCAAACGCGCGGGATATCGCGCCATTTATCTGTCCGGTGGCGGCGTGGCGGCAGGTTCGCTGGGCTTGCCCGACCTGGGTATCAATACGATGGACGACGTGCTGACCGACGTGCGCCGCATCACCGATGTCTGTGACGTTCCCCTACTGGTCGACATCGATACCGGCTTCGGCGCGTCGGCCTTCAACATCGCCCGCACCGTCAAGAGCCTGATCAAGTTCGGCGCAGCCGCCTGCCATATCGAAGACCAGGTCGGCGCCAAGCGCTGCGGTCATCGCCCGGGTAAGGAAATCGTGTCGACCGAAGAAATGGCCGATCGCGTGAAGGCTGCCGTGGACGCCAAAACGGACAGCGACTTTTTCATTATCGCCCGCACCGATGCCATCGCCAGCCACGGCGTGGATGCTGCGATCGAACGCGCGATCAAGTGTGTGGAAGCCGGTGCGGATGCTATTTTCGCGGAAGCCGCCTACGATCTGCCCACGTACGAGAAATTTGCCAAGGCCGTCAGCGTGCCGCTCCTGGCCAACATCACCGAATTCGGCCAGACCCCGCTCTTTACCGTTGAAGAACTGCGCGGTACGGGCGTCGGCATGGTGCTGTATCCGCTCTCGGCCTTCCGTGCCATGAACAAGGCGGCCGAAAATGTGTATACGGCCATTCGCCGCGACGGCCACCAGAAGAACGTGCTCGACACGATGCAAACGCGCGACGAGCTGTACGACCGCATCGGCTACCACGCATTCGAGTCGCAACTCGATGCGCTGTTCGCAAAGAACAAGGGCTGAGCACCGCCCCCACTATCCTTCGAAGGAGTTGAGACATGAGCAGCAACGAAACGGAAAAGACCGGGTTCAAGCCCAAGAAGTCAGTGGCGCTTTCCGGCGTCGTCGCCGGCAATACCGCGTTGTGTACCGTTGGCAAGAGCGGCAATGACCTGCACTACCGCGGCTACGACATCCTGGATATCGCGAACACCAGCGAGTTCGAGGAAATCGCCTATCTGCTGGTGCACGGCAAACTGCCCAACGAAGGCGAACTGCGCGGCTACAAAGCCAAGCTGCGCAGCCTGCGCGGCCTGCCGATCCAGCTCACGGCGGCACTCGAAGCCCTGCCCGCGGCCAGCCACCCGATGGACGTGATGCGCACGGCGGTGTCGGTGCTGGGCTGCATCCTCCCCGAAAAGGACGACCATAACGCGCCGGCCGCGCGCGACATTGCCGATCGCCTGATGGCCAACCTGGGTTCGGCCCTGCTGTACTGGTATCACTACAGCCACAACGGCCAGATCATCGACGTGCAAACGGACGACGACAGCATCGGCGGCCACTTCCTGCATCTCCTCCACGGCAAGAAACCGTCGGAAGAGTGGGTGCACGCGATGCACGTGTCGCTGAACCTGTACGCCGAGCATGAATTCAATGCCTCGACGTTCACTGCCCGCGTGATTGCCGGCACCGGTTCGGACATGTATTCGGCCATCGCCGGTGGGATCGGTGCCCTGCGCGGCCCCAAGCATGGCGGCGCCAACGAAGTGGCTTTCGAGATCCAGAAGCGCTACGACACGCCGGATGAGGCCGAAGCCGACATTCGTCGGCGGGTGGAGAACAAGGAAGTCGTGATCGGCTTCGGCCACCCGGTATATACGGTGTCCGACCCGCGCAACAAGGTGATCAAGGACGTGGCCAAAAAGCTGTCGAAAGACGGCGGCAGCACCAAGATGTACGACATTGCCGAGCGGCTCGAAACCACGATGTGGGAAGTCAAGAAGATGTTCCCCAATCTGGATTGGTACTCGGCCGTGAGCTATCACATGATGGGCATTCCCACCGCGATGTTCACGCCGCTCTTCGTGATCGCGCGCACCGCCGGCTGGGCCGCGCACATCATGGAACAGCGCGTCGACAACAAGATCATTCGCCCCACGGCCAATTACGTAGGCCCGGACGATCAAACATTCGTACCGCTCGCCAAGCGCAAATAAAACAAACGAGATCAGAGGAAGACTTTAGATGTCCGCACACATTTCCAATGTTCGTCCCGAGCCCGATCAGGTCCTGGTCGATATCGTCGACTACGTGCTCGACTACCAGATCAAAAGCGATCTGGCCTATGAGACGGCACGCAACTGCCTGATCGACACCCTGGGCTGCGGCCTCGAGGCGCTGGAGTATCCCGCCTGCCGCAAGCTGCTCGGCCCTGTCGTGCCCGGCACGGTGGTGCCCAATGGCGCGAAGGTGCCCGGTACGCAGTTCCAGCTCGACCCGATTCAGGCCGCCTTCAACATCGGCACGATGATTCGCTGGCTCGACTTCAATGACACGTGGCTGGCCGCCGAATGGGGTCACCCGTCCGACAACCTCGGTGGCATTCTCGCGACCGCCGACTGGCTCTCGCGCAATGCCGTCGCTGCCGGCAAACCGGCGCTCTCGATGCGTGACGTGCTCACGGGCATGATCAAGGCGCACGAAATCCAGGGCTGCATCGCCCTGGAAAACTCGTTTAACAAGGTCGGTCTGGATCACGTGGTGCTGGTCAAGGTCGCGTCCACCGCCGTGGTCGCGCAAATGCTGGGCTTGAACCGCGACGAAGTGCTCAACGCCGTGTCGCTGGCCTGGGTCGATGGCCAAAGCTTGCGCACGTACCGCCATTCGCCCAACACCGGCAGCCGCAAGAGCTGGGCAGCAGGCGACGCCACGAGCCGCGCCGTGCGCCTGGCCCTGATCGCCAAGACCGGCGAGATGGGTTATCCGTCGGTGCTGTCGGCCAAAACGTGGGGCTTCTACGACGTGCTGTTCAAGGGTCAGCCCTTCAAGTTCCAGCGCCCGTACGGCAGCTACGTGATGGAAAACGTGCTGTTCAAGATCTCGTTCCCGGCCGAGTTTCATTCGCAAACGGCCGTCGAATGCGCGATGGATATCCACAAGCTGCTCGCTCAGAAGGGCAAGTCGGCCGAAGATATCAAGCAGATCACGATTCGCACCCATGAAGCGTGCATCCGCATCATCGACAAGAAAGGCCCGCTCGATAACCCGGCCGATCGCGACCACTGCATTCAATACATGGTGGCCGTACCCATCCTGTTCGGCCGCCTGACGGCCGGCGATTACGAAGACGAGATCGCCGCCGATCCGCGCATCGACGCCCTGCGCGACAAGATCGTCTGCGTTGAAGACACCACCTTCACCCGCGATTACCACGATCCCGAGAAGCGCTCGATCGCCAATGCCGTCACCGTCGAATTCAACGATGGCTCCAAGCTCGACGAAATCGTGTGCGAATACCCGATCGGCCACAAGCGCCGCCGCGGCGATGGCATTCCGCTTCTGGAGGCCAAATTCCGCACGAATCTGGCGCGCCAGTTCCCGGCCAAGCAACAACAGCGTATTCTGGATATCTCGCTCGACCAGAAGAAGCTCGAGGCGATGCCGGTTCACGAATACGTCGATCTGTACGTGATTTAAATCGACGGCGTGATTCGCGTCGACGGCATGTGAATGACGTCGGCGGCATCATCCAAGCGGCCCTGGCTGAACGGATCCAAACAAAGCGGATCGGTTCAAGCGGGCCGCTTTTTTCATTTCAGGAGCCCTGCATCATGACTGTTCCGGTTACCCATCTGGCCGACGCGAACCGCTTCGAAGCCATCGTTGACGACATCACTTGCGAACTTGATTACGCGCTCAACGATGGCGTGATGACGATTCTGCATACCGGCGTACCGGCGGCGGTATCGGGTCGCGGCATCGCCGGCGATCTCACCCGCGTGGCCCTGGACACGGCGCGCGAGAATGGCTGGCGCGTCGTGACCGCGTGTTCTTACGCAGCGGAGTATGTCCGCCGGCATCCGGACTACGCCGACCTGACCGTCGGATGATCAGACGGCCAGACCATCTGACGCTCTGACGGTCTGACGGTCTTGAGCGCTGACGATCCGATGACCCGACGATCTGACGACCTGAGGATCCGATCGCGAGGCGATCACGACGATGGCCCGTCCGGCCCGCCCCATGGTTCACAACCGAGGGTCGGGGCCGTGAAACGATGGCATTGAAGCGTCGATCGGCGTTGACCCTTACAATCGCGGGTTGTTCCTTCACTCGCCCGCCGCATTCCTCATGAATTCACCGGTTATTGCGTACGTGCTGCAGCTGAGCTTCAGCACCCTGGTCGCCTGTTTCGTCGCCGCCACGGTCTCCGCCATTTTCATTTACTTCAACACGCGCAAGATCAATCAGGCCATGAAACACCCCTACCTCGAACACCGCACGTTCGAGCAGTATCCGATGGCGATTCGTCTGGGCATTCTGCTGGACTATTTTCTGCGCGTAACGTTTCCCACGTCACACGTGTGGCTGGCGGGTCACGCCAACCGCATGCTCAAACACGTCGACCCCAAGAAGATCTCGCTCGGCCTCAAATGGCCGCTGGTGGGACTCTGGGGCGGCTGCTTCCTTGGAATGATTGCCATGATTACCATGTGGACCACCCTGCTGGTGGCGCGATGAGTCGCGAACGCCCGTGCCCCTGCGGCAGCGGCCGCATGTATCCGGCGTGCTGCGCGCGCTGGCATATGGGGTCGTTCAAACTTCGCGCGCCCGACGCCGAAACGCTGATGCGATCGCGTTATACCGCTTACGTGATGGACGATCTCACCTATCTGCGCGATACGTGGTGGCCCGACACGCGGCCCGCCACGATCGAACCCAATCCGGCTGACCTGAAATGGCTCGGCTTGCAGGTCAAGAACGTCGAGAACATCGACGTCGACAATGCCATCGTCACCTTCGTCGCGCGCTACCGCGTGGCGGGCCGCGGCATGCGCATGCAGGAGACGAGCCGTTTCAAGCGTCTGAAAAGCCGCTGGTATTACGTCGACGGCGATGTGAGCTGATCAACAGACGCATGAAAAACGGCACGGTCTGTGCTCCGGGGGTTCGGAGACAGACCGTGCCGTTTTTTTTATTCGCCGGATCGCGTCCAGCGAAAGATCAGTAGCGAATGCCGGGGGCTTGCGGGGCCGGGGCCATCGGAGCCGGTGCCATCGGGGCCGGCGCGGCGCCTTGAGGCATCGGGGCCGGTGCGGGACGACCGGCACGCGGCATCGGCGCGGGAGCAGCACCCGGAGCGACCTGGTTGGCCGGTACCTGGATGGTCATTTCACGCAGCACGCCGCCGCCTTCGACGCTACCCATCGTACGGCCTTGACCGGACATCTGGGCGACGCAAGCCGAACGGTCGGCAGCCGGCAACGCGTTGCAGCGGGCAGTCGCGTTTTGCTCGTACTGCTGGTTGGCATTGGTCAGGCGGTTGCGCATGGCTTCCTGGCGGGCCGCACCAGCTTCCTGCAGGCAAACATTCTTCGGCTGAGCGGTCTGACCGGCGTTGCAACGGGCCACGTCGGCTTGATATTGACGTTGAATCTCGGTGCGGGCCGAGTCGGCAGCAAAAGCCGACGACGCGGAAGCCAGCAACAGGCCAGCGGTACACAGAGCAAGGCTCGGCAAACGAACAGACATTCGACGTGCATTCATAGAACACTCCTATTTTCGCCCAGCAGGACGGATTGCGATTTAACGTACGGCACCGGGAAAGTGTAACGGTCGCATCGACGCAAAAAGAATGCGTGATGTAAGCGTTTACCGCCAATTCCGGCCCCGACGCGATGGCGGTTACGTTAGCAAGCAGTATGCCGCGCCGATCCTCATCCGCCGCACAGCTGCACCAAGGGAGCATATTGCTGCGGCGCGAACGTAGTTTGCACCACGATAAGCCGTTGAGATTGCTGCAATCCGGCAACATTTCATTCGATTGATGCAAATTTATGTTGCGTCGCAATATGCCAGGTCTATGATGAAGATTCACCCACGCAGCAGGACTTCTCAAGGAGAAGACCATGAGCATCAAGTCACTTACCAACGCCCGCCTTACCGACACACTGGAACGCAGTCTCGTCGAAGTGGAAGCTGAGCAGGCACGACAGATTGCGCCACGCGTAGGCCGCTTCGCCGGCCGTGCCGCGCATGTCCTGGGCGCCTTCGCCTGGATGGTGCAGGACACGCTGCGCGCGCAGCGTGCAGGCCGGCAGCAACATCCCGTGATTTCCGCCTACCGCGCCAACTGATCGCCAGAGCGCGCGCGGTCGACCCGCCAGCGGTCGACTGAAAGGGCACACCGCACACTCAGTGCCGGGTGTGCCCTTTTTGCTGCGCCTTACGATAGGCGCCCGTCGCTGTGCCGCGTTGGCTCGCGTTTCTCGACATCGTCGCGCGGTTCGCCGTCTTCATCGACCACCGTATCGAGCTCGTTGCCCAGCACATCCTCGGCAGAAGATGCCGGCACTCGGCTCAGTGGACGCGGCGTATGCCCCGGTGCCGCGGCGTTTTCCGCCGCGCGAATGCCGCCTGGCCGACCGAGGGCATGGCCCGCGGGCACCGCGCGAGCGTCGCCGTCTTCGCCGGGCACAGAAGCGAGATTGACATTGGCACTAGGTGCAGCGCCCCGCTTGTCCTGACCGAAGTACACCACGGTGTGCGGATACGGCAGCTCGATGTTGGCCGCGTTGAAGTGCTTTTTGACCAGCCGGTTGTAGCCTCGCTGGACAGCCCACTGCATGCCCGGCGTGGTCTTGATCAGCACGCGAATCGTAAAACCTCGCTCATTCAGTGCCGTCACCCCCGGAATCGTCATGTCTTCCAGAATCTCCGGCGCAAGCACCGGATCCTGCTTCAACTCTTCGAAAGCCTGCTCGAGGTGGTACATGGCATCGTCCACACTTTCGCGATAGGCCACCGTGTATTCACCCAGGTGATAGGAGAAGTCGCGCATGTGATTGGCCACGGTGGTGACCGACGAAAACGGAATCAGGTGATAGCCGCCATCCAGTGTGCGGATGCCCACGGATCGGATCGTGAGCTTCTCGACCGTACCGAAGACGCCCGCAGCCTCGACCACATCGTTCTGGTTCATGCCGTTCTCGAGCTGAATGAACACCCCGGTGATGATGTCCTGCACCAACTTTTGCGCCCCAAAGCCGATGGCAAGGCCCACCACCCCGGCACCGGCGATGAGCGGCGCGATATCGATGCCGATCTGCGACAGCAGGATGAGGATCGTCATCGTGACGATCACGATCAGCGCGGCATTGCGAAAGAGCGACAGCAGCGTTTTCTCGCGCGCGCTGGGCGCACCCTTGCCTGACGACACACTCAGGCGATGCTCGATGACGCTGGCGATCACCGTCCAGGCGAGGGCGGCAACGAGCAGAATGATCGCCACGTGGATGACCGTGCTCACCGTCGCACGGCCGCTTTCCGAAGCAATCCATACGGCCAGATTGAAGGCCTGCCATGCGTCGAACACCACAAGCACGACCGCAATCAGGATCAGCATGCGCAAGCCCTTCAGGGTTGCGGGTACGTACGCATTGAGTCGGGCCTCGAGCATGGGCAAACGCGCGCGCATGTCGTCCGACAGCCGCAACGGCCGCGACAGGGCAAGAGTCAGAATCGACGAGAGCAACATCCCGACCGCAATGGCGATCAAGGTTTGCACCGTGGCGCGCGCCATGAACGGCAACGCATCCTGCGGCGCGATCTGGCTGACCACCAACAGCACCGTGAAGTACGCGATCGCCGCCAGATGCCAGACACGCGCCAGCATACGGATCAACGTACCGAAGAACGCCGTCGACGCGCGATCGGCGCGGGCCTCGAGCCGCTGCCGGATCAGTGCGCGATTGCTCCAGATCACCCGAACCGCGTAGATATACACACCCAGCATGATCAACAAGCCGAGCATCTGCCCCACCGCGGCGGAGAACATCGCCTTCACCAAGGGCACCACGATGAGCATGCCGTAGCCGGTCAGGCTCACGACCACCGCCAGCCAGCGATGCCAGTAGGTGGCCACATCATCGGCCATCGGCAGCAAACGTAAATGGCCGTAGCGGGTGGCAAACACCACGCGAATCAGCACTTTGGTGATCTCGACCGCCATGAAGGCATTGATGAAAAACAGATCCAGCGTACCGATCACGCCTTGCCGGCCGGTGCCGAACAGCCCGACGCCGTAGCCCACCAGGCAGGCGAGCATCACGACAGCGAGATCGACCAGAAATGCCGCGCCCATGGCGATCGCGGAGCGATACCAGCCGCGCGCGTGAAAACCGCGATGGCGCGACGTCGAGCGCGGGGCCGCTGCGGCAGCCACCGTATCGGCATGCGCCGGGCTGACCGGGCCGGCAAGCGCATCGTCCACCTGCGGCGGCGCCGGCACCTGACCGTCGGGCAACGGCCCAGTCTGTGCTGCCGCCGACGGCGCGTCCTCACCCCGGGCCACCCAGACGTCGAGGCGCGCGAAAATCAGTCGCGCCAAGGCGCGCAACACCGCAAAGGCGATAACGGTGGCCAACAGCACGATGCCGAAGCTGGTGAGCGCCTGGATCCACTGCGCCCAGGTCACGCCCCGTGCGCCCCCGCCACTTCCCAAGGACTTGAAGGTGTCGATCGCCTCGCTCACGTCCAACGCGATCCCTGCCACGAAAGCCTGTGTACCGTCGGCGATGCGCCGGCCAAGCGATGCGTCGCCTTGTTCATCGGGCAGCGTGAGCTGGCCGCCAGCCGCCGCGGCAGCCGACTTGTTCGTCGCCGCAGCACCCTTGGTCGCCGCGGCAGGCGACGTAGCAGTGGCCGATGCGCTCGATGCGGCGGCAGGCGATGTGGTTTGCGCGGCCGGCGCGTTTGCGGCGCTATCCGCGGCCGGTGCCGTCGCAGCGGGCTGCCCGGCAGCCAGCGTGCGCAACTGTTCGATCAACTGTCGCCTGGACGATTCGTTTTCGAGCGCGTCAGCCAGGGCGCCGTATGAGGCGGGGCCTGAGCCCGGGCTTGCCGTTGCGGCGGCGTGGGTCGGCTCGACCGCAGCCCCCGAAGCCGGTGTCGAATGGCCTTGCGCGGATGACGGCGAGCCCGCCGACGGCGTAGCCGGGTCGGCCTGGGCCCACGCGCGCGGCACCCACAGGCAGGCACTACTGATCAACAACACGATGAACAGAAACGGCGCCCAGACCGGGATGCGGTTTCGAGGAAGATGGGGGGTGGTGTTGGCGATCTCCGGCAAGGGCGCCCTCCGTGTGAATTTTTCTGGAAAAGTGCCGGATCTGGCGCGCGACCGAATCCGGAAAGGGCCTAGAGGATACCAAGCCGCCCGCGGACAACCTGCATCAAGGGCCAATTTCAGCCATGTCTTATATAAGATACAAGACCTTGATGTCTGAGCGCGTTGGCACTAAAATCACCGCCGAACTGTCTTCTCCACCCCTCTCATTCAAGGCCTGCAATGCTCGAATCGTATCGCCAACATGTCGCCGAACGCGCGGCGCAGGGCATCCCCCCGCTGCCCCTCTCCGCCACCCAAACCGCCGATCTGATCGAGCTATTGAAGGCGCCCCCCGCCGGTGAAGAGCAGGTTCTGCTCGACTTGATCACGCACCGCGTACCGGCCGGTGTGGACGATGCCGCCAAGGTCAAGGCGTCTTATCTTGCTGCCGTCGCGCTCGGTAAAGAAAGCTGTGCGCTGATTTCGCGCAGTCGCGCGACCGAACTGCTCGGCACGATGCTGGGCGGCTACAACATCGGCCCGCTGGTCGAGTTGCTGGATGACGCCGAAGTGGGCGGCATCGCCGCGGATGCGCTGAAGAAAACGCTGTTGATGTTCGACGCCTTCCACGATGTGAAGGAAAAGGCCGACGGCGGCAACGCCAATGCCCGCGGCGTGCTGCAAAGCTGGGCCGACGCCGAGTGGTTCACGAGCCGTCCGGAAGTGCCGGAAAGCCTGACCATCACGGTGTTCAAGGTCACCGGCGAAACCAACACCGACGATCTGTCGCCCGCCCCCGACGCCTGGAGCCGCCCGGATATCCCGCTGCACGCCCTGGCGATGCTGAAGAACCCGCGCGATGGCATTACGCCCGAAGAACCCGGCAAGACCGGTCCGGTGGCATTCATCAACAGCCTGAAAGAAAAAGGTCACCTGGTCGCCTACGTCGGCGACGTGGTGGGCACGGGCTCGTCGCGTAAATCGGCCACCAACTCGGTGCTGTGGTTTACCGGCGAGGATATCCCCTTCGTCCCCAACAAGCGCTTCGGCGGCGTTTGCCTGGGCAGCAAGATCGCCCCGATTTTCTACAACACGATGGAAGACGCCGGTGCCTTGCCGATCGAGTTGGACGTGTCCGACATGAACATGGGCGACGTGGTCGAACTGCGTCCGTTCGAAGGCCGCGCCCTGAAAGACGGCAAGGTGATCGCCGAATTTACGGTCAAGTCCGATGTCCTGTTCGACGAAGTCCGCGCCGGTGGCCGTATTCCGCTGATCATCGGCCGCGGCCTGACGGGCAAGGCGCGCGAAGCGCTGGGCCTGCCGCCGTCCACGCTGTTCCGCCTGCCGCAAGACCCGGTCGATACCGGCCGCGGCTACACGCTGGCGCAGAAGATGGTGGGCCGCGCCTGCGGTCTTACCGATGGCAAGGGTATCCGACCGGGCACGTACTGCGAGCCGAAGATGACGTCCGTGGGCAGCCAGGACACCACCGGCCCCATGACCCGCGACGAACTAAAAGACCTGGCTTGCCTGGGCTTCTCGGCCGATCTGGTCATGCAATCGTTCTGCCATACGGCCGCATACCCCAAGCCCGTGGACGTGAAAACGCACCACACCTTGCCGCAATTCATCAGCACCCGTGGCGGCATCTCATTGCGCCCTGGCGATGGCGTCATCCACTCGTGGCTCAACCGCATGCTGTTGCCCGACACCGTGGGCACGGGCGGCGATTCGCATACCCGCTTCCCGATCGGCATCTCGTTCCCGGCCGGCTCCGGTCTGGTCGCCTTCGCCGCGGCCACCGGCGTCATGCCGCTGGACATGCCTGAATCGGTGCTGGTGCGCTTCAAGGGCAAGCTGCAGCCCGGCGTCACGCTGCGCGATCTGGTCAACGCCATTCCGCTGTACGCCATCAAGGCCGGCCTCCTGACGGTGGCCAAGCAAGGCAAGAAGAACATCTTCTCGGGCCGCGTGCTCGAGATCGAAGGCTTGCCGGATCTGAAGGTCGAACAGGCGTTCGAGCTCTCCGACGCGTCCGCCGAACGTTCGGCCGCCGGCTGCACGGTGCACCTGAACAAGGAACCGATCATCGAATACATCAACAGCAACATCGTGATGTTGAAGTGGATGATCGCCAACGGCTACGAAGACGAGCGGACGCTGGGCCGCCGCATCAAGGCGATGGAAGCCTGGCTGGCCGATCCGCAATTGTTGCAACCGGACGCCGATGCCGAGTACGCCGCCGTGATCGAGATCGATCTGGCCGACGTGCACGAGCCGATCGTGGCCTGCCCCAACGACCCGGACGACGTGAAAACGCTGTCGGACGTGGCCGGCGCCAAGATCGACGAAGTGTTCATCGGTAGCTGCATGACCAACATCGGTCACTTCCGTGCCGCTTCCAAGTTGCTCGAAGGCAAGCGCGACATTCCGGTCAAGCTTTGGGTCGCTCCGCCCACCAAGATGGATGCCCAGCAGCTTTCCGAAGAAGGCCACTACGGCGTGCTCGGCGTGGCCGGTGCGCGCATGGAAATGCCGGGTTGCTCGCTGTGCATGGGCAATCAGGCACAGGTTCGCGAAGGCGCTACCGTCATGTCGACCAGCACGCGCAACTTCCCCAATCGTCTGGGCAAGAATACGTTCGTGTACCTGGGATCGGCCGAACTCGCCGCCATCTGCTCGCGCCTGGGTCGCATCCCGACCAAGGAAGAGTATATGAGCGACGTGGGCGTCATCGCCGAACACAGCGACAAGATCTATCAGTACCTGAACTTCGACAAGATCGCCGACTACAAAGACGTCGCCGATGTGATCGAAGTCTGACTATCGTTCGAACGTGCCGGTCCGCCTGCCTCGTGCAGCGGATCGATCATGAAAATGCCACGATGTGAATTCATCGTGGCATTTTTTTCGGCCCGAGCCGGGTAGCGATCATGCGTCGGCCATCATGGCGGCTGGCGATCTCCATCGGCACCCGGCAGAGAGCGGCATGACGCCGCGCAGGTGCGCCGTGCCTGGCAAAACGGCCAGCGTTTTTGCGCTGGCCGTTTTCAGTCGTTATGTTCAGCACGTTTACACGATGCCAATCGACTGCGCTGTCAATGCGAGAACGCGGTTGTACTACGCAGCAGCCGCTTTCTTTTCCAGGCTCACTGCCGTCAGGTAACCCACTGCTGCGCCGAAGCCGTCCTTGTAGTTGGCTTTGATCAGCGGATCGAGCACGGGTTTGACCACATTGTGGATCGCACCCCAATCGCCCGCGTGCTGGAAGTTGGCCGTGATGTACGTCCAGCCGTTGATCTCGTCCACTGCCTGCAGGCCGGTGGCTTCCGCGCCGGCCGGTGTGGACAGAATGCGCGACAACGCTTTCGTGTCGACGTTGTAGGCCCACAGGAAATTGTTGACGTGATTACCGCTATCCTCACCGATGAACAGCGTGCGCAGCTTTTCCGAGAACTTGATGTTGTCAGGGCTGGCGATGTTGTCCGGGTTGGCGGTATTGCCCAACGCGTCGGCGACGATGTCTTCGCCCAGCAACAGCATCTTCGATGACGTGGGCACCCATTCGCTGCCGATCGCGCCACCCGTCGTGTCGACCTGGCTGCCCGCCAGGGTGTGGGCCAGGATGCCGCCCGCCTTGACCACCTTGGGCAGCGCGATGTTGGCCGACTCGCGCCACGTCTTGTCGCCCTGGATCATCGAAGCCTGGATGTTGGCCAACGCCGAATAGGCGATCTTGTCCTTGGCATTGACGGTGGTGCCTTCCATCTTGGTGAATGCCATGCTTGCGCCCAGCAGATCGGCGTAGCGGTGCGTTTCGAGGAAGGCGGCGGCCTGCTCCATGCCCGGCACCAGCTTGACCCAATTGGCCACGCCGTCGGAAAACACCTTGGTGAATGTGGGGTCCACCGGATCGACCACGCGCACATCCATGATGTCGCTGGTGACGAGCGTATTGGCCAGCGCTTCGATCTGCGCGCTGGTCGCGTGGCCCATCTTGATCCACTGGATTCCCGCGCCCGCTGCGTTCACATCGAGCGACAGGCCCGGAGCGTAACGGGCGACGTACAAGTGACCGGAAGAAAGATCCTTCGGGCGGTCGGCCACAAACATGAACAGACCACCGTTGGTGTAGTCATCGCCCATCAACACGGTCTGGTTGTCGGGCATGACCTGCACGAGCTCGTGCGAAATGCGGCCCATGCAATAGTGCTTCACGACCTTGCCGGTGCCGTCAGGCTGCACCGTGATCTCAGGCAAATGCCCATAGTGATACGGCTTCGCCACGGTCGGATCGTTGTATACGCGCTGGCTGAACGCCGCAAAGCTCTTTTTCACGCTAAGCGCGGCAGCGTCGGTGCGCGTGGTGCTGGTGATGGCGGCCGCGTCGGGCTCGTACTCTTCGCTGGAGAGGTGCGTGTTCCACGGCGACAGGCTGGCGCCGCACGTGATCCACAACCCATGCACGGAAGACGTGTCGACGTTGTGGTATTTCACCAGCGTCAGATTGCCGGTGGCTTGATCCTGATCGAGCGTGAGCACGCCGATCGGCGACGGCAGCTGACCATAGGTGCTGTTGCCGGCCAGATCGTGGTCGTTGTATTCGAACTGCACCACGACGAATACCGGTTTGCCCGTGATACCCGGCACGTTGGCATTTTCCAGCGCAAGCATCGACATGCCATCAGGACAGTTCGAAAAGAATTGACGCGCCGACGCCGGCACCGACGTGTCGATAATCGGCTTGTTATTGATGTCGTAATAGCCGCCGGACAAAATCGTGCCGCCGTTGCCATCCGGCACGAGATCGCCGGTAATGAAAAACGGTTTATAGGCAAGCGTCATCGTTTCCTTGCTGCCATCGCTGAACGTGAGCTCCATCGCCGATTCGACCAACGTGGTCGCCATCTTGGCGGGATCGCTCAGATTCGGCGCGGCCATGGAGGTGAATGCAGCCGAGGTGAAGGTAACCACCGGCGGCGGCGTGACGGGGGTGCCGGTGTCCTCATCGTCATCGTCATCGCCGCCACAGGCGGTGAGCAGACCGAGCGAGCCAAAGCTGGCGAGCGGCAACACAGGGGCGCCGCTGAGCATCTTGAGCAGGCGACGACGAGATTGGTTATTCACTTCCGACATTTTTTAGGACTCCAAATTGAATCGAGGCGAAGCGAATCCTATTTGTCGACTGTGACAGTTTGAATGTTGAGAAACGTTCAGCGACTCAGCAGCAACAGATGTCGGTCCACATGCAAAACTGCACCTGGTTTCATTAGATTGTCATGGTGTTATGCCGCATCGGCCGCGCTGCGCGCCATTCGGTCTTTCATACGAGTGCGCGATATGCGCAGTCTGTGCTATACACCCCCAAGGTGCTGCCGCTGTACACGCCGACCATGACGTGTCTGTGAACGGCCCCGCCGCCCTCTGGAGATGCTCCCCATGCCCGTTCGTACCGAAATTGCCGTTCGCCCTTATGACGACAAGGATGGTCCACGGCTCCTCGAGATCTTCCACGACGCCGTCCATCGCGGCGCCGCAGGCGAGTACTCCGAAGAGCAGCGGCGCGCATGGGCACCCGAAAACATGGATCTCGCCGCCTTCACCGCCGCACTCACCACGCAGCAAACGTGGGTCGCCGAGATCGACGGCACGGTGGTCGGCTTTTCGGATCTGGCACCCAACGGCTACGTGAACATGATGTTTGCCCATCCCGACTACCAAGGTCAGGGGATTGCCACCACGCTGCTGTCGCAAGTCGAACAGGCTGCGGCCACCCAGGGCATGCAGCGCCTGATCACCGAAGCGAGCGTCACCGCCCGTCCGTTTTTCGAAAAGCGCGGATTCATGCTTACCGCCGAGCAGTGGGTGCCGCTTCGCGGCCAGACGCTGACGAACTTCCTCATGGAAAAGTGGTTGACGCGTTAATCGCCAGGTCAGCAATGCAATGATTTGCGCCGCCCGTCAATCGGGGCATGCGAGAAGCCTCCCCTTGCGCGAGTAAAAAATCCAACACATCGCGCACGAGATCTCGCGCGCGCCGCATTCTCGTTGCCTGACGACGTTTGCAAGTGGATAATACAAACCATTCTTATTTGCGTTGTTTGTTTCCATCCAAGGCGATCCATGTCGACTGCGCGTCCGTCTGCCCCTTCCGCATCTTCCCCCGCAAGCCACTTGAAACCGTTGCCGCTGGCCGTGCATCTTGCACTGACCTCGGCCATGATCGCCGCTGCGATCGTACCCACGATGGCGTGGGCGCAAACGGTGCAAAGCCCCGTCACCACGCTCGAGGCCACCACCGTGACCGGCGATGCGAGCATCGCCACCCCATCGGCGGCCCCTTATGCCGGCGGACAAGTGGCCCGTGGCGGCCAGTTGGGCGTATTGGGCAATATCGACAACATGGATGCGCCGTTTGTGGTGACCAGTTTCACGTCGAAATTGATCGAAGACCAGCAAGCGCGCACGCTGGGCGACGTGGTCAAGAACGATTCGTCGATTCAGGTCGGCAACGGGTTTGGCAACTCGGCCGAAACATTCTCGATCCGCGGCTTCGCACTCAATAACGACGACCTGTCATTCAACGGCCTGTACGGCATCCTGCCGCGTCAGGTACTGCCGACCCAGATGATCGAACGGGTTGAAATCTTCAAAGGCGCGAACGCGTTCTTGAATGGCGCCGCGCCGGGCGGGTCGGGTCTCGGCGGCTCGATCAATATTCAACCGAAGCGCGCCGGCGAAGATCCCCTCACCCGCGCGACCATCGACTACACCAGCGACTCGCAGGTTGGCGGCGGCGTCGACATCGGCCGCCGCTGGGGCGCCGACAATAAATTCGGCATTCGGGTGAACGCCGCCCATCGCGATGGCGAAACTTCGGTAGACGACGAAAATCAACGCCTGACGGTCGGCACGGTGGGGCTGGACTTCCGCGGCGAGCAACTGCGCGTATCGCTGGATGCGGGATACCAGAAATATCGCTTTTCTCAGCCACGGCCCACGATTCGCGTCATCGGTACCGACGTACCGTCCGCGCCGTCCAACCGCACGAACTACGGCCAACCCTGGACATACTCGGAACTGGAAAGTACGTTTGGTGTGCTACGGGCGGAATACGACTTCAATAACAACTGGATGGGCTATGCAGCAGCTGGCGTCAGCCACGATCGCGAGCTCGGCGACTATGCCACCCCGAACGTCGATGGCAGCGGCGTCGGTACCATCAGCCGGCTCTCGGTGCCCTACGATCGCGACTCTGCAACAGGCGAAATCGGTTTGCGTGGGCAATTCAAGACTGGCGCAGTGGGTCACCGGGTGAATGCCGCCCTATCGGCATCACGCATCAAGGGCGCTACGGCCTACGAGTTTGCGAGTGGCGGTGCCATCGACATCAAAAATCCGGTCTATATTCCTCGCCCGGCTGGTGGCTTGATCGCTGGAAATTTCAGCGATCCCGACGTGACCGATCGCCGTCGCCTCTACAGCGTTGCACTGTCGGACACGCTGTCGTTCCTGGACGATCGCGTGCTCTTCACCGCCGGCGTGCGCCGCCAGACCCTCAAGCAAGACGCCTTTGGTTATGACGGCGTGCAGACCGCCGCCTACAACGACTCCGTGTGGACGCCGGTATTCGGCGTCGTGGTCAAGCCGCTGGATTACATGTCGCTCTATGCCAACCATATCGAAGGCTTGACCGCCGGGGACAGCGCCCCCACCGACGCGGTCAACTTCGGCACGACGCTCGCCCCTTACCGCACCAAGCAAACCGAGGTGGGCGTCAAGCTCGACTTCGGTACCGTGGGCGGAAACGTGGGCGTGTTCCAGATCGAGAAGCCCGAGGCCTACACGGATGTCATTACTGGCGTGTTCGGTCGCGCCGGCGAGCAGCGCAATCGCGGCATTGAACTCAATGTTTATGGCGAGGCCACGCGTGGCGTCCGCTTGCTGGGCGGTATCACGCTCATGGATCCGGAACTGCGCGATACCGAAGTGGCCTCCCAGAACGGCAATGACGCCATCGGTGTGCCACGCTATCAAGCCGTGATGGGTGCGGAGTGGGACGTCCCTTATATCAACGGCCTGACGCTGCAAGCCTACGCTCAGCGCCGCGGCTCGCAATACATCAATGCCGATAACTCGGCCAAGATCCCGGCTTGGAATCGCTTCGACCTCGGTGCACGGTATGCCACGAAGATCGACAATCGCAATGTGGTGTGGCGCGCCGGTGTCGACAACGTGACCGACAAGCAATACTGGTCGACAGTGGGCAACGACTTCGCCCAGATCACGCAAGGCCGTGGCCGCATCTACAAACTGTCGATGTCGGTCGACTTCTAGCATCATGCGACATGCCGGCATCCGCGCGATGCCGCCCGGAAGATCGCGCGCGCATTCACACGCGCGATCTCGCCATCCAGTCATGCGCGCGATCGCGCACCAGCATGACGCTCAACGCCCCACAACGGGGCGTTTTCCATTGGCGCTGACAGGCTGCCGTCAGCAATACTAAGTGTAAAAACTGGCATCGATATTGCGTGAGTATTCGCTTCACTCGCTTGCCGCGAGATTTTTTCAGGACCCCGAATACATCATGCTGCTGCACCCCGACTCACTTTCATTCCGTATGCTTGCCCGCACCGCCGTGGCGGCAGGCCTGCTGGCTGCGGCCTTTGCCGTCTCGCCCTCGGCACATGCGGCTTACCCCGAGCGCCCGATACAGGTCATCATTTCGTTTCCGCCTGCTGGTGCCACCGACGTGATGGCGCGTGCCGTAAGTCAGCAACTGGCTGCAGAACTCGGGCAATCCGTCGTGGTCGAGAACCGCCCCGGCGCCGGCGGCATGATCGGCATCACCGCAGCTGCACGCGCGCCCGCCGATGGCTACACGCTTTATCTGGCTGCCGTCACCAACCAAGCGATTGCCGAAGCGCTATATACGAACAAGCAAGCCACGCTCGAAGGGGACTTCGTGCCGGTGGCAGGCGTCGGCTATGCGCCCCACGCGCTCGTCGTGCCCGCGTCGTCACCCGCTACCGATGTCAAAAGCCTGATCGCCCTGCTCAAGGCCTCGCCCGGGAAATACAACTTCGCCTCGCAAGGCACCGGCACGCTCTCGCATCTGGAGTCGGAACTTTTCGTCTCCAAAGCGGGCGTGCAAGCCGAGCACATCCCCTATAAGGGCAGCTCACAGGCGTTGCCCGAACTCGCCAACGGCACATCGGCCTTGATGTTCGACAGCATCACCGGATCGCTGCCGCTGGTGCAAGGCGGCAAACTCAAGATGCTGGCTGTGGCATCCAGCAAGCGCGTGTCGTCATTGCCTGATGTACCTACCGTGACCGAAGCGGGTCTGCCCGGGTTCGAGGCCGACAACCTCTTCGGCTTTGTCGCCCCGAAGGGCACGCCGCCCGCCGCCATCGCCACACTGCAGAAGGCGCTCGAGAAGGTACTGGCGTCGCGCGCGCTGGTCGAGAAGGTGGCAGCGCAAGGGTCGGATCTGGTCTATATCGGTCCGGACAAATTCGAGGCCGACATTGCCGGCGAGATCGCCACGTGGGGCGGCGTCGTCAAAAGCGCCGGCATCACGCCGCAGTAATGCGCCCGGCAACGGGTTCGCGCCCCCCACGCTTGATGTCGGGCGTCTCGCGATAACGCGTCACAATACCCCCGCGGCATGCCCTGCATCGCAGGCGTAACGCCAATGCTTTATCGGCGTGGCGCCCCTCGATGTGCGCTTCCAGACCCCCCCACTCGCAGAACGTCATGGCATGCGTTGGGGGGTTTCGACGTCTGGGCAAACAACGACGAGATCCGCACGCGCACGACAATCGCCGGTCGATGGTCATGAAAAGCGTGCATCATTCTTGCTGGACCCTCTCCCGTCCCGGCGAGCGCGGCGCCGCGCCATCGACGGCCAGGCCGTCAACCTTGACCGCACGTCAAGTCTTATATAAGATATAAGACCTAAGAACTTGATACGTTTTGGTCCTCACTAGACATGACAAACGGCTCAAAACGCCACAAAATGGCGTTCTCTATTGTGGACACACCCTACCCTCGGAGTCCTTCATGCCGCATAACACGTTCAACACATTAAAAAACTTCAAAATCGGCAGCCAGTCCTGTCAGTACTATTCGCTGCCCGCACTGGGTAAGGCGCTCGGGGTAGACGTGCAGCGATTGCCGATGTCGATCCGCATCGTGCTCGAATCCGTGCTGCGCAACTGTGACGGCAAGAAGGTGACGGAAGAGCATGTCAAGCAGTTGCTCAACTGGAAGCCCAACGCCAAGCGCAATGACGAGATTCCGTTCGTGGTCGCCCGCGTTGTGCTGCAGGACTTCACCGGCGTGCCGCTCCTGGCCGATATCGCCGCCATGCGTGCCGTGGCCGAAACCATGGGCAAGAACCCCAAGGCCATCGAACCCCTCGTGCCCGTCGACCTCGTGGTCGACCACTCGGTGATGATCGATTATTTTGGCACCAAGAATTCGCTCGACCTGAACATGAAGCTCGAGTTCCAGCGCAACAAGGAACGCTATCAGTTCATGAAGTGGGGCATGCAGGCCTTCGACACGTTCGGTGTGGTGCCTCCGGGCTTCGGCATCGTCCACCAGGTCAACCTCGAGTATCTGGCGCGCGGCGTGCACTTCGACAAGACCAACAAGGTGTATTACCCCGATAGCCTGGTCGGCACCGACAGCCACACCACGATGATCAACGGCATTGGCGTCGTGGGCTGGGGCGTGGGCGGCATCGAGGCCGAAGCCGGCATGCTGGGCCAGCCGGTCTATTTCCTCACTCCCGATGTGGTCGGCGTCGAGTTGAAAGGCAAGTTGCGCGAAGGCGTGACCGCCACCGATCTGGTGCTCACGATCACCGAGATGTTGCGCCGCGAGAAAGTGGTCGGCAAATTCGTCGAATTCTGTGGCGAAGGCACGGCCAGCCTGACCGTGACCGATCGCGCCACCATCGGCAACATGGCGCCGGAATACGGCGCCACCATGGGCTTCTTTCCCGTCGACGAACGCACCATCTCGTACTTCGAAGGCACCGGCCGCACGAAAGATGAAATCGCCGCCTTCGAAGCGTATTTCAAGGCGCAGAAGATGTTCGGCGTGCCCAAGGCCAAGGATGTCGATTACACGACGCTGCTGAGCCTGGACCTGTCGCAGGTGGCCCCCTCGCTCGCTGGCCCGAAGCGGCCGCAGGATCGGATCGAGATCGGCAACGTCAAAACGCAGTTCACCGATCTGTTCTCCAAGCCGATCGCCGAAAACGGCTTCAATCAGGCCCCCGAGCGTCTGGGTCAGGTGTTCACCACGAACACCGGCACCAAGGTGCAAAACGGCGATATCCTGATTGCCGCCATCACGTCCTGCACGAACACGTCCAACCCGAGTGTCATGCTCGCGGCGGGCCTACTGGCCAAAAAGGCCGTGGAAGCGGGATTGAAGGTTCCCAAGCGCATCAAGACGTCGCTGGCGCCTGGCTCGCGTGTGGTCACGGAGTACCTGACGAAAACGGGCCTGTTGCCGTACCTCGAAAAACTGGGCTTCGACGTGGCCGCCTATGGTTGCACCACGTGTATCGGCAACGCAGGCGATCTCGCGCCCGAATTGAACGAAGCCATTGCGGACAACGACCTGATCTGCGCCGCCGTGCTTTCGGGCAACCGCAACTTCGAAGCGCGCATTCACCCGAACATCAAGGCCAACTTCCTGGCCTCTCCCCCGCTGGTTGTGGCGTACGCCCTGGCCGGTACGGTGTTGCGCGACCTGATGACCGAACCGGTGGGCCGCGGCACCAAGGGCGATGTTTGGCTCGGCGACATCTGGCCGTCTTCGGACGAAATCGACGCGGTCCTCAAGTTCGCTCTGGACCCCAAGGTGTTCAAGGCCAACTATGCCCAGGTCAAGAGCAACCCCGGCAAACTCTGGGAAAAGATCAAGGGTGTGGACGGCGACGTCTACAACTGGCCCGACTCGACCTACATCGCCGAGCCGCCCTTCTTCAAGGACTTCGGCATGACGCCCGCCGCCATGCCGGCCGTGACCGGTGCCCGCGCCCTGGGTATCTTCGGCGATTCGGTCACCACCGACCACATCTCACCGGCCGGTTCGATCAAGGAATCGTCACCGGCGGGCAAGTGGCTGAAAGAAAACGGCGTATTGAAGGCCGACTTCAACAGTTACGGGTCGCGCCGCGGTAATCACGAAATCATGATGCGCGGCACGTTCGCCAACGTGCGGATCAAGAACCTGATGATCCCGGCCGCCGCCGACGGTACCCGTTTCGAAGGCGGCGAGACATTGTTCCAGCCCACCGGCGAGCAGATGTCGATCTACGACGCCGCCATGAAGTACGTGAGTGAAAACACGCAAACGGTCATCTTCGGTGGCGAAGAATATGGCACGGGGTCGTCGCGCGACTGGGCAGCCAAGGGCACGCAGCTGTTGGGCGTGAAGGCCGTGATCACCCGCAGCTTCGAGCGCATCCACCGCAGCAACCTGGTGGGCATGGGCGTGTTGCCGCTGCAGTTCATCGGCGATGACAGCTGGCAGTCGCTGGGCATCACTGGTCGCGAAACGTACGACATCACAGGTCTTGAAAACGGCATTCGTCCGCAGCAGGACGTGACGCTGACGATCCATCGTGAAGACGGTACCAAGCAGGACGTGAAGGTGCTGCTGCGGATCGATACGCCGATCGAAGTCGACTACTACCTGAACGGCGGCATTCTGCCCTTTGTGCTGCGTCAATTGCTGGCCGCCTGATCGCGCCAGTTCGGCAGGCAGCACTGCCACGCTCGCAAACGCCCGGTTCGCCGGGCGTTATTTCGTGCGCGATCGTTATCGAGGCAAGCTGCCGCCCTCGCCCTATCTCAGGGCGCGGGCAACGGTTAAACTAACCCGTTCCGCTTCAACGACAGGATCGCCTCTTCGTCATGCCCCGTGCCCGCCGTTCTGCATCGCCCCGCCTGACCCGCGACGCCCAGCGTCTCATCGCGCTTGCCGACGGCCTCGATCGTTCCGGCAGCCGTGTCGAGGACCAGTTCTGGGAGTCGCAGTTTGCCCAGGCCATCCCCAAATTGCTGAAGGCCGGCAACGACGCGCCGCTCGAAGCCGCGCTCGAACACCTGGCCCAAAGTCAGCCGGGCGCGTACGAGGTGCTGATCGAACAAGCCGAAACGCTGTCCGAATCCACCACCGTCGAGAAGAACGGCGTGCGCTACGACGTACTGCTCGTGGTCGCCCCGATCGTGGCCTGGACGCGCTACACCATTCCAACCGGCCCGCTGCCCGCCGCCGCGCGTGAAGCGATCGTGGCCCAGTTGCATGGCCATATCCTGGCAGACGACGTGCGCGTCGCGTTGATGCCGCACCTGGTCTGCATCGACCAGATGCCCCGCACATTCTCGGAAACCTGGTCCTGGCTGAATCGTCTGGGCACACAGGCGCTGGGCGCTGAAACGGCGAAGCCGGCGCTCAACGACGATGGCGAAATCGCAAACATGCTGGCCGATACCCGCTACGTGGTCGCAGCCGCTGCCGTACCGGTAGGCTCGCCGATGTTTCAGTGGCAAAACGCGCAGGCCGAAGATGGCGCCACGCGCGACAGTTGCCTGGCCGCCTGGATCGAGCAGGCGCAGCCCACGCTGGCTGCGCTCTTGCCCGGTTGCGGGATCGAGTGCCTGCTGCCCGATGCGTATTACGTCAGCAATCGCGAAGCCGATCGCCGGGTGCGCCCGCTGTCGCTGCGCGCTGCCGTCACGTGGCTTGAAGGCGCCGTCAACCTTGAACCCGCCGGCTTGCGTGCCGTGATCGCCGGTTGCGGCGACACGCGCGCCGACGAGTATCGGATCAGTTTCACCGCGCGCCAGAGCAACGACGTGTTCTACGGTTGCGTCTGGCCGCTTTACGGCCGCGAAGACGATGCCGTCATCCCCGAAGGCCAGCCCGATACGGTGGACGAGATCGTCGCGCAGTTGAAGGAACTCGGTGTGACGGAAGTACGCCGGATTCCGGGCGTCGTGCCCGCCGAGTATTGCGAAGATTGCGGCGCGCCGTTTTTCCCCAATCCGCTGGGTGAAATGGTGCATGCCGAGTTGCCTGACGACGCCGACGCCACGCCCGCGCATTTTCACTGAGTCGTGCCCGCCCCACCCGCGACCACTGCCGATATCTTCTGCCGCGTCGTCGATAATTTCGGCGATATCGGCGTGTGTTGGCGGCTCGCGCGCGGGTTAAGCGCCGAGCACGGCTGGCATGTGCGGCTGTGGGTGGACGATCTGGGCAGCTTTGCGCGGCTCGCACCCACACTCGATATTCACGCCCACCGGCAGATGCTGGATGCGGTCGAAGTGATCGCCTGGCGCGATGCTGCCCTTGCACCGCCAAGCGATGCACTTGATGCGTCCGATGCGTCCGATGCGTCCGATGCGTCCGATATATCCGGTGCCACCGATATGTCCGATGCCACCGATATGTCCGATGCGTCCGAAATATCCGATGCGTCAGAAATATCCGATGCGTCCGATATATCCGATATATCCGATGCGTCCGATATATCCGATGCGTCCGATATGTCTCACGACCCCGATGCGTCCAGGCCTCCAGAGCGCTCAAGGACGACCGACTCGCCGGCGAGTGCCGAGCCGTTAATGCCACGGGACGTCGTCATTGAAGCCTTTGCCTGCGATCCGCCTGCCTGGTTCGTGGCGGCCATGCATGGCATGGCCACGCCTCCCGTCTGGATCAACCTCGAATACCTGAGCGCCGAAGACTGGATCGAAGGCTGTCACGGTTTGCACTCGCGTCGTTCGGACGGCCTGGAAAAGATCTTCTGCTTTCCCGGCTTTACCGCCAACACCGGCGGACTGCTGCGCGAGCGCGATCTGTTGCGCACCCGCGATCGGTTTCAAGCGGATGCCAACGCTCAAGACGCCCTGCTGACGACCTGCGGGGTGCCTGAAGGCGCGCGTGCACGCATTGCCGGCGGCGCAGCCGTCGTAACCCTTTTCTGCTATCCCGATGCCCCGCTGCAGGCACTTTTCGGTGCCTTGGCGCAGCGCGATCGCCCCACGGTGCTGATCGCGCCGCATGGCGTGGCCCCGCACACCGAATCGGCGCTCGATGCCTTGTCGGCCGTCGAGCGCGCGCAGTTCGTTCTGTGCCGCATCCCGTTCGTGCCGCACGAGCACTTCGACCGCCTGCTCTGGCTGGCGGACCTGAACGTCGTGCGCGGCGAAGATTCGCTGGTGCGCGCGCTTTGGGCCGGTCGTCCCCTGCTGTGGCACATCTACCCGCAGGACGACGCTGCGCACCACATGAAGCTGGATGCGTTTCTGGCGCGCACCGGGTGGCCAGACGCCGCCCGGGTCGCCAATCGCGCCTTCAACGGCGCAGCGTCTGTCGCCCACGCGTCCAAAGCGCCTGTCGACACGCCCGAAGACCCGGCCGCCCCCGCTGCACGCGATGCACGCGATACACGCGCTGCTGATCGCGCAAATTTCGCCCTGTTGCACGATGAGGCAACCTTCCGCGAGTGGCAAACGGCCGCCAAGCGCTATGCCGATACAGTTGCCGCGCACCGGGATCTCGCAGCGACGATCGCCGACTATGGCGTGCGCGCGACGGATTGACGGCAAAAAAAGACACAACCGACAGGAAACGCTAGAATATTGGGTTGTCTTTTTTAGTGCTCGCCCGGCGAAGACTCTGGCGGAGCATTCCCCAACGGAGTTTTAGTAATGAAAACCGCTCAAGAATTGCGAGTCGGCAATGTGGTCATGGTTGGCCAGGACCCCCTCGTCGTTCAAAAGACCGAATACAACAAGTCCGGCCGCAACGCTGCCGTCTGCAAACTGAAGTTCAAGAACTTGCTGTCCGGTTCGGCCAGCGAGTCGGTCTACAAGGCCGACGAAAAGTTCACCGTCGTGAACCTCGATCGCAAAGAAGTGACGTACTCCTACTTCGCCGATCCGATGTACGTGTTCATGGACGAAGAGTACAACCAGTACGAGATCGAAGCCGACAGCATGGGCGATTCGATCAACTATCTGGAAGACGCGATGCCTGCCGAAGTGACCTTCTACGAAGGCCGCGCCATCTCGGTCGATCTGCCCACGACCATTGTGCGCGAAATCGTCTACACCGAGCCGGCCGTCCGCGGCGATACGTCGGGCAAGGTGCTCAAGCCTGCCAAGCTCTCCACGGGCTACGACATCAGCGTGCCGCTCTTCTGCGCCATCGGCGACAAGATCGAAATCGACACCCGCACCAATGAGTACCGCAGCCGCGTGATGTAAATCGCCCGTTTGCGTACGCGAAAGCCCCCTGTGTGGGGGCTTTTTTTATGTGCGTCACGCTACTCGCACCGGGTGCCCGACTCAGTCTATGCTTGCATCATGCGCGCGTTCGCGAACGAAGAACGACGCCACCAGGCCAAGCGCCACGCCGAACATCACGTAGTATGCCGGCGACATCGGCGAACCGGTGGTGCGGATCAGCCAGGTGACAATGAACTGCGCGAAGCCACCGAAAATCATCACGGCCACGTTGTACGCCATCGACATGCCCACCGATCGCACATTGGCGGGGAACATCTCGGCCATCACCGTGCTGAATACGCCAAAGAACGCCGCCACGAACACACTGATGATCATCTGCACGATCAAGAGCTTGCTGACCGACGGCTCGTTGGTCAACCACGCGTACAGCGGCAACAGCACGACCATGTAGCCCAGGAGCGAGCCGATCAACAGCGGACGGCGGCCGACACGATCGGACCACGCGCCCATCAACGGCATCAGCACGACCATCAACGCGGCGCCGGCCATCTGTACGAGGAAGGTGTCGTGCAACGGCAGCTTGAGCGTCACCGTTGAAAACGTCACGAGGTAGGTGAACGTGATGTAGATCGAGACCGTGCACGTGACCACGAGACCCATGCCGACGAGCGTTTCACGACGATACGTGCGCAGCATTTCGAGCACGCCGATCTGCTTGACGGTGCCGGCCGCCTGGGCCGCCTTGAGTTGCTTGAACGCTTCGGGCTCTTCCACATTGCGCCGGATGTAGATCGCCACGGGCACGATCAGCAAACCGAACGCGAACGGCAGGCGCCAGGCCCAATCCATCAACTGCTCTTGCGTGAAGATATCGGTGATCAACGTGCCGATGGCCGCGCCAAGCAGCAATGCCGTCATCTGCCCGGTCATCTGCCACGAGCCGTAAAAGCCGCGTTTGCCGGCCGGTGCCAGTTCGATCAACAATGCCGTCGAGGTACCGAACTCGCCGCCTGCCGCAAAGCCTTGCAGCAGGCGCGCCATCACAATGAACATCGGCGCCAGCAAGCCGACTGCAGCGTAGGTGGGTGCCAGCGTGATCAGCGCAATGGCGACGGCCATCAACCCGGTCACCATCACCATCGCAGCCTTGCGGCCCTTGCGATCGCCGTAGAGCCCCAGGACGATACCGCCCACCGGACGCATGAAAAAGCCGACGCCGAAAACGGCAGTGGTGAGCAAAATCTGATTGATGTTGTCGCTGGGATCGGCCGGATTGCTCGGGAAGAAGAGCTTGGCCACGATCGGCGTCATGAAAGCGAAGACGAGGAAGTCATACCATTCGAGCGCGTTGCCGATGACGGCCGCCAGAATGTTTCTCTTGGGAACTGCTTGCTCTTGCACGAAAGGTCCTTTATTGCGGGACGATTCCTGAGGTCGTGCGCGAGGCACGCCTGACCCGGGCGTACAGCGCGCATCGACCCACAGGAGGATTGTAGGATGTCTGCGGCCGTGACTTTACCTCTTTTGCGCGCGCACGACAGTCCAAAAGCAACTTCGATCAGTGCAACGTCGGTCGGCGCAACGTCGGTCAGTGCAACGTCGGTCAGCGCAACGTCGGTCAGCGCAACGTCGGTCAGTGCAGATTGTCGTCGCCGTCGAAGATATCGGGCAGCGCCACGATATCGATGCCGTCCTCGGCCAACGCTTCCTGTTCTTCGCGCGTGGCGGTGCCGCGAATGGCGCGGGTATCCGTGTCGCCTTCATGCATCCTGCGCGCTTCCTCGGCAAAACGCGGGCCGACGTTCTCGGCGCGGCGCACGAACGCCTTGACCTGCTTGAACACTTCCACCTGTAGCGCCGCCAGACGCTCCGGCGTCATGGGTTCACCCTTGCCACTGGCACCGCCGGGTACGGGCGCCATGGCCATCGAGCGTCCGGCGTCGGCCGTGACAGGCGCGCGGTCGCGCGCGGGTGCCGGGGCGGCATGCAGATGACCCACGTTCAGACGGGGCGCCGACAGCCGCTTCACCACCTGCGCGTCGCCGCACACCGGACACACGATCAATCCGCGTGCGTGCTGCGTGTCGTAATCGTTATGCGAGCGAAACCACCCCTCGAAGACGTGGTGCTGCGCACACTCCAGATCGAAAACTTTCAGGCTCATGCGCTTCAAATGGGGGTGGCGGGATTGAACACAAGCCGGGGCACGGCGGCCAGCAAACGCTGGGTCATGGGGTGCTGCGGGTGGCGCAACACCGATTCGGCAGGGCCTTCTTCGACGATGCGACCGCCGTCCATGACGGCGATACGATCCGCCAGATACTCGACCACGCCGAAATTGTGGGTAACGAACAGGTAAGCGATGCCCAGCTCGGCCTGCAATTCGCGCAGCAAATCCAGAATCTGCGCCTGCACCGAGACATCCAGCGCCGACGTGGGCTCGTCGCAGATCAATATTTTAGGCGAGACGGCCAATGCGCGGGCGATTGCGATGCGTTGCCGCTGCCCGCCCGAGAATTCGTGGGGATAACGCGACACTGCATCTTCCGGCAGCCCGACGCGATCCAGCAGGCTGCGCACCCGTTGCGTGCGCTCGGTTGAGCTCAGGTCCGGCACCAGGGCATGCACGCCCTCTTCCAGAATGGCGCCCACACGCATGCGTGGGTCGAGGGAGGCAAACGGATCCTGGAACACGATCTGGATATCGCGCCGCAACGCCCGCAAGGGGCGCCCCCGGGCGGCGAGCAGATCCTGGCCGCCCAGTGTGGCGCTGCCCGACAAGCGCGCCCCGCTGGTGAGTTGCAGCAAGGCCTTGGCGGTGGTGGTCTTGCCGCACCCTGATTCACCAAGGAGTGCCAGGGTCTCGCCGGCGCGCAGCGTGAACGACACGCCGTCAACGGCCTTCACCCAGGACGCCGGCCGCCGCAGCACCCCGCTACGCACGGGGTAATGCACCCGCAGATCGTTCACCACCAGCAGCGGCGCGCCGGACGGCGTCACCCGCTCGACGAACGGGTGCGCTGCCCCTTGGGCCCGCGCGGCATCCTCGCGTACGCCCCCGGCAGCCGAAAGCGCACGGCCGCGCTTTTCGAAGGTGGGAATGGCGGCAAACAACTCGCGCGCGTACGGATGATCGGGCGCGGCGAAAAACCGGTCGGCCGGCGCACTCGTCACGATTTCTCCTGCGCGCATCAGCGCCACATGATGGGCCGTGTTGCGCACGACCGCGAGATCGTGGGTGATCAGCAGCATCGCCATGCCCAAGTCCCGCTGGATCTCGGCGAGCAAATCGAGCACCTGCGCCTGCACCGTCACATCCAGCGCGGTGGTGGGCTCGTCGGCGATCAACAGCGTGGGTTCGGCCGCCAGGGCGATCGCAATCATCACCCGTTGCTTCTGGCCGCCCGAAAACTGAAACGGGTAGTCGTCAATGCGCCGCTCGGGCTCGGGGATCCCCACGCGGCGCAGCCAATCGATGGCACGCGCGCGGGCCGCGCGCCCGCGCAGCGCGGTATGTGCCTGCAGTGTCTCGACGATCTGGTCGCCCACCCGCATGACGGGATTCAGGCTGGTCGCGGGCTCCTGAAAGATCATGCCCGCACGCGCCCCGCGCACATCGCGCATGTCGGCTTCGGAAAGCTGATTGATATCGTCACCGGCGATCACCACGGCGCCGCCCATGACCTGAGCGGCATCCGGCAAGAGCCGCAGCAACGAAAGCGCCGTCACACTCTTGCCGCACCCCGATTCGCCAACGAGCGCGAACGTTTCGCCTCGCGCAATCGTCAGCGCCAGGTCCTGCACCACCGAGCGAATCCCGGCCTCGGTGGCCATTGTGATGTTCAGCCCCGATACCTCGAGCACCGGCGCCCCGGGCATGACGGTCGCATCGCGCGCGCTCATTGCGGTACTCCTGGCACGGTTGGGGTGGCAGCCGCCGCGGTGCCCTGGCCTTTGCGGCGCGCGCGGAACCGCTGCGTGCGTGGATCGAAGGCCGCACGCACCGCATCGGCAAACAGATTTGCCGCCAATACCAGCGTCAACATGAAGAGGAAGGCGGTAAGCAGGCTCCACCAGATCATCGGATCGCGCGACATCTCGAGCCGCGCGCCGTCGATCATCGAACCGAACGAGTTCATGGTGGGATCCACGCCGATGCCCAGATACGACAACACGGCTTCGTACAGCACCAATCCCGAGAACTCGAGAACGATGGTAATGAGCACGATGTGCATCACGTTGGGCAGCAGGTGGCGGCGCATGATGGTGAAGTGCGACACCCCGAAGGCTCGCGCGGCCTGTACATAGTCGAGTTCGCGCAACTTGAGCGTTTCGGCGCGCAGCAGCCGGCAAAGTCCGGACCAGCCCGTGAGGCCAAGAATCATGCACAACATGAAGAGCCGCAGATCGGCGCGCGCGGCGGAGGTGGGAAACAGCGTGGGATTGGCGTCGATGTACACCTGCATCATCAGCACGCATGCCGCCACCAGCAGCACACCGGGAATCGATGTGAGCGTGGTGTACACATACTGGATCACGTCGTCGACCCGGCCTTTGAAATAGCCGGCCGAGATGCCCAGCACCAGTGCCGGCGGCAACATCGCCAGCGTGGTCAGGCTGCCGATCACCAGGGCGGTGCGAATACTCTTGAGCGACTGCCACAGCACATCGTTGCCGGTGTTGCCGGTACCCAAAGCATGATAGCCGCTGGCCAGGCCAGCCAGGCCACCCACCACCAGGGCGAGGGTCGCCACGGTACACCAGATGGCGCGCCAGGGCATGTCGGTCTCACCCCGCATCCAGGCGCGTCGGGCAGTGGCAAAGCCCACGCCGCCCCGCGCTTGCACGGCGGTCATCGCCCCTGCCACCAGGATGGCGAACGCTAAACCGGCCGCCATGCCCGCAAGCAGGCGCCAGGCGATATCGGGGCCGCGCCCGCTGTCCGGATCGGGCAGATGCGCGCCGCCGAACTTCAGCCGCGGGAAATCGCGCACCGGTTGATCGTTGATGATCTCGGTTTCCTTGGTGAACTGGCGCGTGGCCAACGGCTGGGAGTAGGTTTTTTCAGGGCTGGCCAGCACCGTGCCGTCGAGCAACCCATCCAGTGCCGACTTCACGATGGGCGCATAGAGCTTGGGCGCATCCGGCGCGGCGTTGGCCACGGGCGGCAGAAGTGGGCGGTAATGGATCGAGTCGAGCAACCCGACCGTGACGAACGCCATCAGGATGACCGCGGAGCACATCGCCGGTGCGTCGGTGGCGACCCGCCGCCACGTCACCCGTAATGTCGGCGTGCGGCGCACGTGCCAGATATACAGGAGCACGCCGGCCACCATGCCGAACATGGCGATATCGGTCCAGAGAAAAACGAATTCAGGCATGGTCGCTCACTCGAATCGAACGCGCGGATCGGCGAAGGTGTAGGAGATATCGGCCAGAATCAGCCCCACGATATACAGGGCCGAGCCCAGGAACACCATGGCGCGCACGATCGAAAAATCCTGCGCATTGATGGCGTCGATCGTGTAGCTGCCCAAACCTGGAATGCCGAAAAAAGATTCGGCGATCAGGCTGCCCATGAAGAGCAACGGCAGGCCGGATACCGTACCGGTGAGGATCGGCAGCATCGCGTTGCGCAGCACGTGGCGAAACATCACCGCCGTTTCCGACAGCCCCTTGGCCCGCGCGGTGCGCACGTAATCCTTGCCCACCTCTTCCAGAAACAACGTGCGATAAAAGCGTGCCTCCGGGCCGAGGCGCGAGATCACGCCCACCAGCACCGGCAGCGCAAGAAACTTGATGGCGTCCAGCCCGTTCAGGTATCCGGAATAAGGCACGAGCCGCAGCAGTTTCGAAAACATCCACTGTCCCGCAATGATGTAGAACAAGCTTGATATGGAAAGCAGCAGCACACACAGCACCACGCCCCAGAAATCGAGCCGCGTAGCACGGAAGAACACCAGTGTGAACGAAAACACGATGCTCACGAAAATACCGAGCAGGAAGGTCGGCACCGCCAACGCCAGGCTTGGGCCCATGCGATTGAGAATCTCGCCACCGATGCTGCGTCCGCCGTCCGATGCGCCGAAATCGAACTTCAGAAGGGGCACCGAGCGCTGATAGAAGATCGTGTCGGTGACACGCGCCGTGCCTTCGGCCGCCCGATTGATGAACAGCGGCTTGTCGTAGCCGCGTTCGCTTTTCCATTTTTCGACCGCATCCTGGCTCACCCGTTGGCCGCCGATGGCCAACCGCGCCATGTCATCCGGCGTATTGACCGCAAAAAACAGCGCAAACGTAAACAGATTGACGCCGATCAGAATCAGCACGCCGTAGCCCAGGCGCCGGAATATATAGGCGATCATGCGGAATCCTTCGCGGTGGCGCGTGCGGCCGCGCCAAAGGCCGTGCGCTTGGCGCGTCGGCGATACGTGATGTAGGCGGGCAGAATCGCCAGCGCAACGACGAGTGCCAGTACGATCAGTGGCCACCAGATGGGGTTGTTCCATTCCCGGATCTTGGCGTCGCGCAACACGGGATCGATCTTCATGTACTGCAGGGTATTGCGCACCATCTGCGTTGGCTTGGCATTGCCCACCCACTGATGATAGGCGCCCCCCGAGAACGGAAAGTAGCCAAACATCCACGGCGCATCGCGTTGCACCAGTGCCGTCATTTGATGGATCAACTGCTCTTTCTCCGGCCCGTCATCCAATGTTTTCATCCGCTCGAACAGCTTGTCGTACTCGGGATTGGCATAGTTGGACGCGTTTTCGCCGTTGTGATCGGCTTTGGCATTGGGGCCGTAGAGCAGAAACAGAAAATTCTCGGCGTCCGGGTAATCGGCCTTCCAACCCCAAAGGAAGAGCTGTGCCGCACCGCGGCGCATCTTGTCCTGGAAGCGGTTGTAGTCGGTCGCACGCACGTCCAGTTGCACGCCGATGCGCGAGAGCTGCCGGCGCATCCAGTCGAATCGGGGATCGGCACCGGCACCCACCATCGAGTCGTAGTGCAGCACCAGGGGCGCGCCCGTTTTGGTTTCACGTCCGCTGGGGTAGCCGGCTTCGGCCAGCAGGCGCCGCGCTTCGTCCAGCGATTTGCGCTGCGGACGGCCACCCACGTCGTCGTACACGGTTTTGTTCATGCCGGCCGGTGGCGGCCGGTATCCCAGCACACCCGGCGGCACCGGGCCATGCGCCACTTCGGCCTGGCTGTTTTCGAACACCGCCACGTACTCGTCCCAGTTGAACGCGATGCTGATCGCCTGACGCAATTTGCGGTTTTTCTCTTGCTGTTCGGGCGTGTCGCCCCGGCCCACCACCGGATCCTTCCAGTTGAACCCCATGTACCAATTGGACGTTTCCACCGTGGTGGGCAATGCGATGCCGCGCTCCTGATAGAGCGATGCTTTCTGGGGCGAATCGCTCGCGGCCACGCGCATGCTTACGCCATACTCGCCGCGATCGAGTTGCGGCACGTCGTAGTAGCCCTGCAAAAACTTGCCCGAGAGTGGAATCGCTTCCTTCTCCAGGCTGAACACCGCCCGATCGATGAACGGCGTGGGTTTGCCGCAATCGGCGAGCAGTCCCGCCGCGGCGTCGCCCGGTTCCCCTTCGCAGGGGTAAGGCTCGCCATGGAAGTTGGGATTGCGTTGCATCACATGACGGCGGTTCTGAATCGACTCCGTCAACATATACGGGCCCGTGCCCACCGGCCAGGTATTGAACGACAGGTCGCGCGCGGCCATGCCGGGCTGGCTGTAGAAGCGGTCGGCCTCCCATGGAATCGGCGCCACGAAGGTCATCGCCAGCCAATACTTGAACTGTGGATATTTGCCCTTGATGCGGATTCGCAGCGTATGCGGATCGACGGCCTCGATCCCCGGCACGTCGACCGTGCGCAAATCGAGCCACGGCAGATCGCGGCCGCCCGGCGGCACGCCCTCGCGCAACCTGGCATCCACCTGCTTGAGTTGGGCGCCATACGCGTCGAAGCCGACGATGTAGTCGGCCATCAACGAATAGATCGGCGAGGCCACCCGCGGGCTGGCCAGGCGTTTGATCCCGTAGGCGTAGTCCGCCGCCGTCAGCTCGCGGGTACCGGTTTCCTTGAAATCGGGCACCGCGACGATATCCTTCAGCGCGTCGGGCGCCAGCGGAAAATACGTGCTCGTGCCGTCAGGCTGGGTGGCGAATGCCGGATGCGGCTGAAACCGCACACCGCGGCGGATCGGAATATCGTAAATGCTCTCGGCGATGCTTTCGCCCGGTGCATCGTCAGGCAGCGGCCGGCCTTGCCCATCCACATAGCGCGGCGCGAGCACTTCCGCTGCACCACGCGGTGTCAGTACATAAGGCCGCTTCAGGTAGTCGTACCCGTATAGCGGCTCGTAGATGTTGTAGGTGAACGTGGTTTCGTCCACCGAATACGACTGCGCCGGATCGAGGTATTTGGGCGATCGGCCCGCAAAGGCGGCGAACAACGTATTGTCCGATTCCGCGCCCGCCTCGTAGGGACTATTGATCGGACTCGCAGCCGTGGCAGGGCTTGCCGCACCCGACATGGCGGCGATTCCCAACACGGTATTTCTCAACCATACGACCCAACCCATGACCCACCTTTCGTGCAAAGCCCACGGAAGGATAGCAAACGTCGTTTTTAGCGTTCACATTTGGCCTGGCGCCAGCAGTCGTAGCGCCATTGCCAAGGGGCTTTGGGATCGCGTTCGGCCCACAATCCACGACGCGCCGCGCTCGCCTGGGACTGCAGACCGGGCAATGTCTTGTCGCGCAGATACTCGCCCTTGCGCGCCGTATAGGCCCAGGCAAAGCCGGCACGCACCTGCTCCCGGCTGGCCGTGTCGCCATCGGGCGCGACCAGATCGCAGATGCTGCGCTTGTATTGGTCGGTGTCGTAGCAACGTGCGGTGATCGTCTTGCCGGCAAGCCACTGACCCAGGTGATCCTGCGACGCGTTGCTGAAGGGTTGGCCCGGCTGCTTGCTGCCGTGCCCCTGCTCCGGCGCATCGATGCTGTCCAGCCGGATCTTGATCTGCTCGCCCGACGTGGTCAGAAACGTGACGGTATCGCCGTCGGCGATGCGCACGACCCGACCGCTGTACGTGCCGCGCCCGGCGACCGAAGTATCGCGGTTCTTTGCGGTATCGCGATGCTCAGCCGGGACCCCGTTGGGTCCCATTGCCGACACATCGATATTCCAATAGGCAGCCAACGAACCCGTGAGGGCCACCAAGCCGGCAATCGCGATGCCGGCCACCTTCTTTTTCATACGCTGGCGAAACTGCCTGGTGATGCGACGCGTCAAAGCCACCCCGTCTTACGAAAACGCCAATAAAGAAAACTGCAGGCCGACACGATCACGCCCAACGTGATCGGATAGCCGTACACCGCTTTGAGTTCGGGCATGTGTTCAAAATTCATGCCATAAATACCTGCTATCGCTGTGGGCACGGCAAGTATGGCCGCCCAGGCCGCAAGTTTGCGCGTGGTGTCGTTCTGCGCCGATTGCCCGATCATCAGGCTGGCTTCGAACGCAAACGCCAGGGCCTCGCGAAACGAGTTGATGAGTTCATCCACCCGCACGACGCGATCGGCCACCTCGCCAAAATAGGGTCGCGCATGCACATCGATGTTCGACACCTCCACGCGCGACAGGCGCCGGCAGATTTCCGCCAGCGGCGAGATGGCGGCATGGATGCGCAACAGATCGCGCCGCTGGCGATACACCCGCCGCACATCCGAGTCTTTCTGACCCCGAATCAAAAGCTTCTGCTCGGCATTCTCGACCACATGCTCGAGTTTGGTGGCGGCCGCCACATAACGATCGACCAGCAAATCGAGCAGTTCGGCCGCCACGAAGTCGCTGCCGCGCGCCAGCAATTCCGGCGCATTTTCCAGCCGCTCGCGCAACTCGCGATGCGTGGATACCGCGCCGCGCCGCACGGTGAGCAAGTAGCCTTTGCCGATCAGAATCTGCGTTTCGCCGAACACGGGGCGCTCGTTACCGACTTCGACCGTAATCGCCACCACCAGCACGGCATTGCCGAAATCGATGATCTTGGGCCGGCGGTGCGGCGCCAATAATTCTTCTTCGGCCTTACAGCCAATATTCAGTTCGGCGCTTACACGCTTGAGCAGTTCAGGGGTGGGATCTTTCAGGCCCAACCAGATGAGACCGTGCTGGCGCGATACGACGTCATGCAGATTGTCGATCGACACGTCCTGACCGCGCTTGCCATCCACGTAGCACATCGACGCGACGACGCCGCTTCCCTGGGGGTCGGCAGACCCGTCGACAGCGGCCGGTGCGACAGCGGCGTCGGCCGCCGTATCGGAAACCGGCGGCGCCTCCATCCCTTCGCCCACAACAGGATCGTCGGTGAAATCCTCGGAGAAGGTGTCGTCCTGCGCCTCGTCATCCTGCGATTTGGCGCGGTCCGGTTCGAACGGCGGTTCGGTTTTCGCCATGGCAGCCTCATGTCTTATAGGGTTCGCACCGCATGCGGGTCTCGCCCAAAATGTCGCGCCGATGATATCACCGGCCATTCGCGCAACGCACCCGACAAAGGGTCGAACGCGGCACCGCGCGCACCGCATACGGCGGGCCCGGATCGCTTGCGTTAGCGGCGCACACACGGCGGCCGAGAAGTGAGTAGGTACTGCGCTTGCTGGATGGTGCGCCGGATCGGGTCGCATGACGAAGTTGGACGGCGCGTTCGCGATTATCGGTTTGCCAACCGCTTGCCTTCGAATGTGCATCAACACCCTTCTCAACAGGACCTCCGTCATGGCGCCAAGCGTCACACCTGATCGCCCAATCGCGCTGCGCATCGGCATCTCGGGCTGGCGCTATCCCCCATGGCGTGGCACCTTCTATCCGGACGATCTGCGGCAAGCCGACGAGCTGATGTACGCGTCGCACCAACTGCCCACGATCGAGATCAACGGCACGTTCTACAGTCTGCAGACGCCGGCGCGCTTCGCGGCGTGGGCGGCAGCCACGCCGAACGGCTTTGTGTTCAGCATCAAGGCGCCGCGCTACATCACGCACATCCGGCGGCTGCGCGACATCGAGGAGCCGCTGGCCAACTTCTTTGCGTCCGGCCTCTTTGCGTTGAAAGAGAAACTCGGTCCCGTGTTGTGGCAATTCCCGCCGAGCATGGCATTCGATGAGGCGCGGTTCGATGCGTTTGCGCGTGCGCTGCCCGCCGATACCGACGCCGCCGAGCGGTTGGCGCATAAGCACAGCCATCGTCTGGACGGCCGCGCAATGATGACCGCCGACGCGCCGATGCCGTTGCGCCATGCGATCGAAGTGCGGCATGAGAGCTTTGTCTGCGATGCGTTCATCGACCTGATGAAAGCGCACAACATTGCGATCGTCACCGCGGATACGGCCGGCAAATGGCCGCGCATGTCCGCCGCTACCGCCGATTTTGCTTATGTGCGGTTGCATGGCGACAGCGCGCTTTACAGCAGCGGCTACACCGAAGACGCGATCGCACAGTGGGCGCGTACGTTGTACGGCTGGTCGCGTGGCGACGACACGCCGCTGCCCGGAAGCCGCGCCGGTGCGCGCCCTCCGGTCGATCGTCCCCGCGACGTGTACTGCTATTTCGACAACGATTTGAAAGTGAAATCGCCGCGCGATGCACGCCGTTTAATGCGCGCTTTGCATTTGCCGATGGCACCAATCGAAACATAATCATGCGTGCGTGCGCTTTCACACCATCTTCGTTTTTGAGATCATGATTGCTGCATGCACGCGACGAACCGCTTCCTAAACATCAATTAGTTGATCTTTAATTGCAGATTGCCTTGTCAGCGTGATCCATTCACATAACACTTGCGCTATAAAGCACGGTATTACGCGGCACCACGCTAGACCTTGAACGCTAAAGCGGAGAATAAACACATGGGCTCAACAACACCCAACAAGCCAGACGCGGATTCGGATCACACATCCGAACCCCATAAGGAACCGGTGGCGACCTACCAACAAGCCGTCGACGAGGCATTGGATCAATCCTTCCCGGCAAGCGATCCGATCCCGCCCAGCGTCGCTGAAAAAGCAGATGCCCCCACTTCCACCGCCAAAGACGAAAAGGACTGGACCTTGAATTCCGACACCACCAAAGCCCCGAAGAAAAGCCCGCGCAAGCCGGCTGCTGCCAAGAACGCCGCACCTGCTGCCGCTGATGCCGTTGCCGCTGCGCCTGTCGCCGCAACAAAGCCCGCCGCCACCAAACGCGTGACCAAGAAGCCTGCCGCGAAGAAGTCGTCGGCCGCGAGCACCACTGCTGCAACCGCTCCCGCCAAGAAAGCAACGGCCAAGAAAGCAACCGTCAAAAAAGCGGCTGCCAAGAAGTCGACCGCCAAAACGGCCACTGCCACCAAGGCCGTGAAGAAAGCGACGACCAAGAAAGCGGCCGCCAAGCCGGCTACCGCCAAGAAAGCGACGGCGACGAAGTCGACGGCCAAGAAGGCCACCGTGAAGAAAGCTGCCGCGACGAAAGCCGCCAGCAAGTCGACCGCCAAGAAAGCCACGACGAAGAAAGTCGCCGCCAAGTCCGCCACGGCCAAGAAAGCCACGGTAAAGAAAACCGTCGCCAAGAAAGCCACCGCAAAGAAAGCGGTCGCCAAGAAGTCGCCCGCCAAGAAAGTTGCCGTAAAGAAAGCGCCGGCCAAGGCCGCCGTTAAAAAGGCAGCCAAGAAGGCCGCCAAGAAAGTCGCCGTGAAAAAGGCGCCTGCCAAGAAGGCCGCCGTGAAGAAAGCACCGGCCAAAAAAGCCGCTGCCAAGAAAACGGGCGCCACGAAAGCCAGCGCAAAGAAGAGCGCCGTCAAGTCGACGCCCAAAAAGGCCACCGCCAAGAAAGCCACCACCAAAAAGACGCCGGTGACGCGCGCTGCGGCCAAGAAGTCGACCGCCACGAAATCGACGGCCAAGAAATCGACGGCCAAGAAAGCCTCGACCAAGAAAGCCACCCGCCGTTGATGCACGCGCACGTCGCGCGGGCGGTGATCCGGCGGATGTCCGCCGATTTTCCGCCTGCACGTTGACGCTACCGCACCGAATGCAGAATGCCACCCCAAGGGGTGGCATTTTTTTTGATAGCCTGCGACGTTGGCGGAGGGATCGGCCTGCGCTACTGCCAAATCGATCGGATGCGGCTGGCGATATCGATGCGCTTCTCGGCAAGCGCGGGATCGGCCGGCGCAAGCGGCCGAAGTGCAGGCGGCCTGGGCAGCAACTCGAACTGCGCAAGCATGCTGTCTGGAATGAAGCGCGTGCGCGACCCATACACATGGCGATCGCCCATCGCGCTTTGCTGGTGCACGTAAAACCGTTGCGGTACCACCAATTGCAATTGTTCCTTGGCACGCGTCATCGCCACATACAGCAGTCGCCGCTCTTCCTCGATCTCTTCGCTGCTGCCGGTTGCCATATCCGACGGAATGCAGCCGTCCACCACATTCAAAACGTACACGGCTTTCCACTCCTGCCCTTTGGCTGAATGGATCGTCGACAGAATCATGTAGTCCTCGTCGCGCAGCGGCACGCCCGACTCGTCGCTGGTGGCGTCCGGGGGATCGAGGGTGAGCTCGGTAAGAAAGCGTTCACGGGTGCCATAGCTGGCGGCAATGCGCGCCAACTGGTCGAGATCGGCACGGCGCACCGCATGATCGTCATACAGACGTTCGAGTTGTGCACCGTACCAGCCGATCGTGAGATCGATATCGGCAGGCCAGCTCAAGCCCGGCGCGCGCAACTGCGCATAGCAGGTGGCAAACGCCGCCCAGTCTTCGGCCGAGGCCCCCGCCGGCTTGAAGGCGCTCACCACCTCGGACGACTCGCGTGAGCCCATGAGCGTATCCATCAACTTGCCCGCGGTGGCGGGTCCAATGCCGGGGATCAGTTGCGCGACGCGAAACCCCGCGATCCGCGACTGCGGATTGTGCGCGAAGCGCAGCACGGCCAGCACATCCTTGATGTGCGCAGCCTCGAGAAACTTCAGGCCGCCGAATTTCACGAAGGGAATATTGCGTCGGGTCAGCTCAAGTTCGACCGCCGCACTGTGGCTGGACGTGCGAAACAGCACCGCCTGCGACTTGAGCGTGGCACCGGCCTCGCGATTGGCCAGCACCTGATCGGCAATCCACCGAGCCTGGCCTGCATCGTCGCTTACCGTCACCAGCGCCGGACGCTGGGGTGATGGCCGATCCGTCCAGAGGTTCTTGGCAAAGCGCTCGCGCGCCAGGCCGATCACGGCATTGGACGCATCGAGAATGGATTGCGTCGACCGGTAATTGCGATCGAGCGTGATCACCCGCGCAGGTTGTGAAAAGTGCTGCGGAAAATCGAGAATATTGCGAACCGTGGCGGCGCGAAACGAGTAGATCGACTGCGCATCGTCGCCCACCACCGTCACGCCCTGCCCTGTGGGCTTCATGGCGAGCAACACCTTGGCCTGCAACACATTCGTGTCCTGGTACTCATCGACCAGCACATAATCGAAGCGGTCGCCCACGTCGCGCGCGATCTCGGCATCGCCCATCATCTCGGCCCAATACAACAGCAGATCGTCATAGTCGAGCACATGCTGGTCTTGCTTGGCCAATATATAGGCGCGAAACAGTTGCTTGAGCTGATCTTCCCATTGCGCGCACCACGGAAAAGACGACTTGAGCACATCGGCCAGCGACGCCTGGCTGTTGACCACCCGCGAATACACCGACAAACAGGTGCCCTTGAGCGGAAACCGTGTTTTGGTTTGCGTGAATCCCAGTTCGTGGCGCAGCATGCCGACCATGTCTTCGGCATCGCCCCGATCGAGAATGGTGAAGGTTTCCGACAGCCCGATGCGCGGGGCACAATCGCGCAGCAGGCGTGCGCCGATACTGTGAAAAGTACCCGCCCAGGGCAATGATGGCGGCGCGTAGCCGCTACGCATCCCCAGAGCGCGCTGCAACACACTGCCGACCCGCCGCTCCATTTCCATCGCGGCCCGACGCGAAAAGGTCAACAACAGCATCCGCTGCGGGTCCGCGCCGTTGCGAATCAAATGCACCACGCGATGCGCCAGGGTGTTGGTTTTACCGGAGCCAGCACCGGCAATGACCAACAATGGGGTGTGCTGGCCGTCGGCGACACCGTGTTCGACGGCGTCGCGTTGGGCGCTATTGAGCTCGTCCAGAGGATCGGGCGTGGCAGGCTGGGAGGACGCGGGCGTGGAGGTCATGACATTATTTTACTGTATGGGCATACAGATATTCCCGAACATGATGCGGGCGGCGATTGGTATCGGCAAGAATAAGCAGCCACAGATAAGCAGGCACAGCGTTTGCGACAACGAGGTCACACGATTATCAGTGATGTCGGCACATATGCCGATTTTCGCCGACGTTCGAATCGATTTACCAAGCCCTTAAGGAGCCCACAACATGTCCGAAAAAATTACTACGTTGCTGAACGAACTGGTGGAAACCTCGAAGAATGGCGAACTGGGTTTTAAAGCCGCTGCCGAAGATGCCAAGAATCCGCAACTGAAGTCCGTATTTGCGAGCCGTGCCAGCGACTGCGCATCGGGTGCTGCCGAGCTGCAGGCTCTGGTGTCCCAGTTGGGCGGCAAGCCGGAAGATAGCGGTACCGTCGCCGGTGCCGTGCACCGTGGCTGGCTCAACCTGAAAGCCGCCGTGACGGGCCGTAGCGATCTGTCGATCCTCGAGGAATGCGAGAAGGGTGAAGACGTTGCCAAGAAGAACTACGGTGACGCACTCAAAGAGCCGCTTCCCGAGAACGTCCGCGCCGTGGTGCAAAAGCAATACGACGGCGTGCTGAAGAACCACGACCAGATTCGTGATCTTCGCAACGAGTATCGCGCCGCCGAAAAGGCCTAAGCGCAAAACGGTGCCTTCGCCGGCACCGGTACGATAGAGGCTAGCCCCGCATATTGCGCGGCTAGCCTCTTCGCTTTTGTGGACCTTTCATTGCATCCTCTTGCCTCGATCGCCGTCGGCACTGCGTCATGGACCGATAAGTCCTTGCTGGCCAGCAAACGGTTTTATCCCCCAGGCGTGAACACCGCCGAGTCGCGACTGCGCTACTACGCCACGCAATTTCCGCTGGTTGAAGTTGATGCCGGTTTCTACGCCATGCCCACCCCAGCCCGCAGCATGCTGTGGTGCGAGCGCACCCCGCCTTCATTTGTTTTCAACGTCAAACCGTTTCGCCTTTTCACCGGACATCAAACGCCGGTGACCAGTCTGGATGCCGACCTTCGTCGCGCCCTGCCCCGTGGGCTCCCGGCCACGGTATTCATCGATCAGGTGCCAGGCGATATCGTGGACGAACTCTGGCGGCGCTTCCTGCTGAGCCTCGATCCGCTGCGCATGGCCGACAAGCTCGGCCTGGTGCACTTCCAATTTCCGCCCTGGGTGCGCAACGACGCGCGAGGCCGGGCGCGTGTCGCCGATTGCGTGTCCCACATGGATGACATGACCGCGGGTGTCGAATTGCGTCATCACAGCTGGTTTGCGTCGCCAGCCGTTACCGACCGCACCCTCGCCTTCCAGCGCGAGTTGGGCGTTGTGCATACCATCGTGGACAGTCCCAAAGGCTTTGAGAACACCGTGCCGGCGATCTGGACGACCACGCACCCCGAGCTGGCGCTGGTGCGGCTGCACGGCCGCAACCAGGCCGCGTGGAACGCGACGGGGCCGGCATCGTCGAGCCGCTTCAACTACGACTACGCGCCGCACGAATTGGCCGAACTGGCGGAACACATTCGCCGGCTCGCGCAAAAAATCGAACGCACGCACGTCGTCTTCAACACCAATTATCAAGACCAGGGCATGCGCAACGCGAAAGGATTGATGTCCGCACTCGACGCGTCGCGCCCGCTCCTCACATGAGCGGGAAATCAGCCATCGCAGGCGCAGCCCTCGAACGCCCACTCGGGCGTCGCGCGCTATCGCATCGGAGCATCAGCCTCGGCCTGATCGCCACGACATCACGCCGATTTACAGGCCCGCGCCGCATCACCCCGTAGCACCCCGCATCGCCGCACAGCGCGCGCGTCGGCGCGCTAGTTGCTCAGCGCCGTCAGTGCGTCGGCGCTGTTGCGGGCCACTTTCAACGTCAACAAATCATCCGCGCGGGTCTTCCCCAGATTGATCGCGGCGATCGGTTTGCCATCGGCGGCGGCGGATCGCACAAAGCGAAAGCCCGAGTACACCATCAACGACGATCCCACAACGAGTACAGCTTGCGCGCGACCGAGCGCCGCGAGCGCGCGGTCGACCCGATCGCGCGGCACGTTCTCGCCAAAAAACACCACATCGGGTTTGAGAATGCCGCCGCACACCGGGCATGGCGGCACATTGAAATCGGCAAAGTCGTCACGCTCGAGATCGGCGTCGCCGTCCGGCGCCTGCACCGCGTCCAGATGCACCCAATCCGGGTTGGCCACTTCAAGCCAACCTTGAAAATCATGCCGGTCGAAGAGCGAATGGCACTGCATGCACACCACCCGATCAAGCCGGCCATGCAGATCCACCACATGGCGGCTGCCGGCAGACTCATGCAGCCCATCGACGTTTTGCGTGACCAGCAACTCCACCAGGCCGCGGGCTTCCATCGCGGCAAGCGCCCGATGCGAGGCGTTGGGTGACACGGCGCCGAAGCGCCGCCAGCCGATCATGCTGCGGGCCCAATAGCGCGCCCGATCGATCTCCGCCCCCATAAACTTTTGAAAATTCATGGGCGGCGGCCGCTTCCATTGGCCGTCGCGATCGCGGTAGTCGGGGATACCGGAATCGGTGCTCACGCCTGCGCCCGTCAAGACGAAAAGGCGCGGATAGCGCGTGACGAAATCGCGCAGTTGCGAAAGATCCTCGGCGCCCTCACTCACCCAGAAACTCCGCGACGGCTTCCATGCCTTCGATGTGATCGGCCACCACCTTCGCGATAAACGCGATGGGAATCGACAGCAGCGTGCCCCAGATTCCCCACAGCCAGGTGAACAACAGCAGCACCACGAAGACAGCGACCGCGTTCATCTTGGCGATGCGTCCCGACATCCAGGTAGTGACGACCACGCCGATCAGCATCGCGATCACGATCGAACTTCCCATGACCACCAGTGCCGGACCGATCTGGCCGAACTGCAACATCGCCGCCACGCCCGTGCCGATTGCAGTCAGCAACGGGCCGAAATACGGAATGATGTGCAACGCTGCCGCGACCACGGCCCACGTGGCCGCGTTCTCCAGACCCAGGATCCGGAAGGCTCCCCAGGTCAACACGCCCAGCGCTACGTTGGTGACCAGCATCATCATCATGTACATATGAATCGAATGGTTGATCTGGTCCAGCATGTGCACGCTGATCTTCTTCTGCGAGAGCGACGTGCCGGCCACCTTCACGAACTTTCGTTTGAAGGTATTGCCCGACAGCAACAGGAAGAACACCAGAAACAACACCATCGTGGCCTGACCCAGAAAGGTCGCCAGGCTGCCCGCGCCAGAAAGCAGCATCGCCTCGAAGCCGCTGCCCTGATCGACCACCACGCGCCGGGCGCCGGTGGCTTTGTTCGCTTCCTGGAACACGGCGGCCGCGCCGCGCAGTTTGTCGATGAACGAGCCGTCGCCGTTGGCGAAGCCGCCCAGCGTGCGCGAGACCTTGCTGGAAATTTCCGGCAGCGAGTTGATGATGCCGCTGACCTGATCCTGCATGACATAGCCGATTCCGCACAGCACGCCGACGATGAACAGCATCACGATCAGCGTCCCAAGCACGCGCGGCACGCGGCGTCGATCCATGAACGCGACCGCGGGATCGAGCGCGTAAGCGATCACGATCGCCATGACCAGCGGCACCATGAATTCCGCTGCATATTTAAGCGCGAACAGCACCGCGAGCACGGTCAGGGTGGCCAGACAGGCTCCGCGAGCGCTGATATGCGGCAGCGGATGCGATGTATCGGGAATCAGCCCGGCACGTTCCGCAGTAATCGGCTTATCGGCGGCGACCGACTCTCTGACCTCGCTGTAATCTTCGTCCGAGGACGGCGCAGGAAGGGTTGGCGCAGCATCAGCCACAGTGTTTACTCCTAAGGGGACAGGGCCCTGTAAGCAAAAAACCGGCCCAAGGGCCGGTTTCATATCAATGGTTGCGCCATCGCCCATCAGGGGATTCCCTGACACCGCGACGACGTTCCAGCAGATTATCCGCGATCGTTACACCAGCGGGGGATCGTTATCGCGCACCGGGTGGCGATGCATGGCCAACGCAGCGATGAATTGCTTGGCTGCACCCGATCCGTCTGCCGATGCTTTTTCCATCGGCACGATGATCAGGCCGGGATCTTCACTGCCATCCGGCAGCTTCGGCGGAATGCCGGCCACGTCGAGCAACTGACGCCCAGCACCCAGTGCAAGGATAGTCTTGCAGTGGCGATACTGGTCGCGCACGTACTCGACGATATGCCCATCCGACTGCAGATTGGCAATCGCGGCTTCGCCATCGGGGATGATCAGCCCGTCAAAAAGCACCGTAGGCGTGTTTTCCATCGAGGCCATGGCGTCAAGCTTGTCGCCTTCAGCCGTAGTTACACCGCCGAGCCGCTTGCCGACCAGCAGCGGCACCGCCCCGGCATTCACCAAGGCTTCCTGGATCTGCGTGAGCGTCGCGCCATTCACGCCGTCAGCCACGAGTATCGCCACCTTGCGGGTGCGGATCTCGCCATCGCCAGGCCGTGCCGTCAACGACAATGCATGCGATTCAGTCACTTCCGGCGTGTTCGGCTGCTCCAGTACACGCGGCAACGCCTCGGGCACATCCATCCCCAAGCCATCGGCCACACGCTGGGCCAACTCGGGAGACACGTTGACCAACATGGCCAACACCCGCTCGCGAATCGCCGGCACCGTCAGTTTGCTCAACTCGAAACGGAAGCCGCCCACAATGTGGTCTTTTTCCCAATCGGCCTGGCTATTGAAGAACAACGTCGCTTGCGTGTAATGGTCGGCGAACTTCTCCGGCTTGCCGCGCACCTTGTCTTCCTGCACGGGTTGCGGGAAGGACACGAAGCCCTTGGCACCCGCCTGGAACGGGCAACCGCCGGCCAGCGAATTGGGCTCATAGGCCACGCGACCGCGGTTGACGGTCTGGCGGTGCATGCCATCGCGCTGGTTGTTGGCCACCGGCGCCAACGGCGAGTTGATGGGAATTTCATGGAAATTCACACCCCCCAGACGACTGATCTGGGTATCCGTATACGAGTGGATCCGGCCGGCCAGCAGCGGATCGTTGCTGAAGTCGATCCCGGGCACCACGTGGGCCACGCAGAAGGCAACCTGTTCGGTTTCGGCGAAGAAGTTGTCGGGATTGCGATTGAGCACCATCTTGCCGACAATCTTTACCGGCACCAATTCTTCGGGCACCAGCTTGGTCGCGTCCAGAATATCGAAGCTGAAGCTCTCGGCCTGCTCTTCCGTGAAGATCTGCAAACCCAGTTCCCACTCCGGATATTCACCGGCTTCGATCGCTTCCCACAGATCGCGGCGGTGAAAGTCAGAGTCGGCACCCGAAATCTTGACGGCCTCGTCCCAGACCAGCGAATGGGTGCCGAGCTTCGGCTTCCAATGGAATTTACAGAACACCGACTCGCCGGCCGCGTTGATAAGGCGGAACGTATGCACGCCGAAGCCTTCCATCATGCGATAGCTGCGCGGCAAACCGCGGTCCGACATCACCCACATCAGCATGTGCGAGATTTCGGGCATCAGCGAGGCGAAATCCCAAAACGTGTCGTGCGCCGAAGCCGCCTGCGGCATCCCATGGTGCGGCTCGGGCTTCACGGCATGGACCAGATCGGGAAACTTCATGGCGTCCTGGATAAAGAACACCGGGATGTTGTTACCCACCAGGTCCCAGTTGCCTTCATCGGTGTAGAACTTCACGGCAAAGCCGCGCGCGTCGCGGGCGGCATCGGTCGAGCCGCGTTCGCCTGCCACCGTCGAGAAGCGCACGAATACCGGCGTAATCTTGCCGGCTTCGGCAAACGGCGCGGCACGCGTGTACTGCGTAAGCGCTTCATAGGCTTCGAAATAACCGTGGGCGGCCGAACCGCGGGCATGCACGATACGCTCGGGAATCCGCTCGTGGTCGAAATGCGTAATCTTTTCACGCAGGATGAAGTCTTCGAGCAGCGTGGGGCCACGCAGGCCCGCTTTCAACGAATTCTGGTTGTCGCCGATCGGCACGCCGTGGTTGGTCGTGAGCACCTGACCGGACGCATCTGCGCGGCGCGTGTCGAGACTATCGATCGTGGCATTGGTACCGATCGTGGGTTCGCCCGAACCGGTCTTCGCCGACGGGTTGGATTCCGACAGGGTGCTGCCCGATACATTGGCAGGCACGTCGACGTGGGCGCCCTCAGGCGGGTTGACCGCATTCTCGCGGCCGAACTCGCCCGGCTTGTTCGCATTGAAGGGCATGCTCGCAACGGCGGCGTTGGTATCTGCCGCATGCTGAACGAGCGGATCGTTGCTGGAACCCTTGGCAGGGGCTTTGGACGGGGCACTGCCGGTGTTTCGTGTGGCGGCCTTGTCAGCCGTGCCATTGGATTTTTTAACCACGGGGAATCTCCGATTGCATTGACGTGCGGCCGATCGAGCTGGCCGAAACGTGGGGTAAGGCGTAAGCGCAGAGCACGCCTGGCCATTGACCCCATACAGCAATCCTCGATCCCAAAGCAAAGAGCGCCTCGCAAGCGGGCGCTCTTATTACGTTTTCAAGCCGCCCGCGGTGTGTTGGCCGAGGGCGTGCAAGGGTATCGGGTCAGGCCGCAGCCACGGCAACCTCAGGCGCCGGCTGCGCCACAGCGACGTCATAACCTTGCGGATTACCCTGCTGCCAGCGCCACCCATCGCGGCACATATCGGCCACGGTGCGCTTGGCCGACCACCCCAGCAACGCCTGCGCCCGCGAAGCGTCGGCAAAACTGGACGCCACATCGCCTGCACGGCGCGGCGAACTCGACCACGGGATCAGCACGCCGGTGCTTTCCTCGAACGCCGCAATCAATTCCAGCACGCTGGTCCCCTGCCCCGTCCCCAAATTGATCGCCATGAAGCCGGGCTGCGCATGCACATAATTTGCCGCCGCCACATGGCCCCGCGCCAGATCGGCCACGTGCAGATAATCGCGCACGCCGGTGCCGTCCACAGTGTCGTAGTCGTCGCCGAAAACGCTCAGCTGCGCGCGCCGGCCCACTGCCACCTGCGTGATGTAAGGGAACAGATTGTTGGGCGTATCGGCCGGGTTTTCACCGATCAGACCGCTCACGTGCGCCCCGATGGGATTGAAATAGCGCAGGGTGACCGCCCCGAACTCGGGATCCGCGGCGCACAGATCCATCAGCATGTCCTCGACCATCGCCTTGGTGCGACCGTAAGGATTATTGGGCACCATCGGATGATCTTCGCGCAGCGGCAAGTGCTGCGGTACACCGTACACGGTGGCCGAGGAACTGAACACCATACGCTTCACACCGTGATCGCGCATCGCTTGCAGCAGCTGCTGGGTACCAATGACATTATTGTCGTAATACTTGAGCGGATCGGCGACCGATTCGCCGACCGCTTTGCAACCCGCCAGATGCAGCACGGCCTGAATGGGATCGCCCGCACTTGCCCAGGCCGCCATGACGGCAGCGACCGCGCCGGGGGTGCGCAGATCGCCTTCCACGAAGGGCACCGCAACACCCGTGATTCGGGCGACGCGATCCAGTGCCTGCCTGCTGCTGTTGCTGAGGTTGTCGAACACCACCGGGCGAAAGCCTGCGGCGATGAGCTCGACCAACGTGTGCGTGCCGATATAACCGGCCCCACCCGTGACCAACAACGATAACGACATACCGAACTCCATGAAAGAATAACGACGCGGCGCGACTAGAACGGAAGTTCCAGATCGGGCGCCACGTTCAGTAACTGCTTGCGAAACTGGCCTTGGATCCGAGCCAACGCGCTTTCGCTGTCGCCCTCGAAACGAAACACCAGTCCAATCCCGGAGCGCGAGGCGCGCGCCAGCCCAAATCCATCGGCGTAATCCACCCGCAATCCATCGAGCGCCACAACCGATTGTGCGCCTTGAAAGGTGCCTTGCGCCTGCAAACGTGCCACCAGGGCACGCTTTTCGCGTTCGGCGCCGGGGAGCCGGATCTCGGGCGTGGCGCAGGATTGCGGCAACGCGTCGAGCAACGCCGAGGCATCGTCCACGCGCGATACCAGTTCGAGCAATCGCGCGGCGGCGTAGAACGCGTCTTCAAAACCGTACCAGCGCTCGCGAAAGAACAGGTGGCCGCACATTTCCCCACCCAGCAACGCGTCGTCCGCGGTCATGGCATGCCGGATGGCGCTGCGGCCGCTCGCGGCCATCTGCGCTGATCCGCCGTGGGCGGCAATGTCGCGCGCCACGTTGCGGCTGCTCTTGACGTCGTACACGATTCTAGCGCCGGGCTTGCGGGCCAGGAGATCGCGCGCGAAGAGAATCAGCTGCCGGTCGGGCCACACGATGCGGCCGCTTTTGGTGACCACACCCAGGCGACTGCCGTCGCCGTCGAACGCCAGACCCAGTTCGCAGTCCGAGTAGCGCAGGCAATACACCAGATCCTGCAGATTCTCGGGCACGCACGGGTCGGGCAAATGATTGGGGAACGCCCCATCCACCTCTGTAAACAACCCAACGGTTTCGCAGCCGATCGCGTCGAAAAACGGTGCGGCCACCGCACCGCACACGCCATTGCCGCAATCCACGGCGATTTTCATCGACCGCTCGATGCGGATGTCGGCCGCCACCCGCGTCAGATAGCACTGCAGCACGTTCATCGTGGTGCGATGACCGGGCACGCGGGTATCGTCTTCGGGCGACTCGAAATCGTCGTGCAGCTGACGCCAGGTCGGCGCATCGGCCGGCTTGCCGTCGAACGCCAACTTGAAGCCGTTATAGGTAGCGGGCAGTTGTCCACCCGTGACGGCGACGGTCACGTCGACGTCGTGCAGCACCGCTGCAAACTGCGCCAGCGGTGTGGGCGCCATGCCCACATCGATCACATTCACGCCGCCGGCGCGAATGCCCGCCTGCAATGCCGCCGACAGCTCGACACTGCTTGAGCGACCGTCGCGGCTCACCACGACAGCCCGGCTGTCCAGCCGTTGCGCCTGCCGCGCAACGGCTGAGCCGAGCCGATGCGCATATCGCGCATCGATCTCCGCAGGGAAGACACCCCGCACATCGAGCGCGTCCAGGCTCGATGCTGAGGTTGGGAAAGCGACGCCGCGGCGGGCGTCCCGAAGCGGCGTCTGGCGCATGTCAGGTCGTCGTCGAGTAGTAGTCGGAACGCGCGTAGCGATAGCGACCGTACTTCGAGCGATAGCCCAATTTGCCGGGAACGAGCTTCAAACCGTTGAACAACACGCCTGCCACGGGCGCGCCGGCCTGTGTCAAACGCTTTTCGGTTTCGCGAATCTCGCCCACGGTGTTCATGCCTTCACGCGTCACGATCATGACGGCGGCCGCATGCGACCCCACCACGGCCGCATCGGAGCAGGCCAGCACCGGCGCGGTGTCGATGATGACGATGTCGTATTGCGACGACAGCGCATCCAGGCATTCGCCGAATGCAGGCGAGGCCAGCAGCTCGGACGGATCGAACGTCACGTTACCCGTCGAGATGAAATCCACCCCGTTGGACATATTGCGCTTGCGCACATCCTTCAACGGCACCGTGCCGGCCAGCACTTCGAACAGACCGCGTTCGGTGCCCGTACCGTAGTACTTGTTGAGTTGACCGCGACGGAAGTCGGCATCGATCAACAGCACCCGCTTGCCGATGGCCGCCTGGATGAACGCGAAGTTGGCCGAGACGAACGACTTGCCCACGCCCGCCACCGGACCGGTGAACACGACGATGTTGTTGTCGGTATCGCGCATGGCCATCTGCAGCACCGAGCGGAACCCGCGCAAGCTTTCGATGGACGGCGCATTGCCGTTGCTTTGCGCCAGCAGCGCGCCGCCCTGGGCATTCTTGCGACGGCTCTTGCGCCACAGCTTGTCTTGCTCGTCGCTGTAGGGAATCGTGGCGAGCACCGGCAGGCCGGTAAAACGCTCGACTTCGTCCGGATCGGACAAGCCGCCGAACAAGGCATTGCGAACGAATGCGAACAGGATGGCCAGGATCGCACCGATGAGGGCAGCGACGGCAATGATCAGCGCCGGCTTCGGACCGATCGGCAACTCAGGTACGGCGGCATTGTCCAGCAGACGCACATTGCCCACCTTGCCGGCCTTGATCAGACGCAACTGCTGCGCATTGTTCAAGAGTGCCGTGTAGAGTTCGGTGTTCACCGTCACGTCACGCGACAGACGAACGATGTCCTGTTCGAGCGTCGGCAAGGTGCGGATGCGGGTGTTCAGGCGGGTCGAATCGCTCGTCAGCAACGCGATCTGACGGTCGATGGCCTGAATGCTGGGATGCGAGCCGGCAAAGCGCGTGGCCAGCTCCGAACGGCGCGAACGCAATTCGGTGAGCTTGGTTTCGGCGTCGACCGATTGTGCCAGTACGAGCTTGGATTCTTCACCCAGATCGATCGTGCCACGCGAATTGCGCAAGCTGCTGTAGCGCTGTTCGGCCTGATCCAACTGCTGCTTCAAGAGCGGCAGTTGCGTGTCGAGGAAGGTCAACGACTTCTCGGCTTGTTCAGCCTTACGGTTGACGTTCTGACGCACGTACTCGCGGCCGATCTCATTCAAAATCGCAGCGGTCATTACCGGTTCCTGACCTTGCAACGTCACGCCGATCACGCCCGACTGACGGCCGCGTTCGAAAATGCCCATGTTGCCTTGCAGGCGCTCGGTTTCGACCAGTTTGGAAAAGCGCGTCACGTTGTAGCGCGTGCCGGTGGCACCCACCAGGCTGTCGACCCGGATGTTGATGACGCCGTTGGGCACTTCGAAACGCTCATCCTGACCCACACGGCCCTGGAAGGCGCGATCGTTGACATTGTCGCGCAGCGAGTACATGCCCTCGCCCACTTTCACGATCTCCATGCGTTCGGAGACGAGTTCGGGCGGCACTTCCAGCTTGCCGATCTCGATTTTCTCGTGACCCCACGCATACCCGCCGAACTTCAGAAACGACGGTACGGTGATCTTGTCGGCGCGTTGCGCAAACCACTTGCCGATGACCGGGAAGTACTTCGGCTGGGCGTTGGTCGCCAGGCCGAAGGCATCGACGGCGGGGCCCACGACCATGCGGGAACGCAACACTTCCATTTCACCGGACGCTGCAGGTTTCACGTCGAAAATGGCCGATACGTCGCCGAGGAACGTTCGTCCGCCACCGCCGCCCGCGGGGGCTTCCTCTTCCACCTGAACGGTGATGTCGGCCTGATAGACAGGCGGTTTGAACAACACATACAGGGTTCCGACGATGGCAAACAGCACCGTGACGCCGAGAATCATCCAGCGGTTCGCAACCAGAACATCCAGGTACGAAGCCAGTGGCGTCTCGGACGAAGCAGGCCGCTGCGCCACCGGGGGTGACTCGATCGCTTCAATAGGCAGGTTCATTTCAGATCTCTAAAAATGTCAGGCAATAGTCAGACCGTGCTCAACGTACGGAGCCGACCGTTTGCACTGTTTGGGCGCTCGGGAACAACAAACTGATGAAGCGGTTCCAGCGGACGAGGTTGCCGGCGTCAACGAAGACGACATCCTTGGGTTCGAGTTGGAACTTGGCGCCGACGGCCATGGCCGAGGGCGACGAGGCATCCAGGTGGTACACCAGCGGCATGGCGCTTTCGGTGCTGCGTACGACGAAGACCTTGCTGCCGTCGGCGGTGAGCTGGCTGGGGCCGCCGGCCTCGCCCAACGCATCGGTCAGGGTCAGCGCGCCGTCACGCAAAGGCATGGCGAGCGGCTTGGTCACTTCGCCCATCACGTACACCTGATTTTCATTGCTGGGCGTCACACGAACCGAGTCACCCGAACGCAGAAACAGCGTGTTGGCATCGATGCCGCGGCGCTCCAGTGCCGTCATGTCGACACGAATGCGTTGTCCGGCACGCGTCACATAGATACGGCTACGGTCACCCGTGGCCAGCGCACCGCCCGCCTGATTGATGGCTTGCGCCAAGGTCATGGGCACATCGGTCATGGCGACGGCGCCCGGCGTCTTGACTTCGCCGTCGACGTACACGCGCTGGCTGCGGTAGCCCAGCACGCGAATGGTGACCTGCGGTTCCTGGATGAAGCCGCCGATACGACGGGTCAATGCCAGCCGCGCCTGGTCTTCGGTCAAACCGACCACTTTGAGGCGTCCCACATAGGGAAACTGGATGTATCCGTCGTCCGAAACAGGGTAGCCGGGGATCCCTGCGGCGGCATCCCCAACGGTTACTGCCGCCGGGCCTGTGCCGATGCTGTAGGTTTGCGTCGGAAGGACCAGTTCGGGGTGGTCCCAGATCACCACGGAAAGGATGTCACCAGGCCCAATGGTGTATTGGGTGGCTTTGCCAACGAGTGCACGATAGGCGTTGTCGGCGAATTGCTCGCGTTGCCGAAGGTCGTCCATCACGAGTGCGGGCGTCAACACCTTGACGACGGGGGTGGAATTGGGATCGGCGGGATCGACAGGAAGGCTGGCGTCGAACCGCATCCCAGGGGCATAGGCGCAGGCGCCGAGGGTCAACAAGAGCAAAGCGGCGCCAGCGGCGCGGCTAAGAATTCGGAAGTGCGGGTTCATTGGCAGTCCGTGCGAAATGAGGGTCAAAGGGGACACATGCCGAGGCCTATCGGTGATGCAGATTGCACTCCGATTTGCGGCACACGCACATTGGACGAATGGCCTACACCTTCTACTCATGCCTTTGGACGTTTCTTGCGATCCGGTCCACGCCTATGATTTTTGTGCCATGCGGCATTTTTGTCGCCACGGTGCGAAACCCCGTTTTCCCGGTGTTTTGCGGAACGTCAGGAGCACAGAATGAATACGCCGTTGAACGACGCCTCGCATCGTCCGCCCGGTCGCGGCTACCCGTATCGGGCGTTGGACGCGGCCGTGGTCCTGTGCACGGGCATCCTGTCCGCGCGCTGGCAGTTCGATCAGAACGTCCCGCCCTTGCATTACTTCCTCGCCTATCTATGCAGCATGGCGACTTTCGCGCTTTTCCCCGCATTCGGTCTATACGCCTCTTGGCGTGGTCGGCGTCTGGGAGAGTGGGCCGCGCGCAGCCTGCTCGCCTGGATCTGCATCTTTACGCTAGGCATCTTCATCGCCTTCCTGATTCACCAGGTCGCCACGCTCTCGCGTCTGGCCACCGGTATCTGGTTCGTATCGGCCGCCGCCACGCTGGTTGGCATGCGCATCGCCGCCTTCTTCCTGATGCGTGCCGCCCGCGACCGCGGGATGGACCAGAAACGGGTGCTCATCATCGGCTTCGGCCCGCTGGGCCACGATCTGTGGCGCCGGGTGGACCGCTATCGCGGCGCCGGCTACGAGGTGGCCGGGATCTTTGCGCAGGAGCATGAGCGGCTGCCCGCCGGTGTGCTGCGCGTGGAGTCGCTGGAAGATCTGCCCACCATCGTCAACGAACAGGCCGTGCGCGAGGTGTGGATCGCCCTGCCGATGGAAGCCAGCCCCCGCGTGCGGGAGGTGCTCCACCATCTGCGTCACGATCTGGTGGAGATTCGCTGGATTCCCGATGTGATGTCGGTCGAACTGCTCGGCCATCGCGTGGGCGACTTCCTCGGGATGCCCACCATCCATCTCAATAGCTTGCCCGCCTCCGGTATCCGCGGCATGGCCAAGGAAGTGTTCGACCGCACCTTCGCCGCTTGCGTCCTGTTGTTCCTGGCGCCATTGCTGCTGGGTATCGCGCTCGCCATCAAGTTCACGTCACGTGGCCCGGTGTTTTTCCGCCAACCGCGGCTGGGCGTGGACGGCCAGGTTTTCAACGTCTTCAAATTTCGCACGATGACCGTGCACAGTGAGCACGGTCAAGTCACGCAGGCCACACGGGACGACGTACGCGTCACCAAGCTGGGCGCATTCCTGCGCCGCACGAGCCTGGATGAGCTGCCGCAGTTCCTGAATGTGTTGCGCGGCGAGATGTCGGTGGTGGGCCCGCGCCCGCACGCCCTGGCGCATAACGAGCAATACAAGGAAATCGTGGCGCGTTACATGATGCGCCACCGCGTCAAGCCCGGCATCACCGGCTGGGCGCAGATCAATGGCCTGCGCGGCCAGACGGACACCTTGCGCAAGATGAGCGATCGCGTCGAGTTCGACATCTATTACATCCAGAACTGGACGTTCCTGATGGACATGCACATCATCATGCGCACGGCGTTCTCGGGTTGGACGGGCAAGAATGTCTATTGATGCCGTGCGTACCGCCACGCCCCCCCTCCATTTGGCGTATGACGATTTTCGACAGGCTGTGGCGCATATGCCACTGGTGTCCATCGATCTGATCGTGGAAAACGCCCAGGGCGACTGCCTGATCGGCTTGCGGCGCAATCCGCCGGCGCGCAACTGGTGGTTCGTGCCCGGCGGCCGAATTCTCAAGAACGAATCGCGCGATGAAGCGCTCGAGCGGCTGCTGCTCGAAGAACTCGGCGCCGACCTGAGCGCGGGCGCGCGGCCCCGCTTTACCGGCGTCTACGAACACTTTTACGACGTCGACTTCACCGGCACGGCCGGCACCAGCACCCACTACGTGGTGCTGGCCTACCGCGTCCGGCTCGACGGCGATGCGGGGCACCTGCCCCGCGCCCAACACACAGACTACCGGTGGGTTTCTCCCGCCGAAATCAACACGGATGCCACGGTGCATCCCTACACCAAAGCGTATTTCACGGAGTGAACGCGATGACGAACCCGTTGCCCGAATATCAGCCCGTCATCCTCTGCGGAGGATCCGGCTCCCGCTTGTGGCCACTGTCTCGTGAACTGTTGCCGAAACAGTTCATCCGGCTGACCAACGACCGCAGCCTGCTGCAAAACACCCTGCGGCGGCTGCAGCATGCGCCCAGCGCCCGCCCCGCCATCCTGGTCTGCAATGAAACCCACCGTTTCATTGCCGCCGAACAGGTCCTGCAAGCCGGCGGCGGCCCGGTCGAGTTTCTGCTCGAACCGTCCCCGCGCAATACGGCACCCGCAATCACGGCTGCGGCACTGCGCGCGATGCGCGACGGGGCCGATCCGATTCTGCTGGTGATGCCGTCCGATCACGTCATGGAAGACGACGAGAATCTGGCGGTTGCCTTTGCCGCCGCCCTGACTGCCGCCGACGAAGGCGCGCTGGTCACGTTCGGCATTGTGCCGACTGCACCGCTCACCGGTTACGGCTACATCCAGGCGCACGGCGCCGACCAAAGCGCGACCGATGGCGTTCAGCCCAATGCGCTGAAGGTGCAGAAGTTCGTCGAAAAACCCGACGCTGCCCGCGCCGCCGAGTTTCTGGCTTCCGGCGATTATTACTGGAACAGCGGCATCTTCGCGTTCAAGGCATCCACGTTCCTGGCCGAAATGGCCCGTCACGCCCCCGAAATCCTGAACCAGGTGCGCGCGGCGGTTGCCGTGGGCACCGGCAGCGACGATGCGTTCAGCCTGGCACCCGAGCCGTTTGCGGCCTGCCCGAACGACTCGATCGACTATGCCGTCATGGAACACACCGCCTCGGCGGTCGTCATTCCGCTGACCACGACGTGGAGCGACGTGGGTGCCTGGGATGCCGTGTGGGACATCGCCGCCAAATCGACCGATGGCAATTCGGTCAGTGGCGACGTGGTGCTGAAGGACTCGCACAACTGCCTCGTCCATTCGACCCATCGTCTGGTGGCCACGATCGGCCTGGAAAATATCGTCGTGATCGAAACCGCCGATGCCGTGCTGGTCGTGCACAAGGATCGTACGCAGGACGTCAAGCCCATGGTGGAGCTGTTCAAGACCCAGCGTCGCCATGAAATGACGCACCATCGCGAAGTGCAGCGCCCCTGGGGCTCGTACGACTCGGTGGGCACCGGCCCGCGCTATCAGATCAAACGCATCATGGTGAAGCCGGGCGCCAAGCTCTCGTCGCAAATGCATCATCACCGCGCCGAGCACTGGATCGTGGTGTCGGGCACGGCCCGCATTCGCAACGGCGACAAGACCTACCTGCTCACCGAAAACCAGTCCACCTACATACCGTTGGGCGAAGTCCACAGTCTGGAGAACCCGGGCAAGATTCCGCTGGAACTGATCGAGGTGCAGTCGGGGGCCTATCTGGGTGAGGACGACATCGTTCGTTTCGACGATATCTACGGCCGTGTCTGAGCCGGTTCTGCACCCTGTTCGCGCGCGTCGTTACCTGCCGGTTCTGGCGCTGTTCTTCATGACGCTGCTGGTCCTGGGCAATCTGCCGCGTATGGCGGCAGATATGTCTCAGGCCTTCGGCGACAAGCATCTCCACCTTGCCGCCTATGGCTGCATGGCTGCGTTGCTGTACGTCTCGTTCAACCGATACGCGTTTTTCGCCGGATGGATGGGGGCACTTGTCCTAGGGATTGTGGACGAGACCATCCAATCTTTTGTTCCGTATCGTTCGGCCAGCCTATTAGACCTTTTGGCCGATGCCATTGGTGCAGGGGGGACAGTAATCTTCCTTCATCTGATCCGAACCGCCATGCCTCGCGTGTGGCAACGGATCACCCAAACCCTCGAAGGCGCTGCAGCCCGCCAGCGCCCTATTCCCTCCACGCGCGTTTCGCGCAGATCGAACTAAGGAAACATCATGCCGAAAAAGGCGTTGATTACTGGTATTACGGGTCAGGACGGTGCATACCTCGCCGAACTGCTCATCGGCAAAGGCTATGAAGTGCACGGCATCAAGCGCCGCGCGTCGATGTTCAATACTGCCCGTATCGATCACCTCTATCAAGACCCGCATGAAGCGTCGCGCCAGTTGGTGCTCCACCACGGCGATATGACCGACTCGTGCAGCCTGACGCGCATCGTCCAGGCCGTGCAACCCGATGAAATCTACAACCTGGCCGCGCAAAGCCACGTGGGCGTGTCGTTCGAAGAGCCGGAATACACGGCCAACGCCGACGGCCTGGGCACGTTGCGCCTGCTGGAATCGATCCGCATCCTGAAACTCGAAGAAAAGACGCGTTTCTATCAAGCCTCGACCTCCGAGCTGTACGGTCTGGTGCAGGAAGTGCCGCAGAAGGAAACGACGCCTTTCTACCCGCGCAGCCCCTACGCCGTGGCCAAGCTCTACGCCTACTGGATGTGCGTGAACTACCGCGAAGCCTATGGCATGTACGCGTGCAACGGCATCCTGTTCAACCACGAATCGCCCCGTCGCGGCGAAACGTTCGTGACCCGCAAGATCACCCGTGCGCTCGCCCGCATCGTGCTCGGCCTGCAGGATTGCGTCCACCTGGGCAACCTGTCGGCGCTGCGCGATTGGGGTCATGCCCGCGACTACGTCGAAATGCAATGGATGATGCTGCAACAGGATCAGCCGGAAGATTTCGTGATCGCAACCGGTGTGCAGTACAGCGTGCGTGATTTCATCAACGCCGCTGCCCGCGAGCTGGGCGTGGTGCTGGAATGGCAAGGCGAAGGCGTGAACGAAACGGCCACCGTGCTGTTCAGCCCCGCGTTCGACAAGCTCAAGCGCGGTCAGGTGATCGTGCGCGTCGACCCGCGCTACTACCGCCCCACCGAAGTGGAAACGCTCCTGGGCGATCCCACCAAGGCGCGTGAGAAGCTGGGCTGGACGCCCACCACGTCGTTCGACGATCTGGTCAAGGAAATGATCCAGAGCGATCTGAAAGAAGCCAAGCGCGATGCGCTGGTCGAAGAAAACGGCTACGAAATCTTCGCCTACAAGGAATGACGGTCATGAGCCTCACGTCACAGCGCGTCTTCGTCGCCGGCCATCGCGGGATGGCAGGTTCGGCCATCGTGCGCGAACTGCGCCGGCGCGGCTACGAGCACATCGTGACTCGGTCGCGTACCGAGCTCGATCTGATCGATCAGGCGCAGGTCAAGGCGTTTTTCGAAGCGGAAAATATCGGCGTGGTCTACCTGGCAGCCGCCAAGGTGGGCGGGATTCTCGCCAACGATACCTACCCCGCCGATTTTCTCTACGACAACCTGATGATCGAGGCGAATGTCATCCAGGCGGCGCATGCCGCCGGGGTGGAACGCCTGGTGTTCCTGGGTTCGTCGTGCATCTATCCGAAGCACGCCGAACAGCCGATGCGTGAAGACGTGTTGTTGACGGGTCCGCTCGAGCCGACCAATGAAGCCTATGCGATCGCCAAGATCGCCGGGCTGAAATTGTGTGAGGCGTATGCCCGTCAGCATGGCGCACGCTATGTGTGCGCCATGCCGACGAACCTCTACGGCGAGAACGACAGCTACGACTTGAAGAACAGTCATGTGCTGCCGGCCTTGATACGCAAGTTCCACGAAGCGCGCGAAGCCAACAGCCCCACGGTCACGTTGTGGGGCAGCGGCAAGCCCTTGCGTGAGTTCCTGTATGTGGACGATCTGGCAAGCGCCTGCGTGACGCTGGCCGAATCGGATGCCGCCGCAGGCGTCTACAACGTAGGCGCAGGCAGCGACATCACCATTGCGGATCTCGCCACGATCATCGGTGAAGTAGTGGGTTACGACGGCGAGATCGTGTATGACGCGACGAAGCCTGACGGCACGCCGCGCAAGCTGCTCGACTCCTCGCGCATGCAGGGATTGGGCTGGCAGGCACAGACGAGCCTGCGTGATGGCATCGCGCAAACCTATGCGCATTATCTGGCCGGCCGCGTACACGGCTCGGCACCTACCGTGGATCAAGCGCAATGCCTGGTTTGATCCGGCGCGCCCTCAAGGGCAATGCGTCATTCTGGGGCCTGGTGGAGTACGGCGTCGGTCCGCTGACGGCGTTGGCTGCCGTGCCGCTGCTCTTCGGGCAGCTGGGCACCGTGGGCTACGGCCAGTTCGCCATGGTGCTGGCGCTGGCCGGTTTCGGCAACGTCGCCAACCTCGGGGCGGCGATCACCGCCACGAAACTGGTCTCTGAGCGCATGCATGAAGAGGGCGGCGCCGTGCGCGGGGCCGCCGTCAGTGTGGCGCTCGTCTCCCTGGCGCTGGGCGTGGTGGCGATCGGTGCCGTCATCGCCTGGCTTGCCATCCTGTTGTTCTGGCCCGATGTGACGTTCGGCGGTTTGCCGATCGCCGCGCTGGCGCTGCCTGCACTGGCGGTGTACCTGGGCCAGCAAGTCGATCAATTATTCAGCGGTTGCCTCAAAGGCAGCGAGCATTTTTCCGCCACGGCACTCTGTGAAGGCGGTGGACGGATCGCGGCACTGGCGATCTCGGTCACCGTGGCATTCATGACCAAATCCCCGGCCCTTACCGCGCTGGCGCAAGCCGCCGGTCTGCTGTGCACGGGATTGCTCAAGATGCATCTTTTCGCCCGCCAGCACGGCCGCGGCGTCATCCTGCCGCACTACGACAAGCCCGCGATGGGCAGCGCCTTCCGCTTCTCACGCTGGTCGTGGCTCAACAGCCTGAGCGCACTGGCCTTCGGCTCGGTCGATCGCGTGCTGGTCGGCAGTCTGCTGGGACCGGCCGTGCTCGCCATCTACACCGTGGGTGCGCAGGTCGGGCAGATCATCCATACCGTGTGCGTGGCACTCTTCCAGAAAGCGATGCCGCGCGTCAGCCGCCTGCTCTCGCAAAGCAAGGAAGGCGTGGCGCCGGGACGCGAGATTCGCAAGATGGTGCTGGTCAATTTCGCCCTTTCCGGTATTGGCACCGTGCTCGGCCTGGCGTTCGCCGCGCCGCTCCTGCGCATGCTGGCCGGCGAAGATGCCGCTACTCATCTGCACACGTTTCAATTGCTGATCGTGGCGTCCGGCCTGTTGTCGTTGAACGTGGCGTCACACTTTTCGCTGCTCGGCCTGGGCAATGCGCGCGTCGTCGCGCTGCTCAATGGCGGTGCAGGACTGGTGATGATCGGCGTTCTGGTTTTTGGTGTCCCGTGGATAGGCGAACCCGCTGCAGGCTGGGCGCGGATCCTCTATGCATTGGTCACGCTTCTCGGCATCTGGGTGGCGTTTCGCGAAACGCGCCCGATGGCAACTCCGATTGTTTCTCCCGGCTTACGGTAATAAATTATGTTGAGGGCTTATATGTTCAAGCGTCACGCCGAAACGACCGCTACACTCGTCGACTTCGTCAGCGGTCTCAAGCCCGCAAAACCCGTACCGGTAGGTCGGCTTCCCAAGATCAGCGTCATCACGCCGTCTTACAACCAGGCCAAGTTTCTGGAGCGCACGATTCTGTCGGTGCTCAACCAGAACTATCCGCGCCTGGAGTTCATCGTCATCGATGGCGGCTCCACCGACGGCAGCGTCGAGATCATCAAGCGCTACGAAAAGTACCTGACGTACTGGGAGAGCGCCAAGGATCGCGGCCAGTCGCATGCCCTGAACAAGGGCTTCGCACGCGCCACCGGCGATTACGTGGGCTGGCAGAACTCGGACGATCTGTACTACCCCGGCGCCCTGCTCAAGCTCGGCGAAGCCGCCTCGCATGGCCGGCCGTCGATCGTGAGCGGCAACCTGCTGGTGGCCGACGCCAACAACAAAGTGCTGCGCCGTGTGCACTACACGCCGATGACGCGTCGTGAACTCACCGTCATCAAGGCGTCGATCCCGAACCAGTCGGCCCTGTTCCGCCGCGACCTGTTCGAACGCATGGGCAGCATCGACGAAAGCATGCGCTATTGCATGGACCTCGAACTGTGGAGCCGCCTCTTGAAGGAAGGCCCCAACAAGGTCGTGCCCAGTGCCTATGGCGTGTACACCTCGCACGACGAAACGAAGACGGCGCTGCTCGACGACGTCCATCGCAGCGAACGCGCGATGATCGTCGAACGGATCCAGAAGTCCGAGCCGGGAATGGGATCGCTGTTTCCTTTGTCGTGCCGCGCCGCGCAAGTCGCCGCGCACGCACGCCAGGGCGACTTCCCTTACCTGATGGACAAGCTGCTCACCAAGATGGTGGGACGCGACACGTGGAATGCTTACTAAAGCGAACGCCGCCATGCCGAACATCTATCACAAATACTCGACCCTCCCGCTTCTAGGATGGGCAGCGTTCACGGCGCTGTGCCTGAACGAAGAGATGTTCATCATCGGCGTGGGGTCATTCAAGCTCTCGCCGTACGACCTGCTGTTCGTCGGCATCCTGCTGGCCAAGTTCATCCGTCTGGCCGAGCCATCGGCGTACCAACTTCCCGGTGGGCGGTTGGGCGGCATCCTCGCTTTCGCGGGTTTCGCGGTGCTGTATTGCCTTTTCATGGCCGGCAACCAGCCGGGCATCGAAACCGGCGACGTGTTCCGCGATCTGCGCGTGGTGTTCTACTTCCTCCTGATGCCCCTGCTTTGCTACAAGGACATCAACACGCCGCATGCCCTGCGCATGATGCAGTGGTATCTGGTGGCGGCCGGCATCTTCGTGGCGCTGTATGCGTTGGGTGAACAGGCGTTGGGATTCAGCATTTCCAATCCGGTGCGCAACGTGCGCCTGGGGATCTGGGTGCTGCCGTTCTCGATCGTGTCGCTGTTGTACTTCCGGCCGCAACTCGGCTTCAAGGTGCGCACGTCGTATGCCCTGATTCTGCTGATGCTGATGGCACTGGCCTTTTCGCTGAACCGCAGTCAGTACCTGCAGGCGATCGTGGCGATCGGTCTGGCCATGCTGATGGGCGGACGCGTGAACGCCATGCGCCGCGGCATCGCCCTCTTCGGACCGGCGCTGGCCGTGGGGCTGTGCGCGTTCTGGGCGATCGGCTACATGGACGTGCTGATCCAGCGGATCTTCAGTGTGGGCGAGCTCGAGTACGACTCCAGCTACGGCGCGCGGATCCAGGAATACGTGGGGCAAATGGAATTCTTCCGCGAAGCGCCGATCGTGGGCAAAGGCGCAGGTTTCCGCAGTTGGGTGATGGGCGAGAACGGGTTCGAACTCAGTACCTTCGCGCACAACTCCTGGTCGTTCTATCTGATGAAGTTCGGCATCCTGGGCACCACCATCATCATGCTGCCGTGCGTGTTGATGATTCTGTTCTCGCTGTTTAAAAGCTACGGCAATCCCACGCTCGAATTGCACCGCCGTTACCTGCTGGCCTGCTTCCCGGTTTACCTGTTCGTCGACTCGCTCTCCGGCGGTCTGGCGTACGCCCCCAAAACAGTGTTTATCGGTTTTCTCCTGGCTTACTGCCTGGCGCTCTTGAACAATGCTCGCACGTGGCCCCGCGCCGCTCCCGCCCAACCGGCTCCCGCATATACCAGGATCGCGCATCATGCTTGATATTCTTTTCGTCTCGCCCGACTTGCATCGGGGGGGTGTGGGACGCTGCGTCTCGTTCGTGGTCGATGCGCCCACGGCAGACGGCGCCACGGTGGGTCTTTTTCTGGCCCGAGGCCGTGATGACGCCTATCCCGTGCGCAACCCCCGGGTGATGCAGGCGCTGGGCGTGATCGAGTCGTCGATCGGCTTGCTGGCACGCCTGCCTTACGTGGCCTGGCGCCTGTATCGCACCGTCAAGCGCGAGCAACCCAAGGTGGTATGCACGCACGGTCTGCTGTGCAATGCGATGATCATTCCGATCAAATGGCTGTTGGGCAATCGCTTTCGCACGGTCGCCTTCGAACACAACAGCCCAAGCACCCACTACGCCACCACCCGGTTCGGCGGCTTGAAGCGCGCGTTGCTGTCGTATTGCTACCGCCGCCACGACCGCATCGTGGGCGTGTCGCAGGGCGTGACGCGCGATCTCGAGTCGATGTTCCCCGCACTGCGCGGCCGTTGCCATCACATCTACAACGGCATCTCGCTCGAACTGGTGCGCCAGATGGTGCAAGTGGCCGCGGCGATGCCGGTATCGCCCACGTTTCGCATCGTGGCGCTCGGCCGGCTGGTGGAGGCGAAGGACTATCCCACGCTGATCAGCGCCGTCGCCATCCTGAACGACCCGGAAGTCGTGGTCGACATCATCGGCGACGGCCCCGATCGCGCGCTGCTCGAAGCGCAGATCGCGCGCGAGCCCTCGCAAACGAAGATCAATTTTCTCGGCCATCTCGACAATCCGTTTCCCAATCTCGAATCGGCGGATCTGTTCGTGTTGCCGTCCAAGCGCGAAAGCTTCGGCAATGTACTCGTCGAAGCGCTCGCACTGGGCAAACCCATCGTCGCGGCGGACTGTCCGTCCGGCCCGGGAGAAATTCTGGATCGAGGCCGCTACGGCGTGCTCGTGCCAGTGAGCGACCCGGCCGCCATGGCCGCCGCTTTCCGCCGCTTGATCGATGACGCCCCGGCCCGCGCCAAACTGGCTGCCGGCGGCCCGCAACGCGCTGCCGACTTTTCGTTGGAATCGCACTGTGTGGCTGTCTTCGATCTGTTCCGTCCGCTAATGAAACCGTCATCCTGACCCGGAGAATCCCGTAATGGCCCGCATTCCTGTCTCGGTCGTCGTCATGACGAAGAACGAAGAAAGAAACATCGCCAAATGCCTGCAAGGTCTGCAGGATTTTGATGAGATCTTCGTCATCGACTCTCACAGTACCGACGCCACCTGCAGCATCGCCACGTCGATGGGTGCAAAGGTCGTCAATTTCGCCTGGAACGGCCAATATCCGAAGAAGAAGCAATGGTGCCTCGAGCAACTGCCCTTCTCGCACCGTGTGGTGCTGTACGTGGATGCCGACGAGGAAATGACGCCTGAGCTGGCGGAAGATATCCGCCGTGCCGTGCCCCAGTTCGACGGCAAGGTCGCCGGCGCGTTCGTCGCGTTCGACTACGTGTTCTGCGGCAAAAAGCTCAATCACGGTCACCGGGTGTTCAAGCTCGTCCTGCTCGATCGCGAACGCTCGCGCTTCCTCGACTATGACGACCTCGATGTCGCCAATATGTGGGAAGTCGAAGGGCACTATCAGCCCACCGTGGACGGCAGCACGATTGCGCTCAACGGCCGCATGGTGCACAACGACCACGACTCGCTGTATCACTATTTCGACAAGCACAACCGCTACTCCGATTGGGAAGCCAAGCTGCGCGTGAAGGGTTTGCTGAACGATCCGCGCGAAGCGAACGTCGGCATGCGCAGCATCATGAAGAAGGTCTTTCAGGCGTTGCCGTTCAAAGGCCCCACCGCCTTCGTGCACAGCTATCTGTTCAAACTGGGCTTCCTCGACGGCAAGGCCGGCTTCGATTTTGCAGTGGCTCGCGGCCTGTATTACTGGCAAATCGGCTTGAAGATCGACGAGTTCGAGTCGGAGAGTCAGAAGCGCAAGGCTCGCCCGACTGCCGTGGCGACCCCCGCCGCGCAGGCCGGCAAGTAATCCGGAGCGCGAGAGATGGATACCTTGCAACGGCTCGATCAGTTCAGCGTGGCCCCCGGGTCGCGCGGACGTTCGGCGCTTTACGTACAACTCTGGTGGGTGGTGCAGGCGACGTTGTTTCGTGGCTCGCCCCAGATCGCCTACGGGTTCCGACGCTGGTTGCTGCGCTGCTTCGGCGCGAAGGTGGGCACGAAAGTGCTGATCCGCGCGACCGCCACGGTGACCTATCCCTGGAAGGTCACGATCGGCGATTACTCCTGGATCGGCGACGATGCCGTGATCTACAGCATCGGCCAGATCGTGATCGGCGATCATGCCGTCGTCTCGCAACGCAGCTATCTGTGCGCGGCCGACCACGACGCGGCGCAGATCGATTTTCCGATTCGCGAACGCCGCGTCGATATCGGCAGCGGTGCCTGGGTGGCCACGGATGTGTTCGTCGGCCCCGATGTGACGATCGGCCGCAACACGGTCGTGGGCGCCCGCAGTTCGGTGTTCAAGAGCTTGCCCGACAATATGATTTGCCACGGCACGCCCTGCCGTCCGGTTCGCGCACGCACGTTGCGTGATGCCGGAGCTGTCGCGGCATGAAGATCCTGATCTATGGCGTGAACTATGCGCCCGAGCTGACCGGCACCGGCAAGTACACCGCCGAGATGGCGGCGTGGCTGGCGGCGCGCGGACACACCGTGGACGTGATCGTGCCGCCGCCCTACTACCCCCAGTGGCGCATCCAGGCCGGATATCGGGCGGGAGCCTACACGCGTGAAACCATCGATGGCGTCACCGTTCACCGTGCGCCCATCTGGGTCCCGACTCAGCCGGGCGGCCTCAAACGCCTGATTCACCTGGCCACCTTTGCGTTGTCGAGCTTGCCTACCCTGGTCCGCCGCGCGCTGGGCCGGCCCGATGTGGTGATGATCGTGGCACCCGCCCTGTTCTGTGCGCCGGCTGCGTGGCTTGCCGCACGGGCCAGCGGCGCACGCGCATGGCTGCACATCCAGGATTACGAAGTGGACGCTGCCTTCGAACTGGGACTGTTGAAAGGCCGCTGGCTGCGCCGCATGGTCACGGCCTGCGAGGGGGCACTGCTGCGCCGCTTCGATCGCGTATCGACGATTTCGAGCCGGATGCTGGCGCTGGCCGCCGCCAAAGGCGTGGCCGGCGATCGCCTCTTCAGCCTGCCCAACTGGATCGATCTGCAAGCCATCCAGCCCACCGAAAACGTCAATCCCTATCGCGCAGAATGGGCAACCGAACCGGGCCACAGCGTGGCCATGTACGCCGGCAACATGGGCGGCAAGCAAGGATTGGAAACCCTGGCCACAGTGGCTTATCTGCTGCGCCATGAACCGATCGATTTCGTTTTTTGCGGCCAGGGCTCCGGACGCGAGGAGCTCGAACGACGGTGCGCCGGATTGCGCAATGTGCGGTTCCTGGATCTGCAACCGGTCGAGCGCCTGGGCGATCTGCTCAACGCGGCCGACATTCATTTGCTGCCGCAGCGTCGCGGCGCAGCCGATCTGGTGATGCCCTCGAAGCTGACCGGCATGCTCGCCAGCGGCAAACCCGTGGTGTGCGGCGCCGCCGCCGGCACCGAGCTTGCCCTGGTCGTGAACCAGTGCGGCATCATTACGCCGCCCGAGAATGCGCGCGCCATGGCGCGTGCAGTACGCAGCCTGGCGCACGATCCGCAACGCCGCGCCGCGTTGGGCCGCGCCGCACGCACGTATGCGGTCACCACGCTGGATCGCGATGCCGTGCTCACACGCCTCGAGCAGGCCTTGCTGGACAGCGTCGCTGCCAAGCCGGGTGCGCCAGCACAACCGGCGGTTCGTCGGGGCTGAGGGCCGCGGCGGGCAGACGCGCAAGCGTCCGACGCTGCGGTCGGCACCATCAGGCACGACAGCAGCGTCGAAGCAGCGTCAAGGTAGCCGCAAAATAGCCTCAAAGCAGCCTCAAAATAGCCGCGAGATGGCCGCGAGATGGCACCACAGCGGTATCCAATTAGCACCACGGCAGCATCAAAGAAAACGCCGGCGTCTGCATGACGCCGGCGTTTTTCTTTAGGACGTGGCGAGTCGAGTCGCCATGCGCGATCTGCAATAGCGCCGAAGCGCCTGCAGACCGCTGGCGCGGCGCTTTACAGTAGCCCTTGATGGATGGCGATGAAAGTCGCCTCGGCCTGATTGCGGGCGTTCAGCTTCCAGTACAACGTACGGGCATGGCTTTTCACCGTGGCCACCGAGATGCCCATCTCGACCCCGATCTCCCGCATGGTGTTGCCCTGTGCCAGAAGCTTCAGGATGGCCAGCTGGCGCGGCGTCAGGGCGCGGCTCGAGATGCCGTCCACTTCCATCGAACGCGAGCCGTCACGCCTGCCCTGCGGATTCGAGCCATTCACCAATGCCAGCACCGGACGGCCGTCATGATCCGCGGCGGTCTGTGCCGGCGGCCGCGGAAAGCACTCCCCTTCCAGCATGACCAGATTGATGGCGAGCAGAATCGCCTCCGGCGTCGACGACCGCGGGATAAAGCCGCGGAACTCGGCACGCACGCACGCCGCCAGCAGAGCCGGGTCGGGTGAGGCATACAACATGATGGCGCGATCCGGCGAAAACAACGATGTTGCCAACGCAAACGACTGCAATGTGGCGTGGTCGGCATCGCCGGCGCCAAACAACAACAGCTCAGCGTGAATGTCGGTATCCGACTTCACCGCCGCAAGTTGTTCAAAAGATAGTGCATGTACATCGTCAAACCCCGGCACCCCATCCAGCAGATGCTTGAGCGCGACGCGCACTATCGCGTAGTCCTCAATCAATACGATCGTCATTCCGTGCAACGCCCCGTTCGCACTCACTTGTGCCCACGTTGACACGCGCCTCGAACAGCTTCTGCCCGATACGCGTGCGGCATGTTTTCTTCCATGCCTTACGAGGGACCCACTCCCATGCTCGTCCACTCAAACGCGGTGTATGTTGCGTTGCGTGAATAAGCACTGAATCCAAGGTCATGCTATCAGCGCGCCCCGCGAATTCCTCTCGCTCAAGAGGATGACGCGATGGCCTAGTCAGGTGGGCTGATGGCGCCCGCCCGGACTCAGGCCTGACGCCGAGCCAGGCCATAACGCGAATCGACTGCGGGAGGCGCCTGACGTGCGGGATCCCAATCGAGCGTGGCACCGCGTTGCAACGCAGCGTAAACGGCCTCGCCCTTGTTCTTCACGTGCAAACGCTGATAGAGCGTGCAGGCATGCGTCTTGGCCGTCGCCACCGAGATGTTCAGCAAGCGGCTGACCGTCTTGATGGGATAACCGCGTGCCAGCAGCACCAGCACTTCATACTGCCGGGGCGTGATCTTCAGCAACTGTGCGCCGGCCGTGACGGGCATCGCACCTTTCAGATCGGGCACACCACCCGCCGCTGCCACGCTCTCATCCTTCATTGCCGCGAAGCCGGGGCCTGCGGTCACGGGCATGGCATTTCCACTCGGAAAGCATTGACCGCCTGCCATCACGAGGCGAATGGCTGCTTCCAGCACTTCGATCGAAGCGGTTTTCATCAGGCAGCCCAGCACGGTGCCGTCAGGCAAACCCTGCGGCGGCATCTGCCAGGTGTTGGCTTCGGTCAGCAACAGAATGCGCTTGGGTTGCAGCGTGCGCTGTACTTCCTTCAGTGCCTGCCAACCCGCCGTCGTATCCACCGGCAAACCGAAGATCAGCAGTTCGACACCGACGTCGCTTTCCGGCAGGGTCGCAACCTGCCCGATGTCCAGCGCCGTGATATCCCAGACACCTTCAATCTTGCTCAAAATTTCGCGCAGACCCAGTCTCAAGAGTGGGTGTGTTTCGATAAGGACCATTCTGGCCATGTTCATTCCCCTGCTGCGCCCCCGCCTTGCGGGAGCAAAAGAGCTAAAGACAAGTACCTAATCAATACTGCCTACTTCGGGTATACATTGCGACTCGCCGCGCTCACCATCTGAAACCTAATTAGGATGGTGAACATCATTCCGAGTACGCCAGACGGATGTTAGGAGCAGCCTGTTGCGAAATCAACGTCACACAAATGGTGGATTAGAAGCACAAACAGAAATCATGACGCAATATTACTGAATAAAGGTCAAATGCCGGATTATTGCGCTTTCTTTTAATACTTTAGGCTGAGATTAGACGACTAGTCTCATCCAAAATTGCGACTTTCTAGGCGCTTGAAATAGAACGATATTTTGTAACTTTGTGCGGCGCAGCAGGTTAGGCAACAGTAGGGAAGCTTTGGAAATACAAGGATTTCAGCTTATTTCACGGGCAAGGCGTGTAACTTATGACAAAGTTATTGCATTGCATTAAGTCGTAAGCGAGATGTAAGACGCGCCTTGATACGACTCAACCTACCACTGCCGAACGGATAATATATTTATTATTCTATTTAGATAATCGCTGCCGCCAATCACATCGGAATAATCAGGAATTATTCCAGATAAGCAAAATCGAAAACGGTCATACCATTGTTGTGATGACAATGGTGCATCGATGGCCGTGAGCGTTTAACCAGACGTGCGTAATGGATGGGGCCTTCGGTCTCGACATACTCGTCTGGCGTAAGCGTCACGATGCGGTTGAGCGACACGCCCTTGCCGTAGTGGCAAAAGCCCTGGTACTGGGCACAGCGGGTGAGCTCGCCTGTGGGCGACACCACGATGCCGGCGTTGCGGGCCCGGGAAGGGCTGCGGACCACCGGGTTGGCCTGGTGGGCGGTCCACGATGTCGAGGTCGGGCTATCTGCGTAAAACGCAAACAACTCATCGGAATGGCTATACCCGTTTGCGCGATCGATATTGGTAAGCAACCACCAACGGCCTTCACGCGGAAAAATAATCGAATCGACGGCCGAGACGTCATTCATCAATGTGGATGCAAATTCCCACTTCAGGGGAAACTCAACGCACTTCCATAACTCAATCGTACGATTCCCACAAGTTTCCGGCATCATAAATATAGTGCCGTCGTGCTCGAAGATGTAAGGAAACGACAAATGATAGGGCAGGTCGAGCACCACACCGAGGAAAGTGAACGTTCCATCTATGTAGGTTGCTGCCGAAATCTTTCCCTTTCCTTCATTGAAGGCGTAGTCCTCAAAGAAGATATAGGGTGTGCCTTCATGGGTGTAGACAAAAGGATCGGCGTAGAACGACCCTTTCGGTGCAGTCAGGACCTCGGCTGGTGCCGACACCGGCTGCCCGCGATCATCGGCGCACATGCCGATGCGCCAGGTGACGTTCTTTCGCACCATGCGCATCCACATCAGGTTGGTCATCAGCGCTGTCTGACGCACGAGATAGGCGGCACTTTGCCAGTTATCGGGCCGATCGCGCAGATCGACGGCCTCACCCTGCAACGCTACCGGCAGTTCGAGCTTGGCGGGGGTTTGCGTGAGACGCTTGAGCGCATCGAACAGCATTAGGTTGCCCAGGCTGAGCGACCGCACGTGGTTCTTGAGCCAGAATACTTCGGTGTTGAACGTGCGTGACTCGATCAGGGCATCGGTCTCGCAGGCCCCGCCCATTCGCCACAGCTTGACCGACGTATGATCGGCGCGCGACATGACCTGCCAGAAACCGGCGTGGCGGTCGCAGACCTGCGTCACGTCGGCGTAGGACAATTGCCATAATCCCATCGGTGCGAAACGCACCATGGTGCCGCGCAGGACGGGCATGCCCAGCGCGATCACCAGATCGAGCGGCGCGGCGCGGGACAAGCCGGCCAGCGACGCATCCGATACCGTCATCACGCCGTGGTCGTCACACGAGGTATCGACCACGTAATGCGACAGGCTTTGCAGATCCGGTACCGGTGCCGTCTCGTTGATCAGCACCCGCTCGCGGGCTGCAAGCAGCTTCGACTCCAGCCGCGCAAGCCCGCGATAGAACAGCGAGGTGCGCGGGTGACTCGGCGCCTTGCGCGCGCCGCCGCGCTTCTCGCGGGCGATCAGGACGGTACAGTCGATGTCCGATCGCGCACGCACCCAGGCAATGACATCGCGTATCCAGCCCGGCTGATCTTCACCGTCGATCAGAATCCCCACCGTTAGTGTCTTCATTAGAAACCTTGCCTCCGCAATTGCCGTCAATGTGAAGTCGTGAATGACACACGCTTGCATAGTGCAATGATGTCGCTCCGGCATCTAGGCTGCATTCAGGCTAAGGCGTCCGATTTAACGGCGCGGGCTGGCACGCGTCTTAGGGCTACCTCCGCGCCTGGCGCATGAGCATCAAGGTACTTCTTCCGACTCGGCCATCGGCCGGTACGCCCGCCGCCGTCTGCTCCATACGCACGGCATCGCGCGTCTTGGTGCCGGGGATGCCGTCAGGCACGCCGACGTCGTATCCACGGGCCTGCAGCACGGTTTGCACCTCTTTGATCTCGGCCCGCGACAGGCCGGGGTCGTCCGTGGGCCAGGGGGTCTTCAAGGCATCTCCACCATCGATCCGGTTGATGAGCAGGCCTACAGCAAGTGCGTAGCGCTTCGATTGGTTGTAGTGCAGAATCGCATCGAAATTGTAGGTGGCCATGAACGCGGGGCCATTGGCGCCCGTGGGGGCAAACAGATAAGTTTCCGCCGTGCCGGGTAGTTGCTGACGCTGGTCGCCCACCAGCGGCGAGCCATCCGCCAGCGTCACGCCCGCCTGCGCCCATGCGGAAGCTGCACGGCGCCCGCCCGGGGCCATCACTTCGGCATCGGCGCTCTGCGGCATCGTGTTGCGCAACGAAGCCGGCAGCCGCACCTCCGTCACGGCCGGTATGCCATGGGTCCATTGCGCGCCCCGCTTGCGCAGGTGATTGGCCGTGGACGCCAGCGCATCCGGCAATGAACCGTAAAGGTCGATGCGGCCATCGCCGTCGCCGTCCGCAGCCAGCTCATAGAATGACGTCGGGATGAACTGGGTCATCCCAAAGGCGCCGCTCCATGAGCCGACGAAGGTCGGCGCCTGCACCGTGCCGTCACGCAGCAGGCGTACCGAGGCGTATACATTCTTCTTCCACAGCGGATTGGTTTCGGTGCACGCACGCGTCACCCACGCGTCGAGCACATTGGTCTTGCCCAGCAGGCTGCCGTAGTTGGTCTCGATGCCGAAGATGGCGACCAATACCTCGGGGTCGACGTCATAGCGCTGCGCGATCGATTGCAGATCGGCACCCGTCCTGACCAGCACGGCACGGCCCTGCGCAACCCGTTCGTCGTCGACGGTTTTCGCCAGGTAATCCCACCAGGTCTCGCGACCCTCCGGTTGGCCTTTGCGTGCCGACACCGTGGAGGCCAGCAGTTTGGCGTTGGCGGTGTAGCGATCGAAATCCGCTACCGATACCCCGTTGGCGGGTGCCGCACCGCGCATCTGCGCCATGCAGGCAGAGGCGTCGCCGTCCGCTTCGAGGGCGTGCGCGGGCGCTGCGGCGAGCAACGAGAACAAGATGGAAAACGCGCCGGCGGCGGTGGCCCCGCGCGTGAAAGACCGATTAGACGGCATCGAATGTCCCAAAGGATGAGGAGAAAGCCGTACCCTGCCCGAATCGGACGGAGTCGTCCAGTCGGATGATAAAAGGGGCGCACGACCCAAGGCCGTGCGCCCCTTACATCCTGGTGTTCCGCTCAGGAGGCGCGTTGTGCGACCCCGTCATGCTCGCTGCCGTCCGCGAGGAACGGGTAATCGGTATAGCCATGCTCGCCCCCGCCGTAGAACGTGGATTGATCCGGCTCGTTCATTGGCGCATCGTCACGCAAGCGGCGTACGAGATCGGGGTTGGCGATATAGAGCTTGCCGAAAGCGATCAGGTCGGCGTCGCCCGATTCGACCGCCTTCAATGCAAGGTCGCGATCGTAGCCATTATTGGCCATCCACAAGGCACGCCCACCTGCCTCTTGATAGACGTGGCGCAAAGCGGCGTAGTCGAACGGCTTGTCGCCTTGCTTGAAGTCGCGCGCACCACCCGTGGCGCCTTCGATGATGTGCACATACGACAGCGGATATTGCGCCAGCTTTCGTACGACCGCTTCAAACAGCGCCTGCGCATCGGGATCCGACGCGTCGTTGGCCGGCGTGACCGGAGAAATGCGGATACCCGTGCGGCCTGCGCCGATTTCCTGCGTGATGGCATCCAGCACCTCGCCCAGCAGTCGAATGCGGTTTTCGATCACACCGCCATATTCGTCCGTGCGGTGGTTGCTGCCCGACCGCAGAAACTGGTCGATCAGGTAGCCGTTGGCCGCATGGATCTCGACGCCGTCAAAACCATTGTCGATGGCCGCGCGCGCGGCGCGGCGATAATCCGCCACCAGCCCCGGGATCTCGTCGATCTCCAGCGCGCGCGGCTCCGAGGTTTCCACGAACTTGCCCTTGCCATCTTCGATGATGTAGGTCTTGGCCTTGGCCCGCAACGCAGACGGCGCCACCGGTTTGCCATCGTCCTTTTGCAGCGAGGTGTGCGAGATGCGGCCCACATGCCACAACTGCACCACGATCTTGCCGCCCGCGGCATGCACCTTGTCGGTCACATGCTTCCAGCCGGCCAATTGCTCATCGCTGTAAAGCCCCGGCACATCGGCGTACCCCTGGCCCTGCTGGGTGATCGCAGTTGCCTCCGTAATGATCAACCCGGCAGAGGCGCGTTGTTCGTAATACGTCGCGGTGATCGGCGCCGGCACGGCACGCGGCGAGCGATTGCGTGTGAGCGGCGCCATCACGATGCGGTTGGCCAAATCGATATCACCGGCTTTCACGGGGTCGAACAGCGTTGTCATGAATGATCCTTTGCTTGAACGGAAGTAGGCGCACGAGGGAGCAAACGGCGCGCCCGGAACACTGACACCTTACATCCAGTCGATATCAAACGATAGCCGCTCATTTCTTTTGGTTATATGGATAAACCGAGAAGTTAGTTGGTTGCCTGCGCGCGCACGGGCATGATCGCTCCCGGAAGGCAAACAGCCCTGTTCATTCTGGAGAAGTACGTGATCAAGCGAATCCTCGCCCTGTCGGCACTGGCCGTTTCGGCCGTGACAGCGGCGCCCGCATCGGCGCAACAAACGATTCTGAATACCTCGTACGACATTGCGCGAGAATTGTTCACGGCCATCAACCCCAAGTTTCAAGCCGACTGGAAAGCCAAGTCGGGTCAGGATCTGAACATCGAGCAATCCTTTGCCGGATCGTCGCGCCAGGCGCAGGCCATCCTGCAGGGCTTGAAAGCCGACGTGGTGACCTTCAATCAAATCACCGACGTCGACACGCTCGCGCAACGTGGCTTGATCAAGAAGGACTGGCAGAAGGCATTCCCCAACAACAGCTCGCCCTACTACAGCACGATCGCGTTTCTGGTGCGCAAAGGCAATCCCAAGCAGATCAAGACATGGGACGACCTTACGCGCGACGACGTCAAGCTGGTGTTCCCCAATCCGAAGACCTCAGGCAACGCCCGCTACTCCTATCTCGGCGCCTGGCTATACGCCAATGAAAAATTCGGTGGCGATGACGCCAAGAACCGGGCATTCGTGGGCAAGCTGCTGAAGAACGTCGAGAGCTTCCCCACCGGCGGCCGGGGTGCCACGGTGGCGTTTGCCCAGAACAATCAGGGCGATGCCTTGCTTACGTTCGAATCCGAAGTCAACAACATCGCCGCCAGCGACGAATTCAAGGCATTGGGCCTGGAAGTCGTGGTGCCGCCGGTCAGCGTACTGGCCGAGTTCCCGGTGGCTGTGGTCGATCGCGTGGCCGATGAAAAAGGCACACGCAAGGTGGCCGAAGCGTACCTGACCTATCTCTACTCGCCCGAGATTCAGAAACTGCTGGCCAGCTTCTACTACCGCGTGCACGACAAGGCGGTGGTGCAGGACACGGCCAAGCAATTCCCGGCGATCAAGCTGATCAATCCGCAAGACGTGCTCGGATCGTGGGACGATATTTCGAAGGCACACTTCGCTTCAGGCGGCGTCCTCGACCAGTTGCTGGCCCAAGGCCGCTAAACTGCGATAACGCTCGACCCTCGATCCCTGCGATCGGCCGCCTGAACCGGGCGGCCGATTGCATTTTCCGGTTCCGCCTCTCGCATGTCGTTCTTCAAACAACATCCCACCCTGCCCGGCTTCGGCCTGAGCTTTGGCGTGAGCGCGCTCTTCATCACGCTCGTGATCCTGGTGCCCCTGGCCGGCTTGCTCGCCTATCTCAGCAATATGTCGGGGGCCCAGTTTCTGGCCGCTGTCACCGATCCGCGTGTCGTGGCCAGTTACCGCGTCACGCTCACCGGTGCGGCCTACTCGACCCTGATTGCCCTGGTGGTGGGATTGTTGCTGGCGTGGGTGCTGGTGCGCTACCGCTTTCCCGGGCGCGAATTGCTCGATGCGCTGGTCGATTTGCCTTTCGCTTTGCCCACCGCCGTGGCGGGCCTGACGTTATCGGTGCTGCTGGCGCCCAACGGCTGGGTGGGCCAATGGCTGGCGCCGTTCGGCATCAAGGTGTCGTACGCCTTTCCGGGGTTGGTGATCGCGATGGTCTTCACCAGCCTGCCGTTTGTGGTGCGCTCGGTGCAACCGGTGCTGGCCGAGATGGGGCCGGAGTATGAGGAAGCGTCGCACACGCTGGGCGCGACCGATTGGCAGACGACATGGCGCGTGATCCTGCCTGCGCTCGTGCCTGCGATCTTCACGGGCGCCTCGCAGGCCTTCATCCGCAGTCTGGGCGAATTTGGCGCCGTGGTGATGATTGCCGGAAACATCCCCTACAAAACCGAAATCACGTCGCTGATGATCTTCGTGCGCCTGTCCGAATATGACTACGCCGCGGCCTCGGCGATCGCCTCCGTCGTGCTCGGCGCCTCGTTGCTGTTGCTGTTCTTGCTGCAAGTGCTGCAAGGCCGATTGCTGCCGTGGCAGCGCCCGGGAGTTTGAGATGAAACCGCAATCGTTCAAACAATGGCTGCTCGTGGCCCTCGCCGTGATCGCCGCGCTGCTGTTGCTGGTATTGCCGCTCGCCCTGATTTTCGCGCGGGCACTATCGGGCGGCTGGGGTCTGCTGGTCGCCAACCTGCACGAGCCCGACATGATTGCCGCGATCCAGCTTACCCTGCTGGCCGCCGTCATCACCGTACCGGTAAACCTTGTGTTCGGCATCCTGATGGCCTGGTGCGTCACACGTTATGACTTTCGCGGCCGCAAGCTGCTGATGACGCTGATCGACATTCCCTATGCCACCTCGCCCGTGGTGGCCGGCCTGTGCTACCTGGTGGTGTACGGGCTGGAGAGCGCGGTGGGAAGCTGGTTTTACGCACGCGACATGCAATTGATGTTTGCCTGGCCAGGCATCGTGATGGTCACCATCTTCGTCACCTCGCCCTTCGTGGCGCGCATCCTGATCCCGCTGATGCAGTCGCTCGGTAACGAAGAAGAACACGCCGCCCTCACGCTGGGCGCCACCGGCTGGCAAATCTTTCGCCGGGTCACGCTGCCCAACATCAAGTGGGGGCTGATCTACGGCACGGTGATCACCAACGCTCGCGCAGTAGGGGAATTCGGTGCGGTATCAGTGGTGTCGGGCGCGATTCGCGGCAAGACGGTAACGCTGCCGCTGCTCATCGAGCAATTGAACGACGACTACAAAACGGTAGGCGCATTTACCGCCGCCGCGTTGCTGGCGTGCATGGCGTTGTTGACGCTCGTGATCAAGACGGTCATGCAATGGCGCGGCAACCGCACCGGCAGCCCGGCCGCGGTACCGTCCGGGCCGGCGCATTAAGCACCGCGCTCGCAGTCATTCCCCTGGCCTGCGCAAGCCGCCCGTTAATCCGGCTCGCCGATCTCGAGTACGGCGTCGGCCGCGTACGCCCCATGTCCTGCGGGCAACGCGAAGACGGGATTCAGATCCACGGCCCGCAAGCGCGGCCCGCCGGCCACGGCAAAGGCCGACAACTGCGACAGCATCTGCGCAAGCGCCGCGATATCGACGGGCGGCGCCCCGCGCGCGCCCTGCAGGATGGCCGCGGACCGAATACCGAGGATCATGTCCTGCGCCACGTCGGGTCCGAAGGGACAGCGGCGAAACACGACATCCTTGAGCACCTCGACGAAAATACCGCCCAATCCGAACATCGCCACAGGACCGAACACGGGGTCGCGGTGGACGCCCATAATGCATTCGATGCCGCCGGCCATTTGTTTAGCCACAAGGATGCCCTCGATGCGGGCGTCGGGTACAGCCGCCGTTGCTCGTGAAAGAAGCACGTCGAAGCCCGCGCGTACCGCTTCGGCATCGCCCACGTTGAGCAGCACGCCACCGATCTCGGACTTGTGCATGATGTCGGGCGACAGAATTTTCATCACCACGGGATAGCCCAAGGCAACCGCCGCCGCCACCGCGTCATCCGGAGTCGCGCACGCATGTTCCGGCACCGTTGCTACGCCCGCCTGCGCCAGAATCTGCTTGGCCTGGGCTTCGGAAGGCGTGGCGTGCGGCAGGGTCAGCGATGCGAGGCGCGGGGCCGGCAAACGCGGCTTGCCGGCGAAGGCATCGCCATAACGGCCCATCGCCGCGATGGCCGCCACCGCGCGCGAAGGATCTTCGAACACAGTGAGCCCGTCGTCCTCGTATTCAGCCAGGCGTTGCGGATCGGCGAATAGCGAGAGCACGAATAGTCGATCCGGATGCCGTTCGCGCACGGCTTTCAACTGCTCACGCAACCGGGGCGCGATCGACGGTGCGCCGCCGGTGTAGGTAAAGAATCCGAGTACCGAACCGTAGCCGCCGTCTTCGATCACCGCATTGGTGAACGTGCCGGCCAGCGACACGTCGTTCAGGAACTGTGCCGTGCAATCCACGGGATTACGCGGCGAGGCAAACGGCAGCAGCGTCTTGAGCTTGACCTGGGCTGCGGCGGGCATTTCGGGCATCGGCAGCCCGAGCGTCTCGGCCGCATCGGATACGAGCACGCCGGCACCGCCGCTGACCGTGATGACGCCCAGCGTGTTGTTGACCGGATAGATCCGGCGCATGGCCAGGCGCGCCACATCGAGCATGTGCTCGGTGGATGTGGCGCGCACCACGCCGAACTCATCGAGTATCGCACTCGAAACCGCATCATTGCCGGCGATCGATGCCGTGTGCGACTGCGCGGCGGCGCTGCCCACCACGCTGGTGCCCACTTTCATCATCACGATCGGTTTGCGCGCCACCCGTGCCGCGTCCAACGCCGCCATGAAACGCTGTCCGTCGCGAATCCCCTCCGAATAGACCGCAATGACATCGGTATCGGGGTCGTCGACCATCATCTGGATCACATCGCCCAAACTGACGTCGGCCTCATTGCCTGTCATCACCAGGGACGACAGGCCGATCCGGCGCTGGCGGGCGATGCACAGGATATGACCGCCGTAGGCACCCGACTGACTGGCGATACCCACCCGCCCCGGGCGCGGGAAACCGGTTTCCACGCTGGATGTGAACGTACCGTAGAAACCATGGCGTGGATTGAGCAGACCGAGCGAGTTCGGCCCCAGCAACCGCATGCCGCCGCGGCGGGCGGCATCGACCATGCGCTGTTGCAGAACCGCCCCCGCCATATCCGACTCGGCGAAGCCGGCGGTGAACACGATTGCCGCCCCCGTTCCGCGCAGGGTAAGGTCTTCGATCGCCTCCACGGCCAACCGGGCCTGAACCGCCACGATGGCCACGTCGGGGGCTTCCGGCAGCGCATCGACCGACGCATACGCCGGCAGGTGCTGAACCGAGGTGCGCGAGGGGTTGACCGGATAGATGCGGCCAGCGAAACCCTGCGTGCGCATGTAATCCAGCGGGCGCCCGCCAATGCGCAGCGGGTCGTCCGATGCACCGATCACGGCGACCGAATGCGGACTGAGCAGTCGTTGCAGTCCGGTGCGCGCACTCGGGGAGGAAGGATCAGGATTACCGGACATAGCGCCTCGCAAACATAACGGGATGGCGCACCGTTGCGTTGATCGCGGACGGCGCGCCAGCGTCATCTTAGGTGGCGATCTATACTCAAACCAATACTTTCGGACGTGCTACCCATACACGGGATATATATGGAACTTCGGCAGTTGCGCCAATTCGTGGCCGTGGCAGACACCCAGAGCTTCAGTCGTGCCGCCGAAAAACTGCACATGGCGCAACCGCCGCTATCGGTGGCGATCCGCAAGCTGGAGGCGGAAATCGGCACGCCACTCTTCGAACGCGAGCCGCGCGGCGTGCATCTGACACCCGCTGGTCATGCCGCACTGGATGCCGCCCGGCGGTGCCTGGCCGATGCCGACGAGGTCATCGTTCGCGCGCGCCTTGCCGCCGACGGCGACGAGGGCACGATGCGGATCGGCGTGATCGGCTCGGTCATCTTCGGTTTGATGCCGCAATTCATCAGGCAATACAGTGCACGGCATCCGCGCGTGCGCCTCGAAGTGCGTGAGGCCACGAACGACGAAATCATGACGGCATTAGCCGATGGCAAGCTCGACGCGGGATTCGTACGGGTACCCACCACGCATGCCAGCGGTGTGCAATTGATGATGATCGAAGAAGATGTATTTTGCGTAGCCCTGCCGCTCACGCATCCGCTGACGCGAAAGAAAGCGCTGGTTCCGGCCGATCTGGACGACGAGCCCTTCATTGGCTATTCGCCATCGCGTGCAGGAGGCATGCACGCTGCCGTGACGAGGCTGCTCCAGCGAACGCACGCCACCCCCCGTCTCACGCAGGAAGCCGTGCAGGTGCGCACGGCCATCGGTTTGGTGGAGAGCGGCCTGGGTGTGGCGCTCGTGCCGCAAATCAACGTGGCCCACATGCCGGGCAACGTCGCCTATCGGCCGTTGCGCAAGCAGCCGCCCGATACGCGAATCGGCATCGCCTTCGCGTATCGGGAAACCAATGAGACCCCGCCTGCGAAGCGGTTTCGTGAGATGGTGGGTGCCACAAAGGTGCGGCAGGGGAAGTTCTAGTTTCAGAACATGTGGCGTATGCCAACCTGCACGCCCTTGGTGGCCGAACCCGCCTCAGGACGATTGCGCCAGTATTCATTGGGGGCTTGCGCCGCGCCAATGGCGTAACGGGCACCATCGCTGTTGTCGATCCAGGCGCCGGCGGCATAGAGCGTTGTCCGCTTCGATACATGATGCAGATACATCGCGCCGAAGTGATTGGCATGGGTGGCGCGGCTGTAGCCTGGCGCGATGTTGGCGGCGTCGGCCGAAGCGTCGATGTAGGTCCAGCCCAGGCTGAGCTGATCCGTGGCCGTCATGTACCACGCCACACTAAGAGAATACAGATCCTTGTCGATCGAACGGTCGGACTGCTTGTTCTTGAAATAGCCGAGATAAATCGTAAACGGCTGGAAGGTGTAGGCCCCGCCGATCGCGGTCTGGCGATTGCGCGTCCCGATGTAGGCTGCATCGTTCACAGGCGCCAGCGTGTTATCCACATGCGCCACCAGGAAGTAATACGGGCCTGCGTCGTAATCGAGCGCCGCTTGCCATACTCGCCCTGCCTTGCTGTGCCGATAGCTGTCTCCGAAGGCATAACGCGTATCTGCGCGCCACCCGGCCCATCGCGGCGTGGCATAGCTGATTTCGTTGTTGTTGCGAAAGTTGTAGCCCGATTGCGTGCCCAGGCCGGCGCCGAACGTACCGCCATAAAACGCTGCGGTTCGTCCCAGCATGTTGAAGAACACGCTGTTCTGCTTACCCAAACGCACTTCACCGTACTCCGGATTGGAAAATCCCACGAACGATTGCCGTGCGAACATCTGGCCTGCAACTGAAGACGTTCCGTTGTTCGTGTTGTAGCCCCCCTCCAGGCGAAAGACGGCACGTGTGCCGCCGCCCAGTGCTTCGGCGCCGTGCATGCCGAATCTCGAGACCTGAAGGCCGCCGCTGTCCGCCCCCTTGGTCGTTTCGCCATTACTGTTGATTGCACCGACATAGGCATCGACCACTCCGTACAGCGTCACGCTGCTCGTGCCTGCCGACTGCGCAAACGCCGGCCCGGTTAGAAATGCAAAAGTGACAGGCGTGACGATACGAAGCATATTGCTTGCTTTCATGGATTTTCCCGATGTGAACGGCGTTGCCGGCATAGGCCGGACGCCAATGCGTGTGCCGGTCTACAGGAGCGAGCCCGTAGCGACGGCCTTATGGCCGGGGAACGACGTGCGCGTCCTCCGGATGCCAGGTGATGCGATAACGGGCGCCCTCGCGGTACGGAGTGCGACCGCCGCGCGGCACGCGCATGCGGACGCGTTGACCGCTGCAACGACCGTCGAGCAGAAGACTGGAGCCGTAATCGACAATTCCCCCCACCTCGAAATCGAGCACGTTGGGATCATCAGTGCCGAGCGAGTCGGCGATGCGCAACGACTCGGGGCGCACCATCAGCGATAACGCGCTGCCGCGAGGATGCGCGGTCGGCACGCCGGCCAACGTGCGTTGCAGATCGAGAGCGTCATAACGCCCCGCCCCCGGATCACTGGCCGTCACGTCGAAGAAATTGCTTTCTCCCACGAAGGTCCCGACGAAGTGCGTTGCCGGCGTGGCATACACGTCCAGCGCCGGTGCAAATTGCTCCACGCGCCCGGCGTTGAACACTGCAATGCGGTCGGACATCGTCATCGCTTCGGATTGATCGTGGGTGACGAAAATGGTGGTCATGCCGAAGGACTTGTGCAGCCGCTTGATCTCCAACTGCATCTGCTCACGCAGATTCTTGTCCAGTGCACTCAAGGGTTCGTCCAACAGCAGCACATCAGGCTCGAACACCAACGCCCGGGCCAGAGCCACGCGTTGCTGCTGTCCGCCCGACAATTGCTTCGGCAGGCGATCCGCATGCTCTGCCAGGCCGACCACATCGAGAATCCGTCGTGCCCGGCTGACGCATTCGCCACTGGACACGCGGCGCATGCGTAAAGGAAAGGCGACGTTTTCCAGCGCGGACATATGCGGAAAGAGCGCATAGTTCTGGAACACCATGCCCATATTGCGCCGGTGGGGCGGCATGTCGACGACGGACGCCCCGCGAAGTCGAACGTCGCCCTCGGTGGGTGTAGTGAAACCCGCGACGATGGACAAGGTCGTTGTTTTGCCGGAGCCGCTCGGCCCGAGAAAGGTCACGAATTCGCCTTTGCGAATATCCAGGCTGACCGCGTCGATCGCGAAGGTGTTGCCATCGAAGGTCTTGCGCAACCCCGTCAAGCTCAGATGCGCCGCAGAGGCGTCCGCTACGGGGGAAGGATCGTCACGCTGCGCGCGGGCCTCGTTCATGTTCAGTGCTCCAGCAGATAGGTTTGCTCCGGCCGCGTTGGCCGAGCCATTCAGGTTGGATCTATCCTGTCGCCAGGCGGCGACGACGCATTAGCCAGGGAATCAATACCGCGAGCGTCATGACCATCAAGATCAGCGCTGAAACGACGCTGATCACGGGATCGGCCTGCATCCGCAAGCTGTCGAACATCTTGCGCGGCAAGGTCGACGTCGCGCTGCCCGAGATGAAGATCGCCACGACCGCCTCATCGAACGAGTGCACGAAAGCAAACAAGGCGGCGGCCAGGAAACCGGGGCGCAGCACGGGAAACGTCACGAGGAAGAAACTCTTCAGCGGCGACGCACCCAGATTTTGCGCAGCCAGTTCCAGATTGCGATCGAACCCCTTGAGCGCTGCGCTCACGATCAGGTAAGCCACGGGCACGCTCAGGCAGGTGTGGGCCAGAACGACCCCCAGCCGGGTCTGCACCAGACCCAAGGCGCCGAAATAGTAGTAATAGCCCAGCGCCACCACGATATGCGGCACCGTCAGAGGCAGAATCATCAAGAGGTTCAGTGCGGATCGGCCCTTGAAGCGACCGCGGGTAAGCGCGAACGACGCCGGCACCACCAGCAGCATCGTCAGCACCGCGGTACCGGCGCCGATCATCAGACTGTTGAGCGTGGGCTCCGTCCACCGCACATCATTGAAGTAGGCCTGGTAGTACGTCCAGCCGAACGACGGCGGCGGGAATTCGAACGATGGCGAGTTACTGAACGACATCGGCAAAACGATGAACAGCGGCGCGGCGATGAAGGCCACAATCAATACGGCAAAACGCTTGACCCATGTCATCGCGATTCTCCCCACAGGCGATCGAGCCCGAACAGCCGGCTGTATATCGCATACACCGTCAGGGACGCCGCAAGCAGCACCACCGACATGGCGGCCGCCTCCCCGAAATTGAGCAGTTCTTCGATCTGCTGGCCGATAAGGCCGGCAATCATCTGCTCGCTCGGGCCACCCAACAAAACCGGCATGACGTAAAAGCCCAGGCAGGTAATGAATACCAATGTGCAGCCGTTGATCACGGCCGGCGCGCTCAACGGCAGGAACACTTTGCAGAACGCGGCCCAGGGTGTAGCGCCCAGCCCGCATGCGGCGCGCTCGTATGACGGATCGATTTTCTTCATCACTGAAAACAACGTCATCACCATCAGCGGCAACAGCGCGTGGACCATACCCAAACTGGACGCAAACCGGGTAAACAGCAACTCGCCGCCTTCAATGCCCAGCGCGCGCATGGCGGCAAGTACCGGCCCGCGATTGCCCAGGATCACCATCCAGGCATAGGTGCGGACCAGGAAACTGATCCAGAGGCTCAATCCCACCAACAACAACGCGGATGCGGCGAACGAACCCTCGCTGCGGGCCACCACATAGGCCAGGGGATAGCCGAGCAGCAGACACGCCACCGTCACTGAAAGTGCCGTCAGGAATGTGCTGCCCAGCGCGCCCAGAAAGAAGCTGTCCGAAAACAGGTAGGTGTAGTTCTCGACACCCCAATGCGGATCGCTGATGCTGAGCATCAGCACCTGAATGAGAGGAACGATGAAGAATGCCGTCAGAAAGGCCACCACGGGGAGTAGAAGCAGCCCCCGTCTGGTCAGATCCCGCCGTGCGGATGATCGAGACATAACAAATCCTGCGGGTGGAAAGATGTTGATTGACCGATGGCTCACCGAACGATCCAGCGATCGAATTGCCTTGCGATATCGTTGAGCTGCGGCGCCAGTGCCGCCACGTTCTGCTCGAAGGTTTGTGCGTAGTTCTTCGGAAACGTGGGCATCATGAGCGCGTCTTTCTCCGGAATGAATTCGAACGCCTTACGATTGACCGGACCGTAATCGGCCTCGCGGCAAAAGCCGGCCAGCCGTTCACCGCTCACGGACGCGCGGATGAATTGCCAGGCGGCCTGCGCCCGCGGTGATCCCTTGGACACGACCCAATAGGCACGATCGATCTGGGCATCTTTCCACACCAGCTCGACCGGTTGCTGCTGACGGATCAGTTCCACCACCCGTCCATGCCAGATGGCAGCGGCAGTCACTTCGCCATCCCGCAGCAATTGCTGCGACTGCTGGCCCTGCGTCCACCACACCCGGATCGATGGCTTGATGCGGTCGAGCTTGGCCAAGGCGCGTTCGATATCGACCGGATAAAGCTTGTCGACCGGCACGCCGTCGGCGAGCAACGCCAGCGGCAACACACGGGGGGCATGCCGTTGCATGCTGCGCGGTCCACCGAATTTGTCCAGATCGAAAAACTGGGCCCAATCCTGCGGGCCGCCCTGGGGGTACTTGTCCTTATTGAACGCGATCACCGTTGCAAAGGCGTGCGACCCCACGCCGTTATGGACGACCTGGTCCTGATCGAGCGACCCGGCATCGATGAAGCGGGTGTCGATCGGCTCGATGAGCCCCGCTTCGTTGGCCCGCACCAGATCCGCACCGCCCAGGGTAGTGACGTCGAACTCATACACCCCCGTGCGCGCCTGCGCGGCCAGTTTCGCAAACGACACCGGCGAGACCGTCCGGATCGGCACCCCCGTTTCCTTGGTGAAAGGCTCGAAGAGATGACGGCTTGCAGCGGTTTCCCAACTGCCGCCCCACGTGTTGACCAACAGCGGATCCGCTGCCCGCGCCGTGCCGTGAATGAACGGCAGGCCCAGGCTGGCACCTGCTGCGAGGGCTTTCAGACTGCGGCGTCGAGCAACTGAAAAGTCTTTGTCGAATGGCTTCATCACAATGTCACCTCACACGATAGGGAATAAAAAGCGACGGCACGCGAGGGGGCTGCGTGCGCCGTGCACTGCGGTCAGCACAGCACCTCGATCAGTGTCGGACCGCGCGTGGCCAGACATGCCTTGAAGGCCTGGTCGAACGCTTCGGCGGCGTCGACCCGATAAGCCGCTACGCCGCTGGCCCGCGCAATACCGCACCAATCGAGATGCGGCGCCTGCAGTTGCGTCATGGCTGCAGAGACGGGCATAGCCGGCAGATCGCCGATGCGCGCCATTTCCGTCTGCAGGATCTGATACCGGCGATTGGCGGCGATGATCACGACCACGTCGGCTTGTTCGCGTGCCATGGTCCAGAGGGCCTGCAGCGTGTACATGGCGCTGCCGTCCGACTGCAGCGCAACCACCTTGCGGTCGGGACAAGCCACGGCGGCGCCCAGCGCGCATGGCAGGCCCATCCCGATCGCGCCGCCGGGCAGTGCCAGCTCGCTATGGGGCGCGGCAGCGGCGCTGTGGGCCTGGAACGGTCCACCGAACGTGCTCCCTTCGATCGTCACGATGGCGTCCTCGGGCAACAATGCCGCCACCCGTTCGCAAACGCGAGCCGCCATCCCGGTGGGAGCCGGCGCAGCCGGTGCCATGGGAACGGCTGATCCGTTGACCGCGCCAATTTCGGCGTGCAGCGCGCGCAATGCGGCGAGCAGATCGTCATCGACGGCTGCGAACGGTTGCAAACGCTCGGCCGCAACCAGTTCGCTATCCTGGCCCTCATAGCCGAAGTACGTTACCGGCGGCCGCGCACCGACCAGAATGACGTGCCTGAACCCATCGAGATAGGCGCGCGCCGGCTCGGGAAAGTAAGGTACTCGCGCGATCGCGTAATGCGAACGGCCGCGCTCGCACCGCGCCGGCGTGGCGCCATACGCCACGTCGCACCCTGTGGCCTGCGCAATCTCGCCGGCCAGCCGGGTGCCCACCGCGCATGCAGCCCGAGGATGCAAAAGCAACAAGGCTCGCGTGCCGTCGCGCAGCGCAGCTGCGGCGAGTTCGAGATGATCGAGATAGACCTCGCTGCGCGGCGGCGGGCTGGCCGCAACGAAAGGCGCAGGCACTGCGGCACTGTGCTGCTGAAAATCAGCGGGAAATATAAGGGTCGCCACGCGCGACTGGGCATAGCGGGTCGCCCCGATCGCTGCATCGAACTGCGGGACGGCATCGTCCGCATGCGCAACCGTTCCCACGTAACGCGACACGGTGTGCGCCAACGCGGCGATATCGGAGGTCAGCGGCGTGTCGTACTTCAGGTGGGTACTGGTGTGATCGCCGATCAAATTGATGACAGGGCTGTCTGCGCGCCGTGCGTTGTGAAGATTGGCGAGCGCATTGGCGAAACCGGGCCCCAGGTGCGTCAAGGTGAGCGCCGGCCGATCGAGCATGCGGCCATAGCCGTCCGCCGCACCACTGCACACGCCTTCGAAACTGCACAAAATGGGGCGTACACGCGTTTCCGCGTCAAATGCCGCCGTCAACGCCAGCTCGGTCGTCCCCGGGTTGGCAAAGCAAATCGATACGCCGTGATCGGCGGCGCGGGATAGAAGCCTGACGGCTCCGCACGTGGGGTCCAACATCGTCATACCTTGCCTTTGTTCATCGCCGCGACGAAACGATCGATGCCATCGGCAAGATCGTCATCCGATAGCGTCAAGGGAAATTGGAAGCGGATGACATTCGCGTCACGACCGCCAAGAGAAACGTGCACGCCAGCCGCGAGTGCGGCATCCGTCACGGCGCGCGCCTGCGCCACATCCGGTTCGCCCGACGGAAGCCGGAACTCCATCGCGCGCATGGCACCCAGGCCACGCATATCGGCAATCCCGGACTGCGTGCGCCGCGCATTCTGCATGCGGCTCATCCACGCGCGCCCCAGCTCTGCGGCCCGGCTGCAAAGCGTGCCGTCGTGAATCACATCGAGCACGGCATGCGCCGCGGCCACCGCAACGGCGTGACCCCACAACGTCCGCGGCTCGCTTTGGTGTTCAGCATTGCGAACGAGCGGTTGCCGGCCCACGACGGCCGCGAGCGGCAGGCCGTCGCTCAACCCATCGGCCAGAACGATCAGGTCCGCCTCGACGTCGAAATGTTCGAGCGCGAACAATTTTCCGGTGCGTGCCAGAGCGGTTCGGCTTTCATCGACGATCAAGACCATGCCATGCCGATCGCACAGCGCACGCATGTCGTGGAGGAGCGTGGCCGAGGCCGTCAGCACGCCGGCCTCGCCCTGAACGCACTCGATCACGATGGCCGCCACCTCGCGAGGCGCCAGCCGAGTACGAAACAACAGATCCAGGCTGCGGCGCATGTCGTCGAGACTGGCACCGGTCGCCGCATGGGGGAACGGCAGAAAGTGGATGCGATCCGCAGCCTCGCCGCCCGCGCTTGCGTCCGTGCGTACGCCACTCAACGCGCGGGCCAGACCGGTGGCACCATGCCAGGCCCCCGCGAAGGCGAGCACCGCACGGCGTCCGGTGGCCAGCCGCGCCAGGTTGACGGCAATCTCGACCGCCTCCGCGCCAGTTGTCGCCCATGCCACCCCGCACGGCGCGGCAATGGGAGCAAGGGTAGTGAGTCGATCGGCCAACGACGCTGAGTGGGTCGTATCGGCGAACGGTGTGCCGACATGCACCAGGCGATCGAGCTGCGTGCGCATTGCACTCACCACAGCGGGATGCCGGTGCCCCGTGATCCCCGCCCCGCCGTGGGCCGAGAAATCGATGAGACGAGCACCGCCTGTCGTGCACACCATGGCATTCGCACCACGCTCCAGGCGCACAGCCGCGCGCGCACCGCGCTCGCCTGTCGGCGGCGATCCGTCGTGCTGCAACGGCGTTGCGGCTGTGGGGGTCATTGGAATGTGCACCGTCGACGTTCCTGTCACCCGCCCATTACCGTGCGATAGAGCCGCAGCCAATTGCCGTGCGTAAGTTGCCGCACCTCGTCGGGGCTGAACCCCACGCGCGCCAGGGCGGGCTCGACGTTGCCGAGATCCTCCACGGCCTTGAACCAATCGGGTGGCGCCGCCTTGCCGGGACGTGCCGCCGAACCCGCGCCAAAGTCGGTGCCGCGAGTCCAGTTGCCCTTGCGCATCCAGTCGAGGTCGCGTTGCGTGGTGCCGTGGCTTTTGTCCGTGCCGATGCCGACGTGATCGATACCGGCGATCTCCACCGTACGCGCCACGAGTTCGCACCATTTATCGACCGTCGAGCAAAATTCGTCGCCCGAAATATTGCGGTAGGCCGCGCAGCCGATCACGCCGCCATTGGCGCGCAAGGCGTGCAGCACATCGTCGGTCTTGTTGCGTTTGTGCGGATAGACGCTATCGGGATTGGCGTGGGTAATCGCCACCGGTTGGGTGGAGTGTTCGATGGCTTCGCGGGACGTCCGATTGCCCACGTGCGAGAGATCGATCACCACGCCGCATCGATTCATTTCACGAATGACTTCCTTGCCGAAGCGTGCGAGACCGGAGTCGTGCTCTTCGTAGCAACTCCCACCCAGTTCATTCTGATTGTTGTAGGTGAGCTGAATCACCCGCACGCCCAGATCCGCGAAAAGTTCGACAAAGCCGATGTGTCCTTCCAGAAGATTGGCGTTCTGAAAGCCGAGCAGAATCGCGACCTTCCCCTGTGCGACCAGTGCCTCAATCTGGGCGGCACTGGTCGCAATGCCCACCAGATCGTCGTTGGCCCGCACAAGCTGCCGCCAGGCATCGATCGATTCCAGCGACGGGACCGCCCCCTCCCAGAATCCCAGCGTGGGCGTCACACATCCCACATTGCCTTTCTTGAGGCGCTCGAAAACGTCGCGGTCGAAATAGCCGCATTGCAGCCCATCAATAATCACTATTCACTCCCAGGGGTTGAGATGACAACGCGTCAATGCGGATGACGCAACAGCGCGATATCGGTGTCGTCGTCGGCCGGCGGCCGTCCGATGACCGTGCCGTCGTCCTGCACGATCGTGGGGCCGGCGTGCCGCCGCGAGGTGACCGAGTCCGGCGACAACGCTTTCTTCGATGCTTCGTACAGGGGCCACCATTGCGCCTCCGCAACATAGAATCCTTCGCGCAGCGCTTGTTGCAGGCACGGGTTCGACACTGCAGCGTCGTCGCCGGCCGCCGCTTGCGCGTGCACTCGGCCGCCGTCCTCCTCGAGATCGAAGGCAGCCCGAATACCGTAGCGTGCTGCATGCGGCACGATCGCCGCGAGCTCTGCCGGCTCCGTCACGCCCGAGATGCTGCACACGCACGCGCCGTCCTGGCGTACCTGCGCCACGATCTGATCGAGCCAGATCGGCAATACCAGCCAGGCATGCAGTTGCGGTGCCGTAACCGTGATGTCGATCGCGTTGCGCTGTACCGACACATTTGCCAGGTGCACGGCGCCCGCCTTGAGCGACGCCTGGCGGCCGGCATCGGCCAATCCGACGAATCCCGCGCACCCGAGCGATTGCGAGGTGAGTACCACGTCGCGCACCGATGGCGCATAGCCGCTGCCTAGATCCAGCGTCAACAAAATACGCTCGACGATCAGTCGAGCTTCCCGCACCGAAATCGTCAGGCGGCGTGGCGGAAGATTCACAACGGGGGACATCAACGGGGCTCCTGCGGGAAAAACCATTCGGTGGCCGCACCAGCGGCCAGATCGGACGGCGTCGGCGCACCGTGAAACAGCACTCCCCGCAGATTTCTGCCAAGGTAATCGCGCGCCTTATCCACGCCATGCATGCCCACGTTCATCAATCGAACGATGTCGACCGGAACGAATTGTTCATCCATGATGTTCATATGCGGCGAATGCGCGTCGAGACCGCGCAGCGTCTGGATGCGCGCCACGATGCTGCGCAACTGCGGGGAACGCACCAGGAAATCGCCTACGGTGTCGTGGGTGCCGGCATTCGATAAGGCCGCGTGCAGATCGCGCACCAGGCGCGGCAAGTCCAATCCGAGGTTGAAGGCATATTCGACCTCCGCGGCAGGTCCGCGGCGCGGCTCCTCGGCGGAAACCGACTTGTACCAAATATGGCGCCGCGCAGCCTCGCTGTCGACGTCCATCTCGAACGCCCAGGCATATTCACGTTCCACCAGATCGCGCAGGTCGGCGGCCGGCATATCCGGCTCCACGAGAAAGTCCTCACTCACGGCCAGATGTTCCGCTTCGCGATCGCACACGTCGGGCACCAATTCAGTCAGCAATCCCAGCAGACATTGGCAGGTCTCCTCGTGCACATGGGCCTGGGTCCACTGCGCCAGTTGCCCGAACAGGTCCGTCGGCACCTGGCCTGCCTGAGCTCGCAATCGATCGAGCGTCTCGCGCACCTGGACAAGCTCTGCGGCGACTGTGGCGCTATCGGCAAAACGCTCGTACTCCATGCGATCCTCGCGGCGGAAAACGATCGTCCGTCGAATCATTCGATCCAGCACCGTCACCTCAAGCGAGTCGGCACCAACCTGCAGCGCGCAGGCTGCCTGGATGGCGTGCTGGCGCGCAGTGAGCCAGTTGTGCATCAGGCGGGGATGATTGTTGACGAAAAGGATCAACCCCAGCGCCGACCCATTCCCCACGCCCAGATAGCGCTGGATGGCGGGGTCGATGTCCGGCGCCTGAGGATTGCGAACTCGCGCGAGGTGATGCGCCAGATCGATTGAAAACGTACGCATCATGTACGCGCTGAGCATTTGCGCGTCCAGCGGGCGGCGTAGTGGGTGATCGGCCTCCAGCGCAAGAAAGCTGCGCGTGCCGAACGTGCCGTTGCCGTCGAGCCCGGTATTGCGCATCAGATAGCAGACTTCCGAAAGCACACCGATATCCGGTTGCTCGCCCGCGACCAAGGCCTGCACGGTGTGATCGAAGGCGCGCGAACTGCGATTGGCGCGCGCCCAGATCAACGTGCCCGGCGTGGCACGGCCTTCGTAGAGTTTGGGCAGTTCGACCGCCATCGTCTCCAGATCCGCGTCGGATACCCGGCCCTCGGTGAGGGCACCCATCATGTCCCAGGAGCGACCAATGATGCGCCCGGTCTTTCCTTGCGCGTTCGGCGCGAAGGAAAGAACCGAAAAGCTGAACATCATTGCACCAGTGTCAATGTGATACACGGCACTGCCCACCGCGTTGTCGTCGATACGCCACTGGTCCAACCGAATGCGCCAGCGCTGCTTGATCGCCTTTGCCATCAACAATCGCGACACGCTGAGGCGACTGGGTTGCAGCATGGCGAGATGGGCCGGCAACATCGGATGAAACGAAACCGGTGCGTCTGAAGCGACAGGCCCCGAAGGCGCTAGCGTCAGCGTGGCAGGATCGGAAGATGACATCGACACAACGTTCCTCTAAGTTTGTATTCTTTTAGAATACTTATGATTTTTATAGAATACGCAGCCGAAGAGGTTGTGTAAACATCAAGGCCCGTGTTTCGCGGGATATCCCTAGGCAGGTAAAACCCGTAGCCTGCCCCATGCTTTACATCGAAATCGGCGTGACTTAGGATGACCACCCCCAGACCTATTCCTCAAATCATGACGTCTGCCGCGGCCAGCCAAGGCGTGCGCCCGCTTAGCTCTGTGCTCAAAACCCTGGCTGTGCTGGACCTGCTGGGCGCCTCCCCGCGTCCGATGAAATTGGCCGAAATCACCGCTCGCGTCGGCGGTAATCGCGCCACGGTTTATCAGAAGGTCATTACGCTCGTGGAGGCGGGCTGGGTCGAGGTCGACGACGATGGCGCCTATCGGCTCACATTCCACGCCGCGCGTGTCGGCGACGCCGCCTTCGAGCAGGCGAGCCTCGGCGAACGCGCCACCGCGGTGATGCAAAAATTGGTGTTCGATTCGGGCGAGACCGCCTCGCTGGCGGTGATCAGCGGCTTACACGCCGCACTGGCCAAGCGCGTCGAAGCGAAAGGCGTGCTGCGGGCAGACGTGCACGTGGGGACGACGTTCTCGTTGGAAATCAGCGCGTCGGGCCGGGTGTTATCAGCTTATGCCGATGCCGAACTGCAGCATCAGTTGCGTGCCCGAGGCGCCGCACTGCCGGATCCGGGCATCATGGCCGACGTGGTGTCGCAGGGATACGCCGTATCCAGCGGCCTCGAAATACCGGGCATTCTTGCGCTGGCTGTGCCGGTATTCAATGCTTCCGGGAAGTGCGTGGCGGCGCTCTCGCTCGTGACGCCCGCAAGCCGATTCGATGTCGAGCGGCTGCTGCCGCCGATGCAGCGTGCCGCCAATGCGCTCAATGCGCTGTTGACCGGCGGCACGCAGGCATAGATCATTTCGCCTTCAACAGCTCGCCCACTTCCAGCAGAACCATCTCGTTGTCATCTGCCACGTTGGGATCGCGACTGCTGGAGAACGGCAGGTTGTTGTCGTTGCCCACCACAATGTGCGTGCCGTCGACCACGTCCACATTCTCGATCGTGAAGAACGGGAACGTGAGCACGTCGTTGTTCAACGGCTTGCGCGCCACCTTTTGCGGATCCTTGATATCCAGCAGATCGATGTAGCCCACCTTGCGCAGCGACTTGCCGACGTTGCTGTCGTCGAAGGCCACCTTGTACACGCGCTTGAACCTGGCGATATCGGAGAAGCAGGTCGTGCCCTTCTCGCCCGCCGGGCAAGCCTTGTCGGCCGTGCCTTCGCCGTTGTCGCGCTCGATGATGAGCCCGCTCGTGGCGTCGATCATGTTGAAGTCGCCGATGGCGTGACCCGGCTGCTCGAGCGGGTACATCCAGTGGCGACCCGTCCACGCTTCCTGCTTCACGTCGAACTCGAGCACGCGCAATGCGCTTTTACCTTCGTATTGCTCGGGGCCTTTGCTCGCGGCATCCCACAGCGGCCCTTCAAGCAACGCATACAGCTTGGCGCCGTCTTTCGACGCCGCCATACCTTCGAACCCCTTGGAGCGGCGCACGTGGAAGGTCATCGCATCGGCCGGCCAACCGGGTGTGGCGACTGCGGGATTATCCGGCGAGCGCACCGGCTTGCCGTCGACCAGCGTGTCGAATACCTTGAGCACGCGTCCTTGCATATCCGTCTTGATCAGATAAGGCCCGAACTCGTCGCCGATCCAGATCGCACCGCCCGCGAATTGAAAGCTCTCGGGATCGAAATCGGCGCCGGTGAGATACCGGGTTTTCGATCCTTCCTGAACGATGCGAAACGGCACCTGCTTGTTGGGGTCGCTCAGGAATACGGTGGCCAGGCGCTGGAATTTACCGGTTTTGAAATCGATCTTGTAGTGGTTGAGATAGAGCATCGAATCGGCCGAATTGGCCTTCGCGCCCAAGCCATTGTCGGTCAGGATCCAGAAGCTGCCGTCGGGCATGTGCTTGATGCCTGAATGCCCTTGTGCCGGTTGCCCCTTGAAGGGCAAGGACATCCCCGTAGGCCGATTGGCCGACATGCCCATCACGGTACCGACCTTCTCGGTACGTTTGCCATTGGAGAACTTGCCGCTCGTCGCGAGATCCGCAGGCGCGTTCTCGGGCGGCGTGATGAAGGTGGCGGCCGGTAATACGGCATGCCCGGCCAAGGTGGCGGGATAAGCCGACGCTGCAGTTTGCGCATGGGCGGCAAGCGACATGCTGCACAACGCAGCGGCGATAAACGATGACGTGACGGTATTGAAGCGCATGGCCTGAGCGGCTCCCACATGGAAAGAACGCACACGATGCGGCATGCTTGTGTCATGACCATGACAGTGGCCAGCGCGTGGCGCAGCCCACGCCCCACGAGCAGTGAAGGCACAAAAAAAAGGCCTCGAAGCATACGCTTTGAGACCTTTTTCAAACCGTGGATGACCCACGGAAAATTCTGGTGCGCCCGGCAGGATTCGAACCCACGACCCCTTGGTTCGTAGCCAAGTACTCTATCCAACTGAGCTACGGGCGCTTCGGTAAAGAGGCGACTTTATACCATGAAATTTTGACGCTTTGCAAATTCACTCGGAAGGTTCGTCGCGGCGACGGCATTTGAATTGCGCGTCGCCCCACTTCGCTCAAGCTCTGGGAAGCGCAGGCACTCAGTTGTGAAAGCGACCGGGCCACAACCGGCAATCAGTCTTCGCTGTGATGATCAGCGCTGACTTCATTGGCAGCCGTTTTTCTTGAAATCGATCACCATGAAGCCATCGTGTGCGTAGCTGTCGAAGCGCTCGCCGCGCACCTTGTATTCCGGCCGGCACGTGGTGCGGATGACCTCGGGCACGTCTTCCGTTTCGATGAACGGGTAGTTGATGCCAAAGAGCGCGAGATACAGTTCACTCGTCCAGCCCGTATCGTCCAGCGTCTGCGGCAGCACGGTATCGAGCACCGGGAAATGGTTGAGAATCAACGCGGCCACAGGCGACGGTTTTACGAGGCCATGGAAGTACATGCCGCGTGGCGCCCCCTCACGCGTATTGTCCAGGCGGCTCAATATGCTCGCCGCAATCACGCTGTCGTATCGCTCTTGCGCATGCAGCGCATTGCCGTATGCGAAGACCAACGAGTACGCGTAAATCATCGGCACCAGCAAAAAATAGCGCAGGAGCGGCGCGCGCTTTTCGATCGTCAGCAAGAACATCAACGCCACTGCGTAGAGCGCCGCGCCAAAGCCGATCATTGTGCGCGGCTCCATGACGGGGTCCTTCAGCGCAAGCAGGATACCGAAGACGAACACCGGAATGCAGAACGTGGCAATCACCGCCAGGGCGGCCACCACCCCACCTGCCACGCTGCGATAGATCGTGGCGTAACGCCCCGCGCGATAGAACGTGCCGAGAAGCGCTGCGATCGTAAGCGGCAGCAAAATCCACATCGTGCTCGGCGTCAATGCCGTACCCAGGGTGGCATAGCCTGTTTGAATATTGCGCCACACGGCGGCGGGCAGATCGCCATTGAGCGCAACGAAATCGCGGTGAGACATCGCATAGCTGCCCTCGACCAATTGACTCGCCGAAACCTCATACAACAGGTTGCTCAACACCAAGGCGCCCACGCGCGCGCCCAACTCACGCCAGATTGCCGTCGGTGTGGCTTGGCGCGCGACGGCATACAGCACGGCCGTGATCGAGAGGATGATGTAGGCATTCAGCGCGGCCTGATACAGGCACAGCAACAAGAACAGACACATCGTCGACCACAGCAGTTCGAGCTTCCACTCGCGCCGTAGCGTGAAAGGCGCGATCGCGAACGCCAGGGCCAGGCACATGCTCCAGACATCGAAGCGATACGAGAGATTGGACAGAAAGAACGGATTGGCGACGAGCAGGAACGCAGCCATCATCGCGAAGGGCCGCGTGGAAACGGGTTGCACCCGGCAAAGTCCCCACAACGCCAACGCGACGCTGATTGCACCCAACACCAACGGCAACGGCGCAAGATCGACCACGATAGGCTCGGAGATGCGCAGATTGAGCAGCATCATGATGCCGTCGGCGAGCGGACGGCCATTCGTGGACCAGGACGCGTAGCCGTTGGCCACCCGGTCGAGATCGTCGAGGTAGTACACGTTTGCCAGAGCGATAGGCAACACGTAAAACAGGCACATGGCCAGCGCCAGCGTCAACAGGAACTTGGACGGCGTAGTACGGAGTGATTCCACGGATGACATCAGGCAAAACGTTCAACTTCGGCACGCAGCACACGCGGCCGGCCAATCTGCACTTTGCCCGATTTGCGCGCCCTAAAGTAGTGCAGAATCAAAAAAAACGAGAAAGTTGGCGTTTTAGCAACTTTCCCGTCTTGCCCCGTGCCGCGCTGCTGCATTGCACGATCAACGGGCTGACATCACGCTGAAGCGATGGCCCATGAAATCGCGGCATCCTGTCAGATACCTGCGCGCGCATCATCACTGCGCGTAGTAAGCCTTGATCGCATCCACCAGAGTTTGCAAATCCTGACGCGAGACGTCGAGGTGCGTGACCAGCCGCGTCGGACCGCCGTACGTCGAGCGCATCAGGATGCCTTGCGATTCGAGATGCTGTTCAAGTGCCTTGGCATCCGCATCGGGGATGCGGATGAACACCATGTTCGTGGCCTGCGACAAAACGTCGATCTGCGTCACGTCGCCCAACGCGCGGGCAAGCCATGCGGCATTGTCGTGATCTTCGGCCAGACGATCGAAGTGATGATCGAGCGCATAGTGGCACGCGGCTGCCAGTACGCCGGCCTGTCGCATGCCGCCGCCCAGCACTTTGCGCCAGCGGCGCGCGCGCTCGATCAATTCGGCATCGCCCACCAGCACCGATCCCACCGGCGCACCCAGGCCCTTCGAAAAGCAGATCGACACGGAATCGAACGACTCGCACATCTGCCGCAGTGTGGCGTTCGACGCCACGGCGGCATTGCACACGCGTGCGCCGTCCAGATGCACCGACAACCCCAGCGATCGCGCCAGCGCAGCCGCATCGCGCACATAATCAGCCGGCAGCACTTTGCCGCCAATGGTGTTTTCCAGGGCCAGCAAACGCGTGCGCGCGAAGTGCGGATCGATGGCCTTCATCGCACCGCGAATGGCGTCCAGCGGCAAACTGCCGTCTGCCGCATGTTCCAGCGGCTGCGGCTGAATGCTGCCCAGGACGGCAGCGCCACCGCCTTCATACTTGTAGGTGTGCGCCTGCTGGCCCACCAGATACTCGTCACCCCGGCCGCAATGCGCCATGAGCGCGGCCAGATTGCTTTGCGTGCCGGTGGGAAACAACAAACCGGCAGCCTTGCCGGCGCGCTCGGCGACCACCGCCTGCAAACGATTGATCGTGGGATCGTCGCCGTAAACGTCGTCGCCCAGCTCGGCTGCGACCATCGCGTCGCGCATGCCGGGAGTAGGACGGGTAACGGTATCACTGCGCAGGTCGATCATGAACGGCTCCGAAAGTTGAGGCCATGATCGTACTCCGCGTTCTCGCATCGCGCCGAACGATTGCATCGGGCGCCCTGCGACACAGGCAATGCGAGCGTGCCATAAACAAAAAAACCTTCGACTTGCGTCGAAGGTTTTTTGCAGCAATGTGGTGCGCCCGGCAGGATTCGAACCCACGACCCCTTGGTTCGTAGCCAAGTACTCTATCCAACTGAGCTACGGGCGCATATTTGACGGCACACGCTGGAAGCGCCACCGCTGCCCCAATGAAGCCTACGCTCAAATCAGTATGATCAGACATCGAACACTTGATTTGGCCTTCACTGCGGCTGGCTGATCGGTTTGCTACGAACATCCCGTCAACCAAGACAGCGACTATAACACGAAAAAAACTAACTCTGCAACGTCACCTTCTCGCCAAGTTGTTTTTTCACTTGCGTGAGTGCAGGCGGCAAGCCGTGCTGCAGCGTCTGGAACAATTCGCGGTGCAATGCCAGTTCCTGCTTCCACGAATCGGCATCGATTCCCGTGATCTGGTCGAACTGTGCTTGCGTGAAGTTCAGTCCGTCCCAGCTGATATCGGTATAGCGCGGGGTAACGCCAAACAGATGTTCCTCGCCTTCAGCCTTGCCGTCGATGCGTTCCAGCATCCACTTCAACACGCGCATGTTGTCGCCAAAGCCAGGCCAGATGAACTTGCCATTTTCGTCGGTGCGGAACCAGTTGACGCAGAAAATATGCGGCAGCTTGAAGCCACCCGCTTCCAGACGCTTGCCGAGCTCCAGCCAGTGCGTGAAGTAGTCGCTCATGTTGTAGCCGCAGAACGGCAGCATGGCGAACGGATCGCGACGTACCACGCCTTGCTGACCGGTGGCGGCAGCCGTGGTTTCCGAGCCCATCGTGGCTGCCATGTAGACACCTTCGACCCAGTTGCGCGCTTCGGTCACCAGCGGCACCGTGGTCGAACGGCGGCCACCGAAGATGAAGGCATCGATCGCCACGCCTTGCGGATTATCCCACTCAGGATCGAGGGCCGGGTTCTGCGTGGCCGACACGGTGAAACGTGCGTTCGGGTGCGCTGCCTTGCGGCCGGTTTCGCGGCCGATTTCGGGCGTCCACGAACGGCCTTGCCAATCGGTCAGGTGTGCCGGCGCGGGGCCCATGCCTTCCCACCACACATCGCCGTCGTCGGTCAGTGCCACGTTGGTGAACAAGACATTCTGGCGCAGCGATGCCATGCAGTTGTAGTTCGTCTTTTCGCTCGTACCCGGTGCGACGCCGAAATAGCCGGCTTCAGGATTGATGGCGTACAGACGGCCATCTTCGCCCGGCTTGATCCAGGCGATGTCGTCACCGATGGTGGTGACCTTCCAGCCGGGCAACGCCGCGGGCGGTACCAGCATGGCGAAGTTGGTCTTGCCGCACGCCGAGGGAAACGCAGCAGCCACATGCATCTTGCGGCCTTCGGGCGACGTTACGCCCAAAATCAGCATGTGCTCGGCCAGCCAGCCCTCTTCACGGCCCATCGTGGACGCGATGCGCAGCGCAAAGCACTTCTTGCCCAGCAAGGCATTGCCGCCGTAGCCCGAACCGAACGACCAGATCTCGCGCGTTTCGGGGTAGTGCACGATGTACTTGATGTCGTTGCACGGCCAGGCCACGTCTCGCTGTCCGGCGTCGAGCGGCTTGCCCACGCTGTGCACGCAAGGCACGAATTCGCCATCGGTGCCCAGCACGTCATAAACCTTTTTGCCCATGCGCGTCATCAGACGCATATTGGCCACCACGTAGGGCGAGTCCGACAACTCCACCCCGATGTGCGCGATCGGCGAGCCCAAGGGGCCCATCGAGAACGGAATCACATAAAGGGTGCGGCCGCGCATGCAGCCCGTGAATAGGTCGCTCAGCTTGGTGCGCATTTCTGCCGGATCGCACCAGTTGTTCGTAGGACCCGCATCGGCTTCGTTGGCCGAACAGATATACGTGCGATCTTCCACACGCGCCACATCGCTCGGATCGGACCATGCCAGATACGAGCCGGGACGCTTCTCGGGGTTGAGCTTCTGCAGGGTGCCGGCATCGACCATTTGCGCGCAAAGGCGGTCGTATTCTTCTTGCGAGCCGTCACACCATTCCACCCGGTCGGGCTGGGTCACAGCGGCAATCTCGGCCACCCATTGCTTCAGTTTCTCGTGCTTGACCCAAGCCGGGGCTTGGGCAGCGGTGCGCTTGTCGATAGTCGGAACAGCACTCATGGTCGAACTCTCCTGCCTGGCGATCGGACGATCCTGTTGCGGATCGTCGCTTTATTGCTCGGATGAACGAAACGGCCGCCAACGACCCCGCGATAACGCGCTGTCATGCGACCGAAACATTGACTATAAACCGGCATGCAAATTATGAATAATCATCCTAATGGTGCATTGCAAGCAGCTGTAAGCAATCCGTCCCTGGTTGTCCGGCGATTTCTCGACTGCACCATGCACATCGCCGGCCAGCTTCCGATCAAGGTCAACCTCGATAGGTCTTGGGCGGACGACCCAAGGCCCGATGAAACATGGCCGTAAAGGCACTTGGACTTTGATACCCAAGATCGAGCGCCACAGTCGTCACCGGTTGCCCCTGCGCCAGACGCCTGACGGCTTCCAGGAGCTTGGCCTGCTGCAGCCAGCGCACGAACGTCAGTCCGGTTTCGCTCAAAAACCGTCGATACAAGGTCTTGCTGCTGATGCCCAACGCGTCGGCGTATGCCTGCGTACCCTGCAGCTCGGCCAGATCGGCCAGCACCCGGGCGCACAACGCGCGCAGATCGGCGCTCTCCGGCAGCGGCAAGTCGAAGCCGCAGGACGGCAACCGCCGCAATTCGGCAAGGATCAGCGTGGTCAGAAGCGGGTAGTCGCTATCGCGCGCAGCGTCGGCAGCCGCTTGTACCGCCGCGGCATCCTGCACCGACGGCGCATCGGCCGTCACCCGCACGATCAACTCGCGCATCAGCGGCGTCACATCGAGCACGGCACAATCGTTTGGCATGCCGGCGATATGCTGCGCGTCGATATACAGGGTGCGCATGTCTACCGAGCCCGACATGCGGATCTCATGCACCACATGGGCGGGAATCCACAGCGCACGCGTTGGCGGCACGATCCACAACCGGCGCGGTGTGCCCACCCGCATCACGCCGCTCGCCCCAAACAGAACCTGCGTGCGGGTATGCCAATGCGGCACGATGTGAAAATCGGATGGCAGCAGCCGCCGCCGGGTGACCATCGCCGGCGCGTGCGCGTCGGCGACCTTGATCTCACGCGGCGGAGCTGGCGTTGCCTCCCTAAAATCGCTCATGTCCATTTCGCGATAGTTTCAGTCAAAAAGTCGAAAGACAGCATTGCGCCAGTTTCGCACAATGCAGTCAATGCGATCCGCCACCGCATCACCCCTGACGTTCTCTGCCTTTGACCGACGCGATGACCACAACCACCCCATCCGATCCCCTTGCCCACTCGCCCCAGGCGCATTCCCGAGCCGTGATGCTGCTATTGAATATTGCCCACGGCATCGATCACATGTTCTTGTTGATTTTTGCTGCTGCGGTGACCACCATTGCGGCGGAGTTCGGTTTCGCACGGTGGGAAGATCTGATGCCCTACGGCGTGGCCGCCTTCTTCTTGTTCGGCATCGGATCCCTGCCCGCCGGGCGTCTGGGCGACATGTGGGGCCGCCGCAGAATGATGCTGCTGTTCTTCTTCGGCATCGGCGGAGCGGCGATCCTGTGCGCCCTCACCCAGAACGCCTGGCAATTGGCGGGCGGACTGGCGCTCATCGGCGCATTCGCCGCCATCTATCATCCGGTGGGCATCCCGATGATCGTGCAAAACGCGCCAAACCCCGGCGCCGTGATCGGCGTCAACGGACTCGCCGGCAACCTGGGCGTGGCGCTCGCCGCGCTGATCACGGGGTTGCTCATCAAAGCGATCGGCTGGCGCGCCGCTTTTGCGCTGCCGGGTGTGATCGCGATCGTCTGCGGACTCATCTTCATGCGGGTGTGCCCGCACGAAACGGAAGCGCCCGCCAAACGCCGCGGGCGTGCGGCTGTCGCCCTCAGCCCGGCCCAACTGGCGCGTGCCTTTGCCGTGATGACGGCGGCTGCGGTCACCGGTAGCCTGCTCTTTAACTTCACCACCAATGGCAACGCCCAACTCTTGAGCGAGCGGTTTCGCAATATCGTCGAAGATCCTGCGCTGCTGGGTGCCATGCTGGCCGCGATCTATGCGCTGGCGTCGCTGGCGCAGGTTGTGGTGGGACGGCTGATCGACCGTGTTTCGCTCAAGCCCCTGTACTTGTGCATCGCGCTGGCGCAGATTCCCCTGCTGATATGGGCGTCGGTCGCGCAAGGCTGGGGACTGTTTGCAGCGCTGGTAGGCGCGATGGTGTTCATCTTCGGTGCCATCCCGTTCACCGACGCGATGATCGTGCGCTACGTCGACGACCGTAGCCGTTCGCGCGTCGCGGGGATGCGTCTTACCGTGTCGTTCGGCATCAGTTCGCTTGCAGTGTGGTTGCTGGGCCCCGCCGTGAAGGAGATGGGATTTACCACCTTGCTGGGCGTGATGGCGGCGATTGCGGCATGCACCGCGGCGATGGTGATGCTGCTGCCTGCCGAGCCGGCGAAGGTGGCGGCCCCGAAGGAAGCTGCTTGAGTATCAAGGCGACGGCTTGGCAACGGCGGGCCGTCGGCCTATAGACGTGACCACATCGTCCAGCTCAGCGACGATCTCGGCAAACGCAGGACGGCGATCGCGATCCTCGTTGATGCATTGCCCCTGCAACCCATCCAGTGCGGCGAACGCAACAGGCGCAGCATCCCGCTCTTCGCGGGCGAGCGCCAGCAGCTCTTCGAGCAACAACCCAAACGCCCGCACCTCAATGCGTTCATACGCTTCTTCGGTGGTGGCGTAAAAGGACGCTGCGCCAAAGTCGCCCAGATACGCACGGCCGTCATCGGCATACATAATGTTGTGCGCATACAGATCGCCATGCATGATGCCCCGCGCGTGCAGATGTCGCGCGGCATCCGCAATCCCGCGCGCTACGCGCAAGGCGGCCGCCAGCGTGAGCCGCTGCCCGGGGGCATACACGTCGCGCGTGCAACTGTCGAAGCTCGGCGGATCTGCCAGGTTGCGCAGGTCCGGATCGATCAGCGCCATCACCAGGCCTTGTGCGTCGTCAGGATGATTGTCGATGCGCGCATGAACAGGGATCAGGCTGGCGTGACCGCTGCCGGCAATGCATGCCGCCATTTCATTCTGGGGCAAACCATCGCTGGTCACCGCTCCCTTGAAAAGCTTGAGCGCCACCGGCTGCGGCGCGGCAGATGACGCCGGTGCCCACGCGCCCCGATAAATGACGCCAGATGCGCCTTCGCCCAGCTTTTCTTGCACCGTGAGGTGATCCCAGTCGGCATGGACGGGCACATCATTGGCACGGCCAGCCGCTTCTTCCTCGGCAAAAACCGGATTGCCCGCCACCGCCAACCATGTCAGACGTGGCAAATCGAGCAGCCACGGCGGCAGCGCCTCGAATCGATTGGCCGACAACCGCATCAGCTCGATCTTTTGGCACTGCGCCAACGTATCCGGCAGTGCCGTCAGCCGGTTGCCGGCCAACAGCAGCTTGCGCAATCCGCTGCACCGGCCGATCTCTTCCGGCAAGGCAGCGATCCGATTGTCGGTAAGCGTCAGCCACTGCAGGGCAGGTGCCAGCGACGCCCCGCTCACCCGTTCGATTGCATTGGCTTTCATACCGAGCATCGTAAGCGCCGGGCATCGGCCGAGTACGTCGGGAATATGGTCGAACGCATTGAACGAGAGAAAAAGAATCTTCAGCCGATGCAGACGATCGAAGTCCTCGGGCAATTCGGTTAACGCATTGCCGCTCAGATCGAGAATTTCCAAGGTGTCGGCAAGCGACAGGATCTCGCGCGGAAATTCAATGAGACCACCAGTGATATGAAGCTGGCGCGCGCCTGCCAATTTACCGGCGCGGAGCAGGGTCAAAGTGTCTGTTGCGGGTGCTTTATCTGGCATTGCTGATCGGTGAGATTTATCGGTCGCCAATGGGTCGACGCCGTTCGTTCGGCGGCCATTTATCGGGCGCCGTGCGTTGGCACCCTATTCATAGGATGCGAGATGCTTGAGGCGCTTCGCCAGACGCAATGTCTATGACGCGTTGACTCCAACGCCAAGGATCGCCGGCGGTTCGACTGACGCAGTGTAATCGGCACCGCTCGTATTCATTGCCCACTGAGCTGAAAGCGTTCAAATCGATGCAAAGCGTCCTCGATGTGCACCTGATGGCGGGACGCTTCGCCCTGTCCCAGCCACGTCCATTGCTGCACCAGCAACTTGCGTTGCGCGCGATCCGTTTTGAGATCGATGGCCGCCACGACCTGATCGTCGACCAATACCGGCAGCAAAAAATATCCGTACACGCGCTTCTCCTTCGGCACGTAGGCCTCGAAACGATGCTCGTAATCGAAGAAAAGCTGCAGTCGCTTGCGCTGAATGATGAGCGGATCGAAAGGCGACAGGATGTGCACCCGAGGCTCAGCTGGCGGTGCGGTCGAGGCCGTGTCGAGCAGTTCGGGACTCACCCAATGTGGCACCTGCTCGCCGCCCGCGATCACTGCCGGCACCAGTTGCCCCCGACGCACGCGCGCCTCGATGACCGCACGGATCATCGGCTTGCGCTTCGCATCCAGATGGCAGATCGAATCCAGGCTCACGATGCCCTGCGAACGCAAGCCGCGGTCGAGCAGATAGTCCAGGACCTGTTTTTCGGTAGCGGCTCGCGGCGCCTTCTCCCAACCAAAATGGCGATCGATCAGTTCATACGTTTTCAGCATGCCGGCACGCGCGCTGATCGTGACCAGGCCGTTGTAGAACGCCAGCTGCAGCGCGCGCTTGGAAGGCTTTTTGCTCGCCCACGGATGGGTTTTCTCGACGAGTTCATCGTCGGCGATGTCGCGGATCGATAACGCTCCATCGCGCCGGATGCGCGCCAGCACTTTATTCAGTTCAAGTTTGCTCACCACACCGAAGCCGCTCTTCGGCGCCAGGCGATGACGCTTCATCGCGCCGATAAAGAATGGAAGGTCTGCCGTGGGAACATACGACAAGGCATGCGTCCAATACTCAAATATTGTCTTATCGACCGATTGCGCTCGTTCAAGATGCTCACGGCGGTACTCAGAAATGCGACTGTAGAGGATGTGGTGATGACATCGTTCGACGACGTTGATCGTATCGATCTGGACATACCCCAGTTGCCGGATGGCAGGCAGTACGGCGTCATACCCGCGCCCGAAAGCATCTGTGCGCGTCAAGCCCTGCGCCTGCATCCACACGCGGCAGGCTTGGTCGCGCGGCAATGTAAGTGGATTGGATGCTGACTGCCTGCGCATAAGAACCTGTGGAATTGATCGCGTGTCGATCTTAATAGATCAACGCGTTTTCACGCTCGATATCGATGATGAAAAGCGTCTCAGCGCGATCGTGGAAAGCTTGTTCTGCAGCACGCCGTGCGATAGCGCTGGAATCGAAATGCGGCTGCTCCGCCGAAGTTCGACTATCGCACAGCACCGCCGTGGCGTTACACGCGCGATGTTCCGTCAATGTCGGGATGACGCTATACTGTGTTTTTATACAGTCATTTGCTTCGGGGTGCAGCCATGCAATGCCACCGACTTGTCGTCCGGCATGACGTCGAAAACGACGTCGGCGCGCACGGTAGCCCTCTATCTCGCAGCACCTGCCTCACACGTTCATGCGTACGTTTGTTCATGCGCATGCGCACGTTTGCCGGCGCTTATCGAGGTGACAGTGCAAGTCATGGCGATCGGGCACGCCCCTGCCATGGCCGCCCTTCGTCAGCTTCGTCTTCGGAATGGCGCCACTACAGGGGCATGGCAGATGGACATTTCTGATTGGAGACATCACTTGTCTTTTCGAACACCACTGAAGCTCGAAGAAGTTCGGCAAATTGCGCAGCGGCGTCAGGACGATGATGAAGTGGTCGCGCTTGTGTGGGAAATTACGCGCCTTCAATCGCTTGTGGCGCAATCCGCGCAACTTTTGTCGATGCAGCCTCAGAGCGGCGCCGAAGCCACGAATCTGCGCCGGGAATTGCTGGACAGACTTTCCGTCGAACCGGTGGTGAACTGGAAATTATGAACGCTGGGTTGGGCGGACGGCCGAACGTCACGCCACCCCCGAAGGTCCATCAAGTACCCGACGGATTTTCTTCGCCAGGTCGGCCGGCATGTAGGGTTTGGAGATCACCTCGAATTCGGTGCCGCCCGCATCGGTGCGTTCGATTGAATTCTCGGCGTAACCCGTAGTCAAAAGGATCTTCGTTCGGTGATGCTTGCGACGTACCTCACGCGCAAGCATGACGCCGTTCATCCCACCCGGCATGATCAAGTCGGTGAAAAGCAGGTCGAACTGCGCAGATTCCAAGACTTTCAACGCTTCACTTGCACTGTGTGTGACGGTCGGCTCATACCCGTAATCTTCCAGTACCATCCGCGCCAATTCGGCAACATCAGGGCGATCTTCAACAACCAATATCTTTTCCTGACCCTGCTTTGCAGCAACCCGCTCCGCAACACCTACGCTCGACAACTGACTGTCGTCTGCAGGGAAATAAAGGCGAAGCGTTGTTCCCACCCCTTCTTCCGAGTAGACGCGCACAGCACCACCGGATTGCTTCACAAACCCGTACACCATCGATAGACCAAGCCCGGTTCCCTTGCCCTCTTCCTTGGTCGTGAAAAAGGGGTCCATGACCCTGTCCTTGATGGCAGCCGGCATACCGATTCCGTTATCCGTGATTGCCAGCGTCACATATCGGCCGGGCATCAGCCCATCGTAGGACATCGTCGCAAGTGCATCCACGCTCACGTTCTTCGTTTCGACGGTGACGGTCGGGTTATCGCGACCGACAAGTGCATCGCGCGAATTCAAGAATACGTTCAAAAGCGCGACCTCGATCTGAGTCGGGTCCACACGACAATTCCACAACTTCTCGTCGCGGTGGCTGCGAAACGTCACACCCGGCAACGTGCGTTGCGCCAATTCCTCGGCGTCGAGCACCGACGCATTCAGATTGATCACGCGGCCTTCCAGCTTCTGCTTGCGTGAGAATGCCAGCAATTGCTGGGTCAACCTGCTGGCCCTGTCGGCCGCGTCCCGTGCGTGGCGAGCACTGTTGCGGATTTTGTCTTGTTCGTACTGCGGTTTATCGGCGCTTCGCTGGATGACGTCAAGATAGCCGAGCATCACCTGCAGCAGATTATTGAAATCATGGGCAATCCCGCCGGTCAGTTGACCCAGCGCTTCCATCTTCTGTGCCTGGCGCAGCCCCTCCTCGGCGTCACGCCGCCGACTTACATCCAACTGGGAAGCAAAGTAATAGATGAGCTCATTTGCCTCGTTGTAAACCGGCGAGATGAACAACGCGTTCCAGAATGCCGAACCATCTTTTCGGTAGTTGATGATCTCGACCGCAATTTCCCGTTTCTCAGCAATGGCTTCGCGCACACTGTCGACGGTTGATCGATCCGTTTCAGCCCCCTGCAAGAAGCGGCAGTTCCTACCGATCAACTCGGCAGGCGTATAACCCGTCATCTCGATAAAGGCATGATTTGCGAAGATGATCGGGTTATCGGGCTTATTGGGATCGGTGATCAACATCGGCATCCGAGTCGTCTCGACCGCGGCAAAGAAGATATTGCGTCCTGCCTTGGAAATATCCGCAGTGGAACTGTTGTCGACGCGAAAGCTCTGCTCGTTATGTATCATTCTTGATCGTGGATGTGCCCGCCTGGAGATACAGTCGCGGCACACGAAGAGGTCAAAGGTACGTCAACGATAGCAACTTTTGCGCCCTGCTCATTTCTCAGGCCGGTCGTCCAGGACAAATCAAAAGCAAATGCAGGCATGGGATCGCGCGTCGTCCTCGATACAAAGCCTGTTCATCGCGTCGACTGGTCCGCAGGCGTTCACCCGCCCGATGGAACCCAGCACATGCGAACGGATACCTGATGACGTTGCGCGGCGCCGCTGCAATGCCAACGCGACGTTGGTACGTCAGGCCGATCGACAGGGATCAATGCGGCGACTGTTGCAAGCCCGGTGTGGAACGATAGCGCGAGGAAAGAAAACCTCGACAGATAAAGAAAAAGCCCTGCAATAGCAGGGCTTTGACTTTCATACTTTGGCGGAGACGGAGGGATTCGAACCCTCGATGCAGTTTAACCCACATGCTCCCTTAGCAGGGGAGTACCTTCAACCACTCGGCCACGTCTCCGCGAAGCACAGGATTCTAGCACGGTTTTTTAATCACTACGCCGCGCCAGCGTCCTACGTTCAAACCTTGTCGGTTCCTGGCGCTTGATCCAGGCCAAAAGCCTTGTGCAATGCGCGCACGCCGAGCTCCATGTACTTGTCGTCGATGATGACCGACGTCTTGATTTCGCTGGTGCTGATCATCTGAATGTTGATGTTGTCGGCCGACAGCGTCTGGAACATCAGGCTGGCGACGCCGACGTGCGAGCGCATGCCGATACCGACGATGGACACCTTGGCGACTTTCTCGTCCGTGACGAGCTCGCGGGCCTGAACGGCCGGGATCACGTCGCGCTTGAGCACGTCGACGGTGCGCTGGAATTCGTTGCGGTTGACCGTGAACGAGAAGTCGGTCGTGCCGGCAACCGATTGGTTCTGCACGATCATGTCGACATCGATATTGGCCGCGGCCACGGGGCCGAGGATGGAATAGGCGATGCCGGGCTTGTCCGGAACGCCCAACAACGTGATTTTGGCTTCGTCGCGGCTGAAGGCGATGCCGGAGACAACGGCGGCTTCCATTTTTTCGTCTTCCTCAAAAGTAATCAGCGTGCCCGAACGCATTTCGTCGTCGAGCGGAATGAGCGGGTCGGTCAGCGATGACAGCACGCGCGTCGGCACACGGTACTTACCGGCGAACTCGACCGAGCGGATCTGCAACACCTTGGAGCCCAGAGAGGCCATTTCGAGCATTTCTTCAAACGAAATGACGGCCATGCGGCGTGCTTCGGGCACGACGCGCGGATCGGTGGTGTACACCCCATCCACATCGGTGAAGATCAGGCATTCATCGGCCTTGATGGCGGCCGCCACGGCCACGGCGGAGGTATCCGAACCGCCGCGCCCCAGTGTGGTGATGTGGCCTTCGTCGTCGATGCCCTGAAAGCCCGTGACCACGACCACCTTGCCGGCGTCGAGATCGGCGCGGATGCGCGTATCTTCGATCGACGTAATGCGGGCCTTGGTGTAGGACGAATCGGTGCGCACGGGCACTTGCCAGCCCGTATAGCTACGGGCGGCGACGCCTTCAGCCTGCAGCGCAATGGCGAGCAACGCGCTGCTGGCCTGCTCGCCGGTGGCGGCGACCATGTCGAGTTCGCGGCCATCGGGTTGCGGCGCGAGTTCGCGTGCGAGCCCCAACAAACGGTTGGTTTCACCCGCCATGGCGGAGGGGACAACAACGACCTGGTGGCCTGCGGCATGCCACTTGGCGACGCGGCGCGCCACATTTTTGATGCGCTCGACCGAGCCCATCGACGTGCCGCCATACTTATGGACGATTAGGGACATCTATCTCATTCTCTGGCTAGGTTCCCTGCCGGAGGCAGCTGGCAGGCAAAGCTCACTAGTGTAACGCGTGATGATGACGTTGAGAACCGTTCAGGTTTTCTCGACGCAGATGCGCCCGCGTAAACAGACGATGCAGAACGTGCCGTGCTGCCAACGCAACTGCCGATCGTGCCCCAGGCTATGCAACTGACGCAATTGCCGCGCAAGTTCGCTCAGGCGCGCATCGGTCGGCATGGGCGCACCCGACCGATCCAGCCAATGGCGCAGCACCTGACGTTGCCGGGCGGGCGACAACGTGCGCCATGCCGCAAGCGACACGCTGGCGCCGTCCGGCGAAGGCTCGAGCCGTGCCAAATCTTCCGCTGCCACTTCGGCAAGAATTTCGTTGGCTTCGCGCATATGCCGGGCGTGCCGAGCAAGGATGCCGCGCCAATGCGGCCAGCGCGCGTTGAGCACGGGTGCGAGCAACGTGCGTACGGCGGCGCGCGTATAGGCCGCGTCGGCGTTGCTGGGATCGTCGACCGGCGCCCAGCCTGTGATCTCGGTGAACCGCGTGGCGGCTTCACGGATTACCGAGCGTTCGATATTCAACCAGGGGCGCACGAGCGTGAGACCTGATCGGTGTGCGTATTCGGCCATGCCGCCCATGCCCGCCACCCCACTGCCGCGCAAGAGCCTGAGCAGTACGGTTTCGGCCTGGTCGTCGCGATGGTGCGCCATCCACAAGGTGTCGATATCGGCAGCGGCGGCCATCCGGGCGAAGGCCGCGTAACGTGCCTCGCGCGCGGCCGCCTCGATACCGCGCCCGGTGTCGCGCGCGACCTCGACGTGCACCACATCCAATGGCAGACCCAGCCCCGCACATAAGGCGCGAACGTCGTCGGCCCAGCGGTCCGCAGCCCCGAATAAACCGTGATGAATATGAAAGGCGCGCAGCGGCCGAAGCGCCCCGCCCGCCTCATGCGCCACGGCAACGGCCGCCAGCGCGAGCATGGCCGAGTCGGCACCGCCACTCAACGCAATGGCGATACGGGCCTGGGGATGCGTCGTGAAGGCCGCACGCACGGCCTGCAAAGCGGCAGAGCCCAACACCCCCGAATGCGCGACCATGTCAGACATCGGGGCGGCCTCGCGATCGCGCAGGCGAGACGATTAAGCCCGCACGTCCTGGAAGCGACCGTAACCCATCAGACGCTGGATCCGCTGATCGACCAGTTCTTCGCTCGATTGGCCGGTGAGCTGGCGCAAGGCATCGCTCAACGACCGGCGCAACAGACGCGCCATGACGCGCGGATCGCGATGGGCGCCGCCCACGGGTTCGTTGACGACACGGTCGACCAGGCCGAGATCTTTCAGACGCGGTGCCGTGATTGCCAGGGCCTCGGCGGCTTCAGCGGTCTTGTCGGCACTACGCCACAAAATCGAGGCACACCCTTCGGGCGAGATCACGGCGTAGGTGGCGTATTGCAGCATCAGCACGGTATTGCCCACCGCCAACGCCAACGCGCCACCCGAGCCGCCCTCACCAATGATGGTGGTGACGATCGGCACCTTGAGCTCGGCCATCGCGTAGATGTTGTGGCCGATGGCTTCCGACTGGCCGCGCTCTTCGGCACCGATGCCCGGGTAGGCCCCGGGGGTGTCGACGAACGTGAAGACGGGGATCTTGAATTTCTCGGCCAGGCGCATCAGGCGCAGCGCCTTGCGATAGCCCTCGGGGCGCGGCATACCGAAGTTGCGCATGGCGCGTTCTTTGGTGTCACGACCTTTTTGATGACCGATGACCATGCAGGCTGCGCCGTTAAAGCGCGCCAGACCGCCCACGATCGACTGGTCGTCGGCATACATGCGGTCCCCGTGCAGCTCGTGGAAATCGGTGAAGATTTCGCGCACGTAGTCCATGGTGTAGGGACGTTGCGGATGGCGGGCGACGAGCGCGGTCTGCCACGGCGTCAACTTGCCGTAGATTTCCTTGGCCAGGCTTTGGCTTTTTTGCTGCAGCCGGCTGATTTCATCCGAAATATCCACTGCCGAATCGGCCTGCACATAGCGCAGTTGCTCGATCTTGTTTTCAAGTTCGGCCAGCGGTTGTTCGAATTCCAGGAATGTATTGCGCATGGGAAAAGATTCCGTTGAAGGGCGTCTGCTATCGGGCTCAGTACTGAACGGCGACTGCGTCCAGACTGCGCCACAAATACCAGGTGGCGACGGTACGCCAAGGCTGCCAGGCGTTTGAGACCTCTCGCGCCTCGAAGCGGGAGACGGGCTCGCCGCTAAAGTAATGGAGCGAGATCGCCTTTAGCAAGCCCAAATCGTCCAGCGGCAGGACATCCGGCCGCTGCAGGTTGAAGATCAGGAACATTTCGGCCGTCCAGCGGCCGATACCGCGGATGGCGACGAGTTCGGCAATGACCTGCTCGTCTTCCATTTCGGACCAGCGATCGGGGTGCACCCGCTTTTCGGCAAAGTGCGTCGCCAGATCGATCAAATACTCGGCCTTGCGCAGCGACAACCCATTTTCGCGCAACCCGGGCACCGTGGTCTTGAGTACGGACGCCGGCGACGGCCGTTTGCCGGCCATGTCCTGGAAGCGCGCCCACAGGCCATCGGCCGCTTTCACGGTGATCTGCTGCCCGATGATGGCGCGCGCCAGGGTGATGAACGGTGTGGTGCTCTCTCCCAGCCAGGCGTCGGGATGCTGGGGAATGATCTTTTTGAGGATGCGATCGCGTTCGGTCAGGTCGGCAACGGCCTCATCCCAATAGGCGGGCTTGATCGAGGCGGCTTCTGCGAGGGACATGCGGACGGATCCTTGGGGGCTTGAACCGGTGGGCACTTCAGGCGCGACGCCATTGCGTGACGCCACCGGCTTTGTCGTCGAGCTCGATGCCGGCGGCGCGCAAGGCGTCGCGCAGGCGGTCGGCCTCGGCAAAATCGCGGGCCTGCTTGGCCGCGCCGCGCGCCGCCACCATGGCGTCGATGTCGGCGTCGGCAAGCGTATCGGGACGCTCGGCGGCACCGGCCGAATAACGGCTCGACCATTTGAAGTACGCCGCCGGCGGCTGCTGCAGCAGACTGAGTACGCCAGCCAACGCCTTCAACTGACCCGATACCGCAGGATCCTTGGTGCGGTTGGCTTCCGATGCGAGTTCGAACAGCGCAGCGATCGCACCGGAGCTATTGAAATCATCGTCCATCGCCGCGGTAAAGGCGACGGCGGCGGGCGCCGCCCAGTCGATCTCGACGTCTGCCGGCGGCACATTGAGCAGCGCCTGATACAAGCGATCGAGCGCACTTTGCGCGTCGGCCAGATTATCGGGCGCATAGTTTTGCGCGCTGCGATAGTGGTTGCGCACGATAAAAAACCGCAGCATCTCGGCTTCGCGCGCGTTGACCGCGTAGTCGGCCACCTCATCGCCCGGTTCACCCTGGGCGATGGTCTGGCGGATCGTGCGGAAGTTGTTGAGCGACTTCGACATCTTGTCGGAATCGACCATCAACGGGCCGCAATGAATCCAGGTGTTGGCCAGCGTGCCGCCGAACGCGCCTTCGGACTGAGCGATTTCGTTTTCGTGATGCGGAAACTTCAGGTCGGGACCGCCACCGTGAATATCCAGCGGCTGGCCGAGCAGCGCGTTCGCCATGGCCGAGCACTCGATGTGCCAGCCCGGACGGCCCATGCCATAGGGCGATGCCCACTTCGTATCATCGGGCTCTTCGGCCTTGGCCGACTTCCACAACACGAAATCGAGCGGATCGCGCTTTGCCGATCCCACTGCCACCCGCTCGCCGGCGCGCAGATCGTCGAGCGATTTGCCCGACAACTTGCCGTAGCCCGGAAACTCGCGCACCGCGAAGTTGACGTCGCCATCGTCGGCCTGATAAGCGAGGCCACGGGCCTCCAGCTTGCTGATGATGTCGACCATCTCGCCCACATACTGCGTGGCGCGGGGTTCACGATCGGGCGCTGCGACGCCCAGTGCCCGCTCATCGGCATGCATGGCGTCGATATAGAATGCGGTGACTTCGCCCAGCCGCTTGTTGGTCTGGACGGCGCGGCGGATGATCTTGTCGTCGATATCGGTGATGTTGCGGACATAATCGACGCTGTAGCCGCTGTGGCGCAGCCAGCGCTGCACGACGTCGAAACTGACGAGCATGCGGGCATGACCGAGGTGGCAATAGTCGTAGACGGTCATGCCACAGACGTACATCCGCACCTTGCCCGGTTCGACCGGCTTGAAGGCTTCTTTCTTGCGGGACAACGTATTGTAAATTTGCAGCATGGCGCGAACGTCTTGGCCGGGGCTAAAATGGCGGTCTTTAAGTATAGCAAGCGGGCGCAGGACGACGCACGGGCGGGTATGCCCTCGGTCGTCACCGCCCGACATATCGGATGAACTTGTGACCACAACGCAGCACGCTTTATCGATTGCCCTGGCTTGTATGCTGGCCGGCGCGTCGACGACGGTCCTTGCGGCCCAGGCAGCGCCTGGCGGTGCCTTGTACCCGTCGCATTCGCCCACGGCCACCACACTTGACGATCCCGTTCGCGAAGGCGGCTGGGAAGGTTTGGCGCGCCTGCTCGACCGCGCCCGACCCAGCGTCAATACGGCGCTGCAGCCCACGCCGTCTCAGGTCACCAACCGCATCGAGCTGCTGTTGAGCCAGGGCCGCTACGACGAGGCCAGCGCGCTGATCGAAAAGCGCAAGGCGGAGCTTGAAGCGCGTGCCCCGCTGGGTGGCGGTACCGATGTACAGCTCGAATTTCTGCATGCCCGTGCCTTGTCCGAGACCGGCAAGACCAACGAAGCCATCGATATCTACAAGAACATGACCGTGCTGTATCCGGAGCTCCCCGAGCCGTGGAACAACATGGCCGCGCTGTATGTCTCGCGCGGCGACCTGGAAAGCGCCGAAGAAGCCTTGCAGGCCGCGCTTCGCGCCAACCCCAACTACACCACCGCGCGCGCCAATCTGGGCGATGTCCAGATGATGAAGGCGCAGCGTTCGTATCAGCAGGCCGGCACGGGCGCGCCCAGGCCCGTCTCCCGCCCTGCTGCCGCTCCCGCCCCCACGAAGGCGCCGGGCACCGGTCGATGACCAGGTACGCCCAGGCGTTTTCGGCCCCGTGGGTTTCCCACGCTCAAGCACAGGACTCGTTTCGAGAATGATGACCCGCTTCTTGCAATCGCCTTTGCTGCGCGCCTCGATACTTGCCGTGTCGATGCTAGCCGTCGCCCCTCTGGGCGCCCAGGCTGCGCAGCCCACTTCTACCACTAAGAAAGGAACCGCCTCCATGTCCACGACTCCTCGCGTCGCCCTGCAAACCAACCTCGGCAAATTCGTCATCACGCTGGACGCCGAAAAAGCGCCCAAGACGGTCGAGAATTTCCTCACCTATGTGAAGGAAGGTTTCTATGACGGCACGGTGTTTCATCGCGTGATCGACGGCTTCATGATCCAAGGCGGCGGTTTCGAACCCGGCATGAAGCAAAAGCAAACGCATGCGCCGGTTGAGAACGAAGCCAACAACGGCTTGAAGAACAACCGCTATACCGTCGCCATGGCTCGCACCAGCGACCCGCATTCGGCCACCGCTCAGTTCTTCGTGAACGTGGCTGACAACGACTTCCTGAACTTCAGTTCGCCCACGCCCAGCGGCTGGGGCTACACGGTGTTCGGCACGGTGACCGAAGGCACCGACATCATCGACAAGATGCGCGGCGTGAAGACGGGCAACCGCGGCTTTCATCAAAACGTGCCGGCCGAAGACATCGTGATCGAGAAGGCCGAAATCGTTGAGTAAGCTTGTCCTGCCAGGCACGATCTGGCTCGCTTCGGATCTGCACCTGGGTCCTCAGGCACCGGCCACGCAGGAAGCCTTTCTGGCCTTTCTGCAGGCCGCAGCCGACGAGGCCGATGCCCTGATCCTGCCCGGCGACATCTTCGATGCGTGGATCGGCGATGACGTCATCCGCGCGGCACCACCCTGGCTGGGTCAGGCGCTCGCCGGCCTGAAGGCCGCCGGTGCGCGCACGCAATTGTGGATCGGCCACGGCAATCGCGATTTTCTGATGGGTCAGGAACTGGCAGACGCCATCGGCGCACGCCTGTTGCCGGACCCCGTCACCTTGGTCACGGATTTCGGCGAGATTCTGCTCTCGCACGGCGATGCCTACTGCACCGATGACGCGGCATATCAACAATTTCGCGGCATGGTGCGCGATCCGCGCTGGCAAAACGAGTTCCTGTCCAAGACCATTCCCGAACGTCTCGCGCTCGCACAAGCCGCGCGCGGCGAAAGCGTCTCGGCCAATCAGGCGAAGTCGGCCGAGATCATGGACGTCAATGCGCAGGCTGTTGCCCAGGCATTTTCCGACGCCGGTGTCGGCCTGATGGTGCATGGCCATACGCACCGTCCCGGCCGGCACGTCGAGATGATCGACGGCCGCCGGCGCGAACGCTGGGTGCTGCCCGATTGGGATCTGGACCATGCCCAACCGCCTCGTGGCGGCTGGATGGTCATCGACCGCGATGGCCCGCAGGTCTTCGATATCGATCTGGAAGACTGAGTTCGGCGCGCCTGCTGGCGATTCTGCCGCCAGGTGTGCCGGAGCGCCGTTAGCATGCCGGCGCACCTTTCGCGGAGAATGGGAACGAACAACCCTCAAGCGTCGCGACCCGTCTTCCACGGTGAATGACGGGTTGCTTCTGCGGCTCACATCAGTTTGATGTCGTTGTCGCGCACCACCTTGCCCCAGTATCCGGTCTGCTCAGCCATCCAGGCGCGAAATTCGTCCGGCGTTTTGTTGACCGGTTCCGAGCCCAATTCTGCCAGTCGCTTCTGCACGTCCGGCATCGCGGTGATGCGTTTGATATCGTCGTGGATTTTGCGTACCCGCTCGGGAGGCGTACCGCCTGTCGTGAAGAGCCCCTGCCACGATCCGGTGACGAATCCTGGCACCGTCTCGGCAATCGCCGGCGTATCCGGGATCTGACCGAATCGTGTTGGGCTGGCCACCGCGAGCATTTTGATATTGCCGCCCTTGACCAGCGGATACGTGGCCAAAAAGCTGTTCATCGCCACATCGATCTGACCGCCCGCCAGATCGGAGAGCACCTGCGCGCCACCCTTGTACCCGATGTAGTTCCAGCTGAATCCTTGCTGCTCGGCCAGCAGCACGCCCGCGAGGTGGGTAATGGCGCCTGGTGTCTGGCCGAAGTTGAGCTTTCCGGGATTGGCTCGCGCATAAGCGGCCAGCTCTTGCACGGTTTGCACGGGCAGGTCATTCTTGACGACGAGAAGATGGGGCGAATACGCGGCAATCGCGATGGGTGCCAGGTCCTTTTCCGGGCTGTAGTTGAGCGTGGGATAAAGACTTGACGAGATGGCAAGACTGCTCGCATCCATCAATAGAAGCGTATAGCCGTCGGGATCGGACTTGGCGACGAGACTGGCGCCGATATTGCCGTTGGCGCCAGCGCGGTTTTCCACCACGACCGGCTGCTTCCATTCCTCGCTGAGCTTTTGCGCCAGCAACCTCGCCACCACATCGGAAGCGCCCCCGGCCGGATTGGGGACGATGATGCGAACGACTTTGGTCGGGAATTCCTGCCCGGCACTGTAAGCGGGAGCCCCCACCGCGCAGATGCCGGCCAACGCCACGCTTGCGATCAAGGCGTGCACGGCCCGACGTCGCCCGCTGACCGCGGTGTCAGCCGGCAAGCGATGTGACGATTTCGATAGTGGGGTGGAACGATTTGAATTCATTACGATGTCTCCTCATGTTTTATTTTTGGTGCAAAACAGCGCGTCAGCCGGGTGTTCCGGACGGGGTATCGAACGACGGGCGAACGACATTCAGAAGCGGCTTTCCTTGGGCAAGCCTCTCGATGTTTGAGGCGATGAAGGCATAGCGTCGGGCCAATAGCCCGGGTGTCATTGCCGAGATGTGAGGTGTGGCCCGAACGTTGCGAAGCGTGTGAAACGGCAGTCGAGACGGCGTCACCGGTACGCCGTCCGCTTGGGGGTATCGGTACCAGACATCCAATGCTGCGCGGCCAAGCCGGCCGGATTCCAGCGCGTCGAAAAGCGCGGCTTCATCCGCCACCTCGGCGCGCGCGACGTTGATCAAAAGCGCCCCCTCGGGCAGTAACGCCAACGCCTCGCGGCCGATCAACCCGCGCGTCTCATCCGTGAGCGGACAACACAACACCAACACATCGGTACGCGGCAGGACGGTGTGCAGTTGCGTGACCATCACGCTTTCGTCCACGCCTGCCTCTGCGCCAAGATTGCCGCCTCGTGTCACGGCAACGATGCGCATGTCCATCGCGCGGGCACGCCGCGCCACTTCACGGCCGATATGCCCGAATCCAACGAGTGTCAAAGTGCTCCCCGCGGCCTCCTGATGCAACGCGCGCCCGGCATAGCTGCGTGACCACGCGTCGGCATCCAGCACCGCAGGATATTTCCAGGGCTGGAGCACATGTTCAAGAATCGCGTGCAGGGTGAATTCGGCAATCGGAACTTCATGACCGTGTACGTTGGCGACCGCGCAACCTTCAGGCAAGGCTGGCAGCGCGATTTGCTCACACCCTGCACCGGGCACTTGCAACAGCCTTGAACGCAGGCGCGCGGCCTCGTTCGCATCAACGCGATTGCTGACGATCACGTCCGCATCGAATGCCTGCGGTGCTTCGAAATCGCGCAGGCCGGTGACGACATGGCGGTCGCCCAGCAATGCCGCGAGACGCGGCGCATTGGGCGCATGCAAACCCACAATATGAATATGCATCATCACACTCCCTGCGCGCGCGATTCACGCACGATCAGTCCCGGTTGCGCTTTGAGCGCAGCGGTCAATTCGGTTCCGATCCCATTTATTTGCGGCGGCAATATCATCCCGGCCTCGATCACGGGTAAATGCGTGACGAGGTCCCGATACCACGTCGCCAGGGATGCGCGGACCACCTCCTGAAAGATCGCGGTGGGGGCATGCAACGCCATGTGCAAACCCGCCATGAGTGTCACCGGGCCCGTGCAGTCGTGAGGCGCCAACGGGCGCGCGTAAGCCTGCGCCAACGCGGCAATTTTGCGGCCCTCGGTGAATCCACCACACCACGCCAGATCCAGCATGACGACATCGAGCGCATCGGCGGCCAGCAAATCGCGAAAGGCTCGCACACCGGCCAATGTTTCACTGCCGCAAATCGGCGTGCGCGTATGCGCGCGCAAATCGGCCAACGCCTTGACGTCATCCATTTTTCCAATTGGATCTTCGGCCCAGAACACGCCGTAATCCTCGAGGCCGCGGCAAATGCGCAAAGCTGCATGGCTGCCCCAGAGCGAGTGGAGCTCGCACATGATTTCGATGTCGTCACCCACGGCCGCGCGAATCTTTCGAAAGGGCTCCAGTCCTTTCTTCAGGTCGCGCAGCGATATGGTTTGTCCGCCAGTAGCTTGCGCATAGATATCGAAGGGCCAGATTTTCATGGCTCCGAAACCTTCCGAAAGCAGGCTCCGCGCCAACGCACCGGCATCGCGCATGAAAGCAACCTGATCGTCATAAGGACCGATACTGACATCAGCAGCGTCGATATCGCGCCGCTTTCCCGTGACGTTATAGCTGTAGCCTGCGCAGGTGTTGTAGGCAGGTATTGCGGTTCGCGCACCACCCCCCAACGCGATGTAAACGGGCACGCCCTGGCGCTTGCCGGCGAGATCCCACAAGGCCAGGTCAATCGCACTGGCTGCGCGCGTCTCCGCACCGGCCGCACCGAATCCGACATACGGATTCAGAAGATGCCGCGATATCGACTCGATGTGCGAGGCATCCCGGCCGATCAACCATCCGGCAATCTCGTCATGCAGCACGGTTTCCACTGCGGCCGCACCCCGAAACGTCTCTCCCAAACCAACCAAACCATCATCGGTTTCCACTTCCAGCCATATCAGGCTCGGCCGTTCAGGCAAGCGAAACGTGCGCAGACAGGTGACAACAGACATGAACCAATTCCTCCAAAGGTAGGAAATGATGCGTTCAGCTGTCAATACTGTCAATGTCTGTAATACAGAATTGGCTATTATTGTGTACGCTGTAATACAGCATTCATTTGCGCAAGCTTGCCGCTCAAAGTGGCTTCGTTCACACTACCGCTCTATGAAGACCTCAAGCCCCCCTCGCCTGTTAAGCGACAAGATCTATGAAGAATTATTGACACTGATGGGGACGTCCGAGATCTCGTCACAGGGTCGCCTGCCCGGCGAAAACACATTGGCCGAACAATTCGGCGTCTCGCGACCAGTGGTTCGACAGGCACTCGCACGGCTCCGGGCCGAGGGTCGCATTCAGGCGCGTAAAGGGTCCGGTAATTATGTCTGCGAACCCGACGACGATGCCCCCATCGCGACATTCGGTCCGCTCACCAGCATTCCCGATATCCTCAGTTTTCTGGAGTTTCGATGCAGCCTGGAGGGCGAGATCGCTGCCCGCGCGGCGTTGAACCACAGCCCCGAAACGATGGCTGAGATCAATCATCGCCGCACCAGTTTTGAAGAGGCGCTGCGCAACGGAGAGTCTGGAATCGAGAATGACATCGCCTTTCACACGGCGATCGCGCAGGCAAGTGGCAATCGTTTTTTTGCCATGACAATGGCCGCCCTGATGTCGCAGACACGGTTCAGCATCAATCTGGTACGCGGTTTATCCGCCGATCGGCCGAACACGCCACGCTTAGCGCAAGTCTGCCGCGAACATGCGTCCATCGAAGCCGCGATCGCCGCGGGCGACGCCGATGCGGCACGACACGCCATGGCTGCACATCTTCAAGGTGGCATTGCACGGCTGTTCGGAAAATAACCGTCGCCGCCCCCCCCTCACACCCGATTGGGCCCCACGCCCAGAAACGACCCGCCTGCATCGAAATCGCACACTTGCTGTGCGATCTCGATCACACTGGCCACGACCGGGTTCATCAGCGACTTCTTGAAGACGGCGTAGTAGCTCACCTGTGGCAAGGGCGGATTGACGCGCAATTGCAGCAGTTCGCCGCGCGCGACCAGCGGCGCAAAATAGGCTGGGGGCAGATAGCTGATGCCCATCCCGAGGATCGTCATTTGCGCGACCACACCCAGGCTATTGCACGACAGCACCTGCTTCACACTCAAGCCCTGCTCCGTGAACCATGCATCGTACAGATACGAGAGCGCGGAATTGGTGGGCTGCGTGATCACGGGATAGGGTGCGAGATCCTCTGGCGACAGCATGCTCGACGAATCGATGTCCAGCGACGGACTGCACATCCACACATTGCGGATCGTGCCCAGCGGCACGCAGTCGTATTCGTAACTCCAGAACGGTCCGGGCATGATGGCCAGATCAAGGCTGTCGTCGACGAGTCGTTGATATAAGGTCACACCCCCATCGATTTCGGGCAGCAGTTGCACCTTGGGGTGCTGCTTGCTGACCTGGCTGATCAGGCTGGCCAACCAGGTGAGTCCCACCAGTTCGGTGGCGCCCAGACGCACACTGCCCTCGACGTTCGCCGCATCCCCCAATTGCTGGACGATGTTGCTGTTGAGCGCCAGCATATCGCGCGCGAGCTCGGAGAGTTTGCGGCCCCGATGCGTGAGCCGCAGCGTACGCGGGCCGCGTTCGAAAAGCGGTGTGCCCGCGAAAGCCTCCAGCTCCCCCACCCGCTTGGCGATGGCGGACTGCGTGGTGTGCAGCTTGCGCGAGGACGCGCTGAAGCTGCCGAGTTCGGCACTCCAGTAAAACGCTTCGAGCTGTTTGAGCGTGACCATCGACGACAGGGCAAGGCGCGGGGAACGCGTAACCATACCATCGTCCCCCGGCGCGGCCCTGGCGCCTCAGGCCTTGTGCAGGATGTCGGCGAGAAAGCGCTGCGCGCGCGGGTGCGCCGGCGCCGTGAAAAACTGCTCGGGCGTCGTCTCTTCCAGGATTTCGCCCGCGTCCATGAACACCACGCGATCGCTCACGTCGCGCGCGAAGCCCATTTCATGCGTGACGCACACCATCGTCATGCCGTCACGCGCAAGCGACTTCATCACCTGCAGCACTTCACCCACCATCTCGGGATCGAGCGCGCTGGTGGGCTCGTCGAACAACATGATGGGCGGTTTCAACGCCAGCGCCCGGGCGATCGCCACGCGCTGCTGCTGGCCGCCCGACAGATTGCCGGGATAGGCGCCGACCTTCTCGGCCAGGCCCACGCGCTCGAGCAATTGCATCGCTTCGCCCGTGGCTTCCTTGCGCGAGCGCTTCTGGATGGTGGTGGGCGCGAACAACACGTTGTCCAGCACCGTCATGTGCGGGAAAAGATTGAACGACTGGAACACGAACCCGATCCCCTGACGCAAGGTATTCAGGTTGACGTCTTTCGCATACACGTCATGGCCATTGACCGTAATGGTGCCCTTCTCGATGGGCTCCAGACGGTTGATGGTGCGGATGAGCGTCGATTTGCCGCTGCCCGACGGGCCGCACACAACGACGACCTCGCCCTGCGCGATCGTGAGATCCACGTCGCGCAGCACGTGATGGGGGCCGTACCACTTATTGACTTTGTCGAGTTTGATCATGGGATGAGTCACCGATATCGATTAGGCCATGGCGCGCGCGCGGCGCACACGGAAGTCCAGCCAGTACAGGCCGCGGCTGAGCGTGAAGCACACCACGAAATAAATGATGGCCAGGATGCCGAAGACTTGCAGCGGCTTGGTGAGCACCAGATTGTTGACCTGATTGGCGGCGAAGGTCAGTTCATTCACGCTGATCACATAGCCCAGCGAGGTTTCCTTGATGGTGGAAATGAACTGGCTGGTCATGCTGGGCAGCACATTGAGCATCGCTTGCGGCAACACCACACGCCGCATGGTGGTCCAGTAGCCCACGCCCAGCGAGCGCGAGGCCTCGATCTGCCCTTTCGGGATCGCTTCGATGCCGGAGCGAATCACTTCACTCAGGTACGCGCTTTCGTAGATGACGAGTGCACACACCAGAGTGGTGAAGCCGCTTACGCTGTAGCCCGTAAGCTTGGGGACCGCGAAGTAGGCCCAGAAGATCAGCATCAGGAGCGGCATGCTGCGCACGATTTGCACCAGGCCGGATGCAAACAACGCCAGCGGCCGAATGCTGCTTACGCGAGCGAGGGCCAGCAACAGCGCCAACGGCAAGGATAACGCCAGGCCGCAGATTGCAAGGATTAGCGTGAGCGCCAACCCGCCCAACGGGCCGTTGGGATATTGCCCCACCAGCAGCGTGGGCCAGAAGTCATGAAGAATTTCAAGCACGGCCACGGCCTCCTGCAATGCGGTAACGCGCGGCGATTCGCGAACCGATGAACAACAGGAGGAAGGAGCCGGCGATATACATCAGGGTGGCGGCGCCGAAGGTCGCAAACGTGCGATAGGTTTCGTTCTCGATTTCGCGGGCCTGATAGGTCAGCTCGACCACGCCGATCGCCATGGCGACGCTCGTGTTCTTGAAGAGCAATAAGGCGCGGCCGACCAGCGGCGGGATCGAAATGCGCAATGCCTGCGGCACGATGATGTGGCGCATGCACTGGATGTAGCTTGCGCCCAGGGCGCGCGTGGCTTCGAACTGGGTGGTGGGAATCGCGCGTAGCCCGCTGCGGATATCCTCGGCAATGTAGGCGGCCGATCCGAGCGCCAGCGCGATCGCAGCAAGCGAGAGTTCCGCATTGTGCTGATAGAGCCACGTGCGAAAGCCTTCCGGCAGCAATTCGGGCATCCCGAAGTACCAGAACAGCACTTGCACCAGCAATGGCACATTGCGGTGGTATTCGACGTAGATGTCGACGAACCAGCGCGCCACGCGAACGTTGGTGGCGCGAATGACGGTCAACAGAATGGCGATGGTGAAAGCCATGATCCAGGCCACGAGAAACAGCTGAATCGTGGTGACCATGCCTTGCCACAATTGGTGCAATTGGGCGGCATCGAGCATAAGGGAGTCCTCGCAGTACGGACAAAAGAAACGGCACGGGCGCGGATCGCTGTTGCGATCGCGCGCCCGGTGGCCGTGGCGATCAGGCCGGGGCCGTCATCAACCCGCGATCGGGCCGATCACGAACGAGCGCTTGAGCTTGTAAGGCGTTTCGGGACCGAACCACTTCTCGAAAATCTTGGCGGCATCGCCCGATTTCTCGGCGTCGTCCAGGATCTTGTTCACCGTTTCGATGAAACGCGGTTCCGATTTGCGCATGCCCAGGCCCCAGGCTTCGTCGAACACCGACTTTTCCATGATGGTTACCGGTGCGCTGGGTGGGCTCTGGATCACCAGACGGGCAAGCACGAGTTCGGATGCAAACTGGCCGTCGACCTTTTTCTGCTGCAATGCCAGATAAGCCGCCGAGCTGTCCGAATAGCCGATCACTTGCGAGTCGGTCAGGCGCGCCTTGATTTCACGCTCCGAGCTCGAGCCCTTGGTGGCACCCACGCGGCGGCCATTGAGTTGCTCGATCGTGGTCAGGCCCGAATCGGCGCGCACCAGCAGCTTTTGCGGGCTGACGTAGTAGCGGTTGCTGAACGCGATCTGCTCGGCGCGATCGGGCGAGTAGCCCAGGTTGGCCGCGAGGATATCGACGCGCGACTCATTGAGTTCGGGCACGCGGGCCGCGACCGACAACAGCTTGTAGCTCACGCGTACGCCGATTTTGTCGGCGACCAGCTTGCAGAAATCGATGTCGTAACCGATCAGTTCGCGGGTGGAGGCGTTTTGAAAGCTGAACGGCTGCGACGTGCCGAGCGTGCCGCAAACGAGTTCACCGCGTTGCTTGATATCGTCGAGCTGATCGGCCGACGCGCTGGCCGAGACCAGGGCAGCGGCGGCGAGCACGCCGATCGACAGTACGGATTTGAATTGCATGGTTTTCCCCTTATTGATAAACGGCCGCGAGCGGCCGACGGCGATGCGGTCCAGATCAAACAAGCTTTGCGCAGGCCGCGCGGATACTTTCACAACCGGCCGCGATATCTTCCAACGCGGCGGCGAACGAAAGCCTGAACGTGCCCGGTGCGCCGTAGGCATGACCGTCGATCACGGCCACGCCGGCTTCGCGCAGCAGGTAGTTGGTGAAGTCGGTATCGGTGGCGATCACGTCACCGGCCGGTGTTTTCTTGCCGAGCAAGGCGGAGCAATCCGGAAACACGTAAAACGCGCCTTCGGGCACCACCACTTTCAATTCGGGTACCTGCTGCAAGGCGGCAACAGCGGCGTCACGCCGTTCGCGGAAGCGATCGGCAAAGATCTTTACGCACGATTGGTCACCGGTCAAGGCGGCCAATGCAGCGGCCTGACCCACCGAAGACGCACCCGATGTGCTTTGCGATTGCACGATGGCCATCGCCTTGATGAGCTCGTCGGGACCGGCACCGTAGCCGATCCGCCAGCCGGTCATGGCATACGCCTTGGAGACGCCATTGATGGCCAGGGTCCGCGCAGCGAGTGCGGGCTCGACCTGCAGTGGATGCACGGTGGCCGTATCGGTGAAGTTCAGACGCGCATAGATATCGTCGGTCATCAACCACACATGCGGATGACGGGCGAGCACGGCGGTGAGCCTGGCCCAGTCGTCGCGCGAGTAGATGGCGCCGGTGGGATTGCTGGGCGAGTTCATCAATACCCACTTGGTGGCGGGCGTGATGGCGGCTTCCAGTGCTTCAGGCGTGAGCTTGTAATCGGTTTCCGGCGTGGCCGACACGATCACGGGCTTGCCGCCGTTGACGATCACCATGTCGGGGTAGGACACCCAGAACGGTGCGGGGATGATGACCTCGTCACCGTCGTTCAGCGTGGCGGCCAAGGCGTTGAAAATCACTTGCTTGGCACCGGTGCTGACGATGATCTGGTTGACCGGATAATCCTGCCCCGTGTCTTCCAGCATGCGGGCGCGGATGGCGCGGCGCAGCGGGGCGGTGCCCTGGGCGGGCGGATATTTGGTCTCGCCGCGATCCATGGCGGCCTTGGCGGCTTCGCGAATGAACTCGGGCGTGAGGAAATCCGGCTCGCCGATGGTGAGATCGATCACGCGGCGGCCTTCTTCGCGCAGTTGCGCAATGATGGCGCGCGCAGCCACGCTGGGCGAGAGTTTGATGCGGCGAACGCGTTCGGACACAAAGCTCATTTGGCGGCTCCCAAAGCGGCGAGCGCGCGATCCATCCACGGCTTCTCGTAGGTGCCCGACAGAATCTTCTCTTTCGACACGGCCTCGTCGCGCTCTTTCTTGAGCGCCAGGGCCAGCACGGCTTCGGCATGCGCGGCGGCGATAACCACCACGCCGTCGGCGTCGCCCACGATCACGTCACCGGCCTGCACCACCTGGCCGCCTACCGACACGGCCACATTGATTTCACCCGGGCCGTCTTTGTACGGACCTTTGTGCGACACGCCCCGCGCGAAGCACCCGAAGTCGTTGGCGGCGAATACGTCCGCGTCGCGCACGGCGCCGTCGATCACAAAGCCCACCACGCCGCGGCGGCGCGCATCCATCATCATCAACTCGCCGACGAGCGCGTTGTTGCAGTCGCCGCCGCCGTCGACCACGATCACGTCGCCCGCTTGCGACAACGAAATCGCCTTGTGGATCATGAGGTTGTCGCCCGGACGGGCCTTGACCGTCAGCGCGCGGCCCACGATGCGCGACGTGCCGCCATGCAGCGGGCGCAGGCCCACCACGCCGTACAAGCGGCCCATGCAGTCGCTGATCTGCGCGGCGCCAACCGTGCGGTATTGGTCGAGAACGGCATCCGGAACGGCAATACCGTCGCGGTCAAGAATACGAAGGCCAATCGGGTTCATGGTGAAACGACGCGCTTATGCAAACAACGAAGCGCTTATTTGACCCGCGCTGGCCTAATCCACAAAACGATATAAATTCGGGTGGAAGTACGAATTAAATTCTTATCAGATGGGGGTGGCGGCACGCAGCCGATGATGACATTTACGTTCGCAAAAACTGTCTGCGGACAAGGCCGGCGTTACTTGGCGTACTTGTCGATCACGCGTGCCAGCTCGGCGCTTCGGCTCAGATCCAGGCATTGGAGTACGTGCAGCGAGCCGCCACTTTTGCTGGCATACGGCGATTGCATATGCCGCTCGACCACCTCGCCGATCTCGTTGTACGCGTCCACATCCGACTCGCCCAGTTCCACGTAGGCTGCCGCCGCACGCCCGGCATCTGCAGCAAACGGCGTATCGGGAAATGCGCGCGCCAGGCAGTGGCTGATGGCAAGATCGACCAGGCGCAGGCGCTCGGGGCCGTCCTTGGCGGTGCTGATGTCGCCGGTGGCAGCGACGGCCAAAGCAGAGGCGAACGCGGCGTAAGGCACCAGCAGCGCCCCCATCAGGCACCATCGAGCTGCGCGCCGCCGGAATGCTGTCGCCAGCGAGGGTGTCCGCGCTGGCGCCGCGCTCAGCGCCATAGTTAGCGCCGTAGTTAGCGCCGTAGTGATCACCATCTTCAGCCCCGTCGACGCCGGAAGACGATCCTGCACGTGCATCAGGCGGTGCGCATCAGCACCCAGATGCCGACGACAATGCCCAACGCGATGCGGTACCAGGCAAACGGGCGATAGGTGTGATTGGCCACAAAGCGCAGCACGGCGCGCACGACGAAAATCGCGCTGATGAAGGCACCGAGGAAGCCCACGCCGATCGCGGCCATCGCCTGATCGTTGAGCAGCCCGAAGTTCTTGTAGCCGTCGTAAACCGCCGCACCCAGCATCGTGGGCATCGCCAGGAAAAACGAAAATTCGGTGGCGACCTTGCGCTGAATCCCGGCAACCATGCCACCGATGATCGTCGCGCCCGAGCGTGACGTGCCCGGGATCATGGCCAGGCACTGCGCCGCACCCACGCCCAACGCCTGCTTCCAGGTGATTTCCTCGACCGAATGTGCTGTGGCGCGGCTTTCGGTAACGGTGTCGTTCGCGTGCGGCGCGCCGCCCGAGGGCGTGGCCTTGGACCGGCGTTCGACGTAGAGCATGATCAAGCCACCGATGATGAGCGTGACCGCCACCACACCGGGGTGATAGAACAAGGCCTTGATCGCCTTGATGAAAATCGCGCCGATGATGGCGGCGGGAAAGAAGGCGATCAGCAGATTGCGCATGAAAATGCGCTCGCCCGGCACCCCGGTTATCGTGCCGTGCACGAGCTTCCAGATCCGCGCCCGGAAGATCCAGATGACCGCCAGGATGGCGCCGAACTGGATCACCACTTCGAAGACCTTGCCTTGATCCGACGAAAACTGAATCCAGTCGCCCACGAGGATCAAATGCCCCGTACTTGAGACGGGGATGAACTCGGTCAGGCCTTCAAGGATGCCCAGGAAGAAGGCCTTGATCAGATGTAAAGTACTTTCGGTCACGATGGTTACGCCTTCGGGCTAGCAGGTGCGGCGATGCGTCAGGATGACGTATCGGCGTCGTCGTCAGGATTGGGAATGTCGTACGGCAAACGCTCGACGCGCACGGATGCGATCCGGCGCCCGTCGAGGCGGACCACTTCAAAACGGTGGCGCGCATGCGGACTGATGTGCTCGCACGCATCGCCCGGCTGGGGCAACTGGCCGAAGCGCTCCAGCAGATAGCCGGCGAGGGTCGAATATTCCTGCTCTTCATCGACCAGGCCTTCGATTTCCAGCACCTGCTCAACATGATGGATATCGGCCGCGCCGTCGATACGCCAGACGCCCTCGCCTTCTTGTGCGATATCGGCCACTTCGTCTTCATCCGGAAACTCGCCGGCAATCGCCTCGAACACGTCGATCGGCGTGACCAGGCCCTCGATCGCGCCAAACTCGTCGGCTACCAGCACCAGCTGGCCGCGTGAGCGTTTGAGTACATCCATCAACTTGAGGATGCCGGTGGACTCGGGCACGATGATGGGATCGCGCAAGCGTTTGCGGCTGATGCGGCCGTCCGTGATCAGGTCGGCGATCAGATCCTTGGCACGCCCGACGCCCAGCAGCTCGTCGAACGACCCGCGGCACACCGGGAAAAAGCTGTGCGGCACGCTCACCAGCTGCGCACGGATGGTTTCGGCATCGTCGTCGATATTGATCCACGACACATCGGTGCGCGGCGTCATGATCGATGTGATGGGCCGCTCGGCCAGGGTAAGCACGCCACTCACCATATTGCGTTCTTCCACGCCGAAGGCATGGAGGATCTCGGCATCCGGGCTAGTGGGCGCATGCACTTCGTCAGGCGTGGGCGGGCGCTTGCCCAACATGCGCAATACGGCCGACGCCGTGCGTTCGCGCATCGGACGACGCGCGTCCATCTTGAGCAGATTGCGGCGCGCCAGCTGATTGATGGCTTCGATGGCGACCGAGAATGCAATCGCGGCGTAAAGGTAACCTTTGGGGACCTTGAAGCCGAACGCTTCGGCCAGCAGCGAGAACCCGATCATCAGGAGGAAGCCCAGGCACAGCACCACGACCGTGGGGTGGGCGTTGACGAAGCGCGTCAGCGGCTTGGAGGCCAGCAGCATCACGCCCATGGCGATCACGACCGCGATCATCATGACGGCCAGGTGATCGACCATCCCGACGGCGGTGATCACCGAATCGAGCGAGAACACGGCATCGAGCACGACGATCTGCGTGACGATCACCCAAAAGCTGGCGTAGACGCGCGGTCCGCCTTCGCTTTCCTGGTGGCCGCCCTCGACGCGCTCGTGGAGCTCCATCGTGCCCTTGAAGAGCAGGAACAGCCCCCCGATCATGAGGATCAGGTCACGTCCGGAAAAGGTGAGGGGTCCCACTGAAAACAGCGGTTGCGTGAGCGTGACCAGCCAGGACATGACGGTCAACAAGCCCAGTCGCATGACCAGGGCCAGACTCAGGCCCAATATGCGTGCCCGGTCGCGCTGGCTTGGCGGGAGCTTGTCCGCCAGGATGGCAATGAAGATGAGGTTATCGATCCCCAAGACGATCTCAAGGACGACAAGGGTAAGCAAGCCGACCCACGCGGCGGGGTCTGACAGCCACTCCATCAGGTACTCCAATAGTTCATCAGCCGGCAATCGTACCTAAAAAAAGGCCGATCCGTCGGTCATCTTCGCGCACCTCCGCCAAACGGCGGAGGTGACAGCTGCCCGTAAGCAGCCGGTTTTACGCCTCTTTGGGCGCCATGCTGGTCAGCATCTGCGTGAAAATCTTGGGCGAACCCGCGATGACGTTGCCGTGATCGAGCCACGTCTGTTCACCGTCGAAGTCGCCGATCAGGCCGCCGGCCTCAAGAACGAGCAGGCTGCCGGCCGCGAGATCCCAGGGCTTCTGACCCACGGCGCAGTAACCGTCGAGACGGCCGCAGGCCACATAGGCCAGATCCAGCACGGTGGAACCCGTGCGGCGCACACCGAGCGCTTTTTCCGACATTTGACGGAAACGCGGCGAGTGGCCGCCATCGGCGTCGGCCGAACCGGGCCAGTGCGAACCCAGCAGCGCCTCATGGAAGCGGATGCGGCCCGACACGCGCACCCGGCGGTCGTTCAGAAAGGCACCGCCCCCACGGCTGGCCGTGAAGAGTTCGTTGCGCGACGGATCGTAGATCACGGCTTGCGTCATCTGGCCACGCTGCATGAGCGCCACGGACACGGCGTAGTGGGGAAAGCCATGAATGAAATTGCTGGTGCCGTCCAACGGATCGATGATCCATTGCGAGTCGGCTTGTTCCGGACCTTGCAGGCCGAACTCTTCGCCCAGAACGGCATGGTCGGGATACGCCGTGCGCAGGACTTCCGCGATCGCCTCTTCGCAGGCGCGGTCGACTTCCGTGACATAATCGCCCGGCCCTTTGCGCGCCACGGCCACTTTATCGAGATCGAGGCTCGCCCGATTGATGATGGTACCGGCGCGACGTGCCGCCTTGATGGCGGTGTTGAGCATGGGGTGCATAGAATTCCGTAATTTTGCAGATGAAAAATGATGGCCGCACCGCTTGCGCCGCGTCGCCAAACACGCCATTTTAAATGACTCACGACTTTTCACGCGTTCGCTTCGTCATGGTGCAGCCCAGCCACCCCGGAAACGTCGGTTCGGCGGCCCGCGCCATCAAGACAATGGGGTTTTCGGAGCTGGTGCTTGTGGCCCCCAAACTGCCCGACATGACGGCGCATCCCGACGCGATCGCGTTATCGAGCGGCGCACAGGATGTGCTGGCCGCAGCGCTCATTTGCGACACGCTTGAGGAAGCATTGGCGCCCGTGACGCTGGCCTGCGCCCTCACTGCCCGGGTGCGCGATCTCGGACCGCCGCAAAGCGATATCCGTGAGGCGGCCCATATTACCCAATCCCACCTGGCCGAGTATCCGTCCGGTCGCGTGGCCCTGGTGCTGGGCACCGAACGCAGCGGGTTGACCAACGAGCAGATCGCCCGCTGTCACCGCATCTGTCACATTCCGGCCAATCCCGAATATAGTTCGCTGAATGTGGCGCAGGCGCTACAACTGGCGGCGTGGGAGATGCGATATGCCCTGCTCGTGGCCGCCGAGGCACCGCTGCTGCCGCCATCGCGCGCCCTCAGCCCGCAGCCTGGCAGCGCGCCGGCCGCCAGTGAGGCCGTCGAAGCCTTCTTGACGCACTGGGAAGCCGCATTGGTCGCCACCGAATTCCTGGACCCGCAGCACCCCAAGAAGCTGATGCCGCGCATGCGCCATCTTTTCGGCCGCGTCGGCATGACGCGAGACGAGGTGGATATGTTGCGCGGGGTATGCACGGCGATCCTGTCACGCATCAAGGGCCGCAACAAATAAGCGGCTTGGCGCGCCGGCGCAACGCAGGACATGCGTGACGATGCCCGGAGCGCACGCCTGACAGACGACCCTGAAAGACGACCCTGAAAGACGCCCCTGAAAGACGACAAAAAGCCCGACTCATTTGAGTCGGGCTTTTGCTTGCGTTCCGCCGGAATCCGTCTGCGCTGCGTGCAACCGTCGGGATCCTGTTGGATCGCTGGAGATCTTTTCGGGATCAGCGGATCCCGCCAGGAGCTGCCGGAATCGGCCCGGCAGCGCCGGCAATCAGTCGACCTTGGCGCCCGAAGCCTTGACCACCGGGCCCCACTTCTCGACTTCCGCTTTCACGAACGCGCCGAACTCGGCCGGCGACTGCTTGGCGCCGACGGCGCCCAGTTGCTTGAAGTTCTCCTGCACGTTGGGCTTGTCCTGCGCCTTGACGATCACGTCGTTCAGCTTGGCGATGACATCCGGCGGGGTGCCGGCGGGGGCCAGCAAACCGAACCAGGACGACACGTTGAAATCAGGGAAGCCCGATTCCTTCATCGTGGGGATATCGGGCGCCGTGGGCGAACGCTCGGCCGTGGTCACGGCCAATGCACGCAGCTTGCCCGATTGCACGTGCGGCCAGGCGGCCGGCATGTTGTCGAAGTCGTACTGCACCTGACCGCCGATCAGATCGGTCAAGGCCGGGGCGCTGCCGCGATACGGCACGTGCAGCACATCGATACCGGCCTGAATCTTGAACAGCTCGCCCGCCATGTGAATGGAGGTGCCGCTACCCGACGACGCAAACGCCAGCTTGCCGGGATTGGCCTTGGCGTGCGCCACCAGTTCCTGCACCGACTTCACCGGCAGGTTAGGATTTACGACCAGCAGGTTGGGCACTTGTGCGCCCATGGCCACCGGCGCGAAATCCTTCAGCAGATCGAACGACAGATTGGGATACAGGGTGTAGTTGATCGCGTTGGTGACCGCTGCGAAATACAGCGTGTAGCCATCGGGTGCGGCGCGCGACGCTTGCTCGGCGCCGATGTTGCTGCCGGCGCCCGGTTTGTTCTCGACGACGAAGGTTTGACCCAATGCTTCGGTCAGTTCCTTGGCCATGATGCGGGCCACGATATCGGTCGTGCCGCCAGCCGAGAAGCCAACGATAATGCGCACGGGCCGGTCGGGGTAAGCCGCCATCGCTGCGGCAGGCACCACCATGGCCGTTGCCAGACCGGCGGCCAATAGCGTTTTGCGCCACGCGCGCGCGAAAATTCCGCTGCTCATACTGTCTCCTCGTTATATGTCCATCTATTGGACGCTAAAATAGTTTTGCGGGTAGATTCTGCCCGTCCCGAAACCATAGAGCAAGCCACCGTCCACAGGACGGACGAGCATGCCAACGAGGAGACCACGGTGCGGCACCCTGCCGCGTCGCTATTTGCCCATGATGGATACCGATACCAACGGCGCCGGACCCCGTACCCTGCGCCGCGGACTCAACGTGCTGGCGGCTTTGCGCGATGCCGGCGAGGCCGGCGCCAGCGTGACCGAGCTGGCACGTGTCACCGATATACGCCGTCCCACGATTTACCGTTTGCTTGACGCCCTGCTCGATGCCGGCCTGGTGATGCCCCTGGCGGGCACCAAGCGCTATCGCGCCCACTGGTCAGCCTCCTCGTCGGCCGCCGATCCCGATCCACGCATCGCGCCAGCGCTGCCGATGCTGCGACGGCTGGCTGAACGCACCGGCGATGCGGTGTTCCTGGTGGTGCGCGATGGCGCGGATTCGTTGAGTTTGCAACGCGAGATCGGCAGCTATCCGGTGCAGATTCTGGCGACCTACGCCGGCAAGCGCCAGCCGCTGGGGGTGGGTTCAGGCGGCATGGCGATCCTGGCCGCGCTGCCCGACGACGAGGCCTTCGCCATCGTCGATCGCAACGAAGACCGGCTCGACGAATACGGCGGCATGACGGCGGCGGAGATGAAGCGCCTGATCAACAATACGCGCTCACGCGGCTATTCGGTGGTGGGCAACCATGCCGTGCGCGGCGCACTGGGGGTGGGCTGTGCCTTGCTCGATGCGCAAGGCTTGCCGCAATTGGCCGTCAGCGTGACCGCCATCATCGAACGCATGCCGGCCACGCGCCAGCGGGCGATCGCGGGCTGGATACAGGACGAACTGGCGCACTACCGGCCTTAAGGCGCGCCTGAGGTGCGCCCGCAGTTCGCCTTGACTTGCGCCTTGACTTGCGCCTTGACTTGCGCCTTAACGCGGCGGCGGCAGCACCGTGCCGGTGGTAGGTACAGGCCCATCGCCTGCCGGTTGCGGTTGGGCCGCTGTGCCGCCATCACTTGCCGCGGGTTGACCGTTCGTGACGTCATACACCGGCACCGGCGGTTTGAAGCCCTTCTCGTCCAGCATCTGACGCGTGGTGCGCAGCAGGTCGCCGCGCATTTCCCAATACTTGCCCACCTCGGCCCACACGCTCACCATCACCACGACCACGTTGTCGCGATACTCGTTCACGCGAATGACGGGTGCCGGATCCTTCATGATCATCGGATGCGCATCGACCAGGGCCGTCAACTGCGCCATGGCCTGATCGAGGTCGTCGCCATAACGGATGCCTACCGGCATATCGAGCTTGCGGGTGGTGTTGCGCGAAAAGTTGGTGATGGTCGCGTTCCATACCACGCTGTTGGGCAGCGTGACGTGCACCCCGTCGCCTTTCACCAGGCGCGTCAGAAACAAGCCTACTTCAGCTACTGTGCCGTCCGTGCCTGAGCTCAGTGCAATCGCTTCGCCCGCGCGGATCGGGCGCAACACGAGCAGCATGATGCCGGCCGAGATATTCTGCAGCGTGCCCTGCAATGCCAGGCCGATGGCCAAGCTGGCGGCACCCAGGACGGCGATCAAACTTGCGGTTTGCACGCCGAAACGTGCCAGCACCGCAATCACGGTAAAGATGCGCACCATCCAGACGACGGCGCTGTAGAACATCGGTACGATGGTCGCATCGATGCGCGGTGAGCGCTGCGCCGCACGGCGCACCCAGTTGCCCAAAATGCTCGACAACCACCAGCCCGCAATCAGGATCAACAACGCAATGACGATGTTGACGCCGATATCGAAAAACTTCGGCACAAGCGCCGCGAAACCCAGGTACATATTTTCCATACGAACTCCCGATAAAGCCAAAGCTGCAAAAACGATCGGGTTCAATGTATCAGATCGATTTTCAGATCGCGCGCAGGTGATTGTCCCAGGCCAGGCCGCTCGCGCCGGGCAGCGTAACGACTGGCGCACGCGCGGGCGCCACCCGCTCGAGCACGCCGTTGCCGCTGCTGAAAAGAAAATCATCGTCGCCATGCGGGGCGATACCACAGCCATCGTGCAATGCCGTCACGCCCAGGTATCGGCCCGTCGCCGCTTCCCAATACACCACTTGTCCACCCACCGGGCTGGAGGTGGCAATGACGTGACCGCTGCGGTCTGCCGTCACCGAGCCGATGTAATTGCCAAACCCGCGCAAGACCTCGGGCGGACCGGCGAACAGTTCCGGCGCCTGACCGCGGCGATGGCGCCCCACCAGCGGGGGCCTGTCGCCGGCCGGTCCGTTGTATTGGCAACCGAACCATAAGGTGCCATCGCCCGCCAGCCCCAGATGCCGCAACGACAACGCGCCCAGGTTGCGATTTAGCGTGACGTGCTCGAGCACGGTGCCGGTGTCGGCATCGATGTAGTCCAGCGAGGGCGTGATGTCGCCCTCGTTCAGCGCAAGTTTGCCGTAGTCGGGATGGGTGAGAATGCCGCCATTGGCCACACATAATGTGCGGCCGTCCGCCATCAATACAACCTCATGCGCGCCGATGCCGCCGCCATCGAACTCGCCGATCCGCCGGTACGCGCCGCCGGGGCTCGCGTCATAGATCCCCAGCACGCTGCGGCCGTGGTCGTAGTCGTTCTCGGCGGCGATCAAGCGGGTGCCATCCGGGGTAAAAACGCCATGACCGAAATAATGGCGGCCCGCCGGCAACGCCAGCGGCACGGGCGCACGCTTTCCAGCGAGGTCGAACGCGAGGGCGAAAAATCCCGGCTGACGTCCGAATGCCACCGCCCGTCCGCGCGCGGGGTCGATGGCGAAACTATGGCCGCGATCGGGGAGTGGCACAACAAGGTCGGTTGTGCCATGGTCGTTGATCACCACGGCTTCGAAACGTGCCCCGCGTTGCCGCGCGGTCAGATAGCGCGGCGCGTCGCTTGCCGCCCAGGTCTGCATGGACGTGAGCGGCGTGCAGCCTGCCAGCGCGGCCAGCGCCAGAAACTGTCGGCGGTCAATCGCCATCGAGCGCGTTGAACCCGATGGTCACGCCGAAGTAGGCCGCCAGATCCTGATCGACCAACTGCTTGGCATTGTGCAACGTGAGCGCCGTCAGGGTCAGCAGGCGATACCCGTTCTCGGATGCGGCAGCGGTCTCGAAGGGGTGGCCGACGGCGCCAGCCGATCCCGCCGCACGAGCGATCTCGGATTGCGTCTGCTCGCCGATCCAGGCTTCGCCCGCACCGTAACGAAAGTCGGCTGCCGCCAGAAATTCACGCATGGCCGCAAGATTGGCAGCCAATGCGGCGGTGGTGAGATCGCTGCGCCAGTACGCCGCGCGTTTGGGCCGCACCTCGCTCACATCCTTGCCCAGGACAGGTGCCAGATGCACGTCGCGTGCAAATTGCAATCCGGTCGACAGTGCCTTCAACCCTTCGGCAGCCACTTCCTGCGGGCTGCGATAGAGATTGTTCTGCGGGCCGGGCGTGCGAAATTGCTTGCCGAAATCCACCTCCGGCCCCCACGCGCCGGACAGGTCGGTGGCGATGCGCGCAAGATTGGCGGCGACCGCGGCCGACAATGCGCAGGCGGCCCCGAACGTCGCGCCGGATGGCGCGGCGAGCACTTCGCCATCGCCATACAGCAGCCATTCCAATGCCGGCAGGCCCTGCACCGCCACACTGCGGCCATATAAGCCGTTTGGAGCCAGGTCGGCGGGGTCGGCCGCGCGCACCATCGCGCCCAACTGCCGCGAAACGATATTTCGGGGGTCGGGCCAAAACGCGATGCGCTCGTAGCGATTCTCGGCCACCAAGGGACCAAAGCGCAAAAACGCGATGCCCGACCAGGCCTGCACCGCAGCGCCAAATGCGGCCTTGACCGCGTTGGCTTCTGCCGGCAGGGGCGCAGGGCAGTAGCGCGTGAGGGCGGTATGCAACGCCGTCGTTGTACTCGCCCAGCGCTGCATGGCTGGCGAAACATAGCCCGATGCCAGGCGCTCACCGAGATCGGCGGGCACCGGCGCGGCGGAAACGGCGGGTGCGATCGCCGAGGCGGTGGCAAGCAGAGCAGCCGCGATCAGGCAGCGAGAGGCGCGCATCACAAGGACTCCAGGAATCGAATCAGGTCGGCCCGCTCACCCGGCGACATCGCCACGACACGATCGCGTGCCGCCTGCGCCTCGCCACCGTGCCAGAGGATGGCCTCCAGCAGCGTACGGGCACGGCCGTCATGCAGCCAGGTGGCTTGCGGATTGACGGTTTTGGTCAAACCGATGCCCCAAAGCGGCGGCGTACGCCACTCGCGACCATTGGCCTGCCCGTCCGAAACGCCATCGGCCAGGCCGTCGCCCATGTCGTGCACCAGCAGATCGGTGTAGGGCCAGATCAATTGAAAGCGATGCTCAGGCCGTTCGGCGTCGCGACGCGTCACGTATTTAGGCGTGTGGCACGCGATGCAGTTGGCGGCGTAAAACGCCTGCTTGCCGGCCAGAACCCGAGCATCGTCGATATCGCGCCGCTCAGGCACGGCCAGATTGGACGAATAGGTCGCCACGAAATCCATCAGACGGCCCGGCACTTCTTCATCGCCCAGACGCGGTTGCGCACCATGCGGCATATCGAAACATTGCTTTTGCGCGCGCGTGCAATCGCCGTAGTGGCTGGGAAACATCGGTGTCGACAATCCCATGTCGTTGGAAAACGCGACCGCCGATTGCTGCGCCACCGTGGGTTGCGCGGCCTTCCAGTTGAAGCGGCCCAGCACGCGCTTGCCCGTGGCCCCGTCGTGCACCCAATTGGGCTTGCCCGACACGCCGTCGGTCTGTACGCGCGCGGCCTGGGCCAGAATGTCGTTCTCGTGAATCGCTTCGAGCAGACCCAGGCCGATCATGGGCGGGGCGAGCCGCGGCGAGATCTGTACGTCGGGATGCATGGGGCCGTAGCCCAGATCGGCAATGCGGTAGCGCGGCTGCATCAGGGTGGCCGACTCGCCGCCGGCAAGCGCCACGGGCACTTCGGTGTAGTGAATGTCCAGCGTGCCCTCGCCGGCCATGCCAGCCACGGCGAAATTCTGCAGTTGTACGCCATACACCGGATCGCCCACATCCACCGCATGCGAGCGATCCACGGTTTTATCGGACTCCGGCGTTTGCGGCACGGTGGCCGCGGCACCTGGCGCCGGCGGCACGGCCAGGCGCATCAGTAGCGCGACCGATTCGGGGCGCTCCGATACCTCGAAGCCGGGAATCGTGCCCCGGCCGTCCTTCACGTGACAGGCCTGACAGGATCGCGCGTTGAAGAGCGGCCCCAAACCATCGGATGCCTGGGTGGACGACGGCGCCGATACCCAATCCTTGCGGAACAGGCCATTGCCGATCAGGAAATTCTGCCGGCCTTCGAAGGTCAGATTGGCGGACGGATGCGAGAAGATATCCGCGTTGATCAACTTCTTGATCGTGGTCGCACCGGCCTGCATCAGCTCGAAGGGTTCGGCCTTGGAAAAGTCGGCGGCGGGCGCGGTGACCTCGGCCACGCGGGCGCGATCGGCCGGCGTCAAGTCGTCGCGCTGCAAAGCCGCGGCCTGCGTGCCGGGCGTTTGCGTGCTGGGTGTTTGCGAGCTGGGCATATGCATGCCGACAGCTGGCGCGCCGTCTGCCGAGGCATCGGACGCCGGCGGACCGGCGCTCCAGGCCGCGACGCTGACGACCAGCACCGCAGCGCCCCCAATCAGAACGCGCGAGCGGATCACTGGAACACGGCGTTGGGATTGTCGAGACTGTCGGAGCCTTCGAGCTTGATATCGCCCAGTTCCAGGGCCACGATCACCCGCTCGATGCTGCGCGTTTGATCGATCAGGCGATCGATCGCACCCTGCACGACCGCGTTGCCTGCCTTGTTGCCTTCCGCGATCATCTGGTCGTACGTCTCGACCTTCTCGGCGCGCTCCTTCAACACCGTCATCGCGGCCACGGTTGCGTCGAGCTTGGCGCGCACTTCGGCGTCGAGCTTGGGGTCGCGCGCGCGCACCAGATCGGAGAGGCTCGCGCCACTGACTTCCTCGCCGTCCGGACGCACATACTTGCCGAGATAAACGTTGCGAATGCCCAGCTGGTTATAGAAATGCGAATTGTGGGTGTTGTCGGCAAAGCAGTCGTGCTCTTCCTCGGGATCGTGCAGGATCAGGCCCAGCCGCATGCGTTCTCCGGCCAGTTCGCCGTACGACAAACTGCCCAGCCCGGTCAGCATGGCGGTCAATCCAGCCTTGGGATCGGTCACGACCGCCTGGCGCGCGGCACCCTTGCTGTCCCAGTTGCCCACCATTTCTTCCAGGTCGGTCACGAGCAGATCGGTCACCGCTTTCAAGAATTGAATGCGGCGTTCGCAGTTGCCGCCCGTGCATTGTTTGGGATCGAAATCGGTATACGGGCGATTGCCGGCGTGGCGCTCTTGCGGCGTGCCGGTACGATCCGCGGGTGCCGCGCCCGATCCGTTGAGATCCTGACCCCACAACATGAACTCGATGGCGTGATATCCCGTGGCCACATTGGCCTCGTTGCCATCGGCCTCATGCAGCACTTCGGACAACAACTTCGGGGTGATGGTGGTGGCATCGATCGCCTTACCGCCCACAGTGAGTTTGGGATTGGCGATCAGGTTGACGGCGTAATACGCGTTGGCGTCGCTCTCGGTGCCATACGAGGCATCGACGTAATCCAGCATGCCCTCGTCCAAGGGCCACGCATTCACGCGCCCTTCCCAATCGTCGACCACGGGGTTGCCGAAGCGGAACGCCTCGGTTTGCTGATAGGGCACGCGGGCGGCAATCCAGGCTTCACGCGCCTTGCGCAGCGTGGCATCGCTGGGCGTGGCGATCAATGCGTCGATCGCGGCGCGCAAGGTTTTCGCCGTCGACAGCGCATCCTGATAACCGGCCTGCGCAATATTCGAATAGGTTGCCACCACCGCAGTCGGTTGAACGTCGGCC